>OFDC01000003.1_pt1 | contig 446900 bp, 428 predicted proteins | sample 1520941 | NCBI WGS metagenome assembly OFDC01 (sample SAMEA94258168, study PRJEB24077) | hot springs metagenome | biome: Aquatic biome; feature: Water | place: India | collected 2012-12-06 | depth 5 m
TGAAATCAGCACCGATCATTACTTCAGCGTCAGGACCTGTTGAGTAAGCTTTCCAAGCCAAAGAACCGTCTTTTAAGTTGTATGCAGCGATGAAGCAGCGAACACCGAACTCAGCACCTGAACAACCTGTCAACACTTTGTCTTTGATTACGTGTGGAGCGTTAGTGTTTGTAGCACCAACTTTTGGGTCTGTGTTTTTAACTTCCCATTGTTTAGCACCAGTTTTAGCGTCTAAAGCAACCAACATACCGTCGTTTTGTTGCAAGTAGATCTTGCCGTCGCCGAAGCCTAAGCCACGTGAAACGTTATCGCAGCACAATACAGCTTGTACTGATGGATCTTGTTTTGGGAAATATGACCAAACGATTTTTTGGTTGTCGTTTAAGTCAAGAGCGTATACGTTGTTTGGGAATGCTGTATGAACATACATCATGTTACCAACAACAATTGGAGCACCTTCGTGACCACGGTTTACACCAGTAGCGAATGTCCAAGCAGCTTTAAGGTTTTTAACGTTACCTTTGTTGATTTGCGCTAATGTGCTGTAAGCTTGGTTTGTGTGGTTACCACGTGGGTGAGCCCAGTTGTTTGCATTTGCGATTGCTGCTTCTTGGTCTGCTGCTGCAGAAGCAACCATTGGCAAAGCCATTGATGCTGCAACCAAACCTAAAGCTAATTTGATTTTATTAACTTGCATGTTGATCTCCAAAGTTAAATTACTTAGGGTTAATTGAAAGTAAACACGAATTTTAAGGTACTAACTAGGTCTAGCGATTACCCTAATCTTAGCGCATACTTTTCATCACATTTGCATGTGAGGAATGCAATATAAAACAACTTGTTTCTAATTGCAACAGATTAGTTACAATTTATTAACAAATGTTCCTAAATTTTTTAAAATATTTTTTGCTTAAATCCTTTACAAGAAATTTATTCAATAAAATCAATGAGAAAGAAATGTAATGCCTGCTGATGTTCAAATCGATTTGTTCCCAGAAATTCAACCTTTTCATAATAATTGGTTACAAGTGGACCCTTTACACCGTGTTTATTTTGAAGAATGTGGCAATCCTAATGGTCCAGCGGTGATTTTTTTACATGGCGGCCCAGGAAGTGGTTGCAACCCGACACAACGTCGTTTTTTTGACCCAAAGCATTATCATATTGTGCTAATGGACCAACGGGGTTGTGGTCGCAGCACGCCTGAGGGTGAAACACAACATAATACGACGGCAGATTTGGTCGCCGATATTGAGTCGTTACGTACACATTTAAAGATTGATCGTTGGCATGTGTTTGGCGGGTCTTGGGGTAGCACACTAGCGTTGTCCTATGCTTGCTCCCATCATTCACAGGTCATTAGTCTGGTGTTACGTGGCATCTTTTTAAGCCGCCCGTTTGAGCTAGATTGGTTCTTAGGTCAGATTGAATTGTTTTTCCCAGACCAATGGAAAACCCTTTGCGATTATTTACCTGAGGCCGAACGTCACCATCCGTTAAAAGCGTATCAGGCATTAGTATTTTCAGAAGACCCTGAAGTTGCTATTCCTGCAGCGATACACTGGAATGCTTACGAGAGTAATATCATGAGCTTGGTGAACCAGCCATCTAAAACCAGCACCATCAATGGCAAAGTCGAGTTGGCACGCGCGCGCATTCAAATCCACTATATTTTGAACCACTGCTTTGTGGGTGAAAGCGATTTACTCCAACAAGCGGCTGATAAGTTAAAACACATACCAACCACCATCGTGCAAGGGCGTTACGATATGGTGTGCCCACCGCAAACGGCCTGGCAACTTTGGCAAGCCATGCCACATGCCAACTTTGTAATGGTGCCAGATGCAGGACACTCGGCAATGGAAACCGGCACCTGCAATGCGCTGGTTGCGGCTACTGAGCAATACAAGCATTTAAGCTAAACTTTTACGGCTTGCTTGCTTCATACGTAAAAGCATAAAAGGAAACACTGAAATTAATACGTTACCTGATTTTAAAAAACTGGCCGACCACCCGGTTGTCTCCACCCCGCTAAATTCTTATGCTAAGCAGGAATACGCCACGCCTTTGTTCGTGTTGAGAGAGACATTGGCCGGCTTTGGCCGCCATAACATCATGAGCTTGTCGGCATCGTTATCTTTCTATGCCTTGTTTGCGCTGATTCCATTGGTGTTGCTGATTTTCTTTTTATTGAGTCATTTGGTATTTTCATCTGACTATGCCATCGTCAAACTCGCTATTTTGACCGGTAACTTAGTGCCTGATTTAAGCGGGAAAATTATGGTGGAAGTCTATAACGCCACGCAAACCAAAGCTGCTTGGGGCGCTCTGGGTTTGTTTGTACTGCTTTGGAGCATTACACCTTTGGCCAGTGCCATGCGTGCCTCTTTTTATACCATCTCCGCCAAAGCAGAAATGCCGTCCTTTTTAATGCGGCAAGTCAAAGATGTGTTATCAGTGTTGGGAATTTTATTGCTGTTCTTTTTGTTCACCTCCGCTGGCTTTTTGTTAGAGCGGGTGGTGCGTTTTCTGGCCAATCACTTTTCAAGCATGCAACTCAATGTGATTGGCTCATTGTTTACACTATTTCTTACTACTTTATTAATCACTAGTTTTTACCGCGTATTTTTTCCCATGCGCGTGGCGTTTACGCATTTGTTTATCGGCGCCGCTGTGACCGCCCTACTCTGGCTGGCAATGCGGCCTGCCTTTGGTCTGTTTTTATCAGTAAACGAAAACTACGGCGCGATTTTTGGCAGCATGAAAGCCCTATTTGTGTCCATCACTTGGCTATACCTAAACTTTGCTGTGTTTTTGTTGGGCACGGAGCTGATTGCCACCTTGCGAAAAAAGGACGTACTGCTTTTAAAGGGCTTGTTTGATGATGCCCCCAACAAAGCCAATTACATTGAGGCGCTGATGCAGCGCTACGGCAAAACCTATCAGCAGGATGAAAAAATTATCGAGCAGGGCAATATTGAACGCAATCTCTATTTTATTGTTGATGGCACTGTGCATATTGTGCACAACAATCAAGTGAAAAATGTATTAAAGTCCGGTGACTATTTTGGCGAGATTGCCATGTTGGCCGATCAGCCTGCCAATGCAGATGCAATCGTGGTATCGGAACAAGCACAGATTATTGTGATTTACGCAGAAAATATTGATACCATGTTGGCAGAAGACCCCAAAGTGGCCATGCGCCTATTGAGGCATTTGGCGCATAGGCTACAAAATAACTGACGATTGATTTCTGAGATACTGCAACAATCCATACCATGCAAGCAACTCCACAGACTATTCAGCAACTGATTCAGCGATTCAATCAAGGGCATTTAGCAGAGGCAGAACAACAAGCAAAAGCCTTGATTGCGCACAACCCACGTGAATTTATTTTGCATCATGTATTGAGCCTTGCGTTGGACCAGCAACAAAAATATGCTGAAGCGGCCAGCAGTTATCGCGCAGCCATCCGACTCAAGCCAACCATGCCAGATTTGTACTTTAATCTGGCCATTGTATTGACGCATATTGATCAACTGGAAGAAGCAGAACTAGCTTACCGGCAAGCCATTAAGCTGCAACCCAACTTTTTTGAAGCTCACGGCAACCTAGGCACGTTATTACAGCGCCAAGGCAAGCTGGATGAAGCCATTCAAAGTTACCAGAATGGCTTACGCATCAACCCGCAGGACGCACGCGGATACTTTAACTTGGGTACGGTATTGAGAGACAAAGGGCTTTTGGACGAGGCGGTCCAACATTACCAAAAAGCCATAGCGTTATTCCCAAACTATACTGATGCCTATAACAACCTGGGCGAAACCTATCGTGACCAAGGCAATATGCCGGATGCGATATTGCAATATCAGGAAGCCCTTGCACGTAATCCTCAGCATGCCAATGCCAACTACAACATGGCGGAATTCCTCTATTTAGCGAAACGCTATGCTGAGGCCATTCCTTACTTCGAGCAATCTCAGTTGGACGACTGGCAAGAGCGTATTTTGTATTGCCTCTATAAAGACTCGCAATTTGACACTTTTAAACTAAAGCGTGATGCGCTAATCAAACACGCGCCACACACCTCACCTTTTTTGGCCACGCTTTCCACGCATTACAGTATCAACTTTAAAGAAAAAGACCCCTACACTTTTTGCAGTAATGGCTTAGATTTTGTCTACCATCGCGCCATTCCAGAACTTGCCGAGGGCAGCCCACTCCTTCAATCGTTGTTGCATGATATCCACCATGCGGACATTGCCGAGCGCAAACAAGCACGACTCACCAATGGCAAACAATCTGCCGGTAATTTGTTTAAGCGCCCCGAGGCCTCGTTTAGGGAGTTATCAGCCCTGATTAAACGTGCTTTTGCCGACTACCGTCAGCACTTCTCGAATGCCGATTGTGCGTTGATTACAGCCTTTCCTGAAACGCTCGATTTCACCAGCTCTTGGTACGTTAAAATGCAGCAGGGTGGCCATTTAAATGGGCATATTCACGAGATAGGTTGGATTAGTGGCGCTGTGTATTTAGCCATGCCGCAAACCGACGATGAGCGTGAAGGCGCATTTGAATATGGCACGCACGGTGACGAATACCCTCAATTGCACACCGATTTCCCTACTGCTTATATTAAGCCTAAAGTAGGCGATATCGTGCTGTTCCCCTCATCACTGTTTCACCGCACCATTCCTTTTAACGCCAAGGAAGAGCGCATTTGCGTGGCCTTTGATTTAAAACCAAATGCAGATCTATCTGCTGCGCGCTCCAACTATTAATCAGTCCCGCACACCTACTGCATTAATACTTTGTGTGGTATGATTTAAAAAGTGTTTCCAATATCTTGTTTTATTTGACTTTACATCATATATCTAAAATATTGAGAAATATTACAAACGCGAATTAAGCGACTGATTTTAATAAAAAAATAAAAATATAACCACACACACCAATCTTGTCCTTTTTTTGCTAGACTGTGCATTCTTTATAGCCAATTAACGCGCACCCTGCATAAGCAAACCATGAGGGATTTGATGAAATCGCTAAACATGTTCGACGACTCCACTGTGCTGATCATTGATGATCAGACCACCAGTCGAACCATCTTATCCCAAGTCGTCAAAAGTATTCATCCAAAGATGCATGTGGTTGAAAAAACCAACCCGGAACGCGCACTGGAATGGGCCACACAAAACACAGCGGATTTGATTTTGCTGGACTACGTCATGCCGGAAATGAATGGCATTGATTTTGTCAAAATGGTAAAAACCATACCGGCCTATTACTTCGTACCTATTATCATGATCACCATCAAGCGTGACACAGAAACCCGCAACGCTGCGCTGGACGCTGGAGTTACTGACTTTTTGACCAAGCCGATTGACGTGCAGGAATGCACCGCCCGCTGCAAAAACTTACTGACCATGCGTCAACAACAAATGACCTTGGAAACTAAGAGCCACTTGTTGGAAAGTCTGGTACAAGCAGCTACGGCTGAGATTCGCGCACGTGAAAAAGAAACCTTGATGCGTTTAGCCCGAATTGGTGAATACAAAGATTACGAAACCTCACGCCATTTGGTGCGCATGGCACTTTACGCCAGAATTCTTGCCGAAGCGGCAGGTTTCTCTGAGGACGAAGCTGAAACCATTGAACTCGCAGCACCACTGCATGATATCGGCAAGGTTGGGATTCCTGACCACGTACTACTCAAGGCAGGCCCACTCAACGAAGAAGAAACCAGCATCATGCGCAAGCACCCACTGATTGGTTTTCAAGTGCTTCAAGATAGCCCTTCAAAATATCTGCAAAAAGGCGCTGAAATTGCACTGGCGCATCACGAGCGCTATGACGGTAAAGGCTACCCAAAAGGCTTGGTGGGCAAAAAAATACCTGTTTCAGCGCGTATCGTTGCGATTGCCGATGTATTTGACGCGCTGACCAGCAGAAGACCTTATAAAGAGGCTTGGTCTGTGGACGAAGCCATTAAATTTATTGAAGGTGAATCAGGTAAGCATTTTGATCCTGATTTGGTGAAAACATTGATTAAAATTCGCCCACGATTGGAAAAAATTCACTCCGAATATTCTAATTAAAAACCATGCGATAAAATTGAAGTCATGCCGTGTTATAAATTTATTTAACTTAAATACTAATAATGCTTTACTGGGGAGCTTTATGAAGAAATCCATACTGTCTGCAGCGCTTTTAGCTACACCAATCATGTCTAACGCGGCAGGGTTTGCACTCATTGAACAAAGCGGTAGCGGCATGGGAAATGCCTACGCAGGTGCTGCTGCAGTGGCTGAAGACGCCAGCACCATCTTTTTTAACCCAGCTGGGATGACGTATATTGAAGGCACTCAGGTTGTGGGCGCATTGCACTTGATTAGACCACGTGGTGAATTTAATAATCAAGGTTCTATTGCTGGTCTGGGTAGACCACTTGGTGATGAAGGTGGTGATATTGGTGACCTAGCCTTCGTTCCAAACTTTTATTACAAGCGTGATATTTCTGAGGCAGTAAAGTTTGGTTTGGGCGTGGGCGCACCGTTTGGGCTTAAAACAGAATACGATAAAGACTGGCTAGGTCGCTTTCAAGGCATTAAATCCGATTTAAAAACCGTTAACATCAACCCAGCTTTGGCATTTAAAGTGAATGACCAACTTTCTTTAGGCTTTGGGATCAATGCGATGTGGATCCAAGCAGACTTAACTAGTGCAGTTAATTTGGTACCTGTTGGAGGAACTGAATCAACGCTTAAGGTAAAAGGCGATGGCTGGGGCTTTGGCTATAACTTGGGTGCGATATACCAAGTCACCTCTGACACAAGGATTGGTCTGGCATTTAGATCGAAAGTAGACCAAAACCTTAAAGGCGAATCTGATTCACCATTTACTGGGCTGGATGCGATTGCTAATCGTCGCCTTAATGGAGACATCAGTGCAGAAACCACTTTGCCAGAAACACTTTCATTAAGCAGTTTTACCCATTTAAATGATCAATGGGATTTACTGGGTGATGTCACATGGACACGCTGGAGTAGATTTAGAGAGCTTCGCATTTTAAGAGATAACGGCACTACGCTTACAGTAACGCCTGAGAACTGGAACAATACCATGCGTTATTCAATTGCGCTGAATTATAAGTACAGCGACACCCTAAAGCTGCGTGCTGGTCTGGCATATGACGAGGAAGCGATTGATGATGAGTTCCGCACTGTGCGTATTCCCGGCAATGATAGAAAATGGTTATCTTTTGGTGCTGGCTGGCAAGCCGCGCCCAACACCAAGCTAGAGATTGGTTACTCCCACCTCTTCATCAGTGATCCAGATATCAATGATGATCAACGCACACTTGCAAGAGGCAGAGTTACCGGGGATTACGACGCGAGCGTAGATATGGTTAGCCTGCAAGTCACCCATAACTTTTAAATTACACACGTATTAGCCTAAATAAAAAAACGCGCTGATGCGCGTTTTTTTATGTCTCAATGGTATCAAACAATCCTTTTTGTCCAACTTCGGTAAAGACCTTGTATTGGTTGCGCCCTGCGGCTTTGGCTTGATACAGCGCAATGTCTGCCTTTTTCATAAGGCTCTGCGAAGTCTCATCACTAGTGCCACCATAGGCAGCCACGCCAATACTCAGACTAATACTCACGCGCTCCCCCAAAATGCTCACACCTCCCTGAAAAGCATGCACTATTTTGCTGGCAACGCTATTGGCATCATGGATATCGTTCAACTCTCCTAAGACAATCACGAACTCATCACCGCTGATTCTACACAGCGTGTCAATATCACGTATCAGGGTTTTTAAACGAGCTGCCACCAACTTAAGCAAGGCATCCCCTACATCGTGCCCATGTGTATCGTTGAGTTGCTTGAAGTGGTCGATATCCATGAAGAGAATGGCCAGATTACGATTAAAACGCTTGGCATGCGCCAGCCCCTGTTCAAGGCGAATATCTAGCATTCGCCGATTCGCTAATCCGGTCAGGCTGTCATGCATGGCAAGTTCGGTCAGCATTTTGCGTTCGCGCAAGAAAAAATACACCAGCGTAGCCATGAGCAGCGCAATCACAAACCCCATCAAGCGGGTAATCAGAATCAGCTTGGATGCTTTTTCGGCCTTTTGGACAACCGCCCACTCCCACTCCACATCGGTGGTATCGCTGGTTGAGAGAAAGGCTTCAGGATACGCAAATATCATTGGGTCACCATAAAACACCTCATGGGTGTCTTTGTTACGGATAGCGAATGCAAATTCCTCGTTCACCAGCTCTTTAAATGCAGATTTGAAAAATGCATCCGAGTTAATCACGGTTGAGAGTAAACCCCAGTATTGATGATTAATAAAAACCGGGTAACGGTATATCAAACCTCTTCCACCTTGAATTAAATTGAGCGGGCCGACCAACACACCCTCATTGCGATCAATGGCCGCTTTCACTTGTGGCCATTGATTTGGCAATGTTCTGTAATCGACACCTATCGCTTTCTCATTAGAAACGACTGGGTACATATAAGTGATCTTATAGCCCACTGCAACAGCCAGATTACGCACATTTTTTGTTTTGGAATACAAATCCGCCAAGACATTTTGAACCGTATGGTGCTCAAGATTACGATGATAGATAGTGAAGTAACTGGATAATCCTGACGATATAAAAAGCACTGCATTTAACTCGCGATCAACTTTTGATTTTAATATTGCAGTGTAATTGGCCGCTTCCAAACGTAACTTTGCATCGGCTTTTTGGGATTCTGAACTGATGAGCGTTTCAAAAATCACCATAAACACAACTAGGACCACACCCGCAACTGCAGTGGTCCATAGATTGTTTTTTATATCATTCATCAACTTCATAGGATTAGAGACTCTTTGGTGATGGTAATTAAATTAATCCTATAACGCTAATACATTGGTCATATTGATGTGCGACACATAAAGTGAATGTGATAAAAAATGATACCTTAGTTGATAACAAAGCTATTTGCGCAGAGTTATATTGCAAGCTAGTTATTTGTATTATTGCTAAAATGCGATGTATTGATTATTCCCTAATCACAATCAGCGTACACCGAAATGATGCTTTTACAAGAAAAGTAATGTTATGAAATACCGCTTTTACGAAAGCAAAATCCTTTACATTTTGATTTCTGCGCTGATTTGCATTCAAATTAGCGCTTACATCGTGCAGTTAGTCAATCACCGCAAGATAGCTGAGGAAACATTAAGTGATGAATTAATGGTCGGTGCTCAAGTATTTTATCGCTTACTTGAGTCACGTAATGCGCAGCTAATTCAAACTGCTGAGATACTGTCCAAAGACTATGGATTTTTGGAAGCCATCAGCATGGCACAGCAAGACAATGCCACCCTTGAATCCATCCTAGAAAACCATGGGGCACGTGCTAATGCATCTACGCTAATTTTGTCTGATTTAAGCAACTTGATTATTGCACAAACTCCAAGCCAACCTCCTATTGCTCCGCAGGCACAACGAGCCATCCTAAAACGCTTTGAAAACGATGCACACCCCGTCCATTTTGCCACCCTCCATGCACTCGGTAACAAAAGTAAAACTAGACCGTTATTTCATGTAGTGAAATCAGCGGTTAAAGCCCCACATCATGTCGCCAACCTGATTATTGGAGATGGAATTGACCAGCAATTCGTGAGCGATTTACGTCATGTGACCAACCTAGATATGTTCTTTATCTCACATCATGACAAGATTTGGGAGCTTCACGCTAGTACATTGCCTAATGCCTATTCAGAGGCGTTTGCCCAAGAATTTAAACCAGGACAAATTCGAAAAATCACACGTATCGTCCACAATAATGACAGCTATCTGATGCTGCCTATCCTAATTTCGCAAGATGAGGGGCATGAAACATTTGCTGTGATTGCCAAACCTCTAGCCACAATGATGCAACCCTACCATCGCGCTGAACGTGTGCTCTCATCGTTGCTTGTAGCGACCCTATTGTTGTCGATGATCGCTGTCTATTATGTCACCAAAAAAATGGTGTCCCCACTTAGCGAGCAAGCACATTTGGATAACCTCACGGGCTTGGGAAATCGACGCCTGTTTAATCTAGAGTTACATCGTTCATTGAAACGGCTCAAGGCAACTGGCAAACCGTTTGCCCTGTTAATGTTGGATTTAGACAAGTTTAAGCAGGTGAACGACACCATGGGGCACGGCATAGGTGATCACGTGCTAAAAACCATCGCAGATCGCATGAAAAAAACCGTGCGTAACTCTGACAACATTATGCGCTTAGGCGGGGACGAATTTGCGATTATTCTTGAAGACTGCACTGAGACAACTGCCTGCATGGTTGCCGACAAAATTAGTCATGCCATTTCAGAGCCCATAGTCTCGGATAATAAAACCATCACCTTGCACACTAGCATTGGTATAGCCTTAGCTCAACACCATGGCGATAGCATGGACTCGCTAATAAAAAAATCGGATGAAGCGATGTATATTTCCAAAACGACGCAGTTGAATTTCTGCTGTTACCAAGAAAAAAACACTGAGTAAGCCTAGCCTCATTTGGCGTACTTATTTTTTTGGCTTGCATTAATTTCAACCAAAGTCTGTTGCAATTGCCGTTTCAACACTTGATTCTCTTTGACTTTAGTTAGACCCAGTTGCGCAGTTTGTTTTGCCTTATCTAGCTTGTTTTGCGCCAATAATACATTGGCCAAATTGTTATATGCAGCCGCTGCTTCCGGGTGCGCATCCACCGCACGTTGGAAAGCATTGGCAGCAGATGTAAAATCTTTGGCCTGATAAGCGCTGTTACCCAAACCCATTAACAATACCAAATGCGTAGGCCAACGTTGCACAGCTGCTTGATAGGCTGTGCGCCTTTGTTGAAGTGTTGCATTCTTTTCATAGGCCACCAAAGCTTTCGCAACATCGTCGCTAGATGCGCTGGTGGGGAGCTCGCCGGCTGGCAGCGCAACAAAGCCCCAATGTTCACTGCGCGCCCAAGTACGCTCAAATGCGCTGAGCGTCATTTCAAAACGTGGATAGGTGCCGGAACGCAACCAGACAAGTTCACGATTTAAATCATAACCAACCACTACCGCATAATGCCAAGAAGGTGCCCAAGACAATCCCAAATTTTGCATGACCACCACCACATTGCCAGCTGCAACTTCTTGCAAGACAGCCTCCAGTTGAGCGGGTATCACCACTGCCACGGCCCCATGACGCCGCGCTGCAGCTAACATTTCTATCTGTAAACTGCCTTGACGGCTTGGGATATACACTTCTGGCTTCAGCTGCTCGGGCGTAACTTGAATATCAACCGCCTTCAGTGCAGTGGCCAATGCTGCCGGACCACATTGATACTCTTCTTGAGGAAAAAATGGGGTATTGGTGAGTTCTACTTGTCTTGGCAACTGCTGGTTGAGCGTGACTTGACGAACGCCGGTGGCTGCGCACGCATTCAACAGGCACAAAAAAGCCAGCATGCAAATTTGGTACATACTGGCTTTAAGGATTGTACTGCGCAATGTTAGTTTGAGACTAAACCGTCATTAGCGTACAGAGCGTGTGAATGGATACACCTTGGTGAAGCCAAGAATATCAGTCAACAATAGAACTAAAAAGATCAGCACAATCGCACCGATGATACCGCCTGCTGGTGCTTTATCTAATTGTGATGCCAGTGAACTGGCTTCATCATCAGTCAGTGCAGCCACGCGTGATTTTGCCTCGGTTGGGTCAATACCGCGTGTAACTAATTCTGTTTGTACTTCATCACGCGACAGCATGCTAACAATTTTTGCACGGTCTTGGTCACCTTTGCTGGAAATTGCTGATTCTGCCACTTGTTCTGTACTAATCATGGCCGCTTGCACTGCTTGAATAGAACCGGTGAATAAAATGGAAGTCGCTAAGAATGCGCTTAAAAAACGTTTAACTATCATCATGATCAGTGTTTCCTTTATGTTAAAAATTGATTTGAAATTGCAATTAACATCGATAAGTTGCAAACTTCAGGGAGGCTTAAATATGATTTAAGTTGTACTTGCAAGTAAGAAGTTAACATACAACCACATACATGTACACACTATATTTGTTCGCTATGCAATTCGTTACGCAAGGCCTCTGCTAATTGCAACGCCGACACAAACGCACTCTCTACACGACCACTGATACACCAATCCCCACAGCTCGCTAATTGCAATTTCAAATCCACCAGCACTTGCTGTGTAGGTATTTTGGGTGCATTTGCAAAATGCCACTTTTTTAATATCCGTTGATTAGCCGAAAATACTTGCTCTCCCAGTATTGCAGACAAATCCTGCATCATGGCATGCATCACCCAAGCCTCAGGTGCAGCAAAATGTTCCTTTGCCCACAGGTTACGGCTCATCACTACCAAGCTGTTGCGGTCATGCCGTTGTGGCTTGCTTGAGTTGACCGATATCCAACTCAATGTTGGATGATTGGCAACATGGGCCACATCCCAGCTACGCACAATCGGTTGTTCAAACCCAAGCATCAGCGCATAACATGGCAGCATTTCTACGTCATTCAAGGTGGAGAGATAGTTAATATTGTCTGGTAACAGTTGAGCAGCCTGAGGGGCTGGGGTAGTGGTGATGACCCAATCAAAATGGCCCAACAACTGCCCACCTATACCCAACAAAGCCCACGCGTCCTGGGTCTTCCGTAGCGCACCCACTTGGGTGTTGAATAGTATTTGCACGCCGCGTTGCTTGATTTGCAATTCCATCCACCGTCCAACCGATGCCATGCTGGGCACACCCACATAGTGCGGAAAACTTGCATCCCAGTCGCGGTAGGCTTTTACATACACACCATCAATTTCAGCAAATTTAGCCTCCCACCTCGCCACTGCGCCTTGGGTTACCATATCGTCAATCAGCCCCTGAAATGCAGGGTGCTTGGCCGTAAAAAATTGAGCACCATGATCATAGACATAGCCATCATGCTCACGTGTGGCCATACGCCCGCTGACATGATCATGTTTTTCAAATACGGTAATGTGCGCGATGTCTGCAAGTTGTGTGGCGAGGGTTAATCCAGATAACCCAGCGCCGATGATGGCAATCTGTTTCATATCTAATTGGCTGAAATAATAGGTGAGTTAAAACAAAAGTTGTTGGCGTGTATTAGGGGGTTTCTTTTCTCGCTTAACAGAGCTGGGCTTACGCGATGCATGTTTTTTGATGATGTGTGCTGTGGTGGCTTGATATTGTTTGCCTACCTTTTGCTGACTAAATTGTGCACGGGCATATTTCAATGCATGCTCAATGCTCACCAACGGCGCAGGGTAGTCCAAACCAATCTTGCATCCATACTCTTGCTGCAATGATTCTGGCATTAACCAAGGTTGAAATATCCAAGTATTGGGCACATTGCGTAATGTAGGCAACCAACGGCGCACAAATACGCCTTCTGGGTCTTGATCCATGGCTTGTTTGACCGGATTGTAGATGCGCAAGGTATTGATACCGGTTGTACCAGATTGCATTTGCACTTGTGGCCAATGAATGCCGGGCTCGTAATCAAGAAACTCCCTTGCCAGATGCAAACCTGTTTGCCGCCAATGCAACCAAAGCAAATAGCTGGAGGTGCTCATGAGCATGGCGCGCATCCTAAAATTCACCCATCCGGTTTCACGCAACATGGCCATGCAGGCATCCACCAACGGCCAGCCTGTTTGGCCATTGCACCAAGCCTGCAAACGCACTTGTGATTCCTCACTAGCGTATGCTTCATCTCGCATGCCATGATAAAGAGGGTGCAAGTTGCGGCATTCCATCTCTGGTTCTGATTCTAGCTTTTGCATGAAGTGGCAATGCCAATGCAATCTACTCTCAAACCCAACTAGACCTGCCATTAACCCCCTGGGATAAATGTCAGGGGTTCTCTCAATATTCAACTTCTGCTCACGCAAGCTTTGCACCACCTCACGCATGCTAAGTACACCCCATGTTAAGTAGGGTGATATTCTTGAACCCGCTTGTTCAGATGACAGCGGGCTGGATATGCCACCACGATAACGGCTGGCGCGGCCATTCAAAAATGTATGCAGCACTTTAAGCGCCTCATCTCGCCCACCGCGTTGTCGCTGAGGTTTATCGGGCAAGTTACTGATGAAAGAGGACTGTTGGCTTTGTGTCTTCAACCCAAGCACTTGCAGCGCCATACTGGTGTGGCTAGGCACTGGTGTCTGCGGAGCATGCATGCGCTTTTCCCATTCCCCTGCCCAAATATCGCGATTTTTCAGCCGACGGACGACACCATTTTGTGAGAATTCATGCCACGTAACTTTCTGCTCATGACACCAAGCCGCGACCGCTTTATCTAATTCATAACTTAGCAGGTTGCCGGTTTCCTCATGGCTGTAGATTCCAGCAAGGTGATAATGCTGAGCAATCCTTGTGAGAGCTTCCAATATGCCACACTCAAACTCAATCAGCGTTAAACCGATGGTTTGCAAATCGCGTTTCAAGGTCACCAAACATTCACGCACAAACATTTGATGTTGCGTTGCATAATCGCCACCTGACCAAACACTGGCATCCCAACAATACATTGGTAGCACCGATCCCTGCTGGCAAGCAGCATACAGTGCAGCATGATCTTGCACGCGCAAATCACGCTTAAACCATACTAGGTGAGCCGAGGGTTTCAAATTGTTTACGGATAAAATGGAACGTCTGTATTAAGTCAGCGCAAAAAATCAGAGGTTCCATTTAGGCATGGCATGATTTGCCAATCAGGCAATTAAAACCATGATGTTTACTATTTCTCAATAGTTATCCTCCGTGCATAATGCAACAAAACAATACCAAGGAGAAGCCAATGCGCAGTAAAGCAATCATCGTTCAAACCGGCGGTGGTTATGACAACGTCACCACCGCCATCCATGACGTTGCAGCCCCCAAAGCAGATGAAATCACCGTGCGTTTGCACGCCAACTCATTGAACTACCATGATTTTGCAGTGGTGAGTGGAATGTGGGGTCCCTCAGAACCTCGCATCCCTATGGCCGATGGCGCGGGCGAAGTGATTGCGGTGGGCGCCAACGTCAAAGAATTTAAAGTGGGCGATGCTGTGGTGAGTACCTTCTTTCCCACTTGGATTACCGGCAAACCCTTGGTGGAAGGCTTTGCCACTGTGCCTGGCGATGGTGTGGACGGCTATGCCCGTGAATATGTCACAACATCCGCGCAATCCTTTACGCTTGCTCCTAGAGGCTGGAGCCACACCGAGGCGTCAACACTTACCACAGCAGCCCTCACGGCTTGGCGCGCACTTATGGCGGATGATTATTTAAAACCGGGCGATACGGTATTGGTGCAAGGCACAGGCGGTGTGTCTATCTTTGCATTACAGTTCGCAAAAATGGCCGGTGCAACGGTCATCGCCACCTCTTCAAGCGATGCCAAATTGGAAAAACTTCGTAGCATGGGTGCCGACCACGTCATTAATTACAAAAAAAACAGTCAGTGGGGAGAAACTGCGCTCAAACTTACCGATGGCTTAGGCGTTGACCGTGTCATTGAAGTGGGCGGGCCAGCCACCTTAGAGCAATCCATGATTGCCTCCAGAGTGGGAGGGCATATCTCGGTCATCGGCATCCTGACGGGGCTAGGTGGAGAATTCAATTTTGTAACCGCGCTAGTCAAACAACTGCGCTTACAAGGGGTATTAGTCGGCAGCCGCACTCAGCAGGAGGATATGGTGCGTGCCATTAATGCAAGTGGTATTAAGCCTATCATTGATAAAACATTTCCACTTGAAGAGATTGTGAGTGCATTCAAATACCAAGAGACCAATCAACACTTTGGTAAAATTTGCTTAACCATGTAGTGATATTTATCAACAAAAAACCCTTGTCATTACTGACAAGGGTTTCCAGATGGTGGCCCCTCTGTGAGTCGAACACAGCACCAACGGATTATGAGTCCGCTGCTCTAACCAAGCATGAGCTAAGGGGCCGAAACTTTAGCAAAAATTAATCTTGTCCAGTTTCCAAGAAGCTTCTTAAACGCTCTGAACGTGTTGGGTGACGCAACTTACGCAATGCCTTCGCTTCGATTTGGCGAATACGTTCACGCGTTACATCAAACTGCTTGCCCACTTCCTCCAGCGTATGGTCAGTATTCATTTCAATACCAAAGCGCATGCGCAGCACTTTTGCCTCGCGTGGTGTTAAAGATTCCAACACTTCACTTGTTGCATCGCGCAAGCTTGCATACACCGCGGCATCCATTGGTGCCAGCGTTGTGTTGTCTTCAATGAAATCACCCAAATGAGAATCTTCATCATCACCGATTGGCGTTTCCATTGAGATAGGCTCTTTGCTGATTTTCAAGATTTTTCTAATCTTGTCTTCTGGCATTTCCATTTTCTCAGCCAAGGTAGCTGGATCAGGTTCCAAACCTGTCTCTTGCAGAATTTGGCGACTGATACGATTCATTTTATTAATCGTTTCAATCATGTGCACCGGGATACGAATAGTGCGGGCTTGGTCAGCAATCGAACGCGTAATGGCTTGGCGAATCCACCAGGTGGCGTAAGTTGAGAATTTATAACCACGGCGGTATTCAAATTTATCAACCGCTTTCATCAAACCGATATTGCCCTCTTGAATCAGATCCAAGAATTGCAAACCACGGTTAGTGTATTTTTTAGCAATTGAAATCACTAAACGTAAGTTAGCTTCAATCATCTCGCGCTTGGCACGACGCGCACGCGCCTCACCCGTGGTCATTTGCTTGTTGATTTCTTTCAGCTCTTTGATAGGAATACCCACGCGATTTTGCAAGGTCATCAAACGGTCTTGCTGATCTAAAATCGAGTGCCTGTAGCGCGCTAAACGCTCTGTATAAGGTTTGTTTTGCGCAAGCTCTTCGTCCAGCCATTCCATATTAATTTCATTACCGGGGAAGGACTTGATAAAGTGTGGGCGTGGCATACCAGATTTTTCCACACAGAAATCCATGACTTTACGCTCATGGCCACGCACTTCTTCTACCATGGCACGCACTTGGTCACACAACGCCTCAACTTGCTTGGCTGAGAAGCGGAAAGCAGTGAGCTCATCTAAAACGGTTTGATGCAATGCTTTATATTTTGCATCTTGAGAACCTTTGGTGTCTCGAATTGCATTCATTTCAGAGTTGGCTTGGCGGATGACCGCAAAGCGTGCCAACACCTCCTCTTTTAATTTGGCCAAAGCCTCAGCAGAGATCGCGGCAGCTTTTGCACCGTCTTCATCGTCCTCTTCTTCCTCTTCGTCAGAGGCCTCTTCTTCGTGCTCTGCATCTTCAACCGCTAATGCATCTTCTAAGCCGATATCGCTATCAATCAAGCCGTCTACCAAATCATCTACACTGATTTCGTCTTTTTCAACTTTATCCACTAAGGCTAACAATTCAGCAATGGTAGTTGGGCAAGCGGCAATCGCTTGCACCATGTGCTTAAGGCCATCTTCAATACGTTTGGCAATTTCAATCTCGCCCTCACGGGTCAGCAAATCCACCGTGCCCATCTCGCGCATATACATACGCACTGGGTCGGTAGTACGACCAAACTCAGAGTCTACAGTCGCTAAGGCTTGCTCTGCTTCTTCAACCGCATCTTCGTCGGCCACAGGGGGTGGCGCATCAGACATTAACAATACTTCAGCATCTGGCGTTTCTTCATACACCTGAATGCCCATGTCATTGATCATGCCAATGATGCTGTCGATTTGCTCTGAATCCTGCACATCGTCAGGCAAGTGGTCATTGATCTCAGCGTAAGTTAAGTAGCCACGCTCCTTGCCCAATACAATCAGCGATTTAAGGCGTGTGCGACGTGCTTCTGCGTCCAAAGCCTGAGTCGCTGGATCTACAGGCGTTTCCGCTTCTAGCTTGAGGCGTTCTTTTTCTAAAGTTTTGTCTGATTTTGGTCTGGCCATGCCCGATCCTATCTATAAAATCTTAAACTGTGTGAGTCTTGAAATTGCAATTACTATGCGTAACTGCCCACGTGTTGTTTTGACCTGCATTCTCACGTTTGGCTCATTTACGGCGAACCCTAGATTATACCTCAAATCCCCCTAAAATTTAAATGGTCTATGCTTAAAATTTAAGCATAGACCATCTGCTTTCAGAGCTCCTAACGCTTCATGGTGAGCTTTTTCAATAGCTCACGCTCCTCATCCGTTAGCTGAGCCAAAGGCTTTTCTTTGAGCATATTGAGCAGATGGCTGTCGCGTGTGCCTTCGGCAATATCTTGTAGTTGGGAGCATGCCCCGGAAAATTCAAGCGCAATATCTAAACTTTCATCTAGCATATGCAACTCTCGCTGAATTTCATTGAGCAATCTAGCGTCCACATTAGGTGCAATGGTATGCAGCAAGGTTGCAGGTTTGGATTGTGGCTGTGAGAGCGCCGTGTTCAACAACACTCTTAGCAACACATCTTCTTCATGCGTGGTTTGCGCATAGGCCAAATGCTCTGGCTTAGCCAATTGTGGCTGCATCAGCAATAACAAGGCAAAACGCTTTTTAATTGAAATAGGCGTACGCGCCCGGCGCATAGCCGCCTTGGGTGCCATTTTATTGGGTGCTGGTAGTTTTAACATACTTTGCATTTCCTGCTCAGACACTTGCGCCAACTCTGCAATTCGCTTACGCAGTAGCAAAGCAAACCTTGGTGCTGCAATTTGCTTGAGAATCGGTTCTGCCTCGTTCAAGAACTGCACTTTATCCTCTTGTGAGTTCAGCGGATTTTGCTCACTCAGATGCTGAATAATGTACTGAGACAAAGGCATCGCATTCTGCATCTCACGCTCAAACGCCTCTTTGCCAAACTCACGTACATAACTATCCGGGTCATGCTCTTTAGGCAAAAACAAAAAGCGCAGTTTGAGCCCATCAGTAAGTGCCGGCAGAGCATTCATGGCAGCCCTCCACGCAGCGGTTCTACCTGCATTATCCCCATCAAAACTGAACACAATCTCATCAGTTTGACGCATGAGCTTAGTAATGTGAAACGGCGTGGTCGCAGTGCCTAAGGCAGCCACTGCATATTCAATGCAATACTGCGCTAACGCGACTACATCCATATAGCCCTCCACCACCAACACACGGCCAGCATCGCGAATGGCACGACGTGCCACAAACAAACCATACAACTCATGGCCTTTTTGAAATAGCGGCGTTTCCGGTGAGTTGTAATATTTTGGGGTATCTTCGGGGTTAATCACACGCCCCCCAAAGCCAATCACTTGACCTTTTTGATCGTGAATCGGGAACATGATGCGGTCACGAAAGCGGTCATAGCGTTTACCTTGCTCATTGGTCACCACCAACCCAGCCACACTGAGCGCTTCATTATCGTATTGTGGAAACACGGTTTGAAGATTCTGCCAGCCTGCTGGTGCATACCCAATTTGAAATTTGGCAGCGATTTGCCCACTTAGACCACGCGCTTTGAGATAGGCAATGGCACGCTCTGATTTTTTTAATTCTGACTTGTAGTAATTGGCGGCCAGCTGCAACGCTTCTTGCAAACCTACAGTCACTTTTTGTGGCACTTTATCGGGATCACGTGTCTCCTGAGGCACAATCATACCAACTTGCTTGGCCAATTCATGCACGGTTTCCACAAAACTCAAACCGGCATATTCCATCAAAAAGCCAATAGCGGTGCCGTGCGCACCACAACCAAAACAATGATAAAACTGTTTGGTCGGGCTGACGGTAAAACTGGGAGATTTTTCGTTATGAAACGGGCAGCATGCAGAATAATTAGCGCCCGCTTTTTTGAGAGGAACAGACTTATCAATGACATCGACAATATCAACGCGATTGAGTAATTCTTGAATAAAGCTCTCTGGGATCATACGCCTAAGTATCGCATAAACTTCTGGAATAAAAAAAGGAGCGTTATGCTCCTTTAATCACGACTACATTCTTGCTGGAAAGTCTTAGCTCAATCGCGCTTTAATCAATCCGGAAACTTTACCCATATCTGCGACACCTGCCACCAGCGGTTTAACCAAATTCACCACTTTACCCATGTCTTTGGCACCACTCGCACCGGTATCGGCAATCACTTGGGTGATAATTTGATTCACTTCATCATCGGTTAGCTGTTTTGGCATGTAAGTTTGCAGCACAGCAACTTCAAACTTTTCTACATCGGCCAAATCAGTACGATTAGCTGATTCATAGGCAGCAATCGAATCACGCCGCTGTTTCAGCATCTTTTCAATCACTGTTATGACTGCCGCATCGTCTAACTCAATACGTTCATCTACTTCGCGCTGCTTGATTGCAGCTTGCAACAACCTGATTGCACCTAAGCGCGCACTGTCTTTGGCGCGCATGGCATTTTTCATGTCCTCAGAAATCTGAGCTTTTAATGACATGAAAAAACCTTAGTACAATTTGGCTGGAAGTGTTTGATTGCGTAAACGACGGTATTGACGTTTTACAGCAGCCGCAGCCTTGCGTTTACGTTCCCAAGTTGGTTTCTCGTAATATTCGCGGGCGCGCAAGTCGTTCAATAAACCTGTTTTTTCAATCAAGCGTTTGAAACGACGCAATGCTACGTCAAATGGCTCGTTCTCTTTAACACGTACACTAGACATTAAATCACTATCCTTAAAATGTGTTGCTCATCAGCAACCTAAACCCAATTTAAATGCAATGCGCATTGATGCAGCATCGAAAACCGCGTATTCTAGCGCGTTCATTTGCTTTAATCAATCATTAATTTGTATCAATCGAATATGTTAGTGTTGTAACTTATGTTAGTTCTTGGCTTTGAATCTTCCTGCGATGAAACCGGCATTGCGCTTTACGACACCCAACGCGGCTTACTTGCGCACGCCCTGCATTCGCAAGTGGACATGCACGCAGAATATGGCGGCGTGGTACCGGAGCTTGCTTCGCGCGACCATATCCGCCGCGTATTACCACTTACTCAACGCGTACTCGCAGAAGCTAACAAAACACTGGATGATATTGATGGCATTGCCTATACGCAGGGCCCTGGACTTGCTGGTGCACTATTGGTTGGGGCAAGTGTTGCACAGTCAATTGCCTACACATTAAATGTGCCCAGCATTGGCGTCCATCATTTGGAAGGGCATTTGCTCGCTCCACTATTAGAGGACAATCCGCCAGCGTTTCCTTTTGTTGCACTACTCGTGTCTGGCGGGCATAGCCAACTGATGCGTGTAGATAGCATTGGTCAATATCAATTACTAGGCGATACCTTAGATGATGCTGCCGGTGAAGCATTTGATAAAACAGCTAAACTTTTGGGATTAGGCTATCCAGGGGGGCCGGCACTCGCCAAATTGGCCGCTCAAGGAAAAGCACACTTTAAACTGCCACGTCCCATGCTTAAAAGCGGCGACTTAAACTTTAGCTTTAGTGGTTTGAAGACTGCGGTGCTGACGCTGGTAAATCAGCAACAACCACTAGACACGGAAACCACAGCCGACATTGCTTGGGAATTTCAAGAAGCGGTCACCGAAATACTCACAACCAAATGCATGGCCGCATTGCGTGAGACCGGTTTAGATAATTTGATTGTTTCCGGTGGAGTGGGTGCTAACTTACGCTTACGCGAGCGCCTTAACGCGGCCACCAAACGCAAACTGTGTAGAGTAAGTTACCCGCGCTTGGAGTTCTGCACTGACAACGGCGCGATGATTGCGTTTGCCGGCGCCAAACGTTTAGAAGCCATGCAACAGAAAACGCAGGGTGACTATAGCTTTGTGATTAAAGCACGCTGGGATTTGGCCGAACTGGTCAAACCCTAATGCTTATTTTTTGAAACTAGACTCGGTGCCTGCCAATAATTTCTGAATATTGGTTTTGTGCCGAATCACCAAGAAAATCGCCATCACCAATACCACGCCTACATATATTGGATAGGGTGATAAGAAATACCAAGCTAAAAACGGTGATGCAATAGCTGCAACCAGTGCCGCTAGGGAAGAAATGCGTGATACAGCAAACACCAGCACCCAGACCAACACCGACGACAATGCTAACCAGCCAGAGATGCCCAACATCACACCCAGCGCAGTGGCCACACCTTTTCCACCTTTAAATTTGTGATAGATTGGGTACAAGTGACCAAGAAACACGGCCAAAGCCACAGCAGCCACTACCCACATCAACATATTGGCTTGTAATGACATCCATACCGGAAACCAACCTTTAAATGCGTCGCCAAGCAAAGTCAAAATTGCCGCAGATTTTTTGCCACTGCGTGCCACATTGGTTGCACCAATATTGCCACTGCCCACTGTGCGAGGATCGGGCAGGCCATACACCTTACTGATAATAATCCCGAACGAAATCGACCCGATTAAATAGGCCGCCACAACCCAAATCACCGCCTCTATATTAAAACCTAACTCATTCATCATAAGATGCTCTAAAATCCGATAGCTACATTCTAAACTATCGCAAAACACGTAGAAACTTATTTTATGGACACCATCTTTTTAGAACAGGTCAAAGTACAAACCAAATTAGGAGTACCCGATTGGGAACGCATGGTGCCGCAAACCATTATTTTGGATATTGAGATTAGCTACGACTTGAGCAAATCGTGCCAAAGTGATGAGATCGAAGACACCATTGACTACGGTAAGGTGGTTAGCCGTATCCGCGAAACGCTCACTGAGCATAGTTTTAAATTGGTGGAGGCGTTGGCTGAGCATATATGCCAGCTGATTATCAGCGAGTTCGGCGGATTGAGTGTGAAAGTAAAAGTTGCTAAACCTGCGATACTGCCGGGACTGAAAGCACTAGGTGTAGTGATTACACGTAGTACCTAACCTACCCTCGCGGGTGATGCACACTATGCAATTGCTTTAAACGCTCCCGAGCCACATGCGTATAAATCTGTGTGGTCGATATATCTGAATGCCCCAGCAACATCTGCACTACGCGCAAATCCGCGCCGTGATTCAACAAATGCGTGGCAAACGCATGGCGCAGCACATGTGGAGAAATATGCTTAGTAATACCGGCCAATGCCGCATAACGTTTGATAATATGCCAAAATGCTTGGCGCGTCATGCCCTCGGCGCGATTAGTCACAAACAAAGCATCACATAAGCGCTTTTGTAGTAATTCCGGTCGCGCAAAGCGCATGTAGCGGTCTATCCAATCAGCAGCTTCGGCGCCCATGGGCACCAATCGTGTTTTACTGCCTTTACCAGTGACGCGCACGATGCCATCTTGCGTGCTTACTTCGGCAACGGTGACACCTACCAGCTCGGATACACGCAAGCCACTGGCATAAAGCAGTTCCAGCATCGCACGGTCACGCAGACCCAATGGTTGGGAGATATCCGGTGCTTTTAGTAGCTCTTCTACCTCTTGCTCATTTAAGCTTTTAGGCAAGCTACGTGGCAACTTGGGAGATTCTAAGTGTAAGGTAGGGTCTTCTTTGATTAGCTGCTCACGCAATGCATAACGATAAAACCGACGCAAACTGGCGACTAAGCGACTGATACTACGTGCTTTGGAGAGTGGGAAACGTACCGCTAAATACTGCTGAATATCGGCATTGCTTACCGCTAATATATCGACTCTTTGTATGGTTGCACACCAGTTGGCAAACGCTGTTAAATCGGCGCGGTAGCTGTCTAGTGTGTTTTTGGACAATCCATCTTCCAGCCAAAGATGGTCAATAAAATTATCTAGATATTGCTGATGTTGTGCTTGCACCACACACCTAATTAGGCAAGCTGACGCTGTGGTTTGAGTGCGCCTTTATAATTAATGGCACCTTCGTGTCTCAGCAGCCATTTTTTCACTTTTAGACCTTGGTCCATTCCACGCATAAAACCACCCAAACCCGTTTTCGCCACAACGCGATGGCAAGGCACCACTAAAGGTAAATGGTTTGCGCCACAGGCATTTGCTACAGCACGGGGCCCTGAACCCAATTGCTCCGCTAACTCGCCATAAGTGCGAGTTTGACCACTAGGAATCGCGCTAATCATACCCCAGACTTTACGCTGAAATGCCGTGCCTTTGAACACCAGTGGCAGATTGAAGTTGGCGTTAGGATTATCAAGGTAAGCCTCAATTTGTGAGGCAATCTGTATGGCTATTTTTGAAGGTTCGGCTTTGGTGCTGACTGACCCGCTTAAGAAGTCGATATCGACTTGCATGCCGTGAGAATAAATACCGATGGAACCAAAAGGAGCGGTGATAACTAAATCATATACTTTTAGTAATTTTGATTGTTTTTGCATTGTAATAATTTAACTTAATCAATTACTTTAATGCAAATAAAAAAAGCCTTGAAACTAAAAAAGTTTCAAGGCTTTTGATTTATCTCAGAAAGCGATATTAACCTTCTGCAGTAATCTCTTTTTCACGTGCTACTAATTTCTCTTTAATACGTGCAGATTTACCTGAACGCTCACGTAAGTAGTACAACTTAGCACGACGCACATCACCACGGCGTTTGAGCTCGATAGATGCGATCAATGGTGAGTAAGTTTGGAATGTACGCTCAACACCTTCACCAGATGAAATTTTACGCACGATAAATGATGAGTTTAAGCCTTTGTTGCGTTTTGCAATCACAACACCTTCGTAAGCCTGTACACGTTTACGGTTACCTTCAACCACGTTTACACCCACCACCACTGTATCGCCTGGGGCGAAATCAGGGATAGTTTTGTTTAGACGAGCAATTTCTTCTTGCTCTAACATTTTGATAATGTCTGCCACTTGTAGCTCCTTTTAATTATGAAGATGCTTGTTCCTGCTCTCTATCTATTGCTTGGAGCAGCCGAGCTTCTTCTTTCGTCAACGACCTTGCGGCCAATAAATCTGGGCGTTTTGCCCTTGTTAAAGCCAGCGATTGTTTTAATCGCCATTCTCTAATCTTTGCATGGTTACCTGACATTAACACCTCAGGTACCGTTAAATCTTCATACTGTTCTGGTCGCGTATAGTGCGGATAATCCAGCAAACCATTCACGAACGAATCTTCTACTGCAGAATCCGCATCACCCAGCGCACCAGGCAATTGTCGAATCACCGCATCTAGCAACACCATGGCAGGCAATTCACCACCACTCAACACATAATCGCCAATGGAAATTTCTTCATCCACTTGCGTATCCAACAAACGCTGGTCTACACCTTCATAGCGGCTTGCCAATATCACCAAGCCTTTTAACTGGCTCAGCTGCATCACTTTCTCATGCGTCAGCGGCTTGCCTCTGGGTGACATGTGTACCACATGCGGCTGCGTGCCATTTGCGGTTAAGCGCTGCTTAGCTTCGGCGATTGCTTTGGCCAATGGTTCTACTAGCATCACCATCCCCGGCCCACCGCCATAAGGCCTATCATCTACTGTTTTGTGATTATCCGAGGTAAATACTCGAGGATTCATCACTTGCAATTGATACAGTCCGCGACTCAATGCTCGCGAAGTAATACCATGCTGCGTCAGCGCATCAAACATCTCGGGAAACAAACTAATCACTTCTACTTGCATGGCTTGTTTCAACCTAGTCAACCCAATTAATCAATAAGGTTTAGAAGTCCGCATCCCAATCGACCAGCATGGTTTTTGCATTAACATCTACTGCCAATACCACTTGATCAATAAAAGGAATCAAACGCTCAATATTGCCGTTTTCTTTTCCGGTTTTGACTACGAGCACATCATTGGCACCCGTTTCAAATACATCTGTTACATAGCCAAAATCAACATCTTGTTGATTCTTGACCGCCAGCCCAATTAAATCAGACCAGTAATACTCGTTATCTTCAGGCTCTGGCAACGCATCTCTCGGCACCGCCACCTGCAAGCCTTTGCAAGCAAATGCTTGGTCTCTATCATCAACACCTGCCAGCTTTACGACCAATACATCGTTGTGGATTTTTGCTTGCTCAACTGCGACCTCGCGCCACTGATCTTGCTTGCCTATCCACCATCTATCGTAATCAAACAGGCCATCTAAAGCTTCTGTATCCGGCAGCACTTTAAGCCAGCCATAAACACCATAGGGCGCAACAATGCGCCCCATTACCACCATACTACTCAACGTATACTTTCATCAGCATTCCCTCGACTTTAAACGAGGGGGCGATATTACTCAGCGTCTGCAGCAGGTGCTTCTTCAGCAGCTGGTGCTGCTGCCGCTTCAGCTTCTGCGGCGGCTTTTTCAGCAGCTTCGGCTGCTGCTTTAGCGTCGGCTTCCGCCTTAGCTGCATCAGCTGCGGCTTTGATTTTAGCGGCTTCTGCTTCTGCAGCTTTCGCTTTTGCAGCCTCTACTTTAGCAACGTCTTTAGCTTTAGCAGCGATCATTGCCTCTGGGCCTTTAGCGTGGAATTTCACCAAGCGGGCTACAGTGTCTGACAATTGCGCGCCATTGCTGGTCCAGTGATTGACGCGTGCCTCATCAATACGTAAGCCTTCAGCGTTTGCACGTGCTGAAGGATTGTAAAAGCCTACGCGCTCGATAAAGCGACCATCACGGCGATTGCGTGAATCGGCTACCACCACATTGTAGAAAGGGTTCTTTTTAGAGCCACCACGTGATAAACGAATAACGACCATAATCTTGTTCTCTTAAAAATTAATTCTGTGCAGAAAGGCGCGGATTATACGTTATTTAGTGAATGCAATGCAAGTGGTTTATTTGAGTAAATTGCTAGAATTACTGAATTTGGCACTAGCGATTTCGGCGGTACTCTAATGCCAGACTCACCAATTCATGCTGCTTGTGTACGCCCATCTTTTTATAGATATTTTTGATATACTGGCGCACGGTTTCTATATCTATCGTCATGAGCTCTGCCACATCCTTCAAATCTCGACCTTCACTCAACAGCGAGACACATTGCATCTCTCTTGGTGAAAGCCGATACTCTACTCGCAAACGGTCCGCCCAGAACTCTTGATTGAGGTTTAAATCTTTAATCAACACCAGTACATGGTGACCTTGTCGGCGCTCTGCTTCACTTTTCACCATTTTACTGATGGTTAAACTGATAGGCCGCACATAATCATTACGGTGTACATACAGGTTAAAGATATTACCCGCATCCAACAACTCTTTGGTGGCGGAGTCTAGCGCTTGCTGCAGACGCTGATTATCAGCAGGTAAGTCCGCGATTAATTTTCCGCTTTGTACCTTCAAGCCTCTGTCAGCCGCTAGAATGGCCTCCGCTGCCTTTGAGGAAAACACAACATCACCACGGCAGGAAACAATCAGCATGGCCTGACCAAGCTGCTCCAAGCCTTGCTCTAAGAGCTTAGCCTGCCACAGCTGTTGATTTGTGTTCAAGAGGCTTTCTGACATGCTGTCATCAGTGCTTTCTCTAAGAGTTGAGGATTGAATCATAACAACTTCCATAAGTCATTACCGCTAAATTGAGCTCATTTTGCTATACAAAACAGCCTGTTAGCAATACCCCGTCTTGCGATTAATTATACACTTGTACAGTCAGGCGCTAACGTTGCGCATTATTCATCAATACAACTACAGAAAACATCCCCTAAATTGGAGTAGCCGCGATTAATTGGTTCGGTAAATTGTGGGATCAGGGATGCCTGCCCCTTCAAACCCAGCGCGGCGCAAACGGCAAGAGTCACATTCGCCGCAGGCTCTGCCCTCTGCATCCGCTTCATAGCACGATACCGTCAGACCATAATCTACACCTAGCGAGCTACCCAGCTTAATTATCTGAGATTTAGTAAGATCAATCAATGGTGCATGAATAGTGATTGTCTTACCTTCCACCGCGCTCTTGGTCGCAAGGTTTGCCATCGCTTGGAAAGCGTTGACATATTCACCTCGGCAGTCAGGGTAGCCGGAATAATCCAGCGCATTGACACCAATAAAAATATCTTGTGACTGCAGCACTTCTGCCCATGCCAGCGCCAACGAAAGCATGATGGTATTGCGTGCTGGCACATAAGTCACGGGGATACCCTGCGTTGGCGCATGTGGCACATCAATGCTATTGTCCGTGAGTGCCGAACCGCCAAACAGACTCAAATCTAACTGCGGCGTTTTGTGACTGATTGCGCCAAACGCAGTCGCCACACGATTGGCCGCATTCAGCTCGGCAATATGGCGCTGATGGTAGTCTAGACTCAGGCAATAACAATCAAACCCTTGTGATTTTGCAATAGCCAAGCAGGTCGCTGAGTCGAGCCCACCCGACAGTAAAACTACCGCTTTTTTAGCTGCTGTTTGTATCATACGCCTGGCTTTTCACCCCATAATACTTTGTGTAGCTGCACCTGCATGCGCACTGGTAAATGGTCTGCCAACACCCAAGAAGCCAGCTCTGTAGCACTTAGTTCTTGATAACTGGGTGAGAAAAGCACCGGGCACTTATCCGCCAGCTTTAATTCAGATAGCTTTTGTTTGGCCCATTCATAATCACCACGGTTGCATAGCACGAATTTAATTTCATCTGCTGTTTTTAAGTGAGCCAAATTACCCCACAAATTGTTCTCGGATTCGTTGGAGGCAGGGGTTTTGATATCCAAAATCACAGACACGCGCGGGTCCACCACAGAGATATCCATGGCACCACCAGTCTCTATCGACACACTGTACCCGGCATCGCACAAGGCTTTTAATAAATCACGACACTCTTTTTGCGCCAGCGGCTCTCCGCCGGTAACTGTTACGTAGCGCGCATTGAAAGTAGCAACCTGCTGCATAATCTCGGAGATTTGCATATTCTGCCCGCCACTAAAGGCATACGCAGTATCACAGTAGGTACAGCGCATTGGACAACCGGTGAGACGCACAAATACTGTAGGCAAACCAATGCGTGAGGTTTCACCTTGAAGTGAATGGAAAATTTCGTATATTTTTAAAGCCATGATATGCGCGCAGCGCCAAAAAATAATGCCAACAGGATAGTTGGCATTATTTTACAGCAAAAAAAGTGTATTAAATGAAGGTTTTAGCAATCACGTGCTCGATACCAGCACGCTTTACTTTAATGCCTCTAGCGCTTTTAAGCGTTTTTGAGCAGTAGGAATCACTTCTGCATTAGTATGCTTAGCAATCAATTCCTTCAAGGTTTTTTTTGCATTTGTGACTTGCCCCAGCTGTATCTGACTGTTAGCCACGTTGTACATGGCTTCAGGCACTCTAGGGTGATCAGCATGCCCATCAATCAGCTTCTGTTGCGTGGCGATTGAAGATTTGTAGTTCTTAAGTGCAAACTGTGCATACCCCATCCCGTATAGTGCATCTGGGACAAATTTACTGGTAGGGTAGTCCTTCAAAAACGCATCGTAAGCAACAAAAGCTTCTTTATGTTTTGCAGCTTTAGTCAACGCATCGGCTTCGGCAAAGGCTTTTACATCTTTCTCTTCCACCGCCGGTTGCGCTGGTGTTGCTGCTTCAGTAGGTTGCGCTTGCACAGGTCCAGCCTCAATTCTACGCAGACGTGTATCCGTATCTGCGTACAAATCTTTTTGGCGTTGCTGTGCTGCTTCAAGATTATGCGAAGCCAACTCCAAATCACCACGCAGTTGTGCAACTTCCTGCTTGAGTGACTCGATTTGGTTTTGCATATCGGCCAATCCTTGACCTTGAATCACCGCCTCAATGGCGGCCAAACGTTTTTCTATGGCCGCTTGAGACTTTTTAAGGTCCGCAATACCAGCTTGGCTTTGCGCTTCTACATCTAGGATTTTTTTGCGCGCTTCTTTATCGTCAAACAAAGCTGCGTGACTTACTAGCGAAACACCGAGTAAGCCTATCGCCAAATTAATCGCTAGGATGCGAGGCACCCATTGCATCTTATTCACCTTGGTATACAACATCTACACGGCGGTTTTGTTGGAAGCAATCTTCATCAGCGCAGTTAACGTTAGCTTTCTCTTCACCGTAACTAACAGTTTCAATTTGCGTGTCTTGCACGCCCAACAAATTCAATGCTTTTTTCACAGCCACTGAACGACGTTGACCTAAAGACAAGTTGTATTCACGTGTACCACGCTCATCCGTATTGCCTTGTAAAATCACTTTTGCATCTTGATGTGATTTTAAGTATTGTGCGTGCGCCTCAACGATTGGTCTGTATTCCGCTTTTACAGCATCGCTGTTAAAGTCAAAGTAGATATTACGTTTTGATAAAATATTGTTTGGGTCACGTAACGGGTTGTTTGCGTCATTTTTCGCATCGCCATCAATATTGACTTCTTTGATGCCATTAGCATCTGAACCATCACCGCTTGATGCTGTAGTGCCAGAACCTGAGCTTTTATCTTCTACTTTAGCTGGTGTGACTGGTGTGCTTTTACAAGCTACCAGAAACATTACCATCGCCAAACTCATCCATACTTTATTATTCATTTTACTTCTCCTCTTAGTTATCATTCACAATTAATACTATATCAAATTATTACAGCTTATTTTGCCATTGGTGCCCAAGCTGGCTCTCTAACGTCTCCGCCAGACTCACTTAAGCGCTGACGGACGCGTCCATCAGATGACACCGCAGCCAAAGACCCCTTACCACGTACTTTGGTCGCATATAAAATCACACGTCCATTGGGTGAGAAACTAGGCGACTCATCTTGCGCCCCCTCGCTCAACAATTGCACTTGCCCATTCGACAGGTCTTGCAAAGCCACTCTAAACTTACCGCCATCGTTACGGATATAAGCTAAGTAGCGACCGTCTGGTGAGAAACGTGGACTCACATTGTAAGCACCTTCAAAGGTTACACGTGTCGCATCACCGCCACTGGCAGAAACTTTATAAATCTGCGGCCTGCCGCCTCGGTCAGAGGTGAAGTATATAAATTTACCATCAGGCGAGAATGCTGGTTCAGTATCAATTGCGTTGCTTTTTGTCACTTGCTTTAAATCACCACCATCAGCACTGATGGTATAAATTTGTGAGTTAGCGCCATAGGTTAATACTATCGCCAGTTTCGAGCCATCCGGTGACCAAGCTGGCGCACTGTTGTTGCCTTTGTAGTTGGCCAAAATCTTTCTATCACCCGTGGTCAGTGATTGCACGTACACAATCGGCTTTTTCTTCTCAAAGGATACATAAGCCATTCTGGTACCATCAGGGGACCATGCTGGTGAAATAATCGGCTCATTGGATGACACTACGTTTTGAGCGTTGTAGCCATCCGCATCTGATACTTGTAGCGTATAGCGCTTACCGATTTTATTAATATAAGCAATTCGGCTGCTAAAATCACCGCGTTGCCCTGTCAATTTTTCATAAATTGCATCGGCAATTTTATGCGCTGTTGCTCGGATTTGTGTTGAAGCGATTTGATAATCCATACCAATTAATTGATTCTGCTTAAGCACATCCATCAACTGAAACGAAACTTTAAGACGACCTCCGCCTAAGCTTTCTACATGCCCCACCGTCATGGCTTGCGCTTGCAACGCACTCCACTCGGCGTATTTGATTTGAGAGGCGGCTGTTGGCAAATTGGCCATACCGCGTGTCTCTAGCACGCGAAATAATCCACTACGTTTGAGATCAGCTGCAATAATTTCATGCAAACTATCTTTGGAAGCAATACCTGCTGGTTCTGCAAACGGCAAAATTGCCACCGGGATTTGCTGTGCGCCACCCCCGCTGATTTCGATTTCTAATGCTGCGTTTGTTTGGAGACTTGTAAAGACGCTCGCGAGTAAAAAAACCAGCCCGAGCACGTTTTTATTGAATACTGTCATGACTAATTGGCTACAACTTATTTAAAAAGTTCCATCAAATTTTAATGCAATTTAGTTTTGATGGGCTTTTAATTACACTTTGTTACATCTGTTACATTTAGGAAACATGCGGGGCACAGAGATTATTCAGCGTTGGGCTTAAATTTAAGCTTCAAATTTCTAAACTCTGCTTTGGCTGCATTATCGGGCGGCATAGGCAAGGGCTCCGATGCCATAATTGCGCGCTCGACGGCTTCATCACACGTTGGATTCCCACTAGACTTAGCCAGTTTGGGACTTCCAGAAAGCTCACCCGTCGGCAGCACACTAATTTGAAAGGTGAGTTCTGGGTTACCATCGCCGCACAAAGTCTTATTCACATTACCGCGAATCTTGGCTTTAATTTTTTCGGTGTATTCACCAATCACGCTTGGACTCGCGCTACTCGCTGCTTGAGCGCTTGCAGGCTTATCGTCGAGCATTTGGTCTTGCAAGGCTTTGAGTGCCTTTTTCTTATCAGCATCGGCGGCTTTTTCTTGACGTAATTCTTCATCACGCATTTCTTTTTGCAGTTTTTCGATCTTTAGCTTTTCAAGCTCCGCCTTTTTCTTTTCTTCAGCTATTTTTTTCTGTTCCGCCGCTTTTTTCTTCTGCTCTAGCTCAATATCCACTTTGGGTGGCTCAGGCTCTGGCTTAGGCTCAGGTTTTGGCGGTTCTATAGGCTTGGGTGGTTCAATCGGTTTAGGCTGCTCGATTGGCTTGGGAGGCTCTTTTACCTCAACTGGTTTCGGCAAGGCTTTATTGGGCAGTTGATCCCAAAGCTCGACCTCAGTGATACTCAGGGGCGGATGAGCGGCTTTCCAGTTAATAGAAAGCACCATGGCAACAAACAATATGCCATGCACGGCAAACGCGAGTATGCCGGCCTTCCATGAAACGTCCGCTTCGTGTTTTCTAATCATGCAATCAAATACTTATCTGTGCCATTAAGCCGCAGGTTTAAACAGCAAGCCGACTTTTTCCACCTTGGCTTGTTTGAGCAAATCCATCACCGCAATCACTTTACCGTAAGGGGTTTTTTCGTCGGCCGCCACCACCACAGCCCTAGGTGTTTTTAGCAGCTGTTGTTTGATCTCTGCTAGTAACACATCACGCTCCATGCGCTTACCATCCATCTCGGCACCGCCATCTTTTCTAACAGTAACAATAATTGGCGCGCCGGTTTGCTTAAGTGACTGCCCCACTTTGGGTAGCTCCACCACGCCTGGGTTGGTCATGGGTGCGGTAACCATAAAAATCACCAGCAATACCAAGGTGACATCAATGTAGGGCACCACATTGATTTGATTCATCATGCGACGTTTGCGGGTTCTGCTCATGGCCACTCCTTAAATTCTGCGTTGCAAGATATTGGTAAATTCTTCCATGAAGCTTTCGTAGCGTACCGATAATCGGTCCACACCCGCTGCGAAACGGTTATAGGCTATCACCGCCGGAATCGCAGCAAACAAACCAATAGCAGTTGCAACCAAGGCCTCCGCAATGCCAGGCGCTACTTGGCTTAAGGTCGCTTGTGCCACATTGGACAAGCCTCTAAATGCATTCATGATGCCCCACACCGTTCCAAATAGGCCGATGTAAGGGCTCACTGATCCGACAGAGGCCAAAAATGGCAAATGGGCATCTAGATTATCCAACTCACGATTGTAGGCAGCACGCATGGCGCGACGCGTGCCTTCCATCACATCGCTCACTTCCATACGGCCTTGCTGTTTGTGGCGCACAAACTCTTTAAAGCCTGCTTCAAAAATACTGGCCATGCCTTGCGATTTGCGACGGCCTGAACTCAAGCCTTCGTATAGCTTATTCAAATCGCCTCCCGACCAGAAGGAAGCTTCAAACTGCTCAGCATCTTTGTTGGCATTTTTAATGGTGAACACTTTGATAAAAATATACCACCATGAAAACAGTGAGGTAATGAGCAAAATAATCATGACCAACTGCACAGGCAAACTCGCGCCCGAGACCAAAGAAAAAAACGACATATCGTTGGCTACATTCATTGTGACTCCATGCTATATTTAATTGGGTTAGGGATGCCCGTGGGCTTAAAGGTCATTGCATCAACACAGGCAATTTTAACGTCTGCTTCGATCAAAACTTCGGATTCGTTCAACTCTGCTGAAATTCGGGAAATGGTTTGGTGACATTCAAAACTACCGCGCCCCATCCGCAATAACTGATTGTTGACTTGCAGCATATCATCAAACTTGGCTGGCTTTTTGAATTGAATCTGCATGCTGTGCACCACAAACAAGATATTCAAATCGTCTCTGAGATGGGTTTGGTGAAAGCCAAGATGGCGTAGCCATTCGGTACGGGCGCGCTCCATAAAATTGAGATACTGACTGTGATACACCACGCCACCAGCATCGGTGTCTTCGTAATAGACACGGACTGGCCAGTTAAATGTATTTATTGCTGCCAAAGCTCTCCACTCGCTAAACTGCTGGGCACCGGAAGCCCAAAATGCTGATATGCTTGGCTGGTTGCAACACGCCCACGTGGGGTGCGCATCAAATAACCTTGTTGAATCAAATAAGGCTCCAGCACATCCTCAATGGTATCACGCTCTTCGCCAATAGCGGCGGCAAGATTATCCAACCCAACTGGACCACCGCCAAACTTCTCCAACACGGCTTGTAATAGTTTGCGGTCCATCACATCAAAGCCCAACTTGTCCACATCCAGCATTTGCAGGGCTGCATCGGCAATATCACTGGTGACTATTCCATCAGATTTCACTTGCGCATAGTCTCGCACACGCCGTAATAAGCGGTTGGCAATCCGTGGCGTACCGCGTGAACGCCTGGCAATCTCAAAGGCACCGGCCTGTTGCATATTCACATCTAACAGATTGGCGGAACGATGCACGATTTTCGCCAACTCATCATTGGTATAAAACTCCAAGCGTGCCACGATACCAAAACGGTCACGTAATGGGTTAGTGAGCATGCCTGCACGTGTAGTAGCGCCGACTAGCGTAAACGGCGGCAAATCCAAACGCACGCTTCTAGCCGCAGGGCCTTCACCAATCATGATATCCAGACGATAGTCTTCCATCGCCGGATAGAGAATTTCTTCGACCACTGGGCTTAAACGGTGAATCTCGTCAATAAACAATACATCGTTGGGTTCTAAATTGGTGAGCAATGCCGCCAAATCACCCGCCCGCTCTAGCACAGGCCCAGAGGTTTGACGCATATTCACGCCCATCTCTTTGGCAATAATGTGCGCGAGGGTGGTTTTACCTAAACCCGGGGGACCAAACAGTAATACATGGTCCAGAGGCTCACTGCGGCCGCGCGCCGCATTGATAAAAATTTCCAGCTGGCCACGCGCTTTTTCTTGCCCAACATACTCATCCAGCACCTTGGGGCGTAGCGCGCGCTCTAAAGCTTCCTCTTGTGGGCTTGCCGTATCTGCGGCAATCAGGCGATCAGTTTCTATCATTACGTTGTAGTTTTACTTTCACTTTTTTCCACAGTTTGGCTATCAACAGCAACAATGGTATGCCGATGATAACCCACGGCAGAGCGCTCATGATAAAAGTAATGAGCGAGGCTAAGCTTTCCATCATCACCCGCCCAGCATCCTTGATTGCGCGGGCAACAGGTGCAAAGAAACCTTGTTCGGTAATACCTTGTTTGGCAGAAAAATCAATATTCACTGCCACCAGATCCGTCTCCAAACTCAGCACTTTGCGAATACTCATGATGCTATCTAACTGGCTTTGCGTATTCGCCAACTCGCGCTCCACATCAATGATATCTTTAAATTTAGCCGATTTGTCACCCAACATCGCACGCAAACGGTCGCGTAATTCAGTCAGATTTTTAATCCGCGCATCAGCATCTACTACCTGATTGGTTTTATCTTCGGCTTCCCGCCCGTGTTGAATAATCTCACCACTTTTGGCGAGTCCACTTAAAAACACCTCCAAATTACGCGGTGGCAGGCGCACACTTAACGAAGCAGAAGGCGGGTTGTAAGGGGTTTCTTTATTGAAGTTGGCATTCAGTATCTGACAATTAAGTGCTTCGCAATGCTTGAGCGCGGCATCGAAACCAGCCTGCAATACTTCAGCAGCCAGCTCAACATTTAAGTGATGACGCAAGGCAATATATTTTTTTACCTCTTGGTTTGCTGATGTCGGCTCACTCAGCTCCGTCATGCTTTGTTCCGCGCCACCCAAGACACCATCCGCCGCCATTTTAGCCATAGGGGCTGCTGCGCGCGCCAACTCCGGTTCACTTGCAGCGCGCTCTTGCCCGCAAGCCACTAGCAATACACTTAACAGCGTCCACCACATTATCTTCATGAGAGTCCTTTATTTAGATAGACTTTTCAGCGCTTGTTTAATACCTTCTGCCACAGTAATGTCTTTTGGCAGCAATTTGACGGCGGCTGATGCTTCGCGTTCATTGTAGCCTAAAGCCACCAATGCATTAAGGACATCGTGCATGGCTGATTTTGGCTGTGCTTGCGATGTGACAGAGCCGGTCACGATGAACTTGTCTTTAAGCTCCAACAACAAACGTTCTGCCGTTTTCTTGCCAATGCCTGGAATACGCGTCAGCATGCCCACCTCTTGCTGGCTGACCGCCTCAACCAAATCATCGATACTGACACCACTCAAGATAGAAAGCGCAGATTTAGCGCCAATCCCATTCACCTTGAGCAACTGTTTGAATGTATTTTTTTCTTGCTCGCTACCAAAGCCGTAGAGCAGTTGTGCATCTTCGCGCACCACAAAATGGGTCAGCAACTGTACTTTATGACCGAGTTCAGGCAGGTTATAAAAAGTACTCATCGGCACTTCCACCTCATAGCCCACACCTTGGCAATCGACAATCACAAAGGGGGGAGACTTTTCAATCAGCACGCCGTTTAATCTTGCAATCATACTAACCGCCCATTCTTAACTCTAAATCCTGCCGTCGCCAACTTCCCTAGGCCTTGCCCACCGTGTGCATGACAGATAGCACAAGCCAGAGCATCTGCGGAGTCAGGGCTGGGGGTGGCTGGTAAATTGAGTAATCGTTTGACCATTTCTTGTACTTGCTCTTTTTGCGCGTGACCATTGCCTACTACGGATTGCTTTACTTGCAATGCGGTATATTCTGCCACCGTTAAATTGCGAATCACCGCTGCACTGATGGCTGCGCCGCGCGCTTGGCCTAACAGCAACGTAGATTGAGGATTGACGTTTACAAACACTTTTTCCACGGCCACTTGCGTTGGTTGGTAGGTATCAATCACTTCAAATAAGCCATCCAGAATAACCTTCAATCGTGCAGGCAATTCCTCGCGGTCATCCTCACCTTCAATTGGGTTCTTTTTGGCTAAAGCTGTTTTAATCACACCGCTGGTCACGTATTGAATCTTGCCGCCCACTTTATCTTCGCTAGTTTCAATCACGCCAAAGCCGGTGAGACGCAGGCCGGGGTCGATGCCAAGAATTCTAACCGACACTCAATCTAACCCATGACGAAAGTTAAAAGTTTTAAATGAGGCCAGGCGCAAACAAAAAATGGGTGACGCCGCATATGCCCAATATGTCAGGAACACATTTTTTGACTTGTAACAACGCATCATGACAAGCTTTTTAACTTTCCTCAATGACGGCCGTGGTGTAGACATCCTGCACATCATCCAAGTCTTCCAGCATATCCAGAATTTTTTGCATTTTGACTGCATCATCACCGGTAAAGACTGTTTCCATCGTAGGTTTCATGGTCACTTCGGCCATGGCTGGTTTTAGGCCAGCAGCTTCTAATGCTTCTTTCACTACAAGAAAATCTGCCGGGGGCGTAAGGACTTCAATACTGCCATCTTCATCGGTCACAATGTCTTCTGCACCTGCTTCTAATGCCACTTCCATTACAGCATCTTCACTGACGCCCGGCTCAAATACGATTTGGCCACAATGTTTAAACAAAAATGCAACGCTGCCATCCGTACCTAGATTGCCACCGTGCTTGGTCAATGCATGACGTACATCCATCACTGCACGCTGTTTATTGTCTGTAAGACAGTCGATGATGATGGCCGCACCGTTGATGCCATATCCTTCATAACGAATCTCTTCGTAATTAACACCTTCTAGCTCACCCGTACCTTTTTTGATGGCACGCGTGATGTTGTCCGAAGGCATGTTCTCCTCTTTGGCCTCGGCCACGGCCGCCCGCAAGCGTGGGTTCATGGCAGTATCTCCGCCACCTAAACGTGCTGCCACAGTGATTTCTTTGATGAGTTTGGTGAAAATTTTGCCGCGTTTAGCGTCTTGACGACCTTTGCGGTGTTGAATGTTTGCCCACTTACTGTGTCCTGCCATGCTCAATTTCCTCGGATATCTTTCTTATCCGCCTATTTTAGCATGGCGTATTGCGCAACTCACTATCGTCAGTAAAGACTACAGCTCTTGCCCTTCTGCACAGTCGACAGGTTTGTGTTTGCGCATGGTGATGACTGATATTTGTACAAGCGCAAATGAAATCAGCACCATGCCTATCAACTCAGCCATATTAGGCACTTCGCCCAGCTGAATCCAAGCTGCTACAACGCCAATGACAGGGGCCAGCATACTGGTCATGCTCGCTACACCTGCTGGCAATATTTGTAAGGCATACAACCAAAGCAGCCATGCCAATGCGCCGCTCATCAACACATTAAACAGCACCGCACCAATCAGATAGCCTGTCCATTGGATAGGTGGCGCCGGCACAAGGAGCGCAATCGCCACCATAGGAATAGAGCCCAACATCATCGGCCACGCGGTGAGATTGAGCAAATCTAATTCTGGACTACGCTGATGCAGTTTTTTGGAAATAATAGCCGAAAGCGCCCAAGACACGCCTGAAGTGATGGCTAGGAACATACTGAATCCATCGGCTTTGATATGCAGTGGATCAAATATCAGCACCATACCAAACACCGCAGACACGACGGCTAACCATTGCCAGCCCTGCACTTTCTCACCCAACATCGGCCAAGCAAAAAGCATCACCCAAAATGGCATGGTGTAAGTAAGCACCGCAGTTTTCCCGGCACCGCCTTCCACCAACGCCCACAAGAGTAATCCGGTAAACCCAATTGTTTGCAATAGTCCCAACACCAGCATGGTAGGAAACTCTTTTAAACCCAACGGGCGTTTAGTCAGGTAAATGACGACAAATAGCACCACTGCGCCAAAAAATGTGCGCATGGCGGCAAACTGAAATGGCCCTGCAAATTGCAGCGCACTTTTCATCACCACCCAGTTGTACCCCCAAATTAGAGTCAACACCACCAGTGCAATCATGGCACTGATATTTTTTTTGGTGCTAGTTTCCATTTACCTTCCAGTCAATGATTGTGAAAAATACCGATCAATTCCAAATATGGGTCACTGCTTTCCAACCACCGTCGGCTTGTTTGCGATACACCAAGTGCACATTGCCTCCAAAGGTTTGTTTTGTGCCATCTTCATTCATCATAGCCCCTGCCCAGTTACCACGTTGGTATGCAAGATTTCCGTCCGCCACGGCTTCTGTCAGTGTGAGTTGATGCTCAATCACGCCGGCTTGAATCAGTCCGTCAAAAAACGTTTGAATGGCTGCCGCGCCCACTATCGGTGTACCTGCTGGTGCAGGCATCACTGTGGCATTAGCTTCATATAATTGTCCAATTGCTGCTGCATTTTTAGTATTAAATGCTTGATCAAATTGAGCATTTATCGCTTGAATTTCGGTTTGAATGTTTTGCATTTCGTTTCCTTATGTATAAATAAATCACTATTAAATAAGTGCGGGGATGCCCAGTTGAATCAGCCCCAATATCTGGTTTAACTCTTCGCGCTTGGTGTTATCTAACCCCTGCATGCATTGCCTTAGTCGGCGGTAGTAATCCGGCATCACCACATCTAGCTTAGCTTGACCAGCCTCGGTTAATCGAACAATCACGCTACGTCTGTCGGTCTTATCAAACACCCTGACCACTAATCCACTCTGTTCCAAACTGTCAATCAAGCCAGTCATAGTGGCGCGCGTCACGCCTGTTTTTTCTGCAAGCAGCGAAGGCGTTGATGACAAGTTTTCTTCCCGCATCAATAAAATAAGTACCCACCAGCGCCCCTGTAATAAATCATGCTTACTCAGGCAAGCATCTAATGCAAGTGATAGCTCGGTGGCCACGCGTAGCAGATTTAAAAAGCTGGCGATTGCCGTCACATCCGCATCAGGATAGCGTTCGGCAAACTTTTTCAGCACTTCTGGGGTAGGGAGGTCTCTAAGCTGCAACATAATTAGCATCATTATAGTTAGCCTCCTAACTATGTCAAGCGTAATTTTATGTGGAGTAGATATTGGCTAAAATTTTTATCGGAGTATATTTAAAAGTGCGCACTCGTGGGGGAGACATCATGAAAACACTAAAACAAATTTTGAATGACAAAAAACACCAAGAAGTCATCAGCATTGCACCCAACCGTCCAGTATTTGATGCGTTAGTGGTGCTTGCGGAGTACAAGATCGGCGCATTGGCCGTGATTGACGATGGGCAATTAGTGGGGATTTTTTCCGAGCGCGACTACGCGCGTGAGGTTGTACTCAAAGGCCGCTCCTCCCGAACCACCATGATTAGCGAGGTGATGACTTCCAAAGTAATTTCCGCCAGCCCTGACGATTTGGTAGATAGTGCAATGCAAACCATGAGCGATAAACGTATCCGCCACTTGCCTATTGTAGAAAATGGCGAGATATTAGGCATGTTGTCTGTAGGTGATTTGCTTAAAGAAACGATTGCCTACCAACAGACACTAATTCAGCAATTAGAAAATTACATACAGGGTAATTAGGTAAGAATTAGGTTTTCGGCCTATAGCCATTAGCCTGCGCTCATGATTAGCATGATGCTCTTATCATGAATGGCGTCTGTCAGGCATAACACGATGACTGCATAATGCTTTTCACGGACATGCACTTGCAGCCGTATTAATTAATCAAATAAGGAGATTATTATGTGGACAGCACCAGCAGCAACTGAAATGCGTTTTGGTTTTGAAGTAACCATGTACGTAATGAACAAGTAATTTGTTCAAAGTTGAAAAGGGAGCGTTTGCTCCCTTTTTTATTGGCTGTCTAATGCTTATTCACCAATGATTTTTACCAGCACTCGCTTGTTGCGTCTGCCGTCAAACTCACCGTAAAAAATTTGTTCCCAAGGGCCAAAGTCCAGCTTACCCTCAGTCACCGCCACCACCACCTCACGCCCCATCACTTGGCGTTTAATGTGTGCATCCGCATTGTCTTCACCAGTATCGTTATGGCGATAGCCGCTGACCGGCTCATGCGGTGCGAGCTTTTCCAACCACACTTTATAATCGTGATGCAGGCCGCGCTCATCATCATTAATGAACACGCTAGCCGAAATATGCATGGCATTAATCAACGCCAACCCCTCTTTGATACCGCTCTCCCGCAGGCAAGCCATCACCTCGCCGGTGATATTCTTAAAATCCATGCGGGCGGGAATATTGAACCACAACTCTTTACGATAACTTTTCATTTTAATCTTCTCCTAACAGCATTTATTCTAGCATCTCATGCCATAAAAAAAGGCCTCCGTAGAGGCCTTCTTCATGCATACACATTTACCCTTTGACATCAAGCGATTGTGAAAACACTTTACCTTCATTATCCGTAGCCACCACTTCCAGCTTACCAGGTGCATCCGGGATAAATTTAAACTTCATGTAGGGGTTTTCACTCGTACCCACACCCACATCTACGGTCATCACTGGTTTACCGTTGTATTTAAATTCAGTTTTGTTGATGTAAAACGCTGGCACAAAACCTTGCGATACTAAATCACGCTGCAATCCAGTACGCATTACGTGTCTAATATTGAAAACGGCAGTGCTTAACCCACCAAAGTTCACTGGGCTCTCCACGTTCATTTTGATTTTACCGGCCTCTGCACGAACAGCAGCTTCATCGTTATCCACCGTACCGCCACACCCGCCAGCAGCGCGAATCTCACGTTTAGCCATATATAACTTGCCATCGGCGGACTCACCAACCAAACGCACGTAAGAATCGGTTTCCATACGGATGCGGGTTTCCATATTGAACCCTTTTAGCGAATCGGTGAGGTGATATGTTGACGCAAGCTGAATAGGGTTAGCATCCACCAATACATAGATTTTCTTGATGTCTACACCATTGGCTGCCACTTTATCGTAACTAAACGTCACAGGCACTTGCGCACCGCTCTCAGCACGACGTGGCGCGTCAATCTTAATAAAATCCACTTCTTGAATATCGCGTTTGGCAAAAAACGCCTCTTTCACCACCGGCCATAATTTGGGATCTGCTTCAGCCTGTGCCATACCGGACATACCCAATAAAGTACTGGCAGCGATGGTAGCCGTCAGGAATACATGATTCAGTTTCATATGCTCTCCACACCCTTGAATATTATTGTCTACGTTCTCTTAATGTAACGCATCTCAACTAACTTAGATTACACGATGATATTTTAGTTTTACAGCAAACATTGTCTGTGACTCGCATCACATAGCATGATACTTAGATAGTAGCGTTAGGGTCGCCAGAGGGACGCATCACATAATTGGGGTCCGCGTACTCTTCAAAATTCAGTTCCACACCATTTCCAGCAGGATCTTTTAAGTTGATTTGCTTGGTGCCACTGGCTAAGGTGCGTGTAGTGTAAGGTACGTTGTGCGCTTTTAAGTGTGCTTCCATCGCTGGCATATCGGTGCAAGTGAATGAGACATGATCATAAGTACCATGCACATGTAATTCTGGCGCAGTCGGTGTTTTGTATTCAGCCAAATGCACCACATCGTTATTGCCAATGCACAACCAGTAGCCATAGGTGGTACTGGCCACACGTTTGCCCACCGTCAGCCCGATAATGTCACAGTAAAAGTCTTTTAACTTGTGCATCGTCTCGCGGTCTGAGCGAAAGTTCACATGGTTGATTTCAGTAACTGGCATTTTCTTATCCGATGGTTAGCGTGCTAAATAAGCACAGCAGTATAGTACAAATAACTACTCGCCTTCAAATTGACATAGCGCAAACGTCTGAAGACCCAAATTCTGCAATCGTTGCATGCCCCCTAAATCAGGCAAGTCGATGACAAACGCACAGCCAGCAAGTTTGCCACCAAGCTGTTCAATCAAACTCACTGCGGCTATTGCGGTACCGCCTGTCGCAATCAAGTCATCAATCAGTAATACCTGCTCGCCATCCGCAATTGCATCTTGATGAATTTCCATCACATCACTACCGTACTCCAATGCGTATTCTTGCTGAAAAGTTTGCCCTGGCAACTTACCGGATTTTCTAATGGGTACAAACCCTACGCCCAGTTTATAAGCAACTGCAGCACCAATGACGAAACCACGGGCTTCTATCCCTACTATCTTTTGAATGCGCTGTGTGGCGTATTGCTCTGCTAGACCATCCACTAAAAATTGTAAACCCTTTGGGTCTTTGAGCAGGGTAGTGATATCGCGAAACTGGATACCAGCCTTCGGGTAATCAGGAATGGTGCGGATGAGCGATTTTAAATTCATACACTTGCTGACCTAAAAGAAAAATCGCGTAGCGCCTGCTGGCACCCACGCGATTTTATTCCTAAAGATGACTTGCCACATATTGATTATGTGCAAGCATACTCACTATGAAGCTGCGTTTTGCGTACGAACGCGGATGTGTAGTTCTCTTAGTTGTTTCTCATCCACTTCATTCGGTGCATTGGTCATTAAACACTGAGCACGTTGTGTTTTCGGGAAAGCAATCACATCACGAATAGACTCTGCACCCGCCATCAATGTGACCAATCTATCCAAACCAAATGCTAGGCCGCCATGTGGAGGCGCACCGTATTGCAAGGCGTCCAGCAAGAAGCCAAACTTCTCTTGCGCTTCTTCTTTGCTGATTTTCAATGCATCAAACACTTTGGATTGCACGTCTGATTTATGGATACGCACAGAACCGCCGCCCACTTCCCAGCCGTTCAACACCATGTCATAGGCTTTTGAAAGTGCTGCACCCGGGTTCGTGGTCAAGAAATCTTCATGACCATCTTTAGGCGCTGTGAACGGGTGATGCAATGCCACCCAACGATCGTTTTCTTCATCATGGTCGAACATAGGGAAATCGACTACCCACAGTGGCGCCCATTGACGGCCATCAACATGGCCTTTTTCGTGACCGACTTTAGTACGTAATGCACCCAAGGCCTCGTTCACTACTTTGGCTTTATCTGCGCCAAAGAACACGATATCGCCATTTTGTGCACCAGTAAGCTCAATAACCGCTTGCAAGGCCTTCACATGAATGTTTTTAACGATTGGGCTTTGCAAGCCTTCTTCGTTCAATTTAGTGATGTCGTTAATCTTGATGTACGCCAAGCCTTTAGCGCCGTAAATTTTGACGAATTCGGTATACGCATCGATTTCGCTACGTGAGATTGCCGCGCCATTCGGCACACGCAAAGCAGCCACGCGGCCACCCGCCATATTGGCTGCACCAGCAAACACTTTAAAGTCGACATCTTTCATCACATCGGAAAGCTCTGTGATTTCCAAAGTCACGCGCATATCGGGCTTGTCAGAACCATATTTGTTCATGGCCTCGCTAAATGGCATGCGTGGGAATTTGGCTGGCAAGTCCACGTTTTGGACTTTTTTGAGCATGCGGCGGATCATCTCTTCAACGATGTCCATGATGTCGTTCTCTTCCAAAAACGAAGTCTCAATATCCACTTGCGTAAATTCTGGCTGGCGGTCAGCACGCAAATCTTCGTCACGGAAGCATTTGGTGATTTGGAAATAACGGTCAAAACCAGACACCATTAACAACTGCTTAAACAGTTGCGGTGATTGTGGCAACGCGAAGAACTGGCCATGATGTACGCGGCTGGGTACCAAGTAATCGCGCGCGCCTTCTGGGGTTGAACGCGTTAACATCGGCGTTTCCACTTCGATAAAGCCATTCTCGTCTAAGTAATCGCGTAGGTTTTTCGCCACTTTGTAGCGCAGCATCAAGTTTTTCTGCATGGCCGGACGGCGCAAATCGATATAACGATGCTCTAAACGCACAGTCTCAGTGAGGTTATCATCATCCAGCATGAAAGGTGGCGTGAGTGATGGGTTCAGGATTTCAATTTCTGTTGCCAGCATTTCCACTTCACCGGTTGGAATGTTAGGATTCACTGTACCTTCAGGGCGGGCACGTACTTTACACACCACTTTGAGTACAAATTCGTTACGCACAGTTTCAGCTGCAGCAAACGCTTCTTTGGTGTCTGGGTCAATGACAATTTGCGCCATACCTTCACGGTCGCGCAAATCGATAAAAATCACGCCGCCGTGGTCACGGCGACGATGTGCCCAACCACATAGGGTAACAGTTTGACCAATATGTTCGCGGTTTAAGTGCCCGCAGTAATGAGTACGCATCATAGTTCTTCGTTAAGGTAAATTAAGTTAATTAGGATAGTGAGTTAAAATTTTTGGCGGTACTTCGTTGGGGGCTACCACTCCCATCGAGATGATGTATTTGAGCGCTTGATCGACGCTCATGTCCAGCTCAATCACCTCTGACTTAGGCATCATCAGAAAAAATCCTGAAGTTGGGTTGGGCGTGGTGGGCACATAGACGCTAACATACTCGCCGTGTAAGTGATTAACCACATCACCACTAGGCGTGCCGGTTAAAAAAGCAATGGTCCAGCTACCCTGACGTGGATACTGCACCAATAACGCTTTGCGAAACGCATTACCAGAATCTGAGAACAAAGTATCTGACACTTGTTTAACACTGGAGTAAATGGATTTTACCACTGGCACGCGTGTGAGCATGCCTTCCCACACCGCGATTAATTGCTGCCCAAAAATATTGGTGGCGATTAAGCCGGTTATAAATATCGTCAGTAGTGTCAACACCACACCAAAACCTGGAACATCTTGGCCCAAAAACTCTTTAGGACGCCAAGTGGCCGGCAATAACAACAGGCTTTGGTCCAACGTATTAACTAAGGTTACAAGTACCCATGCTGTGATAAACAAAGGTACCAACACCAACAAGCCTGTAAAAAAGTACTTTTTAATCATAAACGGGCCCTAGTGGCAGGCGCAACCGGGGTTACAAGCAGCGGGCTTCGCTTCGTTATCTGCAGCAGCAGCCTCTTCAGGCTTGGTTGAACTGCCATTTTTATTTTTAAAATCAGTGGCATACCAACCGCTTCCGGTCAACTGAAAGCTAGGTGCAGATAATTGCTTTGAAAACGCCATCGCTTGGCATTGCGGACAAGCTTCTACATTCGACGCGCTGACTTTGCGCATCACTTCTTGTTTAAACCCACAATCACTGCATTGGTAATCGTAAATCGGCATAGTTATTGCATGAAGTCATAAATCATTGGGATGCACATTATAGCTGATGTTAAGTAATTGTTTAATTGATAATTATTTTAAGGCATACTAAGCATGACATAGGGGGTGGCATACGTTGAAAAACGTTGTTTACAATCTGGCGCACTACAGTTTAATTGCCATTTTTTTACTCACCGCACCAATTGCTTTTGCGCAATCGGCAGGCACTATTTTGTTCAAAAGTGGCAACGCTATTGTCACTCGCGCCGATCAATCCATACACCCCATTCAACAACATGACGCCGTACTCAACGGCGACACCATCGACACCAAAAACGGTCGCGTACAAATTGGATTTGTGGATGGCGGCAAAGTCTCGTTACAACCAGACACCATTTACAAGATCAATCAATACAGATTTTCCGGTGAGGAAGATGGCAGTGAGTACGCACTCACCGAGTTGATTAAGGGCGGTTTGCGTACCATCAGCGGATTGATAGGTCATAAAAATCGTGATCGCTATCAGCTGGTCACACCTGTTGCGACTATTGGTATACGCGGCACCGAGTTTACAGTCATTTATGTTGCGAATAAGTTGATTATGACCACCAATCAAGGCAGCGTAGATGTGTGCAACGCGGCTGGCTGCCGTAATGCGGTCGCCGGCCAATCCATTACCACTTCCAGTCAAAACAGCCGCCCACAACCCACAAATGACACTGCCAACATCACTGCTGCACCGCCTTCAGCCAACAAACCCATATTTGTGCAATCAGAAAATCTAGGAGAAGACAGAATCAGTGCCGTAGTAACGGAAAGCGTAATGCAAGCCGCTATCAGCAACCTATCTGACACAGGCAATAATGCACCTAGTACACCAGCAGATCCAAACGCACCGACCACCAGCGCCCAAACGGATATCTTACTCAGTGGAGTTGGTCAAGGCACTAGTTTTAACTATGCGCTTATAGATGGCACGCTAGACAGCAACGCCAACAACAATTTGAGCCGATATCAGACACAAGATATAGACCTGCAACTGATTGCTAGTAATTTAGATGACTTTTATAGTGATGCCTTTGTCAGCATGGGGCTGGTTCGAGGCAGAATTAACAACCAGAATGTGGGCTTGCTAAGCTATGTGGCAGGTGATGCAACACAACCAGCCAACCTATTGCAATTGGCCAATTTAAATACGTCACTGCAATACAATGTCCTTGCTTCTACAGCCCCATTGTTAGGCAATCAAGGTCGCACGATTTCGATTGGCAGCCCTAACAGCGTAACCGGCAGCCTAAGTGTTAATTTAGCCAACTACGCCTACAGCTATGGCCTGAATATCCCCGTTGGCTTGATTACTTACACGCTGGCCGGCAACAATACGTTAACAGCAGGCTCAGCAGAATTTGCTAACAATGGCTCGATTAGATCCAATCTAGGCAATATCGGCTGTATTGCAGGATGTAGCGGAGCAATGCAAGATGCCAACGGCAACACGGCTAGCATTGTCGGCCGATTGATTGGCCCTGCTGCTGAGCGAGCGGGTATTCAGTATGGATTCAATATTGGTCAATCTAACACTCTCACAGGCAGCATTGTGCTTGGCCGATAAAGGCATTCTATGTAAATAAAAAAGCCCGCAATATGCGGGCTTTTTTATTTGGACACCTATCCTATCAAAAAGGGATATCGTCATCAAAATCATCAAAATTACCACCGCCCGCAGGCTTGCTGGCTGGCGCTTGTGCTGGTGCGCTAGCACGTGGAGGGGCTTGATTGTAGTCATCCGGTCCTGCGCCTTGCCCCATATCGCCGTCGTAGCTGGCACTGCCACCGTCACGACCGCTACCTAGCATTTGCATCTGATCTGCCACAATTTCAGTGGTGTACCGCGTCACGCCATCTTTTTCCCATTTACGGGTTTGCAAACGGCCTTCGATATACACTGGGCGGCCTTTTTTTAAATACTCACCGGCAATTTCAGCTAAACGACGGTACATAACAATATTGTGCCACTCGGTTTTCTCTTGCTTCACACCGGATTTATCTTTCCAGTTATCGGTAGTAGCAATACTGAAGTTAGCCACAGCCTCACCATTAGGCATATAGCGCACTTCTGGATCCCGCCCTAAGTTCCCCACCAAAATTACTTTATTGACTGATGCCATTATTCACTCCCTATCAGTTTTAATATTGTTTGCTCTGTCGCCGCCTGCGTTGCTTCCGGCAATTGATTATTAAGTTTCACAATCAGCATATGCTCCTTGGCAATCGCCACTGCTTCGTGCACACCAGTGAGCGCTGCTACCTGTTGTTGCAAACTGCTTGCCTGTGCGCTATCAAATCCTTGCATATGATACATCTTTGTCTTCACGCTGAGGGGTGTTTTCATACCAAATGCCAGCAGAAACCAAATCATCATCAGTGCTGCGCAAAACAAAAAAACGGCGGAATAATCAAAGCGGTGCGATAAGAAACCACCAACCGTCGCCCCTAAAAACATACCGAACGATTGTGCCGTATTGTGCACGCCCATCGCAGTGCCTTTGGCTGCGGCCGGCGCCATCTTTGAAATTAGCGAGGGTAACGACGCCTCCAAAATATTAAACGCAACAAAGTACACCACCAGCGAAGTCACAATGCCCCAAAAGTGGTGAATGTTATAAGCAAAAATCAGTTGCGCAGCAAACATTAAACCCACGGAAGCAATAAACACCGGTTTAAGTTTAGCTTTTTTCTCGGCGTAAATAATGGCTGGCACCATCAGCAAAAATGAAAACGTGAGCACCGGCAAATACACTTGCCAATGCTGATTTTCGTTCAGATGACTGGTTTCGTTCAATGCAAATGGCACCACAATAAACATCGCCATTTGTGCGCCATGCAAACAAAACGTGCCAAAGTTCAAGCGTAATAATTGGCTGTCTTTAAGCACATCCTTCATCAAGCTAGGCGCAGCTTGCGCATCTGAATGAAAGCCACTATGCAATGGTGTGGGTACGATATATTTGACCACCAATATAGCCAGTAAAGAGAGAATGCCAGTCATCCAGAAAATACCGGAAACGCCAATCCATTGATTGAATATTGGGCCTGCCACTAGAGACACTGCAAACGTTAAACCAATCGTAGCACCTATCATCGCCATGGCTTTGGTTCGGTGTTCCTCCCGTGTGGAATCTGCCACCAGCGCTGTGACCACTGCGGAAATAGCGCCGGCACCTTGAATTGCACGGCCAAGAATCACGCCATAAATACTATGGGAAAGCGCAGCAACCACACTGCCGATAGCAAACAAAATCAGACCCAAGTATATTAAACGTTTGCGGCCAAAGCGGTCAGAAGCCATACCAAATGGAAGCTGCAACAATACCTGCATCAAGCCGTATGCGCCAAGAGCTAAACCGATGAGTGTATGGTTACTACCACCGTCCAATTTTTCTGCATAGATAGCAAAAATGGGCAATATCAAAAACATGCCCAGCATACGCAACCCGTAAATGGAGGCCAAACTGACTGTCGCGCGGAGTTCTGTGCGCGTCATTTTTTCTGAAAACTGCATTAATATTTGGAAGTCTTTCGAATAATTGCGTATATTATCAGGTTGCCTCACTTTTCGTTAAAGTATCATGGAATTTATTAAAATCCGCGGTGCACGCACGCACAATCTCAAGAACGTCTCTTTGGATATTCCACGTAATCAACTGGTAGTGATTACTGGCTTATCTGGCTCCGGCAAATCTAGTCTGGCTTTTGATACTTTATACGCTGAAGGGCAACGTCGCTACGTAGAGAGCTTATCCGCCTACGCACGCCAGTTTTTGGCGCGCATGGACAAGCCGGATGTCGATTTGATTGAGGGCTTATCACCTGCGATTTCGATTGAGCAAAAATCCACCTCCCATAACCCGCGTTCCACAGTGGGCACGGTCACGGAAATTCATGATTATTTAAGACTTCTGTTTGCACGTGCTGGTGACCCGGAGTGTCCCGACCATGGCATTAAGTTAGAAGCGCAAACCGTTTCACAGATGGTAGACACCATTTTAAAGTTACCGGAAGACACCAAGTTGATGGTGTTGGCGCCTGTGGTATCCAACCGCAAAGGCGAACAACTAGACTTGTTTGATGAGCTCAAAGCACAAGGGTTTGTGCGCTTGCGGATTGATGGCCAAATTTACGAAATGGATGCGTTGCCGCAACTGGCTAAAACCACCAAGCACAACGTGGATGTGGTGGTAGACCGTTTAAAAGTACGCGAAGACATGAAACAGCGTATAGCAGAGTCGCTCGAAACCGCATTGCGCTTGGCTGATGGCAAAGCCATTGCGCTGGAAATGGATAATGATAAAGAACATTTATTCTCCGCCAAATTTTCCTGCCCGGTTTGTGATTACTCACTTGCAGAACTTGAACCGCGTTTATTCAGCTTTAATAACCCGATGGGTGCCTGCCCAAAATGCGATGGCTTAGGCAATGTCACCTTTTTTGACCCGAAACGCGTGGTCGCATTTCCACATTTGTCACTTGCCAGCGGTGCCATCAAAGGTTGGGATAAACGCAATCAATTCTACTTTCAAATGCTGGCAAGCTTGAGCCAACATTACAATTTTGATTTGGAAGTGGCGTTTGAAGAGTTGCCCGAAGACATTCAGAACATCTTGCTATTCGGCTCTGGCAAAGAGCAAATAACTTTCCGCTACTTAAATGAACGCGGCACCTTCTTTGGCAAAACGCATAGCTTTGAAGGCATTATTCACAACCTACAACGCCGTTACCGCGAAAGCGATTCGACAGCAGTACGTGATGAACTCGCCAAATACATCAATGCTACCACCTGCCCAGACTGTGCTGGTACTCGCCTAAGACGCGAAGCAAGACATGTAAAAGTGGGTGAGAAGAATATTCACCAGATTTGTGAAGTGCCCCTTAAGCAAGCGCTTACTTTCTTTGAATCGCTTGAATTGCATGGCGCAAAGCTGGCGATTGCAGACAAGATTGTGAAAGAAATTGAAAGCCGACTCAAGTTTTTAACCAATGTGGGGTTGGAGTATTTATCACTGTCACGCTCAGCCGAAACGCTATCTGGTGGTGAAGCACAGCGTATTCGTTTGGCCTCGCAAATTGGCAGCGGCTTGACCGGCGTGATGTATGTATTGGATGAACCTTCGATTGGTTTGCACCAGCGCGATAACGATCGATTATTGGATACATTGAAACGCCTGCGCGACATTGGTAATAGCGTGATTGTGGTAGAACATGACCAAGATGCGATTATGCTGGCTGATTATGTAGTGGATATTGGCCCTGGCGCAGGTGAGCATGGCGGACAAATTGTGGCAGAAGGCACACCCGCACAAATTCAGGCCAACCCCAAGTCGCTCACTGGCCAATATTTAAGCGGCAAAAAACAGATCGAATACAAAAAAGTACGAACCAAAGCGGATCCTGCACGTTGGCTAAAACTCACTCACGCCACCGGCAATAATCTGCGCGATGTGTCAGTGGAGATTCCTGTAGGTTTGCTCACTTGCGTCACAGGTGTATCCGGAAGCGGCAAATCAACATTGATTAACGATACTTTGTATCGCGTCGTCGCCCAGCATTTATATGGCAGCAATACTGAACCAGCTGCGTTTGGTGAAATTGACGGCTTAGCCTTCTTTGACAAAGTCGTGGATGTCGATCAAAGCCCGATTGGCCGCACACCTCGCTCCAACCCTGCCACCTATACCGGACTATTCACACCCATTCGCGATTTATTTGCCGCGGTGCCAGAAAGCCGCGCGCGCGGATATGGCCCGGGACGCTACTCCTTTAACGTAAAGGGTGGCCGCTGTGAAGCGTGTCAAGGCGATGGTGTAATACGCGTAGAAATGCACTTTTTGCCTGATGTCTATGTACCCTGCGATGTATGCAAAGGCCAACGCTACAACCGTGAGACTTTAGAGATTCAATTCAAAGGCAAGAACATTCGCGAAGTACTAGAGATGACAGTGGAGCAAGCGCATGCGTTCTTTAATGCCCAACCGGTGATTGAGCGCAAGCTGAAAACGCTATTGGATGTAGGTTTAGGCTATATCACGCTTGGTCAGTCCGCGACCACACTTTCTGGTGGAGAGGCGCAACGCGTTAAGCTGGCGTTGGAGCTGAGCAAACGTGACACCGGTCGTACGCTATATATTCTGGACGAACCGACGACTGGTTTACATTTTGCTGATATTCAACTATTGCTGGATGTGATTCACCGCCTTCGCGATGCAGGCAATACCATTGTGATTATCGAACACAATCTGGATGTCATTAAAACTGCTGACTGGATTATCGACATGGGTCCGGAAGGTGGTGACGGTGGCGGTATGGTGGTCGGCGTGGGCACCCCGGAAACCGTGGCTGAAATCAAGCAAAGCTATACAGGCAAATACCTTAAGCCCATGCTGGGCTAATCGTTAACTCCGCCAGAAGCGCTGAGGACGTTAATTACAAGTAATCCTGCGCCTCTTGCACAAAGTGATGATAGCTGTCTATCTTTTCTACAAATGTTTGCTGGTCAGTAATGTTTAGCAACTTGGCGATAGCCGGTTCAAGCGATGTGGAAATTTCTTCAGCCGATTTGCCCAATTCAAAGCCCGACGCAATATGTACCGCCACATAGACCACTGGCGCCAGTATGCAATCTTTATCTTTGAGCGGTTCAGCATAGTGACGTAACACGCACAATATTTCTTCAGGGAAATTCCACATCTTGGCAAGCATCTCGCCGATTTGGCAATGATCGATCCCTAAAATAGACTGCTCTATGCTTTTTCTCTCTAACGCACTCTGCCCTCTGCACGCTTGCTGCACCTGTGCACCAGCAGCTGGAAACACAATATGAATAGGTAACTGACCAACACTGTGCAACAGTCCAGCAATATAAGCAGTCCCTGCATGCAACCCAAACTCATGGCTGATTTGCCGTGCAATGCTTGCCGTAATAAGGCTGTGCTCCCAAAAACGATGTAAGTCCAACCCCGGTATACTTGTAAAAGTAGTAGTCACGCCAGATGCCACCACCAAGGTTTCTAAGCTCTCAAAACCAATCAGCGCAACAGCATCCTCAATGGTTTTTACCTGGCGGCTGCAACCAAAATAAGCAGAGTTTGACATGCGTAACACACGCGCAGCTAGCACCTGATCATGATTGATGGTGTTAGCGAGCTTGTGTAAATCGATGTCGTCCTCGTCTAGCAGTTCCGTCACCTCCTGCACTACTTTTGGCAGCATAGGCAGATGATTAATTTGCTCAAAAAAATTGTCGACTAAGTTCATGATGTGGTCTAGCCCATAGACAGGATGTCGTGACACTTTAACGTGTGACAATTGAAATTAATTAAAAAGATAAAAGGGGAAAAGCGTGCCTACTCTGGCAATCTATACGAGTGTATTTTTTCAAGCATGAAAGTGGCCATTGTCATTAGAAATAGGCATAAGCAAATATACCCAACATGACCAACAGCAATATTAATTTGATGGCGAAGGCAATGACAAACCCGACCCCAGCTGAAAGACCTACCACCGTAGCTTGGTTCAAGTTGCGGTTAAATGCATACTCGCCGATTAAGGCACCCAAAATAGCACCAAAGAATATGCCTAACCCGCCTAAGACTAAACCAAGCAGACTGCCTATGGCCAACCCCCAAAGCGCATATTTACTTGCACCTGCCTTTTTGGTGGTATAAAAGGCCAATACAAAATCCACCAAAAATGCCAACAGTGCTAATACACCCAATACGGTTATCAGCATTAAACTCACGGATTGAAAGTTTTCTTGCCAAGCCAGCACAAGCATGCCTAAAAATACCATTGGCACGCCTGGCAACACAGGCAAAAACGTACCAATGCTACCAATTACAATCAATATCACTGCAACTACAAATAACCAGTCCATTTCAATCTCCGTTAATCATCAGAGTGATGGCAATTAAACTTATGGCACCTCTGCAAACCTCATGCGTGCTTGTATGGTGGCAGTTCTGCGGTTTAGGTAACGGGTGTAACGGTGATCGTCATAAAAACGCGGATTGGGCACCATCGCTGCTAGCTTGGCTGCCTGTTGACGATTCAAACCTGCGGCACTGGTTTTAAAATAGTGCTTGGCTGCCGCTTCGGCACCAAATACACCGTTGCCCCATTCAATCACATTCAGATAGATTTCCAAAATGCGCCGTTTGCTCAGCATCTTCTCTAACATTAGGGTGATGAGGGCTTCCTCGGCTTTGCGCCAAGGTGTACGTTTGCTCGATAAAAACAAGTTTTTAGCCAATTGCTGACTAATGGTAGACCCGCCTGCAACCAACTTACCTTTTTTCAGGTTTTTTTCATAGGCTTTTTCTATGCCTTCCCAATCAAAGCCTTCGTGGTTGACAAATTTTGCATCTTCGCTGGCCACCAAAGCACGCTTCAAGTGATTGGAAATTTTCGGGTAATCCACCCATTTGTATTTCAACTTAGCATCAGGATTTTTCTCCTGCATGACCGCCAATCGATCATCCATAAAGGCTGTGGTAGATGGGTTAAATTTTATCCACCAGACAATATGCAGAAAAATCCATAGCTGGTAGATAATCACCCACATCACAAAAAGCGCCAGCAAACGTTTGACATAGCCACCTAAGCCCAGTGGTCGCGCATTTGGCCTGCTATTGAACAACCAACGTATCAAGCGTGCCTCAACAGCTGAATGACCGGCTTTGTTAGTGGGCGCACTCCCCGCCACAGATAAAATGCTTCTGCTGCCTGCTCCACCAGCATGCCGAGCCCATCCGCCACTTGCGCTCCGGCCTCGCGCGCTTGTTTCATAAAGGGCGTTTCTCGACCATACATCATGTCATAAGCCAAACATCCTTTTGCGAAAATACTGCTTGGGATGGGTAACGCGGTATCAGTTAAACCGGTAGAGGTAGCATTAATAATTAAATCGTAGGGCCTTTCAAGGGAGTCGAAAGTGATCGCATGGACCTCACAATCCCTTATACCCATCACAAGCTCCAAAGCTTTGCCATGAGTTCGGTTCGCAATCGTGATGCTAGAAGCACCCAATAATGAATTTAACACTCCGTGCGCCGCACCCCCTGCGCCCAAAATCAAAATGTGTTTATTGGCTATTTGAAAGTCTATATTTTTTTCGATATCAGTTCTCAAACCAATACCATCAGTATTGTCTCCGTGAATTTTACCGTCAATATGAATGAGCGTATTCACTGCCCCCGCACCTGAGCTTAAAGCTCGAGCACTCAAGCTATCGCAAATCTTGTAAGCTTCAAACTTAAATGGCACAGTGACATTCGTACCTTTGTAGCCATCAGCCATTAATGCTCGAACAGTAGCCTCAAAACCATCTAGCGGCGCCAGTATTGCTTCATAACTGATGTCTTCACCAGTTTGATCTGCAAATGCTTTATGAATAATAGGCGATTTACTGTGTCCGATAGGATTGCCTATCACCGCATACTTATCTGTCATGCGTTAGTTAGTCCAAGGCAATCCGGCATGACGCCAGCCATTAATCATGGTGCGCTGCTTTAGACTATTCGTCTCACCCTCAAAGCCCTCCACCATATTGTAAGCATGTTGATACCCTAATTGTTGCGCCAACACGGCCGCGTTGTGGCTACGCCCTCCGGTACGGCACATAAAAATCACCGTCAGGTCTTTATCGACAGTCTCTTGCAGTTGAGCTGCAAAATTTTGATTGGCCACCATGCCAGGGTAAAATGCCCATTCGATATGGGTAGATTGTGGCACTCGACCCACTAGCTCTAGTTCAGCACGTGAACGCACATCCACTAAAATAGCCGCTGGGTTATTTTGTAGCAATGCAAACGTTTCTTGTGGTGTTAGAAGTCCTGCATAAGCAATTTGATTTTGTTTTGCACGCTCATGTGCAAGGGCTAAAATTTGAGATGGCGTATCCATCATCACTCTCCAATTTATCTCTATGAGTGTTACATGATAGCCGCAAGTATATCGCGAAATTACAGGTTAAAATTGATGTTAAAATACATGCACTATATTTGTGCTCAAATTATCTTTGCGCACCATTTTGGTTCATCACAAAAAAGGCTATTTTGCGCAGTTATCGATTTAATGCGGTGTTTAGCTATTTTTCGCTGGCACACTTCCTGCTAATATTACAGCTTAAGTTTTAGGTTTTATTCAATAATAATTAATCCATCATCAATACTCACTCAACATTAGGAGAAGGTAATGTCTGTTGCAAACGTAATGAAATTGGTAAAAGAAAACGACATTAAATTTGTCGATTTTCGTTTTACCGATACCAAAGGTAAGGAACAACACGTTTCCGTACCGGTTTCTCACTTCAACGAAGATAAATTTACAGAAGGCCACGCTTTCGACGGCTCTTCAATCGCTGGCTGGAAAGGCATTCAAGCATCCGACATGCAATTGATGCCAGATGCGAGCACCGCGTTTATCGATCCATTCTTTGATGAGCCAACACTGGTATTAACATGCGACGTGGTTGACCCAACAGACGGCAAAGGTTACGACCGCGACCCACGCAGCTTGGCAAAACGCGCTGAAGCTTACTTAAAATCAAGTGGTTTAGGTGATACCGCTTACTTTGGTCCAGAGCCAGAATTCTTTATTTTTGATAGCGTGCAGTGGGACGCTGGCATGGGCGGCTGCTCAGTTAAAATCAACTCTGAGGAAGCTGCATGGTCTTCAGGCGACAAATTCGAAGGCGGCAATACAGGCCACCGTCCAGCAGTTAAAGGCGGCTACTTCCCAGTACCTCCAGTCGACTCATTCCAAGACTTGCGTTCTGCAATGGTACTCACCCTTGAAGAGTTAGGCGTACCTGTAGAAGTACACCACCACGAAGTGGCAACAGCTGGCCAATGTGAAATTGGTACTAAATTCAGCACATTGACACAACGTGCTGACTGGACACAAATTCTAAAATACGTTGTACTAAACACTGCGCACGCTTATGGCAAAACGGCTACATTCATGCCAAAACCAATCGTTGGCGACAACGGTTCAGGCATGCACGTACACCAATCTATATGGAAAGATGGCAAAAACCTATTTGCAGGTAATGGCTACGCTGGCTTGAGCGATTTCGCACTGTACTACATCGGCGGTATCATTAAACACGCACGTGCTTTAAATGCAATTACCAACCCAGGTACAAACTCATACAAACGCTTGGTACCAGGCTTTGAAGCGCCGGTTAAATTGGCTTACTCAGCTAAAAACCGCTCTGCTTCAATCCGCGTTCCATTCGTACATGGTGACAAAGCTCGCCGTATCGAAGCACGCTTCCCAGATCCAACCGCTAACCCATACTTGGCATTCTCTGCATTGATGATGGCTGGCTTAGACGGCGTACAAAACAAGATTCACCCAGGTGAACCAGCCACTAAAGACTTGTACCATCTGCCTCCAGAAGAAGATGCAAAAATCCCAACCGTTTGTTCTTCATTAGAGCAAGCATTGGAGTACTTGGATAAAGACCGTGAGTTCTTAACCCGCGGCGGTGTATTCTCTGACGACTTTATCGATGCTTACATTGCATTGAAAATGGACGAAGTGACTAAGATCCGCATGACTCCACACCCAATTGAATTTGGCATGTACTACTCCTGCTAATCACACATTAGTAATGCACTAAAATAGGGCAGCTTAGGCTGCCCTATTTTTTTATGTACATCCCCGTCAACCAATTCTATAATACCTCGTTGCTAACTATAAGACTCTCATCTAAACTATTGGTATGAATAAACAATTTACATTTGTAAGCATTGTACTTTCTACCCTGATTGCTTCTGTGGCGCATGCGGAAATCTATAAGCATGTAGATGCAGACGGGAGAATCACTTACTCTAATGTCAAAATTAAAGGCGCCAAGAAATTAGATTTAGAACCAGCAGATACGAACTTTGGTAACCCTACCAAATCGAACAGCAAATCGTCTGACGAGGCGAAATCTGCCACTCCCGGCAATTTCCCCAAAGTGGATGCCAACACACAAAACCAACGGGATTCCAAGCGTAAAGAGATTCTTAAAGCTGAACTAGAGTCAGAAAAACAAGCACTTGAGCGCGCCAAACAAGCATATGCCGAAGGTGAGTCCAACCCCGAAGTCTATCAAGTGCGAAATGCGAACGGTAGCACCTCCACGTTTCGTAATGTGCCAAAATACCAAGAAAAAATGAAAGGTCTACAGGCTGAAGTAGACGCGCATCAACGTAATATTGACCTATTGACCAAAGAACTGAATCAATTTAATTAGGCCAATCGCTCGCTTAGCCAGTATAAAAAAGCTGGCTTATCTTTTGCTTAAATACTAGCAATACTTTTAATTGCTATCGTTATTGTCAAGGTTATGGTCAAACACACACCCTCTCATTTTTCGGGTTTAGAACACATTGCAACTGCTGTGATGTTGCTGGATTCTTCATTGAGAGTTATTTATACCAACCCAAGTGCTGAAATTTTATTTGCTTTAAGTGCCAACCAAATTTCTGGTAATCACATCTCAGAAGTGTTTTTAAACTGTGAGATTTTGCAACTTGCCGTTGATAATGCGCTGAATACCAACAGCCCATACCGTGAACATGAGTTTGCGCTTTCCACAGTCAGACAACACTCTTTCGCAGTGACTTGCACGGTCACCCCCATCATGTTCGAAAACGTCACGTTGATACTTGAGTTTCAGCAGATGGATCAGCAACTGCGTATTGCAAGAGAGGAGCGCATGCTGATACAACAGCAAGCCAACTCCGAATTACTCAGAAACTTGGCGCATGAAATTCGCAACCCTTTAGGTGGATTACGTGGGGCAGCACAACTACTTGAGCATGAGCTTCCTCAGGTTAATCTACGTGAATATACACAAGTCATCATCAAAGAAGCGGATAGATTACATAGCCTTATGGATCGTCTACTGGCACCGCATCGCGTGCCCAAGTATGAACCTACCAACATTCATGAAGTGCTGGAGCGTGTCAGAAGTCTACTGCTTGCAGAATCACCACATAACATTATCGTTCAACGCGATTACGACACCAGCTTACCTGAGCTGATTGGCGACAGAGAAAAACTGATACAAGCTGTATTGAATATTGCTCGTAATGCAGTTCAAGCCATGCAAACAAACGGCACAGAGAACGCTAAAATTATTCTACGGACCCGCTCTGAGCGCCAAGTCACTTTAGCCAGAAAACGTTACCGTGTTGCGATTAAATTGCAGATTATCGATAACGGGCCTGGCATTCCTGCTGATATCCGAGAAAAGATTTTTTACCCTCTAGTATCTGGTCGCGAGGGTGGAACGGGGCTGGGGCTTGCGCTAGCGCAAACCTTTATCACGCAACATCACGGTATGATAGATTGCGACAGCCAACCCGGTAAAACGTGCTTCACTATTCTACTGCCAATAGAAAGTACGTTACTTAAGCATGCAGTCATTACGCAGTAGTTTATTGGCAATAACATTAAAAATACTTTTGAATTGAAATCGAGAAAAGCATGAAACCAATTTGGATATTAGACGATGATAAATCCATACGCTGGGTATTTGAAAAGGCTCTTGCGCGTACGGATCTAGAGTTTAAAACCTTCTCATCAACCGCTGAGGCGCTCAACGCATTGAACCGTGAGCAGCCACAAGTGGTGGTAAGTGATATTCGTATGCCTAATGGTTCTGGCTTAGACTTTCTCTCAGACATCAAGCAAAAATATCCCGAAATCCCAGTGATTATCATGACTGCCTATTCTGATCTTGAAAGTGCAGTAGCAGCTTTTCAGGGTGGCGCTTTTGAATATCTCGCCAAGCCGTTTGATGTAGACCAAGCCATAGAAATCATCAAACGTGCAGTAGACGAGAGCATGCGCCAAGCTGTCGATAATGTAGTGATTGAAGAAACGCCGGAAATCATTGGTCAAGCACCGGCCATGCAAGAAGTATTTCGCGCAATTGGACGCTTGAGCCGCTCGCATTCCACAGTTTTGATTAACGGTGAATCAGGTAGCGGTAAAGAACTCGTGGCCAGTGCATTGCATAAGCATAGCCCGCGTGCAGAAAAACCTTTTATTGCCCTCAATACGGCAGCCATTCCAAAAGATTTACTAGAGTCTGAATTATTTGGCCATGAGCGCGGTGCATTTACCGGTGCTGCCGCTGCAAGGCGCGGCCGCTTTGAACAAGCGGATAACGGCACACTCTTCTTAGACGAAATTGGCGATATGCCTGCGGACTTACAAACCCGCTTGTTACGCGTACTGAGTGATGGTCAGTTTTACCGTGTGGGCGGTCATCAACCGCTTAAAGTCAACGTACGCGTAATTGCAGCGACACACCAAGATTTAGAAGAGCGCGTCAAGTTGGGGTTATTTAGAGAGGATTTATTTCATCGTTTAAACGTGATTAGATTAAGGCTGCCGCCCCTGCGTGAGCGCCGCGAAGATATTCCGCATTTGGCTAAGCATTTTCTTGCACATAGTGCGCAAGCGCTAGGCGTAGAGCCAAAACAGTTGTCTGCTGCTGCCTTGCGCTATTTAACTGCAGTCAATTGGAGCGGTAATGTACGTCAGCTAGAGAATGTATGTCATTGGCTAACTGTGATGGCGCCAGGACAAAGTGTCGATGTAGCTGATTTGCCGCCTGAACTAAAAGAAGACACCGCAAAAGCGGCTAGTGCGCAATCGTGGCAAGAAGCACTGGCAGCAGAAGTAGCTGGCGCGCTCAACCGTGGTGAGCAAAACGTGCTAGATACCCGCACTAAAGATTTTGAGCGGGTGATGATTGTAAAAGCCTTGCAACACACCGATGGGCGGCGCATAGAGGCTGCCAACCAATTAGGCATGGGGCGCAATACACTGACACGCAAAATTCAAGAGTTGGGTATAGACGAGTAATAAGCCTGTCATCCTGAACTTGATTCAGGATCTCACCTAAGATTCCGTGTCTAGCTCGCAATGACAAACTAAAGACTAATCGCATTCACTCGACTATTGATAAAAAATACCTGCGCTAAGCGTGAATCTTTGAGTGTTTTTCCAAAGAAATCATTCGCGGCATGAAAATGTCGCCCTTCATAAATAATCAATGTGTTGCACATTCTTCACCCGCACAATCTCTTCAAACATGCTGTGATAACCAGCGTCCATCGAAATACTTATTCTAATTAGTTGCACCACGGATTACTTGAATAGAAAAAACGGCAACCGAAGTTGCCGTTTTTTTTGTTGCTTTTAAATTAGCACAGGATTATCCCTGCACAATTTTAGAAGAACAAGATCGCGCCTAAAGAGATATTATCTTCATCAACATCTGCTGCTGTAGAACCATTACGCGCTTCTGATTTAGTACTTGTGTATTCTGCCACTAAGTTTAAGTGTTTTGTAAGTGGATGATATGCACCTACTACCCATGAACTGTTTTTATCAACTAAGTTTGGTGCAGTAATTGCATCAACTGCGTTGTCGTCTAAGTTAGAAACACCGTAGCTCACGCCAATTTTAGTACCAATACCAGGCAGTTTATAAGCGGCTTGAATGTAGCCACCGTCTGAATCACGTTTTTTACCATTTGAGTCAGAGCCGAATAGCAAGAAGCCAGTTGTACCAGCACCGTCGCCGTTGTAATAAGTACCTACTAATTCTAAAGCACCAAAATTAATTTTGCCACCAATATCCCAAATAGTAGCGCGGTAATCTTGTACACCATTAGCTGCTGTGTTAACGCCATCCACTTTTTGTGTCCAGAAGCCAGACCAAACTTTACCACCTACATCGCCAGCCCACTCGTAAGAAACTTTGCCTTGGAAACCAGGTTGGCTGTAATCAAATTGAGGGCCACCAGCACCAGTAATATTTTGGAGCGGCTCAACAACTGCTACGCCAAATGATAAACCATTCCAGTTTGGTGAAGCATAAGAAACTTGAGCAACCCAGTCAGGGTATAGATAACCAATACCGATACGACCTAATGAAGTACCTGAAGTTGGGTTACCTAAAACGCCACCAGCACCACCACCTTGAGCAGCACCAGCACGGTAGTTAGCACCAGCAAAGCTAGAACCTGTACCTAAGATAGTGATGTCATTAAAGATAGCATCTGAACCATACAAGCTGATATCACGACCAATTTTGATACTACCCCATGATTTGTCACCCACTGTTAAGAATGTTTGACGATTCTCTTGGTCAGTAGTACGTAATGCACCACCAGTAGCAGTACCTGGTTGTAAGCTGATTGTAAAGCCAACGTCTAAGTCATTTTGACGTGTTTTACCAGAAAAGCTTAGAAACGCTGGTAACAAACCAGTACGTACGCTACTGATGTTGTCGTCAGAACCTGGTGTTGGAGCGATATTACAAGCTAAACCACCAGTAATGCCTGGGCCTGCGTTATCATCACAACTTGTGTAATTGTAGTATGTGTTAACATTGCCACCAATGTCTAATGTCCAATCGCCAGCTGGAATCATGATACCAGCGTTTGCACTTGAAGCGGCAGCTAATAAAGCTGAAGCAACTGCTAAACTTAATTTAGTTTTCATTTGAATCTCCAAAAATTGTTACTAACAAAGTATTGCTACTAAAATACCCTCATTTTTATAGCTTTTATTATGCGTTGCTAAAAAACAAGAAAGTTCGCGAACTCACTCCACAGACAAATTAGATTTGTTCTTAAGGAAGGTGGTGAAAGTATGCCAAAGGCTGTGTTTTGGGGCAAGTTATTTGTCACTTTTTGTAACAACTTGCTATGTTTGTTGCAGATTTGCAACATAAACGGCTTGCGAAATTGGTTTTAAGGCTTAGAGATACTCTTCCACCGCAAATAGTCGGCGGTGTTCGCGTATGGCAAACCTATCGGTCATGCCTGCAATGTAATCGGCCACTGCTCTCGGTTGATCTTCTTTTGCGGCCCATTGGTGCTCTTCTGGCATCAACTCCACATTTTGCATAAAGGCATTAAACAATTCAGTAATAATGCGCTCCGCCTTAGCGCTCATGCGATTAACTTTGTAGTGATGATATAAATGCTTACGTAAAAACTGTTTAAGTTGATTATTCTTATTGGTAATTTCTTCACTAAAACCAATGAGATGAGGCGCTTTTCGGATATCGTCAATGGTCTGTGGATTGAGTGCATGAATTCTTTGTAGACTGGTCTCACACAAATCTATCACCAATTGGTTGATCATTCTGCGGATGGTTTCTGGGATGAGTCGCTTTTGTTCAATACCTGGGTAAGTGTCTTTAACCAGCGCCATATTTTCAGCAAAGAGTGCAATGTCTTTGAGTTGCTCTATGCTGATGAGCTGAGAACGTAAACCATCATCCACATCATGGTTGTTATAAGCAATTTCATCGGCAAAATTGGTGACTTGCGCCTCTAAACTTGGGCTTTGCTTTTGCAAAAAGCGCTCACCCACATCACCAAGTTCTCGCGCATTTTTGATAGAGCAATGTTTTAAGATGCCCTCACGCAATTCAAAGGTGAGGTTTAGTCCATCAAACTCTGCATAACGTTTTTCAAGCTTATCGACCACGCGTAACGATTGCAGATTATGCTCAAAGCCACCGTAATCTCGCATGCAGGCGTTGAGCGCATCTTGTCCAGCATGGCCGAAAGGGGTGTGGCCTAGATCATGCGCCAGTGCAATGCCCTCTGTCAGATCCTCATGCAAGCCGAGTGTTCTCGCAATACCACGCGCCAGTTGCGCCACCTCTAAACTATGCGTGAGACGGGTGCGAAATAAATCACCTTCATGATTCACAAAGACCTGAGTTTTATATTCTAAGCGCCTAAATGCGGTGGAGTGAATGATGCGGTCGCGGTCACGTTGAAAATCATTCCGAATTGGCACACCGTTTATTTGCGGTGAGGCAGCCTCTGAAAACTTGCGGCCTTTGGATTGCTCGGGATGGGCAGCATATTGTGCAAGCATCATGCAGGGATAGCCTCTAAGGTTTGATGGAGCAAGGCTTTGTCATAATCCGCGGTCATGATGGCTTTGCCAATCCCTTGTTGCAGAATTAAACGAATTTGTCCATCTGCCACTTTTTTATCAAGTTGCATCAATGCTAAGTAATTTTCTGGCGTTAGCTTTGGAGGAATCAATGGTAATTTCGCTGCTTTAAAAACATTTGTGATTCTCTCTATGTCATCCGAATTAAGCCATCCCAAGCGTTCAGACAAATCTGCAGCAAGAATAGTCCCCGCCGCCACCGCCTCTCCATGTAGCCATACTCCATACCCCATTGCGTTTTCAATGGCATGCCCGAAAGTGTGTCCTAAATTAAGCAACGCACGCTCTCCCGCTTCATGCTCATCGGCCGCAACTACTTCGGCTTTATTTTGGCAAGAACGGTAAATGGCATAACTCAGCACTTTCTCATCTAACGCCATTAGCAAATGCATATTGGTCTCTAACCACTCAAAAAAGTCTGCGTCTCTAATCAGTCCGTATTTAATCACTTCTGCAACACCAGCCGAGTACTCGCGTGCAGGCAAAGTAGCTAGGGTTTCAATATCAGCAAGTACTACTTTTGGTTGATAAAACGCCCCAATCATATTTTTACCAAGCGGATGGTTAATCCCAGTTTTGCCACCTACGCTTGAATCCACCTGAGACAAAAGTGTGGTTGCAATTTGAATGAATGGCACGCCTCGTAAGTAGGTTGCTGCCGCATACCCAGTCAAATCTCCAATAACCCCTCCACCTAATGCAATTAGGGTTGTACTTCGCTCACAACGGTTTTGCAACAAAGCATCATAGATGAGATTGAGAGTTTCCGAATTTTTATATGCCTCACCATCCGGCAATACAATTTCAATAACACTGACCCCTGCTTGCGTCAGACTATCCGTTAATATTTGCATATAGAGTGGCGCAACAGTGGTGTTACTCACTATCGCCACTTGCTTACGTTTGAGATGAGGTAAGATGAGGTCGGCCTGACGCAGCAGTCCTTTACCAATATGAATGGGATAACTTCTTTCACCAAGGGAAACTTCAAGGGTTTGCATAATCATGACTTTAGTGCGGTTTCAATTTGATTCAAAATATTTGCAACTGGCTGGTTACCAGTATCAACGATAAGCGAGGCAGTTTCAGTATATAAAGGGTTACGTGCTTGATAGAGTTGCTCCAACTTTGCCCTAACATCGACATTTTGTAACAAAGGGCGATGTTTATCGTTACGCATACGCAGCCATAATTCATGCACATTCGCGCGCAGATAAATTACGTATCCATGTTGCTTTAGAAGCTGACGATTTTCTGCAGCAATTACTGCACCACCACCAGTAGCCATCACAATATTGTCGAGATGCGCAAGCTCTTCAATGGCTGCGGTTTCTCTTTTGCGGAAGCCAGCCTCACCTTCCAGTTCGAATATTGTGGCGACTTTTACCCCAGTTCGTTGTTCGATAAAATGATCTGTATCGTAAAACGTTTTCCCCAGATGTTTAGCTATCAGTTTACCAACTGTGGTCTTACCTGCCCCCATCAGTCCGATAAAATATATATTCTTTGGTATGTCTGCCACAATAAAAAATGCCCACCGTTGTCTGATGGGCATTTTAAGCGAAACTGACATTTCTGTCAGTGTGGATTGGTATTTATCGCAACCCTAAACTTTCATCCATGATTCTTGGTGTAATAAAAATCAGTAGTTCAGTTCTATCATCTTGTTTAATTCTACGTTTAAATGCATTACCTACGATAGGTAAATCACCGAAGAAAGGTACCTTATCCACATCATTACGTTCTGTTTGTTCGTAAATTCCCCCTAACACAGCTGTCTCACCATTTGATACGAGCACTTGAGTTGCAACACGTTGCGTATTAATTGCTGGGCCTGCATCAGTATCCGCACCACGGCTATCTTTATTAACAGCCAGATCCATAATAATTTTGTCATCCGGAGTAATTTGGGGTGTAACTTCCAAACTAAGCTCAGCATTTTTAAATGACACTGAAGCTGCGCCACTTGCAGAAGCCTCTCGATATGGAATCTGGATACCCTGTGCGATTCTAGCTTTTTGTTGATTGGCCGTTGTCACTCTTGGGCTAGACACAATTTTTCCGCGCTGATCAGTCTCAAGTGCTGATAATTCAAGATTCAGCAGCAAACCAGCAGGTAATCTAAATAAGCTCAAAGCAACAGAACCAAATGCATTGTTTACAGGTAAGTTCGAATTTAATCCGCCGGTATTTCCTGCGTTTGTTGCACTTGTTGTTGAGCCAGTCACAGCTGCTGGATTGGTTAATGTCCCACCAATACTCAAATCATTTTTGCCTGGACTTGTAGCGCTTTGAATCCCAAAACGTGCTCCTAAGCTTTTACTGAACTTATCATCCGCAATTACTAATCTGGACTCAATCATCACTTGTTTAACTGGGATATCAACCTTATTTAGAATGAGCTGCACCTCTTCCAGTTTTTTAGGGGTATCTTGTATAAACAATGTATTGGTTCTTGGATCTGCATTTACAGTACCACGTTTTGATAGAATCCTACCACCGCCTGCACCTCCGGCCACCGCACCTGCGCCACCAGCTTGTCCGTTCAATAACTTACTGAAGTCTTCTGCTTTCTGATAACGGAGAGTAAACACCTCAGTACGTAGAGGCTCTAAATCTTGTATGGCTTGGGTTGCTTCCAACGCAGCTTTTTCCTTAGCAGCCAGTTCCTCAGCAGGCGCAATAGAAATCACATTTCCAGACTTACGCATGTCCAAACCTTTGTTCTTCATAATCACATCTAGCGCTTGATCCCAAGGCACATCTTTAAGACGCAATGTGATATTTCCCGACACGCTGTCACTAGCTACGATATTTAAACCAGTGAAATCAGCAATTACCTGCAATACCGATCTAACTTCAATATTTTGGAAATTAAGTGATAACTTCTCACCAGTGAAACCAGGTTTGGAACCCTGCACTAGCTTATTTGGGTCATTGATGATTGGCCTAACGTCTACAATAAATTTCTTATCGGCTTGGTACGCAGACTGCTCCCACTCGCCTTTGGGCTCAATAATAATTTGACCATTATTACCCCTTTTTATAGTATCAACATACAAAACCGGAGTATTAAAATTAATTACATTAAGGCGGCGTTGCAATTCTGCAGGTACATCGGTATCTACAAAATCAATCACAATAGTTTTACCTTTGTTCTTGATATTAATACCAGATGAGGCATCTGCCAAATCAACAATAATACGGCCTTCACCGTTTTTGCCGCGCGCAAAATCTACATTTGTAATTGCATGCGCTGCTGCAGTAGTTCGGCCCTCGGCAAATCGAGTTTCGGTCACCGAACCTGTCGCAGCAGATTCTGTACCTTGTAACGAAATTAATACTTCATTGCCGCTCACTGTCGTGTTGTAACCAACATTTTTAGTTAAATTCAACACCATTCTTGTGCGGTCTTTTGCTTGCGCTAGAGATAAACTTTTGAGTACCCCTTGATCTACTAGAATATTACTTTTATTTAAACCGTTTGCAGTTTTAGCAAAATCAAGAGCAATTCTTGCGGGGCTGTTAAGCGCAAAACCTGGTGGAGGCGATGAGATACCTTCTTTAAGAGTAATACGAACATTTACTCGACCACCCGACAAAGAAGTAAAATCTACATTTTGTATTTCATTTGTCAGTATATTATTGGCTTCTTCCGCTACTCCAGATGCAGGCAGCAAATTAGCCATAATAAGAGCTGCAGCCAAGATGTATTGTGTTGTTTTAATCAAATAATTCATGTTTCCACCTTTATTCCTGCAAACTTAAACTTGAGATACGCTCTACCCAATCACCCGAGAGCTCATCTTGGATAATTTCTTTTAAAGTTACTTCATTATCATTAATTGATGTAACCAACCCATAATTTGTACCAAGATAGTTACCTATTTTGACTTGCTGCAAGGTGTTATCTGGTGTTTTGATAAGCGCAAATGTAGACTTATTTTTTGTTAATGCACCAACGTACTTAAGATTTTCTAGTGGGAAAGCTTCTAAAGGCTCTTTTGGTCTACTCAGATTCGGTTGAAACGTCCCACTGCTGACCACTTTTCTAGGTCTAAAAGGATCTGATATCGTGCCATCTACATTGAATTGTAAAGGCACATAGGGTTGCACCTGTGGTAATGGCTCAACCTTCGTATTCATGGTTTTTGCCGCATCCGCCATAAACTGATCCAAATCATCGCCCTCTGTGCCACCGCAACTTGTTAATAGAAACAAGCTTGAAATTAAACACAGCCATTTAAAATTCGAATTCATTTGCCTATACTTTCTTAGCAGAAGGATTTCTTGCTGATATTTCTGACGAGTCTAGATATCGGTATGTTTTTGCTGTCGCTTCCATTATCAAGCGGCCATCTTTTGAATCTCTGGTAATCGGCTGAATTACAACATTATTCAACGTTACAATGCGTGGCAATTTTGATACGTCTGTAGCAAAAGCGCCAAGGTCATGGTAACTGCCTAAGACCTTGATTTGAATTGGCATCTCAGCATAGAAATCTGCTACCGTTTCTTGTCCGGGTTTAAATAGCTCAAACTCCAACCCTCTTCCCAACCCCGCTTGGTTGATATCAGTAAGTAAGCCATCCATTTCAGATTTATCCGGTAACTGTTTCAGTAGCGCACCAAAGGTTTTTTCAATTTCTACCATTTGCTGCCTATATGCTTCTATCTTAACTGCTTGACTTTTTTTCACTATAAACACATCTCGCAGCTCCTTTTCTTTCGCTACGGATTGATCTAGCTCTTCAATCGCAGGACTCCACATAAACCAGTAACCAGCAGCAATCATTACTAAGGCTAAAAAACCAAGTAAAACTGCTTTAACAGATAGGGGTAAAGTACCTACACTTTTTAAATCGATATTATTAAAGTCTTCTAGTTTCATCAGTTAGCCCCTGCTACGTTGGCTTGCGTATCGACTTGCGGCGCTTTCAATAACACATTTAACGTGAACTCATTTTGTTTAAGATTGTTAACTGTATTGGCCTTAATCTCGACTAAATTTGGCGATTCCATCCAATTAGAAGAGGTTAGATTTCTCACTAACGTTGCGATGCGAGCATTGGTATCAGCGACACCCTGAATTTCTATAGCATTCCCCTGTTGTTTAATGCTACGAATAAACATGCCCTCAGGAAGCAGGCGCGCAATTTCATCCATCAACACTACCGACTGACTACGATTGGTCTGTAAGTTTTCTACAATTTGTTTACGCTCCAAGACAGAGTTAATCTGATCCTTGAGTGCTTTAATATCTTTAATTTCATTGTCAAGCTTCACAATCGCTTCATCAAGCCTTCTATTACGGTCATCTTGCGCTTCTTTTTTTGCGTTGATAATTGACCAGCCCATAAAAACTAATGTAGAAGCCAGCGCTACGGTTGCCAATGCCATAAGGCCAAATTGTCGCTGCTTCTCAGCACGTTTAACTTGACGATGTGGGAGTAAATTAATCCGTACCATTTAGTCCACCCCTCTCATCGCCAAACCACATGCGATTAGTAGTGCCGGTGCATCGGCCGCTAGGTATTGCTGTTTAACGCGGCTACCCATTGCCATTTTTTGGAAAGGGTTAGCAATAATGACATTCACCTGCGTTCTGTCTTGCACTGCAATATCAGCACCCTTGATTGCTGCACAACCACCTGCCAGAACGATGTGATCCACTTTATTGTATTGGGTTGAACTGGTGAAAAACTGCAATGCTCTCGCCACTTCAGTAGAGAGTGAAAGCACGAAAGGATTGAGCACCTCCTCCTCGTAACTCTCAGGCAAACCACCTTTACGTTTTGCGATTTCAGACTCTTCTATAGAGAGGCCAAAACGTCGTTGAATTTCTTGAGTAAGCAAGCTACCACCAAAACTTTGCTCGCGAATATAGACCGATTGATTGTCATGCAACACATTGATATGCATCATATTTGCACCGATATCTACAATCATCACCGTTTGATCTTTGCCAGAGTTTGGAAGCTGACTTGCGATTAGTGTGTAGGCGGCTTCCGTAGCATAAGTTTCTACATCCATTACAACCACTTTGAGACCACCATCTTCGGCAGCCGCAACGCGATCTTCAATTTTTTCTTTACGTGAGGCTGCAATGAGCACCTCCACTTCGTCAGCATTATTAACAGCAGGGCCAATTACTTGAAAGTCAATATTGACTTCATCGAGAGAGAATGGAATATATTGGTTGGCTTCTCCTTCTACCTGAGACTCCATCTCATCCTCGCGCAAACCCGCTTGCATAAATACTTTTTTGGTGATGACCGCAGAGGATGGTAGCGCTAAAGCAGCGCGTCGCTCACGTGTGTTCAAGAGCTTCCAAGCAAGACGTATAGATTCGGATACTTGTTCAAGACCACTGATATTGCCTTCCACCACTGCATCTTTTGCAATAGCGGCAACTGAGTAACCCTCTAATCGATAAACACCCTTTGAAGGTGAAGACAATTCAACCATCTTCACCGCGGATGAGCTGATATCAACACCTATCAGAGGTGGGGTCTTGTCACTAAAAAAGTCGAATTTCAAATTGAAATTCCCTTTCATTTATCGTTAGTTACGAACAATTGCAATAATTTACATTAAATCCTAGCAACAACATTATGCACTGTAAAGCAAATTATTTCGTAGCTATCTTTAATTGTGGTTTTTTTGTGGAAATGTTAACAATTTGCTACAGTCTAAATTCTTTAAATTGCATTACAATTACAAATCTTGCATCGTTTCAGCACAAGAAGTAGTTTATGAGCCCAAAAAAGTGGTGGCATTTCCTCATTTTGTTTATCGTTGTTGGCACCCTTGTGTTGACTGCATTAACAGCCCTAGCTGTTTCGATCATTTACCCCAGTCTTCCTTCTTTAGAGGCGCTGACTAATTACCGCCCCAAACTCTCCTTAAAAATTTATTCCACCGAAAATGTATTAATTGGCGAATTTGGCGAAGAACGCCGTGCGTTTGTTAAGATTGAAAATGTCCCAACACAGATGAAAAACGCTGTGCTGGCCATCGAAGACCGTCGTTTTTATCAGCATGGCGGGATTGACACCAAAGGCATCATTCGAGCTATTCGCAACAATGTCATGGGCATTAGTCACGAGGGTGCGAGCACTATCACTATGCAAGTGGCTAAAAACTTTTTTAGCCAACCAGGTGGCAAGCGCGACATCATCACCAAAATTAAAGAAGCATTACTCGCTATCAAAATTGAAAAAACAATAAGTAAGGATCAAATCCTCGAGCTTTATCTAAATCAAATTTACCTAGGCCAACGCTCATACGGATTTGCTGCTGCCTCACAAATCTACTTTGGCAAACAACTCAAAGACTTGAGCCTAGCCGAGTCTGCATTGCTTGCTGGCCTACCAAAAGCCCCTTCTCGTTACAACCCTTATCTGCATGAGAAGCGCGCCATGGTGCGTCAAAACGAAGTGCTTAGAGACATGTTGCGCTATGGGTTTATTAAACAAGCTGAGTTTGATGAGGCCGCCAAAGCAAAATTAAAATTCAAATCTACCAAAACTGTTAAGAATTTAAGTGCAGATTATGTTGCTGAGATTGTACGTATATCGATGTTCAATCGTTTTGGTGAGGATATTTATCAAAGTGGCTATAAGGTTTACACCACAATTAAAAAAGCCAATCAGGAAGCCGCAAATGCTGCGGTGGTGCAGGGCATTGTAGATTATGAAATTAGACATGGTTTTCGCGGGCCAGAGAAAACCATCTCAATGGCTGATAACGCCGACTTAAAAGAGTTGGCGGCCTCTACTCTGGATGAGCTAGAGGAATATAACGGGTTTATTCCGGTGCTCGTTACTCAGGTGACAAAAAAGTCCGTATCCGTCATTACAAAATCCGGCGATACACTGGAAATTACCGGAAACGGATTAAAACTGATTGAGAAGCACATATTGAGCAAGGTAGAAACCAAGCAAGCCGTAAAACCTGGTGCGGTACTGCGCGTGGCTAAGTTAAGTGGCGAATGGAAAGTTGTACAACTGCCACAAGTCGAAGCATCGTTGATTGCACTAAATCCCGAAACAGGCGCAGTGAACGCGCTGATTGGTGGCTTTGATTTTCATCGCAGCAAATTTAACCACGTGACACAAGCGTGGCGGCAACCTGGCTCTAGCTTCAAACCGTTTGTCTACTCGGCTGCCATTGAAAAAGGCTTTACGCCAGCCTCCATGGTCGATGACGCACCATTCTCTTTATCAGCAGAAGAAGTGGGAAGCAAAACTGGCTGGGATCCACATAACTTTGATGGCAAATATGCCGGTCCGATGCGTTTAAGAACTGCGCTCACCAAATCAAAAAACATGGTCTCTATCCGTGTCCTGGATGCAATCGGGCCACGCTACGCACAAAGCTATATCACCAAATTTGGCTTTGCACCTAAAGATCACCCCGCCTACTTAGCAATGGCGTTGGGCGCTGGCTCTACCACGGCTTGGCATTTGGCTGCAGGCTACGCCGTGTTTGCCAATAGCGGCTATCAAGTCAAACCTTATTTAATTTCCAAAATCGTTGATAGTGAGGGTCATGTGATTGAGTTGGTCAATCCTGCCAAGCACATATCTGAGTATCGTGTAATTGACCAAAGAAATGCTTTTTTGATGACCTCCATGATGCAAGACGTCATTAACGTGGGTACAGCTACCCGCGCCAATGTGCTGGGCCGCAGTGATATTGCGGGTAAAACCGGCACAACCAATAACCAGATGGATGTGTGGTTTGCCGGTTTTAATCCAAAAGAAGTGGCCGTCGCTTGGATGGGTTATGACAGCCCGAGATCGCTGGGCAGAGACGAAACTGGAGGCAAAGCAGCGCTCCCTATATGGATTAAATATATGGAAGTTGCACTAAAAGGGATGCCGGTTTACCAGTACAAAATCCCGCAAGGCGTGGTGAAACTTAAAATCGATCCTGAGGACGGTACATTGTTGAGCGACTTTAGTTTTTCTGACGGGATAGAGGAGTATTTTTACCACGAAAACCCGCCACCTTCTGCTTCGTACGATATTCCATCGCTGGAAGACACGACAGAACAAGATTATGATCGCCCAGATAGCATGGACATGATAACTAATCCTATGCGTGGTGGCGAGGTGAAACGTCCTGCACCTGTTGAAGAACGTAGACTAGACACACCTGCTGCCAGACCTGAAAGCCACCGCCGAGAGGGGAGTGCTGCCAACCCGGCTTCGAATGCAGCTAGTGATGGATTCTAACGAACATGGCGCGCGAAAACATTGAACAACTACGTCAAATGATTGCACAAGCAGCGGCGCGCATGATGGCAGAAGAAGGTATTCATGATTTTGCTTATGCCAAAAAAAAGGCTGGCCGTCAGCTTGGTGTCCTTGAAAACGGTGCTTTACCAAGTAACGCTGAAATTGAAGAAGAAATCAGGTTGTATCACGAAATATACAACGCTGACGAACAGCCAGAAGAGCTCAATAAGCTTCGAAAAGCTGCCCTCGCTACCATGCAATTGTTTGAGCGTTTTAACCCGCACTTAACAGGCAGCGTTTTAGATGGCACTGCAGGCAAATATGCGCAAACCGATATATATTTATTTGCCGATAGCGCCAAAGATGTAGAAATGTTTTTGCTGAATCAGCAAATTCCTTTTGAGAGCAGTGAAAAAGCTTATCGCTTATCAGATAAGCCCAGCAAAGACAAAAAAGACAAGGTACGCAAGACCGTGCAGGTGTTTACACTAGAAACCGAATACGGCATTCAAAAATTAAGTGTGTTTGAATTTGATGATATCCGCGTTTCTACTAAACGCACCAGTGATGGCAGCAATGCATATCGCGCAGACATTCCTGAAGTCATGGAATTACTGCGCTAGCCAAGCACTCACTGTTCACATATCGCACACAATAATGCGTTAACATTTGCTTTTAATGGCAAATTTACCTTTGGCTAACTGCCTAGCAAGCTAGCGCTACAGTCAACCATTCAAAAATTTAACTGGCAACTATGGATCATAACGTCACACTCATCAGCACCATCGCAGCCGGGTTTGGACTTGCGTTGATATTTGGGTTTATTGCCGAGCGCTTTAAACTCTCTGCTTTGGTGGGTTACTTAGTGGCAGGCATTTTGATAGGCCCAACCACGCCTGGATTTATTGCGGATGCCCACATTGCATCTCAATTATCAGAAATTGGCGTGATGCTACTCATGTTTGGTGTGGGTCTACATTTCTCGATAGACGATTTGATGGCGGTGAGGCGGATTGCTATCCCCGGGGCTATCGTACAAATGACGTTTGCCACCTTACTGGGCATGTACCTGTCGCATTGGTGGGGTTGGTCACTCGGTCAGGGTCTCATTTTCGGCTTAGCGCTCTCTTGTGCCAGTACAGTGGTGCTACTACGTGCGTTGGAATCCCGAGGCATGATAGACAGCATGAACGGGAAAATTACGGTGGGCTGGCTGATTGTAGAAGACTTGCTCACTGTGCTTGTGCTCGTGCTATTGCCGCCACTTGCCAATTTGCTGGGGGGCACAGTGCCCATCAGTTCTAATCAACCACTGTGGCAAACTATCGTGTTTACATTACTGCAAGTGGCCGGCTTTATTCTAATCATGTTAGTGATAGGCAAGCGCTTGTTGCCATGGTTGCTATGGCACATTGCCAAAACCGGCTCACGTGAGCTATTCACGCTTGCGGTAGTGTCTACTGCCATTGGGATTGCCTATGTCGCATCCGCGTTGTTCAGTGTGTCGTTTGCTCTGGGGGCTTTCTTTGCGGGCATGGTGATGCGCGAATCCGAATTCAGCCACCGAGCCGCGGAAGAGTCGCTGCCACTGCGCGATGCGTTTGCGGTATTGTTTTTTGTATCGGTGGGCATGCTGTTTCAACCTGCGGTCATCATCGAACAGCCACTGAATGTATTGGCCGTTGTGTGCGTCATTGTAGTCGGGAAATCGATTGCAGCCATGGTGATTACATTGGCCTTTCGCTACCCTCTCAACACCGCATTGATTGTAGCTGCGAGTCTTGCACAAATTGGTGAGTTCTCCTTCATTTTGGCAGGGCTTGGGATGTCGCTCGGTTTACTGCCCATTGAAGGCATGAGCTTGATATTGGCAGCTGCTCTGATTTCCATTGCGCTTAACCCGCTTTTATTTTCAGCTATCCAACCTTTTAAAAAATGGCTAGTGGGTGTGTCTAAACTTGCCAGTGATTTGGAAAAACGTGTGGACCCGTTTGCAGAATTACCGATGAGCACCGAACGCAAATATTTAGCCGGGCAGGTGGTATTGGTAGGCTATGGTCGCGTCGGTAAACGTATTGCTAAAGCTTTACAGCATAACGATATTCCATTTGTGGTTGCGGAGGAAAACCGTGAAATTGTTGAAAGCCTACGTAAACAGGGGATTCCAGCTGTGTCTGGCAATGCATCTGAGCCTGGCGTATTGATTCAGGCGCATATTGCCAACGCAGCCATGCTAGTCGTTGCCACACCAGATACCATTGATGTACGCAATATGGTCAACACGGCAAAATTGCTCAGGCCGGAGATTCGGATTGTCTTGCGTACGCATAATGAAGACGAATTTGGCTTATTGCGCAAAGAGGACATTGGCGAAGTATTTTTAGGCGAAGAAGAACTGGCCAAAGGCATGACACAGTTTATTCTCGCCCAGTATGGCGCAAACTAAGATTCGTTCAAGCTAGTACAAGTTAGGGTCACTTAATACTTCCACCAAGTGATCAAATACAATCCTCACACGTTCTGCCACCGGCCCTCTTTGTGGTCGATACACGTAAACGCCCCAGGGACTGGGCGTTTGTTCAGGCAATACCGCCACCAATCTGCCTGCACGGATATGTTCTGCGACTGAAAAATCCGCCAACTGTCCAAAGCCCAAGCCTGCCAATACAGCCTCCAACTCGGCCTCCGCATCATCGGTTGAAAACGCGGGGGAATTGGGCACGCAATCAGGCTCGGAAGCAAAATACCATGGCCACATACGACCAGTATTTTGGTCGACCAGCCCAGTATGTGGCATACCGCACAAATCACTCACTTGCTGAGGCACACCATATTTTGCTATCAACGACGGACTACCCACAATATGAAACTTCACATCGCGCACACGTCTAGCCACGTGCCGACTATTGCCTAAGACGCCGACACGCACACCAATATCCATTTGCTCTAAGACGACATTGTCGATGAGATTGGAGAAACGTAAATCCAATTGAATATTAGGGTACTGCTGCGTCAATTGAATCAAAGAAGGCAACAGAAAGTGCCGACCATAAGCACTGGGCATGGTGACTCTCACTAATCCTTCTGTACCCTGCTTATCGCTATGTTTGTGCTCGGTAAACAATGCATCGACTTGTTCCAGCACCGCCACACTCTTTTGCGCCAGCTGCTTACCAAACTCAGTGATCGTGGTGTTGCGAGTACTTCTATAGAATAGCGGCTCTCCCAACAATTCCTCAAACTCTTTAATGGCTCGCGTGACAGACTGTGGTGAAATACCCAAGCGAATAGAGGCTTCTTTGAAATTGGCCGAGTCAGACACCACCTTGAAAATTCGAAGCATTTCTAATTGATTTTGCATACAGCACTCATCCAGAAAATGGAATTATAAATTCCAAATTATTCCATATCCTGATAGCAAACACTATGCGAATATGTGGTTTTGCAATAATTGGTCGCCTCATTGTTTGCAAAAATGATGCACCAGACTACCAACAATTAATAAAAGGGTGATGCCTCATGATAACGTTGAATATTAACGGTAAAGATGAACAGTTGGATGCGCCTGACGATATGCCGATATTATGGGCACTCAGGGATGTCGCGCAACTCACTGGGACCAAATTTGGCTGTGGCATGGCACAGTGTGGCGCTTGCACGGTGCACTTGGATGGTCAAGCCATACGTTCATGCGTCACACCGGTAAGCGCAGCGGTCGGCAAAAAAATCAGTACCATTGAAGCCATGCAAGATCACAAAGTGGGTCAAGCGGTGCAAGCAGCCTGGCAAGAAATTGATGTGGTGCAGTGCGGTTACTGCCAATCCGGGCAAATCATGGCAGCCACTGCCTTACTTGCCAATAACAAATCCCCCACCGATGCCGACATTGATGCCGCCATGAGTGGCAACATTTGCCGATGTGGCACATACCCGCGAATTCGCGCAGCCATTCATGCCGCTGCTTCAAAATTAGCTTAAGGAGCACTTCATGTCAGCCCCTTTGAACATTTCCAGACGTACCTTTTTAAAAGCCACTGCATTAGTCGCCGGTGGCTTGGTGATTGCATTTGCCATTCCGCAAGCCAAACGATTTTTGAAGCCAGGCGCAGACAAACCAGCGGCAGGCACTGATGCCAACAAATTACCCGCACCGAATGCTTTTTTACGTATTGGCACCGACAATACCATTACCGTCATGCTCGCGCACAGTGAGATGGGGCAGAGCATCTGGACTACTTTGCCGATGTTGATTGCGGAAGAATTGGATGCGGATTGGAGCACCATTAAAGTGGAACATGCTTCTGCAGCACCCGAATATGCGCACACCGCCTACGGCATTCAAATCACTGGCGGCTCATCCACCACGTGGTCTGAATTTGACCGTTACCGCCAAGCAGGCGCACTCACTCGCGCCTTATTGATTAGCGCTGCAGCAGAAAAACTCGGCGTATCCGCAGGTGCCTTACGTACTGAAAATGGCTTTGTGGTGAGCGATACTGAAAAAGTCAGCTATGGTGATTTAGCAGAAATTGCAGCCAAATTACCCACGCCAACCAGCGTAGCGCTCAAAGACCCCAAAGATTGGAAAATCATCGGTAAAGCCACCAAACGTTTGGACAGCCCAGAGAAAATCAATGGCACTGCCAAGTTTGGTCAAGATGTACAGTTTGAAGGCTTGAAAATTGCGCTGGTGGCACATGCACCAGTGTTTGGCGGCAAAGTGAAATCCTATGATGCTACCGCCAGCAAGCAGATTAAAGGCGTACATAATGTGGTGCAAGTGCCGACAGGTGTTGCTGTGATTGCAGATCATTATTGGGCGGCCAAACAAGGCCGAGACGCCTTAAAAATTGATTGGGATCTTGGCGAAAACGCAACGTTGGATTCAAAAAAAATGTTGGAAGAATACCGCACCTTGGCCGCGAGCAACGGCTTGCCAGCAGCTAAAGCCGGCGATACTCAAGCTGAGCTTGGCAAAGCGAGCACGGTTATTGAAGCCGAGTACGTAGCGCCTTACTTGGCGCACTCGCCCATGGAGCCTTTGAATTGTGCTGTGAAGATTACGGATGATGGCTGCGAGATATGGACCGGAACGCAAATGCAAACGGTGGATCAAGGAGCTGCTGCCAAAATATTGGGGCTGAAACCAGAGCAAGTGAAGATCCATACTTTATTTTTGGGCGGTGGTTTTGGTCGCCGTGCTAACCCGGCTGCTGATTTTGTATCTGAAGCCGTGCATGTTGCCAAAGCCGCTGGCATACCAGTCAAAACGGTATGGACACGCGAAGATGATGTGAAAGGTGGTTACTACCGCCCTATGTTTTTGCACAAAGCTAAAGTTGGTTTGGGTGCCGATGGCATGCCAATAGCTTGGCAACATACTGAAGTTGGTCAATCAATCATAACGGGCACGCCGTTTGAGAGCGTGATGATTAAAGACGGTATTGATGCAACATCGGTAGAAGGTGTAGCCGACTCTCCATACATCAAGAGCATACCGAACCATCAAGTAGAATTACATACCGTCAAATCAACAATCCCAGTACTGTGGTGGCGCTCGGTTGGGCATAGTCACTCTGCATTTGCCATGGAAAGCTTGATTGATGAACTCGCGCATGCGGCCAAACAAGACCCGCTTGAGTATCGTCGCGCCTTGTTAAAAGGGCACCCACGCCATTTAGCTGCCTTGAACTTAGCTGCAGAAAAGGCAGACTGGGGGAAACCACTACCTAAAGGTGTGTCTCGTGGAATTGCCGTGCATGAATCGTTTGGTAGCTTTGTAACCCAAGTGGCTGAAGTCTCGGTAGTGGAGGGGCAAGTGAAAGTGCACCGTATGGTGACTGCCATTGATTGTGGTTTGGCGGTGAATCCGGAATCACTCAAGGCGCAGATGGAGTCTTCGATTTCCTTTGGTTTAGGTGCGGCATTGTTCAGTGAAATCACGTTTAAAGACGGCCAAGTACAACAGTCGAACTTCCACGATTATCAAGTGCTCCGTATGAAAGACATGCCCAAAGTGGAGGTGTATATTGTGCCAAGTACTGAGAAAATGGGCGGCGTAGGTGAGCCCGGCCTGCCTCCTGTGGCACCGGCAGTGACTAACGCCATTTTTGCCGCCACTGGTAAACGTATCCGTAGCCTGCCGATTGCCAATCAGCTAGCCTAACATGATGCAATCCGCTGATTGGGAAGTACTCAACCGCGCTAAGGATTGGCTAGAAACAGGCCATTCAGCGCACCTGTTTACCGTGATTCAAACTTGGGGCTCTGCCCCACGTTTACCTGGTGCGGTATTGGTGGTACGTGATGATGGCCATCTCATTGGTTCAGTGTCTGGGGGGTGTATTGAGGATGATCTAGCAGACAAGGCGCGTCAACAATGCCTACCAAAACAGCCTTCGGTGATGGAGTATGGGATTAGTCAGACCGAAGCACAGCGCTTTCGAATTCCGTGTGGCGGTCGTTTAAAAATATTTGCCGAACCCCTAGCTGATGCCGCACAGTTGGTCCCCATTTTAGCCAGTATCGAACAGCGCAAACTTATCAAACGCTCGGTCAACCTAAGTACTGGCGAAATTTTACTTAAGCATGTGCAGCCAGAGGGCATGCCCCACCTAGAGGGCGACTGGTTCCATACCTATTTTGGCCCGCAGTGGCGTCTTTTGATTATTGGCGCCAACCAATTGGGGAGCGTATTGGCCAGCATGGCACAAGTACTCGAGTTTAATGTGTTGGTATGTGACCCACGCGAAGAAATGCGTGAAGAATGGCATGTGGAAGGCGCACAATGGCTGTATGGCATGCCAGACGATGTAGTGCTGGATATTCAGCCAGATGCGCATACTGCGATTGTTGCGGTGACACATGACCCGAAACTTGATGACATGGCGTTACTCGAGGCATTGAAATCTGATGCGTTTTACGTAGGAGCATTGGGTGCCGTTAAAAATCAGGAAAAACGACGCGCACGTTTACGCTCATTTGATTTAACCGAAGCAGAAATCGCCAAGCTCAATGGTCCAGTGGGTTTAAATATTGGTAGCCGCACCCCTGCAGAAATAGCAGTGGCGATTTTGGCAGAACTGATTCAAGTACGCGCCCAACAGCAAAAAATGGGCTTGAATGTAGTTGAACCAATCCGCTGTTCTGCTTAAGTATTAGAGATAGCGGTCTGATTAAATAGCATCAAGTCGGCCGGCGTGTCGATATCCGCCAAAATACCAGCGTCATCACATGGCAACAACTTCAATTGCTCTTTGTGTTGCTGGATGATAGACCTTGCGCCTTCATCCCCTTTCAATCGCAACAAGTCTTCCTGATACTTAATTGAAAACCCTACAGGATGACCTCGTTGGCCATGATAGGTGGGTTGCACAATGTCTGCACCTGACATCACCTCATTGGCCACTGCACCGATGGTTTGGGCTGATATATAAGGCATATCTGCCAACGCAATGACAAAGCCTTTGTTATCAGACCGCAATCCGACAGCATGCTGCACACCCGTTACCAAACTATCCGCCATCACTTTTGCAGAATGTCGGCAGTAGACCACATGCATCCCAAGCGCTTTAAACGCATCAGCCAGAGATGGATTCTCAGCACGTACCACCGCAATACAACAGGGCAGCGCGTCCACCATCGGCTGTGCTGCGGCCACAGCCATGGCGCGCCCATCTGGAAGGCGTTGCATCAGCTTATCATCTGCACCAAACCTTCTAGAAAACCCAGCAGCCAGCAAAATACCTATCATCCAAACCCCAATTCACTACAATTCCATCTATTTTACCGTAGCCTAAAACAGCGGGATGTTTGCTTCAAGTTATTTCTTAGGGGGAATGATAGGGTTCGTTGGCACAATGATTCCGCCTTTGGACACCACCACTTTCTTCTCCTGCTTGGGTTTTTTAGCTTCTTTGTTGCTGCGTATCTGACCTTTTGCCATGATGGTTCCTAAGTGAAGATGAGTTCTTCATGATAGTCCGATGGCTGGAATTGGGGGAGTTATTTGATGAAATATCGAAATTATTAGCGACTTTGATATTCTATTGAAAATCCGCTTCTACCAGTTTGGTTCCGATTCCCATCATATCGCCTAAATGAGCGGTAAGGATTGTCATTAGGACCATACCGCCTATCGTATCGTTCGAACCTTCTTGGCCAACGGTTTACAATAACCACCGGTTGTCCAACGCCTTGTTCCTGCTGTTCCAACTGCTGTAACTTTCTACGCTCAACTTCAAGCGCTAAGCGTTGGCGTTCCAGCTCTTGTGCTTCAAGCTGTTCGGCCTTTTGCATTTGCATGCGCTTAATGTAATTTTCGTTAGCGCTGCGTATGCTTTGCTGTACACGTTCTTGGTCTTCAATCGGCGCATCTGGCACATGTTCCAGCTGGCCTATGGTGTGTGTGGTGCAAGGCTCATCCTGATAGGTCTTATGGTTGCTGGCATCTTTGCAGACATAAATCACCGCATTGGCATTGAATGCCATCAATAATAACAACCCAGCTAGCGCATAATGTTTCATTTGAACCTCACCCATTAGAGTCTCAATCACTATTATCTTTATTGGATAAAAATTGGTGTTGCATAGTTCATGCATGATGCCAAGATACTCCAAATTATTCGCACGATAAAGTACGAAATAACATGTGTCGTCAAAGCGCATTGAATCGCGTTAATAGATTTAAATCAACAAGAAAGTGACGCCATGCCTAAACTTCTCAAATCCAGCCTAAAGTCAGCACTTTTATTATTATGTATCGCATCTACCTCTAATACATTAGCGGATGGCCCAATTCGTGAACGCTTGCGAGAAATGCGCGAAGCACGTCAGGCTGCACCCAGCCCAACCATATTAACTGCAGGTGATTACACGTTTGAACTTGATCATCTGAATCAAACGCGACAATACATGGTGCATGTGCCTAAAAGCTTCAACCCCCAAAAGCCAACTGCGCTGGTGCTGTCTTTGCACGGCGGGGGTGGCAATATGCGCTATCAAGCCACTGAAGAGTACTATCATTTAATTTCTAAATCCGAGCAAGCAGGGTTTATTGCGGTATTCCCTAATGGCTACAGTCGGTTACGTAGCGGGAAACTAGCCACATGGAATGCTGGCATTTGCTGTGGCAAAGCACGTGATATACAAAGTGATGATGTTGGGTTTATCAAACGTGTGGTGGCTGAGATGAAAACCAAAGCCAATATTGACTCTGCACGCATCTATGCTAATGGTATGTCTAACGGCGGCATGATGTCATACCGTCTGGCTTGTGAACTGAGTGACACCTTTGCTGCCATTGCTGCAGTGGCAGGCACCGATGGCACGCAACAATGTGCACCTTCGAAACCGGTTTCTATTCTGCATATCCATGCCTTAGATGATGAGCGCGTGTTATTTAACGGCGGCTCTGGCTCAAAATCAAACACCCACGCCGATTTTGTTTCAGTCCCCAACACCATTGAAAAATGGGTGAAATTGAACGCCTGCAACCCAACTCCGCAACGGGTGTTAGCGGTGAAAGGTGCATACTGCGATTTGTATCAAAATTGCCAACAAGGCAAGCAAGTTAAATTATGCGTCACCGAAACAGGTGGCCATGCATGGCCAGGTGGTAGCAAAGTCCGGGGAGGTGCTGGAACAAATTCCATTAATGCCAATGATATTATTTGGGATTTCTACCAACAAAACTCGCGTAAGTAATTCCGTCGATTTCGGCAGCACAAAACGTCACAAAAAGTTCATGAAACTTAGCCCTTCATAGAGACATCAAAGCAATTGTGAAAAATAACTCACATAAATGTTACAAATTGATGACATGAATGCAAATAATAATAAAGGAGCTTAATTATGAAAAAGTATTTACGTTTTGCGCCATTGTTAATGCTGATTTCATGCGCAAGTGTGCAATCAAATACCGTAGAATCAAATGGTGTTCAGACGCATGTGCTCTCTTGTAGCGAATTTAATAATGGCTTGGAAAGATGTATGCAAAAAGCCAATGAGTTGTGTGCCAACAATTATCATGTGGTCGCTCAGCATAAAGAAGAGTATCCAGATGCTGGTGATGGGTTTTACATGCCGCCTAGACATCACATTTCTGTGCAATGCAAACAGATATAGAATGTTGAGTATTAATTCGGACTCACAAGATTAGCTCGCGTTCAAGTACGCCATGTCGCAATCTGGCTGCCAACTTTTGGCAGCCTAGTCTTTGTTTTCATACTAACTTGATAAGTAACCAAACCACAAAGTAAGCGTCACCATGCTTAGCAACGTGGTGAGAAACACCGCGGCAGCATACAATGCACCATCGAGTTGGTAACGCTCGCAAATCACAATACCAAAAATCATGGTAGGCATGGCCGCCAGCAATACCACTGCTGTAAGAGTGCCAGTTTCCAATCCCAAACCACTGCCCACCCCCAATGCTACCAGCGGCGCTATCACTAAGGTAATCACACACACTGGTAATAACATCGGCATAAAGCGTGTTTGCAGGGTGTCCCAACGGATACTCATGCCCAAGGCAATCAACATGAGCGGCACCACACCTCCGGAAAGGGTTTGTAAGGCATGCGCTACCAACTCTGGTTGCGGGGTATCGGTAATATTGAGCACACTCGCAATAGCCAATGCCCATAACGGAGGAACACGTACCAGCTCTTGCAACGGATGAATTTTAGTTTGGGCATCTCCAAATCGATGCGCAATTAATATACCTATAGTGAGTAAGACTGGGGTGCAAGCAAACAAATCAAATTTCAGTACAACTACCTGTGTCCAATCGCCTAACACTTGCCCAGTAACGGGCAAACCCAAATAGGTGGCATTGGGGAAAGTAGCTGCAAGCAGCAACGCACCTTGTTGCGGACGTGATAAATGCATAAATCGCAAACACAGCCACATCAGAAACATAGCAACAGCTAAGGCAGATAAGGCTGTGAGCGAAATTTTGATACTAGATGCATCAAACGGAGCTTGCCAGATGACGTGCAATACAAGCGCTGGTAGCAAAATAAAAAACACCAAATCAGTGAGGGCACGCCGGTGTGCAAGCGCGGGAATATGTGCAGGCGCCAGCCGTTGCCATAACAAGCCGACGGCAATTAATAACGCCATTTGTAACATTACCATTAACACAAACTATTCCTTATGCTCACCAAGTGTGATGTTAGCAATAGTCCGGTTTGACAGGTAAGTTTTTAGCTTTGATTTATTTAAATATTGAGTGGGGCGTTGTTCAGCCTTTTGGATCAATACTCATAAATAGAAAAGTATGCAGTGGTGGCTTTAATGCACAACTGCAGTATGGTCCCACCTATTTTCTTAATCATATCTAGCAGACCGCTTGCATGCAAATTTGACAGCTTCACGCGTTTCTCCTAGATATGATATTAAGGCATGGATAACTTAGATTACCTTAGGCATATACATGCTTGACCAAGGTATAAGTAATCCAGACAAAACCGATAGTGGTTAATATAAAGCTGATAGCGGAAAATACTTTCCATTTTGTTTTACTCCAGAAATCAGGATCAAACGCAGCTATGGTAAAAATGGTTGGGTTAGTAAAGCCGCCAATAGCTAAGCACCAGCAAGCTATGGCCGGCAATTCAATACCCGTGCCGTAAAAGCCTAGACCAAACAAAGCCATCAAAGCATAGTCTACATGCGCCCGTATCATAGTTTTGTAATCAATCAAAAACTCGTCCACCGCCTTGATTGGAAACCATTTTGCAAACGTCATCAGCCAAGCTGAGGTTATTAAGGCGGTAATGCATGCCGCTGAACCAACTAATAGAATTTTCATGTTATCTCCCAATTTTTTGTAAATGTTGCATTTTTTATATTACAGACAGGTCTGTCTATTTGCAACATTTTTTATGGTTTTTTACTAAAAAATCAGAACATTAAAACACCTTATCGGGTGGCCGATAAGATGTATTGACTGGCCAGGCCTATCTACTTAAGGAGGCTTTCTTTGGTGCTATTTTTGCGCGCCCAGACAACATATCTGGCATAAAAGTCAGCAGCAAACAGGCCATAGCCAACAGCAAATACACCCAACGCATCGAGTAAGCTGTCACGAAGCTGGCTGCCGGTTTCTGCTTCTGAACAAAGGCATAAAATGAAGCATTATCCTGCCCTTTGATATAGCTACCATTAAACTCGCCAGCCAGCGAAACCAAATACTCGTCCTCCAACTGCGATAAATAACGATCATATTCGGCAAATGCCACCGGCGGGTCTGGTTCATCCTGACTTGGGTCTGAGTAGGTGACGCCAACCGCGCCCGCATTGTTATTGTCTACCACTGGCCAGTAGCCAACGCGCTTGTCCGCCGCATTGAATCTTGGCACCCCCACTTTGGTTTTGCCGCCTACCCCCACAAACACAAAGTGTTTGCCTATTTGAATCCCACTTAAATCCTGCTTAATGGTGACATTGACACGCGGCGCTTCATCACCATCGGTGAAAAACAGTAATTGGGCGGGCACGTTTAAGGAATCAAACGTATTGGAAGCGGCACGAATACTGAAACTCAGGCGACTATTGCCTTTCCAAGCCATGCGCCATTCCAGATGGTCTATCGTATCCACAATGACATCAAGGTTCGCGCACACTTCCAATGGTGTAATCAATAACGCCACGTTGTCCGACGCAAATACACCCACACTAAAATAAGTGCCGCACGGCGAGGATTGCACTACATTCTTCATGAGATGCCGCGTATACGCTAACCTACTGACCGTCTGCTTATTGAGCTGCTCATCTTCAGCATTCATGCTTTGTGAGACATCGGCCATCAGCAAATAATTGTGTACTTCTTGTTTAAGCTGAATATCCGGCTTAAGCAACGCCAATAATAAAAAAGCGAGTGCTAGGAGATATAGGAACGTCTCATGATAATTTTTCAGGATTGGCAGTATCTTGTTCATGGCAACCCAATCGGTAAATTGCTTAATTCCATGGTAGATTGGTCTTTGGGTGCTGGTTTCATATTATTGGCCATGACTGAGTGCAGCAAGCTGAGGTTAAACTTGGCTACACGGTATTGCGGATCCACTCTCAGCGCTTGTTCATACGCCATTTTTGCTTGGGTGTAGGCGTAGCGTGCTTCGTCTTGCAAAGTGCCGTCATCATTGACCCTGCGTATCAACCCAAACATAAACAGGTTATTACCGATGTTGTATTGGATACTTGCCTGCTCAGCTAAGGTCGGTTTTGTTTCCAATATCTGGCCATAGGTTTGCACCGCATGTTTGTAGTCTTGCTTGTTGCCTTGGTCATACGCGGCCGTAAATTTTTGCAAATACGGGTAGGCGTCATCTCGTACCAATTGCCCGGATTTGAGCATCTGGTTCACTTTCTCCATGTGATTAATCTGGTAAATGGCATAAGCCGTGCCCAGCAAGCCCAGCACGCATAATGTACCGAACAACAGATTGCTACTTTTCATATGTTTCATCATGCACGTACCTTCAAATTCTTAATGATTAATATCAGCAAGCTCAGCGCCAACGCCAGCACAATAAGGTCTTTCGCGTAATCACGTCCCGGAATGTTCACTTGATACTGGATTCTGTTCTTCTCTTTGGAATCAATATATTGCAGCGCCGATTGCAATGCCGTTGGATTATCTGCCTCAAACGCCTTGTACTTGATTTTGAGTGATTTGAAATAGCGGTCTAGGGCAATTGAGTCTGGCAAATTGTCATCAGCGTAGCTATTTTTGGTAAAAATGCTGATGTCATCAGGTTCACGCAGCACAATCCAATACAAGCTCAGCTTCTTGCCCACAAAATATTCGGAAATTTTGCGTTTAACGCGTGGGCTTAATTTACCCGCACCATCAGAAAGCAATATCACTGCGCGTGAGCCTGAACTTTGAATATGATCGAACAAGCTCACGGCCTCGGTAATGCCGGCACCAATATTGGTTTGGTTGAGTGCTGGGCCTGTCGCCGCATTAATCGCGGCGTGAATCGCCTCACGGTTAGTAGTGATTTTCATGCCATACAGCGCGGAATTGGTAAATCCCACCACCCCCATCATGTCATCTGGGCGCGAGTCAATAAAATCGGTAATCAATCTGCGCGCCGCGGCTGATTTAATTTCTGCAGCACGTCCGCTTGTCGATTGTCCGGCAAACGGGTGGTCCATACTCACGCTACGGTCAATCACAAATACTGTTTGCGCGCCTTTGCCCACTTTCTGCTCTTTTTTGCTTGCGCCTTGTGGCGATGCAAGTGCCAGCACGATGCTCAGCAAAATAAGTGCGATGATGGTTTTCACTATCCAATTGGCAATATCGGACACCCTGTCTTTCGGTGCGATTTCTAGCCAGGAATAGAGTTGGCCCTGATGGCTTTTAAATACAAAGGGCGCGAAAATCAGTGGCGTCAGCAATAGCGCCCATGGATGTAATAGTGTCATTAAACGCCCCGTTCACAATCTCTAAAACGTTTACTGAGCACTTTCAAATGTTGCAGCTCATTACCACCGCTTACATACTGGCCAAACAATGCAGCATTGGATTGCGCAAAGAACTGCACAATTTCTGCCTGCATTTTGATAAATTTGGGATGCGCGGCAAAAAACTTATCCAACTCATGCGCAAACAAATTCTCGCCGTACAATTTGTTAAATGCGTGATGCATATGCATCAATGCGTTTCTATAACTGGCTTGCCCGTTGCCCAGCCGTTTAATTTGCCGATGTGCCTGTGCGAATGCGCCATTCATCCAAGGCAACCAAGCTTTATCTGCATTGATATACAGCAAACCTAGCAGGCCAATCGCTAAGAGGCCCAGTGATGTCCACAGCCCTATGTAATATGGTTCAAGAGAAAGAGGCGACGGTTTTGCTTGCGGCTGCATATGCGCCTTGGCATTTCCAAGCCCCTCAGCCACTAACGGCGAATACCAAAACCGCCATGCGGGCATATCAATCGACAGTGCATTTGCGCCACCTGTAAGTAAGAAATGTTCTTCCGGCAAATGCATCACCACCGGCTTAGCGGCAGTGGCAAATACCTGATAGCTCAGCGAGATTTTGTAGATAACACTTTTCCGGCTTTTGGTAGTTTGCACGGCAATATCGCGCAACTCTATGCCGTTTCTACTCTCCCCCTTAATCGGTAGCGATGTCTTCGGCAGCAGATAGTCCGCACTCACTTCTACTTCAATCGTGCGTTCCAGCACATCACCTATTTGTATGGCATTGCTATGGGTTGGATTGATTAGGTTGCGCACTTTCACACCTGCTTCATTGGCAACCCCTTGTATTGGCACTAGCAAACTGCTGATGACCAACAGGCTTGGCAAGGTAAATCTCAAAATTGATTGTTTGATTAAATACTTCATTGGCTAACCCATCATCTGTTCAAAATAGCGCGACATTTCATCCGGGTCGAACTTCTCGTGGATATAAATGGGCTGACTATCAAAGCGTGTAAATAGTGTTTCCAGCAGTTGCTTTCTGGCTGCAAACGCTTCCTCAAACTGCTCTCTGATTGCTTGCCGAAAGAATATGGTTCTGTTCATGCCGGTCTCCGGGTCTATCATGTTGCCAAAGCCAAACTTGGGCAGTTTTGTATATTCATGCGCATCCCACAGCACAACCGGAATCACTTGGTGTGCAGACATGGCATTAAACGCTTGCTCAATCAAACTCAGCGGCATATGAAAGTCAGAAATCCAGAACACCAATCCTTTGTGTTTGCTTAAATACTGCGGCACTTCCAAAATACCTTCCGCGCCCACACGCATTTCTTGGTATTGACCAAGCTGGTCTATCACCTCAAACGCCTGATGCACATGATGGCTTAAACTCAAAGTCAGCGTTTCTATCACTTGTTGTTGATAAGCAATCACACTAAACACATCGCTGGTTTCAAAAGCTGAATAAGCAATAGAAGCCGCAATCTCTTTAGCCAGATCCAACTTTCTGCGTTGCCCTTTAAATTGCATGGAGCTAGACACATCGCACACCGCAAAAATCGGCGTTGTGTTGTCCTGATTGAACAGCTTCACCTGTACTTGCTCATAAGGGTCACGCAAGGTTTGGCGCAAATCCATGCGCCTTGCATCCGGATAATCCATCAACGACATATTGCCTTTGAACTCATCACCCAAACCACGCTGCGTGCCTCGATGTTCGCCAAAGTGAATACTGCTGGACTTCCAAGGCACTTGGTAGAAAAACGGCTTTGCGTAATCGGGAATCATGCTGCTTTAGCTTTTGCAGGCACCGCTACCGTGCTGAGGATTGCCGCTGTCAATTCGCGCGCCAATTGCGTTCTGCGGTTTTCATACATCGGGTTAAATACTAAACGGTGTGCAATAAGCTCATGAAACACTGCGTGAATATCTTCCGGATATAGGCTGTCGCGATTCATCAGCCACGCATTCACGCGCGCTGCCTTCAGCAACATCCCCATACCGCGCGGACTAGCACCGGTATGAATTAAACGGTTCACATCCACGCTATCCAGCTGAACACCAAACTTATCTGGGTGTTGCGTAGACTCCCATAAATCCAACGCATAATCTTCTAGCACATCACTGGATTTAATATGACTTTGCAGAACATCTGAGAACGCATTCAACTGATCAAACTGTAACACATTGGATTCCACCTGCTTGGTCAAATGCTCGGCATGCTGAAACTTCACATCAAACATCAGCGCTTTGCGCAACGCTCTATCAGCCGGAATATCAATTGGAATTTCCATCATAAAACGATCGCGCGCAGCGGAAGGAATCTCAAACGTCTCGTTTTTTTCAACTTGGTTGCGGTCTGCAAACACCACCATATGCGGCAAGCGGTATTCTTTTTTGAAAGCATTGATATGACGCTCTGCCATCACACGTAACATCAACGCATGCACTTGCGGGCGGGCACGGTTGATTTCGTTAAAGAAGAACACCGATAGCTTTTCGCCTGCATGTAACAAAGGGCCTTCATCCACTTTGGGGCGACCATCCTCACCTAAATACGTGTGGTAAATAAGGTCGTTCGGCATTAAGTCCACGGTGCCTTCAATACGCTCATAGGCGCCACCGATACATCTGGCAATCGATTGCAGCAAAGTAGTTTTACCCACACCCACGCCACCTTCCAGCAGCACATGACCACGTGCGAAGATGGCAATATTCATGAGTCGAATTGCCTTGTCTTGCCCCACAATCACTTTCTTTACTTCACTTTCCAGTTTTAAAGCATGGTTGCGCCAGTCGGCCAACTGAATTTCATTTGTTGCAGCATTCATAATAATCCTGTGTAAAATAAGTGGTTAAGTGGGTTTCAATTGCTTTTTGTGAACAACCAAGTTAATATGCAGACAGGTCTGTTCATTTATTACAGTCTACTTGAAGAGTTCTGAACAACGCAAGCAAATTTTTTAGGGGTGCTAGATTGAGCCAAACATGGGGTTTCTCTACCGAAATGCTAAAGCATCTCAACCTAAACCGTCTGTTCTCACCGGGTTGGGTTCAATATATACGTGCCTATGCCAAGCCCTCTAACGCCGCGCTGATCATGCTTTGCGGCCAGCTTAAGCGCTGGAACGCCGAAAGAGTTACCCAAAAAACAGCCAGCCAGCAACCGCATGATTTAACGCTGGAAGACGTAAATGCGATTAGGGCGATGATTCAGACTGCGCTAGGCAAAGTAGCGTTAAAACACCCGGAGATCATGGCGGACCAACTGCTGTTTTTAACCGTGGGTGCCATCCAAATCCAATCGCAGACCGGTGCTGATAAAGCCTGGGGCTTGGTGAACCAGTCCATTCAAAATTATTTGAATACACACAAAGAAAAACGGATGGTTTCGGTAGGGTTGTTCTCTATGGCGTTGCTGGTATGCGTGAGCATGACCATGATGAACATCACCAAAATGAACACCGCCCAGCGATACAAAAACAACCCGGGTGTGATGCAAAGTTCTCCCCTAGAGGCAGCGCAAAGCGATGCTGACCCGGTAACCATGAGCATGCTGCTACTTGCGTATCAAAAAATGCAAAGCGGCACCTGCCAGTTACCACAAGCCGCCATGTTGCCGGAAGAGCAAAGATACGCTTTTTTACTTTTTGTAAACAAGGGGATAGTTGAAGTACAGAATGTTGATAACCTCAGGCTAGCCCTAGGTTATGTCAATTGTTTATACCCGCAAGATCTGATGCGGCCCATGATTAAATGATTTATCGCAGCTTTGCCTAGATAGCTTTGATAAGGAAAAATGATGAATATGTATGAAAAAATTCTAACCACCGCTACCGGTCTTTTTGAGACCAGAGGCATTCAAGCCTCCGGTGTAGACACCATTATTGCGGAGGCAGGCATCGCCAAGGCCACGCTGTATAAGCATTTCCCCAGCAAAAATCAGCTGATTACTGCTTATTTAAGAGAAAAGTCCGATAAGTTTTATGCGTGGTTGAATGCAAGACTCAGCTCTAAAAAAGCTGACTCACTCGATATTTTGTACTTACTGTGCGAGCTGGTTGAACAATGGATCATGACGCCGGAATTTCATGGTTTTCCATTCCACATTGCGGCCGTTGAGTTTCCGGATCCAGACCATCCCATTAACCAATACTCAGCGGTATTGGCAGTTGAATTGCAAGGCTATTTATCTAAAATCGCAGCCACCGCAGGCGCTAAAGAACCGGAAGCATTAAGCCAGCAATTAACGATTTTATTTGAAGGCGCTGCTTTGGTAGAGCGATTAAGCCCAGGCTCCGGCGCCGCTACACGTGCTAAGCATGCGGCTATCACGCTGATTAAAGCCTCAACCTAACTCGATATCATAAATTAGCAAAAGCACAGCCAACGCTGTGCTTTTTGCATTTCTATGCAGCAATATCCTAATGGATTATTGCGGTTCAACCGCCTATTAATAACAACCAATTAATCACGAAATGTGCGATTCTAAATTCCTATAAATCCCCGGTTTCAAACGCGCTTTAGTCGCTGATTTCTGTCATGCTTAATGTATTCATTTTTTGTTATTTTTAGTTAGGAGTTGTAATGAAATCTGTAGCATACGGCGTAGAAACGGCAACCTCTCCAGTCGCACCCATGAGTATCGAACGACGTGAACCCGGTCATCACGATGTATTGATTGATATTATGTACTGCGGCATTTGCCATTCCGATATTCACCAAGCCAGAAATGAATGGGGCGGCCATTCACTCTACCCCATGGTACCAGGGCACGAGATTGTGGGCAGGGTGAGCAAAGTAGGCAGCCACGCCACCAAATTCAAAGTGGGGCAACTGGTTGGTGTGGGTTGCATGGTGGATTCTTGCCGTCATTGCGAAGCCTGCCAAGATGGCGTGGAGCAATATTGCGATGACTCTGTGTTTACCTACAACGCCAAAGACCCAAAACATGGTGGACTGACATTTGGCGGTTATGCAGAGCGCATTACCGTAGATGAAAACTTTGTGGTCAGCGTGCCAGAAAATCTGGATACCAAAGCCGTGGCGCCACTATTGTGTGCAGGCATTACACTGTACTCACCACTCAAGCACTGGAACGTGCAACCCGGCCAAAAGGTCGGCATTATCGGCCTAGGTGGCTTAGGGCACATGGGGGTTAAAATCGCAGCCGCGATGGGAGCCAAAGTGGTAATGATTACCACCTCCGCCAGCAAAGCCGCCGATGCTGAGCGCCTAGGCGCGAGCGAAGTGCTGATTTCTAAAAACGCAGATGATATGGCCAAGCACGCAGCCAGTTTTGATTTGATTATTGATACCGTGCCGGTAGCGCATGATTTAAACCCGTATATTGGTTTACTCAAAAGGGATAAAACCTTGGTATTGGTCGGGCCGCTAGACCCATTGGAGATACATGGCGCCAACCTGATTACCAAGCGCCGTCACGTGGCGGGCTCTCTGATAGGCGGTATTGCCGAGACGCAAGAGATGCTGGATTTCTGCGGCAAGCACAATATTGTCAGCGACGTAGAAATGATTGATGCCAAGTATATTAACGAAGCTTACGAGCGCATGCTGAAGAGCGATGTGAAATACCGCTTTGTGATTGACATTGCGTCGCTAACATCATAAGTTTGCAGTTAGGGTAAAGTGAATGGTGCCTCCCGTGGGGCGCCTTCAACACTGTAGGTTAACACTATGGGGAACCACCAATGCAAATGACAAAAATCAGTTCTGGCAAGCTCCGCGCAATTGGTTACGATGTGAGCAAGCGCACATTGCGGGTGGAGCTTGATGACGGCAGCGCACTAGAATACGCCAATGTGGGTGAGAGCATTTGGCGCAACTTTAAAAGTGCTAGCGCACAGTGGAGTTACTACCGCGATAATATTGAAGAAGAATTTACCGCCACACGGGTTTCCAATAAACAAAGCAGCAGTGGCAAAAACCCGTTGGATGATTTGTTTAAATAAGCGTCTGCCGAATCAGTTAAGACTATAAAAGCCGCAAATACAAGCGGCTTTTATATTTTTGTGAGGCGTGCTCGCAAGACGACGAACTACTGATTGCTTGCGCTACAATGCCCTTGTGTAGCTAAACCTAATTCCTGCACCTGTTTTTTACCTTCTACCTCGTCAACAACTTTTAACCCAGCGCCACCAACGGCCAAGCCAAATTTAATATATTGCTGAATAAAGTAATTTTTTCCGCTTTCGGTTTTTAGCAATAAATCGTTAGGTGAAAATTCTGATTCTGTAGAAATTTTATGCTCTTGATCAGCTGCAACCTCCTCGTAAAAGAACACATTACGTGCTGTTTCACCAATGCACTTACCATCAACCCAAACATCTTTCTTTAAAGCCGCACCAAATGAACCATAGCGGTAAATATAAAGACCCGATTTCCCTTCAGACGGCGGCAGAAACTGTTTAGCTGTTGCAGTTTTTTGAGATGTTTCCATCGGCACTGAAGCACAGCCAACAGCGAGTAAGGAAGTTAAAGCAATCAAAAGCGTTTTGTAGTTCATTATTATTCTTTCTTGTTTGTTAATTGTTAGATTAATGTATTCCCATGCTTAACAAATAGCTGCTAAACGAACCGTAATATACATGAATTTACAGGCTAGATAAGTGTCAACAATTGAAACGAGAGCTTTGTTTAAGTAAGCTACTTAATAGGCGCTAAACCTTGATATAAATTAAACACAAGCACCCCACTGGCTGCTACATTAATACCAACAAAGGAGACTATGCCATGGCCCAAGACTTAAAAGACACCAAGCTGGAAGCGCATTTAGAAGCGATTGAAAAGCACAAAGCGCTGCTGGAAAAACTGCACCTCAACGGTGATACGCACCTCAATGAAGTCAGTGAATCGATAGAGCAACTTACACTAACACTAGAAGAATACCTCAAGATTATCGGCATCCCATAGTGCACGCCCACTCAACACAGTGTGTCAGAGCGTATAGGCGCTTTCTTACACACTAATCAGAATTTGTCGTATGTTTGAATTTGCTGTCCGGGCGTTAAATATAGCTTCGATGTAACGATCTTTTAATCACACTTAAGGAGCTATGATGAATAGAAATCAAATCGAAGGTAACTGGAAACAATTAAAAGGTAAGGTTAAACAACAGTGGGGTAAGTTAACCGACGACCAACTGGACATCATTGAAGGCAAACGCGATGAACTGGCTGGTAAAATTCAAGAAGCCTATGGCTGCAGCCAAGAAGAGGCTGAAAAGCAAATTTCCAATTGGGAAAAAACGCAGAAAGACTTTAATCGTCATTAATACGGTTTAAGCAATCTCGCATAATATAAAAGCCGCGATAAGCGGCTTTTATATTATATTTAGGCAGCGAAAACCCCTAACTAGCAATGCAGCTCTTACTGTAGTTTTTAGCAGAAGCTAATGCACTTTTAATATCATCACGTGGATAGAAGAAAGTCTCTTCAATAAAGTTTTCTTTAAACTGCTCGCAAGATTTAACCGGCAATTGGTTCAGGGCTTGAATCATACATGGCGGGTTTTTTAGCATAATCTCTTCCAACACGCTGGCTTTACTGGCCTTGGCGGAAAAATTGTCCACATCTTTCAGCGCGGCGCTCACTAAGCTGGTAATTTGTAGTGGTGCTCGGCAATCAATGGTTTGCAGATAGGCTTTTTGCAAAGTCAACACTTCAATATTAACGCTAGGGCTTGGGTTGTTGGCAAGTGCAGAAGCACTCAAGGTTAAAGCAAAAATAATAGATATGAAACGCATACTAACACTCCTAATGTGTGGCTTTTGGCTACAAAAAACGTGCTACATTTTTGATGTAACACCTTATTTTTAATGGCATTTAGTCTACGTTTGTTTAAATTAGTTCATCAGTTTTCATTAAATCAGTTTGATACAATGGAACATCACTAAACTTTTGTCGTGATACACTGAATTAAGCATTTCTATACAAGTTCAAATAACACATCATGATTCAATACAACCCAAAAGACTGGATTACCTTTATCTTTCGTTTTCATGAGTCGGACACTTTCCGCAGACTCATCCCCATGATGATTTTTATTGGTGTATATGCAGGTGGCATTGCGTATCTGGAAATTGAGTTTTGGAAACTCTCTGACAAAAGCCATGTAAAAAACATCCCCCTCATGCACAGCACCGTGGGCTTTGTGCTGTCACTGTTACTAGCCTACCGCACCAACACTGCTTATGAGCGCTGGTGGGAAGGCCGAAAACTATGGGGTGCCTTGGTCAACAACAGCCGTAACTTAGCGCTTAAACTGGCTGCATATTTATCGAACGAACATGATAGACACTTCTTTAGAACTGCGATTCCTGCTTATGCATCGGTACTCTCCAAACACTTAGCCAATGAAGAAGTCAGCCAAATGTTGTTTGAAGGGCTGGATTTAAATATTGACCACCGCAAACACAGCCCAAATCAAATGGCCAAACATTTGTTTCAAAAGGCCAACGAGTTATATATCGCGGGTAAAATCAGTGGCGATCAGTTTTATATCATTAATGCAGAGCTACAATCGTTTACCGATATTTGTGGTGCGTGCGAGCGCATCAAAAATACGCCTATACCCTATTCCTACAGTGCGTTTATTAAAAAATTTATCTTCTTTTATGTCATGACATTGCCATTCGGCTACGTGTTTAGTTTGGGCTATTACGTGATACCGATTGTGGTGTTTATTTTTTATGTACTGGCCAGCTTGGAGCTGATTGCTGAAGAAATTGAAGACCCGTTTGGTGGCGATGACAACGATTTACCCACCAAGAAAATTGCGGCCAACATTAAAAAGCACGTGGAAGAATTATTATAATGCGGCTGTTTTAATGTGCATGATTGCGCTGCGTTAATTGACCCAGCTTAAAGCTAAGTCAAAACGGCATAGTGCTTATAGGCAATATGTTGAGAATAGACCTGTTTGACCACACAGCCCAGCGTTGCCATTTTGTTGAAACAGGCAATAATTGTGAATGTTTTAAACACGATACTGCAATCATTCTAAAAGAGGCGTTGTCCAGCGCTGTAAGTTTGTGCTAAATTGAATACCAAGGGTGGGTCGTTTTTAATACGATTCAACTCCAAATGAGCGGTTCAAGCAAAAGATACAGTGAAAGTTCGTCAATCATATTAATGATTATTGGCGCACAAACATGCCTATTTTGTTGTTTTGATAATTAATACATTTTCAATGTATTAAATTAACGGTGATCTCTATAAAGTAATTTTAGATAAATGCTCAAGCAAATTATTGTAACAACATTTTTGGTGACGCTCTCGAGTACGTCCGTTGCAGAAGACGGAGATATAAACTCAGAAAATTCATCCGCTGAACCAGGTGCTCTGAACAAGAGTGACCAGCGAACTAAGCCTAAAAATCAAGATAAACCCCCTGTAGACAAAGATACCACTAAGAATAAAATTGAAGACGAGGAAGCAACTTCAAATGATGCACAATCCAGCAATTTAGAGAGCCTTGTGCGAGGAAATACGCTGTTTAACAGCCCGGTTAACACTTATCTTGTTCCAGCAACATCCCCAATCGAGTCGCAGCAAATTTTCGGACGGAATCCCTATGTGGGCCTTCAACCTGCCAGATTGCAATTTGGGCAGATTTCTTTTATCCCAGTCGCGAATGTGGGCATAGGCTATAACGACAATTTGAATTTATCCAACACTTCTAAAGCGAGCTCAATTCAAACTCTCTTAAGTCCGGGATTTACTGCGTATGTGGATAAGGGTGCGCATAAGTATTCTGTGATTTATTCAGGCAACTTTTACCGCTACCCAAGTAGCACGATTGATAATCGCGATGTTAACACCCTCCAATTTGTTGCCAACAATGGATTTACAACCAGATCTAATCTGAATTGGTCGCTTGGTTACACGAAAGGTGCTGAGGAAAGGGGCTTTAGAGATGACTCAAGAGCTCAAGATCAACTATCGCCTAACGAATTTAAGTATTTTGTTGGAAACCTTAACTATATCTATGGAGCCCAAGGCGCTAAGGGAAACATCGGTTTCAATATGGGCTATGCAAACAAGGAGTACACCAACAACCGATTAAACACAGTTGCAGCTGATTTTGATACCTTCAGTTATGGCCCAAACTTCACTTACAGACTGGCGCCCAAAACGTTTCTGACCATGGCGGTAAGCCAGACATTAACAGACTTTAAACAATCTGCCTCAACGCTGGATTACACAGACAATAAGTATTCAGCTAACATCAAATGGAATGCAACAGCTAAATCGCAATTTTACTTGACAGGTGGTCGCCAATTTAGAGACTTTGATGCTGCTGTTCAAAACGACCGCAATTTAAATTTTTATCAATTAGGCGCTTTCTGGTCACCTTACACATACAGCACATGGGAGCTATATGGAGCTCGTGGTCTTGTCGATGGGAGTACAGCTTTAATTTCTGAGGGGATATCAAAAGCCTTAGGCCTTAATTGGCGTCATAATTGGCGCGAATTTGTCAGCTCTAATGTATCAGTTAGCCGCACAGAAACTGATTTTTTCGGCACAACAAACAGGGCCGACAGTATCAACAACTTAAGATTAAACCTGACATATCAAGTGAGCCAGAACAAGGAACTTACTATTAACTACAACTATATCAAACGCAATTCAACCGATAGCACATTTGATTATGAGAGGAACCTATTATTGCTTGGAATGGCTTTTTCTCTATAATCATTTAGAGAGTTCAAGAATAGGAATGAATATGCGTTTCATAAAAGCACTGATTACCGCCGTAATGTTAGTCTGTTTTAGTTCTGCAATCGCTGATCAACCAGTGAACTCAGGCTATCTATCAAGTTATAAACTGGGTGCGGGCGATAAAATTAGTGTAAGAGTGTTTGGTGAGCCTGATTTATCGATTTCCGGCATTACGCTTACCGATTCTGGCTCCTTTATGTTCCCATCGGTGGGTGAAATATCTGTGCTAAACAAGACCTTGTCCGAAGTTGAGGGTACCATCACCTCTAAACTGAAGGGAAGAATTTTAGTTGACCCACGTGTGTATGTTTCTGTGGACGAATATCGTCCTTTCTTCATTGCTGGCGCAGTAAACAAACCAGGCAATATCCCATTTCAACCAGGCCTGAATATTTCAAAAGCGGTGGCGATGGCAGGTGGGTACACTGATAAGGCTAATATTGCTCAAATTTTCGTTGATTTGCCTGATGGGTCTAAAACCAAAGTAAACACCGATTACATTGTGAAACCAGGTGATAACATTACCGTTAAAGAGTTTGAGCCGATTTATGTGAATGGGATGGTAAAAAGCGGAGGGGGAAGTTACCCATATCCAAGAGAAGGCCTGAATGTTAGAAAAGCTATATCATTAGCAGGTGGATTTCATGAAAGAGCAAACATGAAGAAAATTTACGTCATTCGCAATAAAGATCCTAAACAAACGCCAACCCTAGTTAATTTGAATGACGTTGTTGAACCAGGTGATACGATTACCGTTGAAGAAAGCTTTTTCTAATGATAAAGGTAGATTCTTGTTCTCAAAGTAAAGCGTTTTTAATAAGCGCTTTGAATTGATTCAAGAATACTGGTTTTTCAAATTTCATTGCATGCTCGCGCAATTTTGCAGGAGAAAATTGGTAATGACCATTTTCAAGCGCCATGACGGCTTGTGCTAGACACTCATGGCTTTGCTCATCAAACAATATCCCTGTTTCGCCGTGAATCACCGTATCTAATGCACCACCTTTTCCGTATGCAATCACCGGAGCACCTGCAGCCATTGCCTCGACGGGCACAATACCAAAGTCCTCTAGTCCAGGAAAGACCAAGGCTTTGCAACGTTGCAATTGGTCTTTGACAGATTCAAAAGATTGCCTACCAAGTAACTTGATATTAGGGCCAGCCCTCTTGATTAAATCGTCATAAAGCTCGCCTTCACCAATCACGACCAAGGGAAGATTCAATTGATTAAAAACATCCACTACAAGATCAGCACGTTTATAGGTGACGAGTTGGCCGAGACAGAGATAGAAGTCACCACGCGGTTGGGTGCAATCAATATCTGCTACATTGACTGGTGGAAATATCACCGTAGATTCGCGCCGATAGAACTTTTTGATTCTCTTAGCTACAAAAGTTGAGTTGGCAATGAATACATCCACCCGACTCGCAGAGGCTAAATCCCAAATCCTAAGCCTATGCGCAATAAGCGGGAACAAAAGCTTGATCAAGCGGCCAGACCTTTGAAGATAAGAATAGTACATATCCCAAACATAACGCATCGGCGAATGACAATAACAAACATGAAGCGCGTCTGGCCTTGTGATTACCCCTTTTGCCGGCCCTGATTCGCTGCTAATCACTAAGTCATACGCTGTTAAATCCAATTGCTCAAGTGCAAGTGGCATGAATGGTAAATACTTTTGATAATGCTTTTTGGCCCCAGGTAACTTAGCAATGAAAGTAGTGTGAACTTTGCCTTTGAATGTTGGCCCTAATGTTTCAAGTACTAGTGCTTCATCACAAACATGCACAAACAAATCGGCTTCGGGAAATGCTGAAATGATGGAAGAAACAACAGCTTCGCCTCCTCGGTTGCTTAACCACCAATAATGTACAACTGCAACTCTCATAGTTTTCTTTTTGTTGATTAAAAAACGATTACGAGGAATCCGGGAAAACGAAATGTGCGTTTGATAGAATTATAGAAGAAAACACAAAACCATATGAATATTAATCTATTTTTGTTGTTAATCTTTAATATGCTGTTTCACCCACAAGCATGGGCCGAGACTGAGAAAGCACGGCTGTTTGAAGAGAGCATGTGCTTACAGGTAAAATTTGCACAAGGCCAACCATTAGAAGATTTGCAAATGGTTAAGGCGCTTGGCGTCAAATGGGTACGCGAAGAAATTGCCTGGTCTGCAATTGAGCAACGCCCTGGTATTTATAATCCGCTACCTGAATCATTAAAAACGCGATTGGCTTTTTATCGAAAAAATAATATTGGCGTGATTTTCATCATGGCTTATGAAAATTCAGTGGCCTATCCTAACTTCAAAGAATCACCCAATCACTTTGTCAACGAAGTTGCTTTTGGCAAATATGTCGCCTATATGGCTACACAGCTTCGGGATTCCGGAGTGCGCTTTGCCATCGAGTTATGGAATGAACCGCATAACTCAAAATTCGCAAAAAAAGAACACTTTGGTGGCAAATGGCAGGGAGCGCCCCCATCCCCATGGGTCGATCATTACGTCATGATGGTCGATGAAGCCGTTAAGCGTGTTAAAGCCATCGATCCAACTATTAAAATGATGACCAACGATGACATGTGGATTGTGCATTACCACTTTCTAGAAAAAGGCCTGCCGCAAGCACTCGATGGGTTCTCCGTGCACCCTTACACGGGTGGAAACCCTCCGGAACTTACAGCAGTTAAATTTGATACCGATTGGACACGCCCTTACCAAGTGGTGGACCAAGACCAATCATTTGAATCTGCCGTGCGACGATTAAAAGAACAAGGTATCAAAAAAATGGGTAAGACCCCAACCATTTGGGTGACCGAATGGGGTTGGGGAGTAGGGGAGAACTCTGCATCAGGCGCGGTATCTGAATCTAAAATCGCAGAATATTTGCCCAGAGCCTTTATTTTGTCTGCGAACGCTGGCGTTGAAAGCATGTGCTGGTTTAGCGCCATGGATGGTCCAGATGGTCCAATGGGACTCAAAACAAATAGTGGCCGAAAACGCCTTGCATATGACGCACTCTTAAAATTATCTAGCACCCTCGGCAAAACCCAATTCGTGTGTGAGCTAAAGCAACCCGATGATAAAAAAAACATGAGGTCTTTTGCTTTCAGAAAGCAAAAATCAGCGCATACGACGAGTCAGCAGGAAATGATTATCGCTTCATGGAACACTTCAGAAGCACAAAACAACGGTGATGTGATATACCAACCTTTGGTAAGTGATGAGTCTACTATCCAATGCAAATAGACTCACATGCAAAGTACCCCGACGAGGCACGCTTAAAAGTACATTGTATTTTTATTCAAGTGACTGACTAAATTACTTTAAAGCCGCCTTCAATAACTCAAAACTGTGTGTAGCTAAAATGGCCTTTTTTGTTAACTCATTTTTTATGAAAATGCTTAACTCTGTCTGCGTTTCCAATTGAATCAACAAGTTGTCAATTTGCTCACTAGAATATTGCGTTTGAGAGAGCAAAGGTAATTTAAAATCCTCGACTAAGCCGAGCAGTTTTTGATTGCCATCATCCAATACGATTACATGTTTATCAGCAATCAAACTAAAAACAGCAGAATGCAATCGATTGGTAATTACAATGGCGGCATTGCGATAAACATCAAAATAAAACTCTGGCTGAGTAGAAGATAAAACAGATATTTCACAATCTATTTTCTTTTCAAGCGTTTTGGCTATTTGATTACACCAATTTAATTCCATTTCAGGTCTGTAGTCATGTGCTAAGAAGCAAACTTTTTTAATCTGTCGCGATTTAACGATATAACTGCTTAGCCAGATAATAAATTCATCACTTAAATATCTGTTTTCGGATGCGTCAATACAAGGCGCAATCACCATGGTATTTGCGATTGGATTTAAATCATTTTTTAATAAAAGATGTAAATTGCTAGGATAGAAAACTAAATCTGCCGTCTCGAATAACTTTGTATGATTATTCAATAGATGAGGCAAGATTTGCCTTGATCGCTTATCTCTCACAGTAACAATTTTTATAAATGAGAAAATAAGACGCCACAACAACCTGATACTTAGTTTTTCTAGCTTGCTCACGCCTATGGCTAAAGCAGCACAATTTGCGCCCCGTAGTTTAGAAATACAAACAGATAAGAAAATTAAAAGAAGAGAGGATATTGAAGAGTTATCTCTTACGATTTGCCCACCTGGAAACACCACCAGGGAAGAATGATTAAAAACCGCCTCGAAGGATTTTAATGAAATTAATCGAATATTGTTGTCGCTTAACGACTGAATTATTTCATCAGGAGGCTTCGCCCATGTTGCAACCGTAAAAGACTTAATATCACAGTATCGAGTTAGTCCATCAATGGTCTGCAACAAAAGCACATAATCACCAATGTTCCATAGCTCAGATGCAAGTATAAATGCGCTATTTTTTTTATTTAAGAAGGTCATGTTCATTGTTAAACTGCATACGGAATTTCAGACACTTGTGGTTTACAATCGTCCGCTGATGTGTAATATTCATACCTAAGCGTTCATCAATTGGCGTTAAAAAAATCAAAATTTCTAAAATATTGCATTAAGGTTTTGCACAACTACTGTGCGACCAAGCCCATATTTCTTAAATGTTTGGTGCATATTGGCCGCATCAAATCGTTAACAAAGCAGCATAAGATTATAAAAAAGAATTTTCTGAATATCCCAAAATTAATATTCTCGTAATACATTTTCAACAATTTTTAATAGCTAGTAGTCCGGTGTAGCTAATAGATGGGCCATTCGCTGGCGACTAAAAGGATTTTACCTTTATATTCATTAAGCTTTGATATGTAAATGCTACTAAAGGCTTAAGAAGATTTTCTAATGAAGTGCATGGTCATTAATATTCAAAGTGATTTATTCGACCCATGTCCATTTACTTGCAAGATTTGCGCCAATTTGGCATTTATCATGCTTATTAATAGTAAATTCACATATCACTTTAAATTTACATTCTCATTAAAGTATTAAAATTATAAGCTGCATTTCCTACAATTTTGTTTACAAAGAACTACATAGGATTAAACATTGATGATGTCTAAAAAAATAAAAATCGCCATCAACGGTAAATTTTTTGGTGCCACTGGAACGGGTGTTCAGCGTGTAGCAGAACAGCATATATTAGCCATAGACAAGTTACTCGAAAAAAATGCTACGCTCAGGGAGAAATTTGATTTTCAAATCTTCGCCCCTAAAAATTGCCCTATCTTGTTAAACCTACAATTTGTCACTAAGTTAAATGCTGGATGTTTGAGCGGGACATTCAAAAACATTCCTTGGGAACATATCAATTTGCCTTGGCTGTCCCGCAATCGGACTATTTTAAGCCTCTGCAATATTGGTCCCATCTTATCAAAAAATGCCATTGTCATGATACACGATGCACAGTTTTACTCGACGCCAGAATCTTATTCTCTGGGATTCAGATTGTGGTATCGGTTTACCACACACATGACCGGCATCATGAGTGCCAAGGTGCTAACCGTATCTGAGTTTTCAAAAACACAATTGATTAAATATAAAATTGCTAAGCCAGATAAGATTGTCGTGATTCATAATGGCTGTGACCATATTTTGAGCGTTGAAGAAGACAAAGACATCTTCAGAAAAATCAATTTGTCGACAGATGCCCACTACGTTGTCGCCCAATCCAACACCAAGCGCCACAAGAACATAGCCGTGTTATTCAAGGCCTTTCTAACTGGCAAACTAGATGATACCAAGTTGGTGCTCTATGGCTCAGAAAAACAAGCGGCTTTTGAGAAGCTTGGTTATCAGATACCCAACAATGTGATTTTTACTGGGCGCGTGAATGATGAAGAACTAAAAGCTTTAATTCTTCATGCAAAAGCCACGTTAACACCCTCGCTGACAGAAGGTTTTGGCCTGCAACCCTTAGAAGGCATGTTGCTTGGCGTGCCTGCAGTCGTTGCTCCATGCGGCGCTTTACCGGAAGTGTGTGGCGATGTTGGTCTGTACGCTGACCCTAACAAGCCTGAAGAGTGGGTCCAGGCGATTCGCAAAATGGTAGATGACAAACCTTTTGCTGATGCTTTGAAGGAGAAAATTATAGATCATGCGCGAACATTCAGTTGGGAAAAAGCAGCAGAGCGTCTTGTTAAAACTATTGAATCCAACACTGAGCAAAGTACAAAGATTTAAACTAAACGCCAATTGATAAGGGATCATGTTGACTTCTACAAACTCAGCAGGGAAGCCTCACTTTGCAACCCTAGATGGATTGCGCGGCATTGCCGCTGTGTCTGTTGTTATCTTGCATTGGTTTGAAGGGCTAGGATACTCAATTTTTGGCGCATCCATGCTAGCCGTTGATTTCTTTTTTATGCTCAGCGGATTTGTCGTAGCATATTCGTATGAAGAACGATTGCAAAAAGGTTTTTCATTCTTTAAATTCATGCTTCTACGCATTATTCGCCTACATCCTATGATCATTTTGGGAGCGATTTTAGGCTTATTACGGTACGAGACAAAAAGTTACCTCGAAACAGGTGGATTTAGTTTGGAATATCTTTTTCAATTCTTCCTAGCTATCACCATGATCCCAGAAAGTTTAATCAGAGTGGATCAGAGTTATGAATTTTTTGCCATTAATATTGCATTTTGGTCGCTTTTTTGTGAGTTTACTGCTTATATTTTGTTTGGTCTTTTGTTATTCAGGCTAAATAAATTCACCTTGTTTTTAATCGCATCAACCGCCTTTGTAGGCTTTTGCTTTTGGACTCAATCAAGTTTTGGTGTTCAAGATAGCCCGCCTGAGGTAAGCATATATTATCGCTTGTCACGCGTCGTATTCTCGTTCACGGTTGGAGTCATTCTATTTAGGTCTAGAGAATCAATTACAGCGTTAGCTCAAAAATGGCCCAGCTATATGCTGCTATTGCTCCCGCTGTTATTGATATTACCAAGACATGTATTGCCTTGGTACGTTTTTGCTTTATTAGCCATTATCTTATTACCAACTACTATTATTGTTGGCGTTAAATCAAACTTTGATGGGCTAACTGCAAAAACTGTTAACTTTTTGGGCGATATTTCATTTCCTGTCTATGCTGTTCACACACCGCTGTTATGGGGCATGGGATTTCTTGTAAAAAAAATGGGGGTTACTAATCCCAATCAAATCGTCTGGTTTGGCCTTATTATTATTCCAGTGACAATTGGCCTGTCCTATATGGCTTTGAAGCTATATGACGAACCTTTAAGGAAATATTTGAAATCCAGATTCAGCAATTACCTCCATTCTTAATAACTAAGAATTTTCGCTTAGTTTTTTTGCACGTTGTGCGCCAGAAAATGGAATGAAGGTTTGATAAAATTTTCGCAAATTTAGTATGAGAAAACGCGGAGTGAGCAACACCGGCAGACCTATCAACCAAAACGCAGGCATCCAGTAGTAATGGCCTTGTAAAAGATTAATTACTTTTTTTACATTACCTGAAACCAACCCTTGGACCTTACCATTGACTAAACGGGATTGGATATGGGTATTAAATATTCTTGATTCAAACGCACGCGTAGTTTTGGAACTTACACCGAACAAATCTGCTGAAATTGTGTGATAAGCCACTACGTCGGCTGCGAGTCTGTCATACCACCCCAAGCTCTTTATAAATTGATCGTTATCGCTTCTGTATCCAATACAAGGGTGATTAAACACCAACCACAAAGGCTTCCGCTGTAGCACTTTTCCAATGATGTATACCTGAACATAGAGCTTAAAATAATGATGGATAGGTTCTTCATGACAGACAGAATTCCAAGTTTCACGATGTATCACCAGCGTTGAAATAAACCCAAGTAAATCACCTATTGCTGAAAATACCTCATCGGCGGAATGCATTAAACCCGTTGGGGGTAAAAATTTAATACCGGTAATTTCTTTGAGTTGACTATCGTAATCAATTGAACCAAGGGTCATCCCCGCTATATCTGGGTAATCCTTGATGGCTTGGATTACGCTTGCAAGCGCGCCAAGTTCTAAACGATCATCGTCCCCTAGAAACCATAAATATTCAGCTCTTGCCTCAGCGGCAACAGCCAAACAATTCCTATCAAATCCAATATTATTGGATTGGCTTAAAACTCTTAGATTGGGTAGCTTGGCCTGATAGGCTTCTAAACACCCCAGCGTATTGTCAAGGGAGGCATCGTCACTCACAATCACTTCAAATAAATCAAGTGCGACTTGTTGGTCAATAATGCTCTCTAGCAATTCAGCCAGCATATTTGCTCTAGAGAAGGTTGGAATGCAGAGTGAAATTAACATGTTATTCTGAAAAGTGGTAATTTCAATTTACTCAGTTTTTAATGTCATTGATAGTCGACACAATACTATAACCAAGTAATATCACGTTAATTTTTTAAGTCTAGAGATATCTAATGTGTACCCCTACGATTATTTTTGCTTGAATATTGCTGAAATTTTTCAAGATTGCGATTAGATTTCCAAAACCTTTAAGGGATGGCATCTTGATAGTGCTAAATCTCGGCAAGCCAACCAATTACCGTAAAGTCGGCCTTTATAATCTTTAGATTGGTTGAAACTCGCGGTTCTAATGAGATTGGATGCAATGTTCCTGGCCATCAATTTAAAAGCAAAACGACGGCTCATTGTACCTTTCTTAATCAAGTAAATTGGGTTGGATATTTGCGAGTAACCAAATCTGACGCCACTTGTGCGCCCAGAGCTTGCCCCCATGTGCACGCCAATACACTGATTGGTGTTGAAGAGCTTTCCTAATCTTGAAGCCCTTGCGCCGTAATCTATATCTTCTTGCCATCCATAAAAAGGTAAATCCTCATCAAACCTTAGCTGAGATGCGACATTGCCTCTATAAGCCATATTACAGCCATATAAGCCATATTTTTTTTCAGAATTTGATACTTGATAACTTTGCCTCGTGTATTGTTGTAGGTACACTTTGGCCTGTTCCTCAGATATACCATTTGAGTTAATACCGTCAGCCACCACCCAACCACCAAGACCAACCCAATTGGTGTTTAATTCAAACGCTTTGGCAGCGTTTTTAATCCATGCATCAGCAGGCCTGAAATCATCATCAAAAAAAGTCACAAACCAATCTTGATGACTTAACCCAGTAGTGAAATTAGTTAAAGCATTGAGCCCAACATTACGCTGGATAGTCAGTCCTGCTTTATTTGATAACTGAATAATTACATGATTAGATTTTGCTAAAGCATGCTTTTCCAAATGCTCGACATCTTTGGCTTCACTGCCAACTACAATAATTTTCTCTATTGGATAATCTTGCCGAGCTAAATAATCTAGCAGCACATAGGTTTCTTTGGCTCTGCCTTTGGTTGCAATTATGACAAATGATTTCATCGATTATTTTTCACCTGAACTGTCAAATTTAAATGGAATACTCATTGATATAAATCTCTGCTGGAATATGTTTTAAGATTCACTTGAGCCTCAGTACGCTTATAGTGTTGATGATGTGATTGATACACATCTAGATCTTTATAGGCTTTTTCCAAACTGTAGGATTTTGCTGTTTCTCTAAGAGAATGATCGACCGGTGTAGCGTCAATAATCCCCATGGATTTATGTAAAGATTCGACAATGACTGGCCAAACATAATCTAAACCCCAGCCCATTGCGTTAGACGCATCAAAAGGGAAAATATGTTTAAAAATATCTTGATGAAATGATACTAATGGGCCAATCTCAACAAATAAAGTTTTTCGCGCTATTAACCAAAACCGTCTTCTAGTAATGCCATGGCTGATGTGGCTTAAATTTGTCCGCGCAGGTTGGGCTATTGAAAAGTTAAGCTGATGTTGAATATATAAATAGCTATCCAAAAAACCTTTTGGCAGTTTAATGTCGTCGTCACAAATAATGATGTAATCATATGCATATATATCTACACGATTGATGACGTAATTGATAATTTCATTTCGCGGCATTGGTGAGTCGAAATTTTCAATACTGACGTTGCTCACCGTTGTAGCGACTGATCCAAACAAAGATACCCAATATTGCGTCACTGAATGCTTAGATTGACCTAACACATTGACTATATGGTTGAAGAAATTTTCTTTGTTCGCAAGCACAACCCCTATCACCAATACTTTGTATGTTGCATCATTTTTTGGGGGCTTAACTCGTTTTGATATCGGACCGATTTGTCTAAAAACCGGAGAGATATATTCCAGTGCGAATTTTTTAAGTGTCTGTTTCATTTGAATAATCTATTCCTCAATAAATTAAAATTTTCCTTATAGATATCCAAGAAATAAATAATAAGTATGATCTCGCTAACAAATAGCACCAAAAGTTGTAAGCGAAAATCACTTAAAAATGACCCAAAAAGCGAAAAACAAACCGCCATAAATGGAAGTGGGCAGATTTTTTTAAACGAATCAAGCAAGCCAGAAAACTTACTCATCAAAATAAAATCGACAAAAAACCTTACTCCAGACGCTACTGCTGCCCCTGCAATGCCCCAATATTGAAGGCTAAAATAAAGTAATGCTAGGTAGGGTAAAACTTCTAGAGTATGTATTTTTGCATTGATGTTTGGTCTGCTTGTCGCTTGAAGAAAAGTATCTGGGATAAAAGCGACTCCATTTATCCAGAGGGAAACTAATAGTATCTTTGCAACCACGATAGTGTTATTAGCAAACTCATGATCAATCCAGATTGCTAAGAATGGTTTAAGTGCAAATATCCCTATTACAACTAACGGTGTATTTAGGGCTAAAAGATATCTTAATGACTTAACCGCAATTGCGATGGCTTGTTGTTTATCTGACTTGGCAATTTTTGGGTATATGGTATTTGTTACTGACATGGCGAGTAAGTTAATTTTTTCTGTGAGCTGATATGGAATTGTGTAGAAAGTAACAAACTTCGCCCCGTGTATATAAGAGATTACTAACCTATCCATAATCACCATGACAGGACTAATGACTGAAGTGAGTGTGATCCAACCACCAAAACTTAATAGTCGTTTAGCAATTGCCAAACTAAAGTTCCAGTGGGTGGATTGGATTAACTTTATACATATAAAAAACGTGATCAAACTAGCGATAAATCTAATCATGAATATGGCGGGAATTAGTACAGTTAAGCTGATTGAGTAAAAATACGCCACAGTGATCGGCACCACCATACTTAAAGTGGATGTAATGACGGTGATGGTGTTGCCGAGTAGAAACTTTTCATAGGCTTGTAGCACGCCCGCAAAAATACTGCCAATAATTGCCAAAGGCAGAATCAAAGAAAGCCAAAATATGGTGTTATTGAGCTCTGCAAGAATGTCTGGCTCGGTTTTAATCGGTATGCCAAATAAGAGATATGCCCCGTAGAAAATCAATATTGCAATAACAGAAAAAAAGATATTGATCAGCAATGCAGTTATAAAGACTTGCCCTGAGGTAAACTTGGTTTTTTCCAAAATGCTGAGTTCTACAGTAATTGCCTTTCCCATCCCTAGATTAAATAAGCTGAAATATCCCAAGATTAACCAAACGATACTAAGCACACCAAATCTGTCCGCACCTATTAATTTTAGATAAATGGGGATTGTGATAAGCCCAACTAGAATAGGAAGAATAGAACCCATCAAGTTGTAGATAAAATTTTGTCTAGTTGCCATGCTGTGTGTTTACTAACGCTATCCAGTAGTTAAATAATTAATGTTTGGTTGATAATCCATAGACCAAACCGTAAAGAAAGGCAACATAAAGTCCAAAGTCTGGCGTGACACCAACTAATATCCACGTTACAAATGAAGGCAATAATGACCATCTGAAAGCCGAGATAATTGATTCACCAAAGATACTATTCGCTTGGCTCATAAACGTTTTAAATACAAATCCAAAATAGAATATCGCACCAATAATGCCGACATTGCTGATCAAAGCAACGACACCATTTGATGCCCTTGTGCCACCAGCCCCAACGCCTATCCCCCAGCTATCAATTAACGCCTGCCATGAAACTTCTGTCCAAAAGTTTCTTTCCATATAGGAATCAGATTCACTTTTTTTAAACACCATAATGTCAAACAACTCATATAGCGGATCAAAGACTTTTGGTGCGATCAAATAGAGCAAGAGCAAGCCGATGATAATCAGGAATATCGCAATCACATCAGGAAGGACGCTTGACTGGTAAAGCCGACTTTTAGTGGATACAGCGGCACGCCAAAAAATTTCAAAGAGGACAAGTAAGCCAAATACACCCAGTGCCACATACGCCGCTGAGGATGTGGAAAGCCAAACCATCAGTAACAATAGCCCAATGTTAACGTACACAAAAGGTTTGAATGAGGACTGAAAATAAGTGCTTTTCAAAAAGTAGGTGGTGCTTAAAAAAGCAATAGATAATGCGCCAAACGAAGAGGCTTCTGGCATGAGGCCAGTAATTCTTTTACTGCCAAGCACTTGAGCATCTGTGAGCAGGGTATAAGTCGCATTTCTAAATGGGGACAATAAGAAATCAATGGAGGCGTATTGAGAGGCCAGATCTAAAAATCCAGTGAAAATCACGGCGACACCTCCCCAAAAAATACCCTTGAGCGCCAGTAAGCGATTTTCAGGTTGTTGGAGCAAAAACGAGAAAGCAAAAACTGTGAAAACCGAGATGGTTAGGTAGGTAATCTGTGAGAAATTTTGTGCAGACGGCTGCAAAAACTCCGCCTTCATAAACGGTGTATCTCTGACTGGAATAATCAACACATCATTAATAAAAAGACGGGGCGCAAACATAGTGACCAGCACGGCAACTACCCAGAAATAGAACAACCAGTTGAGTGGTTTTATTGCATGGCAATTGACAAAAAAACTACGTCCTTCAATTGTGTAGAGTGCCCTAAAGATAATTAACACAGCGACAATAGGGGTTGCAGTGAGGCTGAGCCCACCTGTGAGCTCCGGAGGAATGACAGCAAAAGAACCAAAAGACATGCTGCAAAAAAATAAGTAAAGAAGCCCCTTTAAATCCTTGGAAGTGAAGGCGAGCAATGCCAAAAACCAAAATAGTAAAATAACTCCAATATCCATCTACTGGTCTTGATTGTATTGTTTAGTAAATGTTGGCTGACCCGGCTGGCGGGGTATTCTTGTCTGAGGTTTATTATTGAAATGACGCATTAACTTTTATCAATAGCAAGAATAATCACATCGAAGCAAGATAAATACCTATGCTTAATACGCATTTTCAGAGTTGAAAAAGTTAAATGCGGTCATGATGATAATTTTAAAATCTAACTTTAAAGACCAGTTTTGAATGTATTCCAAATCATAATGAATTCTTAGATTCAAATCAGTATCGCCTCGCAGACCATTTACTTGGGCTAAGCCAGTAATGCCAGCCTTCATAATGTGCTTTTGCATATAGCCTTCAATTTCCTCTTTAAATTCATGCACAAACTCAGGTCGTTCAGGGCGAGGGCCAACAATTGACATATCGCCTACTAACACATTAAAAATTTGCGGCAGTTCATCTAAGTTGGTTTTACGTATAAATGCGCCAATTGCAGTAACAGGCTTAGTCTTCGCATGGCCCCATTGCAGATTGCCACTTTCATGATTCACGCGCATAGAACGAAACTTGTACATGCCGAATTCTTTACCGTTCCAAGAAACCCTCTTTTGTTTGTACAAAATGGGCCCGGGCGAACTTATTTTTACTAGGATGGCAATGACTAGCATGATTGGGGAAAATACGGCCAATAACATCAGCGCAATGATTTTATCTTCCATCCATTTCAAGAATAGGTTTAGCGCTGTCATGCGTGTTTGCGTAATGTCTATCATCGGCACACCCATAACATAACTAATACTGTGATTAATCAGTTTGAATGTCATTAAATCTGGGATGACTCGGACAATAAACGGTGTTTTTTCTAGTTTGGCTAAAAGCGTATTGATTTTCGCTAAACTCTTGTACTCAGACATAGAGGTTGAGACCCAAATTTCTGAGATGTCAGAACGCGTTAACAGTCCATCAATTTCATCCAAGTCTTTGAGTTTAAGGACTTCTTTAAGCTTATATCCGTTGATATTTGAACTGCCAAATCTAGCCAGCAACTCTTCAGCCAATAATCCTTCGCCAATCAATATTACGTTTTTGCTAGTGAAACTTAAATGAAAAAAGTAAGTAAGCACTTTAAATAATACGATTCGATTAAATGCGATTGCTGCACTACCTAAGAAATACCAATTAATGATAAATTCTCTAGATACAAGAGTTCCAATCTTTAAAAGAAATAATCCACATACAAGAAAAAGCAGCGAAAAAAACCACGCAATCCAAATGCGTATTATTTTGTCGTTAAAACTAAGGTTTCTTACCAAATGATAAATGTTTGAAGAGACGAGACCGAACACCAAACCACCTAGCAAGACAGTCAACTGGTAGGTAGTGTTTATTTGCTCAACGTGAAATTTCAGGCGATAAGCAATTACACCAGCTACTACAATGCATATAATATCGCCCACATCGACAAATAGGCGTAAGGGTCTTCCCCCCACCCTTAGCGGAATATCAATATTTGTGTCATTAAAACTCATGTGGTACCTTTTTAGCGTCTTAGTGCCCATAATTAAAGTCCCAATAAATCATTACTTGTATACGATTCATGGCTTAATCTAAGCATATAGTGCTTCATTAAACTCTTTAAACAGCTGACTTGGTCGCAGTAAAGTGAGAGAGTCAGCCAACTGTTGACCCAGTCTGGCACTAATGGCTTGCCTTGCCTCAGCCATTTTAGGTCCTCTACCATGTAGATTATGTGCGTCAGAGGCCACTGCTATCACGCTATCTGATTCAAGCAACTGCCAAGCGACATTTTCAACCAAGCGACCAAATTGCCCAATCAGGGAACCTGCGGTAATCTGCAACTTGCAACCCAGAGACAAAAATGGCAACACGCGTGTTGAATCTCTCATCAACTCTTTATTGCGCTCAGGGTGGGCAATAATGGGGGTGATATTCATCTCCACTAGTTTTTTTACCAATTTATCAGCGCCCAGCGGAATTTGTGCGTCAGGTAACTCCAGCAAAATATGTTGTCTATCCACGCCCGCCTGCCGAATAGTCATCAGTGGAACGTCGCCATGTTCTATGAGTTGTAATATTGAAGCATCTAGCCTTACTTCAGCCGATAACCCCAACGCTAGGGGAATTTGACGAAGTGAAAGCGCTGCCTGCAATTCAGAAAATGGCTTGATCAAACTTGCCAGCGAATTGTTAAATCTGCCTGTATGGATATGGGGCGTACAAATTGCATGCGTCACTCCGTCAGAAACACTTGCTCTGCATAAGGCAATGGCATCCTCCATTGTTTGAGGCCCATCATCGACTCCAGGGATTAAGTGGCAATGTATATCAATCATAGTTATGCCTCTAATATAGGCTCTTTACGAACTTCACCTGAGCCGTACCCATAACCCTTGTAACCATATTTACTATAGGGCGAATATTCACCGTAATATTTCTGAGCCAATTTGAAATCCAACTGATTCAGCACCACGCCAATTAAATTTGTACCGTGGCTGAGAATTTGCTTAATCCCCTTAGTAATGAGAGGAATTTGAGTGTCCATGCATTTGACAACGTAGACTGCGGCATCGACCAGTGGCAGGTATGCCATGGCATCGCTCACAAGGCCAATCGGCGGTGAGTCAATGATAATAAGATCATAATGTTCCCTGAACTTATCCATGGCTAACTTAAACTGGCTAGATCTGATTAAATCGATCGGCGACGTTGGTACAAATCCAACAGGCAAAATAGAGAGTTTGGTATCAGGTACATTAATAATTACCGAACTGATATTGACCTGGCCGATTAAGACACTTGCTAAGCCTAATTTTGAAGTTTGGATACCGGCACTTTTGGCAATATTGGGCTGGCGCATGTCCCCATCAATGAGTAAGACTTTTCTCGAGCTAGCAAATGAACGAGCGAGATTGAGCGCAAATGTTGTTTTCCCTTCTCCTGCAATCGAAGAAGTGACTAAAATGACTTTTTGATTGCCCTCTAAATTAGTGAGGGAAATACCAGTATTTGCCGTTCTAATGCCCTCCGCAAAAAGGCTTTCTGGTTCTGTGACAATTAGCTTGGCAATATTGGTGCCTTTTTTCTGAGCGTGGGCAGGTAACGAGGTTAATACTGGGACACCTAATTTCACCTCTGCATCCTCAGAGCCCTTAATAGTGTGATCCGCTCTTTCATACCAAATGGCCACGATAGAGCCAATCAACAGTGAAATCATTAAGGAAACTGCCAATATGATGGATTTTTTAGGCTTGATTTTCTCGCCCAAGGTGGCTTCATCAATGACCCGTGCTACTGCAGTTTGCAAATCTGCAGTACTGCCAGTTTGCTTGGCACGGTTTAAGAATGTCTCATAAATTTGCCGTTGTGAATCGACATCCCGCTGCAAAACTCCAATCCCGGTACCCGTTCTGTTGACAGTTTGTAAGGAGGATTTCGCGCTGTTTAAGGAGCGTTCTAAAGTGGCAACCGTAGCACTTGCTATCTCATACTCTCGTTTCAGGCTACTCACAGCAAGCGCCATCTGCGCTTTTGTATCACTCTGAGCACTTCTAAGCTCCGACATGGCAGCTATAATTTTCGGGTGATCGCTTCCATATCTAGATTTGATTTCTGATACCCGTGATTCCATTTCAGCCTCATGTTTACGGCTAGACATCACAAGCTCATTTTTCATGACGGCAGGAACAGTTGAGTAGTCACCATTCCTGATTCGATTAATTTGGAAATAGGCCCCTTCTAATTCTGCTTTTCTTACTTTGGCTTGAGTGAGTTGATCTGAAATACCGGAAATTTGTTGCGCTTCAATTGATTGCAACGAACCGTTCACATCAAGAACGCCATTTTTCTCTCGATAGTTCTGTAAGGCTATTTCTGCATTCATTAACTTAGTACGCAAGCCCTCCAGCCTGTCATTCAGCCAGACATTAATCTCCTTCGCCATTTTGAGTTTTGAGTCTCGGTCGTTAGCGATATAAGTATTCGCGATTGCGTTTGCAACCATCTGTGATAGTTTTGGATCTTCAGACTCAAAGCTCACAACCACTAATTGGCTCAATTTTACCGGCTCAACTTGCATCCTTTTTTCAAACTTACTCACAACCAACTCCGCAAGCCGGTCATCACTCAATCTTTCAATATTTGGATGCACTTCCTGAGTATTCTGGTCGAGGTGTATACCAATCCTATCCAATAACGTTTCGATCTTGTCTTTTTCCTTGGACTGGTTGCGAGGATCAAATTCTGGCACGTTCCATAATTTCAGCTCTTTAATCACCCTTAGCATTGTTTCGCGTGATTTGATGATCCCGATTTGAGAATTGAAATATTCTTTGGATTGCCTAATGTTGAACAACTCCTCAACATTAAGCACCTTCGCGTTTTCTTGTTCAATGATGATCTTGGCGCTCGATTGATAGATAGGCGTCACAGCCTGCAAAATGGAAAACACTATGGCTACAACAGCAAGTGTGAGCCCAATAATAGGCCATTTATGCCTAAGAATAGAGCGATAAATGACAACGAGTTCATTCACGCTATTGTGATCGGCGCTCACAGTTTGCAATTCGTTTGCATTTTGCTGCATCTATATAACCCTAATTATTTTTAACAAAGACACTTCATTCGTTTATATCAATGCGAAGGCGCTTAAACTCTAACGTCATTCGCCATAATTGTGACTAAATCAGCCAGAATGGGGATGTTGAAAGCGGGTATTCCAAAATGACCCATCGAAGCGTCACAACCTAAAAAAGCAATTCCCATGCCTACCCATTCATCAGCCTTCATAAACAACTGTTCAATTTTCATTCATGTCCATTCTTAGCAACTATAAAAAACGCCCAATCCTTGCCAAATAGCACCATTCCTCTTACTTTTCCGTAATCAAAAGATGCCTCAACATAGTCATTGATGGCATGCATATGCAGTTTCCAACCCTCTGTTTTTGTATGAAAAAGTACGTATTAAGAAATGATCCTGCACCAAAATCAAGCGCAGCGCTGTACCCCATCTAACTTGTTGCATCTTAAGCATGTGGTGTGTACTCCAAACTTCCCTCATTCTTAGACGTCTCAGATTCGATACCTTAAATAGCTTAGCCTTGATCAAATTTTTGAAGGTTAATCTGCTCAAGACCTTGAACAGTGTTGTGTATGTTTGCCACGGGAAATCACTACTATTACTAACACTTGAAGAATCAACTTAGTTTAAGACTATCTACGCTTTCAAGGCGTAGTAATTTGTCTTAACTTTTTGTAGGAATTATCCGACATACACTAAATGTCTTTGGGGTTTAGCAAAAAAGAGATTAATTATACACTTGTTCATAGTTTGGTTTGCAAATAAAGCACCTCTACGTACTGCCTTGCCCATGGGGGTTTGCACAAAAAAGTTAAGCTCTATTTAATGCTGGGGTCATGACTAAAACAATTGATGGGAATAGACAGCGCTTTGGCAAAACAAAAAAATTATCTCACCCGAAAGTCTAATGGAATGTTACATAGCGTAATGTAAGCAAGTACCCCCTACGATTTTTGAATACAGAAAAAATTGAAGGACCGTTAAGTGGGGATAATAACGATTTACCTACCAATAAAACTGTGGTCAGTATTAAGATGTCTGTGTAAGAATTGAACTGAATTAACTAGTTTAGGAGCATGCAACATGGAAGCTTCATTGCACACACTGAACAATCTATTCGCCCAGCTTGGCCTACCAGCCAGTGATGCAGATATTGAAAACTTCATTAAAACGCATAGCCATTTAGCGGGCTATATTTCACTGGCAGACGCCCCCTATTGGACAGCAGCACAAGCTGCTTTCTTACGTGAAGAAATTTTGAAAGATGCCGACTGGGCAGAAGTGATTGATCAATTGAATGCAAGGTTGCATGCAAAATAAATCAAATGGATTGATGGAAAGTACGGGGTCTCGCTCAATAAGCACATCTGCCGAGTAGGCTGACACCGTTTATTACTTTACAGATAACTGTATTCAGAATACTTCATTTAATAATATTTATCGTAACAACTGATTCGCATTTATTGTTACAATAAATGTACGTTAATTGTTACGATAAATTCATGATGAAAACTGCCAACATCAAAACATCACTAAATCCGCAATCACGTGGCCGCAGACAAGGCACTGGTAAATATAAAGAACCTACCAAGGTGATACGTGTTCCAGAGAGTCAGAAATCTGCTGTTGAAGACTTTCTTGAAGCCTTTGCACGCAAGCAAGAGCAAGGACTATTTAAGCTCAATCTGGATGTCGTTGGAGACTTTGAATTTCCGGAGTTAAATCCTGCATCAATTGCATTGCCTCTCTTCAACTCTAAAGTGCCTGCTGGCTTCCCATCTCCTGCGGATGACCATGTAGAAAAGCGATTGGATCCCAGTGAGTTCTTGGTGGATCAAGTGGATTCCACCTTCTTTGTCACCATCATGGGTTACTCCATGATAGATGCTGGCCTGCTGCCTGGCGATAAAGCCGTGATAGACCGCAGTAAATTAGCGTCAGTGGGCGATATTGTGCTGGCCATTGTGGACGGCGAATTCACCATCAAAACCTTGGGGCGCTCAAAAGATGGCTCCCCCCTGCTGTTGCCTGCCAACAAATCGGGTGAATACAAACCGATTGAAGTAAAAAAGCATATGCATGTGGAAATTTGGGGCGTGGTCACTGGTTCGTTTAGAAAGTACAAATAGAGACGCTGTAGATGCACAGGCATGCCATGCAAACTTATCAGACCCAAACAAAAAACCTAGCCAAAGCTAGGTTTTTTTAAACAAATGCAATTATCTGTATGGGCTACAGATTGGGCAGGTACATGCTGGCAAATGCAATGGCCAGAACGGTTGAATCGTCGCCTGCCTAAATTGCATTACTTGTTCATAACGTACATTGTTACTTCAAAGCCAAAACGCATTTCAGTAGCTGCTGGTGCTGTCCACATAATAATCTCCTAAGATTGTTTGGTTGAACTGACGATATGTCGTGTTCGTATGAGTGGATTATGCGCTCCCGTAAAAAATATACGCTATCACTCATCATGAATGCACACTGCGTATTTTCATGAGTGACGCCTAAGCAGGTTTTATTGTTTGTCATGGATGAAATGTAAGAACATGAGCACACGCCGTACACCACGTAGCATAGCCCTGATTGATGTGAACAACTTTTACGTAAGTTGTGAGCGTGTATTTAACCCTAAGTTACGCGACCAACCGGTGGTGGTGCTCTCCAACAATGATGGTTGCGCCGTGGCTAGAAGCAATGAGGTGAAAGCGCTTGGGGTGGGCATGGGGGCGCCTTGGTTCAAGTTTAAAGACTTAGCCAAACAGCACGGCATCGTTGCTTATTCTTCCAACTATGCGCTGTATGCTGACATGAGCAACCGCGTGATGTCGATTCTGCGGCAATTTAGCCCAGACCAAGAAATCTATTCGATTGATGAATCCTTTTTAGACCTCACAGGCTTTCAATCACGCGATTTAATCACCTATGCGCAACAAATGCGCCAACGTATTTTGCAATGGACTGGCCTGCCAGTGTGTGTGGGCATTGGCGCCACCAAAACGCTGGCCAAATTGGCCAACCACTGTGCTAAAAAGCGGCCGCTATTTAATGGGGTATGTAACTTTAACGCCCTGCCACCAGCTACGCTTGCTCAAATGCTGAGCGAGATTGATGTGGGGGAAGTGTGGGGTATAGGCAGAAGGCTTGCGCCCAGACTGAAAGCACTGGGCATTGAAAACGTATTGCAACTGCAACAGGCCGACCCCGAGCAGTTAAGACAACAATTTAGCGTGGTGATGGAAAAAACCATCCGCGAACTCAACGGCACGGTGTGCATTGAACTGGAAGAGATGGCACCGCCAAAGAAACAAATCTTAAGCTCGCGCAGTTTTGGTCACCCAGTACGTGATTACCAAAGCTTGGCAGAATCCATCACGCTGTACATGAGCCGTGCTGCCGAAAAATTACGCAAGCAGCAGTCTTACGCCGGCAGTGTGTATGTCTACATACGCACCAGCCCGTTTAAAGAGAAAGACCCGTTTTACAGCAACGGCATGACCGTGCCTTTATCCACCCCCACCAACGACACCATGCAATTGGTGAATGTGGCGTTATGGATATTAAAACGGCTTTACAAACCCAATTACAACTACGCCAAAGCCGGGGTAATGCTGTCTGAATTGGTGCCCGCGCAAGGGGTGCAAACCGATTTATTCAGCCAAGTACAAGTGTCGCCTAAATCCAGCAAATTGATGCTGGCGATGGATGCGATCAACAAGAAGATGGGCAAAGAGTCGATTAAGTTGGCGAGCGAAGGATTTAAACGACCCTGGAAAATGAAGCAAGAGAATAAGAGCCAGAACTACACCACACAGTGGGATGAATTACTGAGTGTTCGATGACGGCGCGTATAGCCAAAATCGAACTTGCGAAGACGGAAACCAAATGAGGCGAGAGCCTGTCATATTTGGTAAATTAAAGGAGCAAACATGAAGACATATCAAATATTCGCTGGCATTCTCACTGGCGCATTGGTCATCAGCGGATGCGCAACACAATCACAATTAGCAAAAATAGATGAATACGCATGGACAGAATATACCTGCAGCGGCATTAAAAGCTGGAATGATTGCAAACAAGCTGCGCGTATGACTTGCCCAGAAGGCTTTTATGTCAAGAATCAACTGGAGAATGTTGTGATTCAACGACGCGTATTCGAGGCTGCCTGCAAGGCTTAACGCCTACCTTCACTCAGAAAAAAGTCAGCATCAAGCGGTTGAACCCATTTCTTAAAAACTGAGGCCTTGGTTGGACTGAATACGCAGTCCTTACTTTGTTATTGAAAATCGAATCTAGTTTATTGTTGCTTGCAAAGCCTCCATGGGGGCTTGGTTAATCACAATCAAACCACGGCGTGGCCTATCTAAATCTATCACCACATACATCAGCAGAACAGTGAGCGACAACATCACAAACACGGCTTTGGATGGCTTGTGCCCTGCAACGCCTGCAGAATAGCCAAGCATGCCACCGCAAACAATGAGCGCCCCATACAACAACAACAGCACCAATTCGGGAATATGTCGATTTAACTCTGCATAGCGCTTGCCGTAGGCGTCAATCATCTCGTTCAAGGCCTGAACAAACAAGCCTACGCGCACCGGGTTGGGGTCATTCGCCGCAATCTTCATCGCCTTATCCCACAACTGCATTTGCAATTGGCTGGTGGCTTGGTTTAATGCTTCACGTTTCTCGGTTTGCGTGAGATTCAGTTTAGACTCATCCAACCTCGCTCGAAGATACTGCGAGAACAATTTCTGGATGTCTGCCTGTTCTGCCTGCGGCAATAACGCAACCCGCAAATAGGCTGTGCCAATGGCGTTTGATTCATCCACCACTGCCTCACTGCGGCTACCGTGTCTTTCTAGCGCAATGCTAAATGAAAAACCCAACACCAGCGCCAACATGCCAAGCAACGAGGACAATAAGGTGGCAATGTGCTCCTTGCATGGCTCGCAGTTCTTAATGCTGGTAGAACGCTCCCCTAGCTTATGCCCGATTTTTAATGAGACCACCATCAACACCAGCAGGGTAATTGCAATCAGCACGCTACTTTTTGTGTACATAAACTCAGCCATGACTCACCCTTTTTTCTACTTTGTTGATGTTTAGTGTATGCGTAAATGCATGTGCATGGCAACGCTTGGCTTAACAGTGAATAAAGCCCTTATTGATTAAAACTAACCAAGTGAAAGGCTTGTCTGGTCTGGTTCTTCAGATTCCATAATCAGACAAATTACCGCATAATAAACCTAGCTTATTCTATTACCTGCAAACGATGCGAGCCTAGCCTATGAGTGATGACGCCCTACCAAACGAACCTGCGCATAGCAGCTTTCCAGTTATCCGCCATGTAAAACCCAGCAACATTCTTGGTTGGATTGAAGCAGGCATTCAAGATACACGGCAAGCAGGCATGGCTAGCCTGTTTTATGGCGCTTTTTTTGCACTGGCAGGCTGGGTAATGAAAACCGTGTTTGATGAAGCGTATGGATTGTTCCCAGGTTTAGCAACAGGGTTTTTACTGCTAGGGCCGTTTCTGGCCATGGGTCTGTATGATTTAAGCCGGCAATTAGAACAGGGGACGCAAGCTAAGCTTATCCCCAGCCTCACGGCGTGGCGAACCAACATGATGAATGTGGGCATCTTTGCTGGCGTATTAGGCGTTATTTTGCTGATTTGGGCGCGTGCCTCGCTGATTATCTTTGCCCTGTATTTTCAAGATAGCGTATTCCCCACCTTAAACGAAGTCATCATGAGCGTGTTCACGTTCAATCAACCTGTGTTTGGCATGGTGTATTTTGCCGCGGGTGGTTTTTTTGCAGCGCTAGTGTTTGCCATTAGCGTGGTGGCTATTCCGCTGATGACTGACCGCAAAACCGATGCCATTACCGCCGCCATTGCCAGCATTATTGCCTGCACCAAAAACCCACTCACCATGATTCTTTGGGGGGCGTGTATTGTCTTGCTTGTGGCTATTGGCTTTGCCACCTATTTTGTTGGACTAGTGATTACAATGCCGATTGTCGGGCACGCCACATGGCATGTGTATCGGGATATTGTCGAAACAGAACATCAAGGGTAGTTAATTAAGACTTACTGCCAGAAAAGAACTTCTTAAGGTTCTTGTCGGGGGTAGCCCGACAGCTAGTTACTTTCTTTTGTGTGTGCAAAAGAAAGTAACCCAAGAAAAACACACCCCACATCACGTCCTGACGGATTCCTTGTGTTGCTCAACAAAATAAGCGGCTGCGCAACTCAACCTAGTGGCTTGCAAACTTCACAAGCCACTGCGGGATTCAAACAGGTGCTCGCCTTACTCTTATTTTGTCTCCGCTACTCAGCGTGATGTAAGGGGAAATCGCACTAAGCATATAATCTAGGCCCGCGACCAATTACTATCTGGACCATAGACACTCTAAATTCTGTGGGTTAATCTAATTAGCACCTAATAAGAAGTGAATACATTATGTTGCTACAAAATTTAATTAACCCAGTTATCACTGTTTTTGTAGGATTATTTCCTTTCGCGCTCTTAATCTGGGTTATGGTATCGATTAGAAAGCGCAGTAGTCTACGTCGTAAAAATCCTATCAGCACTTATTTATTGAGAAGCCCTGGTCAATCTCTACTAAACGAAGCAGAAGATATAAGCATTGATCTATTTAGTTATTTGCTAATAACGCCTTTTATCTCTTTATATTTTTATGCTTCTTATCTTTCATCTAAAAAATCAAATATTTTATTAATTATGTTTGGTGTTTCATTAGTTGTTGCTGTGCTGTTTGTTGGAAAAAAAATCATAAACCTTTCCAACAAGAGAGAAAAATTAAGACTTGGTTACGATGCTGAGCTTGCTGTTGGGCAAGAGTTAAACCTGCTTATGAGACACGGTTTTTATGTATTTCATGATGTGAACCTTAAAAACACATTAAGTGAATTTAATATTGACCATGTAGTGGTTGGTAAAACTGGTGTATTCGCAGTTGAAACTAAAGGCCGTTCTAAACCTGTTGAGAGTATTGGCAAAGACTCATCAAAAGTTTTATTTGATGGGAAAAAGCTGATATTTCCGCAATGGGAAGAAGATAAACCAGTTGAACAAGCAAAACGGCAAGCCACCGCTTTACAAAAATGGCTTACTAGTGCTGTTGGAGAATCTATAACAACCATAGCCGTTATAGCTCTGCCGGGATGGTTTACAAGTACAACTAAAAAAACAGATATAGCCTTGATTAATGGCAAAAACCCAGAGAAGTTTTTTAACATGCCTCGAGATGTTGTACTGTCTGAAAAGCAAATAAAACAAATTGCACACCAACTTGAAAGCTTATGCAGAAATGTTGAGCCTAGAGCTTTCACTATGCCCAAATAGCTCAAGAAAAACAGAGCGATTTTTAACCCAAAACCACCTAAAAACTCAGCCCTCAAGCTGTTAATTTTTCGTGCTCGCATGGTTTTTTAAACCCCTTTGCCGCGCCGGAGGCTTGAGCGGCAGATGCAAGGTGACGAGGACTGTCTGAGCGCTGAAAGCGTGAGTTCCGCAGCCACCACGCAGATGCGGCGCTAAGACCGAAGGTTCAAGCGGCAGGGGGTGCTCTTTTGTTTGGTTACTTTCTTTTGAGCAAGCAAAAGTAAAGTAACTCGCCTAGAGGCGAAAGTAAAAACGGGTGAGCTCTCGCCCACCCGCTAAAGCTAAGCTAAAAGCACAACTATTATTAAAATAAATTTAAATAATGGTCTCAAATCAACTTCCAGCCATACTGCTTTGGTCACTAATTTCAACATGATAAATTATCCTGTCTACGTTAGCAGGCCTGCCAACTAATTAAAATTGGCTTTATTTATATCGCGCCTTGCTTGGCGCTAGCTCTTGACTTATTCGAAATCACCTTGAGCAACGGCTTGGCTAATCTTTTAGGTAGTTTCAAAATGCCCCTCGTTGATATCGTGGATAGGTGCCACGTACTTCATGCATTTTTAACGCCCTTTAGGACCTCACCTTAAGCGCCTTTGATATTCGGCGCATCCGGAGGTATCAAACTCCGTAGATACATAACAAATTATTCTCCCAACATCCCGCTGGTCGAGTTCTGTTATGTAGCTGTGGGTTAAGGCATATGGTGAGATTTTAGGATAAATAAAATCAATGAGTTAGCATCTTCTCAGATGGAATATATTGATATTAAAAGTAGGTAATTAATGAGATTTTCACCATTAATGGTATGCATAAGCTGAGATTTTCATTTTCTTCAAAAAATAAGCTAAATTTAAAATTTGAAAAATGTGAGAAGCTGCGTAGGTTTGTTTACTAAAACTTGAGTTTAAATGCCTGAAAAGGTGTGATGAAATTGAGAGCTATGTGGAAAAGAGCGAACGTCAGCTCAGGGGACAAATGAGACAAAAAATATTAAATTTTTCATTTAACTTGATTCAATTGTTGGGCAGGAGCTGGAACCTCATGGCTGAATCCATTTACATCAACTAGAACCCATCGGTTATTAGTTATTTCAAACCGATTACCTTCGCTCTGAGGAGTAATATAAGAATATTGAGCATTCTCAACGAACAATGTAATTACATCAAAAAAGATACTTGCAACCTCACTCCAAGAAAAACTTTCTAAATCCCTGCTCTTCGTAAATTTGTCGCGCAACTGAAAAATATCCTTACCTTCGCGAGATATGCGCTCAAGCTTTGACCATCGCCACTTGACATTTATATCTGTTTCGCCAAGAAGTCCAGTGTATGCATCAATACAATGTCCAAGGCAAATCGACCTGATGTATTGAGACTGCATATAATGACCATCCAGATAGGCTCCAGATGCATCATGCCAACGTGCTCGTGCCGATATAATGTTACTTAATGCCCACGATCTAGCAATTTTAGATTTAACATCATCATGGAGTAATGTTGAATTTGATTGCCAAGGATTGGTGACTCTAAGTCCGTGAGTATAGTCGTGAAGCATTTCCAACGCTTGGAATGATGCAGGACGAGCTTTTTCCCAATCAGAAAAGCCAAGCGGCAAATCTGGCAAAGAGTCAGAAAAGGCTACAAGTTTTTCACGTGAGATATATACAACATCTACCCAGCGAGTTGTACCAGGTATTAGTTTAATAATGTGTGATCGAGGGTGATCAGTCACAATGAGCACGTCTATATCTGAAAGGCGGTTACCAAATCCTTCAATGATAGAACCAGTAAAAAATACATCATCACAATCGCAGCGATAATCCAAGAGCGAAAGAATTTGTACAGGGTATAACCCAAAGGTTGTCTCGAATTGCGCAATACTGGTCAGACGCGGAGTAGAGGGGAACATAATTACATCATCGGTTCCATAGCTGATACAAACTGTACAAGTGCTTTAGTATTTAATTCCCCGTGCTCTCCATTCGTATGTGCTTTAGAAATATTTTGAGCGTTTAGGAAGCTTGCAACTGGCGCGCCATCAGATATTAAAGCTAGTAGTTTTCGCGTTCGAGGATCATCAATTTGATTGAGCGCCATATTCGCTTCTGTTTTCGCTTCTTCGATGTTACCAGAGGCCCAGCTTGCTAGCGCCAAATTTTGGTAAGCAAGCCATTTATCGCCTAAAGAGAGGTTATGTATTTCAAGTACACGGTTAGCTGCAGCTCTTGCAGCAGATACATCATCATCAATTTGTCTGCGAAGCCTTACTTGAGCCAATTTGTTTAGCAATTGTGGATTATCTCCATCACTATCGCTAACCAAGGCATTCAACTCCTGAATTGCATAATCATTCATTCCGATATGTGCGTGAATTAAAGCGCGAGCTCGAATAAGTTCATATGATGTCGGTGAGCTGCTTTTTTTAACTTTATCAAGCTCAGTACGTGCAGCGGTAGCTAAATACTCTTGGGATGCAACCAGTTCTTCTAGATAATTAAGTTCATCAATTGTATTCATCTCTAATCCTTATTTTTTAGAGCAACAGACTGGACGACATCAACCTCAGACGAATCACTTGAATCTTGGTTGCATATAGAGTCCTTCATCGCTTTTTGAATCTTGTGCCAATCATTAACTTCAACTGCTGAGTGATGGCATGCAACCTCTTTACCACTACTTCTTATACCTGCAGTTTCAATTGCTTTGAGAAAAGCCGCTAGTCGCTTATTAGTTTCTTCATTCATATTGATCTCCATTTAGCACAGGGCTCAAATTGATAGCCCGGTTAAGTTCCTCCGAAATTAAAACACGAAGGGCTGTATTTTCAATCTCATTAAGAGCTGATGATAATAAATCAAGATTTCTCTGAAGCACGTTAACCTCAGTTCGGAGTCGCGAGCGTGCATATGCCCTATCTATTTCTACCAAGTATTCGCTACGCAAACAGCTATCTAAAAATTGACATAGCCGACTAAATACAAATGTAGCATGAATAATACCATATGCTGGCCGTGGTTTTTGACGCCAAGGAGACCAATATTCCTTGTTTGAAAACCCATTTTTCTGAAGTTCAGCAAATGCATGATTAAGCCAATTATGAATTGATTCATGTAGGATTGTTTCCGCCAGTCTTAAGTCGCTTTTAACAAAATCGGTATATATCGTTCCCGGTAAACCAGACAGAGTATAGCTATTGATTGGGTCAAAATCTTGCTTTGCTTGTAGTTCAATTACCAACGCTGCACACTGATCAAGTGTTTCATTAAATGCTAGATTTCTCAGCAGGAGAATTGCGCGATTATAAGCTGAACGTTTTTTGGTTGATGCATGCTGAATCGCTTTGGCTGAAGCAAGTAAGAGTGGCGTCTCGTACCCATGATTTTTGATATTGAAACAATCAAGACTATCAAGCACAAGTGGCTCGACTGGATTGCTTTTTGAATAATCTACTGCAGCGATTAAGAGTTTTTCGCACTCAGCTAGGTCAACTCCAATTTCATGTAAATTTAGAGCAATATAAGTAACGTGTTCTATCAATGAACCGAAAGTCGAGTTCTGAAGTAGTTCAGTTGAAATGCTAGGTGATAATTCAGGGAAAAGTATCCTTATGGCATTCCCAATCTCGTAACGTCTTTTAGCTACAACTCTTTGAACAATTGAATTTAAAGCCTTATATTCAAGACGATTAATTTCGGTAGGGGTATAACTTGAGCACATATTTCTGATTGGCCTGCCTTGACCGATGGCTAATAATCGCGAAATATCACGATTTGTAGACTCCCAGTGAAAGTCGAATCTAGTAGGTGTGGCGTTAAGAAGTTCGGGGTGACGTTCAAAATGTGTCCATCGATCCTCTATAGGATCAGAGATATGAACCAAAAATGGATAACGCTCTTGAATCTCTGGGCGAAATGGACGCATATCATGAATATAGGGGGTTAATGGCTCAAGTTCAGATTTCGTAACACGAAGCCCAGTTTCTTCTTCAAGCTCTCGAATTGCTGCACTTTCGATAGATTCGTCATTATGTATAGTACCTGAAGGCACCTGAAATCCAACTTCAGGGTGCTCAGGGTGAGAAAATATAAGAAGTCCACGTTTTGAGAAAACATAAACAGCCGCTTTTTTCTTCAACTTCATGCTATCGTCCCACTGTGTTTGCAGCGAAGAAAATATTTCCCGCACACTCTGGTAGGTCAGTTTTCATGCCATGGAGTAGTTTCTCAGTTCTATATAGCTTTAATCGACATTCATTTGTAATTTCTTCAAATTCACTTGGATTATATAGCTCAAGAAAAGAGTGTGTGGTGGAATACTTTGATGGGTTACCTCGTAGACTTACGTACCGACTACCAAAAAATTTCTGGTTACTTGTATAACCATACTCTCGAATCGTGATCTCGCTTGAGAGTTTGTCAATAAATGGACATTCATTTGCAATTTCATATTTCACCCCCTGAAAATGGGCAATCGCTCTGATATCGCCGAATACCCAAGTGTCAGTTGCGCACTGAACTTGAAGCTGACGAAGGAGTCTGGTAGCAGCATTTTTTCCAATAGAGTTAAGACATTCATATAAAACTAAAACTACCGAGAATTTTCTTAAATCGTTATCTGCAACATATTTTGACGCATCACTACAGTAGTATGTTGCTTTTGATATCTCATAGTTTTTTGCCGCAGCTATGAGGGTTGAATTAATATCAACACCGCAATACTCTTTGACTCCGCGAGATGCTAATTCTAAAGCCAATGAACCAGTTCCAGAAAAGAGGTCGAGAACCTTATGTTGGGACAGTGGTCCTGCAACCGACTCGATCCACTCAACAATCGTCTTACACAACTCGGGCCTCCGACTAGCCTGGTCCGTGTTTATGTCTAAAAAATAAGCTAAAAGTCGTCTTCCCACCTCTGGATCTGACCAGTCTACTGTTGAGAGATTAGTAAGAGGTAGTGTGTCGAAGTTATCTATCTTGCCCAATGAGCTCAAAGACTCAATTGTGGCGCGGAGACCGTCTTTAAGAAAAGATTGAGTCATAATTCCTCTTTCGAGCTAAAGTGCCTACTTAGTAAACTTGAAACCATTGCAACATCTAATATGATGCTCTTATTGTAAAAATGAGGCACTATATCCGTTTGACGATGTAGATATAAGTCTATAACTGGCACATCCCTCTGGCTTTTTTCATCCCAAAGGTACCAAGGGTAAATAGCTATTTTAGATACTTTAAGATGGCTTTCTATTTCAAAGGAAATAATCTTAAAAGCCTTCCAGACTTTTCGCAATTCAGCTTTTGATCTTGGTAGAACCCCAACATGACAGTCGCTACATAATTTTATCGAAGAGTACCAATGACCTTCACAACTAGTGTATGTAACTAAGCCTCCGTGTCTGACTAATGAGAGTACCAATTCACGGACTCTTGGTTCAAGTGATTCTTCAAAATAAAAATCGGGGGGGGAAAATATGTGTGCGAATTTACCAGCTATTTCACCAGTAGCATTTATATTCCCCGCAGTGGATATCATGAATCTTTTAATCTGCTTCGGGCTTATATTGCCCCAGTTGGAAATTAACTCCGAAACATTTGCGATACTATTGGGTTCACGCGGACGCAGGCGTTTTCGAAAACTCATACATCACGCTCAACCAAGCGTTGATAAGTGATTTTAATTAGAGACTTGCGATGCTCACAATAAGCTTCGGCATTTCCAGCAGCAAACATGCGCCTTCTAGTAGCGAGACACCCTCCGCCGCAAGTTTTAGCAACCTCACAAGATTCACACATTGTAAGAAGAAACTGAATATCTTTAGGCGCTTTGAGTCCCCAATTAGTGCGCGCTGAGATGAAAGCGCTATTATCAGGTAGATATCCATATTTCGCTTCACGTCGATCTAATTCATCACAGGATCCTACCTCCCCGTCAGGATACAGTGTAAATACATGTGAGCACTTATTTGGGCTAAAATGACAATTTGACATCGTCACCCCGAGGTTCGCGCGCAGAAAGGAAAGTAGAGGTTCCATCATGTATAAATCTGGTCCGATTTCCGATGACCAAACGTTAGTCGCATCGTCGATGAAGTTAGTAAATTCTTCAGGAGTAATTGCCCATGGTAGACCAATTTCCCCATTTTCCTCTATCAATACTCGCACTTCAGATCTACGGGCTGGTCCTAAGCCTTGGTTTACATTTATATCGAAGCAAGGAACAAACTTCACCAACTTCACTGCCGAGTGCTGAGCTAGAAAGCGAAGTATATGACCAGCTTTTCCAATTGAAGATTTGCTAACGACACAAATCACACCAATATCGACCTTTTCTTCTGCGCATAAAGTAAAAGCATTCACAACGGATTTAATTGAGGCTTGGCCACTATGATTAACTCGCAGTTGATTAAGCTCAGCAGGGCCATCAACACTAATTCCTATTTGTATTTGCGGAAATTGTTCTATAAGGAACCTTAACATCTTGCGGTCAAGAAGAGTTGCATTGGTCTGAAGCGTTAATCGTGAAATGCGACTGCGAAGTCGATTAAGTACTTGAGCAAGAGCGATGAACTCACCCATGGGATAGAGTAAGGGCTCTCCGCCATGCATTTCTATCGCTAGAGCAGTATTAGGAAGTGAATGTAAGAATGATTCAATATTGACAGCACTTAGTATTCTATTACCGCCATATGGTTTGCGCTTTTCGTAACAATAGCTGCAATCCAAGTTGCAGACTTCCCCAACCAGTTTGAGGATGACAGAGGTTGAGGCATCAGCAGATACCAACTTAAAAACTCGATATTCACCGACCTTTCGAAGATTTTGACTTTGCATCTGATTAGCTGAAATATTTGATGCACTGCGGCGCTTCATACTCCCCTCCCTATGTCAATAACTGACATATTGCTGGGATTATAGTAACGCTCAATCTTAGCCGAAGCTCATCTAATCCAAAACTATTTTGGATATTGATTACGCGCACATTACCCATCAAATTAGACTTAAAGAGATTCTCGTATTCAATCAAAATGCGACTTAAATCTGCTGGGCGCTCATAATGTCGAGTATGAGCCCCTCGGTCTAAAATGCGCTTATATGCAAGTTCAGCATCAACGGTCATGTAAACCAATAAATTTGGCAACTCTGTTCCAGCTTGGCGATGTCGCTCTAATGTTTGCTCTATGGGAACTCCATAAAGAGCTGCATGGTAAACAGCGTCACTGTAAAACCAACGGTCCGCAATGACTAATGCTTTGCTTCTAGCTGGGATAACATTCCTTTGTCCATGCAAATGCTTGTCATGAAGATAGGCATCGGATAAAGTTTGTAATGAAGATTTACATCGATTTTCGCGAGCAGCTATTAGCGTACGTGAGTACCACGGATGTAACCAAGAATGCTGGCCCACTGTCACTGTTTTAATACCAATTGAACCTAATTCTCTTCTCAACATTTCACGAAATGTTGTCTTTCCTGAACCATCGCACCCTTCAAGGACAATAAATGGCATCATGCTTTCCAGCCTTCGTAAAGTGCATGAAGCGATTGAGCATAATCGAAGTCAGAGCCGCTTAGAAATGCCTGACGGCACCAACGAGGATCCCAAAAATTTATTAAGTGTCGAGTGAGTGGAAAGTCAGCCAAAACATTTTCCCGCTCATCGATTTGCAGGCTTAGATTTATATCTGAACCTGTCCTAGAACGAAACTCTGTAAGAAGAAGTAGGGCTAGTGTCTTGCCTGAGAATTCTCGTGCAGCTTCATAATTTTTTTTCATATGCTTGCCACATAACCATTCAGCTTCGATCCACATATACGCGAGCGCTTTAGCAGATTGAGTAATTATATTTTCTGCAATAGCTTGTTTATGAGAATTGGTAAGATCAATTAACGCCAAATTTTGGTATTCTTTCAAATCGTAAAAACAATCACTTACTTGAAAGGCGCCAATTGATAAAGTTGGTAACCAATCTAGGCCGACTTCAGCGAGCTTACCCAATGCCGCTTTAATAGATCCAATTGCGAAATCAGCATATTCGGAGGAAGCATAAACAGCAAACTCACTTCCATATCCACCTTCTAGCTTTTTATAATACATTTCTGCAAAAGAAGGCTGCTTACATAATAAAAATAGAAATGGTGACAGCGCTCCCTTAAGAATTTCTGGGTGGCAACATTCAGCTTCGGGATAACGCGCAAGTAACTCAGGCTCTACAAACTGAAAATGGAAATGTATAGTTCTGCCATCAAGCATTGCTACCTGTAGCTTATCTAGAACAATGTCATATTGATCATTGTAGCCACTTCCTGCGAAAAGGACAGATGTAGGTTCAAAGCATCTAGGGCGCGAATATTTATTTGGGGATACCTTTTTGCATGAAGCTAAATTTAAGTCTAAATTTTCTTTTGCTTGATTCAACGCATATCCTTTTTTAAATATTGGTCAAAGATCTACGAATCACAATAAACTGGCTCTGCGCCTTTTCACTTTTTCAAATCACTAAATCTAGCAGGCGGTTATAAAGTTTGTGTGTTTGAGTTGTGTTGAGTTATATTTTGCTATATTTTCACTTGCTAGGCAATTTAGAACCTTTGGCGAAAATAGTATCTTATTTAATGCTTGACTGGATAAATGATTGATTTGGGGATTTGGAAGACATCTCTTGAATAAAGAATTCTTGCATTTTAGTAAGGTTTTATATTCAAAATTAAGAAAGTCGAATTTTTCAATGTAGGTCTAGCTGTAATGGTGACTCAAACTCTTGAGGAAAACGATGATGTCTCTCGACATTGAGTAACCTAGGGTTAGAAATCACAGAATGTGCTCTGATTTCTAGCCATGAGTATTCTTGAATATCGAGAGATTTTTCCTTTGTGACTTTGCTTGTATGAAGTATTTCAATAAGTAGTAACGGATATTGGTGTCGATCAAGGAGCGCAACATCAATCTTACGTCCATTTATCGGCCATTCGATCTTCACAATGTATTCTGGCAGGAAGGGTATAACCTGTTTTGGACCTTGTTTTGTGTTTAATTGAAAAACCGGCATGCTTAGCCTATTTACTTTGTAATTTTCAAATTGGTTTCGAATTTCATGGATTGCCCGGGTGTGTAAATCCTGACTTTTTGAATGACTCACTGAACCACAGTTGGGGTAGTGACGAAAGTAACAGGTGTTGTTTCTAAGTATTCGCTTTACCGGTTTATTACATCGTGTATCTCTGCAAATATATCGCCCACGCAATGCCTTTGGATCGGCTTCGTGTGGTTTGACATATCTTCCTAATTCAACATCGATTGCGTCCGGAATATTGAAGTAACTAGTGGTCATGATGCACCCCGCACTCTTTGATCTTATTGATTACCCCATTTGCAAATCCAGGAAAGACCAACCAGTTGTTGTATTTCGTATTCCAATAACCTTTGCCCAAACAAATACTATAAATAATGTCTGCTACTTCTAGGTTATACGGATGCCAAATAGATATGCACCCCGATGGTAACCATCTGACATGAAGCGGAATATTATTGATGTAATATGTTGTAACTTCCATGACAATCTCCTCACTAAAACTTGGAAGTACGATACAAATTGTCATGCGCCAATAACAGAAAACAACCGAATAAAAGGGTTATTAAGGGATGCAAACACAAAAAGAATTCGATACCAAGAGGCTTGCAGAATGTTTGATCAGCTTTTTTAAGTTGATGCCAAACGAAAATCAGATAAACCGGTTTGTAGTAGAAATTGCGAAGCAAACCCTAAAGAAACTAGAAGCTGGGCGCGGGGTTGAGATTTCAACCAAAGATATTTTTCTCGAAATGTTTCCCAATGGTGATGAATCACAGGCCAGTTCGAAATTAGCCAATCTTTGGAAAAAGCTGCCAGCCTTATATGAAAACATTAGCATTCGGCTGGCCGAACACGCAGTGAATGAATTTGAGTTAGATGCTTATGCTAGGCCTGAGAAGTTAGAGTCTGAAGGTGGTGCGGGTAATTCAGTTAGATATCGCCTTAATGCAATTAAAGTGAATAAGGAATTAATTGCGGAACCCAATCCTTATCGTGAAAAGATACCTCATGATATTGAGTACAGAGCAGTTCAAGATTTTCAGCCTTCTATATTTGCCAAGCTCTTCTTCGGCAAAGCCAATGAAGCGGTAGGTATAAAGAAGTGGGTAATGATATTTACTCCCATCATTCAGAGTGTTTTTTATCTTTTTATGGTTGTGGTGCTCTTTTATGCACTAAAAAAGCAAACAATAGCGACGATTTCGTTTTTTTATCTTTCGCTTTTTTTGGCAGCAATCTGGTTGCTTAGCTACCAAGTAATAAGATTTCAACGTTTTACCGAGGATAGGATTATCATTGCCTCGGAGTATTTTATGAGTTGGAAAGAGTTTTCACTTTTGCAAGAGATAGTCACTGTTGAGGATGAGAACGGTAATTTTTTATACAAGAAAATACAGCTGACCAAGTACGTCGGTGTATGTCCGATATGCAATTCACGAGTTGAATTGGCAAAGGGAGAACCAGATTTCCCGAGACGAATTATCGGTCGTTGCTATGAGAGTCCAACTGAGCATATATATTCGTTTGACCGAATAACTAAGCTCGGCTATGCATTGAGAAATTATAAGCTTGAGGCGAAAAGTGGCTCGTAGAATGAGGAATCAAGTATTCCGCCAAGAGCAAATGGACAACATTTATAGCCATCATATCAAACCGATTAATGACCTCGTAGATAAGCTCTCGAATTCAGAAAATGCATGGATGCCTTATGTTGCTCCATTGTATGGTGGCAGAAACGCAAGACTATTATCTTTACTGAGAGATCCAGGGCCAAAAACACAAGTTGATGGTGGTAGCGGTTTTATATGTCTTGAAAACGATGATCCAACGGCTGAGCTAATGTGCAACATGTTTGAGCAATACAATATCTCTGCATCGGAAGCGATGTTGTGGAATATTTATCCTTGGTACATCAATCAAAAGCCATCAGTTGAGCAAATTCATAAGGGTGTAAATGTATTAGAGGAGCTACTAAATTTTTTACCTAATCTTGAAGTCGTCATGTTGCATGGTGGTGATGCCAAACGAGGTTGGAAAATGCTTACAAAAGCTCATCCACATATCCTTGACAAGCAACTGGTAGTGATTGAAACATACCACACAGTAGCTGTAGGCAAGCTCATAAGGAGCAAGCTAATAGCCTTATAAATCATATAATTGCGACAAGCCTATACACCATAAATGGCAATTAAACCTCCTCATAAGCTGCAAGTTTCTTATCCAATTTACGCATAAGCTGCTAGCGCCTCAAAAGGCTTGAATTTATTAAGCTCACAAGCCTTTCGAATACGCATGCCCAGCTAAGCCTTGACTTAGTAAAAGGTCGGCTTTAATATTTACTTGTCATCCAGATAGTCGCACTAGCGCAGGATGATGGTTTTGCCAGATATACCCCTCTAGGGATCTGGTCCCATATATGTACCAGTAGGGCTGTATGGGTTTTCTTAAACATAGGAAACTCACATGCCCAACAAATTACAAACTCTAAGATCCAAAGCTTATCAACAACAAAACGGTTACTGCTATTACTGCAATATGCCGATGTGGGACAGGAGTCCTGAACCATTGGCACTTCAATACCGTGTGCCTACAAGCCGAATCAATCCACTGAAATGTACCGCTGAGCATCTAAATGCTAGGAAAGATGGTGGGAAAGATTCTGTAGAAAATATTGTAGCAGCCTGTCACTTTTGTAATAGTCAAAGACATAAATCCAAAACAGCTAAAGAACCTGAAGGATACAAATCAAAAGTACAGACACGTATGCTTAAAAATGGCTGGACAACGAAACTGATTCCTAGCTATCAATGGAGGAAAATAGAATTCGATCAGAAAAAAGAGGAAATAGTTGAGTGTCTAATGTAGCGGGTGATTACCAAACCTAGGCACGACTTATTGCACGATAATCAGTAGGATAGTTGCCGTAAGCATTATGAAATGCCCTCAGAAAACTGCTTCGGCTTGTATACCCGACTGAGTAAGCAATCTGATCGATTGATAATTCTTTGGCGTTTAACATGGAGGCGGCTTGGCGCATACGTAACCCTCTAAGGACTGTCATAGGAGGCATGCCGATGACTTTCGTGAATCGTGCCATAAAAGATGATCTGCTTAAACATGCAGTGCGCGCGAGGCTATTGACAGTATGTGGTGCTCCTGGTTGCGCTGCCATATGCGAGAAAGCTCGAGCTATATAGGCGTCACCCAGTAGTGAAAATCGCTCAACCCAAAGATTGATTGAAGTCAATGAGCGTCTTAGCAGTGCAATCAGCACCATTTTGAGCAGTGCAGCTGTCATAGCCCCTGTACCCACCTCTTGATCCATGAGTTCCTGTAGAACCAACCCTAATGTGTGGTCAATGTGTTGCGTGGTGTCAAACTGTTCAACGATAGGAGTGTTTAGAGTCGAGAACAGATTTAAAGACGCTCCATAGGATGCCTGGAAGTATCCGCAAATCAACATCAACTCGGGCACATCGCCCGCGACAAAGCGCTGAATTACGTCAGGAGAGAATGATTCCCATCTGCCCTCCAACTCTTTTATAACTTTGTTTTCTGAATTCTCTGAGGGCATCTCGATATGGAAGTGCTGATTGGGCGGGGTTATAACAAGCGTATGTGGTGAAAGCTCGATGGCGGGATGTCCTTCTATGACCATACGGCCATATCCAGACAGATTGTAATGAATGCTGGGGGCGGATGTCCCTCCTAAGTTTATTCGCCAACCTGGACTTACCAAGCACTCAGTCAGTCGCACAAAATCTACGCTTAGTGCGGATAACAAGTTATCTAGTTGTGCAGCCGACATCCGCATTATCGGCTTGTCTTTATGTTGATGAGTCGAGCCCTTGTACATGGATTATCTTTCGAAGTAAGAGCCTAAATACTGCGGACGATAAGGCATTGTAAAACTGTCATGATGTCAAGACAAGACTGACACAGTTTGTGGCCATAAAAAACACCCCCTAAGCTTTGTTGGACGCAATTGCTGTCACATGCCAAGGGCTAAAAAGAATGGAGCAGCTATTCCTAATAGTTGCCGTTTTATAGTCATAAATATACTCAATAAAATCACTAAAACTGTCAAATTCGAGACTATTACGTTATGAATTACTGGACTTCTTTCACGCTGCGGGGTGATGTTTTCTTCCATACTTTTGGTAGCCCTTGTATTGGTGTAATCCAATAAATCAGACCTACGTGCTCAGAGTAAACTGGACTGAGCACGAACAACCACATAACTTTATTGTTAATCACACCTGTGGGCAGCCTTATGGCAAATCTGTAATTGCAGACCCAGCCATTTCACGGGCGCGTTCAATGTCTTTGGCGATAGCACTTCGCGCCGAATCTTGCTCAGGTAGGGTGACCAATAAACGATCCCAGTAGGAAGCAGCATTAGCAAAGTGACCCGCTTGAAACTCAACCATACCCTTCAACTGTAGGCTTACGGCTTCCTGCGGATTGCTATTAAGCGCCTCGTCGATCAAAGCATGTACTTGTGGCACGTATTGCTGGTCATCAGCAAAATATAATGCCTTGGCCCAGAGCCCCAACACTTCCGGCGGTCTCCCAGCTAAATTAGCGGCACGCTCGAACGCTAGAGCCGCATCGGGCATGCGATCTTGTGCCATGTAGGCGCGACCGACCAATGTCCATCCCTCAGCCGAGTCGGGGGATAACGCTATTAACGCTTCAAGCTGCTCAGTAGTCTTCTCAATACTTTGTACCAATTGCCCACTATTTTGGTGCTCCACCATAAATTGGTCGTACGAGCCCCAGTGTAAGTACAGCATCAGCGCAAGTAGCGGCGTCGATAGGGAAGCTACTAGGGGTACAAATCGCCCCAGTGAGACACGAGTGGAGTGCATCGGAACATCGGCATCGTCAAGCAGATTGCGTCCTGCCTCGGCACGCCAAGCCTCGAGCTGTGACGAATCAATCACTCCAGCTTTGTACTGCATTTCTATTTCAAACAGATGCTCCTGGTAGAGTCCCACATTTAGCTGAGAACGATTGCCTCCGGCACGCCTGCGTGCGGAGCTTAGCTGGGGAACCAAAAGAAAGGCAGTTGCTAATATGCTTAACAGCCCTATGAAAAACCAGAGAGTAGTCATGTGTCTTGCTCTATAAGTCGATCAGATTCTTGCAGCAGATCGGCAAGGCGATATCGCTCAGCATCAGATAGCTCATTTGAGGTACCCGACCTTACCTTGCGCCCACCCCTAATAATGACCGCAACAACTACACCGCCAACTAGAAGTAATGCTGATGGACCCAACCAGAGCAAAACTGTGCGAGAATTCAGCCTAGGATCGTATAAAACGAAATCACCATAGCGAGCGACCATGAAATCGATAATTTGCTCGTCGCTTTGGCCTTCACTCAGCATGCGATGGATTTCACCTCTTAAATCGTTGGCGATTGGGGAACTCGATTCCGCAATATTTTGATTCTGGCATTTAGGACAACGCAGCTCCGAAGCTAGGTCGTAAAAGCGTTGATACTTGCTGTCATCAGAGAATTCAGCGGCATCAATTGCAGCCATGCTATTACCTAGCAACATTAAACTCAGAGCGATTGCGATAACTAGGCTATTCATTGAGTGACCTCTCGCAACAGCATCTCGTATATAGGTGCAAGTTTTTCTTGCCATACACGCTCATCAATGACACCAACGTACTTTTCGCGAATGATACCTTGGGCGTCTATAAAGAAAGTCTCTGGGGCGCCGTACACTCCGAGGTCTAGGCCTAATGTACCGGAGGCATCCTCTATGTTTAGTCGATATGGGTTACGTAAGGTGCGCAGCAAGTGTTGCGCATTAACACGCACATCCTTGTAGTTGACCCCGTAGATGACGACTCCCTGATCAGCCAGCTTATTCAGCATAAGATGCTCTTGACGGCAGGACTGACACCATGTCGCCCATACGTTGACCAGAGCCGGCCTCCCCTTCACATCCGCACTAGACAGTATGTCTGATGGGCTGTCTAAAGATGGTAATGTGAAGTGAGGAAATGGCATGCCAATCAGCGCAGAGGGAAGCCGATTCGGATCGAGAAAGAGTCCACGATACAATAATATTGAGATAGACAAGAACAATGCCAGTGGTAGAAACAAGAATAATCTTTTCATAGCTTCTACTCGATTATGCCTGCATTCAGAGTCGGCTCAATCTTCCGGGCACGATAACGTCTATCTGTTGCCGCCAACAAACCGCCCAAGGCCATCATCGTTGCACCTAGCCATATCAATCTAACAAAAGGCTTGATCTGCAATCGTACTGCCCAGGCACCGTCAGCCAATGGCTCACCCAATGCCACGAATAGATCGCGGGTAAAACCTCCTTGAATTGCTGCCTCTGTCATGATGGCCTGCTGGACGGGGTAAACACGCTTTTCTGGATGCAACATTGCAACCTCGTGACCATCTTTCATCACGCGCACACTCCCACGGTCCCCTATGTAATTGGGCCCTTGTAGTTGTGTCACGCCGTTGAATGCAAAGTTATATGCACCCAATTTAATGGATGTGCCAGGTGTCATACGCTGCTCCCGCTCTACGCTGCCCACGGTGGTCAGCACAGCACCCAAGGCACACACGGCGAAACCGAAATGTGCCAAGTGCATGCCCCAATAGCTGCGGCTCAACGCTGGTAACCCTTTGAATAATCCTTTGTGACGTGTTTTGTCGAAAATATCACGCAAACCAGCCAACATAATCCATGTAGCTAGCAGACAGACACCCGCCACAGCCCAGTTCGACCGATCATGTTGCGTTGCCACGGTAAGCGCAACCAGCAGACTGACCGCTAGTACAGGTGCAAGCATGCGTCCTAGCCAACGCGTAGGAGTGTCCCTCCAACGCGTAAGCATACCTACGGCCGACGCAACCATCAGTAGCGCCATCAGTGGAACGAACATGGCATTGAAGTAAGGCGGGCCTACCGACAACTTAGCTCCAGTCAATGCATCAAGAATCAGTGGGTATAACGTTCCCAGCAGTATCATTGCAGCCGCAACCGACAGTAGCAGGTTATTCACTAAGAGCAGCGTCTCGCGCGACCAAATCCCGAAACTGGCCTGACTCTTTACAGCTGTTGCACGTAAAGCGAATAGCGTTAACGAACCGCCCACTACCATCAGCATGAACACCAGCACAAACACACCACGCGAGGGGTCGGTGGCAAAGGCATGCACGGAGGTCAGCACGCCAGACCGAACCAGAAAGGTGCCCAGCAAGCTGAGTGAAAACGTGGCAATGGCAAGTAGCACAGTCCAACTCTTGAATACACCGCGCTTCTCTGTCGCCGCCAAAGAATGGATAAGCGCCGCCCCTACCAACCATGGCATAAATGATGCGTTCTCGACAGGATCCCAGAACCACCAACTACCCCAACCAAGTTCCGCATAAGCCCACCATGAACCGAGCGCGATGCCAATACCAAGAAATGACCAAGCTACGGTTGTCCAAGGCCGTGACCAACGCGCCCAAGCTGCATCAAGCTTACCGTCCAACAGGGCCGCGATAGCGAATGCAAATGCCACGGAAAAACCTACGTAGCCCATGTAAAGCATGGGTGGATGGACAATTAGACCAATGTCCTGCAGAAGCGGATTAAGGTCGTGGCCATCGGCAGGGATGTTTTCTAGTAAGCGGGTGAAAGGGTTGGAGGTTCCAATCAGGAATAATAAAAATCCAGTGCTGATTATACCCATCACGGACAGAACCCGAGCCAGCATCGTCTCTGGCAATTGGCGAGCCCCGAGTGATACGGCAAATGTCCAGCCTGCTAGTATCAAAACCCACAGCAGCATAGAACCTTCATGCGCTCCCCAAATCGCGCTGAACTTGTAGTACCAGGGAAGCATGCTATTAGAGTTTTGTGCCACATAAGCGACCGTGAAGTCGTCAGTCAAGAAAGCATGGGCTAAGCAGGTGAATGAAAACACCAGAAACATAAACTGTCCCCAAGCAGCCGGTCGCGCCAACATCATCCAGCGCCAGTCGTCACGCCAAGCGCCAACAAGGGGTATACTGGCTTGCACAAATGCGAGGCATAGCGCCAAGATTAGAGCAAAAAGCCCAAGTTCAGGGATCATTCAGTAGACTCCTGCTTACTGCTTGGGATTTGTCTAATAGTTTTTGCTTGCTTCAGTGCATGCAAAGTTTCTGGCGGCATGTAATTTTCGTCATGTTTGGCTAGGACTTGATCTGCGTAAAGCTTGCCATCGTTCTCGAGCTTGCCTAGAACGACAATGCCCTGACCCTCGCGGAAGAGGTCGGGTAGAATACCCTGGTAACGTACAATGATGCTGCGGGCACCATCAGTTACCCCGAATCGCACTTCCAGCGAATCTTGTGCTCGATTCAGCGACCCTTCTTCAACCAAGCCGCCCGCACGGATACGTGTGCCCATCGGGGCTTCGCCTGCTACAATTTGGGTTGGTGTATAGAATAGATTAATGTTTTCTTGCAGTGCGGCTAGCGCGAAAGCAGTAGCGATGCTGGCGCTGCAAAGCAAAGACAGTATCCAAAGCATACGCTTCTTGCGTGTAAGAGTCATAGCAACCTCTCTCGACGTAGACGGCGCGAGAGGTCGCTCAAATAACGACGCTTCTCCAGCAAGGGTAGTATGGCATTCAAGGCCATCAGGGCCAATCCCAATCCATAGGCACTCCAGACATAGGCACCATGGTTACCCATTGTGAGAAAATCAGTGAATGAAGCAAACGCTATCATATCCGGTCCTTGAGTAGTCGAGCGATTTCAGCATCTGCCCAGCGACTACCAGATTCCCGTCGCAGCAACTCTAGACGCATTCGTGCAAACAGCACAGCCCCAAAAAAACAATAGAAACCTAACACAGCTATCAGAAGCGGTAGCCACATCTGTGTGGGCATGGCAGGTTGGTGTGAGTACGAAAAACTGGCAGGCTGATGAAGAGTGTTCCACCACTCTACGGAATATTTGATGATGGGAATGTTTACAACACCGACCACAGCCAACAATGCGCAACCTCGGGCCGCGCTGTCTCTGTTGGTAATTGCCTGGCCCAGTGCGATTATGCCCAAATACAGAAAAAGCAGAATCAACATCGAAGTCAAGCGAGCATCCCACACCCAATAGGCACCCCAAGTAGGTTTACCCCAGATGGCACCTGAGGTTAGTGCTATAACCGTCATCCATGCGCCGATAGGTGCAGACTGCCGCAAGGCAACGTCGGCCAGTTTTATTTTCCAGATTAGACCAATGATACCTGCTCCCGCAAGCATGATGTATATGGATTGCGCCAATAGTGCCGCCGGTACATGTATATAGATAATGCGGAAGCTATTACCCTGTTGGTAGTCTGGCGGAGCAAATGCTAGACCCCATATCAAACCGATTCCTAACAGTAGCACGCTGGCAGTGACCAGCCAGGGCAAGAACTTGCCGCTCATACTGTAGAACCATTTAGGTGAGCCCCATTTGTAAAACCAAGTCCAATTCATACGAGTTTCTCGCTTGTCATTCCGCAATGCTTATGGAAAGTCCAGCGGCAATAGCAAATGGTGCAAAGGTAAGCGCAAGCACTGATAGACAGGCCAACCAAAGCATGTACCCCGCAACGGGCAGCTCTTGCAATGTGGCTTGTAGGGCGCCACTGCCCAAAATCAATACTGGGATATACAGCGGAAGAATTAATAAGGCGAGCAACAGTCCACCGCGTCGCAAACCGACTGTGAGAGCAGCGCCAATTGCACCTAGCAGGCTGAGCACAGAGGTGCCCAAAAGTAGCGACAGCGTCAGCACAGGAAGGCAGCGGGCAGGGAGGCCAAGCATTATAGCTAGGAGCGGGGCTAGTACCACCAATGCAATTCCACTGCAAAGCCAATGTGCCGTGACTTTGACCAGCACCATCACCACTAATGAATGCGATGAAAGTGCCCATTGCTCTAGAGTACCATCCTCGAAATCGGTGCGGAACAACCCGTCTAGCGATAGTAAGACAGCCAGCAGCGCCGCCACCCATATCAATCCTGGCGCCGCGTTTTGCAGAAACTGCGGCTGTGGACCTAACGATAGCGGAAACAGAGAAATCACAACGGAAAAAAATACCAAGGGGTTGGCAAGGTCTGCTGGTTGGCGGCATATCAGGCGTAACTCACTATAAAATAAGGCAATATAAATATTTCTCACAAAGAGTAATGTCCCAGATCAAGATCGGTATAGGCTTGTGCCCGTCTACTCAATTCGTGGTGAGTGGTTAGCACTACCGTGCCGCCTTGGTCACAATGCATGGCTAGGTGAGCTTCCAATTGCGCCGTACCAGCCTTGTCTAATGCTGTAAATGGTTCGTCCAGTAACCAAAGTGACGGCGCCTCCGGCAAGTACAGGCGCGCCAGCGCAACTCGACGCTGCTGCCCAGCAGACAGCGCATAGCATGGAGTGTCCTCGAAGCCTCGTAATCCCAACATTTCCAATGTCTTTGCGATTCCGTAGGTTGTAGAGCGAGCATGTAGTGCATTTAGCCAAGCAACGTTTTCTTCTACGGTCAAAAGTGCCTTAACACCGAGAGCATGTCCTATCCATAGCAGCTTGGAACTCATAGCAACTCGTCTTCGCGGTAGGATTTGTCCGTACAGTTCAACATGACCCGCTGTCGGCTGGGCAAGGCCAGAAAGCAGTCGAAGCAGACTGCTTTTTCCGCAGCCGTTGGCACCGCGAATACGTAGCATTTCACCAGCGTATACCTGAAAGTTTAAATCGTTGAATAGCACCCGTTGATCTCTTTCACATCCGATAGCTACTGCATGGAGCACGGGACAAGTGTTGATTTGACCTGTATTTTGGGAGACTCTAAATTCGTGCATATCGCAAAACTTTTACAGTTCTGTATCTGCTCAGACAGAAGCAGAACTTGTTATGGATTCATCCGAAGCTCCACTTGGAAGCACCCAATTGGGACGAGCGAAGTGACAGGTATAGCCATTAGGCTTCCTCATAAGATAATCTTGATGTTCTGGCTCTGCTTCCCAGAAATCTCCGATTGGAGTGACCTCAGTGACAACCTTGCCTGGCCACAAACCTGAATCATTCACGTCGGCAATAGTCGCCTCCGCGACCTTTCTCTGATCTTCACTCGAATAGAAGATAGCTGAACGGTAGCTTAAACCTATGTCATTACCTTGTCGCCCCAATGTTGTGGGGTCATGAATTTGGAAGAAATATTCAAGAATGCTTCGAAAACTAGTCAGTGTTGAATCAAAGATGATTTCGATCGCCTCCGCATGTGTACCATGATTGCGATAGTTTGGATTCGGTATATCCCCACCTGAATAACCGACCCGTGTCGAAACTATGCCAGGAAGCCTGCGGATCAAATCCTGCATCCCCCAGAAGCACCCTCCCGCGAACACAGCACGTTGATGCATGCTAGCCCTCCCCAATCTGATCGAGGTACTCACCATACCCTTCGTTATCCATGTCGTTGCGATGAATGAATCGGAGCGACGCAGAATTAATACAGTACCGCAAACCACCTCGCTGTGGTGGGCCATCAGGAAAGACATGGCCGAGATGACTGTCTCCACTAGCCGATCTAACCTCGGTCCTAATCATCCCATGGGAGTTATCCCGTGAAGCCTTGATGTTTGCGGAAACAAGAGGCTTGGTAAAACTTGGCCACCCGCTTCCTGAATCATACTTATCAGATGATGCAAACAGAGGCTCTCCAGTAACGATATCCACATAAATACCAGGCTCCGTATGTTCATTATATTCTCCGGAAAATGGGGGTTCTGTCTCTGCATCTTGAGTGACGCGCCTCTGTTCCGCGGTCAGAACATCTAGTGCCTTTTTTGATTTTTCGAATTGCATAATGAACCTCCAAAGACTTGCTTGAGAACCGAGCACGTTGAGTTTGTTTTTCAAAGCACACGGGGTTTTTAGTATCTCGATAGGACTGGCCTGAATAACACTCCAGCTAAATACAAATCTCATGTCCATAGCCCAGAAACTAAATATATACAATTACCAGTCTCGCCGACCTTCCTATCTGCAAAGCCCCTCAACTTGCATCTAAGAGAATCCTGACGTGTAATGCTTTTTGCACATAACCATGTTTTATGGTTTCAGGACTGGATATCCGAAGGTATAGATCCAATCAGACTCTCGTGCAGGTACGTGGCAGGCCTGGCAATTTTCCTTATAGTTGGTGGATGTGGTTTGATTGGGGTTAGCCACATCAAACCAAGCCCAGCCCCAACCATCGCCCCAAAGTTTATTTTTTGGAAATCTGCCAACGTCATCTTTCACCATGACAAACCAACCCACAAGTTTGTCGGCACTACTTACTGTTCCGGTTGTCATGGACTTGGTTGTAGTCTTGAAAACTTCCTTTACTAGCACAGCGCCATCATGAAAATGTCCGTCTTTGCGAAAAGCTGCTATGGTTCCAGGCGAGGCATAGACCACGTGAAACTCCTTCGAACCGGAGCCCTTGGTTTCGGCTACCGCCCAAGTTCCCAACATCTGATAAACAGTGCGATAGTCGGCGGGCACACTCATTTTCCCGGCATCCCCTACTACACCAGCAGTTAAACCTTTATAGGGTTCTGGCTTACGGTCGGATCCTGCTTGAGCTGATAAAGTTGTCATAGTAATCGCGCTAAAAAACACGCCAGCGATCAGTGATGAAATACGCATAATTTTTCTCCCTTTGTGTACTAACAACAGTTAATCTTGTATCTATCTTAGCAGTGCCTTCATCCAGAATGGTCTCGAATTGGTACTCATGCGTCCGTATATTAGAAGTGCGCTCAAGGGGTGAAGGCTTCGCAGCCACTAAAACATCTAGGAGAATATGTATTAGTTTTCTCGAGGATCGATCCTAATACTCATATGCTTTTGCTGAAGGTAGCGCTGTCTTGAAGTCAATTTTTTATGGATTATTTAGAAAATATAGCATCGGCACACAAATTAAGATTTGTGCCGCCGCTGTGGTCTGAGCATTGAAAAAGAGAGGGATTCAACAATGTTTTAAGCAATTTGTATTCGGAACTGATTTGCATAAGGTTTCATTTGCGAGTTCCTATTACGTGATGGATGTCTCTGCATAGAGCGATATTATGCGTTGGTTACTTCGCGCCCAACAGTTTCCAGCACACCAAAGTCGGCAGAGTTGAGTCGTGGATCGATCGTAGGCATTGCCGAAGTCGACCCAGATTGCCGATTATTTATACTTCGCTTTCCGTTTGAAGCTGCCGTGAACATACGACGAAAGCTACTTGGGTCCATCCCGTGAAGTTGTCTGAATGCGAGAGAAAAACTGCTCCTGCTGGAAAATCCGACCCTCTTAGCAACCTCAGCTACAGGAAGTGCAGTTGTAACCAATAGCTCACTCGCGCGCCGTAGACGGACTAACTTTATCAAACTCATTGGGGATTGACCAAAGGCGCGCCGGAAAGCGGCTGCAAATGCCGAACGGCTCATGGCAGCGATTGTTGCTAGACTGTCCACGGTATAGGCAACAGCAGGCTGTTCGAAGATAGCATGCAATGCCCGAATTAACCGGGTGTCAGCCACTCCAGCCAACCAAGGCAATCGCGAGGCACCCAACTCAATCCAACGTCGTAACGCAAGCACCAAACATTGTTTGAGTAATGCCTCGCTCAATACACGTGACCCTACTCCCGGTCTAGCTGACTCTGCCAACAACATCACGAACTGGGCTCGCAACCCTTCTCCACAACCAAAGTGAACGACCATTGGCTCTGCTAATGAGGTAAATAGATCTGATCCTCCAGCCAATCCCACGCGAATTTCACCGCATGCAGTAATTATGCCTTGCTGTCCCTCACCTACAGTTAATGTTGGCACAGACTCTTGTGATGAAACCCCGTACAAACGGTTACGCTGCTCTAATCGTATTTGCTTTGACGAGATACTCTCAATACGATACGTAACCCCTGGCGGCAATAGTAAAAATGTGTGGGGTTCTAGTTTAATAGGTACTGCGCCATGAACAACTAGCGTGCCAACACCCTCTAGGCAGTAATGCAGACTTGATGTCTTACAGGCTTCTAAACGCACTCCCCAGCCTTCTCGTATATCGCAAACCGTGAAATCGGTTACATCAATATTAAGTACGGCTAGCAAGCGATCTAATGCCATGTGGGCGGATGAGGGAAACTCGAACATGGTGCCGAGTATGAGGGTAATTCGATTTTTTTTATTTGCTCAGCTCGAAGATATGGACGAGTGAGCACTAATTCGAGACCACAGAGAACACAGACAAAGCTACGAAGTGTTCGTGATTAATTGTGGAGAAAAGGAGAAAAGGTATGCGTATTCTGTATTTTTAGATGGCGAATCTTAGACTGGGTAAATTAGGTTGACCCTAAGCAAGAATTGATTAAATGGTAATAAATTTACAAGTTTCAACACTTCGATTAATTCATTACTTCTTATTCATCAAGTTCAGGTCATTTGTTCAGCTAATAATTTGGAAATATTAAAGCTCTCAATTGAAGCCTGCACATTAATTACTTATAAAGGATTTAAAATGACACACTCAAAAAAACTGTTATTAATTACTCTTTCTGCACTAGCCTCACTTTCATCTGTTGCGCACGCTCAGCCTGATTTAAGCACTGGTGGATACGTTAATGAGCTACAGACTATGGAAATGATGTCGATGTTAGATGCAAATGACAATCATATGGTCTCAAAGGAAGAGTTCAATTCATACTACAACAAACTTTTTGACGCTCTTAACAAAAATAAAGATGATTCCCTAGACGAAAAAGAATGGATTGGTAATGTAATGGATACTAAAACTAGTCTTGGAACTGGTGGATACTTTACAGAGCTACGTACGAAGAAAGTAATGTCTGCGATGGATTCCAACGCTAATAATAAGGTAAGTAGAAAGGAATTTTTATCCTTCCATGAAACGCTTTTTAGTAAAATGGATGCTAAGAACGAAGGTGAAGTTGATCCACAGAATTGGTTGCGTAGACAGACACACAATTAATTGTGGAGGGGCCGAGACAAATTAAACTCGGCCATTATTCCCCATAACTTTTACTTAGTAATACATGGTCGCTCAAATTATCCAACTTATTCTGGAATACGGTTTACTGATTGTGTTTGCTTGTGTTTTCATTGAGCAAATTGGTCTACCTATTCCGGCTTATCCGACACTGCTCATTACAGGCGCATTAATAAATCAAGGGAATTTTTCTGCCACTTCATTATTATTTACAGCTGTAGTAGCTGCTGTCGTAGCAGATTTTTTTTGGTATTTTTGTGGGCGTAAATATGGCAATAAAGTGATGATTAAGCTCTGCCGAATTTCATTATCTCCTGACTCCTGTGTTAGACAAACAGAGAATATGTATTTACGAATCGGCCCATCTGCGTTGCTTTTTTGTAAGCTTATTCCTGGCTTTGCATCAGTATCGAGTGCATTGGCAGGAACACTAGGCACTAAAAGGCTTACATTCCTAATTTTTGATGGATTTGGTTCCGCTATCTGGGCAGGTTCTGCCATCCTATTAGGCAGTCTTTTTAGTAGCGCGATAGATGAATTATTGAATATTTTAACGCAGATGGGGAAATGGGGTGGGCTAGCAATAATTTTAGGACTCCTAGTATTTATTGCTACAAAATGGTTTCAACGTTATCGATTTTTAAAGTCATTAAGAATGGCACAAATTTCAGTTTCTGAACTTTGGCAGATGCTTAATGCAGGGTTAACTCCAACAATTATTGATGTAAGACCTCTACATTTACAAGATAATGGCGTGATTCCAGGTGCAATCACCATGTCAATTGATAATGTAAATAGTGCAATACTTGATAATGCTACCGATGATGAGATTGTTCTTTACTGCGCATGCCCAAATGAGGTTTCTTCAGCTAAGGTTGCAAAAATGCTGATGAAAAAAGGCTATAAACGTGTTCGGCCTTTAACTGGAGGAATTGAAGCTTGGATAACAGCTGGGTATCTAACAGTAATTAGCTAAGTGTCTACTGTAGCGCAGTGATTACCAATGCTACAAAAAAATTAATTTGTCTGGCGCATCCTGAAATTTGAAACCTTATGGCGATTGCCACATATCGCCATGCTGCACCACCGTCTTTTATGACCTTTAGTTCTATCATAAAACCACAATACGCACTCTGTACTTTCACATTTACGAACCATATCAAAATTCACTTGTGTCAAAATATCCACTGTAGCTTCTGCAATCGGTGCTAAAAGCTGGTGGACTGACTTGATTTCACGATGCGTGATCACATCCAGTTTCCCGACTGTTTCTTGCAATTGAACATAACTGGCACCTTGCTTCAAAAAAGAATTAATCCCATCTAATTGCAATGGCTTCCCATCCTTACGTGCGTAGATCAGACTGCGGATTATTTCGCGTAAATTACGTGCAGTGATTAACATCTCATCTTGCTTGTACGTGAGTTCTAGGTCGGTGTCTTTGATGTTATTTTCTATTAACCAATTCAAAACATCCCCATCATTCTGGAAAACATCTACTTCTTTCCCTCCAACAATCGGAACGGTATTAAGCAGGTCTAGTGCTAGATGCCCACCGACTGAATCTCTGTAATAAATATTTGCGTTGTTTGTTTTCATATTTAACTCTGTTTATGTTGTGGCTAGCATAATTGCTAGCCACGCTCATATGATTCTATTTTAACCGGCGACTCAAGAAATCCAAGATGCGTGTTGCAATGGCATCATTGTGAGTTTCAAGCGCAAAGTGTCCTGTGTCATAAAGCTCAACCTCTGCTGTAGGCACATCTTTTTGAAATGCCTTAGCGCCTGCTGGAGTGAAAAATGGATCATTTTGTCCCCACACCGCTAATATTGGTACCTGTGTATCTCTAAAGAATTTTTGGAACTGCGGATACAGCGCTACATTACTCGCATAATCTAAAAATAGATCCAACTGAACTTCTTTATTTTCAGGTCGTGCCATGTAAGCAGCGTCTAAGGTGTATGTATCAGGTGAGACCACAGCAACATCTTTCACCCCATGGGTATACTGCCAAGCCAAACTTTCAGGTTTAAGAAATTCTCTCAATGCATCTCTATTTGCATCATTAGGTTCATTCCAATATTTTTTAATTGGATCCCATGCATCGGCTAGCCCTTCTGTATAGGCATTACCATTTTGCGTGATGATTGCTGTTACTCGATCAGGCCTTGCTAGCGCTAGTCTTAAACCTACAGGCGCGCCATAGTCGAAGATTTGAATCGCATATTTTTTCAAGCCAAGTGCATCGGTAAACCCTACCATCACATCTGCCAAATGTTGGAACTTATAGTCAAAGTTAGCACGGCTAGGAGATTCTGTCTCGCCAAATCCTGGTAAGTCTGGTGCGATGACATGATACTTGGTAGCAAGCATTGGAATAAGATTCCGGTACATGAATGACGATGTTGGGAAACCATGTAACAAAATAATGGTTGGATTTTTAGGGTTGCCAGCTTCTCTATAAAAAACTTTGGTGTCTTGCACAGCGACTTTGTGATAGCTCACATCTGGTTGGCTAAGCAGGAGTTTACTTTGTTCTGCATTCACTGCTGATGCACCTAAACTAACCACAGTAAATAACATGGCTTTCATTAACATTGCGTTGAGTTTCATTTTGTTCTCCTAAAATAAATTGATTTGCTGCTAATTAAAATTACTAACTGACACTTCTACTAATCACTACAACTACGTACTAATCGATTACAACGACCATTTTTCCATTGGCCTGATTTGATTCCATTACGCGGTGTGCTTCATGAATTTCATCAAATTTGAATACGCGGGATGGTTTGGCTTGATATTTACCTGCTGCAACTAGGTCTACAATTTCTTGCATGGCAACATCGTTCAGTGGGAATTGTGGTTCACCAAAATGGGGGCTGGCGAATAAAGAGAAGTGCACACCACTTGATATTTGCAACAGTGGATTGAAATTAGGTATTGGAGCTAGGCCACCTAACCAGCCTCCTAAACATACTCTTCCTCCACGTCGTGCCATTGCAAGTGAATCAATCAACGTGCTGTTGCCTACCAAGTCCAGAACAGCATCAATTTGTTTGCCTTCAGCAATATGTTTTGATAGATCAGGGCGCTCAATTTCTACCCGATCTACACCTAAATCTAATAACGTCTGTTTACGGCTTTCACTTCGTGTTGTTGCGATTACACGTACTCCAGCATTGACGGCCATAGTGATAGCAGCACGCCCTAAAGCAGAAGTGCCGCCTCTAATTACTAATAACTGGCCATTTGAAATTTCTAGGTTGCGAAACAAAAAGGTCCACGCAGTAGCAAATGACTCTGGGATAGCCGCTAATTGATCCCAAGGTAAACCCGTATTTACTTGAATCACATGCGTTGCCAGAGCGCGTGTGTACTCTGCATAGCTACCTGGAATCGTTCTACCTAACCCACCCATCATTGCAATGACCGTAGCGCCAACCTCAAACTCACCTCCCGGACATGAATCCACTATCCCTACACACTCGATACCTGCGATTGGGTCTGATTCTGGCCATTCACCTCGGCGCATATGAATTTCCGCATGGTTGATACCAAATGCCTTGATTTTAATTACCACATGGCCTTTCAATGGTTCGGGCTTGGGCACTTCTTTGAAAACCAGACCTTCAATAGGCCCGTATTGATCAATCACTATCGCTTTCATCATTCACTCCTAAACTGTTAGATTTGAGGTTTTGTCTTTGTAACCATTGATACTGTATTTGTATGGTTACATTAACAATGTAACCTGTCAACATATTTTTATATAGTTACATACATTTTTGGATGTTAAGCTCTTAATTTGGAATTGAGCAATGTGTTTGTGGAGAAATAGCGATATTAAAAGTCAGGTTGATAGGTGCCTACATGCCACTATTGGTGCGGTATATAACCGTATGAGAACAGAGAGGTGTTTATTAACTTAGATGGGAGAGCTTAGAAACGTGACGATTGGTCAATCATTCGATACTGCTGTCATTTGCAATGACTATATGCGCAAACAAATTGATAAAATTAAAAAAGGTTAGCTGACGGCTAACCCTTTATCTTATTAAGCTGCAGTAAATTAAGAGGATTCCAATTGCTTCAGCCACTCACTTGGGGCATAGCCGACTCGTTTGGTAAACACTCTGGCAAGAGCAGCTTGGCTTTGATATCCAACAGCTGCAGCTACACTTTTAATGGGGCGTCCTAGCTTGAGTAAGTTTTGTGCAACAGACATGCGCCAATCGGTTAAATAATCCAAGGGTGTAATGCCCACTGCCTCTCTAAAATTCACTGCAAAACGTGCCCGAGACATACCCGAAACATCAGCTAACTCATCTAAGGTCCAAGGATGACTAGGACGCTCATGCATTGCAGTTACGGCATGTTTAAGACGGGAATCGGCCAGCGCTGCAAAGATGCCATTTTGCAGTTCACCAATTTCAATCACATGTCGCAGAACCTGAATCAAAAAGTACTCTATAAGCCGATCAAGTGCTGCCTGTCGTCCTATTGTGTCTCCAAAGGCTTCTTTAAATAAGAGATCAAGTGTAGACCCTAAAGGATTCATGTCGTCAATTGGCAGGATGATTACTTCTGGCAGTGAGAGTGCTAATGGGCTGCCAACTTTTGCACCGAGATCTACATAGGCACATAAAAGTTCGCTCGTACCATTTTCGATAGGGACTAATTCATGTAAACAAGATCGCGGGAAGAAAAGAACACTAGGCTTATCAATGAGCTGAGGGCGCCCATTGCGAACTGTCATTGAAACTTGGCCAGACCTGAGAATATGGATATGTCCTGCACCTTTATCAAAGGTGACCAATTGACATAACTCTCCACTAAAGAAAGATTCTGCAGATAAGGATATTTGGCTTAATAAAGGAGCGAGTTGATCCATTTCGATACTCTAAGTTAAACAGACGATACCATTGGTATTGAATAATATCTCATTATGTCTCCAACGCACAAAGCGTTTTAAATCAAACAATTTAGGAGACTATCATGGCACGTATTTCAACAATCAAACGCAACGAAGCAGATGCACAATTAGCAATCGTATTTGATGCTGTAAAAGCAAAAATCGGTGTTGTACCTAACCTATTTGCTACCTTTGCAAATTCCCCGGCAGTATTGAATGGCTACTTGGCGTTCTCAGACGCTTTAACACATGGTCGTTTAAGCGCAGCGCAGCGTGAAACTTTGGCGTTAGCTATTGGGCAAGCCAATAGCTGCCAGTATTGTTTATCTGCACATACATTATTAGGTAAAGGGGCTGGATTAGATGCTGCAGCAATTAAAGACGCACGCCAAGGTAATGCTGCGGATCCAATTACCAATGCATTGGCGAAGTTAGCGGTCAAAATTGTCACACAGCGCGGAGTGTTATCAGATGCTGATATCAATGAAGCCAAGGATGCTGGCGTGGATGATGGTTTGATTATTGAAGTAATTGCTAGTGTCGCTTTGAACACTTTAACCAACTATACAAATCACATTGCAGCAACTGAAATAGATTTTCCAGTAGTACAACTTTAAATATTACATGGCCGGCATTGCCGGCCATTTGTGTTATTAGGAAATTAAAATGAAATCGCAATCTATAGAAATAGTAAATGCTAACAATATTATGTTGGCAGCTCGGTTAGATATGCCTGATGATGGATATAAGGCTACGGCGCTTTTCGCGCATTGCTTTACCTGTGGGAAAGACATTCTTGCCGCCAGTCGAATTTCAAGACAATTGGTGAATCAAGGTTATGCAGTCCTGCGATTCGATTTCGCGGGTATAGGCGGTAGCGGAGGTGAATTTGCAGATACAAACTTCTCTTCAAATGTGCAGGATTTAATTGATGCAGCAAGTTGGCTACGTTTAAATTATCGCGCACCCGAACTTATGATTGGCCATAGCTTGGGAGGGACTGCAATTTTGGCAGCAGCTTCTGGCGTTCCTGAAGCAAAAGGGTATGTGACAATCGGATCCCCCAGCGAACCTACATTGATTCTGGAATTAATTGGTGAACCAAGCTTGAGGCAAATTAAATCTGAGGGTTATGCAGACGTAAATCTTGAGGGGCGTACATTCAGGATTAAAGAACAATTTTTAGTAGATATTACTGAAAATACAGTACTGACATCGGTGAGAAAGTTGAATAAACCGTTGCTGATATTGCATGCGCCGGGTGATAAAACAGTGTCTATCGAACATGCGACAATGATATTCCATGCAGCATCTCATCCTAAAAGCTTTATTTCTTTGGACAAGGCAGATCATTTAATTACAAGTAAAGCTGACGCAGATTTTATTGCCGATGTAGTAGGTGCATGGAGTAAACACTATATCGACAATCATCGAGGTTGAAAGTAGCAAGTGCGTTTATAGCTAAGAGAATTCATGCTTAGGTACGATAGCAGACGATTATAAATTACTATTATTGTCTGCTATGGGGATTAACCAGAAGATGAAAGTTATTATTTCAACCAAATTATGCAACACCACCATAACTAACTGCATTCAGTATTTTTTTAACTTCAATCAATCCTGTTGATGTCTCTGCAACGGATAAAGGGGTGCCTGATAGACTTGAATGAAAAGTATTTAGCCACTGGTCTGCTTTTGATTCCGAGCCAAAGGTTTCCAAAGCAAGCGCTCGAAGTTGTTTAAATTGGATGGTTGATTCAAAGTCTGTCGGCATCACAATAGTCCACATTGATGAATTCATTGACATTCATAATTGATGAGTTGGCTTGTCTACATAATCATTGTAACTTAACAAGAAATTATTTAATCATTATCAATAGTAATCTGGATCACCACGAACCACACGCACTCGCTCTACATAACTGACCATCATTGAGTTATCCGGCGTAATACATAGTTTATCTAGTATACCAAGTATAGACATTGCATTGAGATAGTTGCCTGCCAGTACAGAGTGCTCACCACGCTCAATGCGTTGCAAAGTATTTAAGCTAATATTTGCTCTGTGCGCAAAATCCCTCATGGTGATTCTACGTAATTTACGTTGCGCTGATATTGCCTTACCCCACATCGATATTTTATCAAGGGCAAAAGGATGGATCGCGGCATTTTCGGGTGTTTTTTTGGGCATTGCTTGTACCTATAAAAAATATTTAAAGTAGCTTAATTCACTTTTAATGGGTACGCAACATATTACGAGTCACGCAACATCAAATAAGCTTCTTGTTCCTACACCACATTTAGGCAAAGTCTTAATTAGCCCTTCATTTACTAACTTTTTAATAATTCGCGGATGTTTGTTAATTTTTTTAGATAAGGCATTTATACCTAGTATTTTGGCCGTTTCGTTTGTCACAAAGCTAGGATGAATAGCAGCTAGTTTCCAACGATCTTGTCCAAAACTAATGAAAGCATCCCGCATAAACTGCAGTTCTTGATCAAGCGCGATGTTTTTGAAGAACGATTCATAGAATGCATTGAATTGACCACGTAAACCACTGACTTTCAGATTTGCACTTGGCGCCTGATTTTCTTCCAAGTAATCATAAAATTTATTTGGCCAGTCGGAAAATACTTTTGCAGTTGTTTCTACGGCTGCAATGTCTTTATCTAGGTCATTTACTTGTTTGCCGTTAAAAAGTCCAAAACGATAGATGATTGATAATAAGGTCTGAACTGATAATTGCTCCATCGCTTCGAAAGGGAAGCCTACTTCAGTTAATTGTTGTCTGTTCAAAGACTCCTTCATCAGTTTCGCATATAGCACTCCTAGCAAAGCCAATACTTCAGGACTATCAATTTTTTCCGAGTTAGCCTGTGCGAGATCCGCACCACACTTGCATGTTGTAAGCCCATTCCGATGCCAACTCAAACTATTTTGACAACTTGGGCAATATTTTATTGTTCTGACCTTATGCTTAGGGCAAGCGATAGCGTATTTGATTTCGTAATAGCCCTCTATGAAACCATTTTCATTGACGCATTCCAAACATAGACTTGCATGTTTACAACTGGTAAACATCGAAGGAATGCTGTGACCCAACACTTCTACATAACGCCCTCTAGACTGACTCATATTATCCAGGCCTGCATTTTTAAGTTCTTCTTGCGACTTACCAAATACAGGCGCCAATTTGCCTAGTGGAGGCCGAGCAGATCGTGCTTCATTGTCATTCATGCCCGCATAGTGCAATAACTTCATGGGAGATGAATAACCATTAAGCTCCGATATTCTTAAAATGAAACCTAAAACACTTTCCCCCGCCAAGGGGGAAGGTGTGATTACTAAAGGCTGAACTTCACGCAAATACTTCATTGAGTAAGCGCCACTGCAGCCGTTATTTTAGATTTAGAGCGTTTGAGTCTAGGCTCGAATTCCTCATAGCTTGCTGTCCCAATCTGTCTGGCAGCATTCAATGAAGCGAAATCGGGATCTGTGTTGAAGTGCTTACTGAATGGATTTTCAATCAATAAAGTATCCACCCATACTGACTCTTCGTAAGCCCTAGCCAAGTCTTCAAGGCAAATGCTGAGTTTATTATCTACCTGTGCATTAAGGCATGCCTGATGTAATATTTTGGCGAGATATCCAATCAATCCCCCTGTCGCACAATAGAACCTGAATGCCATCTCATCCGAAGTTAAATTTGGGAATTGATAACGCTTCAAACCTAATTGAAATGATTCAAGACAAGCAATAAACTCGCCTTGTGCATCGTCATTAGCCCAGTCAAAACGAGGCATATGAATTGGTGCCAGAAAGCGACCACGTAGTTGCTGATTTTGGTTAATAACTGCCATGCAGTCAGGCAAACCGGCAACTATTAGCATCAATCCAGACCGGTCAACAAAAATCTTTAACCAATCAGATAAGTAATGCTGAACCTTATGCGATACCTTATCGTAGAAATGTTGGAACTCGTCGATGGTGACAGTGTGGGTTTTGGTTTGCTTAAGCAATGTATAAAGGCGTTCAGTCTTTTCATTCTCCGACCCACGTTTATACCATAGTGGATCGCCAATTTCCTTCAACATCACTTCAACTAGTGCTTTGACGGTCGGCTTCGATGGTGTACGTATACTAAGCACAGGAATGATAGCTCCTTCTGAAGTGCGTTGTTTAGGGTACTGTATGGTGATGTTTTCTAGCAAACGAGATTTACCAGTACGAGACTCGCCTACTACTGCCAGACATGTAGGTTCCTGATAGCTTTGTGCAGCAAGCAGGTGTGTTTCAATTCGTGCTTTCGCACGCTGAAAATCTTTATGTGGCACCAAGATTTGATCGACCGTAGTCGGAATATAGTTTTTTTGATTCATGATGTAATCCTTTAAAAATTAAGAAGTAATTTAATCGCTGAGCTATGCACGTGCATCAATGACTGGCGCGTAACTTGGGCGAACTTTGGGTACGATTGCATTATTTGAACTTACAGCTATTACTGACTTATTATTTGCTTCAGCTTTTGCCTTAGCTTTCGCGGCGGCCTGCTTGTTAGTATCGTTATGACGCCCCACCTTAGAGTTGGATTTTTTGCGTTTAAGTTTTAACTCACTCTCAACAATCTCACGAATTTCTGTTTTAGCAAGCGCATAGCTATATACATCCGCCTTATTGAAATGCTTCTTGGCGTAACTCCGGCAGACCTCGTGCAACCAACGCGTCAAACCACTTGCGTACTCCTGATTCAGTGCCGGTACTTCTATATAACCTAGATGGTCTTTCAGAATGACATATACATGACCTACATCGCTTTCATCCACTCGGATTTCCACTTTTAAGTCTTCACCATATTGCCGTCTTAGTTGCATCAATTCAGGGGAGTTGTATAGAAGACTATTAATCTCAATACCTTTATGTGTCACCTTTTTATCTTCGATGACTTTGCCCAAAAGCATATCTAGTTCTGCTGGATCATGCGCCAAGGCAATATCTTCAGGATTGATGCTGCTCGACCACACTGCAGCAGGTGTATGTTCGTCGAGACTCCGATGCGGTTTTTGATGATAGCAATCTGCAATCCACTTATGAAGGATGTGACGCAGGGCGCTTAAGGTCACGACCGCATGTTTTGCTGGATCGTAATCATCCTTCTCAAAGATATTACTAAAAGTTGTACCTGAGATTCCATGGCTGACGCTTTCATTGAGTGTGCGATTGAAACGTTCGATCTTGCCTTTGAACCATGGAGTTTTACGAGGGGTATAGATAATCTCAACGCCGAAAGCAAAACAGGCTTTTTCCAGACTGATGCCATGAAACTCCAACCCATTATCAACTACCAACTGTTCCATAACGCCATGGGCATCCCATGTATGTCTGATTCCAGGATACTCTTTATGCAAATTGGTTTTCGGAAGAAACGCGTGCTTTAAACATTTACCCACAGTTAAACCGCTAGGTGGCTCAAAGCCGATATAAATACCTAATATGCATCTCGTATGGTTATCAATGCAAATCGTAAGCCATGGTCTGCCTAGTGGAATATGCGAGTCATCATCAATGACAAATAAATCCAACCGTGTATGGTCAATTTCAGCAGTTTCCAAAGGCTTCTTAGTAACGATGTGCTTTAATTTGCTGCGATAGATACGCACAGCAGCGATACGGCCGTATCGAGCGGCACACCGATCAAAAGCTGGTATCAAATCAATCAAACGCCTGATGAGCCGTCGAGTAGGTAGTGGCAAATGATCATGTTTTAGACGTTGGTTATTTTCTTTTGTAACTCGAACCACAGCCTCTTCTGTCGTCTCTTCAATAGTGCCACGTTCCCTTCGCATATATATTTGACCGATGCAGTCAGAAACGATATCCATCACATCATTATCGTAACGATTGGTTCTATTGCCTTTTTGGTGATGTTGTTCCAACAAAATGTATGCATCTTTACCATTCGCAAGATACTTCTTTTTCCAGCGAGCTACTGAAGTCCAGTTAGGGACGGTAGTCACTTCGCTTGGTTCTCTATCTTTGTTAAGTTTTTTCCAAACCTCCTGAATTGCCGTTTTCATCAATGACTCCGTGTTTGGCAGATTCTCGACAGCCTTAACGTATAAACGTCGCATTTTGGCTTTTTCCCAATAAGGACCTTCTGCTTTATGACTGAGCTTTTTAGATTTTTCTTTGAGTATTTCATCAACTTTAATTGAAATATTGCTATCACCCACAAAAATCAACTTACCCTCAGCATAGCTCTCTTGTAGAGCTTGAATGCTAAACTCGTGAAACCGTCCAGTACGTAATTCCTGCGCTTGCCAAAGACCTGTTGTAATTTCTTGATTGAGTTTGAACTCACGCCCACTCATATGAAAAGCTGTATCCCTACAGAAATATGCGATTGCCATGATGTACTCCTAATCTTTTTCGTTGAAGTTGCTAAAAATTGAGGTAGCTGGACTAATGGGTTGATTCATGTCGATACTGAGTTTTCCTTCTAATACCATTCGACTAATATTGCGCAGTCTTTCCGGAGAGTCCTGTTCAAAAACTCCCCAAGATATAATTGGACTATGATTAAATAAACGTCTAATCCGCTCCTGCTCTAATCTAGATATTGGTTTACGGCCAAGCTTATTGAGTCGTTTAACGTTATCAAGCCTAGGCTGCTTAGCTAATATTTCAGCTAACACCATTCGGTAGCTATATCCGTATTCGGGTAGAGTTTCTATTAAAAAATCGGTACGTTTAGCAACTTCAGGGCTGTTTGCGTCTGCCTCAGTTTTTACTTCCCAAAACTCACGATATTTACCTTCGATTACAATGAAGTCTGGATAATGTCGGTGCTTAACCCCATTAAGTTCATAAATGATTTCGCAAGGTTGTTCGTTAAAAAAAGTGACATGCGGGGTCGCATCGAGGATGCGCATTGCGTTCCCTTCATGTACTGATTCCCACTGCATCATGCGTTGCATCTTCCAGCTAGGGTACTTGCCAGTATTGCGTGCATTTGAGCGCTTAACTACTTTGCGACTACGGATTTTTCCATCTTGCGGAAAATTGATTTGTATCTTTGGTACTGCTATTAACTGGTTCATTGTTAACTCCTAATTTGCATCAAATGGAGTAACTCAGAAATTTGGGCGTAGGGAGTCCTGTCTGGCTAATCAGTATTTTTTACAGATTAGAAAGTTGGGATGAAAAGGGGCCAAGACTATCATCTTAAATTTGACAAAACACGCTAAAGTCGTAGAATGTAATTAACTAGTGGGGACTAGGAAAAGTATTTACATTCATCAGACTCAAGTGCATTCCGCTTGGGTCTTTTGCATTTTAGTAGCCTGGTAATTTATAGCTACTTCACTCGATAAGCTTCTTTTCTTCGGTACTTCCTTTCAAAAATGGCAGTTGATAAGACTGCCGCCTAATCAAATCACCCATAACAAAATCCGTTTCTGGGTCATCTGAAAACCAAATTATCATAGTTTTTAAATCACGCAACTTTTGCTATTGCAATAACAGTTAACCCATTTTATATAAAATTGCAATCACTAATTTCCAGTTAACTGCATGATTTATATAGATAAATTGTAACCATTAGTTAATTTAAGAACTGCTAGTTACTAGGATTTCTACTAAGAAATAAGAAAAGCCGCTTATTAGGCGGCTAAATTTGACAAGATAAATTTTAATGAATGGGTTTCGAAGTAATAACTGACAGTTAATTTAATTAATTAAGTATTAGTAATTAAATTATCAAAATCTCATAGAATTCAATTAACACCGAGTTAGTTATTAATCTATATAGTTAAATTTAAACTAGACATATAGCAATATTATCTTCATGTATTTGAGAAATCTTAAGGAATTAATTTATGGAATTAATTGATTGGTTAGAGAACGCAGCAATCTCAAATCTTCGCTCCAAGCATGAGAACGCGGAATTAATAACGAGAGAAGCCAACACAACACTCACAGTTATTTTATCGGCTATAGGTGTAACAATTGCTTATTTCGCGAATCAATTGAGCAGTGATAAGGGAATTGCATCTGTTGCTTTAATTGTAAGCATTTATTTAATTATTTGTGCCTTATTTTTAGTTAACAAATGCCTACGATTTGAAGACTTCCCTGCCATATATAATGAATATAAAAATCTAAATCAACCTTCGATAGATTTTGAAAAGTTACGCCATCTCGAATTAGCTAACATACAGATAAGATGTGAAGATGCAGATAAAATGATTCATGATCGCTCTATCTGGTTAAACAAAATAAGAATTAGTATCGCGGTTAGCCCAATATTTGCTGCTACGGTATTAGCTATTCAGCAAGCTTTTTTTAAATAACTCATATCTTGTCATGCATTTTTCCTGCTTGGCGTTGGCTGCGGGACAAATGGTTCTACAGGTGGAACTGGATCTTCGGCATTCATAGACTACCTTACTTTTTAGGCACATCTCTTGGTTGAGGTGTGGGCTTAGTTGGGTTTGGCCTAGGTGAATCATTAGCCTGTCCACGTCTTACAGGTGTAGGTTGTGGAATAGGATTGGAGGGTTGAGCCATGGATTAAATAGCAACTTTCATTGGAATTTTGGGCGTTTGGGCTTGATCTCTTCTATATGGGGCTGGCTGAGGCACTTGTTCGTTTGAATTCATCAATTTCTCCTAAATCCATCTCAGCTAGCTAAACTACGAAATGGGCTGCAAGCCTTTAATCACTTTACTTACTATATTACATTCTACCTCAACTGTTACCTGATCTATCTGCAGTGATGTTGCTTCTAATTAGATATACTAAACATTTTCTGGAGTTGGCTCTATTGCATTTACTTTGTTATCTTTGCTTGGCCTTAACAACAAAGCTTCATTCGCACCCACACAATATTGTAATCGATCAAATGTGAGATTGTTCACAGCTTCGACGCTACTCGCACCTTCGTTCATAAGGGCTTGGTATTGGCCGCGAGTAAGTTGAACAGGAAGTTTCATTAATGGCAATGTAGTTGTGGGGAGACCAATCTCGAGACGTTGCAAAATTTCATCTAACCCGATCAAAAACTCAGGCTTATCAGGGAATAGGGCCGAGAGGATTTGGTGGGCTGAACGAAGATGAAAACGTGTTCCTTCAGCAATTCGCATGATATCGCCATAACTTACAACTCCTTGAAATGGGTTTGTTGTATATTGCCGCTCTATGTCATCCACAGGCATACCATCAATCCAATCATGCAACAAAGCAGCCCGCTTGCATCGCTTCCAGAGTTCGAATTCGTCTGAACAATATTTCTGCAGAGATTGTAAAATTGACCGATCATACTTATGGATCACATCGTTTACTCTCGTACTCTCTGATCGCCCTCTCTTCATGATGGGTGTGTAAATTGCGTCCATCTCTGGCAGAACCTGAAGCAAGCCTAACATATATGCAGGTTGTATCCGAGCGAGGTCAAGCTTTTTCATCATTTCAACCAGTCGTAATCCCGACTCGAAGGATAAAGACGATGCACCGCAAGCACGGCCAAGTAAGGTAAGGTGAACAATGTCGCCTTCTTGTTCGGCAAGCCCTGCCTCTAAAAGCCTCGTTATCAACCTCAAAACATCTACCTCAACTGACGAAATCCATTGAGGATTTTTAAGCGAAGCAGAATATCCACCGAAAGTATTAACTAACAATCCAGGAATCTCAGTCGCACTTACTCCACGCACTTGACTGAGCAATCGCAGTATCCAAGTAGGGAAATCACTATATTGAAAAGATGAAATGACGTCTTCAGGTACACCTAGCACATACTTCTGAAATAGACGAGCTCGCTCAATGGAGGAGTCAGCAAGTATTATGGCTTTGCCAATTTCGTTATAACCCAATCGTCCGGCACGTCCTGCCATATTTTTATACTCTGCTACAGTGAACGCTCTACCATCTTCACCTACAAACTCATTTTCAGCAAGAACCACCGTAGATGCAGGCGTATTTATACCTGCCGCAAGTGTTGTCGTGGCTACAAGTACCTTGATTCCTCCGCTAGAGCTTCTAAATCCTCTTTCGATTGCTTCTCGTTCGGCACGTAATAGGTTTGTGTTATGAAAAGCTGTTCCACCCGTCAAGCATTCACGTAAATCATTTGATGCTCCAGTAAGATCTTGAGCGGGTAGCGCATCAAGTACTGTAGTTGCCGAAGTTAGACCTAGCTCTTTAGAAAGGTACTTAGCGCATCCTTGAGCGGATCCACGAATATTTCGGAAAATTAGAAGTTTCTCTCCTGAAGCCACGAGTTGCTGAGTAAGCGGGACTATGACATCTTGTGAGCTAGGCTTATCGCGCCGCTGCATGATACTACTTGTAGATATCATGGTTTCGGTCTTTATTGTCCTATCAACGTCAACGAATTGGAATATTCCACGTCGGTCGAGCACGCCTTCAATTAACGGGACAGGTCGTTCATGAGACAAAAGTAAAGGGAGATTAAGCCAGTTGTCGAAATTATTAAGATTTCCAATAACGGCCGAAAGAACTATTAGTTGGGGACTGACTCCACTCTGCCTAGCCCGTAATAAAAGTGCGAAAATCAGTTCGACCGTAATCCCACGGTTAGGGTCTGTAATGAACTGCCCTTCATCTAGAACAATAAGTCCTAACTGATTGAGTAGACGAGGTGATCCTAGTGCAAGGTTGAGGAAGGTTTCGTAAGTGAAAAAACCAATATCGTATCTACCTGCCATGACGGGGGCTATACCATCAGATGAGTCGCCGCTGCATCTAGCAATACGCAAGCCAGCTGGCGAATAGTGATGACTAAACTCCTCGTATTTCTCATTAACCAATGCACGATATGGCAGTAAGAATGCTGCCTTTTTGCCAGCGGTAACTGCTTGGATAGCTGCCAACTCTCCGATCATTGTTTTACCTGAACTAGTTGGAGCTACAACTAGCAGCGACTTTTCGGCAAGCACTCCGAATTCATTCACTGCCCTAAGCTGCAATGCATTAAGTCCTTGTGGAAACCTTGTTGTCCATTGGTTAATAATCTCCGGATGGAAGCCATGCGCTGTGAGCTCAGCGAACGATCCCGACATCTGTTCGATTGCCGTGATGGGAAACGCTGCAAAGAAATTGTCCCCTCTTCGTAAAGTCGGGAAAACTAGACCACCTTGAATACTTCCTAGAAACACTGGGGTCTGTGTGACACCTATACGTTGAGCCTCGACTCTCGCATGCCGAATAATCTCTCCACCTACCTCTGGAAAGCTTACAAATTCACCATCGCCTGAAGTCATAGCTTCAATGACAGCTCGTGTAAGTAGACCATGTCCAGTGCCCGGCTGCTCCCAAGCAGACTCGTTTGTTGCACAGGCCGCAAGTAGTACGCGCCCTTCACCATGAATGCCTGTTAGTGCAAATGCGTTACGTGGACGCGCAGCCGTTTCGAGTACTCGGGCTGGAGCATGCCCACTAAAACAGCAATCAAGTATGCAGAGTACTGCACGTGCATGCGAGGATTTAAATGCATCAGCGAGTACAGCCATCGACATAGCAGTACCATTTAGATCATTAGCTTTAGTATCGTATAGAATGAGACTGCCGTCGGGAGAACCGTGACCTGCAAACGTAATAACCACAACATCTTCATTGGTCGCTGACGATAATGTACTTAAAATGGTATGTGTCAACGCCTGATGCGTTGCGCGTTCATCGACTAATAAATTTGATTCCAAACTATCAACGGTGTCAGTGAAAAGAGCCCACAGAGCCGTCGCATCACGACGAGCTCCATTAAGCTCTGGGATGGCCTCATCAGAGTGTTTGTTGATACCAACAAAAATTGCTTTGATCGTCACGCAACCTCCATAACTGATCGGGGCTCTTTAATTGTCCGTGTAGTCAGTTGTTATCTTCCTTGTAATGCACAACTTAATTGCAATTTATGGAGTCTTTAGTTGCAACTTATGAAGGCAAACTTGCAGCTTATGGGGTCACTTACAGTAGCATTCTTAATTTCAACACATATAAACTATCCGCACTTACTCTCACCACAATTCAAGCAAGTCAAACACCCATCCATAATAATGCTGGCTTTGGTATTACACTTTTTGCACAGGCTTGCCCCTTTAGGGAAACCCTCTTCATTCACACCTTCACCAGACTCAGCGTGTTTTTCTAGGTATTCGGCTTTTTTCTCATTCACCAGTTTTTGTTGGTGTTCATCCAAGCCTGGTTTTTTGAGCATGCCAATTTCTTGCAAGTGTTTTTCTACCACTTCGCCAATCTCGGCCACCAAGCTAGGCACAAATTTGCCACCGCGTTTGTAGTAACCACCACTGGGTTCAAACACGCTTTTAAGCTCTTCTACCAAGAAGGTAATATCGCCACCCTTACGAAACACCGCTGACATCACGCGGGTGAGTGCGACGATCCACTGAAAGTGATCCATGTTTTTGGAGTTGATAAAAATCTCAAACGGGCGGCGATGCTCTTGCGGTGTGCCTTCGTTCATCACCACATCGTTAATGGTGATGTAGAGCGCGTGCTCGGTCACCGGTGTTTTAACTTTGTAGGTGGAACCCGTGATTTTTTCTGGGCGGTCTAACGGCTCACCCAGTTGTACGATTTTGGTGTTCTCTTTAGCCTCTGCCGCCTGCGCTTTATCTTCATCCGTTACCAGTTTGTAAGCGGTGATTTTTTTATCTATTTTAACTGCCATAATATTTCTCCTAAATACTTGAGCTCTTGCAGCGGCGCCCACTCAGCCTTGATGTTTGCAAGCCATGTTTTAATTGTTTGAATATGTGTTTGTAGTGCATGCAACATGACAACCCCTCCCACTTTGATTCAATTATCTTTTTACTTTTCTTATTCCTTTTGCATTACCTAAATTTTGGTCTGATAAAACGTCACGAGCGATGCGAGTGCTAGGCGAAAATCAGTTTTGAACCGGAATGTACAAGTAGTACATGAGGATTTAAAACTGATTTTGAACAACGCAATCGCAAGCGCAGCCGTTTTAGCGACTAAAATTTGCCGTAGTAACCTTCTTTGAGGGCATCATAAAGGTTAGCCGCTGAGTGAATCTCCCCATCGTACTCAATCTCTTCGTTACCCTTCACTTCAATCTCGGTACCGTCTTCCAAAGTAAATTTGTAGGTGGTGTTTTCCAAATCTTTCTCGGTCACCAATACACCTTGGAATGCCTCAGGGTTAAAGCGGAAAGTTGTACAACCTTTTAGGCCTTTATCGTAAGCGTATAGATAGATGTTTTTGAAATCTTCAAAATCATAATCGGTCGGCACGTTAATGGTTTTGGAGATGGAGCTATCAATCCATTTTTGCGCGGCGGCTTGAATATCCACGTGCGCTTTGGCCATGATGGTGGAAGAGTCTAAGAAGTAGTCTGGCAACTTCTCTTCATCTGATGTACCAAATGGCATGGCTTTAGCATTAATCAATTCACGGTAAGCCAACAGCTCGTATGAGAATACATCCACTTTTTCTTTCGATTTTTTACCTTCACGAATTACGTTACGGTTGTAGTGGTGGGCAAAGCTTGGCTCAATGCCGTTGCTGGCGTTATTCGCCAAGCTCAATGAAATAGTGCCGGTTGGCGCAATGGAGCTATGGTGAGTAAAGCGCACGCCTTTAGTGGCGATTTGATTACGCAAGCCTTCTGGGAACTGCTGCATATAGCGGCTGTATTTACCCAAGAGTACTTTACCCGCCACTTTGCTGCCCACTTTAATGCCATCGGCCGCCATTTCCGGACGTTTGGCCAACATATCGGCAGTCACTTCAAATTTTTCTTCCATAATCGGCGCTGGGCCTTTTTCTTCCGCCAATTGCACGCCCACTTCCCAACCCACTTCGGCCATCACACGGGTGACTTCCTCGGTAAATTTAATAGAATCTTCTTCGCCGTATTTCATTTTGAGCATGGTGAGGCTAGAGCCTAAGCCCAAGTAGCCCATACCATGGCGGCGTTTGCGTGCAATTTCGTCACGTTGTTGTTGCAATGGCAAGCCGTTGATTTCCACCACGTTATCCAACATGCGGGTGAAGATACCCACTACATTGCGGTACTCATCCCAATCAAAATGGGCTTCATCGGTAAACGGCTTGCGCACAAACTTGGTGAGGTTAACGGAGCCTAGCAAGCAAGCGCCATAAGGTGGCAAGGGTTGCTCACCGCATGGATTGGTAGCGCGAATGTTCTCGCAGAACCAGTTGTTGTTCATCTCGTTCACACGGTCAATCAAGATAAAGCCTGGCTCAGCAAAATCGTAGGTGGAGGACATAATGACATCCCACAAGCGACGTGCCTTGATGGTTTTGTACACACGGCAGGCCACTTTACCGGCATCTTTGCCTTCGGTTTTGGTGAGGTATTTGCCTTTGACTGGCCATTCGCGCCACACCACATGGGCTTCATCGTTCACGTTGAGGCCATCCACAATAGCTTCTTTTTCTGTCACTGGGAAAGCCAGTTTCCACTCAGCATCGGCTTTTACCGCTTCCATAAACTCTTTGGTAATGAGGCAGCTTAAGTTGAACTGACGTAAACGGCCGTTCTCACGTTTTGCTTTAATAAAATCAGTCACATCTGGGTGGCTAATATCAAACGTAGCCATTTGTGCACCACGACGACCGCCCGCGCTAGACACGGTAAAGCACATTTTGTCGTAAATATCCATGAACGAGAGCGGGCCACTGGTGTAAGCACCGGCACCGGCCACAAACGCACCTTTTGGACGCAGAGTAGAGAACTCGTAACCAATGCCGCAACCGGCTTTGAGGGTTAATCCCGCTTCGTGCACTTTGCCCAGAATGTTGTCCATGCTGTCTTCCACCACACCGGATACGGTACAGTTGATGGTGGAGGTAGCAGGTTTGTGCTCTAAAGCACCGGCGTTAGAAGTGATACGGCCAGCAGGAATAGCACCACGACGCAACGCCCACAAAAATTTCTCATGCCATTCTTGGCGTTTTTCTTCTGTGGTTTCTACATCAGCCAGCGCGCGCGCCACGCGACTGTAGGAGTCGTCCATATCTTTATCGACATGTTCACCGGTTTTGGTTTTGAGGCGGTATTTTTTATCCCAAATATCAAGTGATACGGATTGGATTGGAATGTGTGCAGATTCATCTGCGGACTGGTCGGCTTTTTTAGTAGATTCAACTGCTTTAAGCATCACTTGCTCCCGTTACTGTTCATTTTTATTGGTACGCAACGGCTTAAACTGGATGGAGATGACCATTTAAACCCCGCGAATTGTTTGAATTTTGCTAACTTACTGATTATTAATACTTCAATATTTTTTTAGTGAAAAAACACACTAGAAACACAACATATTGTGCACTGGATGCAAATTTATGCCTTTATTTAGTGTTCGTCAACAACAATTTTCAACATTTTTTTGCACCAAATTTGCGCATTTTTGGCTTGATTTTTTGTAGATGGGATGTTTACTTGGATTGCGGGATGGTAAGCGGTTACTCACCTAAAAAATGGTATAGATGATTATTTTTATTGTCATGTTTGGCTGATATTAATTGCATGCAAATCAATTGCGCGCTTGATAGTTTGAATGCGCACCATCTGATTCGCCAATATGTGAGAAAATACCGACATGCCGCATTTTTTATATACGCTGTTGCTGACCCTTGCCTTGCCGTTTGTGCCACTGAAATTGTTGTGGCGTGGAATGAAACAACCGGAATATCTGCAGCATTGGGGCGAGCGTTTTGGTTTTTATTCGATTAAGCCCATCAAGCCCGTGATCTGGATACACTGCGTATCGGTAGGTGAAACTAGGGCAGCTGCACCACTGGTCAAGATACTGCTGTCACAATATCCGCAATATCAAATTTTACTCACCCACACCACCCCCACTGGCAGAGCCACCAGCGAACAGCTGTTTGGTAATGATGTGACCCGCGTGTATTTGCCTTACGATGTGCCGTTTGCCGTACGCAATTTTGTGAAGCACTTTACCCCAAAGATTGCGCTGATTATGGAAACCGAGCTTTGGTTTAATTTGATTGACGCCTGTCACCGCCAACAAATACCGCAGTTGCTATTGAATGCGCGCTTATCAGCTAAATCGGCGCAGGGGTATACCAAGCTAGGACGATTAGTACAGGATGGCTTAAGTAAGCTGACGTTGATTGCAGCACAATCGAATGAAGATGAAACGCGCTTTAAATTGCTAGGGGCCACGCACACCATGGTGGCCGGTAATTTGAAGTTTGATGCCACAGCCCCTGCTGAGAGTGAGGCGTTAGGTTTGCAATTGCGTGCCTTGCTAGGCGGCACCAACCGTAACGTATTAATTGCCGCCAGCACACGTGAGGGTGAGGAGCTGATGATTTTAGACGCGGTGCAAGGCTTGGATGTGCTGACGGTGATTGTGCCCCGCCACCCACAGCGCTTTGATGAGGTGGAAGCATTATTAAAAGAGCGCAATATTCCTTACGTGCGCCGTACCCAGATCCACACCCCCATATCAGCCAATATTCAAGTGGTGTTGGGCGACAGCATGGGTGAGCTATACACCTATTACGCAGCAGGCGATGTAGCGTTTGTGGGTGGTAGTCTGCTGAAATTTGGTGGACAGAACCTGATTGAAGCTGCCAGCATGGGCAAGCCTATTTTGATTGGCAAGTATACGTACAACTTTGCAGAAGCCACTAAAGGCGCCGTGCAATCCGGCGCAGCCAGTCAGGTACGCGATGTGGAAAATCTGCGTGAGAAAATACAATTTCTGATGGACAACCCTAGCAAGCGTGAAAAAATGGGACAGGCTGCGCTAAATTTCAGTAAGGCATCCACTGGTACTACGGTAAGGATGATGCAGAAGATAGGCCAGTATTTGAACTAGGCCAGCAACTGGCTTGAGTGAAACGAATTACTGATAGCCTTAGTTACTGATAACTAAGCTTAGACGCGCGCGAAAGATATTCTTCTATTTTTGCGGCAGGCACCGGCTCACTGAACAAGTAGCCCTGCACCTTGGAACATTTTTTCAGTTTTAAGCAAGCCAGCTGCTGTTGCGTTTCTACACCTTCTGCCACCACATCAAAGCGCAGGCTTTTTGCCAAAGCAAATATCGCTTCCACAATCGCCGTATCTACATTATCGGTGGGCAGCCCTCTCACAAAGCTTTTATCAATTTTGATGGTATCGACCGGGAATTGTTTGAGGTAGCTCATGGATGAGTGCCCAGTACCAAAATCATCAATCGAGATACCAGCGCCCAGTTCACGTAGCTGTTTAAGAATACCCACCGCTTTGTCCACATCCTCCATCAGGATAGACTCGGTGAGTTCAATGTGGATGGTGGATGGACTCACTTCGGCTTCGTGCAAGGCATCGCGCACATTATCGACCACCCTTTTATCAAAAAACTGACGTGCGGAGATATTGATGTTCATAAACAAGGTTGCGTTAAATTGGGTTTGCCACTGTTTAATCTGTGCAATAGCTTGTTGAATCACCCAAGCACCGATGGTGGTGATGGCTCCTGTGTTTTCTGCAATCGGGATAAATACATTGGGGCTAATCATGCCCTCCTTAGGGTGATGCCAGCGCAACAAAGCCTCAAAGCCTTCAATCTCGGAAGTCTCTACGCTGATAATAGGCTGGTAATACAACTCAAACTGGTTGTGTTTAAGCGCAGTTTGCAAATCGGTCGTGAGCTTTTGATGATGGTAATTAGCTTTTTCTATCTCTTCGGAGAAAAACTTATAGGTATTTTTGCCAGCCGATTTTGCCCAGTACATGGCCACGTCAGCGTGCTTGATCAAATTGGACTCACTACAATTACTATTGGCACATTGTGCAATACCAATACTGGTGCCGATATGAATTTCTTGTCCATGGATCATAAATTTTTGCGAGATGCTGTGGATAATGCGATGGCATATTTTTTCCACATCGTGAATCGTGGTCACCGCCTTGAGGACGATAGCAAATTCGTCCCCTCCAATTCTAAACACGGAGTCTTCTGCATTCAACACTCTGCGCAAGCGCTGCCCGCATTGGGTCAGCAACTGGTCACCCGCCTCATGACCATGGGTATCGTTGACCACTTTAAAAAAGTCTAAATCCAGCATCAACAAATAGAAATGCGCGTGATCCTCGCCAGTAGCTTTATTGAGATAGGCGGTGAATGCGTGGCGGTTGGGTAGCTTGGTTTGGCTATCAAAATAGGCGAGCTGATCTAATTTCTGCTCGACCACAATGCGATGCTTAAGCTCTTCCACCAGCTTGTCATCGCGCATTTTGATGTTATCTAACATGCTGTTGATGCCGTCTGATAATGCACCGATTTCGTCCGCAGAATGAATATTGGAACGTTGTTTGTAATTGTGAAATTTGGTGATGTTAGTGACCAGTGATTCAAGGTAAAGAATCGGCTCGGTCAGAACGCGATTAAGCCGTTTGGAAACGGCTCTGGCTAAGAAAATAGCAAACGCTACCGCAAAGAATAGGGCAAATGCAAACACGCGAATGCGTGCATTCACTTTATCGTAATTAGCATCGACATACAATGTGGCCAGCTGCTGCCCGTTGACCATGATGGGGCGATTAAGATGCACACCGTCTTTGCGTGCGCTGATGGCTTTTACTTCACTAGTGCTGAGAAAGCGATGCTGATCAGCATAGTATCCTGCAAACTGGGTCTGATTGCTAAGAACGATATACGCTTGGTCGATACTGCGATTGATACTGAGCGTTTGCAATGTTTCAGCCGCTGCTTTGGCATCCTCAAACGCAATGGCTGAGCCCACGTTATCTTCTATCAATGTCATTTGCGCATGCAAATCTTGCATGAGCTCGCGTTGGTAACTCAGGTACTGATATACCACCGTCACAGTGAACACAATTAACATGGCCACTGCTAGCACAGCTAATTGCATTACAAGTAATTTGTCTCGGATGACTAACTTACTAAAATAGGGTTTCAACATATCAATACACCCTAGTTGCCAATCGCAGCAATTTGGAACTCAAGGTCAGGTTTGCATCTTTAGCTGCTTGGTGGTTAATAGAAAAGTGATAGCGCTTATCCACCAGTTCGATATGTATCATACTCGCATCTGTATGCTTTTGGCCGTTATGCACAAACAACACGGAATATTTTTGCAGCTGCCGTAGCAAATGTTTTTCGTCTTTAGTGGTGGCATCTTCCATAAACAAGACTTGGCAGATTTTTACATCGTCAATGTCTTGAATATTTCGTACTTGCACAGACTTGCCATTGACTACTTTACGTTCAAGCATGGCCTCGTTCACACTCTCTTGGTCGGCCTCGAACATACAAATATTAAATGCTTTCCCGCTGTTATCTGGCCAGGAGGTATACACCGCAAAGTTATAAATCAATGCCGCTTTCATATCGCGCTCATCGACAGAGGCAGCCAGTCCTAGCTGCACCCAGCTTGCCAAGCAACTTGCCAAGAAGATATTGAGGCGTCGCATTATTTAAAGTCGTACATGAACTGCAACCAAAAACTTTGATGTGGTTGTTCAAAGCTATCTGGTCGGTAGAAAGACGGCGCGGGGACTGCGTAATTTTTGTTGAACAGGTTTTTAATGCTGGCCGAAAGCGTAGTGTTTTTGAACAGCGATTTGCTGTGAACGGTTAAATTTGTCAAGGTAAAACTACCTAACACTTGATTATCTTCGGCCAGCCGCCTGCCCACGTGTTGAATTTCCAAGCCTAGATGCAGCTTATCGTTCAATACGCCATGCGCCAGATTGATTTTGGCTAAGTTTTTGGGCGAGTTCACTATCCAGCGACCATTGGCCTCGGTGGCATATTGCCAGGCATAACTAGCTCTCAACCGCGTCGCGGTAGACCACTTTTTCTCATACTCAATATCCAAGCCTTTGGTTTGATTGCCGTCCCAATTTTCGGCCTGTAAAAAGCCAGGGTTAACGACTGAATCCGTCACTCCGATATAGTCTTTGGTTCGATAGTAATACACTGAGCTCAGCCATTTACTGGTGGCATTGGGGCGGTATTCCAACACCATCTCTGTAGCAGCAATACGCTCTTTACTCACGTTGGGGTTGGCAATTTGTGAAACACCATCGTCATAATACTTTTCGTAGGCATTCGGGCGTCTAAATGCAGTGGCATATGAGGCTTTGATGTCGGTTTGCTCGTTAGGGGAATAGATTAGGGCCAAGCGCGGACTGAGATTTTTGGCATGTTGGCCGCCGTAATCGGCTCGGGCTCCTAAATTGATTGCCCACTGTGGATCCCAACGATACTCGTCCTGAAGATAAGCGCTAGCCATATAGATGCTGTTTTCGATGTTAGCGTTAGGCAGATAAAAGTCTTGTTGGTAATCGTTGCGATATTCCAAGCCATACACAAGCTGATGATTACTAAAACCTGTATAAGCAAATTTGGTTTCCACGCCCCACCATCTGCCCAAATTGTCTTCCTTATTTAATACACCACTGAATACATTTCTGGCAGCGTATGCATAGTGACCGTAATAAATTTTTGAGACGTTCTTATGTGTGTCACTTAGACTGGTTTCGCGACTGAGATTGAGATAGGCATTGGTGTCGCGCATCTCATTCGGTTTGGCGTTGAAATCAGCATCGTAAGAAGCGGCCGGATCATCTTTAGAGCGATCAACATAAGCCGCTTCCAGCAGCCATTCTGCATAGTTCAACTTAAGAAATAGGCGGTGATTATGTTCGTCATCTAAATTGTTAGCGACCCCAAAATTAGTGCTAGCATCATCAAACGCACTAAAGTAGTAATCGTCTCCGCGACTGCGGTAAGTAGAAGCTGACAGCAACACATCTGCACCGTTGTCTAAGGTATTGCCGTAGGTTAAGCGTGTTTTGTAGCCGTCTTGACTATAAGCCTCAACCGCTAGCTGTGTGCCATCCACCTGAGTGCCTTTTTTGGTGATGACATTGATAATGCCGTAGAACGCACCGTTGCCGTAAATCACAGAACCGGGGCCTGATACATACTCCACACGCTCTATCAGCTCGGTATCCAACAATCCATCTTGGCCCAAGTAAGAGGCGTTGTACAAGTTATCATTGGCTTGATGCCCATCTATCAACAGCATTACACGACCTGGGTAGTCACCGGGACGCCCAAACCCGCGGCCACTCATATAGGTATAGACGTGGTCGCTGGTGGTGTTAAGCCCACGCATGCTGTTAATCACTTCAGCTAGGGTGCGATATCCATAGGACTGAATATCATTTGCGGTAACGATGCTGACTGCGGAGGGGGATTCGCTAACTTGTTTAGCGAGTTTAGAAGCGGTTTTGACCTCTTGCACCAGCAGGTCTTCTAAATCCATATCTGTCAGATTTTCATTGGTATTGGCAAATGCGCCACCACTACCGGCCAGCCATAGGCACAAGGACGGCAAAATAAAAACCAGTCTTTTAAAATCAACAGTGTAAGCCTTAACCCATTGATAAAATTGACTAAAGATAATTGGGAAAAGCTTCATAACTAACCAATAACTCTCAATAACACCTATATTCACTACTCATATACCAATGAATTCTGCAACTAATGTGCCAGTGTGTTGATTGATAACGTGCTGGTAATGATTGGACGATTGAATCGGCCGCACATCATTCAGCAGCTTTCAGTTTAACCACTTATCATTTAGGTGCTGATAATTAAGTGTAGCGAAATAGATCTGGAGTGCCCACATAAATCATGTGGAAATTGGGAATTTAGGCGTGCTTTATTGCGCAATCAACTTTTTTACAAATACCAGCTCACAGGCACCTGCGCCGGTATCTTGGCGTGTTAATGAGCTCTTCCAGTAAAAGCCATCTTTGGCATTGGCTTGTACCAAATACCCTTCGATTCTCACCAACTGACCAACATGTACATCCTTTAACTGCGCTTCGATGGCATCATCGGCCGGAATCATATGCATATTGGCACTATTAGTTTCAATCGCTTCGCGTGGGATAGGAAATTGATCGACATGCCAGTAATAAAAACGATTGCTTTGACTGATGCGAATTTGACTCAGCACACCGCTATCAGACATCGGGCCCCAACCCAAGGCCAGATCAATGGGGGACAGGCTGGCACCACGATCAAAGGTATAGGTTTCTTTGGCTAACACGCGTGCCTCAATGGAAAAATCGGCCAGTGGCGTGATGGTGTAATCGTGATAGTTAAAACTGGTATGGTTCGAACTGGTTTGGTTCGGTAACGCTTGCGTCATCGCACCTGGCGTTGTGATGATGGGTCGTTCAGAAAAGTGCTGGTAAGCGCCGTATCCTATCAACAAGATAAAAACCAACAGCTTCCAGTTCAAAGCACTACCTAATTAGTTTGGCGATAGCTTTGAATGCCTCATGCTGGGCATTGCCAATACATTCAAACAACACAGATTCGGTGTTGCTGATCACACAACCGGCATCGCGCATACGCGCAATAGCATTGGCTTTGTTAGCTGGGTTGCGTGAAATCACTGCGTCTTCCAGCACAAATACTTGCTTGTGATTGGCCAGTAAATCCAACGCGGTTTGCAGTACGCAAATATGCGCTTCCATGCCTAGTAGCACCACTTGCGATTTATCACGGCTAAGTTTGGCGTTGAATTTGGGTTCGGCGCAGGCTGAAAAAGCCGTTTTTTCAATCACTGTAGCCGGGCTGATTATGGCGGCTAACTCTGGCAAGGCATGCCCCAAACCTTGCGGATATTGTTCTGTGAACAGGGTGGGCATAGCCAACATTTGCGCTGCCTGCAGCATGATTTGCGTTTGCTTGACCACGGCGGTCATCGCCTCGACAGGCATCGCCGTACCCAGCTTAGTCTGCATATCTATCACTACCAGCTGACAACTGTCTAAGTTGGCGAGTGGCTGCATCATGGTTGATTTATGGCGACAAGTTGCTGGTTGATGTCGATGAGGTCTGCCTCGCTGACCACACCAGAAGCGGATTTCAGGCGAATGATATTGACCAAGTAGTTATAACGCGCTTGCAATAAATCGCGCTTGGCGCTGAACAATTGTTGCTGCGCATTCAGCACGTCCACACTGGTACGCACGCCAACTTCGTAGCCTAGCTTGGTCGAATCGAGTTGGCTTTGGCTACTCACCAATGCTTGGTCCAAGGCTTTCACTTGGGCAATGCAGCTACTTAAATTTAAGTAAGCTCGTTGTGTTTCTAAATCGGTATTGCGTCGGGCAAGCTCCATATCATCTTGCGCCTTTTGCTTGTTATAAGCAGCCTGACGCACTCTGGAAGTGACTGCGCCACCTTGATAGAGCGGAATCTGTAACTCGATACCAACTGTGGTATTTTCCAAATCGCTACCAAAGCCATTGGGGCTGCCATTGCTGTAGGTGTTAGTAAAACTCGCTACCGCATCCAAGGTAGGCAAATGACCAGCATTGGCACGCTCAATCTCTTGCTCAGCCAGCTTAATCGCATCTTGCTGGATTTGAATATTTAAATTGCTTTGCAAGGCCACATCTTGCCAATCTTTCATGCCCTGACTGAGTTGCGTCACTTGAATATCAGATTTCACCGTGGCTAATTTCTCTGGAATTCTGCCAGTAATGGCTTGCAGTGCTCGCTTGGCAATTTCAAACTCATTTTCAGCGGCTATCTCTTGTGAAATTACTAAATCGTAACGCGCTTGCGCTTCGTTTACATCGGTAATGGTGGCAGTGCCCACCTCAAATGTAGCCTTGGCTTGATCTAATTGGCTCAAAATGGCGGCTTTTTGCGCTTGAATCAACTCAATACGGTCTTGCGCAATCAGCACATCAAAGTAAGCTTGTGTTGTACGCAACATTAAGTTTTGTTGCGTGAGATGCAATTGCTTATCCGCTTGGCTGACTTGCACTTTACTTTGATCAATTTGCACCAAGCTGTCTTTACGGTAGATTGGCTGACGCGCTTCAAATTGATAGTTATAGCCTTCAAACGAAGCACGGCCTGCAGACCTAAACACGCTGGCACCAATAAATTTAACGTTGGTCCTTGAGCCAGACGCACCCGCTGAAAAATTCACATTCGGGCGGTAACTCGCTTTGGCTTGTTCTATCACTTCTTGTGCAGCTCGGTTCTGGCTAGTGGCCGATGCCAAGGTCGGATCATGCGCCACCGCCTCTTGGTAGACATCCAGCAAAGTCACAACAGGCTCTGCCATGACTGGGGTCACACTCAACAACAGACCATGCAATAGCACAGCCAATACGGAAGGTTTAATCATATGAGGTGCTTAAAATTGAAAAGATTGTGCTTGCGGCGCATTCACAAGCGGCGCAATGCAAGTTTCAAATAGGACATCTTCCCTAAAGCCATGTTCAGAAACTTTTTGAATCAAAGTAGCGCGCATCACGGGCGCACTGCCCAATATAATCAGCATGCGGCCGCCAATCGCTAATTGCTGTCTCACTTGGGTTGGTTCCACCGGTGAAGACGCGCCGAACACAATCACATCATATGGCGCATGTTGCGGCCAGCCTTGTGCCGCATCGCCTACTTCCAATATAACATTGTGGATTTGCTGTTGTTGCAAATGGGTCGCAGCCAATGCGCTTAAACTTGGCTCGATATCCACAGATATCACTTCTTTGGCCAACTTAGCCAACAAGGCTGTCATATAGCCAGTACCGGTGCCCACATGCAATACACGGTCGGTCTTTTTAACACTCAGCGCTTGCAACATGCGCGCTTCCAGCTTGGGGCTCAGCATGACATGACCATCTCCCAGTGGAATCTCCAAATCGGCAAACGCTAGCCCTTGGTAAGCCACAGGTACAAAGGCTTCGCGCGGCACATCATTGAGCAACTGCAGCACGGTTGGGTCGAGCACATCCCAAGTACGGATTTGCTGTTCAATCATATTAAAGCGTGCGGTTTCAGTTTTTGAGTGACTTGCTGCGTTCATACTTAACCTCTTCATTTGTATCGTTTAATTATAACCGAATTGCCTTGCGTCACGTACGCAACTCTGTTGGCGGCTGTTCTACTTTGACGCCAAACCAAAACGCATACAATGCAGGCAAGAATAGCACGGTGAGAATGGTGGCAGCCGTCAGTCCACCCATAATGGCCACTGCCATCGGTCCAAAAAACACACTGCGCGTGAGTGGTATCATCGCCAAAATGGCTGCTGCCGCTGTTAACACGATTGGCCTGAAGCGACGAATGGTCGATTCTACAATCGCCTCCCAATCCGCCAAGCCGTTAGATTTATCTTGATCAATCTGATCCACCAAAATGACCGAATTACGCATAATCATGCCCGATAGTGCGATGGTGCCTAGCATGGCGACAAAACCAAACGGCATATTAAATATCAACAATGCCGCGGTTACACCAATCAATCCTAGCGGGGCTGTTAGCATCACTAGAAATACGCGCGAGAAGCTACGCAACTGAATAATGAGCAACGTGACCACCACCGCAATAAACAATGGCACACCTTTGGCAACTGACGCACCGCCTTTGGCTGATTCTTCCACCGCACCACCCGTTTCCACCGTAATACCCATCGGCAACGTGTCACGAATGTGCTGAATTTTCTCTTCCACTTGTGCAGACACCACAGGCGCTTGCATGTTCCCGCGCAAATGTGCACGCACGGTTAACGATGGTACACGGTTGCGACGCCAGATTACGCCTTCTTCAAAATCAGAGCTGATGGTCGCCACTTGCGATAGGGGGACGCTTCTGCCGCTTTGGGTATAGACCATCAAATCTGGCAAACGTGATAATTGTTGCCGTTCAATTTCTGGCCCGCGCGCTACAATATCAATGCGCTCGTTGCCTTCCCTAAACTCCGTCACGTAAAGTTCGCTCATGGCGCCGTTCAGCATATTGGCAATATCGACAGAACTAACACCCAACAATCGTGCTTTGGCTTGGTCAATTTTCACATGCATGACTTTGCTTGGCTCTTCCCAGCCCAACTGTACATTGGTGAGATTGGGGTTGGCGCGCATCACTTCTGCAATTTGATGGGCAATGGTGCGGACTTGCGGAATGTCTGAGCCATCCACCCTAAATTGCACTGGGAAACCTACCGGCGGGCCATTTTCCAGACGCAATACAGACGCACGCAAGCTTGGAAAGTCCCGCTCAAACAAGTTTAGTAAATCCGAACGCAAGCGCTCACGCATCTCCAAATCTTTGGTTAAAATGACAAACTGGGCAAAGCCACGATGCGGCAACTGCACATCCAGAGGTAAGTAGTAGCGTGGCGCACCCGTGCCGATATAGGCCACGAAATTATCAATCGCTTTGTGCTCTTTATTCCATGCTTGTAACCAACGCTCCAACCGTTTTACCTCTGCGTTAGTCGCATGATATGAGGCACCTTCGGTCAAGCGCAAATCCACCACCAGTTCCAAACGCGTAGAATCTGGGAAGAACTGCTGTTGTACTTTGCTGAAGCCTGCTAAGGCCAATACAAACATCAACATGGTGATAATAATCACCGTTTTTTTGTAGCGCACGCACGCAGTCACCAAACGACGAAACGCCTCATAGAATGCGGTATTGTAGATATCATGATGGTGCGCGCCGCCGTCCGCATCTTTGAGGTTTAAACGTTGTTTCAACCAAGCAATCCATTTTGGTGAGGCGGGTTTTTGGCTGTAATCCGGCAGCAAGTGATAGCCAAGGTAGGGCACAAACACCACAGCAGCCACCCAAGAAATCATCAATGCAATCGCCGAGACCTGAAAGATTGAACGCGTATATTCACCTGTGGAAGACACGGCGGTGGCAATCGGTAAAAAACCAGCTACTGTCACCAAGGTACCGGTGAGCATGGGCATAGCGGTTGAGGTGTAGGCAAATGAGGCCGAGCGGATGCGATCCCAACCCTGCTCCATCTTAGAAGACATCATTTCCACGGCAATAATGGCATCGTCCACCAACAAGCCCAACGCCAGGATGAGTGCACCCAAGGAAATTTTATGCAGGCCAATATCAAAATAATGCATGACCAAAAACGTTGCCGCCATGACGATAGGGATAGAAATGGCCACCACCACACCAGTGCGTAGACCTAAGGAGAGCAAGCTTACGCCCAAGACAATGACCAAGGCTTCTACCAAAGATTTGACAAAATCCTGCACCGAATTCGACACGATTTTGGGTTGTGATGTCACTGTGCTTAGCGTCAACCCCACAGGTAATTGCTGTTGCACTTGATGAATGGTTTGGTTTAGATGTTTACCCAGGGCAATCACATCTCCGCCTTCTGCCATGCTCACGCCTAACAGCAAGGTCTCGGTGCCGTTATAGCGCACCGTATCTTGCGGCGGGTCTTCATAGCCACGGTAAATACGTGCAACATCACCCAGCTTAAAGGCCTGTTGGCTGACACGAATTTCCAGATTACGCAAGTCATCCAGCGTGCTGAACCTACCTGAAACATCAATTCGAATGCGCTCATCGGGCGATTCAAACGTGCCGCCACGAACCACTGCGTTTTGTGTTTGCAGAATTTGTAGCAGCTGGGTCGCGCTGATACCTAACGTGGTGAGTTTTGCATTGGAAATTTCGATGAACACGCGCTGCTTTTGCTCACCAAAGAAATCCACTTTGGCCACATCTTTGATTTTGAGCAACTCAGAACGAATACGCTCGGCTTGCTGCTTCAACGCAAAATTATCAAAGCCATCGCCAGTGAGCGCGTACATACTGCCATAAACATCGCTAAACTCGTCGTTGAAGGTCAAGCTCTCGATATTGCTGGGCAAGGTATGGCGAATATCACCAACTTTTTTGCGCACTTGGTACCACAGATCAGGAATCTCTTCCGAGAAGGTGTCGTCTTTAATCACCACAAAAATGACGGATATGCCAGGGCGCGAATAGCTACTGGAGTAGCCCAAATGTGGCACCTCTTGAATCTTCTTTTCAATTTTGTCGGTGATTTGCTGTTCGACTTCCAGCGCGCTAGCACCTGGCCAGCTGGTGCGTATCAACATCACTTTAAAGGTAAAAGGCGGGTCTTCAGACTGGCCTAATTGGGTGTAAGCAAACATGCCTGCAAACGTCAGCAGCAGCATGAAGTAAAGCACAATCACTTGGTTGTTGAGCGCCCAAGAGGAAAGGTTAAACCCAGACTTCTCCGGCTGATAATCTGGCGAGCCGTCGCGCGTATCGGATGGTTTCATTAACGCGCACTCTCTGTCGCTACTTGCGCCATGGCTGAGGCCGACAATTGCGGCAACACTTTTTGGCCTGTGACTAAGGTATGCACGCCAGCAATCGCAATCATTTCACCCGATTGCAAACCGTCGGTGATTTCTACGCCTTGTTCGTTAAACGCGCCGGCCTGCACGGTTCTGGTTTTTGCAACACCTTGCTGGTCAATCACCCACACTTGTTTTTGGCCATTCAGTTCTGTTAGCGCAGTACTGGGGATGACGATCTTCTGGCTGGTTTGCGTCTCAAACGCCACCCCGGCCGTCATGCCCACTTTGAGTTGCGCATCTGCATTTTCTACCGCAACACGCACATCAAACGCGCGGGTTGCGGTATTTGCGGCTGGTGCGATTTCTCTTACCTTACCTTGATATGTCTTTTCTGTGTTTGCCCATAGCTTTACCAACACGGATTGCCCAACTTGCAAGTGTGACATTTTGGACTCTGGAACCGCCACCAACACTTCAATATGTCCGTAATCAATAATCTGAGCAATCTGTTGTCCGGCAGCCACCACTTGGCCAGGCTCGGCAGTAATTTGCGCAATCACGCCATCTCGATCTGCGATGAGTTTGGTGTAATTCGATTGATTACCTGTGACCGCCGATTGTGACTTGACTTGTTTTAAACGCGCCACCGCAGTTTTAAATTCGGCCTCACGTAAATCCATAGCCGATTTTGAAATAAATTGCTTTTCAAACAATTGGCGTTGACGGTCTAGTTCAGCTTTGGCCAATGCATAATTAGCCTCGGCTGCTTGAATGTCGGCGTTGGCCGCTTGTGCACTTAGGTTGGCATCGTTGGCATCAATGGTCGCTAGCACTTGACCTTTTTTCACTTGGGCGCCCACGTCCACCAAACGCTTGGTAATCTTGCCTGCGATTCTGAAGCCGATATTCGATTCATAGCGCGATTTCAACTCGCCCACTAATACCATTTCATTATTCGCATTTGCACTAGTACCGACTTTCATCACCAGTGCGGGGCGAGGAGGGGGTGCAGTTCCAACAGGCTTTTCGCAAGCACTGAGTAACAGAGGCAACACGAGTAAAAATGATTTGTTATGCATATTGTTCTTTCATTAATCCTGAGAGCATTAATTGCTGCATCATACTTAAGCGCGCCTCGATTGGACGCCATTGTACCCAATCATCCGCCGCCATAGTAATCTGTAACGCGCACACGCCGTGAATACCTGCCCACACGGTTTGTGCAATCAACTCGGCATCTTGTAAATCCGGTTTAAAACCGCCTGCCAAGTACACATCATTCACCACGGTTTTAAGCTGAAAATAGGCATCTTGCTCTGCATTATTTTTCTCTAACGCCATATTTTCTGCGGCATGTGGCAAATGAGGTGTCATAAACATCAAGCGATAGTGATTGGGGAACGCCAAGGCAAATCGAGCATAACCATCGCCAAATGCAATCATGCGCTCAATAGGGTCTGATATGGCCAATATCTCTTTTAAAGTAGTCGCCAGCTTTAAAAAATCAGTTTCACAAATTGCTCTTAACAATGATTCTTTATCCGCAAAATGCAAATAAATACTGGTGGCCGAATACCCAATGCGCTTCGCAATTTCGCGCATGGTCACAGCTTCAACGCCTTTGCTCACAAACAAATCGCGCGCTGCGTCAATAATCAGCGTTCTAAATTGCTCGCGTTCTTGCGCTGTTTTTGGTTTGGGTGGCATCAATCACTGCAACAAATTTTTAATTAACATCGTTAAGTTAACGCCGTTAATTTTTATTGTCAACTTCTAAATCTGCTCTACTTCATGTCATATTGTTCTAGTTTGTACCAAAGCGAGCGCTCGCTGATTTCCAGCAATTTAGCCGCCTTGGCTTTGTTGCCTTTGCACTCGCGCAACGCCGCCTCTATCAGTTGACGTTCCAGTTGGGTTGTAGCATGGGGAATAGAATAAGCATGCGCATCTTGGTTGCTTTGCTCCAAGGCTGATAAGGTGGCAGAAGTGGCTGGTGATGCAGCACCAACAATATCAGCGGGCAAATGCGCCGGTGAAATGGCTTGACCACCGGCGAGAATAGCAGCGCGTTCCAGCACATTCTCTAATTCACGCACATTGCCTGGCCAGCGATAAGCACGTAAACACGCCAAGGCAGCATCGGTTAAGCCTGTATTGCGTTTGGCAAGAAAAAATTGGGATAATAAGGCAACATCGTCCTCTCTTTCGCGCAGAGCAGGGGAATTGAGCTGAAATACGTTTAAACGGTAATATAAATCTTCGCGCAACTTACCGTCTTTAATGGCTTGTAAGGGATCTCGATTGCTAGCGGCTACCACACGCATGTCTAGGGCGATTTGACGATTGCCGCCTAATTTTTCAACCACACCCTCTTGCAACACGCGCAACAGTTTGGCTTGCAAGTGAATCGGCATTTCGGTTATTTCGTCCAAAAACAAGGTCCCGCCATCGGCCAACTCAAACTTGCCCACCCGCTCTTTGAGCGCGCCGGTAAATGCACCCTTCTCATGACCAAACAACTCAGACTCTAAAATATCCGCGGGAATCGCAGCACAATTCACCGCCACAAATAACGCATCTTTTCTTGGTGAAGCCGCGTGCAACGCTTTGGCAATCAACTCTTTACCCGTGCCGGTTTCCCCGGTAATCAGTACCGTAGCTTTTTCCGGCGCCACTTGTTGAATCATTTGCTTCAACGCCAGCATGGCCTTGCTTTGACCAATCAGTCCATTTTCTGCAGGTTGTTGGTCTGCTTTGAGAAATTTGTTTTCCAGCACGATTCTGTTATTGGCCAGCGCTTTACTAATCGCCAACTCCAGGGTCTCGAGTTCAAACGGACGTTGAATATAATCTGATGCCCCCAATTTCATGGCCGCCACTGCGGTTTGCACCTCACCCTGCGCGGTCACCATAATAAAAGGCAACCGTTCGGATTGTTGGCGTATCTGCTCCAGCAACACCAGGCCGCTCATGCCGGGCATGTGCAAATCGCTCACCACACAGTCCACGTTCTGCGCAGCAATCATTTGCAGGGCCTGCCTGCCATCTTCGGCCACCAAAGCCTTATAACCCGCTTGCCTCAGGCTAATCTCCAACAAGCGACGCATGTGGGGTTCATCATCCACCGCTAATATTGTTTTGATTGCATCCATATGTGTTCTTCTTAATTTGACTCGCTAACCGGCAATACCATCGTAAACTCCGCCCCGCCCATCACGCTATTACGGTAGGTGATTTCGCCACGGTGGCTATGGACGATTTGTCTCACCACCGCCAGACCCAAGCCTACACCTCCCGCACGTTGCGTAAAAAACGGCTCAAATACTTGCGCTTGGTCAGATACACGAATACCCGGGCCGTTATCAGAGACGGTCAACACCATATTATTTTCCAGTTTTTCCAAACGCAATATGACTTTACCTTGTGGCGGCAAAATTTGAATGGCATTCATCAACAAATTCATCAACACTTGGGTCATTTGATCTTGGTCGGCCCAAACCGTCATCACTTCTGTTTCGGTAAACGTAATTGAAATTTGCTTGGCTTGCGCCTGACTTTGTAACAAGGCCATCACGCGATAGATTAATTGGGTTAAATCAATCGGCGCAAAATTGGGGGTGCGCGGTCTTGCCGCATCAATCAGCGTACTCACCAATTTATTCAAACGCTCGGTCTCTGAGATGATAAAGCCCAACACCTCACGTCCATCTTTACTCAACTGCGGTTCTCGCAATAGCACATCGGCCGATGAGCGCATGATCCCCAACGGAGTGCGCACCTCGTGACTCATGGCTGCCGCCATCTCGCCCACCACCGCCAATTTAGCAGCGCGTGTCAGATTGTTCTGCGACACCTCTAAGTCTTGAATCATTTTCTCAAAAGCGCGCGTTAATTCTTGCAATTCCGGCGGCCCTTCTTTAGGCGGCACAGCATTGGCTTGTTTGTGAAAACCACGTACAAAGCGGGTAAGGCGCTCCAACGGTTCAGTGATGGCGCGTGCAATAGGTCGCACCAGTACGGATGAAAAGACCAAAGTGGCGGCCAATAGCGCTAAAAAGATATACCCCAAACGATGCACAGGTGCCACAGCAACCGAGTGCGCGCGCTCAATCCGCACAGACCAACCGGGTAAATTGACTTTGCCTTGCAGTCCATTACTCACATGCAGCGCATGGCCTTCATCTGACCAATTACTGGAAGCAGCAATAACGCGCTGTTGTTGGTCCAGCAATGCAATTGAGGCTTGCTTATTGGCGGAATCATTCAGCAATTTTTTAATCACTTGCCAATTAAATTCCGCTACCAAATAACCAACAGCTTGTTGGCTGAAGCTATCTTGAATAGGCTGAGTAATGGTTAAAATATCTTGATGAATCACCGATAAATCTAGAGAGCGCTCGCCAACTTTTACGGTGAACCACTTGGGCGGGCGTGCCATGGTTTTGCCGATTGCAGCGGCGCGGCTTGAGGCCACCACCTGTTGTTTCAAATCTAACACATGCAACGCACGGTATTCTTGATGATAAGCCTGTTGTGACTCGCTTAAAAAGATGGATAAGCGCTTATCTATATCGCCAATACTCACTTCCTGCATCAAGCCCAATTGACTCCAAGAATGCACATTTTGCAAGCGCTCAAACATCATGCGTTCAACGTCTGCCGCCACCGTGGCGCTTAAGGTTTGTAAATCATGCAGGATTTCTTTTTTTAGCGCATTGCTGGCTTGCTTAAAGCTCAAAAAACTCACCAGCATGGCGGGCAGTAAACCCACCAGCACAAATGCCAACAAAAGGAGTTGTTTAATCGAAAGTGCTTTTGGCATAAAGGGTTAAATGCGACAATCTAGGCTTGTCATCCCAACAATAACTAGACGCATTGAGGATGCCCAAAGGTGAGGTTTTTTTATGTTTAAACGATTCATAGTTGTGATTGCCAGTGTAACCAGCCTACTTGGCCTGTGCAAGCCGGTATGGGCAGAAGACAACAACTTCTGGGATAGTTTTGCTTTAGGCGGTTACAGCAGTGCGGGCGTTGAAATTCCACGCGACAGCACCGCAAGCGCATTTATTAATGAAATCAGCTTGATTCTGACTTGGGAGAACGAAAGCCGCTTTAAATTTTTTGGCGAGTTCGAACTGGAAGAACCTCTGAAATGGAATAGCCAACAAGGCTTGACCACCCGCGATGCTTATTTAGATTTAGAGCGTTTTTATCTTGATTACAATCTATCGGAAAAACTCAATTTAAGGGCTGGTCGCTTCCTCACCCCCGCAGGTCGCTGGAACTTGATTCATGCCGCACCGCTGGTTTGGACATCCACCCGCCCCATTGCCACACGCTTACTGTTCCCCAGTTCCATCAATGGCTTAATGCTTTACGGAAGCGTGCCCTACCAAGACTATGCGTTTGAGTACACCTTTTTTACCGAAGGCCTCAAAGACCAAATCCGCGACGATAACGAAATCATCTACAAGCACGTCAACGGTGCACGCTTTACCCTCAACGCGCCCATCAATATTGGTTTAACACTGGCCAGCTTTCAAGAAGACAGAGCCCTCTCTCCCACCTATCGCATGGTTGGTTTGGATTTTGTTACGCACATTGGCAACTTAGAGTTGAGCGGTGAGGGGTTTTACCGCAACACCAACAAGGGTAACGATGGTGGCAGCGGTGCTTATTTGCAAAGCGCTTACCATTTGGGCAATGAGTGGTATTGGCTGACGCGGCTGGAAACCTTCGACCACCCTGACACCGGCAGCGCAGAGCGTTGGTTGATGGGCGCCACCAAGCGAGTCAAACCCAATCAGTTATTGAAGTTTGAATTTGTAGGTGGAAGCGGTGAACTTCCGGAATCACCACGTGGCTTTATTAGTACGTTTGCGGTGCTATTTTGATGCAACGTTTCTTCGCCGCCATCCGCTTCATATTGCTTGCAGTTGCAAGCTTATGCTTGCCTATCTCCCCTGCCTATGCAGAAGAAGCATCGGTGATTGCCGTGATTGTGTCTAGCAGTGCAGACATTGCGCCGGTGACCAACTTAACCGCAAGTGAATTGCGCTTAATTTATTGGCGCAAAAAGGAATATTGGCAAGGTGGGCAACGTATGCAGCCTGCCAATTTGCACGCAGAACATCCATTGCGCTTGTTATTTTCAAAAGTGGTGCTCAATAACCTCCCCAAAGAGCAAACCGATTATTGGAACGAACTGTATTTTCATGGCATCAGGCCACCACGCAGCTTGCAATCTGAAGAAGCGATGCTACGCTACGTGGCCGATACCAAGGGCAGCATTGGCTATGTGGAGGCTTGCCATGCGGATAAGCGCGTGCAGCCCATTCTGTGGATTAGCAAAGACCACATCTCGTCTGAGGCACCAGAGCACTTAAACTGCAAGTGAATACTTACTTAATCAACACTCATCAATCGAGGTCTTTATTCGCCATCAACACTTGTCGTTTAGCAACGCAAGTTTCAGAATCCAACTCATACGACACCAGCAGGCTACAAAACACATCATCGTGACTGAACGGATAATCCTGAAACGGTCTGAGTTGGTCTAAGTTATAGTCAAAATGCTTACCCATCCAGACGATGGCAGGCACATGCGTTTGCTCTTGGGGTGCAATCATGTAAGGCGCTGCATGTAGGTAAAAACCATGTTCCCCTAGTGATTCACCATGATCACTCACATACAACATGGCTGTTTCATAGCTATTGTCATATTGCCTCAAGAACCTTATCACCTCAGACAAAAAGTAATCGGTATACAAAATAGCGTTATCGTAAGCATTATCGACTTCTTGCTGTGTGCATGTACTCAGTTCGCCACTTTTACAGGTCGGTGTAAATTGCTCAAACGCTTTGGGGTAACGCCGATAGTACTCAGGGCCGTGATTTCCCATTTGGTGCAGCACAATTAAAATATCCTTACCTTTTTTAGACGCAATAAATTGGTCCAAGCCTTTGAGCATGCCTACATCACGGCACTCCGCATCGCACACAGTATTAAAAGTCGGTGTTTTAAAATCCTCGTAACGCATGCGGGTCGCCACGTCTTTAGAGTCCGAATTATTATCACGCCACAAAATTTCAACGCCATTGTCTGACAACACATCCAAGACATTTTCCATGTGCTTGGCTTTTTCTTTATCAAACTCTTTACGCCCCAACACCGAGAACATGCATGGCACAGACACACCGGTAGAGGTGCCGCAAGAACTCACATTACGTAAACTCACTACATCTTCTTTCTGCAAACGGGGATTAGTCAAACGCTGATAGCCATTGAGCGAAAATCGGTCTGCTCTAGCTGTTTCTCCCACCACCATGATAATCAGTTCATGATGATGATGGGCATCCACTTCCACTGCATCTTGGGCGACAGGGGTGAGTGTTTTTACCTCGCTACTTTGAGTAGCCAATACCAGATATTTGATAACCGAATAGCTGAAAAAGGTGGGGTTGGCATACATACGCGCCACTTTGTGTTCGCGAATAAACGAGGCGTAATGCGCAGTAAATGGCGCAACCGCAATCACCACCAACAATAATAACAGGCCAGATAATTTGAGCTTACCCAGTAATACTGCCTTGTTCATTTTGATGCTAGGCGAATACCTCAACACCAGCCAAGCCGGAACCAAGCCAAGAAGAACTGTGTATATCATCAACTTGAAAGTTAATAACCCAGCAAACTCTTGTGGGTTGGTTTGCAAAATATTATCCAGCGTCACCGTATCTACAATGACGCCATAGGTATCCATGTAATACGCTGCTTGAGATGCCAATATTAATATCAAGGCCAAGACCCATCTGGTTGCTCGCCCGTATGTCACCCACAGTAAAAACAGGGTAGTGAGTGCAGTAAAAAACAGCGCTATGGAAATCAAAAATGGCCATTCTCTTGCTGATAGTGGGTATATCTGCAAGATGTGGCTGAACAGCGCATGATTGGCGAACAACATCAAGAAAGCGCTCACCAATAGCGTAATTTTGTGCGGCGATTGCAAGCGCGATGGTGGATAAGAAAGTGTTAAAAGCTTATGTATCATGCAACGTTACTTCTCTTCTAATTGTGGTGTAAATATATGTAAAATCAATAAGATGCAGCATGACAACCATACTGACATCAACGTATGCGTCAGAAAATGCGCGCCGCGCATTTGTTGTACCCAGCCAAGCACAAAGCCGATGAGCAATCCAAACCCAGCGATAAGCCATGCACGTTTTGGTTGATGGGGAAGCCAAAACACAGCGAAAGCCGCTAGCCATAAACCAGTGCTTGCATGACCCGCCGGAAAACAATGCCCATAGGGCATGCTTGTTGGGATTGCACTCAATGGATTGAGGTGAGGATACGCTCCACCATAACGATCAATATCCCACGGGCAATGTAGTGCGTTAGTGCGCTTAAATAAGGTAATCACCAACGGAATAAGCGCAGCGCTGAGTGCTACAAAACGTAAACGTACACGCACCCATTGCGACGAAAACCAAGGCTTTATCCAATCCGAAAGTGTCAGCCCACAGACCAAAATGCCAATACTCTGTAAAGCCACCTTAATATGCTCATGCATCAAGGTCTCAGCAAACCAAGTGTGTTTCCATGGAAACACCTGTTGTTGTGCATCAAAGTAAATATCCTCAATGGCAAAATCAACAAAGCTAAAGCGCATCATCGCTAATATCACCAGCCCAGATACCATCAAACCCAACAGGGCTCGGCGATGAAATGCAGTCCATTGGTAAGATTTAACCAACGCAAGAGGTTTCATCGGAGTGCTAATCAAGATCATGCCTTGGGTAAGGCTTGGTTTCAGCCAACTGTTGCAGCGACTTTTGGTATGGATTACCCACCATAATCGGGTCTTCCATAAATTGCGCATTGATGACACTCTCGTGAGGCAGGTAGCCGTCATATTGCAACCCTACCAACTCGGAAAAGGTATAAATAAAATCGGCGTTGTCGTACTGTCGATCTAAAACATTCTGCGCATGCAGCAAATCAGCTTTGAACCAATTGGGGGAGTGCCACACCACAAAGGGGATGGCATACATGGCATAGGTTGGACGCCCCTCGTTTCTGCCCTGAAAGTCATGTGGGGCGGAGTCATATACATCATCGCCATGGTCAGAAAAGTAGAACAACAGACTGTGATGATTTTGCTGTTTCAGCTTCTGAATCAACTCAAACACAATGGTATCGTTGTAACGGATGGCATTATCATAAGCGTTGATAGTGTCAATTTGCTGCGACGATAACCCTGGTGGCATTCCAATCGAATCCCGATAATAATTAAACGACTCTGGGTAACGAAAATCGTATTTCATGTGCGTACCCAATAAGTGCACCACAATCAATTTCTTTTCATCCGGACGATTGAGCATTTCTGCATAAGGTGCCAGCACCTTTTCATCATAACTGTAAGCATTTTGGCGACGCGAGGTGTTCAGAAATACCTGGGTGTCTGCTTGCTTGGCAAACGTGGTCAGCATGGTATTACGGGCAGTGAGCGTTTGCTGATTGGTAATCCAATAGGTGCGATACCCCGCCTGCTTCATCATGGCTAAAATCGAAGGCTTGGTTTTATACCAATCCGGGTGCTGTTGATTAGCAAAAGTGAGCACTTGCTCCAAGCTTTCAATAGTATTGGGGCGGGAAGCGAATACTTGCTTAAATACTTTGAGTTCGTTTTGAATGCTGCTGAGCTTGGGATTGGTATTGCGGTGATACCCATACAAGCCCATGTGTAATCGGTTCGTGGATTCGCCAATCACCAATACAATGGTGGTGGGCAAGGGTTTGTCTTGTTCAGTCAAATGGCTTAGTGGGGGAATCTTCTTAAAATCCAGCAATTGACGTTCAATCTCGCCTAATTCCTGACGGTAATGCCAATAGCCAAGCCCCAATTGCCAGGGGGGCGCAACCGAGAAATGCTTATCCATGGATTTGCTGGCCAGTTTCACATCTCGCCCATCCATGGCGCTCATTGCCGGGGATGCAAACACCAGCAATACAATTACAGTGATGAGGCCAATGGCAGAAGACGTTTTATAGCTGAAGTTTTTGATTTTCGACCAAAGATAGATGGGCACCACACTGAATGCGATGAAGCCGAATGCAATCCCCCAAGACATGTAGTTTTGAAAATATTCGGTTGATTCTGATTTGTTCGATTCGAAGATAATGAAGATAAGACTTTGCGTCATCTCTTGTCGGTACAGCAAAAAGTAGCCAAAGCCCGGCAATGCCAACAGCCAAATTAAGATGCCCAAAATACCTGCTGTTTTTCTCGCTTGATGCGGAGCCAGCACAATAGGAATTAACCATAGAAACGCAGTGATGGTCGCATCCTTAAAGCCCTCAAATGAACCAGTGCGGGATAAACCAATCAATAACTGCGTGATACCGGTGAGGTACCAAAATAAACCGTATGTCCACACTAAATTGAGGAATGTTGACGGTTGGGAAACCGCTATTGGCTTTATTTCGGTTGTGAGGTTGTGTGGAAAACTCAAAATTCATCTACCTGTTCTATTTTTAATATGGGCATTCGAGGGCTGGTGTTTGCAAAGCATGTGCCAACTACATCAGCACAGCACAAAAGAAAATCTTGAATTTAATTTAGATGTTTATTTACATGGACTTAGCTGATCAACATCGGGCATGAATAATGACCGTTGGTGATTTTGACGAACCGCGACTGACGGATACCCATACGATTTTTGCAGGGAAATTGAGATGCGTGGTGTACAACCCTGCAATTTTTGCAGGCTTGCAAATCACTAGAATCATTAACTTATTGATTTAAATGGAGATAGTAAACTGGCATATGGCTTGCATAGCATTAAGCAAGTCCATTTGAGAGTAAAGTAATGTTACCAGCGACCATTGCAACACAAGCGATTTACACCGCAGAAACGGCATACCAGTTGAGAGAATTTGCGCAATCAAAACGCTATCGAATCAGCGAAATTACCGCGCATACTGTAGCGCAGGACGCCCCCTGCCGCTCCGAAGTTGAAGGGTTTATCAAAACTGTGTTTGCCCAAGTGTATGGTGCCAACATCACCCAGTTTATGCCAGACCTCGTAGCCTTGCGTGATAACAATGGCATTCTGATGGCCGCATTTGGGCTGCGTTCTGCTGCGCAAGAGAAGTTGTTTCTTGAACAATACATTGATATCCCGATTGAACAATTACTTAGCGAAAAACTAGGTCGCACCATCACCCGCGATGAAATCACCTGCATTGGCAATTTAGCGGTGGCCAATCCCCGCAATGCAGGCGTGCTCATTGCGCATGTCATTCAACATAGTTTGGACATGGGCATTGAATGGGGCGTCGCGACCGCCCATCATAGCTTGCAAAATGGTTTGATTAAGGGTGGCCGCGATGTGTATGCGCTTGCACCTGCAGACCCGGCTAGGTTGGAACCAGAAGCGCTTCAACAATGGGGTAGCTACTACCGTCATCTGCCACAAATTGTAGCCATCCGTGGCGTAGCAGCGCCTTTATCGCAATCCTGAGTCAACCATCAGCGCATGGGCTGATGCGCTTGCTAACTCAGCACAGCAACACTGGCCCCATACGCTTGTCCAATTAACATGTAGCAGATAATTAGCTCACTTATGATACATAAATCCATCATTCATCATGCCCAACAAAACCCACTTAAAGTGGCGTTGCAAGGCATCTCACAAGCGCTCACTTATAGCCAGCTTAATGATGCCATCGTGCAAACTAGTTTGCATATTGCCAAGTATCCTGATCAAACGCGCATCGCGTTAGCCATGAATAACCATCCTGCTTGGATTGTGCTAGACGTTGCAGCCCTGCAATTAAGGCTACCGTTGGTGCCGTTGCCATTGTTTTTTTCTGATGCGCAATTGCTGCATGCCATGCAAGATGCGGGTACTAATATTCTGATTACCGATCAGACTGTGCGTTTTGATGCGCTGCTCAAAGCACACACCGTGGCCAAATCCAGTGTGATGATCGCTGGCATGGTGTTAGCTGAATACCGTTTGGATTTTGCTCAGCCACCGTTGCCACCCAATACTGCAAAAATCACGTACACCTCTGGCACCACCGGCGCACCGAAAGGCGTCTGTTTAAGCGCTAAGGCCATGCAAGATGTAGCGAATGCCATTCATACCCAAGTGGAACCAACGGCACAAGATTGTCATGCCTGCATTTTGCCGTTATCGACCTTATTGGAAAATGTTGCTGGCGTTTACTCCAGCTTAATCGCGGGGGCCACCATCCATGCCTATCCTTCAGAGTCGGTAGGCTTTGTTGGCAGCAGTTTTGATGTGAAAAAACTGTTTTCAACGCTCGCCATCAGTCAAGCCAGTACGGCAATACTCATCCCCGAGTTACTCAACGCCTTGATTAAACTGTGCGAAACCGAGGCCGCTTTATCTTACCACTCTGCGTTATCGCATTTGCGTTTTGTGGCAGTGGGGGGTGCGCATGTATCGGCTGCTTTATTACAACGTGCTGCCGCACTTGGTTTACCTGTGTTTGAAGGCTACGGCCTCTCTGAGAGTGCATCGGTGGTTACACTCAACATCCCATCTGCCTACCGCTTAGGAAGTGTCGGCAAACCACTGCCGCATATTGCCATGCGCTTGGCAGACGACCATGAAATATGGATTAAAGGCGCTAACTTTATTGGCTACACCCATGAGGCGGCTGGATTTTCAGACGATGGCTGGATGGCGACCGGCGATATTGGCCACTGTGATGAAGATGGCTTTTGGTACATTCAAGGCCGTAAAAAGAACATGTTCATTACGTCGTTTGGCCGCAATGTCTCACCAGAGTGGGTAGAGCGCGAACTCACGCATTCACCGGCTATCCAGCAAGCCTGTGTATTCGGCGAGGCCAAGCCTTGGAACGTGGCCATCATCACTGCCCGTCCGGAATCAGATCCCACAGCTGTGGACGAGAGCATTGCATTGGTCAATGCGCAACTTCCGGATTACGCGCGCATCCGTCATTGGTTGCCTAGCATGGCTGCCTTTAGTGTCAGCAATGGACAACTTACTCCCAATGGCCGCCTCAAGCGCGATGCTATTTGGCAACATTATCAAGATCAGATTCAAGCACTTTATACAGAAAAGGAATAAACATGGCTTTTTACAATCAATTATTGGCTGCCACCGAACAAGAGCGTCAAACCCTGATGAGCTTGCCGTTAATTCAGCGTGGCGCAACAGGCGATATCTCACTGCCAACCTATATTGCGTTTCTTACCCAAGCGTATCATCATGTGAAACACACCACACCATTGCTGATGGCGTGCGGTGGTCGCTTAGGTGGTCATTACGAGTGGCTACGCACTGCGATTGGCGAATATATCGAAGAAGAAATGGGGCACCAAGAATGGGTGCTCAACGATATCGAAGTATGTGGTGCAGACAAAGAGGCGGTGCGCAATTCCAGCTATGCTGACACCGGCGCCAGCCAAGCCACAGAACTGATGGTGGCTTACGCCTACGATATGATTTACCGCGTGAACCCAGTGGGTTTCTTTGGGATGGTGTTAGTGCTGGAGGGTACCAGCACCGCAGTGGCCACCCAAGCCGGGGAAAAGCTGATGCAAAGCTTAAACTTACCTAAAAAAGCGTTTAGCTATTTAATGTCACATGGGTCGTTGGACATCAGCCATGTCTCGTTTTATGAGAGCTTGATGAACCAAATTACGGATGAAAAAGACCAAGCAATGATCATCCATGCCGCAAAAATGTTCTACAAACTTTATGGGGATGTATTTAGAGATGTGGCTGCCCGCACCCTATAGGACAAATTAAGGGAGATACCATGCAATTATCACAACAACGCATATTGCTGACAGGCGCCACCGGTGGCTTGGGCAAGGAAATCGCACTGCAGTTGGCCAAAAAAGGCGTCATCTTGGGTTTGGTGGGACGCGATGCACATAAGTTAGAAGCCCTTAGACAACAAATCACGCAAGCTGGGGGTACTGCGCATAGCTTCGTCGCCAACCTCAGTGACGAAGGCGCCAGAACAGCGCTTATCGAACAGGCCAAGGCCACGCTGGGGCGCATTGATGTATTAGTGAATAACGCTGGCATTCTCGACTTTACCGAACTGCAGGACCAAAGCGATGCCCGCATTGCCGAGATGGTCAACACCAACGTCACCGCGTTGATTCAACTGACCCGTGCAGCGTTACCGAATTTTTTAGCTACCAATCAAGGGCATTTTGTCATGATTGGTTCTATTTTTGGCTCACTGGGCTTCCCGCATTTTGCTACCTATTGCGCCACAAAATTTGCCGTGCATGGCTTCTCCCAAGCGCTTAGGCGAGAGTTGGTCGATACCAACGTTGGCGTCACTTACATCGCCCCGCGTGGTATAGCCACACCTATGAACGCACCGAATATTGATGCGATGTGGAAAAAATCAGGCAACGCAGTCGATCAGCCTGAGAAGGTTGCGCGTTTGATTGTCAACGCCATCGAGCATGAAAAACAAGAGTTATTTATTGGTCAGCCACAAACCTTTTTTGCTTGGCTAAATGGCATGTTCCCAAGTGTGGTGAATATCGGCTTAAAGAAACAAACGGCGCTTGCACGTGCGTTCTTAATTAAGCCAAAAAACTAAACTATTTGATTGGGCGATTATTCGAACAAGGCGCAATCGAAAATTGAGTATGGATTGCGTTAAAAAACTTGAGGTATGAAATCGACTAGAGGTAAAGCACGGCTGGGAAAACGGTTGCAGCAAACACGAACACCAGCCATTCCATTCCCCAGCGCTCCAAGTGGCCGGTAAAATGTAGCGTCAGCACTGCAATCGCTAACAAGTAATAAATGGCTATTAAAATCATAGAATATAAATTGAATGTTCGTTTTTTTGTACAGTTGTATTTATATCATTTTTTAATAAAAAAGTATCTACCCCACGCCATATTGATTACGGCGTCACAATCTGCTTCTTTAATCTAAATTCTTGCTTTTCAAAGGGTTTTCGCGTACATTTCGCCTATTGCTAGGGGTCTCTAAAACATTCGTTTTAGAGTGAGATACACCCTTCGAACCTGATGCGGTTAATCCCGCCGTAGGGAATGCAGTTTACTGTGCTCCCTATGTTTTATATTTTGGAGCCAGCCTTGAACGCCACCGATAAAAACCTCACCAAATTTTTAAATGAAACCGCCTCGGTAGACGAAGGCGCGACCAAACCGTTTGCAAAATCTCGCAAAATCTATGTAGAAGGCAGCCGCCCGGATATTCGCGTACCGTTTCGTGAAATTTCGTTAAGCGATACGCCGTCTGCCTTTGGTGCTGACAAAAACCCACCGGTTGTGGTGTACGACACCTCAGGCCCATATACAGACCCAGATGTCAGCATTGATATCCGCAACGGCTTGCCAGCATTGCGTGCGCAATGGATTATGGAGCGTGGAGATGTAGAGCAATTGGATGGCCCAACCTCAGAATTTGGTCACCAACGCTTGGTAGACCCAGAGCTTGCAGAAATGCGCTTTAACCTGCACCGCAAACCATTACGCGCCAAAGCAGGCATGAACGTCAGCCAAATGCACTATGCACGTAAAGGCATCATCACCCCAGAGATGGAGTTTATTGCTATTCGCGAGAACCAACGCCGCGAAAACATGAGCGAATTATTGCAAACGCAGCACCCTGGCCAAAACTATGGTGCAAACATTCCTAAAGTGATCACGCCAGAATTCGTACGCGATGAAGTTGCACGTGGCCGTGCGATTATCCCAGCCAACATCAACCACCCGGAAATCGAGCCCATGATTATTGGTCGTAATTTCTTGGTCAAAATCAACGCCAACATTGGTAACTCAGCTTTGGGTTCGTCAATCAGTGAAGAAGTGGAAAAAATGGTTTGGGGTACGCGTTGGGGTGGCGATACCGTGATGGATTTATCTACCGGTAAAAACATCCACGAAACACGTGAATGGATTATCCGCAACAGTCCAGTGCCAATCGGTACTGTGCCAATCTACCAAGCACTGGAAAAAGTGAACGGTAAGGCGGAAGACCTGACTTGGGAAATTTTCCGCGACACTCTAATTGAGCAAGCTGAACAAGGTGTGGATTACTTTACGATTCACGCAGGCGTACGTTTAGCATACATCCCCATGACTGCAAAACGCATGACCGGTATTGTGTCACGCGGTGGTTCAATTATGGCGAAATGGTGCTTGGCGCATCATAAAGAGTCTTTCTTGTACACGCATTTTGAAGAAATCTGCGAAATCATGAAAGCCTACGATGTGAGCTTCTCATTGGGTGATGGCTTACGTCCAGGCTCTATTTATGATGCGAACGACGAAGCGCAATTTGCTGAATTAAAAACATTAGGCGAACTCACACAAATCGCTTGGAAACACGACGTGCAGTGCATGATTGAAGGCCCAGGCCACGTGCCGATGCACCTCATCAAAGAGAACATGGACTTACAACTGGAGCACTGTGGCGAAGCCCCATTCTACACATTAGGGCCTTTGACCACTGATATTGCTCCTGGTTACGACCACATCACCTCTGGTATTGGTGCCGCTATGATTGGCTGGTATGGTTGTGCCATGTTGTGTTACGTGACCCCAAAAGAACACTTAGGCTTGCCGGACAAAGAAGACGTGCGCGTGGGCATCATCACCTACAAAATTGCAGCGCACGCTGCCGATTTGGCAAAAGGCCATCCTGGCGCGCAAATCCGCGACAACGCCTTATCAAAAGCGCGCTTTGAGTTCCGTTGGGAAGACCAATTCAATCTGGGTCTGGATCCAGAAAAAGCCAAGGAATTCCACGATGAAACCTTGCCACAAGAAGGCGCAAAACAAGCGCACTTCTGCTCTATGTGCGGCCCACATTTCTGCTCCATGAAAATCACTCAAGACGTACGTGATTACGCAGACAAATTAGGCGTGGATGAACAAGCAGCATTAGAAAAAGGTATGCAAGAAAAAGCTATTGAGTTTGTGAAAAAAGGCAGCGAAGTGTACCAAAAAGTGTAATCTTTGTTTGTCTACAAAAAGCCAGCGCAAGCTGGCTTTTTTATTGGCCAAGCCTCGCCTCTCATTTTCAATCAAAGACTTATGTCAACATTAAATTGAATTATTGAGTGCTTTTGTACTCAAAACATTTGCTTCATCCTAAAACTTCAACAACAGACATAGGAGGACGATATGAGACGTAAGCTCTATTTTGTTTTACCTGATGTAAAAAGTGCGCAAGTGGTGATGAACGAGTTATTACTCGCTCGTATTGATGATAGCCACATTCATTTTCATGCCAAATCCGAACTCAATTTAGGCAACCTGCCCAGAGCCAATGTGCTAGAAAAATCAGACGTGATATTTGGTGTGGCGGGCGGCATGGTTTGCGGTGCAATATTTGGGATACTCGGTGGCTTACTGGCGTATATGACACCGTCTTGGTTTGGGCCGGTCACCGTGGCAGTGATTCCTTATTGCATGATTATAGGCGCTGTGGCCTGTGCGGCATGGGCAGGTGTTTTGGCGGCCGGTGTACCCAGCCATAAGTTAGAACCATTCAAGAAAGACATTGAAAATGGCTCGGTGTTGCTGATTACATCAGTGCCACTGCATAGACTCACTGAAATCCGCAACCGCCTAGCCAAGACCCATCCGGAAGCAGCTTACAGGGGAATATGGCCGACTGACCATGTGATTTTTCCTTAAGCAGGCAAGTTAACCGGCGCAGTGGAGGTTAACGGAGATACGGTAGAAAATGACCACATTGTGGCCGTAGGTGGCGCAACCCGTTTTGGCGAATGCGATATGCCGAAACACCCTTGGAGAATTTAGTAAACGTTAAGTTGCTATAAATAAAAAAGCCAGCGATGCTGGTTTTTTTATTGGGTTCGGGCACTGAGTGGTTCCCAATATCTGACGAAAACGAGAACTGGTTTTGTCATATTTTTTATTGAACGCTAAATCCCCAAAGCTGACGTTTGTAGTGAACGGCTCTAAATTTTACAAGCCAATTAAAACAATAGCCTGTAGCAAACTGCTAAAGGCTATTGTTTTTTGATAAGACTTTCCAAATTTTACATTGATAAAAAGTTGCTTTAACTTATCCTCCAAATTACTTCAAATTCATTTTAGATAAATGATGATGTCCTTCAAAAGTAAAATTAGGATTGTTAGGGTTGATTAAAATGCCCATTGCGCACGCACGGTATAAACATCAATATCATCAGCATAAGAACCAGAAGCTGTCTTTAACGCGCCCCCGTCTAAATCAAATGCTTTAGAGTAGTCGGCCATTACGCGCACATCCTCATTGAGATACCAGTTGAGTCCGAGTGACAATCGTTTTTCTTCGCCACCTGAAATATTTTCATCCTCCAAATCAACTTGGTCATATCGAGCGGCAAGTTCCCATGCACCCCATGTATCATTTTTTAAGTTAAATTTGTTTTTTGGTACAAGTCTTTTAAACTCACCATCTGAACCTCTGTAAGTACGTGATTCACCTGTAAGACTCCAGCCAACTTGTGCATAAAAAGCGTCAAACCCGACATCGGAACCTGTCTTTCTCTCAACAATAGAGTGTGCAAGTTCACTTTGGAAAGATAACGGTCCATTCATTGCAGCCAATTCTAAAATAGCGGTATTAACGTTATCCATATCAGCAAACTTAGCATCCACAAGTTTTAGGTTAGATAAATTGGTAGTTTTATAACTAAACTCCGTTGACTTGCCATTGGCTAAGTTATCTTCGCTTACTTTACGGTAACCATAATTAGCACCTAAATGCAGCACTTGTTCTTTCTCGTTAATTGGTGCAAAAGTACCTCTTATGCCAAATCCATGACCTTCGTCCTTGTCTTTTGCACCATTAGTCATTGAGTCCCCATAAAGACCAGCCTGCACATTCCAATTGTTTCCATAACCTTTTAAGTTGGCGCCAATTGCTCGATCAAAATAAGGAATTGTTAATGCACTTACCAGTGAGCGCTCTGTAAACATAATGTCGTTAGAGCTTTCCTGAACCTCCATACTCATTGCATGTTTTTGATGCCCAACAGTGAATTCAATTGGCGCATTAAAACCGTGATACACCAAAAGTAAGTCTTTAGCCGAGACTTTATCACCACCAAAATCAGTTTCAATCATATAGTCGAAATCTTTATAGACTGTGCCACTTAAGGCAATACGACCACGACGAATCTCAGTGCCATCAACGGCCTCCTTTCCACCAGCCAGTGATTCATCACCTGAGTGGCTAGACCAATCAGCATGCATACGTCCACCCAATTTAATGCTGAATTCACCATCCGCATCTTTAACAACTAGGCCTTTTTTTCCTACTTCTAATGTTGGATTGTTTCTGGATTTCTTTTCAATGGCTTCTTTTTCACCTTGTCGACCTCTCAGTATTAATTGGCCTTCATCTTCGGTCAGATATCCTTTGCTTACAAAAGCATTGATGAGGTCCTCTGTTGAGTCTGCAAGGGCGTTCATGCCATAGCCCATCATAATGGTGCTTGTTAACGAAACAGCGATACATTTTTTAAAGTTCATTTACATTTCCTTAAATTAAATTTATATAAATATATATAGTTATGAATTTCACTCTTATGAGATTTAAAACCCAACACTCAATTGGCTAAATGCAGTAATTGGCAGTGTTTTTCTATCTCATGTCTTTGCCCAGGTATGGGCGAAAACTTTGTTTTGTGGATTTCAGTACTTACTAAAGCTTAAGTAGGATTTTTGTTTCAAACTTTTACGGCGAATTTAGACGCTAAGTTGTTTACTTAGCCTCATCGATTAGCTGCGATTGCTAAAATCTATCAATATCAAGCTATGAGCGAAGTTAAAACAGCAGAAACAATAATCAGATTGAGTTATTTAAGATATGGGGGGGATCGTGGACGAATGTGATAAAGAAATACGAGACGACTTGCAAACTCACTGAAAAAGAGATGGTGCGGATTTAAATTGGCGCTAAATTGAAGTTGCTGATACGAGCTTATTAAATAAGTTGCAAAGTCTAATTGCTTTAATTGTTCAACTTCTTCACTGGCTTCCTCAACTGTATTGACATGTGCTTGGGTCGCTTCGTCCGAATAGGAATCATTCTGAGCAAACTGAGAAGAGAATACAAAACCAAGAGCAACAACAAGTGTTGTTAAAAAGAACCATTTGATAGGATTTTTCAGCGATTTGTGAAAGGGTTGCATGTAAATCAAGCGTAATTTAAATCTGTACTTAGATTTATAACTAAACTTGATTACAGTTTTATTACATAAATATAGTTATGGACTACATTTGTAAAAACTAAACGGTCGAAAAACTTAGCAAATATTTATATCTGAGTCCTTGGTATATAAAAGACGGTGATTAGTTTAATAGTTGATTTACTTTTAAAGTTTTGTAACGACCGCTTAGTCCCCGTAGGCGACGGGGGTCTAAAAATAAAAATCTAGCTTAATTATCAAGCAAGTCTTTACTATTCGTGACTCCCCAAACCAGACTCGAACTTTTAGCAGAATTAACAGCGATATATTAAGGGCTAAGCGCTTAATTTTGTTAAAATAACTGCACTATCTAAAAACACGTTAGCCCAATTTTGACCACCATTAAACTCAGCAAAAAACCGATTAATACGCCAGCCACTGGCAAGGCCCCAGTGCGCCGCGCAGACCCAGCCCTGCGTGACCGCACCAAAGCACCACCAAAACCAACATTTAGACCAGACTCGACGGATGAAAGCGCCAAGGCTAAAGTAGCAAAAACGCCTGCTGACAACCCATCACCTCGCACCAAGCCAGCCCCACTTACTGAGAAATCGGAGAGTGCGCGTCAGCGCAATCACCGACATGATGGCAAACTACGTGAGGCGCCCGAACAAAAGCCTGAAAGAAATGCTGGCAAAGATACGCGCACCACACCACGCGCTAACCGTGATGAGCCGCAGTATCGCCAAGCGCCACGCCGTGGTGGCAAAGTACGTGATGGCTTTGATGCAACAGCGCCCAGCTATGGCGCTGCGGCAAAAGCCGCTTATAAATCTACTGCTACAAATGATGATTTACCACGTTTATCTAAATTGATGGCGGAACGTGGTTTATGCTCACGCCGCGAAGCAGACGAATGGATTGTGAACGGTTGGGTAAAAGTAAACGGTGAGATTATTGACACACTGGGTACGCGCGTAGCGCCCGATGTGGAAATTGTGATTAGTGGTTATGCCAAAGAGCATCAAGCAGAAAACGTGACGATTTTGCTGCACAAACCTGTAGGCTACGTGAGCGGCCAAGCCGAGGATGGTTACGAGCCAGCAGTTGTGTTGGTACATCCCGATAACCAGTGGGAAGAAGATACCACCAAAAAAATATTCCAGCGTGGTTTTTTAAAAGGCTTAGCGCCAGCAGGTCGATTGGATATTGACTCTACCGGTTTGTTAGTGCTCACTCAGGATGGACGCGTGGCGCGCCATCTAATTGGTGAAGACTCCAAGGTGGAGAAAGAATATTTGGTACGGGTGGAAGGTGAATTGAGTCACGATGGTTTAACAAAACTAAATTATGGTTTAAGTTTAGACGGCGTGAAGCTCAAACCAGCTAAAGTCTCTTGGCAAAATGAAGACCAACTGCGCTTTGTTTTGAAAGAAGGCAAAAAGAGACAAATCCGACGCATGTGCGAAATGGTAGGGCTAAAAGTAGTGGGCTTGAAGCGTATCCGCATTGGCAGTGTGACGCTGGGCAAATTGCCGGTGGGTGAATGGCGCTATTTACGCGACGATGAACGGTTTTAAAAACAGAATACAAACACAATTAAATTAACCAAAAGGAATGTGAAATGGGATTGTTGGATAGTTTAACCGGCGGCATGTTAGAAAAAGTGATGGGTGAAAAAGGCGCCATGGCACAAGTAGCCATGGATATGCTGAACCAGAACGGCGGCTTGGCTGGTGTGTTGGAAAAATTTAAAGAAAATGGCTTAGCCGAGCAAGCTGCTTCCTGGGTAGGCACCGGTGAAAATTTACCGATTTCAGCAGATCAAATTGCCAGTGTGTTGGGCAGCGGCCAATTGGGTGAAATTGCCACGAAATTTGGCATTGATACCAACACGTTGAGTGCACAAATTGCAGAACATTTACCCGCGATTGTTGATAAGTTGACGCCAAATGGTGAAGTGTCTTCTGAACCTGGCAATCTGTTATCGAGCTTACTAGGCATGTTAAAGTAGGTAATGTTCTCTACACACAAGGGGCTCGCCGCCCCTTTGTTTATTTGTTAATCATTACAATTTAAGGCCACATGGATATACTTTTACTGCTTAAAGCGGCCATCATGGGCGTTGTGGAAGGCGCGACGGAGTTCTTGCCTATTTCAAGCACAGGTCACCTGATTTTGGCGGGTGACTTGATGGACTTTATGGACCATGACAAACGTCATGTATTTGAAATTGCCATTCAGCTGGGTGCCATCTTAGCGGTGGTTTGGGAGTATCGTCAGCGCTTTGTTAGCACCTTTGCCGGGATTGGTCGTGACCCGATTGCAAACCGTTTAATCATCAACTTAGCCATTGCGTTTTTACCGCTAGCCATTTTAGGGTTAACCTTTGGTGACCACATTAAAGCCGCATTATTTAAACCTGTGCCAGTGGCCATTGCCTTTATTGTGGGTGCTTTTATTATTTTGTGGGCAGAGAAAAGAGAGCACACCATCACCATTGAAACGGTGGACGATATCAAACCTAAAGACGCATTAAAACTGGGCTTTGCGCAAGCGGTTGCGCTGATTCCCGGCATGTCCCGCTCCGGCTCTACCATCATCGGTGGCTTGTTTTTTGGCTTATCGCGCAAAGCCGCAGCCGAATTTTCTTTCTTTTTGGCAGTCCCAACATTAGGGATTGCCTCTATTTACTCCATGTATAAAGACCGTGCTTTGTTGAGCATGGATGACATGGGCGCCTGGATAATCGGGTTTATTTTTGCGTTTATCAGCGCGATGATTGCAGTGCGTGCACTGATTCGCTACGTGAGCCATCACGACTTTACGATTTTTGCATGGTACCGCATCGCGTTTGGGGTCATCGTTCTAGTAACCGCCTACACCGGCTTGGTGAACTGGACAGTACAATAACAATAGGCATCAATTTTAAGGAGATGCAATGAATAAATATCTCAAATACAGTCTTTATGGCATCGGGGGCTTAGTTGCCTTATTGCTTATTTTGGTAGCTGTGATTGCCGCCACATTTAACCCCAACGATTACAAACAGCAAATCATTGATTTGGTGAAAGATAAAAAAGAACGCACACTCACCATTGATGGCGATATCAAACTCTCGTTCTGGCCAAAAATTGGTGCGGATTTGGGCAAAATTGCGATTTCGGAACACAAAGGCACCGCTGAGTTTGCCTCTGTAAATAGCGCAAAAGTGGCCTTGGCAGTATTGCCGCTGCTCAAAAAAGAATTGGTGGTGGACACCATTTATGTGGATGGCGCCAAAGCAAATATCATCAAGTATAAAGACGGCACCACCAACTTTGATGACTTGTTAAGCAAAGACGAAGAAGAATCCACCGAGATTAAATTTGACGTGCAGGGTGTGAAAGTGACGAACTCTGCGGTGCAATATACCGATGAAGCCACAGGTGCAACCTACGCCATTAGCCAGTTCAACTTAAACGCTGGCCGTATCGCCCTAGCAGAGCCTATGGACATAGCCACTGATTTTAAAGTGAAGGCAAATCAACCCGCCATTGCAGCTAACGTCAACTTAAAAGGCACTTTCTTGGTGGATCCGGAAACCAAGCATTTCAAAGTATCCGGCCTAGATACGCTGATTACCGGCGATATGTTGAACGGCAAAAATGTAGAAGTGAAAGCCAGTGGCGATGTGGACGCCAAACCTGAAAATATGGAATTTTTGGTGGACAGTTTAAAACTGGCGGCCAGCGGCGATTTTGATGGTGCCAAACAAACGGTTGAACTGAACGCACCCGCGCTGAAGATCTTAAAAGATGAAGTCAGCACACAAAAAATCACCCTTAACGTTACACAGCAAAAGGCGGATGCCAATGTGAAGTTGAATATGGTGATTGCCGACATGAAAGGCTCACCCAAAGCGTTGCAAAGCAGCGGTATTAGCGGTGATTTCAATATGACACAAGGCAAGCGGGTGGTCAGCAGCCAGTTTGCATCGCCCTTCAAAGGGAATATTGAGGCTTTGGTGTTTGATATTCCTAAGCTTGCGGGCAAAGTGAACATTCAAGACCCTAGCCTACCCAACGGTGCTATTCAAGGCGCGTTTAATTTAGGGGCACATGCCGATATTAAACAAGAAAAAGCAGACAGTACGTTTAACTTGAGCGTGGCAGAGACCAAGCTCAACGGTAATGTGGGCGTGTCAGGATTTAAAACGCCGAACATCAAATTTAACCTCACGGCTGACAAAATCAACCTTACCCAATTGCTAGGTAAAGCATCTGCTGCATCGGCCTCCAGCACCAAAAAAGCCGATGCTAGTAACAAGCCTGCAGATTTGTCGGCGCTCAAAACCTTATTGGTGGATGGCAAGTTAAATGTCGGCAGCATTGTGTATGACCCTTACCGTGTGACAGGCTTGAATGTCGCAATTAAAGGCGACGGTCAAAAACTGGCACTGACCGGCTTGGACGTGAAAGTGGACGACAGCCGGATTAAGGGTAATTTTGCCATCAGTCAGTTCAATAAACCTTTGTATACGTTTGACATTGATGTAGACCAAGTGGATTTGGATCGATACGCCAGCAGCGCAGCAGCACCAAGCAAAGCCAGCACACCTGCGCCTAGCAAGTCATCGGATAAACCATTGGATTTATCTGCACTGAAAGCGCTCAATGCAGATGGCAGCATCCGCGTGGGCCAGTTGAAATATGGCAAAACCAAAGCCAGCAATATCAACATCAAGCTGAATGCCAACGGCGAGAAGTTAAACCTTAACCCAGTCAGCGCTAAGGTAGATGACAGTCAGATTAACGCCAATTTAGGCGTGAGCCAATTTAGCCAGCCAGTGTTTAATTTTAATGTGGATATCGACAAACTGGATGCCGACCGCTATATCACCAAAAGCGAGTCAACAGCGGCCACACCCACCCCAAAAACCACGCAAGCCAGCGCAGAGACGCCGATTGATTTGAGTGCATTAAAAAAGTTTAACGCCACCGGTACGGCCAAAATCGGCTGGCTAAAAATCGCTAACGTGAAGACGCAAAACGTGAATATTGGCCTGAATGCGCAACAAGGTGTCGTCAACGTGTCGCCTTTTGGTGCTAACTTGTATCAAGGCAGTATGAATGGTGCATTGAAAGTGGATGCGCGTGCCACCCCTGTGATTACGTTTAAACAGGCCATGAAAAATATTTCAATTGGCCCGTTGTTAGTGGATGCCATTAACAATGACATGCTGGCGGGCACCGGTTCTGTGGATGTAGACATCACCACACAAGGCGCAACCGTGGGTGCGCTAAAAAAGGCCCTAGCTGGCAATGCCTCACTTAATTTGGCAGACGGTGCGGTAAAAGGCATTGATATTGCTGGCACACTCCGTGATTTAAAAAACAAGGCCAATCTGTTTAAGTCCAAAGATGCGGTGGATGCGGATAAATCGAAAAAGACCGATTTCAGTGAGCTCACTGCAAGTTTCAACATCAAAAACGGTGTCGCTCACAACGAGGATTTGGCGATGAAAGCCCCCATTTTGCGTTTGGCTAAAGGGGACAGCAAAGGCGATATCGACATTGGTGCTGAAAAAATCAATTATTTAGCCAAACCGACCATCGTAAAATCGCTTAAAGGCCAGGGCGGTGCTGATTTGGATCAACTCAGCGGCTTATCCATTCCGGTCAAAATCACTGGTACATTTGCCAGCCCTAAATTTGGGATGGACTTTGCGGCGATTGGCGCTGCCATCGCCAAATCCAACCTATTGGACAAAGTAGGCGGTGAAAAGGGCGCTGCAGTTAAAGAGCTGTTGGGCAATGAGAACAAAGCCGACGCACTGAAAAACATTTTGGGGGGTAGCAAAAAATCAACGACCACTGATGCCGACAAAGCGAATGCTGCTCCTAGCACCGAAGCTGCACCTACTGAAGCCGCACCAGCAGAGAAACCAAAATCGCTTAAAGAGCAGGCTAAAGAAGAAGCCTTGAAAAAGCTATTAAAGTTTTAGCATCAAACTAAAGCACTGTTGATACATGCAATCGTATAGCACGCTACCAGCCAATCTACCGGTGCCGATAGATGATGGGGCGTGCCAGCATTTACTCAATGCAATATTACCCGACGTTGCGCTAGCCTCCACGCAAGGATCACCAGTTAACTTGCGCCAACTAACTGGTTGGTCTGTGGTTTATATCTACCCGATGACCGGACTACCCGGCACGGCTTTGCCAGATGGTTGGGATAACATTCCTGGTGCGCGTGGCTGTACGCCACAATCTTGCGCTTTTCGCGATCACCACAAAGAACTGCAACAATTAGGCGCGCGGGTATTTGGCTTGAGCACCCAAACCACAGCGTATCAAATAGAGGCGTCAACTCGATTAAATCTGCCCTTTGCTTTGCTAAGCGACGCACAGTTTGCTTTTACTAATGCGCTACAACTTCCTACGTTTGAAGTTAACTATCAACGCTTAATCAAACGTATCACTTTATTAGTACTGGATGGCAAGATTTCGCACTTTATGTATCCCGTGTTTCCGCCGGATCAAAATGCAACACAAGTGATTGATTGGTTGAAAACTCATGTCTGATTTTGCGTTGCGCATTATTGCTTGGCAAAAGCAGCATGGTCGTCACGATTTGCCTTGGCAAAACACTAGCAGCCCTTATGCCATTTGGGTATCGGAAATCATGTTGCAACAAACTCAGGTGAGCGCCGTCATTGGCTATTACCAACGTTTTATGGCGCGATTCCCCACCATACAAAGCTTAGCAGCTGCTGATCAAGACGAGGTTCTGCAACACTGGAGCGGCTTGGGCTACTACTCGCGAGCACGTAATTTACACCACGCCGCGCAAACCATCGTCGATACATTCAACGGTGAGTTTCCCCAAGATTTTGAAGCCATGCAGACTTTGTCCGGCATTGGTCGCTCAACCGCAGCCGCCATCGCTGCGTTTGCGTTTAATCAAGTGCAAACCATTTTAGATGGTAACGTCAAACGCGTACTCGCTCGCCACTTTGCCATCGAAGGTTGGCCGGGCACCCCCAAGATTGAAAAAGAGATGTGGCGTTTGGCTGAATCGCTATTGCCCCAAACAGAGATGGTGGCCTATACCCAAGGTCTGATGGACCTTGGCGCAACGCTGTGCACCCGCAGCAAGCCATCATGCAATACTTGTCCGCTCAACAACACTTGTTTGGCGTACGCACAGCAGCGAGTCCACACATTACCCACGCCAAAACCCAAAAAAATCAGTCCGCAAAAATACACCACCATGCTGATTTTGCGTCACGGTAACGATGTATTACTGCAGAAGCGTCCATCCAAAGGCATTTGGGGTGGCCTGTGGAGCCTGCCAGAAATCGACATGCAAACCATAGCGACCGAAGCCGCATTCAACATGTTTGGGCTGCAGGTAGAACCGCAAGAACCCATGCCGGTTTTGCAGCATGCGTTTACCCACTACAAATTGGATATTCTGCCGCAACCCCTAGATGTCATCAGCAAACAAACTCATGCACTCACCCCCAATACGCTCTGGCTACCTATCGAAGAAGCAGTGAGCGCGGCAATCCCCACACCTGTCAGAAAAATTTTGATAAGCTTGCGTAACGCTTAATCAAACGTCACGCTATGCTGCAAACCCTTAAATCTTGGCTGGTCAAAAAGCCTACAAAAATCGTGTTGGGCTTGTACGCCTTTTATGTGCTGTTTAGTTGGCTGGCAGTCAACCCTCTCGCCAAGCAATTGGTGCCGTGGATTGCAGAAAAACAATTAGCCAGCCAAGCCAGCATGGGGCAAGTGCGTTTTAACCCATTTAATCTCACCGCCGTGGTGGATGACTTTAAACTGAATACCTTGCAGGGCAAGCCCTTGGCAAGCTTTGCACAGCTAAAAGTAGATTTAGAGCTGAGCGGCATTTTTAATCTGGCGTGGAAGCTGAATGAAATTCGCCTGCAAGCCCCGCAAACGGTGGTTGCCATACAACCCAATGGTCAATTGAATTGGGATGCACTGATTGCAAAACTTAATGAGGACAAAAGCCCGCCTAGCGATAGCCTGCCACGCGTGGTCATTACGCAATTAGCGATTGTGGACGGCCAAGTGCTGTATGAGGACGCGCAGCGTGCGACGCCGTTTAAGGCACAACTCACCCCGATTAACTTTGAACTGGAAGGGTTTTCCACCCTACCGCAAGACCGCGGCGATTATCTGATTGCAGCCAAATTTTCAGACAACGGCGGTACCTTAAAATGGAAAGGTAATATGGGCGTGAACCCAGTGGCGTCCAAAGGTGAAGTAGCGCTAGAGAATATTGCAGTTGCCGGCCTATCACGCATTGTCAAAGACTCACATTTGCCATTTAAACTACAGCAAGGCAAGTTGCAGGCGTATTTTGGCTATGATTTTACGCTTCCAAATGACCAACCTCAGTTATTGCTGAGTACGATTGCAGTAGAGCTTAATGAGCTAGCGCTTACTCTCACCACAGGCAAGGATAATCAAGCCCAAAGCACCACCATTGGATTGGAAAAGTTCACCGCGAAGCTACCACAGTTAACGTTTTCGCAACAACAGCAAACACAGCTTACATTTGACCAACTAAATGTGGCAGGTCAACAATTGCAAATTCAGCATGGCGAGCAAACGTTATTAAAAGTACCCAGTATTGCCCTGCAAAACATAGCATTAGATCTTGCCAAGCAACAAGCCAATATTGCGCAAATTCAATTATCTCAAGGGGCCATTACGGCAAAACGCTCACTTGATGGCCGTGTGGATTGGCAAACTGCGTTTGCGCCATCCAGTAAAGTTGCCGACGCACCTGAGGTAACCGCCAAAGAGGCAACACCCACCGAACCCAAAGTTACCAATACCGAAAACGCAAGCAATCCTTTCGCTGTGAATATTGCAGCAGTGCAATTGCAAGATTGGACGCTGAGCGTGGAAGACCAGACCTTTAATCAACCACTTAGCCTCAATGTGCAAGACATTGATATTGGCTTTGGCGTCAACAATGCCTCTGGGCAATGGACGGTTCAGCAATTGCAAACACAGCTCAATGCCATCACCTTAAAATCCGCCGCTTATCAAAAACCAGTGGCAACACTGAACCAAATTTCGCTCACACAAGGGTATATCGGTATTGATCAGCAAAAAGTCGATATCCAATCGATTGTAGTGTCCGGCCTGAATACGGAAGTGATTCAACCAAAACAAGGCGCATTAAATTGGCTAACCATACTGGAAAGTAAGGCGCTGCAAACCAGCCCACCGCAAGCCAATTCTGGCAAACAGACGCCCTCACCATGGTCAGTCAACCTCGCCAAACTCGCGCTTGACCAAAGCAGGGTGCATATTGAAGACCAAACGCCAAACCAACCCATGCAATTAGATATTGAAAAAATAGGGCTGGAAGTCCGCAATGTCTCGCTTGACCTCAGCAAGCCTTTGCCGGTTAAAGCCAGCTTTGCAATAAAGCAGGGTGGCCGTTTTGAAACGCAAGGCAGTGTCACCCCCGCGCCGTTTAAAGGGGCGCTCAATCTCAAATTAAGCGATGCTGCATTTAAACCGTATGCCCCATACCTTAATCAGTTTGCCAAGCTCGAACTGGGGTCTGGCTCGGCAAGTATCAACGGTAAAGTGACCCTGCAGCAGCAGAAAACATTTGGCCTCAACTTTAACGGCGGCGTCAGTGTGAAACAACTGGCGCTCAACGAAGAAGCCACCCAAGCACCCTTTTTAACTTGGCAGTTGCTCGCCAGCGATGATGTATCATTCTCGTTATCGCCCAACCGCCTTCATTTGGGAGCGCTTAAACTGCAGCAACCCACCGGTAAATTCATTATTTATGAGGACAGAACCACCAATATCAGCCGCATATTACGCAGTTCGGACAACACACCTCCTGTGATTGAAAACCCCACCGGCGCCACACCACCAAGCAAACCCAGCACAAACTCGTTGCCCAGCGGCAACAGCCTCACCCAAGCCGCGTCTGCTTCCGTCAAAGCAAGTGCTGATAAACCACAAGCGCTGCCACCTACGCCACCAGTGAACAACACGCCATATGAGGGGGCATTTCCGGTCAATATTGAAACCACACGCATTCAAGACGCAGAATTGGAATTTGCTGATCTCTCGCTCACGCCACAGTTCGGGACCAAGATGCACTCGCTGTCTGGGGTGATCAACAGCATTTCGACCAACCCACAAGCGACCGCGCAATTGGAACTGGACGGTAAAGTAGATGAATACGGCGCAGCTAAAATTCGTGGATCGCTACAACCATTTCAAGCTACTCAATTTACCGATGTAAAACTAGCCTTCACTAATCTTGAGATGAATCGCCTCACCCCGTACTCTGGTAAATTTGCTGGCAGACGCATTGACTCAGGCAAGTTATCGGTAGATTTGGAATACAAAATCAAGCAACGCCAATTGGCAGGTGAAAACAAGTTTGTCATTAATAAATTAGTATTGGGTGAGCGCGTTGAGAGTAAAGATGCTGCCGATTTGCCCTTGGATTTGGCCATTGCCATTTTAGAGGATAGCGATGGTGTGATTGACTTAGACTTGCCCATTACAGGCAGTTTGGATGACCCCCAATTTAGCTATGGCAGCATCGTGTGGAAAGCCATCAAAAATGTGCTCACCAAAATTGTCACGGCTCCGTTCAGAGCCTTAGGCAAATTGTTTGGTGGCAGTGGAGAAAATCTGGATGCGATTGTGTTTGACGCAGGCCAGACCAAACTGTCACCGCCCGAGCAAGAAAAAATGAAGTCGGTGAGCCAAGCACTGGGCAAGCGTTTAGGCTTGGCGCTCAGCATCGCACCTAGCTATGACGCAAGTTTGGATAAACGTGCATTGCAAGAGTTGGCTTTACGCAGACAAGTGGCCGATGAAATGGGGATCACAACAGAAGCTGGTCAACAGCCAGGGCCGATCGACCTTACCAATCCTAAAGTGCAAAAAGCGATTGATCGTCTGCATGACGACCTGACCAACAAAGGCTTGCTTAAACGTTTAAAAGAGAAATTTGAAACGCCTGAGGCAGGACATTATGAGGCGGCACAAGAGAAACTCACGCAAAGCATAGAGGTGAAGGAAAGCGATCTCACGCAGCTTGCACAACAGCGTGGTGAGGCGATACGAGATGCTTTAACTGCTGCTGGAATAGACGCGCAACGTATCCGTATCAATAAACCGGTCGCGCAAAAAGTTGGGGATGCTAAGTCAAAATCCATTCCAACCAAGCTGAGTCTTGAGGTAATTAAAGGATTAGCAAAAGCGAATACCGTTGAACCCAACACCCAGTAATTTAAGACGCAATCCTCAGACACAAAAAAGCCGACTTAATGTCGGCTTTTTTATTAGTGCATTCTGGATTGTAATATGCGGTCGGCTAACATTTGAAAGCGAGGCGATACAAACTCTCGCGCTTGATTGCCGGTGTCTGCAATGGTTAACAACTCCTCAATGGCCGAGCGAAAACCCAATTCAAACAACCAATAATCTTCTTTGTTGATTTCTGATTTTTTATCAGAATTCACATCGGCGCATAAACGCTCGAATGCTTCCATACATACATTACGATCTGGCATGATTACTACCCCCACAAGCTCAATAATATTCATCATAGCAAATATTTTTTTAAGTGTGGGGAAATCTCAAATCAGATTACTTTTGATCCCAGCTATCTTCCCACATGCAGTGTTTGATTTTATGACGGTTTGCAATCAACTCATCAATGCTGGGCTCATCGTTCAATGCACGTTTTAATGCCAATTTAATCGCATCGTAGTTGTTTTTGTAGAGGTCAGCCTTGTCCAAGTTGGCTTCTTTCGCACAACCCGGATCAATCCACAGCAACGCGATGATGCACAAATCGTTCACTTGGTCTTTAGGGATGATGCCTTCAATCACAGCATCCAAAATACCATCGGCCACGCCAGCTTGAACCACACCACCAAATAACTCAATGTTCAAGGAATCTTTGAGCGTAACTTTTGGCACCATCATGCACGCTGGACGCACCATTTGGTTGATGTCACGCACTGCAAACATGGCTGTATGGCCTTTGGTTTGCGCCATCATGTTGGCAAATGCGGTACCCACTGGGCCGTCCACAGAACCAATGACGATTTCCGGCATGGCTGCAGTCACGTCTTTGCCCTCGCTAAATACAGTGGCTTCGCCTGCTTTAAAAATGATTTTTGACATGGTTTTTCCTTAATGAAGAATAGAAATGTTGCGAATTAGAATGGGTTAAAATCTAAATCGACATTATACAATTTTAGGCATGCAACATAAAGTCATGCCCATTTCAGCACCATGTCCTTATGCCAAATGTTAGCGTCAATGTAAGCATCACTGGTAACGACAAAGCCTGCCTTTTCATAAAACTTAATGGCGTGCGTTTGCGACGAGAGTTGCAATTGAGACAAGCCCTGTTGCTTGCATATGCTAATGGCCTCTTGCAATAAAGCCATCCCCACACCTTGCCCGCGCCATGCTCTCAACACCCCCATGCGCCCCACCCGCCCAAGGTCCAGTAATATGCGTGCGCAACCAATCGCCAGCCCTGTTTCATCCGTTGCCAATAAATGAATGGCTGTGTCGTCAAACTCATCCCACTCAATATATTCAGGCACTGATTGTTCAACGATAAACACTTGTTGGCGTAACGCTTTGAGCATGGCCTGATTGGGGCCATGCCATGTGGTTTGTTCAATACTAAACTTTGCGGTCATCACTTTGTCTCTTGGTCACTGGGATGGCTTAAGATTGCAATTCATCGGCCATGCAGGCATTATGCACACTTACAATTTGTTGACATTTTATAGGGTTTTTTATGCAAAGTTATCAAACCACAATCGCCAGAGTGTTGCTGGCGTTGGTATTTTTAGGCCTGGTATTGCTACGTCTCAGCAGCATTATGTCGAATCCAGATGGTTACTTACAATATCAAATGACGCTAGGGCAATTTGGCCTACCTGGTATTTTTGCGCCTTTGTTAATCCTAGTGCAATTGGTGGGTGGCTTGGCGTTATTGGTGGGCTTTAAAACCAAAATCGCTGCCCGTGTAATGACAGCACTCGCTTTATTCTTGGCGATTGTGTTGGGTCGCATGATTCCGGAAGTGTTCTTTTTATACCTTGGTATTGCTGGCGGTATGTTGTTACTCAGCACTTACCCGCAAACTGCATTGAGTTTAGATAACATCAAAAAATAGAAACGACTCGTTTCTCAATTAAAAACAGGTGATTTGCTTGCGCACTCACCTGTTTTTTTATTCCCATTCCAGCGCCGTAAAAATCGTATTCACATTTCTGCGGTTAGCTACATCAAATAACAACCATTTATCGCGTTCGCCCGCAGCCGCAGTAGACATAGCCTGTTCCATGCTATCCCCCTTTTTAATGGCCGCACGCACATCGCTCAACACAGCATTCAAATAGCGTTGCTCATTTTCTAGGGCTTTTATCCAATCTTTAGCCACCGGGCCGTGGCCAGGCACAACTTGTTTTGCCGGATACGTCTTTAGAATATCAATCGTTGCAATCAGGCCTTTGATATCGCCTTCTACCACCGGCGTGCGCTCAATAAACAGCAAATCGCCTGTAAACAGCGTGGCCGATTGGCTATCCATCACCGAAATATCGGTATTGGTATGCGCTACCGCATAAGGCACCACAGTAAGGGTTCTATCCCCCAAATCCAGCACGGTCTTTTCTTTGGCCACTAGGGTTGGCAATACCTGTACCGTACCCACGGCATCGCTACCTAAATATTTGCTATTCAGTTTGTCATAAGCCTCTTTACGCAACTGCAGCATATCACTGAGCTTGGCATGCCCCACAAATTGCGGTTTATCCTCTAAAAAAGCGGCATTGCCATAGACATGGTCCGGATGCACATGGGTATTGATGACGTATAAAATGGGTTTATCCGTGACTTTGCGAATGGCATCACGTAACTGCTTGCCCACTTTTAAACTGCCACCGGTATCAATCACTGCCACACCCTTGCTGCCCACCACAAAACTGGTATTGCAAATATCGCCTTGATAGCCAGTATCAATATCCAGATGTTCACCATGATGCACGTAAATTCCCTCGGCCACCTTCTCTACGGTAAAAGCAGGGTGGCCCACCTCCGCTTGTGCACAAGCAGTGGAAATCAAGGCCAATAAATAGAACGTCAGTCGTAACATGCGTTTTCCTTTTAATGATTTTACACACGGTGTATTACAGAGAATACGCTAATATTATGTGCTTAGAGCAACAAATCTGTGTGACGACTGTCACACCCACATAATAAGCCAAGTTAATAATATGAGGAGTCGTACATGAATGCCAGTAATCGTTATACCAAAACCGCTGTAGTACTTCATTGGTTAATCGCTATCGCAATTTTCGCCATGTTTGCACTGGGCTGGTATATGAGTGAATTGCCTAAAGAAGCACCCAAGCAAATGGCTTACGACTTATTTGATTTAGGCATTTACACATGGCAACTGGCAGAAGAAGCGAGTCCGCGCACTTTCTACTTTAACTTGCATAAATCCATCGGCATCACCTTGCTTGCACTGATTGCATTCCGTATTTTCTGGCGCATTACTCACAAACCACCTGCACTACTTAGCAGCTACACTGCGTTTGAGCGTAAACTTGCTACCGCTGCGCATCACTTATTGTACTTGCTTATGGTTGCCTTACCTGTAAGCGGGATTGTGATGGCCATGTCGAGTAAGTATGGAGTGAAATGGTTTGGCTTGGAGTTTTTGCCTGGCTTAGATAACTCTGGATTGCGTGATGTGTTCAAAGAAGTGCACGAAGTAATCGGGGTGATTATTTTATTGGTCATCATTGTCCATATCCTCGGTGCGCTGAAACATAAGTTTATTGATAAGGACACCACCATGCAGCGCATGACGCTCAAATAGATAGGCATAGCGTCATATAACAAAGCCCGCTATCGCGGGCTTTGTTATAGTGAAACAATTTACTATTCAGACAACCACCGCGCTACATCCATCGCATAATACGTTAAAACCCCATCTGCTCCAGCGCGTTTAAACCCAAGCATTGCTTCCAATACACACGCCTTCTCATCCAGCCAGCCATTCTGGGCGGCCGCTTTCAACATCGCATACTCACCACTCACATGATACGCATACGTTGGCACACCAAACTCTTGCTTCACGCGGCGCACAATATCCAAATACGGCATACCGGGTTTCACCATCACCATGTCCGCGCCTTCTTCGATATCTAGCGCCACTTCTTTAATCGCTTCATCCGAATTGGCGGGATCCATTTGGTAATTGTATTTATTGCCCTTGCCAAGGTTGGCAGAGGAGCCCACTGCATCTCTGAATGGCCCATAAAAAGCCGAAGCATATTTAGCCGAATAAGCAAGAATGCGTGTGTAAATATAACCACCCTCTTCTAGCGCATCACGAATCGCACCAATCCGGCCATCCATCATGTCTGAGGGCGCCACCACATCGGCTCCGGCTTCTGCATGACACAACGCTTGTTTGACCAACACTTCTACCGTCTCGTCATTGAGAACGTAGCCTGTATCGTCTATCAATCCGTCTTGCCCGTGCGTAGTGTAAGGGTCTAAGGCCACATCGGTAATCACGCCTAAATCGGTGAAAGCTTGCTTAAGCGCTTTTACCGTGCGAGGTACTAAACCATTTGGGTTGTAGGCTTCTTTGGCATCTAAGCTTTTAAATTCCTGCGGCACTACAGGAAAAATAGCCAGTGCTGGAATACCTAAATTCACACACTCTTGCGCGGTTTTAAGCAACACATCAATACTCTGGCGCGTGACGCCCGGCATTGATTTCACTTCCTCAGTTTTGTTCTCACCTTCCAGCACAAATACCGGATAAATGAGATCGTTGATAGTAAGTACATGCTCTCGCATTAAGCGCCGCGAAAACTCGTCTTTACGCATTCGACGTGGGCGGATAGCAAGGAATTGGTTGCTCATAGTCACCTCTTAGGCAAATACTTTAGATAATTCAAGGCCTGGGTTATCTTGACGCATAAACGCCTCACCCACCAAGAAGGTATGCACGTTGTGCTGACGCATCTGCTGCACATCGTCGTTGGTAAAAATGCCGGATTCCGTGACCACGATTTTGTCAGCAGGGATACGGCTTAGCAGACCAAAGGTGGTCTCTAGCGTCACTTCAAACGTGCGTAAATTACGGTTATTGATGCCCAATAATGGCGTCTTAAGTTGTAAAGCAGCTTCCAGTTCTTCACCATTATGCACTTCTACCAACACCGCCATACCAAGTGCATGCGCCACTGTTTCCAATTCTTGCATTTTTGACAAGCTAAGCGCAGCTGCAATCAGCAAAATACAGTCTGCACCCATGGCACGTGCTTCGTACACTTGGTAGGCATCGATCATAAAGTCTTTACGCAGCACAGGTAACCCGCAAGCAGCACGTGCTTGTTTAAGATACTCGGCAGACCCTTGAAAATACTGTTCGTCAGTGAGTACTGACAAACAGGCAGCGCCCCCTTGCTCATAGCTTTCTGCAATTTCAGCAGGTTTAAAATCTGCACGGATCACACCTTTGGACGGACTGGCTTTTTTGATTTCGGCAATCACAGCGGATTTGCCTTCTGCAATTTTTTGACGAATGCTGCCCACAAAATCGCGCGGTGCAGGCTGTTTTTCTGCCAGTTGCTTGATGTCATCCAAGCTAATTTTGGCTTTGGCTGCAGCCACTTCAATCGCCTTGGTTGCTAATATTTTATTTAAGATATCGCTCATATTCTGTTACTCAAATGTGTTTCCTTGATGTTTAATCCAACCACCCTCATGCTGACCTTTTGGGTCGCGATGTGTCCAATGAATGACCCCGCCCTTAGGATTAAATACATATTCGCCTTTAAATTCAATGGTATCGCCCACTTTTAGCGCATCAATTTTGGGTGATAAATCTATATTGTGTGCAAATAACAGACTCTGCTTTTCGTTAATGCGCACTAAAAACTTTTGATGACGTGAGCCTTTGTTGTCGTCTGGTAATAATTTAGTCACAACGCCCGCGCCTTGCACCCAAACATCACTTTGCTTGCGTTCAAATGCTTCAACGACCGTCTGGTTTACATTTACATTAAATTTACCACTTAACGGCTTTAAATCTAGCGTTTGGGTAGTGCTTTTAACAGCAACTGCAGATTGCGGTTGATTTAGCCCCGCATCCTCTTGCGGGGCTTGTAGGCACGCCACCAAACTTAGGGAAGCTAGGCCAACGGTTATGGCCTTCAAGTAGCGTTTCATGCTGCCTGACTTAACACCTTAAGCTGTTGCAATTTGTGCATAGCTGCACCAGAGTCTATTGAGTGCGCTGCTTGCGCAATGCCTGTTGGTAGGTCATTCGCCAAACCGGATACATAAATCGCAGCACCCGAATTTAATAACACAATGTCGCGTGCCGGGCTTTTCTCACCGGAAAATACACCAAGAATAATTTCACCGGAATGCTGAGCATTTTCCACCCGAATACTATTGATATCATGCAAGGGCATGCCAAACTGGGTGGGGTTCACCGTATACTCTTGCACTTGCCCGTTTTTAAGTTCCGCCACATAGGTATCGGCTGAAAACGAGATTTCATCCATTTCATCGGCGCTATGCACCACCATCACATGCTCGCTACCCAACTTTTGCAACGTTTTCGCCAGCAGAGGCACTAAGTCTCTGTGGAACACGCCCATGACTTGTCGCTTGGCGCCGGCCGGGTTGGTCATCGGCCCTAATAAATTAAACATAGTACGCACGCCAAGCTCACGCCGCACCGGTGCCGCATACTTCATCGCCGCATGGTGATTGGGCGCAAACATAAAACCGATACCGGCTTCATTTACACAACGGGCAACCTGTTCTGGCGTGAGTCCAATATTGATGCCGAGTGCCTCCAGCACATCGGCCGAACCGCTTTTGGAAGATGCTGCGCGCCCACCATGCTTGGCGATTCTGGCACCTGCACCGGCCGCTACAAATGCAGAAGCCGTTGAGACATTAAACGCTTTGTTTGGTGCGCCACCGGTGCCGCAAGTGTCAATCAAGTGGCGTGTATCGGTGACTTCAACTTTATTAGAAAGCTCACGCATCACTTGCGCCGCTGCTGCAATCTCGGTCACAGTTTCACCCTTAACGCGCAATGCAGATAGAAAACCAGCAATTTGTATCGCGGTAAATTCACCACTCATGATTTGTTGCATGATGGCCGACATTTCGTCATGCGTGAAATCTCCATGATCGATGAGCCGCTGTAGTGCAATTTTGGGTGTCATGCTCACAGTCATGATTAGTACGCAGTCAAAAAGTTGTTGAGCAACGCATGGCCATGCTCAGTGAGGATAGATTCTGGATGGAACTGAACACCTTCTACTGGTAAGGTTTTGTGACGCACGCCCATAATCTCATCGTCATCTGTCCATGCTGTAATCTCTAAACAATCTGGGATGGTTTCGCGCTCAATCACTAATGAGTGATAACGCGTAGCAGTGTATGGGTTAGGCAATCCACTGAACACGCCCACATTCTCGTGATGAATCAGCGATGTTTTACCGTGCATTAAGGTTTTGGCTTTGATAATCTTTCCGCCAAACGCTTGGCCAATACTCTGATGACCTAAGCACACGCCCAATAGCGGAATCTTGCCTGCGAACTCATGAATCAAGGGCACGGAAATCCCTGCTTCGTTTGGCGTACATGGCCCAGGTGAAATCACAATATGGCGCGGCTTTAACTTAGCCACAGTCGCCAAATCAATTTCATCATTACGGTATACCAGCACGTCTTGGCCAAGCTCGCCAAAATATTGGACCAAGTTGTAGGTAAACGAGTCGTAGTTATCAATCATCAGTAACATTATTGTTCACCTTTGCTATCAAGCCCAGCTTGCACTAATTCAGCAGCGCGTATCACTGCCTTCGCTTTATTTTGGGTCTCTTCCCATTCTGACTGCGGTACTGAATCTGCCACGATACCCGCACCTGCCTGCACATAAAGCATTTGGTCTTTAATCACCGCGGTACGGATTGCAATCGCTACATCCATGTCGCCATTAAAACCTAAATACCCAACTGCACCAGCGTAAATACCACGCTTGCTGGGTTCCAGCTCATCAATGATTTCCATGGCGCGCACTTTGGGTGCGCCAGAAACCGTACCTGCCGGGAAAGTAGCCTTAAGCACATCGATGGCATCCAAACCAGGTTTTAACGTGCCTTCTACATTGCTGACAATATGCATCACATGAGAGTAACGCTCAATCATCATATTGTCCGTGACTTTCACCGTACCAATCTGCGCCACACGACCCACATCATTACGGCCTAAGTCCATCAACTGTACATGCTCGGCACGTTCTTTAGGGTCTGCTAACAATTCGGTCGCCAGTGCAATGTCAGCCTCGCGCGTTTTACCACGTGGACGTGTGCCGGCAATTGGGCGTGAGGTAACGGTTTCATGCTCCAAACGCACCAAGATTTCTGGTGAAGCACCGACTACGTGATGATCGCCCATATCGTAATAGAACATATAAGGTGATGGATTAAGGCTGCGCAAAGCACGGTATAGAGAGAGTGGTGGTGCGGTAAATGGCTGCGACATACGCTGGCTGAGCACTACCTGCATGATGTCGCCTTCTAAAATATAAGCCTGTGCTTTTTTCACCGCTGCTTTAAATGCATCCTCTCCAAACTCTGATGTAGCTTCGGTTTTTGGCATAGGCAATGACTCTGGAATCGCCACTGTTTTACGCAACAAGCCCAGCAAAGATTGAATACGTGCTACGGCTTTGGTGTATGCATCTGCCTCATCAGGGTTAGCGTAGACAATAAAGTAAAGCTTGCCGCTCAAATTATCAACTACGGCAATTTCCTCGGACACCATCAATAACACATCGGGCACGCCAATCGCATCTGGCTTGGTGGTATGGGCTAAACGCTTTTCTATGTAACGAATCGTCTCATACCCAAAATAGCCGGCCAATCCGCCGGTAAAACGTGGTAACCCTTCATAGGGAGGTGTTTTAAAACGTGCTTGATAACTTTTGACGAAATCCAGCGGATTGATGTCTGTGTGCGTTTCAATGATTTGATTATGCTGAATGACTTGCAACTGATGGCCATGCGCAACAATTCGTGTACTGGCTGGCAAGCCAATGATGGAATAACGCCCAAAGCGCTCGCCACCCTGCACGCTTTCTAATAAGTAAGAAAAAGGCTGATTGGCCAATTTCAGATACAAAGACAATGGGGTATCTAAATCGGCAAAAGTTTCCAACACCAAGGGAATGCGGTTATAGCCTTGTGCGGCCAAGGCATTAAATTCTGATTGGGAAATCGTGGTTAACATGGTTCTACACTTTCTAAGGTAATTTTCTATTTCGTTGGCCATCACCCCAAAGTGATGGCAGCGTCTAAATGCTGCACAGACAGCATCAATGAAGTCTTAGCTTCGCCAAGAACGACGCCAGCTCACAGGAGACTGGATTTGAAAATTACTCGATTGAGAACACATATCAATAAACTTTACGTTGGTTAAATTAGTATCCATTGCCGCTCGCATGCATGTCTTACATCAATATAGACGGCAACTCAGTTAAATCTTGAATCATGGCATCCACTTGGCTTTCATCAATGGGTTTGCCTTGATTATAGCCATACGGCACGGTCACAATAAAACATCCGGCCGCTTGGGCTGCGGAGATGTCAGTAGCAGAATCGCCCACCAACATAGCCTCCATCTCCATCACGTTGAATTCTGCACAAATGTGATGAATTTGTATAGGGTCGGGCTTTTTACCGGCCAAGGTATCGCCAGACACCACAATCTCAAAATACGGGGCCAACCCGCTGGCTTCCAACAAAGGCCGAGTAAACTTCTCAGGCTTATTGGTCACACAGGCTAACTTTAAATCACGCTGTTTCAGCGCCGTTAGGCCTTCTTCAACGCCATCAAACGGCAAACTTTCCGTCACATTATTGGCATAATGCGCAAAAAACAATGGTTGCGCTTTTGCCATGAGTGCTTGCTCTGGGCTTGCATTGAGTGCGTTTGCCAAACAACGTTGAATCAGCATTTGCGCGCCTTCGCCGATATAACTTTTCACTTGCCCATACGACAATACTGGCAAATCCAACTCTGCTAGCATTGCATTGGCCGCATGTGCAATTTGCGGCGCAGTGTTGAGCAAGGTACCATCCAAATCAAACATCAACGCGCTGACTTTAAATTGCGACATTGAACGCTACCTTGCTAATGCAAAACGCTTAACTACACGGCTTAAATTAAACTGTGGCGAGTGAGGCGCGGATTTGACCCACCACTGTATCGTAACGGTTAGGATCTGTATCTTTGCCTGCACCAAAAATCGCGCTGCCTGCTACAAAGGTATCCGCACCCGCCTTTGCAATCTCTGCAATATTGGCTGCATTCACGCCGCCATCAACTTCTAACCAGATTTGACGGCCAGTTTTTTCGTAATACGCATCAATACGTGCACGTGCTTGTTTTAATTTGTTCAATGTTTCAGGAATGAATTTTTGACCGCCAAACCCAGGGTTCACCGACATCAGCAGAATCATGTCGACTTTGTCCATCACGTAATCCAAGTAATGCAATGGTGTGGCTGGGTTGAATACTAAGCCTGATTTACAGCCATTGTCACGTACCAGCGCTAAGCTACGGTCAATGTGATCTGAAGCTTCTGGGTGGAAAGTAATGAAATTGGCACCTGCTTTTGCAAAGTCAGGAATAATGCGGTCCACTGGTTTAACCATTAAATGCACGTCAATCAACGCACCCACATTTTTAGAGATTTCACGAATCGAATCACACACCAATGGGCCAATAGTCAAGTTAGGCACATAGTGATTATCCATCACATCAAAGTGCACGATGTCTGTGCCAGATTTAATCACATCTTCAATTTCTTGGCCCAATTTGGCAAAGTTGGCTGAGAGGATACTCGGTGCAATTCTAAAAGTTTTGTCCATGCTATTCATTCCGTTTGAGTTTAAATGGTCATATGCGGTGCAACCAAACTTTTGCTACACCCTAACAACGCAACACCATTTTAGTTTATAAAAATAATTCGTTATTTTAACGCCATTTTGTGATTTTGAGGTACGGTTGTTGCCATGCTCCTTGCTTAAGGTAAAGCAATCCATCAAAATTATGCATGCTTATTCCACCAAAACAAACTTCACGCGTTAATTACAGTCGTAATTAATCTTTTTATGATGGTATTTCCTATTTCAATCAATGCCTTGGTAAAATAGCAACATGCAGCTCTATACCATTGGTGTAAACCACACCACCGCCCCCATCGCTATCCGCGAGAATGTTGCCTTCAACGGTGAAACATTACGCCATGCGCTGAACGATCTCACTGCACAAAATGCAGCAGAGGCGGCCATTTTATCCACCTGCAACCGCACCGAGATTTATGTGCAATCTGAGCGCCCCGAGCCGGTGATTGACTGGCTAGCGAACTACCACAAGCTAGCGTTGGATAAAGTACAACCTTACACCTATACATTTTCTAATCAAGAAGCCGTCAAACATGCATTCCGTGTGGCCTCAGGTTTAGATAGTATGGTGTTGGGCGAGCCACAAATTTTAGGGCAATTCAAGCAATCCATTAAAGTCGCGCAAGAAGCCGGGACTTTGGGCACACTACTGCACAAACTATTTCAACGTACGTTTGAAGTCGCCAAAGAAGTGCGCACCAACACCGATATCGGTGGTAGCTCTATTTCCATGGCAGCCGCAGCTATCAAGCTGGCGCAACGTATTTTTGGTGACATCAGCCAACAAAAAGTACTGTTTATTGGCGCCGGTGAAATGATTGAATTGTGCGCAGACCACTTTGCCGCACAGCATCCAAAATCCATCACTGTAGCTAATCGCACCATTGATCGCGGTATGCAATTGGCTGACAAGATGCAATCGCAAGGTGTATACGCTCACGCCATTTTGCTGAACGATCTGCCAGATTGCTTTGCCGAGTTTGATATTGTGATTACGAGTACCGCAAGTCAATTGCCAATTGTAGGATTAGGTATGGTGGAACGTGCGATTAAAGCGCGTCGTCATCGCCCGATTTTTATGGTGGATTTGGCTGTACCACGCGACATTGAGCCGGAAGTGGCACAATTGGACGATGTGTTCTTGTATACCGTGGACGATTTGGCACAAGTAGTGGCGGACGGCATGGGGAATCGTCAAGAAGCCGCAGTGAATGCAGAAATGATTGTGGCCGCGCGTGTTGAGCACTTTATGCATTGGCTACAAAAGCGCGAATCCGTACCCACCATTAAGGCCTTGCGCGACCAAGTAGACGCGATGCGCCAAGCTGAATTAGAAAAAGCACTCAAAATGATGCAAAAAGGTGAGCCTGCTGAAAAAGTGCTAGAAAGCCTGAGTAACGCGCTCACCAATAAGTTTTTACACGCCCCCAGCCACGCGCTCAACCAATCACACGGCCAAGAACACTCCCACTTAGAGTCCGTATTACGACAACTCTACAATATTAAATCTTAAAAGAAGTCAGCATGAAATCCTCCATTCTCCAAAAGCTTGCCAACCTGAGCGAGCGCCTTGATGAGCTAAACCGCCTGATGTCATCCGAAGACATCACCAACAACATGGATAACTACCGCAAGATTTCACGCGAACACGCAGAAATCACGCCGATTGTTGAGCAGTACCATCGCTACACGCAAACCGAGGCAGATATTAAAGAAGCCCACGCGATGTTGAGCGACCCTGACATGAAGGAGTTTGCGCAGGAAGAAATTGAGAACGGCAAGAAGAAACTGGAAGAAATTGCATTAGAACTGCAAAAGCTATTGTTGCCTAAAGACCCCAATGATGAGAAAAACATCATTTTAGAAATCCGCGCAGGTACGGGTGGGGACGAGTCCGGCCTATTTGCAGGCGATTTATTCCGCATGTATAGCCGTTACGCCGAGCGCCAACGCTGGAAGGTGGAAGTGCTCTCCGCCAACGAAGGCGAGGTGGGTGGGTACAAAGAAATCATCGCCAAAATTGAAGGCTATGGCGCTTACTCTAAATTGAAATTTGAATCGGGTGGACACCGCGTGCAGCGTGTGCCAGATACCGAAACGCAAGGCCGTATCCATACCTCAGCTTGCACGGTGGCTATTTTGCCGGAGGTGGATGAAGTGGCGGATGTGGTGATTAACCCTGCCGATATTCGTATTGATACCTTCCGTGCATCGGGTGCAGGTGGTCAACACATTAATAAAACCGATTCTGCCGTCCGTATTACTCACGCACCAACAGGCATTGTGGTGGAATGTCAGGACGGTCGTAGCCAACACGCCAATAAAGCACAAGCCATGATGGTGCTGGCAGCGCGCATTAAAGCCAAACAGGTGGATGAGCAAAACAGCAAAATCGCCAGCGAGCGCCGTAATTTGATTGGCTCGGGTGACCGTAGTGAGCGCATTCGCACTTACAACTACCCGCAAGGCCGCATTACCGACCATCGTATCAACCTGACCCTGTATAAAATTGATGCAATTACCGAAGGTGATATGGACGAGTTGATTAATGCGCTGGCCACCGAACATCAAGCCGATTTGTTGGCGACATTGGGTGACGATAACTAATTGCCTGCTACCATTGCTCAATTAGAACGTGGGGCTGTATCTGCACTTCAATCAACGCTTGCAATGGAAAGAAACGATGCGCGGATGGAAGCGCAGCTTCTATTACAGCATGCTTTTTACGTCAATCGCGCCTGGCTAATTTCGCATGCCGAAGATTTAGCTACACCAGAGCAACAGCAAGTTTTTGAAGCGTTACTGCAACGCCGCTTAAACGGCGAACCCATCGCTCATATTTTGGGCTCGCGTGAGTTTTATGGCCTGCCTTTAAAAGTCACCGCAGACACATTGATTCCGCGACCAGATACTGAAACCTTGGTGGAAGCTTCGCTAGAAAAAATTCCCAAGACCACGCAAGCTCAGGTGTTGGACCTTGGCACCGGAACTGGCGCAATTGCGCTAGCCATTGCCAAGCATTGCCCCCAGGCACATGTCACAGCCGTAGATTTCTCCGAAAACACATTGAGCGTTGCCCACGAAAACGCAGAAAAATTGGCAATTCCAAACGTGTCTTTTTTACACAGCGATTGGTTTAGCGCGCTTAATAATCAGCAGTTTGACGTCATCGTCAGCAACCCGCCATATATTGCCGAGAACGATCCTCACTTATCACAAGGCGATGTGCGTTTTGAGCCAAAGTCAGCACTTACTTCTGGCGCAGATGGCTTGGATGATATCCGCCAGATCATTGCAAGTGCTCCGCAATACCTAAGACCGAACGGATGGTTAATGCTAGAACACGGATATGATCAAGCGCAAGAGGTTGCCGAGTTACTAGCCCAAGTACAGTTTTGCCAGATTGGGCACAGATTGGATTTGGCGGGCATTCAGCGCGTGACGTTTGGCATGGTTTCGCCTATGATTTCTACTTAATCCCCTTAAGTAACTTTGGAGAATATTATGCCAGACTTCGCGCATATTAAAGGCATTATGTTCGACCTAGATGGTGTGCTGTATATTGGTAACACACCTATCGACGGTGCAATCAAGGTCATTCAACAGATTCGTGACGCTGGCTATGTTTGCCGATTCGTCACCAACACCAGCACACTATCCCTGGCATCATTACAGAAAAAACTGCATGGGTTAGGCTTTGATGTTGAACAATCTGAAATTTTTAGCGCACCGCAAGCTGCTCTGCAATTGCTTAAGCAACAGCAAAACCCAATTTGTCGCTTGTTGCTTGCCGATGACGTGAAGCAGGACTTTCAGCGGTTTCAGCAATCTGATTCCGAAGCGCAGTGGATTGTGATTGGCGATATTGGCAATGCTTGGACCTATACCATGCTTAATGAGGTATTTCAGTGCATAATGCGCGGAGCGCGCCTGTTAGCGATTCACAAAAACCGCTTTTGGCAAACCGAGCACGGCCTGCAAATGGATATCGGCGCGTTTATTGATGGCTTGGAATACGCCACCAACACGCAAGCGACGATGATTGGCAAACCATCTGCGGATTTTTTCTCTGCTGTGCTAACCGATATGCAATTACCGCCGGAACAGGTATTGATGATAGGCGATGATATTGATGCCGATGTGGGCGGTGCACAAGCCAGCAAGATTGGCGGCGTATTGGTGCGCACTGGCAAGTATCGCCAAACTTATGCAGACAACTCTGCCATTAAACCGAAGATAACGATAGACAGTATTGCCGATTTACCCAAATTGCTTAAGGTGCTTTAGCTTCATCCAAGTAGACTTGTTTAAGTTGTACGTACATGGCTGCTGATTGTTGCAGCTCAGCAATTTCCTCCGCAGTCAGCGCGCGTACTTGTTTTGCTGGTCGCCCCATATACAAATAGCCGCTTTCCAGCACCTTGCCTTCAGGTACCAGACTGCCAGCCGCCAACAGCACATTTCGTTGCACGATGGCTTTATCCATCACAATACTGCCCATGCCAATCAACGATTCATCTTCAATGGTACAGCCGTGCAGAATCACCATATGGCCAATGGTAACCCGATCACCTATGATTAAAGGCGCGCCTCGTGGATACTCATCGGAACAATGGTTGACATGCAATGTGCTTAACTCCTGAATATTGGTTTCAACACCAATCCGGATAAAATTAACATCACCGCGAATGACCGTTCCCGGCCAAATTGAGCTATGCGCACCAATCGACACATGCCCGATAATGGTAGCAGTTGCATGCACATAGACCTCTTGCGCCAACACTGGCATATGCGATTGAAACGCTTGAATATTCTGCATATGGACCTTTCACGGGGAAGTGAATTTTTAAAGTATCACATAGTATAATCATGAAATGTCTGAAAATAACTCCGTAGGCCTTGTTGCCGCACAATCCGCGCATTTTGATACACCGCTAACGCTTAAAAGTGGTTTAGTGTTGCCACAATACCACCTCACTTATGAGACTTATGGTGAGCTGAATGCGGATAAATCCAATGCGGTGTTGATTTGTCATGCGCTATCTGGCAATCACCATGTAGCAGGCAAATACAAAGAAACAGATAAAGCGCCAGGCTGGTGGGACAATTTGGTAGGCCCTGGCAGACCATTAGATACCAATAAATTTTTTGTAATTGGCGTGAACAACTTAGGCGGTTGTCATGGCAGTAGCGGCCCATCTAATACTAATCCCGCCACAGACCGCCCTTACAGCGCCAGTTTCCCAGTAGTCACCGTAGAAGACTGGGTGGAATCTCAAGCCCGTTTAATGGATTATTTGGGTATTGAGCAACTTGCCGCAGTGATTGGCGGTAGCTTGGGTGGTATGCAAGCGCTGCAATGGACGATTGCTTTCCCCGAGCGCGTAAGACATGCGTTGGTGATTGCATCTGCACCCAATTTAACCGCACAGAATATGGCGTTTAATGAAGTGGCACGCCAAGCTATTATCACAGACCCTGAATTCCACAACGGTGATTACTATAACCATGGTGTGGTACCGCGCCGCGGTTTACGGATTGCGCGTATGCTGGGTCATATTACTTACTTGTCTGACGATGCCATGGGTGCAAAGTTTGGACGTAAATTGCGTGATGGAAATATCAAATACAGCTTTGATGTTGAATTTGAGATGGAATCATATCTGCGCTATCAAGGCGATAAATTTGCCGGTGAGTTTGATGCCAATACCTACTTACGCATGACTCGCGCTTTAGATTACTTTGACCCGGCGCTCAATTATGGCGGTGATTTATCTGCCGCATTGGCCAATGTTAAAGCCAAGTTCTTGGTGGTTTCGTTCACTAGCGATTGGCGTTTTTCTCCTGCCCGTTCCAAAGAAATTGTTAAAGCTTTGTTAGATAACGAAATCTCAGTGCGCTATGCCGAGGTGACCGCCGCGCATGGTCATGATGCATTCTTAATGCCAGACCCACATTACCATGCCATTATGCGTAGCTATTTGGCAAAAGTGAAAGTGTAGCGCCTAATGAGTGAGCAAATACAAACCATGACAGACAATACCTCAATCCGCCCGGACTTTGCTCTGATTAGCCAATGGGTAAAGCCAAACGCCAAAGTGTTGGACCTAGGCTGCGGTGATGGTGAACTACTTACCCATTTGCATCACCAGCATGATATTCGAGGCTATGGCATTGAGAAAGATGATGCTAACTGGCTGACAGCGATGGAAAACGGCGTGGACGTTTTACAGATGGACTTGGAATCTGGGTTGTCTGGCTTTGAAGACCAATCGTTTGATACCGTCATTCTCTCGCAAACATTACAAGCCATGCACAACACTGAAGATATCGTCAAAGAGATGCTGCGTGTTGGGCATGAAGCGATTGTCACTTTCCCCAATTTTGGCTATTGGCGCAACCGCTTTCAAATTGTGTTTGGCAAAATGCCGGTGTCTAAAACTCTACCCTACCAGTGGTATGACACCCCTAATGTGCATTTATGCACAATTCATGACTTTGATGAGTTTTGCAGTAATCACAATATCGCGATTATTGAACGCAAAGTGATTACCGACGGTAAAGACATTCAGTTTATGCCTAACTTTCTTGGCAATCTGGCCATGTATCGCTTAAAGATTGCCTAACTCAATGACAGGCACGCGCATGGAGAGGATACATGGTGACTAAGCACGCCATGAAAGACATCATCTTTAATAAGCGCATGCTGATATGCGTGTTCACTGGCTTTAGTTCTGGTCTTCCGCTGTACATCTTGATTAGCCTCCTACCCGCATGGCTACGCTCCGAAGGCGTAGACCTTAAAGCCATTGGCCTATTCTCTCTCATTAGCTTACCATTCACTTGGAAATTCCTGTGGGCACCATTGCTTGACCGCTATAGCCCTCCACTAGGACGAAGACGCGGATGGCTGCTCATTACGCAATTGGCGCTATTGTTCAGCATTCCCGCTTTTGGCTATTTGCATGCGCAGTTGGATATTTGGACAGTGGCCTATTTGGCGACGACTGTCGCATTTTTTAGCGCAACGCAAGACATCGCCTTGGATGCCTACCGTCGCGAAATCTTACCCGATATCGAATTGGGGTTGGGCAATGTGATTCATGTCAATGCTTATAAAATTGCCGGATTGGTGCCAGGGTCACTTTCACTTATTTTAGCCGACCATCTACCATGGCATAGCGTGTTTATCATCACCGCATTGTTTATGCTTCCTGGGTTCATCATGACACTGCTGGTAAAAGAACCCGAAGTAAAAGGTGGCGCCCCAAAAACACTTAAGCAAGCTGTAATAGAACCGTTTCACGAGTTTATCGCACGCAACGGCATCCGCTCGGCACTCACTATTTTGGCTTTTATTTTTCTCTATAAACTGGGCGATAGCATGGCCACAGCACTGGCCACACCGTTTTATTTAGACATGGGGTTTAGTAAAACCGAGATTGGCTTGGTCGCTAAAAATGCGGGATTATGGGCCAGTGTAGCCGGTGGTATTTTGGGTGGTATTTGGATGATACAACTTGGCATTAACCGCGCACTATGGTTATTTGGCCTTGTACAAATGGTCGCCATTTTAGGCTTTGCATGGCTGGCTTTGGTGGGTCATGACGTACTGGTATTAGGGTTGGTGATTGGTTTTGAGGCGTTTGGTGTAGGCTTGGGTACTGCTGCTTTTGTCGCTTATATTGCACAAACCACGCACCCGCTGTATACCGCGACCCAGTTTGCACTATTTACCAGCCTAGCCGCGGTGCCCAGAACTGTGGCTAATGCAGGCACCGGATATATGGTAGAGCGCATGGGCTGGTTTAATTTCTTTATTGCCTGCTTCTTACTGGCCATTCCGGGCATGCTACTGCTCTATAAAATAGCCCCTTGGTACACCATTAAAGAAAACGAACAGCCCTTGTAAGTACCGCCTGAATTCTCCGACTAACGCATATCCAGTCAGGAGCCTCCATCATGCGTTTTGCTCAATCTTTAAGCCTACTTCCCATCGTATTGCTTGTCTGCACGCTTCCGTCTTATGCCGCACAATGTTCTGCCAAGAGTGGTGAGCATGTCGTGCCACTGCTAGAACTTTATACGTCCGAGGGCTGTAGTAGTTGCCCACCTGCAGATAAATGGCTAGGCAATTTAGATACTACTCATTTGACACCGTTAGCCTTTCATGTCGATTATTGGAACTACATTGGCTGGCAGGACCGCTTTTCTAAAGAGGATTTCAGCAATCGGCAACGTAAATTGGCGGCCAATGCAACAGGTTTTGTTTACACGCCTCAGTTTGTATTGAATGGCAAAGATTTCAGGGGTTGGAACAATACGCGCCTAACGCAGGCGACCGAGCGTATACAACAACTGCCGTCACCCGCCCAATTACAACTGGATGCCGCGCAATCTGGCAGTGGTGAAATGACGCTGAAGGCCACGGCCACTGTGCTAGACAGCACACTTGCCAAGCGTGCCGATTTTTATTTGGCGCTCTATGAAAACAACTTGGTAAGCAAAGTGAATGCCGGTGAAAATAATGGTAGCGAATTGCATCATGATTATGTGGTACGTGAGCTGTTTGGCGCATACCCAATACAAACAACCGATGTATTCAAGAAACAGTTTAATTTGAAATCAACGTGGAAAAACCGAAACGCAGGCGCTGTGATTTTTGTGCAAGACAGGCAAACCGGCGCGATATTACAGAGTTTATCGCTGCCGTTTTGTCCTTGATTGTTTAAAGCAAGTGCTAAATAGGCGCTTGCGCCAAATCAAACACTTGGCTATGAATGGTTTTTTCTAAGTTCATGCCGCTAGCTTGCAAATCTCTTAACCAAGCAGTGGTCATGGTCTCGTCTGCCGCAGGCAAGTCAGCTAACACCATTTCCATATCATAGCCCTGATACACCATGAGATTGAGCGCAATGTGGTCCGACTCAGCCAACTGATTGGGTTTGGCTTTTTTGATAGCAACTTCGGTGCCGACAAAACTGGTCAAAGAAGATGCAGCGCTAGTTACCGCAGTGGTGGCAGTAGATGCTTGTGCCGCAGTAGATGACGCACTAACAATGGCCAACGCAGGAAAAGCAACACTGGCAATGGCCGTAATAATCAGTTTGGTCGCAAAATTTTGCTTATGATGCTGACCAATCACATGCCCCATCTCACGCGCCAACACATAGCTTAAGGCTTCATCCCCCAACGCTAGTTGTTGCAAACCACGAAATACAATGACTCGCCCGTTGGCAGTAGAAGTGGTAGCTGCCGCAATTTTGTTCACCACTTTAAACTCAAAGTTCGGAACACGTTTTTTTAAATCCGGATATACAGCAAATGCAGCCTGGGCTAAGCGCTCGCCTAAAGCCAAAACGCGTGTATCAAACTGCTCCCGCGCAATACACTCATCTTCCACGCAGGCTTGCGCATTTTTCTGCGTAATCAAACCCATTTGCATATCCACGCTGGAATACGCCGCGCTAATACTATGTGTCAAGCTATTGCTCTCTGCATTGGCAATGCCAAGCGCAAATGGTGACAACGTCAGCATGATGAGTATTGCTAATGATTTCAATAGAAACTCCAGCATAGCAACCCTTTCTACCGCTAGCATTCGCTAGTCTAGGTAATCTTAGGCTTGGCAATCCTAGGGTGGTACTCCTAGTCGTGGTAATCAACAATCAGTGGTGCGTGATCGCTAAATCGCTCAGCTTTATAAATACTGGCTTGTGTGGCCTTGGATGCAAAAGCCGGGGTCGCAATTTGATAATCAATGCGCCACCCTACGTTTTTAGCCCAAGCTTGCCCGCGATTACTCCACCATGTGTAACACGCATCCGTGGTATCAGGATGCAGACTGCGATACACATCTACCCATCCCACGCGACTGAATAAATCAGTCATCCAAGCACGTTCTTCCGGCAAAAATCCGGAATTTTTCTTGTTACCCTTGTAATTTTTTAAGTCTATTTCTTGGTGTGCAATATTCCAGTCACCACAAATCACCACATCGTAGCCCTGACTGATGAGCCTCTCCAAATGAAGCATGAAGCGTGCCATTACGCTAAACTTGAATTGCTGCCGTTCTTCACCACTAGACCCGCTGGGAAGGTACAAAGAAATGACACATAAGTGACCAAAACGGCACTCCAAGTAACGGCCTTCTGCATCAATATCGGTGACTTCATGTGGCATATCTGCCAAATGTGCATTGGCCAAACCTTCAATCACCGCATCCGGTTTTTGCTTGCTGTAAATGCCAACGCCGCTATAGCCTTTCTTTTCCGCATAATGAAAGTAGCCGTAGTAGCCGGACGGCGCCAGCATTTCTTGCGTCATATCTGCTGCTTGCGCCTTTACCTCCTGCATGCAGATAATGTCGGGCTGCACCTGCTGTAGCCATGTGAAAAAACCTTTATTTGCTGCAGAGCGTATTCCATTTAAATTCAACGTTATAATGCGCATTTATATACTTTCTTATTGATTTCCATGAGTGACTTAAGCCAAGAGTTTATCGCGTTTTCTGTTAAAAAACAGGTGTTAAGATTTGGTGAATTTAAGACCAAAGCTGGCCGTTTGAGCCCCTATTTTTTCAATGCCGGTTTGTTTAACGATGGCGAGAGTTTGTTAAAACTGGGCGAATTCTACGCGAAAAGCATTCAGGCTTCCGGCATTCAATTCGATATGTTGTTTGGCCCGGCTTACAAAGGCATTCCTCTAGTGGCAGCCATAAGTATTGCGTTTGCGCGAGAAGGCAAAAATTATCCATATGCTTATAATCGCAAAGAAGCTAAAGACCATGGCGAAGGTGGCACTTTGGTTGGGGCGCCGGTACAAGGTAGAGTGCTCATTATTGATGACGTGATTTCAGCAGGTACGTCAATTCGTGAATCAGTCGAACTTATTTTGCAACAAAACGCCATGCCGTGTGGCGTGAGTATTGCGCTGGATCGTCAAGAAAAAGGCTTAACAGAATTATCCGCCGTACAGGAAGTGGAAAAAAACAACAGCATACCCGTTTCCAGCATTGCCAAGCTCTCAGACCTGCTCAAATATATTGAAAATAGCCTTGATTTGGCACAGTATTTGCATAAAGTCGATGACTATCGACAACAATACTGTGTCTAACATCGCTGGCGACTATGAATATAATTAAAGCTGTTGTATGTTGCATTACCCTAATATGTAGTATTTCAATCACGCACGCCGAAGGCAAGCGTATCGTCAAATGGGTCGATAAAGACGGCGTAACACATTATGGCGACAAGCCTCCGATGCCAGCAGACACCAATAAGTCGAGCGTGTTGAATAAAGATGGTTTAGTCGTTAGAAAAGTTGAACAATACGCCCCCAATCCCGAAGCTGAGAAAGCAGCTCAGGAGCAATCAAGAAAAGATGCCGCTCTATTTGCATCTTACAATTCCGTTGAGGAAATTGACATTGCACGTGACAGAAATATCAAAATGGATGAGTTTTCATTAGAAAGTCTATATCAGCAACGCTCTTACTTGCTCAATCACCAAGCTAAAAATGACCTATTGATAGCAAACTTAACCAAGCAAAAACGCCCTATACCCGCGCAGCTGGCAGAAGACAAACAACGACTTATTGATGAAATTGCTGAGACAAACGCCCAAATTGTATCTAAAAAATCTGATATTGAGAAAACGCGTGCGCGTTTTGAACAAGACAAAATTCGTTACGCTGAATTAAAGCCTAAAGTTAGCGCGTTAAAAGATATTAAAAGCAAAAAACGCAGCATACTAGAACTTGAGCAATGGCGAACAGAAGCCGCTCACAGATTAGATTATTACAATCGAGAGATTGTGCTCTACAAGCGTTCAGGTGGCTCGATACCGCCGCATATTACCGATGGTCTGCTCGCCTCTACGAACGAGGTAGCTCGCGCAGACATGGAGATTGCAGAAACCAAGGCTAAAATTAAACAAAACGAGCAAAGTCTCTTGAATAAGCAATAGATTTACTCATTAAAGTTTGCCCTTAAGCTCAGGCGAACAGCTAACTCAGTTTTTTCTTCAGTATTTCGTTGACTTGTGCAGGATTGGCTTTGCCTTTTGAAGCTTTCATGGCCTGACCTACCAGCGCGTTAAATGCTTTTTCTTTACCGGCTTTAAACTCTTCCACCATGGCCAGATTAGCTGCCAGCACTTGATCAATAATAGCCTCAATGGCACCCGCATCAGATTCTTGTTTCAAGCCTTTTGCAGCAATGATGGCGTCCACATCACCCTCACCAACCCACAGCGCTTCAAATACTTGCTTGGCTGCGTTATTAGAGATGGTATTGTCTTGGATACGTTTTAACAATTGCGCCAATTGCGTGGCCGAAACCGGTGATGTTTGAATCGTTTTCTCTTCCGCATTTAACTTGGCTGACAAAGCACCCATCACCCAGTTAGCCGCTGGTTTGGCTTCGGCACCTGCTTGCACCACCGCAACAAAATAATCGGCCGTGTCGCGACTTGCTGTGAGCGTCGCCGCATCATAACCGCTAAGACCATACTCGGCTTCAAAGCGGGCTTTCATGGCTTCCGGTAACTCTGGCATCAAGGCTTTCACACGTGCTTTATCTGCTTCGCTCACCGCTAATGGCAGCAAATCCGGGTCTGGGAAGTAGCGATAATCGTTGGCTTCTTCTTTAGAGCGCATCGCACGCGTTTCGCCAGTATCCGGATTGAACAATACCGTAGCCTGTTGAATCTTGCCGCCATCTTCCAAAGTATCAATTTGCCATTGTGTTTCGTACTCAATGGCTTGCTGCATAAACTTGAAAGAGTTGAGATTTTTAATCTCGCGACGCGTACCTAACTTATCTGAACCTTTGGGGCGCACAGACACGTTCACATCGCAACGAAAGCTGCCTTCTTGCATGTTACCGTCGCAAATATCTATCCATTGCACCAGCTCGTGTAATTTCTTGGCATAAGCAACCGCCTCAGCAGCACTGCGCATATCAGGCTCAGTCACAATTTCTAATAGCGGCGTACCGGCACGGTTCAAATCAATGCCGGACATCCCTTCCACAGCGCCATGCACAGATTTACCCGCATCTTCTTCCAAATGCGCACGGGTAATATGAATGGTTTTTTCATAAGCTTCGCTATGTTTTGTCGCAGGCACTTGAATCGTCAGTTTGCCCTTGCCCACCACTGGCAATTCATATTGGCTGATTTGATACCCTTTGGGCAAGTCTGGATAAAAGTAATTTTTACGTGCAAACACTGAGCGTGGTGCAATTTCCGCATCAATTGCCAAGCCAAATTTAATGGCACATTCTACGGCTTGTTTGTTAAGCACTGGCAACACACCTGGCAAGGCAATGCTTACCTCACAAGCTTGTGTATTCGGCTCTGCGCCATAGGTGGTGGAGGCGCCACTAAAAATTTTAGTATTTGTTTTTAATTGGGTGTGAGTTTCCAGCCCAATTACAACTTCCCATTCCATTATTCAATTCCTTTTGGCATAACCTGATGCCAATCTGTAACTTGTTGATAAGCATGCGCAACATCCAGCATGCGCGCCTCATCAAAATAATTTCCAATAATTTGTAAGCCAACGGGTAATCCGTTACTGAAACCGGCAGGAATACTCATACCCGGCAGACCAGCCAAGTTGGTCGCAATGGTGTATACGTCTTGCAGGTACATCGCCACCGGATCATCCGCTTTTTCACCCGCTTTAAACGCGGTGGAAGGAGCAGTTGGCCCCATAATCACGTCGCACTGCTTAAAGGCTTCAGTGAAGTCTTGCGCGATTAGACGGCGAATTTGCTGGGCTTTCAAATAATACGCATCATAATAGCCAGCGCTTAACACGTAGGTACCAATCAAAATGCGTCGCTTCACTTCCGCGCCAAACCCTTCGGCACGGCTTTTCATGTACATATCCATCAAATCATCATATTCGGCAGTACGGTGCCCATAACGAACGCCGTCATATCGTGATAGATTTGAACTGGCCTCAGCGGGAGCTAACACGTAGTAAACCGGAATGGATAGTTGGCTGTTAGGCAATGAGATATCCACCATTTCAGCCCCCAGCTTACGGTACTCGGCAATCGCATCCTGTACCACTTTGGCTACATCCGCACCCAAGCCCTCTGCAAAGTATTCCTTGGGCAGACCTACGCGCAACCCTTTCAAGGGTTGTGAACCTGTCATGGCACCTAAGCCACGGGTGTAATCTTCTTTTGGCCGATCCAAACTGGTGGAATCACGTGCATCAAATCCTGCCATCACGTTCATCATCAACGCGCAATCTTCCGCAGATTTTGCCATCGGCCCGGCTTGATCTAAACTCGACGCAAAAGCAATCATGCCGTAACGTGACACCAAACCATAAGTAGGTTTTAAACCGGTAAATCCGCATAGACTGGCGGGCTGACGAATTGAGCCGCCGGTGTCAGTCCCCGTGGCGGCCGCACATAAGCGCGCGGCTACAGCAGCTGCCGAGCCACCGGAACTACCACCCGGCACGCGGTCGAAATCCCAAGGGTTTTTAACGCCGCCAAAATAACTGGTCTCATTTGATGAACCCATAGCAAATTCATCCATATTGGTTTTACCCAAATTAACCGCGCCTACTGCGTCAAATTGGCTAATGACGTGGGCATCATACGGCGCCACAAAATTAGCCAACATTTTGGAACCACAAGTAGTTTTCCAGCCTTTGGCACAAAAGATATCTTTTTGCGCAAATGGAATGCCAGTTAATGCTTCTGCAGTCCCAGCAGCAATTTTGGCATCCGCGGCTTTTGCTTGCGCCAACGTTTTTTCTTGGTCCAGCGCAATGTAAGCATTAATACTAGGATTGTATTGTTGAATACGCGCGAGGAAGGTTTGAGTCATTTCCACGCTAGAAATTTGTTTGCTTGCCAACATTTGGCCAAGCGCTTTTAAGCTACTATTGATCATAAAATTGAGTTCGATTATTCAATGACTTTAGGCACGAGATATAGGCCGTTTTCGGTCAGTGGTGCAATGGCTTGGAAAGCTTCACGCTGATTGGTCTGCGTCACCACATCTTCACGCAGGCGTTGTGTCAGGTCTTGAGAGTGTGACATCGGCTCAATTCCTTCAGTATTGACAGCTTGCATTTGCTCAATCAAACCGAGAATCCCTGAGAGTTTAGTAAGGGTTGCAGCAGCCTCTTGTTCGTTGATTTCAATCCTTGCCAGATAAGCGATTCGCTTGATGTCTTCTATGTTAAGTGCCATACGGTTTTTCTATCGTTTGTTTGTAACATTCTGTAATAACATCTTAAATTTAGATGTAATTTGAGCTATTATACCTTGATTTCAATTCACGCCTTTAAGTACAAAAACATTAAATGTGAATCACATTCGTCAATATCGGGATAAAACATGTTCGGTTCAATAAACAGTTACTTTTCTAATGATTTAGCCATTGACTTAGGTACAGCCAACACGCTGATTTACGCGCGTGGAAAGGGCATCGTACTAGATGAGCCATCTGTAGTGGCGATTCGCCTTGAAGGTGGCCCAAACGGTAAGAAAGTATTGTTGGCAGTAGGGTCAGACGCCAAGGGCATGCTGGGTCGTGCGCCTGCCAATATTCAAGCCATTCGCCCGATGAAAGACGGTGTGATTGCCGACTTCACCATCACCGAGCAAATGCTCAAGTTTTTTATCCGTAAAGTGCATGAATCACGTTGGTTCTCCCCAAGCCCACGCATCATTATTTGTGTGCCTGTTGGCTCTACCCAAGTAGAGCGCCGTGCAATTAAAGAATCTGCCGAGCGCGCAGGCGCTAAACAAGTTTTCCTGATTGAAGAGCCGATGGCAGCTGCGATTGGCGCGGACATGCCCGTGGCCGAAGCGACTGGTTCTATGGTGGTGGACATTGGTGGTGGAACGACAGAAGTGGGCGTGATTTCATTGGGCGGTATCGTATACGCAAAATCCGAACGCGTAGGCGGCGATAAATTCGACCAAGCCATTATTGATTACATCCGCCGTAATTACGGCATGCAAATTTCTGAGCCTACCGCGGAAGCCATCAAGAAAAAAATCGGCTCGGCTTTCCCTGGCTCTGAAGTATTGGAAATGGAAGTGACTGGTCGTAACCTCGCAGAAGGTTTGCCACGCAAATTCACGATCTCTAGCAATGAAATTTTAGAAGCACTCACCGAGCCACTCAACTCTATCGTGGGTGCAGTAAAGTCAGCCTTAGAGCAAACACCTCCTGAGCTGGGCGCCGATATTGCTGAAAAAGGCATGGTGCTTACTGGTGGTGGCGCATTACTGCGTGACCTTGATCGCTTGCTAATGGAAGAAACTGGCTTGCCAGTGATTGTGGCAGAAGACCCTCTCACATGCGTTGCGCGTGGCTGTGGTCGTGCGCTTGAGGAAATGGACAAGTTGGGCAACGTATTCGCTAACGAGTAATATCGGAACCTCATCTTTGATTCCTCAACTCCATTTCTCCATGTGCTGGCATGCTTAAGGGCGTTCATCAAAAACTAGAGCCACAAGAATCTCCTGCTTTTTTTGTTCGTGGTCCCAGCCCGTTTTCACGAATGATGTTCTTTTGCGCGTTGTCGATTGTGCTGATGGCAGTTGACTCGCGCTTAAATTACCTCGCACAATTTCGCCAAACCTTTATCGCTGCACTCCACCCACTTGAAATGGTAGCCAAGGCGCCTAGCGAGTGGGGCATGAATATCCGCCACTACTTTACAGCGCACGGCCGGTTACTGGAAGAGAACCAAGCACTGAAGCTGGAAGCCGTCGAACACAAAGTGATGCTACAGCGTTTGCAAACGATCGAACTTGAAAACGCACATTTAAAGACGTTGCTGAAGGGTAATGCGCCTATTATTCCCAAAGCGATTTTAGGTGAAATTTTGCATATGGGTCGCGACCCCTTTAGCAATGTCATCGTAGTGAACCGAGGCACCCAACACGGCGTGAAGGCTGGCCAAGCGGTGGTAGACGCTGAGGGTGTTGTTGGTCAAGTTACTCGTGCGTTCCCATTCAGTGCAGAAGTCACCTTAATTACTGACGACAATCTCTCCATCCCCATCCAAGTGGAACGCAACCAGCTACGTGCGATTGCGTTTGGCGAAGGCAAAAGCAATACCATCGATTTGCCGTTTTTACCAACCAGCGTAGATATTAAAGTAGGAGACAAGCTAGTCACCTCTGGCATTGATGGTGTCTATCCAGCGGGATTGGCCGTGGCAAAAGTGACGCAAGTACGCCAAAGTCCGGATTCCCCATTTGCTAAAATCGTCAGTACGCCGATTGCGGGGGTCAACAATCATTTGCAGCTGCTGATACTGAGCTTACCTGATCCGGAAATCAAGATTGAGGATGAGCCATTGCCCACAGCGCCAACACCACCACCTGCTATTACCAATCCAGTCGCCAAACCCAAAGCAAAACCCAATGCGCCCCGTTAACATCACTACAGTACTACTTACACTGATAGTCGCGCTGACCTTTCAGCTATATCCATGGTCTGGTCAAGGCGTGATTCTGAGGCCTGACTTTTTGTTGGTCGTCACGCTGTATTGGGTCATCCGTGCTCCGTATTTAATCAATGTGGGGTTGGCGTGGTTTGCTGGCCTGATTGTAGATTTGTCCACGGGTAGCTTACTTGGTCAGCATGCGTTGGCGTTTGGTTTTGCTGCATTCTTGGCCTTGCTTTATCAAAGACGATTGGTCTTGTTTAACCGCTGGCAGTTAACTGTTTATATTTTCGCGCTTCTGATTGCGGAGCGCGCGATAGTGCTGATGCTGAAACTATTTGCCGACTATGACAATCCCGGCTTGTCGTATTTTTGGCCAGTAGTGACTAGCCTGATTTTATGGCAACTTATGGTGTTGATGTTTGGTGCACCTACTCGCCCTAGGCACTAGCGGCTGATTGGCATGGCATACAGCACAGAACTCAGAAACCATCAAAATGAGCAGCACAATTTTCGTGTGCGACTCACGATTGCTGCCTTATTGGCGCTCATTGCTTTTAGCATATTGGGTGTGCGTTTTTATTATCTTCAGATTCAGCGCCACGATTACTACCATACGCTGGCGGAAAGTAATCGCATTTCGATTGTTCCTATCTCACCCAACCGTGGCTTAATTCTCGATCGCAATGGTATTGTGCTTGCGCACAATTTTTTTGTGTATACCTTAGAAGTGACGCCTTCTAAAGTGGGTAACATGGACACCACGATTGCGAATCTGTCTGAGCTCGTTGAAATTAGCACTGTGGATCTGAAGCGCTTTAAAAAGCTAAAAGCGGAAAGTCATTCTTTTGAAAGCGTTCCTATTCGTACACACTTGAATGAAATTGAAGCAGCAAAATTTGCCGTCAATCGCTATCGATTCCCCGGGGTTGAGCTTAAATCCAGGCTCTACCGACACTACCCACGAGGCAAGTTAGGCACCCACGCCATTGGGTACATCAGCCGCATTAACGAGAAAGACTTGGCCAAGCTCAAAGAAGACAACGTCATCTCCAACTACAAAGGCACCGACCACATTGGCAAAGGCGGGGTGGAGCAAGCCTATGAACGTGAACTACATGGCAGCACCGGGTTTCAGCAGGTGGAAATCAATGCCGACGGCAAAGCAGTGAGGGTACTTTCTAGCGCGTCTCCCACTTCCGGCAACAACATTGTTTTATCGATTGATGCCAAGCTTCAAGCCATTGCAGAAAAAGCGTTTGGTGACCGTCGCGGTTCTATGGTGGCCATTCAGCCTAGCACCGGTGAGGTACTAGGATTTGTCAGCATGCCCACTTTTGACCCCAACTTGTTTGTAGATGGCATCGATTATGACAACTGGAACGCGCTTAACAATTCCATCGACAAGCCGCTAATCAACCGCACACTCAAGGGTATTTATCCACCAGGTTCTACCTTTAAGCCCTTTGTGGCATTAGCGGGTCTGGAAGCTGGCAAGCGCGAACCGCCTTACAGCATTCAGGATGCGGGTTACTTTACATTACCCAACAGCCGCCATCGCTATCGCGATTGGAAGCCAAGCGGTCACGGTACAGTGGACATGCGTAAAGCGATCACCATTTCATGTGACACATTTTTTTACGGGCTAGCTATGGAGCTAGGCATTGAACGCCTCACAGATTTTGTGCGTCATTTTGGTTTTGGGCAAAAAACCGGTTTAGATATTCACGGCGAGGTCTCTGGCCTGCTACCCACGCCTGAATGGAAGAAACGACGCTTCAAACAGCCATGGTACATGGGTGAAACAGTGATTGTAGGGATTGGCCAAGGTTACACACTGGTCACCCCCATGCAACTCGCGTATGCGACTGCCACTTTGGCTAACCAAGGCACCGCCATCCGCCCACACATCGTCAACGCGGTGGTCAATTCTAAAACGCATGTGGTGACGCCTATCCCACATACCGTGTTGGATAAAATTGAACTCAAATCGCAGAATCTGGACATTGTTAAAGCTGGCATGGTGGATGTGACATTGCCCGGCGGCACAGCCGCCTCTGTTGGCGCCAATGCGGGTTACAGCATTGCAGCCAAAACGGGTACCGCGCAAGTGATTGGCATTAAACAAAATGAAAAATACAATGAGCACAGCATTAATGAACGCCACCGTGACCACGCCTTATTTATTGCATACGCTCCTGCTGAAGCACCCAAAATCGCAATCGCTGTGATTGTGGAAAATGGTGGCCATGGCGGCTCGGCAGCAGGACCGATTGCACGTAAGGTGATGGACTACTATTTACTAGGCAAAGAGCCCGCGGAAGAAATAATACCTAAACCAGAAGCGCTACCTGCAAACGCCATTGCAGAAGATAATGCCGACATTAACGCTGAAGAAGAACACTATGATTAGTAAATTCATCACTGGTTTATTCAAGCATATTGATTCTGTGCTGCTTGCGTGCATTTTGTTCGCCATGTTGGTGGGTCTGCTTGTGCTATTCAGCGCATCCGGGCAACAACTCTCCAGAGTCAGTGCTCAAATGATGAACATGGCGGTGGCGTTAGTAGCCATGTGGGCCGTCGCCAACGTGCAACCCCAACACATTGAGCGCATTGCCATTCCAGCTTACATACTGGGCGTATTATTGCTGATTGCGGTGGCGCTATTTGGCGATATTAGCCATGGTGCCAGACGCTGGCTTAATATTGGCATCACTAAAATCCAACCATCCGAACTGTTAAAGCTAGCCGCGCCGATTATGCTGGCGTGGTACTTCTCAAAACGTGAATCCAACCTAACGGCATTAGACTTTATAATCGCAGCGGTTATTTTAATGGTGCCTGTGCTGTTGATCATGAAGCAACCGGACTTAGGTACCGCCATGCTGGTGACTGCTTCGGGTTTTTATGTAATCTTTTTGGCAGGCCTAAGTTGGCGCTTTATTTTGGGCGGAATTGTGCTCGTAGGTGCGCTGAGTCCGATTTTCTGGTCATTACTGCATGATTATCAACGTCGCAGAATAGAAATTTTGATCGACCCTACGCAAGACCCATTAGGCTCTGGCTATCATATTATTCAATCGACCATTGCGATTGGTTCTGGCGGTGCTGCGGGAAAAGGCTGGCTCAATGGTACACAAACGCAATTAGACTTCTTGCCAGAGCGCACCACCGATTTTATTTTTGCCGTGTTTGGTGAAGAGTTTGGTTTGATAGGCAATATACTTTTACTAGCTTTATTTGCCATCATTATTGGGCGCGGTTTCTATATTGCCTCACAAGCCAAAAGCACATTTTCAAGATTGCTGGCAGGCAGCATTGCCATGACCTTCTTCACTTATTGCTTTGTAAACATGGGCATGGTGAGCGGCATATTGCCAGTGGTCGGTGTACCATTACCACTCATCAGTTACGGCGGCACTTCCATGCTGACGTTAGGGCTTGGGTTTGGCTTGTTGATGAGCATACAAACGCATAAAAAGCTGGTCGCGACCTAATCATGAGAAGGAAAGCCCTTGCATAAACACATTCTAACGTTGGTTTTAAGCCTGTTGCTGATTGCCTGTGGTGGTCAACAGGCCACCAGACCTGCCCCTCCTGCACCTCCGGTTGAACGTCAAAGTACGCCTCCAGAATCAAGCTCGGGACAAACGGCTCCAAGTGGCCAAGCCGAAGTCGATACGCCTGGCGGTTACTACATGGATGATGGCCCGGAGGCGAATCCGCCGAGCAATCTGGATGACATTCCTGATGCTGTTCCAAAACCGGAGGTGATTCATCCACCTGCCACACGCCCTTATCAAGCACTGGGGGAAACCTATGTACCCATGAAAAGCTATCAACCGTTTAAACAAGCTGGTGTAGCTTCTTGGTATGGCAAACGTTTTCATGGGCGCAAGACTGCAAATGGTGAGCTCTATAATATGTATGCCATGACAGCGGCGCACCCTACATTACCGCTACCAAGCTATGTGAAAGTGACCAACCCTAGCAATGGCCGTACGGTGATTGTGCGGGTAAACGATCGGGGGCCATTTAAGCATAGCCGCATTATTGATTTGTCCTACGCTGCTGCGCACAAGCTACGTATTTTAGACCGGGGCAGCGCACGGGTTGAAATTGAGGCGGTCGACGCCGAACACTATACTGCGCAAAGCAAACAAATCACACCTGCGCCACAACTTGGCGGGGATATGGCTAGCAATGCACCACCTGGCGCCAGCACCTCTGACGGGACATTACAAAACGCTGTACAACAATTTTTTGTCCAGGTGGGCGCGTTTAAGTTAGAAGCCAACGCCAGTGCACTGAAGCAAAAACTGCAAAACCTTGGCATTGCAAGCGGTCAAGATATTAACCACGTGTATAATAGTCAGTTATACCGTTTGAAGTTAGGGCCATATGCCTCGCGCAGCAAAGCCAGCCAAATTGCAGCAGACATCAAACAACGGCTTAACATCAACAGCATTATTCATACTCAATAAATCAACCAACTAGTAAACACATTATGCGACTCACCATTCAATTGTTATTTTTTGTATTGAGCTTTGTATTGGCCCTAAATGGTCATGCAGAAGTCACACCGCCGCCAAATCTGGCGGTGAATGCCTATATCCTCAAAGATTTCAACACCGGTACCATGTTAGCTGGTTTCAAAGAAAACGAGCGTGTGGAGCCTGCCTCTCTAACCAAAATCATGACGGCTTACCTCACTTTTGAGGCGATTCAAAATCGTTATTTAAAATTGGATCAATCCTTACCGGTCAGTGAAAAAGCCTGGAAAATTGAAGGCTCAAAAATGTTCATTGAGCCGAATAAACCAGTAACCGTGGACGAGCTGTTGCATGGCTTAATTATTCAATCTGGTAACGATGCCTCCATCACATTGGCCGAAGGCATTGCAGGTTCTGAGGAACAGTTTGCTGATTTGATGAATAAAAAAGCTGCTAAATTGGGCATGAAAAATACGCACTACATGAACTCAACCGGTTTGCCAGATCCACAGCATTACACCACAGCGCAGGATTTATCTATTTTGGCGAGTGCCCTGATTCGCGATTTTCCGCTTGATTACAAACGCTTATATTCAATGAAAGAATATACGTATAACAAAATTACACAGCCAAACCGTAACCGTTTGTTGTGGCTGGACGCTAATGTGGATGGCATGAAAACCGGGCATACCGAATCAGCTGGGTATTGCTTGATTGCCTCTTCCAAACGTAGCGAGACCCGTTTAATTTCGGTGGTGCTAGGTGCAGTTTCGGAAACTTCACGCGCTATTGAAAGCCAAAAACTGTTGAATTATGGCTTCCAGTTTTTCGAAACCACTATGGTGTACAGAAAAGGCCAACCGATTAATTCATTGCGCGTTTGGAAAGGTAATGAGAAATTGGTTAATGCTGCGTTAGGGCAAGATTTATATTTTGCACTGCCTAAAGGGGATTACGCACGCGTCAAAGCCAACATGACCAGCAAGCAACCGTTAATTGCACCGGTGAAAGCCAACCAAGTGATTGGTAGCATCATCTTCACGCTAGACGGCAAGAAAATTGCCGAGCGTCCGTTGGTGGCAGCAAAAGCGGTTGATGCCGGTGGCTTTTTCACCCGTATGTTAGACAGCATTAAATTGATGTTGCAATAAGATGGCCGACATTCCTACCACACCGCAAGAAACGCTCATTGAGTTTCCATGCAATTTCCCCATCAAAGTGATGGGGGAAACGCATGATGACTTTACCGCATCTATCACGCAAACCATCCAGCAGCATATGCCTGCGTTTGATACGCATTTGATTGAGATGCGAGGTAGCGCAGGGGGTAAATACATCAGCCTCACTTGTATGGTGTATGTCACCTCCAAACCACATCTGGATGCCATTTACATTGCGCTCACCTCCCACCCGATGGTCAAGGTCGTTCTATAACCGTCGTGCCCAGGCATGCCCATCAACACACCTAGCCTGCCCATCCAGCTGAAACGCTTGGGTATGACCAATTACCAAACCACATTGGCGGCCATGCAAGCCTTTACCCAAGCCCGCGATGCATACACGCCTGATGAGCTTTGGCTGACTGAGCACCCACCGGTGTATACGCTAGGTTTAAATCGCAAAGACGTACGCCTTCCTCAAAATGATATTCCGCTTGTCATGGTGGATCGTGGAGGCAAAATTACCTATCACGGTCCAGGTCAAATTGTGATTTATTGCCTAATTGATTTAAAACGTCGAGGCTTGAATGTCCGACAACTCGTCTCCATCTTAGAGACAAGTTTGATTGATGTCTTGGCCAGTTATGGCGTGCTATCAAAAGCTAGGCAAGATGCCCCTGGCGTATACGTGCAATCCAAAAAAATCGCCTCGCTTGGCTTGCGCTTAAAAAACCAATGTTGCTATCATGGCCTGAGCCTGAATGTGGACATGGATTTAAGTCCGTTTTTGGCAATAGACCCATGTGGTTATGCAGGCTTAAGTATGACGCAAACAAAAGATTTAGGGATTGAGGCGACGTTCTCAGAAATTAGCGAGCAATTGCTTGCCCTATTGGAAGAAAAACTATATTCATGTCTAACCCAGTAAAGCCAGAACTGCCTGCAAAGAAAGTAGCCGGCGTTAAAGAAATTGATGGGGCCAAAACCTCACGCATTCCCATCAAGATTGTGCCGCAACCCATGCTGCGCAAACCCGAGTGGATTCGCATGAAAGTCCCAGATTCTGCGCGCTTTCAAGAAATCAAACGTGTGCTTCGCGAGAATAATTTGCATACCGTATGCGAGGAAGCCAGCTGCCCAAATATCGGCGAGTGCTTTAGCGGGGGCACTGCCACCTTTATGATTTTGGGCGACATTTGCACACGGCGTTGCCCATTTTGTGATGTGGCTCACGGCAAGCCCTTACCTCCAGACCGCAAAGAGCCAGAGAATCTGGCGCGCACCATTGCGCAGATGGGCTTGAAATACGTGGTCATCACCTCTGTAGACCGAGACGATTTAAAAGATGGGGGTGCACAGCATTTTGTCGATTGCATCCAAGTGATTCGACAGCAATCGCCTCACATCAAAATCGAAATTCTAGTCCCGGATTTTCGTGGTCGCTTGGACATCGCCCTCGAGATCTTACGAAAAGCACCGCCCGATGTGATGAACCACAACTTGGAAACTGTGCCTCGCTTATATAAGCAGGCACGTCCCGGTTCTGATTATCAAAACTCACTCAACCTACTTAAAACGTTCAGTGAAATGTATCCGCATATCCCCACCAAATCTGGCTTGATGCTTGGTTTAGGTGAAACTGACGATGAAATATTGGCGGTGATGCAGGATTTGCGCGACCACCGTGTGAACATGCTTACCTTGGGGCAATATTTGCAACCTAGCGTGCATCATTTACCCGTCATGCGCTATGTGGAACCCGCCATTTTTGAGCGATTAAAAGCGCATGCTGACAGTATGGGGTTTGAAAATGCGGCAAGTGGCCCCATGGTAAGAAGTAGCTACCATGCTGACCTGCAAGCGCATGCGGTAGTGTAAGAACGATAAAAAGCGTATTCTGGCAGTGCAATTCGTCTTAAGCACTGCCTGATACACACCTCTTTTGCATAAATAAGATTCGGACACAGAACACTATGGTGCCTCATTTAACTACCGCGCTGAATGGACAATTGTTATCGCTTGAAAAGCGTATGCTGGATGCTATGCCGCAGATTGAGCATTGGTTTCGCAGCCAATGGCAAGAATACGCCGCTCCTTTTTATGCCAGTGTAGATTTGCGCAATGCCGGTTTCAAATTAGCGCCGGTAGACACCAACTTGTTTCCTGGCGGATTCAACAACCTGAACCCGGAATTCATGAGCTTGAGTGTGCAAGCCGCGCAAGTGGCGGTGGAAAAAGTGTGCCCAGAAGCAAGACGTTTGCTGATTATTCCGGAGAACCACACCCGCAATACATTCTACTTACGAAACGTGTATGAGCTCAGCAACATCATGCGGGCGGCGGGCTTGGATGTGAGAATTGGCAGCATATCTCCAGAAATTACCAGTATTACTAGGCTAGAAACGCATGACGGCCACAGCATTGTGTTGGAGCCGGTGGTGCGCGAAAAGAACCGGATTGGTCTAAAGGAAAGCAGTCTGGACGGTGTGACGTATCCCGCGTTTGATAGTTGCGCCATCTTGTTGAATAACGATTTGTCCGGAGGTATCCCGCCAATTCTGGAAAATCTGGAACAAAATCTCATCCCGCCCCTGCATGCAGGCTGGTCCACCCGTAGAAAATCGCAGCATTTCGCTGCATATGACCGTGTAATTGACGATTTTTCAAGGTTATTGAATATCGACCCCTGGATATTGAACCCCTATTTTGATACCTGTGGCGAAATTGATTTTCATGCGCGCACTGGCGAAGACTGTCTGGCGCAAAAAGTAGAATTGCTGCTGGCAAAAATTAAAACAAAATATGCAGAATACGGCATCACGCAAGATCCCTTTGTGATTGTGAAGGCCGATGCCGGGACATATGGCATGGGTATCATGACGGTCAAATCACCCGATGATGTGCGCGATTTAAATCGCAAAACCCGCAATAAAATGTCCGTGGTAAAAGAAGGCTTACAGGTCTCCGAAGTGATTATCCAAGAGGGCGTCTATACCTTTGAGAGTATTAATGATGCCGTGGCAGAGCCAGTGGTGTATATGATGGATCACTTTGTGATTGGTGGCTTTTACCGCGTACATACCGGCCGCGCTGCCGATGAAAACTTGAATGCGCCTGGCATGCACTTTGTGCCATTGGCCTTTGAAAAACCATGCACGCTGCCAGATTGTGCAGGCTTACCGGATGCACCACCCAATCGCTTTTATGCGTATGGGGTCGTAGCGAGGTTAGCCCTGCTTGCAGCGGCAATTGAACTGCAAGAGCAAGACCCGCTTAATCAGTAGCCATGGCACACACAATGAAACTGCTGTTTATCATCGACCCCATCACCTCCCTTAAACACTACAAAGATACCAGTGTGGCGATGATGTGGGCAGCCGCCAAACGTGGTCACCAGCTCTTTATTTGTGAACAACATTATTTGTACTTGCAACAAGCCACGGTACATGTGCGTGCACAGGCCATCACCCTAACTGAGGGTGAACTGTGGTATCAGTTAGATGCTCAGCAAGAGTATTTGCCCAATGCATTTGATGCGGTGTTGATGCGCAAAGATCCACCGTTTGATAATGAGTATTTGTACAGCACTTATTTGTTAGAACTCGCCATGCAACAAGGCGCGCGTGTCTTGAATGACCCCAGTGCGATTAGAGGTTGGAACGAAAAACTATCGGTGGCTAAATTTCCACAATTTGCACCGGAGTTTTTGGTCACCAATAACAATGCGCGTATACGTGACTTTTTGAGCCAACATCAAGATATTGTAGTGAAACCTTTGGATGGCATGGGTGGCAGTGGTATCTTTAGGTTGACCGAGCAAGACCCCAATATAGGCGCTATTTTGGAAACCATCACCCAATACGAACAGCGTACCATCATGGCGCAACGTTATTTGCCAGCCATTTTGCAAGGCGACAAACGTATTTTGGTCATCAACGGCAAACCCCTGCCCTATGCCCTAGCGCGTATCCCCAAAGCAGGCGAGACGCGAGGCAACTTAGCTGCTGGTGGTAAAGGCGTTGCGCAACCACTCTCAGCAAGAGACCTCGAAATTGCCACCACCATCGGCCAAACCCTTAAAACGGCTGGGTTATTTTTGGTGGGCTTGGATGTGATTGGCGAGCATCTTACTGAGATTAATGTCACCAGCCCTACCGGCATGGTAGAGATTGCCGCGCAGACTGACTGCAACCCTGCCGATATCTGGATAGAAGCGCTGGAAGCTTAAGCCGAGTCCAGTTATGATAGCGTTTATGCGCTATCTAATTCTGTTGTTAACACTCATTGTACAAACCAGTTGCATTCCCTTAGACCCGCTGTACCACACACAAACTTATGTATTCGGTACTTTGGTCGATATCTCCATTTACGGTGAAGAAGAAGCGCAAGCGCAACAAATCACCAGCCAAATTACACGCGAATTTCAGCAAATCCACAACCGCCTACATGCTTGGAAACCCAGCGAAATCAATGGCATCAACCACACGTTTGTGGAAGGCAGACCCAAGCTAATTGAGCCGGATATTGTCAACATCATTCAGGACGCCACACAACTCTCCATACAATCTGAGGGGCTGTTCAACCCAGCCATCGGCAAGCTGATTAAGGCTTGGGGCTTTCAGCGGGATGAATTTACCCCGGTTATCCCCGATGAAACTACCATTAAAACTCTGCTAGCGGAGCAGCCAAAGATGACTGACATCGTTATTAATGGCCGACAAATTATCAGCATCAATCCTAACGTAAAATTAGATTTAGGCGGCTACGCCAAAGGCTATGCCTTGGATGTTGGCTTGAAATTACTCAACGAATTTCATGTGGAAAATGCGCTCATTAATATTGGTGGTAACGTGATTGCCTTGGGCAAACATGGCGATCGCCCCTGGGTGGTCGGCATTCAGCACCCTAGAAAACCAGATGCGATTGCCACTATTGATCTGGAAAGTGGCTGGGCAATTGGCACCTCCGGTGATTACCAGCGGTTTTTTATTCAAGAAGGCAAGCGTTACTGCCATATCATTGACCCGCGTACTGGTTTACCAGCACAGGGTACGCAATCGGTGACTGTGCTCATACCTCCTGGACAACATGCCGGGGTACTGTCAGACGTGACATCTAAACCGATTTTTATTAGCGATCTTTCTAAGAAGGCAGAAGCTGCTAACAGGATGAAAGTGAGTCATGTGTTGGTAATTGAAGAGGATGGTCAAATTTTGGCCACACCAGACATGTTGCCACGCCTAACTTGGTTAGACGAAGAAGCCAAACATCGTGTTCGCACACTTCAGTAAATTTCCAAAACCTCTCATAGGCGATTGGTGTGTCATTTTGCTCAGCTTAGCGCTGATTGTGCTCAGTTTTTTTACTCTGTGGTCGCACCAGCCAGCCGCAACGTTAAGGATTAGAACCGGAAACACGGTGCTTGGGGAATACAGCTTAATGCAAACCAAAACCTTTAAGGTGGCTGGCAAGTTGGGCACTGCTGTGATTGAAATTCAGCAAGGTAAAGTACGCTTTAAACACTCGCCCTGCCACAACCAATATTGCGTGCATCAAGGTTGGTTATCGCATGCCAACCAAGCAGCAATATGCATACCCAACCAAATTAGCATTGAACTGATAGGCGCGCTGGCCGCGTTTGACAGCCTAAATTACTAATGCCGCAACGCCATTTCCAAACCACAGAGGAAGATCACCGCATTGCAAAACTCACTGCATTTGCCATTGGATTACATATGCTGGAGTCAGCTTTTCCCTCACCATTGCCTGGTGTGAAGCCAGGTATTGCCAATATTGTTGTGCTATACGTGCTGCAACGGTATGGCATGCAAGCTGCCGTATGGGTGAGTTTATTGCGCGTATTTGCAAGCAGCTTGCTATTGGGGCAGTTTTTAACCCCAAGTTTTTTGCTCAGCCTTAGCGGGGCCATCCTTAGTTTGATTGCGCTTGCCATTGCACAAAGACTACCGAAACGCTACTTTAGTGTCATCACGCTAAGCATATTAGCGGCATTTGCGCACATAGCAGGCCAACTAATTGTGGTCAGGTTGTTACTTATCCCTCACGCCAGCGTCATGGTGCTGGTTCCGGTGTTTGCCCTAGCGGCGCTGTTTTTTGGTGTGGTTAATGGCCTCATTACAGCAAAGTTGCTCAGCCATCAAAGCTCATGAAAAAGGGCGGAAAGCCCGCCCTTTTTGTAAAACAATCACCAGATATGCGCTACTCTAATAACTCTCTCCAGAGTGTGCGCTTACCAGTGAATCGACCTTCAGATGGTGGAATTTCTAAATTTCTCTCACGCACAGGTGTTGGATTATCCGCCGTCACCACACCCGAAACTGGAAGCCCATCAACGTATAAAACATGCAAACCTACAATCACTGAATCATACTTTGTTGATACTATGCCGTTACCAAGTGATGCCCCTGTGGCAAAGTCAAAGAAGTTATTATAGCTATAGCCTCCAGGTGAACATGCAGTGGTAGACGGTACTGTGGTTGGGAATTGAAGTGCGCCCAAATTGAGTTTACCTTCAATATTCACGCGTTCACCTGTCACAGGTAGATCCACAAACCAGCCACGCCCAGTAAAGAAATTCACTGGACTTGCACTCGTCACGACCCTTGTATCCAAATTATTTGCATCTGTATTATTTGTCATGGTCTGTTGCACCAACGTTGTACGCGGGTTAATCAGCGTTGAACTTGAACCATCATCTTTGATAGCGTAAATTGTTTGTTTTTGTGTGTTAGTTAAGTCTGCAACCTCCAAATACTTACCTGTACCCACAAAAACAACTCGGCTACCCGCAATTTTGCCCAATATAGGCGTTGTAGTAATCGGTTGCGGGTTGGTGCCTGCCGTGTCTGAATATAGTGTTGCAAATTTAAACACTGAACCAGTGCCCACCGTTGCCGCTGTGGATGAATTAACATCAAAGCGCCAAATATTACCTTGCAGATCGCCACCATAGACGTAGCCAACAGCATTGCCTCCAATTTCTACGTTATAACCAGCGATTTTCGCCAGCCCTGACGGGGTTGCAGTATCACCCACATTGGTGCTGATTTTGCTGATGATAGCGCCTGTTGCGGCGTTAAGTACGTATAAATACCCTTTGCCATCTCCTGGGCTAGTGTTGTTGTAACCGGAGGTTACAAGCACCACCCATGTACCATCGGACTTGCGAGTAACAACCGGCTGACCAAAACTAAAGCCGATATCATCATCTTGCACACTACCTGAACCCGCTGTAGTTGTAAGCTCCCAAAGCAGAGTTGGTGAATTCGGATTGGTAACATCTAAAGCATAATAGCCACGACCACCCGCATTAAGACCACCAACTAAGATAGTTTTCCATACAGCAGTTGAAGCAACATTACAGTTAGCTGTACATACATCCGTCACTACTGGAGTACCATTCACCAAATTAATGTGCGATGTAGAGTAATTAAAGTCTGCAAGCTTCCACAAATTCGGCATCACCATACTTGGGATATAAGCCCAACGCTCCACACCATTCTCCGCTGAGAATGCATGCATCATGCCATCATTGGCACCAATATAGACGGTACCAGCGTTGACCACGGCATTGCTTGATTGATCGCTTTTGAATGTGGTGTAGCCAGGATATGGATAACTAAACACTGGTTTACCCATAAAGGTTGGGGTAGATTCCAGCGTATCACCCATCACGGCAGTACGTCTTCTAAATACACGGTCATCGTCTAAATTGGTGTCTCTATCCTCATGTGAATATTGACCACGCAAATATTTAACTAAATTAGCACCTTCTGCATTGGCTTTTTGTGTGGTCGTTAAGCTGCTCCATTGGTTCAAGCCTGCTAATTTTGTTGCATTGAAAAAGCTTGGATTTGCAGCAGCATAGGTAGCATCAAAGTCTGTTAATTGGTATGTGCCTGTAGTTGAATTAAACTGAGATGTCTTAATATTCCTGTCATCTCTATCAATAAGTACCATTGGGCTAGTTCTAGATGTACTCAACGTGCCAGAACAAGCAGTCGCCACTGGTACTTTACAATATTGAGTACCAGATCTTTCATTACCAGAAAACCCTACCACGCCGTTACTACATACACCCGTAGTTGGTAATTCACAGTTGTAAATGGTTGTATCACCAATCGTTTGCGCAACTGGAGTAGTCGCACAAGAATCAGCTGGCACGTCCTCAACGCACCAAAGGGCATTGGTATTGGTTTCGCCTGTATCAGTATTAATACCACGCGCCTCTAAATTACCTGTCCAAACTGAGGATGTATAACTGGCAATAAACGATTTATTGTCGCCTGCTACAGGGTTAAGCGTGCTACTTGCCGCGGCAGCTGCAGAGCCTCTACGAGTATTAATACCTGCTAGAGCACTAGCTAAACCAGTTGCCAAAGACTCTGGGTTACTGGCACTGAAATATGAACCACGACCATTGACGGCAGCATGCCACATATCATCAATATGTTTTGGTCCCTCGGTGGTGTTAACTGTAGAAGTGGGAAAGAGCAAAGGCGATTGATATTCCAACTTTTCAGGAATTGGCCAGTTACAGGTGGTACCATCGGCTTGCCAAGGGCATACAGGTGGGGTGGCAGCAGAGTTTGCAGCCAATCCTAGCTTTACTGCAAAATAGTCTCCAGAACTATCCTGATCATAAGTAGAGGAGTACTTCATACGGCCGTTGGCACCTAAGCCAAGAGTGAAAGTGGTCATATGCTGTTGCGTGTTATTGTCTTTTGCACTCTTGAATACATTGTTCTCGCACAACGGTCCGATAGTTGAAGGCGATACAGCTGTACCACAATTATTTAGCGCTGAAGTACGTAAATCAGTTTTGTAGTAATAGAGTGCTACATCAGCCAAACTATCACTAGTACCTCCACTATTAACGACACCATCTTCTCTTGGGGTACCAACCAAGACCGGTGTTGATGGGTTTGGTGCGGCGTTATCTGTACATGAGCCACTTACAAAAGCAGAGTTATCGGGATCATTCGACCAAGTGGAGACTGAGCAACCTGCAGTTGGACTGGTGGATTTACAGTATCCGATTTCAGGAATCGTTCTAATTTTTCTTCTCCCATTGGAACAGTTATCCCTCACGCGATCATATCTATTCCTCTTGTAAGTGTAACTGTAATTAGCTAGTAACACTCTGCCATCAAGATATGGTCTCTCTTCCTCACCATCTTGGTTGCCTACTGCAGTGGAGCCATCTAGTTTAAAACCATCGTTTCCATTCCAAAAACCATCAGTAGACAACAAAGTAAAGTTTTGTTGGCAAGAATACTGTACTGGGTCTGTTGTACCGCTCTGCAAACCAGAGTAATACAACCCAGCATTTGAGAGTGCTTCCCTTAAAGGCGTACCACTGTTACCACTGATTGAGTAGAAAGTGTCATACCAATCGTTTCTATGGTCACCGGTAAAAGTGTCCAACTCTACCACTGGGGTGGATGAACTGTTAATTTTCATCAACCCAACACGATACCGATCACCAATCGCTCCAAAGGCTAAACCTGCAGAGGTTTTCATCATCAACATACGTGTACGGTAGTAGCTATACCAGTTGGCAAAATTGGTAAGCTTCGCGGCATCAGTATCAGGGAAGATATCTGAGGTAAATTTAATTGTGTTTTTGTTTCCAGAAATTGGACCAATCCACAATGATGCGTTTGTAACATTTGCAGTACTCGGTGCTGTAATGGTTATGACACCATTAGAAGCTGTAGCACTGTAACCATTGAGCGTTATTTTACTGGCTATATTAGCTGCCATTGTAATATTGGAAATATTAGCTTCAGTTGCTGATGCTCCGCTCATTAATTCAACACCACCTACACCGTTAACACTGCCAACCTTGATACTACTAATTGAGGCAGATGTGTTGGCCCCGCCACTACCCGCTACAGTAATTGTGGTAGTTTTAGTGCTTGCAAGTCTACGCTTTAAAAATGTAGTGCTGTTTGTACCAAGTATCGTATGATCGCCTGATACAGTATTAGCAATTGCCGTATTACATTCCGTATAAAATGTGGAGCCGGTATTGAAGTAATCTTTGTTGGTTTGAGTACCAGCATATACATAATAAACAGCGCCGTAAGGTCCTAGTGAACTTAACTTATATGAGCCACTACTTTGGTATGTATCGTTGGCACTTTCTGGCTCAAATCGGTTAGCAATAAATTCACTATTTAGATTTCGAGATGCGCTGCTACTGTCGTAGCCGCTGTCTTTAGCTGCCGTGAAATCTGCATTAGCAAAGCTCACTTTTTCGCCATTAATGGGAGGGGTATATGTAATGTTTGGATCATAATACACAGCATTACATTGACTACTTAAATAGCCATAATCCCCTCTAAAGTTATGCGCAGCATCCGGCATTGCTGTCCAAGTCATACTGCCAGAGTTATCCAACACAAATAAAATATTGGGTTTAACTGTAGTGTTGGTTGAAGTCACCAATGGTGCAGTCGCTAACTCTACATTGGCTGCCATGGCTACAGACTGTGCAAAACCTGCAAATAAAGTTGCAACACAAAAGAGATTTATAAAGTATGAACGCATTTTCATTGTTGTCTCCTAGTGGACAAAAGCTTGCACATAACTGATGGCATTTTTTGGACCTTCTACCCGCACGGTGACACGAAGGCGGGGAGTTTGGCCAGCCTTAGGGCAGCCTGGGCCAAAGCATATATTTTGAGGGAGCGGAACTTCTTGACCGTTTTTATCTTCTACCCCAGAGCTAAATAAACAACTCTGCGGAGTAGCAACACCGTCTGTACGGCACATACGCTGAATAATATAGCGCACAGTATTGCCACTCACATCCTCAGCTAATGACACATTATTTTCATCATCCCAAGTATCGTCATCCGTTAAGTCAAGGTCTGGGTCAACACTTGCGTGGTACCCTGGCCTAGCGGTTTTGTCAGTGATATTAAGAGTATGTGTGGCATCAGAAATAACATTTAAACCATTGTTATCAGCTGAATCTCGCATGCCAATCAACTGTGTAATGGCTGCTTCAATACCAGCGTCTGCCGAAGTAGTTGCTGCCTGTTTAAACGACAAATTACTGCCGATTAAGGTATTGGTATCGACAGAGCGAATCAATGCAACAGCTGCAAGTGACATAACGACCAAAGCGACTAAGGCGATAAACAGCACCACCCCTTGCTGTTTGCTGGCTGTGCGAAGAGTCATTTGATTAGTATTCCAACTCATAATGTTTCCCTTGACCACACGACATTTCGCATCGGAATAATCGTTTCAAACACGCGATAGTGATAACGTCCCCAATTAGCGTCTGCCGAACTTAAATCAATTGCAGGCGCAGGTGAAGCCACACTAATTGCACCGCCAACGGGAACATCTTGCCAAGCACATAAACCTGTAAAATTAGTGCTATTACATGCTGCCGTGACGACTGCATTGTCAATTTGCGGGTTACGTGCCACAACTGCCAAGCGAACTGCTTTAATGCGGTTGCGGTTCGCAACAGACGGCGCTGCCCATGTGGTACCTGTAGGTTCAACCCATTGAATAATCGTATTGGAATCCGCTGTATTGGATATGCCGTACTGCGCTTGTAAATTGACAATATCGGCTACAATTGCTACTCCATTACGTTCCAAATTGCCGTTATTGACGCGGTAGGTCACCTCATCCCATCTGCCCAAGCAAGAGAAATCGGAGCCTAAATCACCAATTGAATCTTGCATGGTCACAGTAAATGGCTCAACCGTTCCTGTTACTGCGGTAGCTCGGGTTAATGTGCAATCTATTCCATTGGTCATTAAAACCACATCGTTTACTTGGCAACCTAGATTGTTTCTCACTGTGGCGACATTACCCAAGCGCGAATCTAATGTTGTAGGAGAACCACCTGAAAAGCTATTACCGTAGCGAATTGTAATTGTGTCGCTTGCGTTGACTCCAGCAGAGGCTACGCCATTTGTTATGCTGACCGGCGTGATACTGGTGACACCACTGGAGTTATAGGTGACATTGGCGCACTCTAGCGGCGAATCCACAACACCTGGTTGACCAGCAGGCATTAACGGATAACCTGCCTGTTTTAGCTCGCGACTAATACCATATAAAGCAATACCACCACTTGTTTGTGCGTCAGCTGTACCCGTGGTACCACGCTTTTGTCCCTCAAATACAGACATGGCTTGGGAAATGGCTAATGTTGCTAGTAGGCCAATCACTAGGCCAACCATCAGCTCTACCAAGCTAAAGCCATGTTCTTGGTGTTGTATTCGGCAATTATGGAGTTTCATACTATCCACCTACTATATTAGTGATTGTGGTGAAGCAATGAGCAACTGTCATAAAGCATGGTGCTGTGGTTGCATTTGCTGCAGCCGCTTCTCCAGGGGCTGTCCAACCCACAGTGACCTGATACTCTCCTGGGTTAGCAGTTGCAGTAACGCTACGTCTACCGCCAGGAATCATGGCAGAAATATCTGTGCTGGCCTCCACGTAAGCAGCCAAATTACTAGGGTCTGCCCACATTTCACCAATTCGCTTTTGGGCAATGTAACTTGCATCTGCTCTATATTTGGCAGCACCAGTGTTTTTAATCATCGCCGCTTGTAAACCAACCAGCGCTAATATCCCCAATGAAAATATCAGCACGGCGATTAAGGCTTCCAATAACACGGAGCCTTGTTGCTTAACCAGATGATTTTTATGTAGATGTGTCTTCATTTGCTTTATCTCATATTAGCAGGCTTGCGGACTAGACCCAGATGTTAAACTGGGATTACACATTTTGGCGTTACCGCCAGCACCTATAGTAACTCTTAAGTTTCTAGTAGCATTTGCTGCAGTAAGATTGACACGTGTGAGGGTTGGTGGCGTTGGTGAGCCTGGGTTAGCTACAACACCCCCCATACCATTGAAGGTGACTGTGGTTGCAGGTGTGGTAAGGTCACTTGCAAGCGCCACTCGTGTCACATCTCTTGAACCCTCACTTGCTAATCTTGATTCAATTTCAGTACCATCAACCAATTGAACCCTCCAAGAAGAGTCTGCCCCCAAGATAAATTGCACATTTCTATTTCTTGCTACGGCTTCACCCCTTGCCTTTTGCAAACCATTAGCTATAGATTCAGCAGCGTTACGCACCTGTGAGTTGACTAACATGGCTTGGAAGCTTGGCACTGCGATGGTGACCAAAATGCCCAATACCGCAACAACCACTGCCAATTCAATGATGGTAAAACCAGCGCTAAATCTGGAGCGAATTAACATGCTGAACCTTTACTTCTAATCCAGCAGTTTTGGGTGCCTGATGTCCATGCAGTTACGGATGTTTTTGTATTGGACTGATTAAGCGAATAGGTAAAATTTGCCATTGTGTTTTGTCCAGTGGCAGTAAGTGTGTAAGCGGCTGCGGTAAGCGGACTGCATGAGTACTGGAAAAATGTAGTTGATGTTGGACAATTAGCAAACCCGACGTAGGTGCGGTTATCTAGAAAAAACTGCTCCAACTTAACTCTAGTATCAGAGAGTGCTGCGGTCGCTTCAGCAATTCGACCACGCCTCACATAATCGCCATAGGATGGTATGGCTATGGATGCAATAACGACAATCACTGCAACCACAATCATCAATTCAATGAGACTGAATCCAAGATGTCGTTTGTTCAATTTCATCATGACTTTATTGTCCATATTCTTCCCTTTTATCTCATATTCATCATGCCAAAGTCGTTTGGCATATGTCTATCAGCATCCGACAATCGGTAAATTAAGAGATATAAACGGTTCTGTTCTGCATATTAAGCACTGATTTCTAACATTAATGATAAAATTTCGGTTTATTCTTTTGCGATTCATGGTGTGACACTATGCGTAACTTTTATGCCAAAACTGCCTACTTATCACTACTGTTGATACTGCTATCAGCTTGCGGTACCAAAGGGCCGTTGTACATTCCTGAGCAGCAATATCCGCAAGATACCCAAGAGGCAGCGCCACAACCGGCGCCAACTGCACCCGCATCTAGTTACTAATTTTATTTTTAAGCCATCATCGTGAGTTCATTTCAATTAAAAAACGGCTCGTTATATGCCGAGCAGGTTTCATTAACGACTATTGGCGAGCAATATCAAACGCCTTGCTATGTCTATTCCAAAACAGCGTTAACAGAGGCATTCAAGCAATTTCAAGTGGGTCTTAAAGGCACCAATCACTTGATTTGCTTTGCGGTTAAAGCTAACCCTAGCTTGGCTATTCTCAACTTGTTTGCATCCCTAGGTGCAGGGTTTGATATTGTTTCTGGTGGTGAATTAGCCCGAGTAATCGCCGCTGGGGGCGACCCAAACAAAGTCGTGTTCTCAGGCGTTGGTAAAAGCCACGATGAAATGCGCGCGGCACTCACGGCTGGCATTTTGTGTTTTAACGTGGAATCCGAGAGTGAATTACACCGACTCAACCAAGTAGCAGGAAAGATGGGCAAAATTGCCCCAGTCTCCTTACGTGTCAATCCAAATGTGGATGCAAAAACGCATCCTTACATTTCTACCGGGCTCAAAAACAATAAATTTGGTGTGGCATTTGAACAAGCTGTTCGCCTATATGAGTTGGCTGCATCCATGCCCAATATTGCGGTGCATGGGGTGGATTGCCATATTGGCTCACAAATTACCGAGCTATCACCTTTCTTGGATGCGTTAGACCGCGTGCTGAGTTTGGTCGACCACTTAGAAGGCAAAGGCATTCACATTGACCATATTGATGTGGGAGGCGGCATTGGTATTACCTACGCGGATGAAACACCGCCTGCCTTCCAAGAATATGCGCAAGCCATCATGCAAAAATTAGCGGGGCGCAATGTCAAAGTGATGTTTGAACCTGGCCGTGCCTTAGTGGGTAATGCCGGCGTGATGCTCACCAAGGTGGAATACTTGAAAATGGGCAATTTGGACGACGCAGACAAACCCAAAAACTTTGCGATTGTCGATGCTGCCATGAACGACTTAATGCGTCCAGCTTTGTACGACGCGTATCATGAGATTGTGGCTGTGCAACCACGCGATGGGAAAGCGCAGACGTTTGAAATTGTGGGCCCAGTGTGCGAGAGCGGTGATTTTCTTGGACGCGACCGCGCTTTAAATCTTGAAGAGGGTGATTTGTTGGCGGTGAAATCGGCAGGCGCTTATGGCATGAGCATGGCCAGCAACTACAACACCCGCCCACGCGCCGCTGAAGTGATGGTGGATGGTGACCAACATTACCTGATTCGCGCACGTGAAAAAATTGAAGATTTATTTGCGCTGGAAACCTTTAAACAATATCCGCAAGGTTGAAAAAACAAACACTTAGGCGTACATTATCCGCGAGCAATTGTTTGCTTAATACTAAAAAGTCATTGATCCATATTTTCTACAAGGGAGAAGAGAAATGCGTAAATGGTTATTTGCAGTATTCGCGATGTTAGTTGTGTTCACCTCAGGCTGTGCCACGCAACAAACAACGGCAGCACCAGCATCCAGCGGAGAGATGCTGGCGGAAATTGCACCGTATGATGATGCACCTTTTGATCTACTGCCAGAGATGGTGCCCGCAGAATAAGCTCTGCATACCACAAAAAAAAGCGAAGCAAATGCTTCGCTTTTTTTTATCAATCTCTCGGTAAATATTAATCGAATATCAATCAAAAATTACCGTTTTGTTGGCGTACAGCAATATACGATTTTCAATATGCCAACGCACCGCCTTTGAGAGCACCACTCGCTCCAAATCACGACCTTTTTGAATCAAATCTTCCACTTGATCACGATGAGAAATACGGTCAATGTCTTGTTCAATAATTGGGCCTTCATCCAGCACCTCAGTCACATAATGACTGGTCGCGCCTATCAGTTTTACACCACGTTCAAAGGCACGATGGTAGGGGCGTGCGCCAATAAACGCAGGCAAGAAGGAGTGGTGAATATTGATGATTTTTTGTGGATAACGCGCCACAAAATCGGGCGACAAAATCTGCATGTAGCGTGCTAACACGATTAAATCGATATCATATTGTGCAAACAACTTAAACTGCGCCGCTTCTACTTCTGCCTTGTTAGCTTTAGTTGTAGGGCTTTCTTTGGTCACTGGCAAATAGTGAAAATCAATGCCGTAGAATTTCACCAAGGCCTCGGTATCGCGATGGTTACTAATGACCAAAGGAATTTCACAGGCCAGCTCGCCGCTTTTGTGTCGGTGCAGCAAATCGGCCAAGCAGTGGTCATATTGCGACACCATAATGGCTACACGCGTTTTGTGTTGGGATAGCTTGAGTTGCCATGTCATGTTAAAACGCGTAGCAATCGGTGAAAATGCTTGGCTGAACGAGGCCTCATCCACATTAAAATTCGCTAAATCCCACTCCACACGCATTAAAAACAGATTATTTTCTGCATCCTGATGTTGGTCTGCGTGTAAAATATTTGCATTGTGCTGATAGAGAAAATCAGCAATTGCTGCCACGATGCCTTTTGCATCTGGACAAGTTATTAAAAGTGTTGCGGTATTTTTCATAGCCATTGTGTGCACGCACATCATTAAAGTGATGTGATTATACCCGATGCAGCCACACACTGAGCAATCACGAGAGAGTACAAGCATGAGCCAGACGAACCAAAGTTCACCATCGAATCAACCACTACCGGAAATTGTGTTAGCCAACCCACGCGGTTTTTGTGCTGGCGTAGATCGAGCGATTATTATCGTGGAACAGGCACTGGAGAAATTTGGGGCGCCCATTTACGTGCGCAACGAGGTGGTGCACAATAAGTTTGTGGTGAACCAACTGCGGGATAAAGGCGCGATTTTTGTCGATGATTTAGACAAAATCCCGACGGGCAGCACCGTGATATTTAGTGCGCATGGCGTGTCCAAAGCTGTACGTGCAGAGGCCGATGCTCGCGGCTTGACCGCTTATGACGCGACTTGTCCTTTAGTAACTAAAGTGCACATTGAAGTGGCTAAAATGCGTAAAGAGGGTTTGGAGATTGTCATGATTGGCCATAAAGGTCACCCTGAGGTAGAAGGCACCATGGGGCAAGTGGAAGGCGACCCCAATGCGCAAGGCATGTACTTGGTGGAGACGCCGGAAGATGTGGAAAAACTTCAGGTAAAAGATACCAATAAATTAGCCTTTGTCACGCAGACCACGCTCTCGATGGACGATGCGGCGCAGGTGATTCAAGCGCTTAAGGCGCGCTTTCCAAACATTCAAGCGCCCAAAAGCGATGACATTTGCTATGCCACGCAAAACCGTCAGGATGCCGTGAAGATTATGGCCAAGGACTGTGATTTAGTGATTATTGTCGGCTCTCCCAACAGCTCCAACTCCAATCGTCTGCGTGAGGTTGCGCAAAACCAAGGGGTAGAAGCCTACATGGTAGACAATGCGAGTTTTCTAAAGGCGGAATGGTTGATAGGCAAACAAAAGGTTGGTGTGTCTGCCGGTGCATCCGCCCCAGAGATATTGGTGAAAGAAGTTATCGCACAATTGCAACAAATGGGGGCGAGTCAGGTCAGAGAGTTACAAGGCGTGACCGAGAGCGTGGTGTTTCAACTGCCAAAAAATTTGGTCAATGCTCCGAATAAAGCAAGTACTCAATAAACCTATTATCTCTACATGCATAAAATTCCTGTTTCGGCATTGGTGCTTATTCACACGGCTGACCTTAAAGTGTTGTTGATGGAACGCGCAGACAAGCCTGGATTTTGGCAATCGGTGACTGGCAGTATCGAACTGGGTGAAACGCCTTATCAGGCTGCCATCCGCGAGGTAAAAGAGGAGACCGGCTTAGAGGCATTGCAGTACGACTTTCAGGACTGGCACGCCAGCAATGTTTATGAAATTTATCCACATTGGCGCTATCGCTATGCGCCTGGCATCACGGAAAATACAGAGCATTTATTTGGCTTATTGTTACCAAGCACACTCCCAGTAACATTAGCCCCCAACGAACATCTGCAATATGAATGGGTAGACTGGCGCGATGCTGCTAAACGTGTGTTTTCATGGACCAATGTGGATGCCCTGAAGCGTTTGGGCGAGCACTATGGGCAAAAACTATAATCGGCATGGTCAGATACTTTAGACATTCAATTCCAAACGCATTAGCTACATTTGCTATTACCAAATAAAATCGTTTCTTCAGCAACGCATTCTATTAAGTTGTAAAATATCGATTAATTATTTTTACTGTTGAATTATGCAAACCGCCACCATCAAATTTGAAAAGTTTCAATCTGCCAAAGATGACGATTGCCAAGCACGTATCTTGGCTGCCCGTGAAAAACTTGGCAAACGCTTGGTGATTTTAGGCCATCATTACCAACACGAAAGTGTTTACCGCCATGCGGATTACACCGGAGATTCACTTAAGCTTTCTAAATACTGCGATGGCTTAGATGCCGAATACATTGTATTTTTAGGTGTGCATTTTATGGCAGAGGTGGCTGATATTCTGAGCCGCCCTGAACAAATCGTGATACTGCCAGACCTAGCAGCAGGTTGCTCGATGGCGGACATGGCCAACTTAGCCAAAGTAGAGCGCAGCTACCGCGAGTTGAATAAGGTGCTGAATTTTGACGAAGAAATCACGCCTGTCACTTACATCAACTCTGCCGCCGACCTGAAGGCATTCTGTGGAGAACATGGCGGTATTGTTTGCACCAGCACCAACGCACCCAAAATTCTGGATTGGAGCTTTAAGCAACGCGAAAAAGTATTGTTCTTCCCAGACCAAAACCTTGGTCGTTGGAGTGGTCACAAAATGGGCATTCCTCTTGAGCAAATGCCGGTGTGGGATCCCGACCAACCACTAGGCGGCTTAACCGTCGAACAAATCAAAAACGCTAAAATCTTATTGTGGAAAGGTCATTGCGCGGTGCATCAAATGTTCCGCCCACAAAATATTGAGCACTTTAAAAAACTACATCCGGATGGTTTTGTGATTTCTCATCCGGAAGCACCTTTTGAAGTGTGTTTAAACTCAGATTACGTGGGCTCAACTGAGTACATCCTCAAAACCGTTTCGGAAGCACCTCCCAACACCAAATGGCTGGTGGGCACAGAGCTTAACTTGGTCACACGCTTGGCTGAGCAAATGAAACCACAAGGCAAACATGTGCAATTTATGAGCCATGTGGTGTGCGAATGCTCAACCATGGCACGCATAGACCCGCAGCACTTAGCTTGGTGTTTAGAGAATTTGGTCGAAGGCAATATAGTAAATCAAATCAAAGTGCCTAAGCATGAGGCGGAATTGGCCAAACTTACGCTAGACCGAATGTTGGCTGCCTCTTAACATGAGCGCATGTCCGCTTTGCCAACCTAGCCCGCATCCTGTGCTTTGGCAAGACGATTTTTGCCGCGTAGTGTTGCTGAATGATGCTTACTACCCAGCCTATTGCCGAGTGGAGTTGCTTGCACATGTCAAAGAGATGACCGACTTAGCGCCGCAAGACCGCGCACGCACTATGAAAGTGGTATTTGCAGTGGAAACGGCTATCAGAGAAGTAATCCAGCCTGACAAAATCAATTTGGCCAGTTTAGGCAACAAAACTCCACATATGCACTGGCATGTGATTCCGCGTTTTGAAAATGACAGACACTTCCCTAACAGTCATTGGGGGGAGGCTTTGCGTAACACTTCCGCAAAGCCTCTAACTTCATTACAAATCCAAACATTGACTGAAAAAATAAAAGCACATGTGGAATGTGCTTTAGCTTAAGCGTTCCCCAGTGGGCGGTTCATCCGTCATGCTCAACTCCGAAGTACCATTACGCATGGTCATGGTGGCATACGCAGGTTGGTCGCTCGTCGGATACTGCCAATAATCAGTTGGATAGCCATCCTCATTAAAACGGCCAAGATAAGTCAAATCACTGACTTGCAAACTATCTGGATCTTCTGCTACCTCACCATATTCCAAACGCAAATAAGCTGCTACTTGCTCTTCAGGTGTAATTGGATTGCGCATGCTTGAAAACTTGAGCCTTAACAAGGCGATGAATTTGATGAGCGGCACCACCAAAAAAACCATCAGCAAGCGCGATAGCCAATTATGCCAACGCTTTTTGACTTTGGGATGCAAAAGTGGCATGTTTAAACCACGAGTCTGGTCACGACTTTGCCATTCACCAAATGGCTTTCGATAATTTCATCTATATCTTCTTTATCCACAAAGGTATACCAAACTGCCTCTGGATAGACCACCATAAGCGGGCCTTCCCCACAGCGATCAAAACAACCGGCTCGATTAATTCGCACTTTGCCTTCGCCATTTAAACCCAATTTTTTGACGCGCGCTTTCATGTGGTCAAAGGCGGCCTCTGCCCCTTTATCTTGGCAGCAAGGCTCACCATCCGGCCGTTGATTCAAACAAAAAAAGACATGATATTTAAAGTGATTGGTCATTTTTTACCTAATAAGCGTTATGTTTAAAACATTTTCGATAGCAAAGCACTACCTAAACTAGCGGACAAGGCTTTTAAATATTGTTTTTAGGCAAGGCATTTGAGCGCAGACAGTACACACAAGTACGGCAAGCGAAAATAACGCCGCATAAAAACAATAGAAAAAGCATTACTCGGTGGAAAGGGCGTCTTCTTGGGTAAACGTCCACGTCCGTGTCACACTCAAAATATCCGTGTCGCGCCGAATATCAGCTGGAAACTCTGCGAACGGTGCCGATAACTCCACAATTTTCTTAGCCGCCTCATCCAAAATCTTATGACCAGAGCTTCGGTTGACCTGAATTTCCTCTAAGGTTCCATCAGACTTGATAGACACTGTCATTTGTAGTTGACCGTAAAGCTTTTGATTTTTGGCCGCAGCTGGGTAATTGAGGTTGCCTATGCGCTCCACCTTTTGTCGCCACGCTTCGATGTACATGGCATATTTGTATTCCTGTGTTCGCGCGCCTATAAATTTGCGTTTGGGGCGTTTTTGATACTCGTCTTGTTGCTTAGCAATCAAAGCTTCTAAGCGGTCTATCTCTTTTGCCGAGGCAATTAAATCTCTCGTATTCAGCGCTTTCAAGGTAGCCGGTTGATCACCCACCTCTGGGTCTGCTGCACTGGCTTGCTGTGTGGGTTGAGATTGTACTTTTTGTAAGGCTGCAATTTGCGTCATTAGCGCTTGTGCTTGTTTTTCCAGTTCCTGCACTTGTTGTTGCTCGCGGATTTCTTCAGCGCTTAATCGGCTAGATTTTTTAGCGCTGCTAGGCTCGGCCTGCTGTTGCAATTTAACTTCTTGTGTTTTTTGATTGGGGGAGGGCAACGCCGTTTTCATTTTTCGATTGGCGTCGGTATTGCCGCCTCTATCCAAGTTGGCCTGTGCTAACATATCCGCTTTGGTGGGCGCATCTTTGGTTTTAGAGTTGACCAACATGACTTCGATAGTCGGCAACTGGTCTTTGAATTTTTTGAGTTCGGGCTGAAATTTAATACTTAATATCACTAGATGCACCAGCACCGACAGCCAAAACGCAACCCATAACGGGTCGCGCTTCTTGCGCTTTTTGACTGCTGCTTTTACAGTCGCCGGCTGTGGTTTGCTACGTGTCAAAAGTGTACTACCCCTTCAAACCATCCAGAATTTTCTGATGCACCCCGCCAAAACCACCGTTGCTCATCACCAATATCTGGTCGCCCGCTTTGGATTCGGCAACAATCGCTTTCACCAATAGATTTAAATCATCAAACGTCTGGGCTTTGTGCGCAATCGGTTTGAGCGCCTCGGCAGCATCCCAGCCCAGATTGGCACCATAGCAGTACACCACATCTGCTTCTTTTAGGCTGGCTGGCAAAGCATCTTTCATTACCCCCAGCTTCATGGTATTGCTACGCGGCTCCAGCACGGCAATGATACGCGCCTTGCCCACTTTATGGCGCAGGCCTGCCACCGTAGTATCAATAGCGGTGGGGTGGTGCGCAAAATCATCGTACACAGTGATGCCGTTGATGGTACCTTTGACTTCCATACGACGCTTCACATTTTTAAATTGTGCCAGCGCTTCAATGGTGGTCTCCACCGCCACGCCGGCATGACGCGCCGCCGCAATGACCGCCAATGCATTCATGCGGTTGTGGTCCCCCAACATCTCCCAACTAACACGGCCTAAGGTTTGCCCTTGGTGCACAACGTCAAAACTGCCATCTTCAGCTAAATTCGCGGATTGCCAGCCCTGCTCTCCCGCAAAATACTCAACTGGCGTCCAACAGCCTCGTTTCAGCACGCGCTGCATGGACTCTTCACGACCATTTACCACCAGCAGACCTTGTTGCGGCACGGTGCGTACTAGGTGATGAAATTGGGTCTCAATCGCGGCCAAATCCGAAAAGATATCGGCATGATCAAATTCAAGATTATTTAAAATCGCGGTGCGAGGGTGGTAATGCACAAACTTGGAACGCTTGTCGAAAAAGGCGGTGTCGTACTCATCTGCTTCAATGATGAAGAAAGGCGAAATACTATTCTTATCTTGAGCTGGCACTTGTGGCAAACGCGCTGACACCCCAAAATTTTCTGGCACTCCACCAATTAAAAAGCCTGGCGCTAATCCCGCATACTCGAGCACCCAAGCCAACATTGAGCTGGTGGTGGTTTTGCCGTGCGTGCCCGCCACCGCCATCACCCATTTACCTTGCAATACATTCTCTGCCAACCATTGTGGGCCAGAAATATATGGCAAGCCTTGGTTGAGAATAGCCTCCATCAGCGGGTTACCGCGTGTCACAACGTTACCAATCACGTAAATGTCTGGATTCAGTTGAATCTGATCAGGTGAAAAACCTTCGATAAGTTGTATGCCTTGTGCTTCAAGCTGCGTGCTCATGGGCGGATAGACATTGGCATCGCACCCGGTAACATGGTGCCCGGCCTGCTTGGCGAGTACTGCAATGCCGCCCATAAAAGTGCCACAGATGCCGAGTATATGTATATGCATGAATTTCCTGTATTTGCTTTGTTCCACATCACTTGCCGTACCAACAGCATTCACACTGAAAGTCTCAAGTGGCGGGGTGCTTTATGTATTGTAATGTGCCTGATGAGCGGGTGCGCAGATAACGCATCAAATTAGACCGAATATTACCAGAATCTAGATACCGATTGATATGCGCAATATGGGCTGTTGAATGTTTGATCGGCTCAAAGCTAATGAGAAAGAACGGGTGATGAAGAGCGCACAGCGTGATAAACAGTTAGGTTATCGCACTGTGCGTGTTGATAATATAGGTTACTGCCAGCCACCACCTAAAGCGCGATATAAATTCACCATGGCGCTCATCTGTTTTTGCTTGGTCTCAATCAGTTCACTTTTTGCTTCTAGCGCTTCACGCTGAGTGAGCAAAATTTCCAAATACTCAGCACGGGCTGATTTAAATAACTGGTTCGCCACATCTACCGACTGTGTGAGCGACTCGACCTGCGAGGTTTTTAACTGATAGTTTTTCTCTAAATTATCAATATTAGATAGCTGATTCGACACCTCGCCATAGGCATTGATAATCGTTTGCTCATAATCGTAAGCCGCTTGAATTTGAGTGGCGTTGGCGTTTTTATAGACAGCTTCAATCGCGTTACGGTTAATCAAAGGCGCCATCATATCGCCCGCCAATGAATAGGCGAGCGAGGCCGGCGTATTGAGCAAGTATTTGGGATTAAACGCTTGAAAGCCCAAGCCAGCGCGGATTGCAAATGAAGGGTAGAAGTTAGCTTTGGCCACTTGAATATTCAAGTCTGCTGCCGATAACTCTAACTCAGCTTTTCGGATGTCTGGGCGATGAGCTAACAATTCAGACGGCAAACCGGTTTGAATCAACTTGGGTTTAATCTCCATAAAGCCTGTAGAGGCACGTTGAATAGGCTGCGGCGTACGGCCCAGCAAGAAATTAATACGATTTTCTAGCTCCACTTGTTGCTGTTTAATCACGTACTGCCGGCTTTGGTTTTTCTTCACTTCCGCTTCAAAACGCTTCACCGCCAACGACGTTGCTCTGGCATATTTTTGCAGCTCTTTGGTCACTTCCAACGCGTTTTGCTGGATTTTGATGTTCTGTTCTAAGTTTTCCAGCTGATTATCCAAGGCCACCAATTCATAATAGGCATTGGCAATTTCTGCCACCAAGTTGGTCACCAAAAAGTTTTTACCTTCAATCGAGGCCATGTATTCCATGGTGGCGACTTTGGTGGCATTTCTTAGCTTTTTCCAAACATCGAGTTCCCAAGATGCCTGCAAACCAAACTGATAATTGCCTAGCGGCTCAGGGAAAGCTTTACCTTCTTTAATTTCTAAACTTTCCTCTACCGCGCCATTGCGGGTGTAGCGGCCTACTTTTTCAGCATCAATGCCTGCGCCAAAATTCACAAACGGCAAGTATTCACCTTTGCGGGCTTGTATTTCGTTAGCGGCAATGCTGATGCGCTGCATCAGAATATTCACCTCTTTATTGTTAGCAACCGCCGTATCAATCAATGCCGTCAAATTTGGGTCTTCAAAGAAGTCTTTCCAATTTACATTGGCCGAATTTTCAGTGGCTTGCGCAGAGTCATTCACCGTTGTTTGCGCGCTGTATTGGGCTGGTAATTGAGTATCTGCTTTTTTCGTCATCAGCAGTGGAATCGAGCACGCTTGCGTTGTCAGGACGAGCGCACTCACCACCATCATGCGTAAAATTGTAGGTTTAATCATCTTGTTGTTCACTTCTGTTGTAATGATACAGCTCGGTCAATGGTTTAAATTCTTCGTTTTTAATCAATGATTTGTCTTCTTCCATCTTGGCAAAAATATAGTAGAGGCCAGGAATTAAGAGCACCCCAAACACCGTACCAAACAGCATGCCACCCAAGGCTGAGGTACCGATGGTGCGATTGCCCACCGCCCCCGCACCTGTGGCGACTACCAATGGGATTAGCCCGGCGATAAAGGCAAACGAGGTCATGAGAATCGGGCGGAACCGTGCTTTAGCGCCCTCAATAGCAGCTTGTGCCACTGACATGCCTTGCTCATGTTTCTGCACGGCAAACTCTACAATCAACACCGCGTTTTTACCCAGCAAGCCGACCAGCATAACCAGCCCAAGCTGCGCATAAATATCGTTAGCCAAGCCCAGCATTTTGAGCAGTATGAACGTGCCAAAGATACCGGCAGGCAATGACAGGATGACCGCCAGTGGCAATAAGAAGCTCTCATACTGCGCCGCCAGCACCATGTAAACGAAAACCAACACCACGGCAAAAATCACTACCGCTTCATTACCACGCTTGGCCTCGTCGTAGGACAAGCCCTCCCAACCCACGTCATAGCCATGCGGCAGGGTTTCCTTGGCGACTTGCTGCACCGCTTTAATTGCATCGTCCGTGGTGTAACCTTTGGCCGGCGTGGCGCGGATGGTGGCTGAGTTGTACAAGTTATAGCGCGTAATCTCGTTAGGGCCTTGGCGCTTTTTCATCTTCATAAAGGAGGAGTACGGCACCATTTCGCCCTCTTCGTTTTTCACGTAGTAGTTCAACACATCACTTGGGTATCTACGGAACTCTGGGCTGGCCTGCGTATACACTTTGAAGAAGTTGTTGAAGCGGATAAAGCCTTGCTCATAGGTACTCCCAATCAAGATGTTCAGGTTATCCATGGCTTTACCAATGGAGACGCCTTTTTGCATAGCCGCTTTATTGTCAATCTCCAGCTCGTATTGCGGATAGTTAGCGGCGTAAAACGTAAACAAGCCGGTGAGCTCTTTACGCTTGCCCAACGCCGCCATAAACTCCTGATTTATTTTGTCGAACGCGTGATAATCGGTGTTATCCGTTTTATCCAACAAGCGTAACGCTAAGCCAGAAGCTGCGCCATAACCGGGTACCGCGGGTGGCTCAAAAAACTCCACAATCGCACCAAAGTTTTTGGTGGTTTCTTCCAGCTCTTCAATAATCTGCTGCACCGATTTTTTGCGTTTGGACCAATCTTTCAGGTTAATCAGGCAGGTGCCTGCGTTAGAGCCACGCCCCTCAGTCAGAATCTCATAACCAGCCAGTGACGAGACAGACTCAATGCCATCAATTTTCTCTGCCGCTTGTTGTAAAGCACGTGCCACCTTGTTGGTCGCCTCTAAGGTGCTGCCGGGCGGGGTTTGAATAATAGCGTAAATCTGGCCTTGGTCTTCGCCAGGGATAAAGCCTGCGGGCAAGGTTTTATTGATAAAAAAAGTACCGAATACAAACGCCCCCAGTACGACTATCGTCAACAAACGCAAAGTAACGATTTTTTCTAGAAAATTGGTGTAGCGGCCTGTCAGCTTTTCAAACAGGTAGTTGAACACGCCGATGAAATAGCTAATGGGCGTTTTGCGTTTGGCTTGCCCATGATGGTTTTTGAGCAACATGGCGCACAATACTGGGGTAAGCGACAACGCCACCACGCCAGAAATGACAATAGAAGCCGCCATGGTGATGGAGAACTGGCGATAGAACACACCCACCGGCCCCGTCATAAATGCCACTGGCACAAACACGGCGGTCATCACCAAAGTGATGGCGACAATCGCCCCGCCAATCTCACCCAAAACCAATTGCGTGGCTTTATAGGGCGTCACCTGCGCATCTTCTTCCATCTTGGCATGCACTGCTTCCACCACCACAATTGCATTGTCCACCACAATCCCAATCGCCAGCACCAGCGCAAACAAGGTGATGAGGTTGATGGTAATGCCAAACATTTGCATGCAAAAGAAGGTACCAATCAGCGACACCGGCACCGCCAAAATCGGGATGAGGGTTGAGCGCCAATCGCCCAAGAAAATGAACACCACCAAGGCCACTAAAATAAAGGCTTCGACCAAGGTATGCAATACTTTATCAATCGAAGCGTCTAGGAATTTAGACACGTCATAGTCAATCTCGTACTCCATGCCTGCTGGGAAAGAGCCTTTCAACTCTTTCATTTTTTCTTTCACCTGGTCAATCACCTCGCTGGCGTTACTGCCGTAGTTTTGCTTGAGGATAATCGCCGAGGAAGGATAGCCATCTTTGTTGGAATAAATATCAAAGAACTCACTGCCCAGTTCAATCTTGGCCAAGTCTTTCAACTTCAGAATTTCGCCATCGGAGCTAGCACGGATGATGATGTCGCCATACTCCTCCGGTTTGTTGTAACGTCCTTTGTAGATCAGCACATACTCTTTGGATTGCGCCGCAATGCCTGAGCTTTGACCCAAACGGCCGGGACGCCCAATAATGCTTTGCTCGCCTATGGCTTTCATTACTTCATCGATGGAGACTTTATAAGCGCGCATCCTGTCCGGATTGAGCCAAATACGCATGGCGTATTGGCGGCTACCTAAAATCTTGGCGCTGGCAATGCCATTCACGCGTTGAATTTCGGGGATGACATTAACATTGGCGTAGTTAAATAAAAACTTCTCGTCTGCATCCTTATCTTTGCTGAATAAGTTGATGTACATCAGCATGCTGGGCTGCACACGCTCCACCACCACGCCTTCTAGTTGTACCAATTCCGGCAGGCGGCTCATCACCTGATCCAAGCGAGTTTTTACGTTAATCATCGCTTGGTTAGGGTCAGTGCCTAAGCCAAAAATCACTTGTATGGTCGCCTCGCCCGCACTGGTGGCATCCGAGACGATGTACTTCATGCCTGGCACGCCGTTAATGGCGCGCTCAATGGTAATTAGGGAAGATTGCACCAACACATCGGCACTGGCACCGGGATAAGCCAGCGACACAATCACACGCGGTGGGGCGATATCTGGAAACTGCGAAGTAGGCAGGGTGCGAATCGACAAGAAGCCCAAGAACACAATAATAAGTGACAGCACAATCGCCATCACCGGTCTTTTAATAAAGATATTAAACATAGCGCGTCTGTACTTTCACTATTCTGCGTAAAGGTCGAGTTGTGAAAGCACCTGCTCGGGCGATTTTAAATTCACAGCGATGGTCTGGCCGTTATGCACTTTGCGTAAGCCTTCCAGCAACACTTTATCACTCTCTTTTAAACCGCTTTTCACCACAAACACGTGGGGCAGTTCGGCCGCCACTTTAATGAGGCGCTGCTCCAGCTTATTGTCTTTATTCACTACATATACATAGGTTTTATCGAGGATTTCAAAGGTCGCTTTTTGTGGAATCAGCAAGGCATTTTTATAGGGGATGTCCACCATGATATTGCCGGTTTCGCCATGTCTGAGCAGTTGATTGGGGTTGGGGAAGACAGCTCTAAATTCAATGTTGCCGGTTTTGTTATCAAAGTCGGCCTCTATGGTTTCAATTACACCTTCTTGGTCAAATACCTGACCATTGGCCATTCTTAGCTTCACTTTGACTGGATTTTTGTCTGTTTTACTGGTTTTGTAATCCAGATATTCAGATTCCGGCACATTAAAATACACCCACATTTTGCTGATGTCCGACAAGGTAGTAAGCAAATCGCCCTCGGCCACCAAGCTTCCATTTCGCACATTAAAGTGATCCATCACACCACTAAACGGCGCGTTGATATCAGTAAACCCTAAGTGCGTTTGCGCCAGCTTCACTTCCGCCTCGGCTTTATCCAATTTTGCTTTCGCCAGTGATAGCTCATTGGGTGACACAATACTTTTCTCTGCCAGCGCTTTGGTATTTTGGTACTCAATACGCACCATTTCCGCCTCGGCCTTGGCTTTTTGCAAGTCCACTTGGTATAAGTTGGGCATGATTTTGAACATACGTTGACCTTTGGTGACCATTTGTCCTTCATCTACAAAAATATCCTGCAAATAGCCACGCTCCAAGGCGCGCAACTCAATATGTCGATACGCATGTATCTGACTGACATACTCTTTGACGATATTGGTGTCTTTACGCAGCGGGCGCGTGACCTCCAATTTGGACAGTGCCTCTATAGGCTCTTCAGCATGATGGCATGCGCTGAGCAGCGCAACGGATAAAGCTAACATTACATAGAATTGATTCTTCATACTCACGTTCATCATTAAAAATAGAGTGAAAGGTAGCACTGCCAAACATCGCAACCGTGAGGGTGCTTTAAGAGACAAGTCGCCAAATTGTTATTAGCTGATGTGCAAATGCATCATCAGCATGGCTATTGTGGTGAATAAGGCTTACATGAACCTTACATGGGAGAAGTTAGGGGATTAGCAGTTAAAACTTAGGTTGAATTTTGTATGTAGCTGATTAGATATACCAAGATATAAAAATACGCGGTATTGAATTTATATTTACTCAGCTGTGTGTATTGTGAATTCGGGCTTGAAGGATGGTTTAAGGGTTAAATGTGTACCAAATAGCCTCAGCACAAAAAATCCCAGGTAAACAAAGAAGCGCAATCAATAGACATCCTATGAAAATACTAAGTATATACAGACGCAATTTCTCGGATGCTAAAAAATTACGAGCTGCTAATGCAAAAAGCGCTATTACCATAGCGATGATGCAAGAGATTAAAAGTACTAGGCTGAAACCCACTGAAAATGCTGGGGTGTAGATAATGTCACCATGTGCAGGTGGCGTGTAAAGCAAAATACCTTTGGGATTAGCTAAGTAATATGAGTAGCCGTAACAGATAGCCAACACATATGTAGCAACTGTAATAGCTGCTACATATAAATGGCGTGTTTTCACTGCCCAGAATCCTATCCCAAATTCGGCGCTAACCAACGCTCAAGATAGTCTTTGTCTAACCCACGACGCTTCGCCATCTCTTCCAATTGGTCATTACCAATTTTGTCCACGCTAAAATACTTGGCCTCTGGGTGTGCAAAATAAAATCCGGATACAGCCGCCGCTGGCATCATGGCAAATGATTCGGTCAGCGTCATCTCAATTTCATCACACTGCAACAGCTTGAACATATCTGGTTTCACTGTGTGGTCTGGGCAAGCGGGGTAGCCAGGCGCTGGGCGTATGCCCAAATATTCCTCTTTAATCAGGGCATTCACATCCAGCTGCTCTTCTGGCGCGTAGCCCCACAAATCTTTACGCACACGCTCGTGCATATACTCCGCAAACGCTTCTGCCAGCCTGTCCGCTAAGGATTTGAACATTATGGCATTGTAATCATCGTGATTTTTTTCAAACTCAGCCAAGCGTTTTTCCATGCCCAAACCGGCCGTTACAGCAAACAAACCAATGTAGTCAGCGCCTTGGCCTTTGGGAGCAATAAAGTCTGCCAAACATTGGTTGGGGCGCGCCACGCCATCAATCACCGGTTTAACCGTTTGTTGGCGCATACCATAATAGGTAAACGCCACTTGTTCACGCGTTTCATCGGTGTAAATTTCAATATCGTCATCGCTTACGCTGTTGGCAGGCATCAACGCAATGACGCCATTGGCGGTGAGCCAACGACCTTCAATGATTTTTTTGAGCATGGCTTGCGCCTCTGCAAACACCTTAGTGGCGGCTTCACCCACCACCTCGTCTTTCAAAATGGCGGGGTAGCTACCTGCTAAATCCCAAGTTTGGAAGAACGGTGTCCAGTCGATGTATTGCGCAATCAAGCCCAAATCAATATTTTTAAACACACGACGACCAATAAATTTAGGTTTCACCGGTGCGCATGGCCCATCAAAACTGAGTTTTGCCTTGTTGGCGCGCGCTTCTGCCAAGGTGAGAAGCGGCGTGCCTTTTTTGTTGGCATGTTGCTGACGCGCTTTTTGGTAATCGGCTTGAATTTCTGCCAAATAAGCACCGCGCGTTTCTGGCGTGAGCAGATTTTGCATGACAGAAACCGAACGGGATGCATCGGGCACATAAATCACCGGGCCATCGTAATGCGGTGCAATTTTCACCGCAGTGTGCGCGCGTGAGGTGGTGGCGCCACCAATCAACAGTGGTGTTTGTTGGCCTTGAAAGTGCGGGTCACGCTGCATCTCTTTGGCGATGTAAGCCATTTCCTCTAAGGATGGTGTAATCAAACCAGACAAACCGATGATGTCAGCATTTTCGGCTTTTGCCATAGCTAAGATTTCCGCAGCGGGCACCATCACGCCCATGTTCACCACTTCAAAGTTATTACACTGCAACACCACCGACACAATATTTTTACCAATGTCATGGACATCCCCTTTTACTGTGGCAATCACCACTTTACCTTTGGGTTTTGCCACAATGCCAGTGCGCCGCTCTTCTGCTGCTTTTTCTTCCTCAATAAACGGAATCAAATGTGCCACGGCCGACTTCATCACGCGTGCGGATTTCACCACTTGTGGTAAGAACATTTTGCCTTGTCCAAACAAATCCCCCACCACATTCATGCCGTCCATCAATGGCCCTTCAATCACATGAATGGGACGGCCGCCGTTATTCATGACTTCGACACGTGCTTCTTCCGTGTCTTCCACAATAAACTCGGTAATGCCATGCACCAGGGCGTATTCCAGACGTTTATTAACGCTGACAGGCGCCTCCGGTGTGCCGCGCCAAGCCAGCGTGGCCTCTTCTTTTTTGCCCCCAGCTTTAAGCGTGCCTGCAAGTTCAATCAGGCGCTCTGTAGGCGCAAGCAGATTATCTGGATCCGTCACACGATTCAGCACCACGTCTTCCACGCATTGCTTTAGTTCCGGTGCCAAATCATCGTACACGCCCATCATGCCGGCGTTGACAATGCCCATGGTCATGCCCGCTTGAATGGCGTGATATAAGAATACGGTATGAATTGCTTCACGTGCAGGGTCGTTGCCGCGGAAGCTAAAGCTGACGTTAGATACCCCGCCGGAAATTTTGGCATGCGGTAAATTCTGCTTAATCCAACGCGTGGCCTCAATAAAATCCACTGCATAGTTATTGTGTTCTTCAATGCCGGTAGCAATAGCAAAAATATTGGGGTCAAAAATGATGTCTTCTGGGGGAAAATCATGACTCACCAGCAAATCGTAAGCTCGCTTACAAATTTCAATTTTGCGTTCAAACGTATCGGCTTGGCCTTTTTCATCAAACGCCATCACAATCACAGCGGCGCCATAGCGGCGGCACAATTTGGCTTGGCGCAAAAATTCGGCTTCGCCTTCTTTCATAGAGATTGAGTTGACGACGGCTTTGCCTTGCACGCATTTCAAACCGGCCTCAATCACGTTCCATTTAGATGAGTCGATCATGATGGGGACGCGCGCAATATCAGGCTCTGAAGCAATCAGATTGAGGAAATGTGTCATCGCTTTGACCGCATCCAACATGCCTTCATCCATGTTGATATCGATGACTTGCGCACCATTTTCTACCTGTTGGCGCGCCACACTCAACGCCTCTTCGTATTGCTCGTTAATAATCATGCGTGCAAACGCTTTGGAGCCAGTGACGTTGGTGCGCTCACCCACGTTCACGAACAGCGAGTTTTCATCGATGATAAACGGCTCTAGCCCAGATAGCTTGGTGACCGGCGCTTGCACCGGCACTGCACGCGGTGGCAAGTTTTTAATGGCTTCATAAATGGCATTGATATGCGCTGGCGTGGTACCGCAACAACCACCGGCAATGTTCACAAAGCCACTGACCGCAAACTCTTTAACCAAGCTGGAGGTCACGTCCGGCGTTTCATCAAAGCCAGTGTCGCTCATTGGGTTGGGCAGGCCAGCATTGGGGTAAATGCAGACAAAAGTATCGGCAATTTTGGAAAGCTCTTCTGCATAAGGGCGCATTAAAGTAGCGCCCAACGCACAGTTCAAACCAACAGTTAACGGTTTAGCATGGCGCACAGAATGCCAGAATGCCGTGACGGTTTGACCGGATAAAATACGTCCTGAAGCATCTGTCACCGTGCCGGAAATCATCAAGGGCAGGGTATAGCCCACTTCTTCAAAAAAGCTATCAATCGCAAACAAAGCCGCCTTGCAGTTCAGCGTATCAAAAATGGTTTCTACCATTAAGATGTCGGCACCACCCTCGACCAAGGCTCGCGTTTGTTCCAAGTAAGCACTCACCAACTGGTCAAACGTTACGTTACGCGCCGCTGGGTCGTTTACATCAGGCGAAATCGATGCGGTTTTGGGGGTAGGGCCTAAAGCACCTGCCACAAATCTTGGCTTGTCCGGTGTGCTGTATTTTTTGCAAGCGGCTTTGGCTAACTTGGCCGCTTCCACGTTCATCTCATACACCAGATGCGCCATGTGGTAGTCGTCCTGCGCAACGCTAGTGGCACCAAAGGTATTGGTCTCGATGATGTCAGCCCCTGCGCCTAGATATTTTTCGTGAATTTCTTGAATCACCTGCGGTTGTGTCAGCGTCAACAGCTCGTTATTGCCTTTTACAAACAATTCGCGCTCGCCGGCAGGACCTTTAAAGTCTGCAAAACGCTCACCGCGATAATCCGCCTCGGTCAGTTTGTATTGCTGAATCATCGTGCCCATTGCGCCATCCAAAATAAGGATGCGTTGCGCAAGTAAATTGCGCAATTGAGTTTCTAATGGGCTGATTTTGTTTGCCGACATACAATACTTTCAAATTCAATAATATAACTTGTGATATTTTAGCATGCGCACCAGATTTGCACTTTTACAGGGCACGAGTGGATGCGTGTTTTGACGTAGTTTTGCAATTAATTTCGGATTTGGACCAAATTTCAAAATAAAAGTGTGATAACTTAAACTTTTAATTTTGCAAAGTAACCGCATGATTGAAGGTTTAGTTCAGTTATTTTTGTGGCAAGGATTGGGCGAATTAGCTTCCAAATTTTTGCTCCCCAGTATTCCAGGGCCAGTGTTAGGTTTGATATTTCTGGTCGTTTATCTCATGATGAAAGGTGAGGTCAACGAGCCGCTTGGGCAAGTGGCCGATAGCTTCAGGCAGCATTTAGGCCTGTTATTCGTGCCCGCTTCAGTTGGGGTGGTGTTATTCCTGCCGGAACTGCAAGCACATGCGCTGGCTGTTTCCACTGCACTGCTGGTCAGCGTTGTGCTTACCATCGGGGTGACCGCTGTAGTGCTAAAAGTGTTTTGGTATTTCTCACTCAAATTTGGTAAAGGTCAGCGCCATGAATGAGCGTTTGCCCATCTCTGAAATTTGGGTGTACCTGTCTGGCGACCCACTATTTGCATTGATTATCACGCTAGCCACTTACCAGCTGGGCTATATGTTGTATGTTCGCGCCAAACGCAACCCCATCGTGAATCCAGTAGCTATTTCTGTGGTGCTAACCTGCGTCATTATTAGCTTACTCGACATGCCTTATGAGAAATATTTTGAAGGCGCGCAGTTTGTGCACTTTTTATTGGGCACCGCCACAGTAGCGCTAGCAGTGCCCATCTACAATGGCTTTAAGCGCATGAAAGGCAAAATCTTTCATATGTGGGTGGCGCTCACCGCTGGCAGCACCGTATCAATTGTCAGTGCGGTCGCCATTGCGCAGTGGATGGGAGCTAGCAACAACATGGTGGGTAGCATGTATGCCAAATCGGTAACAGCACCCATCGCCATGGGCATTGCAGAGCGCATCAATGTTTCCCCCACGCTTACCGCAGTATTCACGGTGATTACCGGGATGTTAGGGGCTATTTTGGCACCTTATATTCTCAATGCATTAAAGGTACAACAATGGTGGATACGCGGCACTGCGATTGGCGTCGGCGCACATGGTTTAGGCATTACCCGTGCGTTTAGCGTGAATGAAGAAGCGGGTATTTTTGCCAGCATGGCCATGGGCTTGAATGGTGTGATTAGCGCGATTGGACTGCCCATCGTGCTCACGCACCTACGCCCTTATCTTGGTGTATAGGCCTGTAGCCATCGCTCTAGCACCACCACAATATAGGCTTGCTCGTCCAACGTAAGTTCTCGCCCTTGAGGAATGGCATGCCATTTATGCAAGCAACCGCGGCAACAACAAGCCGTAGCATGCTGCGCTACAAATACAGGGTGGCCACGCATGGGGGTTTGTTTACCTTCATTTTCTATCACTGCGGGCGCGAGGCGCTTTGCAACAAAATCTTCGGCATGGCTCAGGACTTCAGACAACCCTTTTTCTTGCAGATAACGTAAATCCCGCGCATTCAGCTTAAACCCGGCCCTAAACGTGGAGCGGGCGAGCACAGTAAACAAGTCATCCAAATCGCGCATGGCCTGTTAATGCAGTTGCTTTAATTCCAAATCGCGCAATTTCGGCGCTAATTTTGCCGTCAGCCCCACAATGCCAATGGTCATCATGCCGCCAAAAATCACCGAAGGTATCAAACCTAAGGCTTTGGCCGCCACGCCCGATTCAAATGCGCCTAATTCATTGGATGAGCCAATAAAGATGCCATTAATGGACGATACGCGGCCACGCATGGCATCCGGCGTGGCTAACTGCAGAATGGTTTGGCGCATCACCACAGAGATACCATCCAGCACGCCTGAAAGCATCAAGATAACCGCCGCCAACCAAAAATAGGGGCTTAGCGCAAAGCCTATCATGCAGGCGCCAAAGCCAGCCACGGCGCCCAACAGCCAACGCCCTGCATGCAAATTGATCGGGTGTCTGGTCAACCATATTCCTGTTGCAATCGCCCCCACTGCCGGGGCAGCACGCAACACGCCCAAGCCTTCTGGCCCCATTTGGTAAACGTCATGCACAAACGCAGGCAACAACGCCACCGCACCGCCAAACAGCACGGCAAACATGTCCAACATTTGTGCACCAAACACAATTTGGTTACCCCAAACAAATCGCAAGCCCTCACCAATGCTCTTGAACACGGGTGGGCTGTCTTGTGCTGGTGGCTCTTGTACTTTTAACATCAGCATGGCCACCGCTGCGCCAGCGCACAAGGCACTGGCCAAGGCATAGGCCATGGTTTTGCTGGCAAACCCCACCAACAGGCCACCCACCGCAGGGCCAAGAATTAAGCCAATTTGGAAGATGGAGCTACCAATGCCAGCACCACGGCCAAAGGACGTTCTCGGCACAATAATCGCAAACAAAGTGTTGTAACTTGGGGCAATAAAGGCTCGGGCAATGCCGGTGAAGGCGATTGAGCCGTAAATCCACCATTGTGGGTTACCCGCAATCCAGCCATGAGAAACAGCCATTAAGGTGAGGGCATTCAGGCACAGCAATACCGCCGCCAATACCCCAAACGCTCGCCGCGAATAATAGTGATCCACCGCATGCCCGGCAAACAAGGCACAAGAAAAGTAAGGAATCACTTCTGCCAAACCAATTAAGCCAAGCGCCAATGGGTCATGGGTGAGTTCATATATATGCCAGCCCACCACCACGGCCATCATCTGATAAGCCAACACCATTTGAATACGAAAAGCCAACAACTTTACAAACGCAAACTGATGATTACGAAACAACTGCTTAATAGAATTTTCCATACGACCATTATAAATTTAATTCACGGATTTCAACTGCCTAGATGCTAGTGCGAGTGTTTAGGTACAATGACGACGTTAGTGCCAAGAATAATGCAGTAAGCATGTGCAAACATGCCGATGAGCCATCGTTGCCCAGTGCGATTCTGCTGATATAGATTGGGCGCACTAACAATTTTTCATACCATTTGTTTCTTATACCACCTGTTGCTGATATAGGTCATCGCATGCTTAAACCATTCACCCACTACATTTGCTGTATGGCTCTGCTGCTAGTTTCCCTGCATGTGCAAGCGCAACAGACTATTCGAGTGTATGTGACGGTAGATTGGGAGGGCGCATCATTAGAGCAAGAGAATATCGAAACGATGCAAGCCTTTCGCAAGCGGTTTCCGCACATCCCCATGTTGCAGTTACTCAACCCTGTATATTTTTTGCGTGACCCTGCCCATACCGAGCAAACCGTCAACATTGTACGCAGCACCTTCTTGCCGCAAGACACACAAGGGCTGCACGTGCATGCGTGGAAGTCGCTGATTGAACATTGCGGTTTAACGTATCAACACAGCCATTCGTTTGCAGACTTAGATGAAGCCTGCACCGAAGGCGATTGCGGTTACACCGTCAGCTTAGAATATGCCTATTCACAAGCCGATTTAACCAAGCTGATTGCTTGCAGCAGCGATGTGTTGGTGGCTAATGGCTTTAGTAAACCCAAGCATTTTAGGGCAGGTGGTTGGCAATTAGGCCCCAAACTCATTACCGCCTTGCAAGCCAATGACTTTACTTGGGATAGCTCTCGTATTGATGCCAACTTACTGACCATGCGCTGGCATGAACAAAGCGGCATGGTCAGCATGTTGCGTCAACTGCACCCGACCAGTACCACGCTGGAACAACCCTTTGCGCTATCCAACACCTTAACCGAATACCCCAACAACGCTTGCTTGGCCGATTACACCAGCACAAAACAAATTGTCGAGATGTTTAAAACGCTGCTAGAAGAACAAAAAAACGTGATGGTGCTAGGGTTTCACCAAGAAACCGCGACTGATTATTTATATAGACTTGAACAAGCCATTCCGCAGATGAAAGCGCTTGCAGAGGCGCAAGGGGTCGAGATTGAATGGGTGAGTCGTTGAGGTTCATTTGACGCAAAACATCGCTTCCAATAGGATGCATATTTTACGTAGGCAAATTATGCGAGCGCTTCAGCTTCCGAAATCAATAACGATTCGATTCCATTTTGATAGAGAGAACCCAAAATCGAGTCCTTCCGGAGGTAATTTTGCTGAAGATCTTTCAGTTATAGAGAACAATGGTTTAGAGATCATTTCGGCAGTCGTCCTACTTGAGGAAAGAATGATTGAGGCTGTAAGTAAAATCCTGTTTGAGGAAAATGAAAACTCAAAACTTTTCTTTGTAGAGGAGGTAATGGGAGCATCTGACTTCTCGTTTGCGTTTAAACGACGGGTATTCACAAGACTACTTGAGAAAAGACAACTCTTAAACAAAGAAGAAATAATCAAACTAAAGGCTGGATTAAACCATCTGATGGAGTGGCGAAATGCTTTTGCACATGGGCAAATACTTCATGAGCATGAAGCTGGTTTCGTGTTGCGGTACTTCAGTGGTGAGCGAAAGGAAGTTGTCCTAAATGATGCATTCTTTGAGAAAGTTGAAGGGACAATAAGAAGTTGTCTTTATCAGTGCAATGGAATCATCCAAAGTGCATAACCCATCGGTTAACTTGTAATTGCTAAAACATTACTCGTTTAATTAGCGTGCTTGCTAAGCAACTAACCTTTAGGCACTCTCCACAAGTACCAACTGGCCACCGTGCGATAAGGTTGCCAAGCCAAACCAATCTCAGCCAAGATTTTGGGTTTGGGTGCCTCTGGCAATGATTTCAATCGTTTATAGCCCTCACGCACACCCAAATCATCCACCGGCAATACATCTAAACGCCTCAGCGTAAACATCAGCATCATTTCCACTGTCCATTGGCCTATGCCTTTTAACGTCACCAATTGCTCAATCAGCGCCTCGTTGCTCATTTCATCTGCCAGAGTGCGCTTAGGCACAATGCCGTATAACGCGGCTTGCGCAATGCCTTGTAGCGTTTCTACCTTGCGCCCCGAAAAGCCGCAAGCGCGTAAATCATCAAAACTTGCCTCCACCAATGTGGTTGGGTTGGGGATATTTCCATCAAAACGCGTTTTAAATTTAGCAAAGATCGCGTCCCCCGCCTTGGTGCTCAACTGCTGATAAGCCACTGCGCGCACCAGCGCCTCGTAAGGCTCGGTATAGCTGGTAGGCTGAAGTGTGCAAACGCCTACGTGCTGAATTAATCGGTGCCAATCGCTGTCTATGTTGCTTAGCCATTGCGTGGCCTCAGCAAAAGGAATATGTTCTGTGGTCATGGCAAAATTGTGGCATACATCTACATCAACGTCACTTTAGATTTATTAAACGCCGATATTTAACCATCCATATTTAACCGCTTAGCCCTATGCAATTATTTTCAGCGTTAGAACCAGCCCAACAAACCTTTGCCTCTGGCTTGGTGTTCTTGCGTGGCTTTGCCTTGCGTGATGAACTGCAGTTACTTGATGACCTCAATGAGGTAATTGCTACCGCGCCCCTGCGAACCATGATGACGCCAATGGGCTATCCAATGTCGGTGGCCACCACCAGCTGTGGCACGTTGGGTTGGGTGGGCGATACCACCGGCTATGGGTATTCTGCGGTGGATCCCATCAGCCAATTGCCTTGGCCGACCATGCCTAATAGCTTTATACAACTGGCGCAAACAGCAGCCAACGCCGCAGGCTTTAACGATTTTTTACCGGATGCGTGCTTGGTTAACCAGTACCAAGTGGGCACTAAAATGGGCTTGCACCGCGACAAAGACGAACGCGATTTTACTCAGCCGATTGTGTCGGTATCGTTGGGCATTCCGGCAAGGTTTCAGTTTGGCGGTAACAAACGCATCGATAAACCGATTCAGATTTTACTCAGTCACGGCGATGTGGTGGTATGGGGCGGAGCCTCACGGATGTTCTATCATGGGGTGATGACGATTCAGCCTAACCATCACCCCAAGCTGGGCAATACCCGCATTAACTTAACCTTTAGAAAAGCAGGTTAAAACGGGTAGCTTAAATATTTAGATTATTTAATGAGGCCTAGCTTGTCTTTAATGCGCAACCAAGTTTGGCAAAGAATATTGCCGTCTAATTTGTAGTGTTTATGTAGCGGCTGTTTGACCTCCCAGCTGGCTTTCATGCCAGCAGGAAACGTCACCAAATCACCCTTGCCAAAGCTAACTGGGCTGCCACCTTCTGGCGTAATCACGCATTCACCCTCCAAAATGTAAGCAATTTCTTGCTCTAAAAAATGCCACGGAAACGTGGACACTTCTTTTTTCCAGGTAGGCCATTTGCTTACGCCTAAACTGTCTAGCTTGGTTTGACTGGGATTATTCTCTACGATAATTTGGCTCATGAAATTTCTTTAAATTGTTAACGATGCGCTATTTTAACAGTTAAATGCTTGCAACCATCAGCGCAAATATGGGTCATACAATTGAACGCATTTTGATGAGCTTTAAGGTTTGTCCGTCTCTTCTTAAACGCCCGATTGGGCTAGAAAGCAGAAAGGAAGTGTTACTATGAAAACCTTAAAAATCAACAAATTATTAGTGGGAGAGGCCCTCGTTGGCGAAGGCAACGAGGTGGCTCATGTGGACTTGATTATGGGCCCACGCGGCAGTGCTGCCGAAACAGCTTTTTCACTCACCCTCACCAACCAAAAGCGTGGCGATAACGCATTGCTGGCGGTGGTGGCCCCCAATTTAATGGCGAAACCAGCCACCGTCATGTTCAACAAAGTAGATATCAAAGACGCCAAACAGGCAGTACAAATGTTTGGCCCAGCGCAATCCGGCGTAGCAAAAGCTGTGACCGATGCAGTGAAAGAGGGTACCATTCCTCTAGAGGAAGCCGATGATATCTTTATTTGTGTGGGTGTGTTTATCCATTGGGATGCTGAAGACAATACCAAAATTCAGGACTGGAATTACGCGGCGACCAAATTGGCAATTCAGCGTGCAGTGGCAGGATTGCCTAAAGCAGCCGAGGTGGTTGAAAGAAGTGAGATGGTTACTCACCCATTTGCAGCGCATGATTACACATCAGGACCGGACGCACGACCACTGCAAAAAGCGGCCTAACTTAATAAGGGTCTAGTTGAAAATGCTGCCTTAGGCGGTAAATCATCAAACCAGTAGTAAAATAGCGTTTTGATTACTGGTTGATGTGTACATGCGTGTCAGTTTGGCGGAGGCAATTGCGCTTTTAAAGCGCGGCGAAGCGGTGGCGATACCCACCGAAACCGTCTATGGCTTGGCCGCAGATGCCAGAAATGACGCTGCCTTGCAAAAGATTTATGCGCTCAAGCAGCGCCCTGCCAATAACCCGCTCATTATTCATCTATCGCGTGCTGATCAAGTCACGCAATTTGCCGCTGACTTCCCGCCTTTAGCCCAAAAAATGGCGCAGGCGTTTTGGCCTGGTCCATTTACGCTGGTATTGAAATCTAAACCAGAAGTCTCGCAGGTGGTGCGCGCCTATGCTGACACAGTGGCGCTGCGCGTGCCCAACCACCCAGTTTCATTACAACTTCTCAAAGAGAGCCATTTGGCGTTGGCTGCGCCTTCTGCCAACCGCTACACCCAACTGAGCCCAACCACGGCCGACCATGTGGAAGCAGGCTTAGGTGCCGATGTGCCCGTGTTAGACGGTGGTGCTTGCCATGTAGGCATTGAATCCACCATTGTGAGCGTAGAAGGCGATACTTGGCAGTTGCTGCGCCACGGCATGATTGCGGCTGCACAGATTGAAGCGGTGGCGGGCAAACCTGCCATTCAAAACCCAACGCAAGTACCAAAAGCACCGGGGCAGCATTTACTGCATTATTCGCCCAGAACACCCAGTTTGTTGTTTCAGCACCGTACTGATTTGTTGAAATATGCTCAACAGCATGGCAATTGTGTGGCACTTTTGATAGGCGGTAATACGATTAAGGAAACGACCACCAGCAATCTAATGCACATCATCTCGCTATCTAATCACCCGGAACAAGCGGCCATGCATTTGTATGAGGCATTACACAAGTTAGATCAATTAAAAGCAGATGCGATTTTGATTGAACTGCCGTCCGCAACAGAATCGTGGGCGGCCATTTTAGATAGATTGACCCGCGCAGGGTACCGTGAAAATACTTAAGTCATTATCACCCGATTTGTGAGCATCCGCAGTTGATGGCAAAATGTAGGCATTACGAAACCGTTCATTAAGGCCATTCATGAAACAAATTTACATCGTTGCACTCGCATCCATCGCACTTCTTATAAGCGCTTGCAGTATCGTAAAGCCCTTTCACGTGTTCAAAACCGAGTCCAAAGAGCGCTCGAAAAATCCTGAAAACGCTACCGAATATATTTGCGAGAACAACCAACATTTTTTTGTGCGCATGTTGAACAAAGGCGCAGATGCTTGGTTGATTTTCCCCGACCATGAAGTCAATCTTGCGCAATCCAGCACCGATAAAAATCGCTATGTGTCTGGTGCCATTAGCTTGGTACTGAATGGTGAACAGACCACGCTGACTGATGGGGATGTGCTGTCCTACACGGGCTGCAAAGCGCAACAACTAAAGTAAGCGCATGCTTACCAAAAATGGCTATATGGCTGCTTGCCATCCTATTCAAAAAGGCGTAAGTTAAACACCTAATATCGCGATGTTTTACACTGCAGCACCTCTAAAGAAAGGAGCATGCCATGGACAACAAGTACGGATTAGGTAGCACCAAAGTCGCCACTGAGCATCATGAGCAACACCATCGAACGGACACTCAAAGCCAGTCTGCATGTAAATTCTGTGAGAGCACACGCTTAGTATTCAGCCCCACCATGCATGACCATCGCTGCGAAGAATGCGGTGAGTGGCAGCAAGATGTGCCGCAAGGCTACTCTACGGGACGCAGCAGCGATTACTGAGCAGTAACCGTTACTTTTTCAACAAGGCCTGATTAAACTCCTCTGCTAAATCTTTGTGGATAGCACCCAATGCAGCCTGCATGCGTGAAACCTCCGCAGCATTACCTGAACGACTGGCAATTAAACCCAAGCCCATTAAACTGCCCGTATGTTGAGGTTGAAGCGCCAATGCCTTTTGAAAATTCTTTTCCGCTTCTTTATCGCGTCCCAAATTAGCTTGCGCTAACGCTAAATAGTAATGTGCTTCCGAAGTATTCGGTTCCTTCATCACCCAATCACGCGCAATTTTTTCCAGCTCAGGCCACTCACCCTGTTGATAAGGCAATACCACTTGCATAAAGTAAGGACGTGCTTCTGGTGGCGCATCCCAAAATGGCAGAACATCTGACTGCAGTGATGTGGTGTCTGGTGCATCTAAAAGCGCTTTGACCCACTTAACCGGTATATTGTAGAAGTAAGCCCCACGACCCGGGCTCTTAAAGGTACTAATCGCAATTAATTTACCTTGCTCATCAAACACCGGGCTTCCGCTTGCACCCATAATGAACGATGCATCCGTACGCACCACCGCACTGTCATCAAAAGGATAAAGCGCTTTTATTTTTCCAAACGTTACTTGCGGTTTGGGTGGCCCACCGGGAAAACCAATTGAGAACATAGACTGTTCGTATTGCAGAGTTTCAGAGTCACCCAACTCTACTGGCTTTAAGTCTAAATATTGAAAACGTAAAATACACAGATCATGCTTCCAGTCTGCCTTAAGCGCAACTGGCGCAAAGCTATCACCAAATTTAGTAATGTTGACGCCATTTGCATTAGCCAGAATATGGCAATTCGTCGCCACCATATCTTTAGCCACCACCACGCCAGAGCCTACACCGTGCCCACCGTTTTTAGTGACCACATGCACCTTGGCGACAGAACCCTTGAGCTGGTAAGTCAGGTCTGTGCTTGGCTCCGCTAACAAAGGTAGCGACAAAGACAGCATGGATATTGTCAGGAAAAATCGCATTTTTAAAACCCCAAATCAATCCTAAAAAATTTTAAATGTCTCATCAAGACATCAAGACCCCCAAATAATTCTTAGCGCGCTCACTGTTTGCGCCTATTGATTAAATAATTCTCAATTCACTCAATATTTGAGGTGAAAATGCAGTTAAAGCGCTGTAAAATGTTGGGCTCGAAAATATATTTATCTGGATGCTAGCCATGCTCATCAAAACCGAAATTGCTGATTTGAATACTCCCACCGGCGTAATGCGTACTTACATTCACCGCCCGGCACACGATAAAAAAGTCCCAGCAGTTTTATTTTACTCTGAAATTTTTCAACAAACCGGCCCGATTGAGCGCGCTGCCAGATTTCTAGCAGGTCATGGCTATGCAGTATTGGTACCAGAAGTGTTTCATGAACTAAACCCAATCGGCACGGTGCTGGGTTATGACGATGCTGGTCGCGACAAAGGCAATGCAGACAAAATGGCCAAAGATGTGCAAGCTTACGATAGCGACAACCGCGCCATGATTGATTTCTTGAATAAGCAGGCTTGGTACGATGGCAACTTGGGCGCTGCCGGCTTCTGTATCGGTGGCCACTTGGCTTTCCGTGCTGCACTGCAACCAGAAGTGAAGGCTACTGCCTGTTTCTATGCCACAGACTTGCATACTACAGTTATCCCAAACAAACCCGGTCAGCACAGCATGGAGCGTGTTAACGAGATTAAGGGTGAGTTGCTCATGATTTGGGGCAAGCAAGATCCACATATCCCAGCTGATAAACGTGCCGAGCTATATAACCGCTTTGCGGCAATTCCAGGCTTGCATTACACCTGGCATGAGTTCAATGGGCAACATGCCTTTATGCGCGATGAAGGTGAACGTTACGATGCACAGTTGGTCAATCTCGGATATCAGTTGACCTTGCAAATGTTCGGCAACGTACTCAAGTAAACAAAACACGAGAACACTTGAGATAAAGAAAACTATGGTGCTGAATGTCTTATGCCTGTTGCAATATCAAAAACAACAAGCATGGAATGTTCAATACTTACCCTAGTTCAAGCACAGGCCAAAAGCTTGTGCTTTTTTTCAACTAAATTAACCATTTATAGAGATCATTATGACTACAAAAAATGCGGATATTGGATTAGTAGGCTTGGCAGTGATGGGCCAAAATCTGGCCCTGAACATTGCCGACCATGGCTACACCATCGCCGTTTACAACCGCGACCCAAAAAAAATGCTGAACTTTATCGAGGAATGCCAAAAAAATGAGCCATCCCATGAGCGTGTGGTGGGTCATGCCGATTTAGCTTCTTTTGTATTAAGTATCAAACGCCCACGCAAAATCGTGTTACTGGTCAAAGCAGGTAGCGCAACTGACGTCACCATCAACGCATTATTGCCATTCCTTGAGCAAGGTGACATCATTATTGACGGCGGTAACGCATTGTGGACAGATACCATCCGCCGTGAAAAAGAACTGGCTGCTAAAGGCATCGAGTTCATCGGCTCAGGTGTTTCCGGTGGTGAAACCGGCGCACGTTTTGGTCCATCTCTCATGCCTTCTGGCACACGTAAAGCATGGGCAAGTTTAGAGCCTATCTGGCGCGACATTGCAGCTAAAGTAGACCCAGTGACCGGTACACCTTTAGAAGGTGGCGCACCTGGCAAACCAGTAGAAGGCGGTTTCTCCTGTGCAGAATACATTGGCCCGGACGGCGCAGGCCACTATGTAAAAATGGTGCATAACGGTATCGAATATATCGATATGCAATTAATTTGCGAGGCTTACTGGTTAATGAAAAATCTGCTGGGCATGCCAGCAGACGAAATCGGTAAAGTGTTTGCCGAGTGGAACAAAGGCGAACTATCCAGCTTCTTGATTGAAATCACTGCCGACATCCTGCAACAAAAAGACCCAATGGGCAAAGGCTTCTTGGTAGACCAAATTCTGGACACTGCAGGCCAAAAAGGTACCGGCCAATGGACAGCAGCGAATGCGCTTGAATTAGGCGCACCAGCCAATGCGATTGCTGCAGCAGTTTATGCACGCGCACTCTCCAGTTTGAAAGAAGAACGCGTGGAAGCCAGCAAAATCTTAAAAGGCCCTACACTGGTAAAAGAAACAGACAAAGCAGCGATTATCGAAGCGATTAAAAATGCGCTCTACTGCTCAAAAATCTGCGCTTACGCTCAAGGTTTCCAACTGATTGATAAAGCTCAAGTAGCATATAACTGGAAATTGAATTTTGGTGAGATCGCGCAAATCTGGCGTGGTGGTTGTATCATCCGCGCACGCTTCCTGCAAAAAATCACCGATGCTTACGCATTGAATTCACGCCTGAAAAACTTGATGTTAGACCCGTACTTCACCAACGCCATGAACGAAGGTCAAGCTGGCTGGCGTAAAGTGATTGCATTGGCTGTCACCAACGGTATTCCAGCACAAGGCTTTGCTGCTGCATTGGCCTATTACGATGGTTACCGCAGCGCTGATTTGCCTGCAAACTTGCTTCAAGGTCAACGTGACTACTTTGGTGCACATACTTACGAGCGTAAAGATCAACCACGTGGTCAGTTCTTCCACTTGGATTGGCCGGAAGCGGGTCGTCCGCAATTGACGATTGAGTAAGCTTTTTCTGAGGAAGTAAATTCTAGAGAGAGGGTGGCCAGTGCCATCCTCTTTTTTTATTGCTTGTTATGTGATGTCTGAGAAAAAAGCGTTATAAACGCTTACTCGCAAACGGTATTACATTAAACGCAATCGCAACTTGCTTCTAAAAATCGGTTTAGATTTTTGTTTCTTTGCAATACTAAAATATCAGCTTCCTGCTGTTTTACCTTGTCTGATTTCTCAGCCAGGGCAGGGGCGTAAATTTCATCCAGCAGAGCATCATGCTTCTGTACTTGTACACGTTCTGTTACTTGCATCATCGTTTCCTTTTGGGAGTTAAAAACCACACGAATTGTGTTCGTACGGGGTAGAACATAAATTACTAAAAAAATTCAATCTCGTCACACTTTAGTCGCGCAATCATGAAAAACATGACAACTTTTATCAACCATTAACATGTTGTGCTTATTGCTGATAACGCACCACTTAGTTGTAAGATGACAAGCATAGACTGTGCCACAGATAAATTTTCATCTAAATAAATCATTATTAACACCCCATGTGACAGCATAATTACGTAAAATAACAACCTTTAAAGTAGTTGCCCTATTTTGCTATGCATTTGATCATTAATGGAAAAGATAAACATTTTGATAACGATGCGTTATCGGTAAGTGCACTGGTTTCTGCAATGGATCTGGTTGGAAAGCGCATCGCTATTGAACGCAATGGCGAAATTGTACCGCGCAGCCAGTTTGATAATGTCTCATTAAATGATGGCGATCAGCTGGAAATTGTGGGCGCGGTAGGTGGCGGTTAAGGCATAAAAGAGAATATACAGATGAACGATGCATTATTGATTGCAGGAAAAAGTTATCAATCCAGACTACTGGTAGGTACAGGAAAATACAAAGATTTTACCGAGACACGTGCTGCCATTGACGCAAGTGGTGCCCAAATTGTCACTGTAGCCATCAGAAGGACGAATATTGGTCAGGTCGCCAATGAGCCTTCTTTACTGGATTACTTACCGCCAGAAGAGTTTACCTATTTACCCAATACTGCCGGCTGCTACAGCGCAGAAGATGCAGTCCGGACTTTGCGCCTGGCTCGGGAATTACTAGATGGCCACAGTTTGGTGAAACTGGAAGTATTAGGCGACCCCAAAACGTTGTACCCTAACGTGATTGAAACCTTAGCCGCCGCCAAAACGCTGGTAAAAGAAGGCTTTGATGTCATGGTCTATACTTCGGACGACCCGATTATTGCCAAGCAGCTGGAAGATATTGGCTGCTGCGCAGTGATGCCATTGGCGTCTCTCATTGGCTCCGGCATGGGCATTTTGAACCCATGGAACCTTCAAATCATTATTGAAAATGCCAATATCCCAGTACTGGTAGATGCCGGCGTAGGTTGTGCTGCCGATGCTGCGATTGCCATGGAGTTAGGTTGTGAGGGTGTATTAATGAACACAGCGATTGCAGCCGCACAAAATCCGGTGTTGATGGCAGGTGCTATGAAAAAGGCGATTGAAGCGGGCCGAGAATCCTATTTGGCAGGCCGTATGGCAAAGAAACTGTACTCGGCTTCGCCCAGTTCACCGACCACCGGAATGATTTCAGGTAATAATTAATCCAGATGGCAGAGAAAAAGCATTACGCCTGCACTGTGAAGGTGAGAACAACGTTTCTCGCGGAGCAGTCCAATCCGAATGAATCCAAGTATGCGTTTGCTTATACGGTGACCATTACCAATACCGGTACAGTTGCCGCGCAACTGATTAGCCGTCACTGGATTATCACTAATGCCAACAATGAAATACATGAGGTGAAAGGGCTGGGCGTGATTGGCGAGCAACCGCTGCTTGAACCCAATGCACAATTTGAATACACCAGTGGCACTCTGCTGACCACCGCCTCGGGTGAAATGCACGGCACCTACCAAATGGTGGCAGAAGATGGCACCTTGTTTGAGGCCGTGATTGAGCCTTTTCAGTTATACCAACAAAGGGTGTTACATTAATGACCTCATTGCGCTTACGGCATTATTGGCTATTACTCATCCTAGTATTGATGATGTCCGCATGCGGTAAGAAAAATGTTAAAGAAGTACCACCATGCCGCTGTGAACCCAGCATTACAGAGCCTAGTAAGCCAGTACCTGAGCCCTCAACACCCACCCCTGAAACCAAACCCGAAGCCCCGGGAAGTAAGATTCCCGAATATGGTTTGCTTAAACCCGCCGATTGGCGCGACATTGAAACTTGGAAACAAGATAATCTAAGCGCAGGTTGGTCGGCTTGGATCACCAGTTGCTCTACGCTAAAAAATAAGCCTGAATGGCAACCCGCTTGCCAAGCAGCATCCACATTAAGCACACCTGATAACAGCCAAATTATTGATTACTTTACGCGCTATTTTAATGTTTACAGCACTAGTACTATTGCCGGTAGCAACAGCGGACTGATTACCGGTTATTACGAGCCTATCTTAAAGGGTAGCCGCACCAAGTCTGCGCAATATGCTTTTCCCCTATACGCACAGCCTAAAGACCTCATTACGGTTGATTTAGGTTCGTTGTTTCCAGAACTCAAATACAAACGGGTGCGCGGCAAACTGGATGGCAATAGACTTGTGCCTTACTTGACACGTGCAGAAATTGAGACTGATATACCACCTTTGGCAGGGAGCGAATTGGTCTGGGTGGATGATGCAATTGATGCATTTTTTCTACAGATTCAAGGCTCCGGATTAATACAACTGGATACCGGAGAACAAATGCATGTCGGCTACGCCGATCAAAACGGACATGCCTATAATTCCATAGGCAAAGTATTGATCCAGCGTGGCGAACTCACGGCCAGCCAAGCGTCTATGCAAGGGATTAAGGACTGGGGACGTAAGAATGTGGGTAAATTGCGCGAGCTATTAAACACCAACCCAAGTTATGTATTTTTTAGAGAGTTACCGGCCAACTTGCCCGGCCCACTGGGTGCACTGGGTGTACCGCTTACAGCGGAGCGCAGCGTCGCCATCGATCCTAAATACATTCCTCTAGGCGCACCGATTTATTTGTCTACTACTTACCCGAATTCCAGCAAGCCATTGCAACGTTTGATGGTTGCCCAGGATACCGGGGGCGCAATTAAAGACGGTGTACGTGCAGATTTTTACTGGGGTAGTGGCAACTACGCTGGGAAAATGGCGGGGGCAATGAAACAATCTGGGACGATTTGGGTATTGCTACCTAAAGAATTTAAACTGCCTTCACCTTAGCGTATAGCCGAAATAGCAAAAAGCAAAAAGGGTGCTATGAGCACCCTTTAACATACGATCAACAAGAATTACTTGTTCATTACGTACATTGTAACTTCGAAACCGAAACGCATTTCAGTAGCTGCTGGTGTTGTCCACATAATGATTCTCCTTTAGTTAGAATTCGTTTTGGTGACTTTGCATAACTGCCAGTACATATCCATAACGTAGAGTTACTATACGCCCCCACACAAAATACGCCTTGTCTAAACTGCTTAAAACTGTCTCATGGTTTTCATTAGATTGCCATGAGGACACTAGCGATTAATTGCCTTTTAATTTTCTCATCAACAGTTTCCAACCCTTACGACCGATGGTCTTTTTCAGGCGTACTTTCGTATCGTACAGATGAAACGCTAGTCGATGACGCCAAGTAAACTGGCGACCAATCATGCCAAAGTAAATTTGCATGACCCGCTCGCGTCCAGCCCAGTGTAGCTTGTGGCAGGCGCGTGTCATGTCGGCCAAGCGATACTTCTCTGGGAAGGGCGTTACAGAATAACAACGCAAGCGTGCAGTATCTATTAGTGAGAAAGTAAGCTGTTGATCTGCGCTAATATTGACCAAAATATTGCCGCCGGAAAAATCCCTAAAGTAAACTAATCTGCCATGCATATCATGGCAGAATTTCGCAAACTGAAAATAGATATCTTCTGCAGTCAAGCCCTTAAAGTGCGTTTCACCCTGTGCAAAGGCCGCAAATATTTGTCCGATATTGGCATCCGACGGCACATATTCACATACATAGAAATTTTGTTTGAGGCTGGTATCACCTACTTGCTCAAAGTACGCTATTGGCATAGCTGTACCAATACCGCGACGCATCAATTCCATCGCGCCATTCCAGCTCCGTTTGGCTTTACTGGGCTTAAAGCGATCTAAAAACGCTTTGTGAGGGTACATCTTGACCGGCTGTTTTACCGTCACTTGCCGTTCTGAGTTTCTTGGGTCTGGCACTGCCCAAATCGCATTACGTGCATGGCGCAACGCCTCTGCTTTTTGGGGTGCTTGTAAGCGCTCCGGATGCAATGCATGCATCAACAAGGTGGCTTCCTCAGCATCCTTGGCCAGCACCAAGCCCTGCCAACCGCCTTCATCCAAACGGAAGTATTGTAAATCGGGTTGATGCGCATAAATCACCACATCTTTTGCCAGAGTAGGCGTGGCGTGTATTTCTGTTGTGTGATGCCAAATCAGATATATGGGCGATTCGGTCACGAACCTATGGGTGTTAGCAAGTAGGGCGCCATCCCGATTCACCATCACAGCTTGCGTCAGTATGGCTTGCGAGTAGATCGTATCTAAAAAAGCGACCTTACCGTTTTGCGTCCAAATGGCGTGAATGGTGTGCCCATCTTTCTCAAAATGATGATGCTCTAAACCATTGCCGGTAGCCAAAGCACGAACGTAGCGCGCGCCTTGAATCTGTGCAGCGCAAGTTTTTACCGCTGCAAAGCTAGGCTGATGAGCGTAATAAGCAAGCTGGCCATCCGCACGTACATAATGCGTCACGCGCTCTAGCGCCGGGTAATCACGTTCGGTCAAACCATCGCTAATCAACCCTTCGCGCTGGCAAATCAAAGCACCCCAATTGGCTTGTTTTAACGCACCGGATGCTGCCAATAATAAGAAATAACGCGCTGCATAATCAGCCTGTTTTTCTAGCGCATCTGGATAGCGGCGTTGTACACGAAAAATAGCCCAAAATGCGACTGGTGAAATCAGTGCGGAAACACCAAAATCCTGACCGATTTTTTGCAACAAACGCGCTTTTTTGATTAGGTTGTAATCAAACCAGGTAGTCCATTGATACTTGAATACACGATGGTCTAGGCTTTCCGGCTCAGGTACTCGCTCACAAAACAGATTGTTACTGCACATATCCGGCAATTGCTGGCGCGACTTTAAGTGCTTGAGTAAGCTGACGTTATAGAACGGCTCAAAGTCTTGGATATTGGGCCCTGCTAGAGGAATATTACGTGATTTAACCAGCGTATAAGCAATATCCCAAGTGGCAAGAAAACCATCAAAACTATAACCGCTCCAGCGTTTACGGTTAATGGTCGAGCCTATTTCGATATGCGCCAGCTGATGACCAAACCGGTCTAGCACATCACTGACAAACTGCCGCCACATCGCTTGTTCTGTTGCCTGTAACATTTGTTTTGCTGATTCAAACGGTTGTACCAAATGCAACGCCACGCGAATGCCCACAGCCAACAATCCAGATAAGAATCGTGTATTGGCAGTATCCAAATCGCCATAGGTGAAATCCAAACGGACTCGCTTAATCCCCAGCGCTTGCAATTGCGCAATCACATAAGCATCTACCGCTGGGTCTTGCTGCGTAGCCACACATACGCCAATAAAATCATCTGCAATCACATGGTTATTGACGGGCAAATGCGCTTGGCGCAACCACAGCCCACCGCGAAGAAAATAAATGAGGCCATCACGGACGACCTGCTTGGTCAGCATGGAAGGCTGATAGGAAGCGCTGGTCATTAAGGCAACCGGTAGCGTTGTTCGGTATACAACAGGGAAGGCAATAATGAGTTTGCCAGAGCGCGTTGCTCAATTTGCTCCGCATCTGCTGGCGGTGGCACTTCATTCAAATGCTTATGCTGCGTATCATAGACACCATGTGCAGGTACTTTACCTTCTCGCAATACCACCACGCGATTAGCTTCTTTAGTTTGCTCCATCCAGCCAAAATTGTAGTTGTATTGCATCATGGCGCGCCCTAAGTAATCCTCTGGGATATTGCTCAGGTCTTGGCCTGTCATTGGGTGCTGCGCATTCACGCCCATTATCGATAGTACCGTCACCGGCAGGTCGATTTGGCTGGCAATTGCCGTCACGGTTTTAGGCTGAATGTCCGCACCCAATATCAGGCCGGGAATATGGAAATGCTCAATGGGTACCAGTGTCTCACCACGTACGCGGATATCGTGATCCGCCACGATTAAAAAGATGGTATCTTTCCAATAAGGGCTGGCTTTAGCCTTTTTGAAGAATTCGCCAATCGCATAATCGGCATATTTCACTGCATTATTGTCGGTGGCTTTGGGTTGCTCATACAGCTCAATACGCCCATCCGGAAACTCAAACGGCGCGTGATTGGATGAACTGAATGCCAAGGTAAAGAATGGTTTGCCACTGGCGTGATGTGCCAGCAGTTGCTCGTGCGTTTTATTTAGCAGGTCTTCATCCGAGGCACCCCAACTACCGACAAAGACAGGATTTTTATAGTCTTTTTGGTCTACAATTTGTTGAAAACCGTTGCCCATAAAAAAACTACGCATATTGTCAAAGTGAGACTCACCGCCATAAATAAATTCGGTGATATAGCCTTGTTTTTCTAGCAAACTGGCTAAACTAAAGAAATTTTTCTGGCTTAGCGATAGTTTCACTGTGCTATCGGCAGGCGTAGGCTGAAAACCTGTGACTACTGCTTCAATACCCCTCACAGAGCGTGTGCCAGTGGCGTATAACTGCTCAAACCAGATACCTTCCTCTTTTAAACGCTCAATGTTGGGTGTAACGGGTTTGCCGCCCAGCGATTCCACAAAGCCTGCGCCCAAACTCTCTTGTAAAATAATTACTAGGTTTAAAGGTTTTTCACGTTTGGCTGTTGGCACCAGTGTGGTTAAGGTGGGAAGCTCGGCATCCTTAGCATCTGTGATTTTATATACTTCGGCTTTATCCATTTTGCCGTAGATTTCGCTGGATTTTGCCTCATGCTGCAAGCTGTAAATGGCATAGATAACGGAATAGCCAGAATTCAAAATCAGGCTGTTGACCATGCTATCTTGCGTAATGGCAAACAAGGCCGGATTAGCTGGGCGGTGACCAAGCGTGGAGCGGATTCCGAAAGCAGTGAGTACTAACACCAACGGCCAAACTAGCCATAAACGTTGATTCGACCAAGTGGATTGTGCGGAACGCCAAGGTTGCATCCAGTAGCGCATGCCCAAGAAAGCGAGCACGGTAAACAGCACACCAGCAAAGATATGAATTTTGAAACCGGTCCACAACATGCCCATGACTTCATGCGGATACTTGAGATACTCCACAAAAATCCGATTGGGTCTCACATCGTATTCCATGATAAAACCCGGGGTTGCGGCTTCTAAAAACACCAGCAGCACAACCGCAACCAATACCCAGCAATAGGTCAACCATTTCCAGACATTGAATAGGCGCTTCATTCCTAAAATAGGCGCAAGCAGAAGTGGAACTAGCGCAATCAAACATAGCTGGATAATATCGACACGCACCCCCTGATACATCACGGCAAATAACTCACCTGTGGCATGTACACGATCGAATTTCCATAGCACCAAGCCAACACGTGACAGCGATAAAATCACCACGCCCAATAACAGCATGGAGATAAAGGGCGCGAAAGGACCAAAGCGATTTGCGATTTTCCAAACAATTTGTCGGAAGTTATTAACTGCTGAGTTAAGCGACATACGGGTGCGTAACAAACCTTAAATAAAGGGCTTATTATAGCGACAAAGCATAGTTGAAACGTAGTGAGTTGTTATTCCAGCAACGGCTTATCAAATATTTGCCCCTTTAAACCACGCCTTAAAGCTAGTGTAGTAATTGGGCTGTCGTAGGCAGAGATACACCATGATAAAAAGATTGATTGTGGCTGTGATTAAGAACAATTGTGGGATGCTCACGCCTGTTTTAAACAATCCAATCGAGAACAATGCTGACACCACCATGAACAACGCATTCATGATGTTATTGGCAGCGATAATGCGTGAGCGATATGAAGGCTCAGCCAGCGTTTGAATCAACACATACAATGGCACAATATAAAACCCACCAAACACACCCAACAGTGCAATGTCCACTAGCAGACGCCAATGCAATAATTGATCGAGAAACTGCTGATAGTTATATACAAGACCTGGGTTGACGTCATGCAGGTGCGTGCTGACCCAGAAAATATCAAAGGTAAAGGCACTCAATCCCAAGCCACCAATCATGACCAAACCCAACATAGCTCTGCCATGCGATAACTTTTCACACAGCAAGGAACCCGCACCCACACCAACGGAAAACACTGTGAGCATTAAAATAAATACGCTCTCATCGCCGTGAAGCACGAGCTTAGCCATATTGGGAAACTGCGCCAGCAAAGTCGCGCCAAATAACCAAAACCATGAGATAGCAACAATGGCTAACCACAATGGTTGTTGTGCCCAAATAAGCTTTACGTTCTTATAGGTCTCGACGATAGGATTCCACTGAATATCTAAATTTGCTGATAACGCTGGTGTGTTGGGAATCTTCCTACTTGCTAGATAGCCTGCTAACCCAATGGAGAGCACGGCTATGCTGGTCATCAGCTCGTAGCTTGGATGGATGGCTAGCCATGCGCCCAATACCTGCCCAAACAGGATAGCGACAAAACTGCCCATTTCTACCATTCCATTACCGCCGACCAATTCGGCCTCATTTAATTGCTGTGGCAAGTATGCGTATTTCACCGGTCCAAACAGGGTGGAATGCACCCCCATCAGAAAAAGTGCGGTGGCGAACAACCAAAAGTGATGTAAATAAAAGCCTATACCTGCAAACACCATGATGCCAATTTCAAATAGCTTTACCCAACGAATGATTTGTGACTTTTCATATTTATCTGCAATTTGGCCAGCGGTTGCAGAGAATAAAAAGAAGGGTAGGATGAACAAGCCCGGCAGCAAAGTCGCCATGGTGGCGCCATCAATATTCCCTAAACTGCTGGCGTGAAATGCAACCAATGTAATTAACACAGTTTTGAAAAGATTATCGTTAAATGCGCCCAGAAACTGAGTGATGAAAAATGGCAAAAAACGTTGTTGCTTTAACAGCTTAAACTGATGACTCATTGATTATTTCCTATCTAAGGGTAGGCAGCTAAGTCCAACCCTGATTCGCTTTGCTGGTCACGATATGGCTTTCAGTTATGCCGCTTCCGCCATCTGTTTCAATGTCACATAATCGGTTTTGCCAGTGCCCAGCAACGGTATCTCTTCCAACTGAACAATTTTCCTCGCAATCGCCAGTTCTGGGCTTCCTAAGTTTTTAGCTACAATTTGTAGGTCTTCTCGCTTTAAAGCGGGGTCGGTTGTGAACAACACAATGTTCTCGCCACGCTGCATGTCGCTTTGCGTTGTGGCCGCGTGTTGATGTTCCGGCGCAGCAGTATTCGCGATTTTTTCCACCACCTCTAACGAGACCATTTCGCCCGCCACTTTTGCAAAGCGTTTTACACGCCCTTTGATGAAAATATAACCTTCAGCATCTACTTCCACCACATCCCCAGTGTTGTACCAGCCATCTTCCGGCGCTTCCAATTCGGCAGGTGCTTCAAACTTGTAGTAGCCCAGCATCACGTTCTCACCTTTGACGTGCAGTACGCCACCCTGCTCAATACCAGGAACTGGTTCTAGCTTATGCTCAATACCAGGCATCAGTTGCCCTACACTGCCATGACGATTAGCCATCGGCGTATTGGCTGAAAGCACAGGTGCGCATTCTGTGGTGCCATAGCCTTCTAGAATACGAATGCCAAATTTCTCGTGGTAGGTTTTACGCACCTCTTCATTAAGCTTTTCTGCACCCGCCACTACAAAACGTAATTTGTAGAAATCGTAAGGATGCGCAAACTTAGCGTAATTGCCTAGGAAAGTACTGGTCGCAAAAAGCACTGTACAGCCCTTGTCATATATCACTTCTGGGATGACTTTATATTGCAACGGTGAGGGAAATACCATGATTTTGATGCCGCCTAAGATAGGCAATAGTGACCCGGTAAAGCCAAACGCATGAAACATCGGCAGCACCATCATAAATTTATCGGTGGGGTTAAAATCAAGGATTGCCATGACTTGTGCGATATTGGCCAGGATGCTTTTATGCGAGTGCACCACACCTTTGGGTTTTCCCTCAGATCCTGACGTAAACAAGATAACCGCAATGTCTTCCGGTTTGGCGTAATCCATCGCCGCTCTAGGGTAGTGCAATGCATACCCCATCAGCCAAGCACGATCGCGTACACCAAATTGAGCACGTAAATCTTCTAGATACACCACGTTTAAGTTGGTAAATTTGGAGACCACCTCCTCCAAACTGGCTGCTTCAATAAACTTTCGTGAGGTAATGATGGTTTTGATATTGGCCGCGATACACGCATTCTGCATACCCGCTGTGCCTGCTGTGTAATTTAACATGGCTGGGATACGATTAAATGCGGACATACCCAATATAAGCGCCAGTGTGTTGGTCACATTGGGCATCAATACCCCTACTGCCTCTTTAGGCGCACTGACTTTGCAAGCAATTCTGCCTAAGGCTAGGCTCTTCTTGAGCAACATTTGGTAGCTTTCTTCAACGCCATTCATGTCCTCAATAATTTTGGTGCGACTACCAAATTTGTCGATGGTATCCAAAAATGCCTCAAAAAAAGTACGGCTTTTTTGCGCTTGAAATAACATCTTCTGCATCACACCGCGCATGCCTTCGCCTGCAATACGCCTTTTTTGGCGACCAGTGAGGGGTGGGTGATTGGTAGGGTCTTCTATGGCAATTTCCGTACTTGGTAATACGGTTAAGGTTACCCGTGGCAGTATTTTTCTTGGGTGCGCATCAGATAATCGACCAAAATATGATTGTGCTGCACCCTCTACACGGACTGGTAAAATGCGGGCGCCTGTTTTGGCCGCGACAAATCCAGGGCCGTCATACACTTTCATTAAGCTACCGGTCAGCGTAATCCTGCCTTCTGGGAAAATCACCACGTTCTCACCCAAATCCAAGCGACGAATGACTTGTTTCATGGCCAGTGGGCTAGTGGGGTCTACTGCTAAATATGGAGTCAGCCGTAAAAATTGGCGAAAAATACGATTTTTCAGTACACCGGTGTGCACCACAAATGTCGCGCGTTTTGGCAGAAACAGCCCCAACAATAAACCATCTAGGAATGATTCATGATTGGCCACGATGAGTAAGCGGTTATGTTCTGGCACATGTTCCAGACCGTGCACTTTGACACGAAATATCACCTTACACACGCTCCGCAATAGATTCGCCAGCATACTTTCCCCCATTAGATTTCTTCTTTAATGTAATTTAGTACATTTTCGATGGCTTCAATCATCTGTTCTTTATTCACCCAAAAGAACACTTCTTTGCCAATTTTTTCGCTTTTTAACGCCCCACTTTGGTGTAACACTTTTAGATGATGCGTAACCGCTGTTCTGCTCAAGTTTGATTGCTCAACGATTTGCAGAATATTCAAACGTTCATCTTTATCGAATGCTAACAAAATACGTTGGCGTTGTGCATCACCCAATGCCTCAAATAATGCCGAAATGGATTGCCATTGCGTTGGGATTTGTTGAATATTTTTCATAACTAAATAATTAGTTATTTAGTTATGTATGTCAAGCATTTTTTCGTTGAGTAGATTTCAGTCTTATGGGGTTTGGAAGTTGAGCTTGCTGTAGCCTAACAGGGTACCCGTGGCATAAGCAGTATCGACCAGAGATACTTGATAATCACCAATGGCACGCACTTCTTTGATTTGCGCTTCGCCCAGACGTGTCAGCGTCTCCAGCACCTCGGTCATGGTGCGTAAGCCTTCATTGAATTGTTTTAACTCGGCTTCATAGTTAATACCGGCAATCAACACTTGTTGCCTTGCCGCCAAAATACGCTGCCATTGCTGATCGACTTGATCCAGTGCATCGTAAATTTCTTTTTTCACAGAGAGCTCTTGCAGGCTTTTGGTCGCTAAGCGTTGGTTTCGTTGTTGCACCGCACGCTCCAAGCGCGCTTTTCTGGCCTCGTTGGTGATAGGCATTTCAAACTTTAGCCCGATAGACCAATCATTAAACGACTCACCGAAAATATTTTGGTAGGTATTGCCAATACCAGACGATGTATTGGACAGCGCGCCGTATTGGTAGTCCAAGGTAAACATCGGCAGGGTTTGATTTTCAAGGTACTCGATATTGGTCATGTCGGCAGCCAATTTGACTTCCTGGGCCAATAACTCCAAGCGGCCAGCCATAGCATCGTTCAATAGCTTTTGACGATCAAACTCATATTTAAGCAAATTAGGCTGACTGGCTGGGACTAATACATCAGTCTGCGGGATATCCCCAATCTCATTCAGAAAGAAGCGCAGTTGACGCTGTGCAAGTTTAAGATTGGTCTCGGCGATGATTAGGGCTTCCATTCTATCCGCCACCCCAATCTCTGCACGGTTTACTTCAACCGCTGCGGTAAGTCCTTCTTCAACACGCCGTTTTACCATAGCTAAATTTTGTTGTGCATATTCAAACTGCTGCCTACGCACATCCAACTCACCCCATGCTTCATACAAGGCCCAATAGGCTTTATCTACAGTGGCAATTATACGGATAGCTTGCAAACGCGTATTTAAGTCGGTGGCTTGTTGCTCATAGGCCGCCACGCGAATACTGGCTTCGTTCACTTGTCTGCCGGCATCCCGCAACAGTGGCTGGCTAAAGGAGAACCTGAGCGCGCTGCGGTATTCCTCGGTCGCAAACTTGCCGATGCCTTCTTTGCCTTCAATCGGTGAGCTGAGGGTGACGGTGCCGCCAGTACGTAAGGGAATTTTGATGCCAGCTTCTAAACCCAAACTGCGCTTTTCTTGTTCGATGTTAGATAGTTTGACCTGCTGATTATTCAGTGCGGGATTATCGGAGGTGAACTCCACTTTATCCCCTGAAATTTTTGGTGTGTCATAGCTACCGTATTTGGCATAAGCAAATACAATGTTGTCAAACTTGGCCTCTTCTTCACGCGTACTGGTGGCGGCAATTAAGGGATCAATCTTGGCCACTCTAATGGCAAGATTATTCGTTAAAGCACGCATGCGGATGTCTTCGATTTTTATTTGCTGTGCATTACTTTCCTCGGCACCGGGACGAATCCCGTTTTCGGCCGCCGGGTCATCAAAAGGAACTAATGCTTTTTTCAGGTCGATGACTATCGCCTTGTGATTGCTATTTTTATGCTTATTTTGGTAGCCTTCTACTGCATCTTTCAAGGTTTTAGGTGGCTGAGTGGTGTATCGATCCAACTCCAGCTGCTCTTCAGTGGTCAGCCGTTTACTTATCCTGCCTTTTAATTCAGTACTGTCTTCAGCTAAGACTAGCATCGAAAATACAGAGGCCAACAATACCATGACAGGCTTGATGAAACCTTTGGTCACAGACTGTAGGGAAGCGGCGTGCATCATGGCGAAGAACGTTTAGGTGGAGTGGGTACCGGGGATACTTCCGGAATGCGTGGTGGGAAGCCATTGAGTACACGCCAAATTTCGTAACCGATAGTGACATTGTCCAGCAATATCCAACCTTTGGCATTCAAGCCTTGTCTTAAAAAGCGTGCTTCCGGCCAGTCTTGCTCCTTGTCATCGGGCACCACCATCACGCGGAAGTTACCCATGCCATTGTCAGTAGGGTCGACAAACGCCACTTTTCCGGCAAACGTACCAACTCGCACACGTGACCAACCCGGCACCTGGATTGCCGGCCAACCTTCAAACTCTAAGCGTACTTGGCTGCCTTTAGTAATCAATGGTGCGTCTCTTCCGTCTACCATCAGCTCCACAGAACGCGTTTCGGTATCGGGCAAAATCACCAACAGTGGTTGCCCTTGTGAAATCATTTGCGATTGTGAGTTGACCGGCAACTTGAAAATCACACCATCGCGTGGTGCCACAACTTTCTGCATGTTTTGGCGAGAGAGATTAATCTCCGAAGTAGTGAGATCGTTTTGGCTATCGGCCAACTCTCCTTTGATTTTGTTAATAAGGGCAAAGTTGCTGTCTAAATCCACCTGTGCATCAGCACGTATCTGTTGAATCTCAACACTGGCCGATTTCGCCTCGGCTTGAGCCGAGTTGTATTGGGCTTGAGCACTGTTCTGACTGCGCTTAGCAATAATAAAATCTCGCTCCGCTACTTCCGTATCGCGCTTAGATACTAAGCCATCTTGATATAGGCGTTTTAAACGGTTCACTTGAAATTCCGCTGCATCCACCGTGGCTTGCGCGGCACTCAGCGTCTCAGAACTTGAGACAATTTTTTGTTTGGCCACATCCAGTTTGAATTGCGCTGCTGATATTTTGGCATCGCGAGATGAAATCAGGTTACGTTGCTGTAACTCATACGATTGTAATTCACTCTCTTTAGCACTCAATTTAGTGCGCTGATTATCGCGTTGCGCCTCTAAACGGTCCTTAAACATCGGGTCGATATCTCTGATTTCGAGTAGCGTATCGCCTTTGGTCACCTTGGAGCCTTCTTGCACATACCATTTGTTGATTACACCGCTGACTGGTGCATCGATGGTTTGTACGCGTTCTGATGGTGCAAACGCTGTTACTTTACCCATGGCGGTTACGTTTTGTTGCCATGGCAAAAACAACATCACAAATGGAATGCCAAAGAAGATGTAGCCAATGATTTTGATAAATTTAGCCACATGCGTCGGGGTTTGACCCAGCGATAGTGTTTGATTGAAGGTAGCGTGTGTATCTTTGGCCATTATGCACGCTCCAACTGTAAGGTCTTATCGAATTGTTTGGCAATCGATGGGAAGCGCGTGGTGACGATTAGCATCCACTCATGTTGACGCTGTACCAGCAACTGCATGACTGCATCCAACTCAATGTCATCTAAGCTATCCAACAAGCCATCAATAATCAACAGGCAAGGTTTGCCGACCATGGCTCTCGCCAACATCAGTCGTTGTAACTGCGTAGTTGATAGCGGCGCGCCAAACGCAGTTAATGGGGTATCCAGACTGTTTTCTAATTTAGCGAAATCATTGAGCAATCCAAGCTCATTTAACACTTCATTGATTTCGCTCAGGCTAATTTCATCGCGGCCCATGCGGATATTTTCTAAAATCGTGCCTTCTAGTATTTCAACGCGATTGGCCAAACCAATGCGATTACGCAACTGCGTCTGATTAAGTTGACGCAAATCCAGGTCATCGTAGGCGACATGCCCCATGCTTGGATTACGTAATCCAAGCAACAGTCCCACCAAAGTAGATTTGCCTGCGCCCGATGCACCCAGAACAGCCAAGCTTTGCCCTTTGCTGAGGGTGAAACTTAAATCATGAAAAGGTTGAATCCTTGGTGAGTAGGCAAAGCTAATGTCATATGCAGTCAGCTTAGCAATTTGACTACGTTCAACATCATGCGCACCAATCACTTCCTGTGGCAAATCATTCAGCACGCCAATTTTGTCGAGCGCGGCTAGCATGTCGTAAAAGTACTCTAGCTTGCTGATAAAGCGTACAAATGCAGCTAACACACCAAAAATGATGAGCTCGGCTGCCACAAATTGGCCTAAGTTGATTTGCCCTTGAATGACCAGCGCACCACCTAACGCCAACATTGAGGTTCCGACCAAGGCATATAACAGCACAGCGCCTATGTTTTGCATCAACAATGTTTGAAAGTGCTCTTCACGTCTCTCGAGATATTCTTTTGCCAAAAGATCCGTGCGCAATGCTGTGCGTTGCTGTGCACGATAAAATTTAAAGACATAAAAGTTACGCGCAATCGTCTCTAACCATGCTGCCATCTTATATTTGGTGATGGACTCATCAATGGCGGTAGGTATGCCACGCCTGCCCAACACGAAGATGATAATAGCCAACATTAGGATGACAGCGATTACGATAATGGCAAAATACAGGCTGTAAAAAATAAGAATCAAGCTACCAATCAAGCCTTGCAAGCTTGCGGTTAAGCCAACGGTAAGTAGGGTAGCTGCGGATTTTTGTACGGTAGAAATATCAAAAAAGCGATTCATCAGCTCAACCGGATTTTCTGAATCGTAGAGCGTAGATTGGATACCCTGAGTGTTCTTGGCGGCGCTGACAGCAGTGCGAATAAAAATGCGCCTTTGTATCAGCTCGACCAGATAGGTTTCGTACACATACAACATGCCGGATAGCACTAGCAACGCAAACAGAATTAGGGAGACAACGAAAAGTGGCTGCAACACACCGCCCATGGTCACAATATTCACCAACGCTTGTACTGCAACCGGGGTTGCGATATTCAGCAAGCCGTAGCCAAAAGTGAGTGCAACCAGCAAGGTGATATCTTGCCGCTCTAACCGCACCATTTCCAGCAATCTCTGTATGGGTGTTTTATCTGTTTGAATAGTTGCCATAATCTCTTTTTTATTGTGCGCAGGCTGTGCCACTTTTTTGTAGCCTGTGATATGTCGAAATCGGAAGTGATTAGTTCCCTTTTTTACAATTTGTTACACAAAAAAACGGCTCTAAAAAGAGCCGTTTTTTCTTAGCAAGACTGCGTTTACTGATTAAGCGTGATATGCGCGCTCACCATGCTCTGTCGTATCTAAGCCTTCACGCTCAGACTCTTCAGACACACGTAAACCAATCAATACATCAACGATCTTCAATGCAATGAATGATACCACTGCAGATACCACAATCGCTGTCACAACAGCATAAATTTGCGCTGTCATTTGTGCACCGAAGTCATATGCAGCAACACCATTAGCTACGTAGTCAACAACACCTGCGCCGCCTAATGCTGGATTAACAAACACACCCGTTAACAAGGCACCTACGATACCACCTACAGCGTGCACACCAAATACGTCTAATGCATCGTCATAACCAAACATGTATTTCACTTTAGTTACGAAGAAATAGCAGATTGGTGAAACTACTAAACCGATGATGATGGCACCCACTGGACCTACAAAGCCACAAGCAGGAGTAATTGCTACCAAGCCAGCTACAGCACCAGATGCAGCACCCAACATGGATGGTTTTGATTTACCAAACCACTCAACAAACATCCAAGATAAGGTTGCCGCCGCGGTTGCAATCATCGTATTTACCAAGGCCAATGCAGCATAACCGTTGGCTTCTAAATTAGAACCCGCATTGAAACCAAACCAACCTACCCACAGTAATGATGCACCTACCATCGTTAACGTTAAGCTGTGTGGGGTCATCGCTTCTTTACCGTAACCGATACGTTTGCCCAACACAATCGCAGCCACTAAACCAGCCACACCTGCGTTGATGTGTACGACAGTACCACCCGCAAAGTCCAACGCACCTTTTGCCCATAACCAGCCTGCATTCGCAACTACAGTTTCTAGAGCAGCTGCATCGGTAATCGCGTCAGGACCGTCCCAATACCAAACCATGTGTGCCATAGGCAAGTAAGCAAATGTGAACCAAATCACCATAAAGGCTAACACTGCAGAGAATTTCATACGCTCAGCAAATGCGCCGATAATCAGTGCAGGTGTAATAGCAGCAAACGTTAATTGGAACGCTACGAACAGGTATTCTGGAATATATACACCCTTACTAAATGTAGCAGCAATAGACTCTGGTGTTATGCCTGTCAAGAACGCTTTGCCTAATCCCCCAAAGAATGGGCTACCACCGGTAAACGCTACGCTGTAACCGTACACAGCCCATAGCAAAGCCATGAGTGAGAAAATCACAAAGGTTTGCATAAGCACAGACAACATATTTTTTTGGCGTACCAAGCCACCGTAGAATAAGGCCAAACCTGGGATCACCATTAATGTTACTAGCACAGTTGCTACAATCATCCACGCGCTGTCGCCTTTATTAGGCACTGGCGCTGGCGCAGCTGCGGCTTCTGCTGGTGCTGCCTCTGTTGGTGCAGCTTCTGCAGGAGCCGCTTCAGGAACAGCTTCAGCTACTGCAGCAGCCGTATCTGCTACCGCTTCAACGGTGGCAGCAGCTGCCTCTGGTAAATCTTCCGCAAAACTTACTTGAGTAACACCCAAGCCAAGCACGGCTACTAATGATAAAACTGAAAGGAATTTTTTCATGTCCATGCCCCTCTTATAATGCATCTGGACCGGTTTCACCGGTACGGATACGATAAACTTGTTCTAAATTGAACACAAAAATCTTGCCGTCACCAATTTTGCCTGTCGCTGCTGATTTTTCAATCGCATCTACGACTTGGTCTAGCATGTCATCTTTAATAGCAACTTCCAGCTTTACCTTTGGCAAAAAGTCGACTACGTATTCTGCACCACGATAAAGCTCTGTATGGCCTTTTTGACGACCAAAGCCTTTCACTTCGGTAACGGTGATCCCTTGTACACCAATATTGGACAAGGCCTCACGCACTTCATCAAGCTTAAATGGCTTGATTATTGCGGAAACAAATTTCATGTTTTTCTCCTGTAGGTAGGTTAATTTGGTAAGCCAAGTGCTAGCTTTGGCTTACCTTTTTTAATATGAAACTTAATTAGAATGTACGGCCTAAAGTTACGATGAAGCGACCATCAGCAAGATTTTTTGTCTCGGTAGAACTATTGATTGAACGGCTGAAGCTAGTACCGCCATAGCCGTTGTCCCAGTAGCCAGTGTCATCAGCACCTACGTAGTAGATACCTGCGTTCCAACCTTCAGATTTAGCAATCGAAAACGATTTGCTTAAACCAACTTTGTAGTCTGTGTAATCTGGGTTTGTTTCATATGTACCTGGCGTACCGTTCGCTGTTGGGAAGCCTGAACTTTGCAATCTACCCGCCACATTCAAATGACCAATATGACCAATCAAGGTCAAGCCGCCCCAAGGCAATGGATAAGCAGCGTTTAATTCAACATAAGTTGTGCCGCTAGTACCGCCATCCCAACCTGTTTCTTTTTCTGCACCAAACCAATCGCCTAAAGTCACAGACACTTTGCCGCTAATCCATTTGTATGAAAGACCAAAGTTAGCTTCGTATGTATCCCAACGACCACCAGATGGTCTGCCTTGGTCGGTAGTTAGGCCATCATATTTTTCCCAGCTACCACCTGGATAAAAGTAACCGTAAAGACCAACGGTGTAACCTAAACCTTCAATAGCTGAAATACTACCGTTGTAACCTGCATATAAGTCAATTTCCATATTCGCATCTGGGTATGTGTTTGGAGTAATGTTTGAACCCCAAATACCTGCGTATAAACCGCTAGAATGAGCTATGTCAAAACCACCTTGCACAGCTGGCTTATGCCAAGTTTGAGAAATACCACGGAAGTAGTAATCAGATGTAAAACCGATATTCGATGTTGCGGTCCAGTTAGATTCTGGCTCTGCTGGTGCAGCAGCCGGTGCAGCTTCTGCTGGCGCTTCATCTGCATAAGCAATGTTAGTCATCGCTAATGTGCTTAATACAGCGGTTAGTAAAATTGATTTGCGCATTATTAAATCCCCTCGTTACAAATTAAAAAGGTACAACAAAAAAGATACAACGTAGACACTTGAGCAAGAGGTATGCCAACAATCAATTTTTATATAAATCATATATTTATAAAAATATATTAATTTTAAATATAATTTAAATTATTTAAACATATGATTAATATGTATATTTAGTTGTTTATTGATGGCTAAAAACATCATGCTTAGGCATTAAACAGTGATAAAATGATGATTATTCAGGAGATAACACCATGCTAAATTCAGGTCAATTGCTACAATTATCAAATAAAATCAAAGAGTTAATTAAAAATAGCCCTGCCGGGGACTTGGATAGGAATATTCACGCACTAATTCAGGGCGCACTCACCAAAATGGAGCTTATTTCGCGCGAAGAGTATGATGTGCAAACCGAAGTGCTGAAACATACGCGAGAGAAGCTAGATGCATTGGAAGAAAAACTTAGAACCATCGAGGATTTGTTGCAAAAAAGTCACAAATAGCCAGCCATGACCTTGGCAGTCCTGTATAGCCGCGCTTTAGACGGCATGGATGCACCCGAGGTGGTGGTCGAAGTACATCTTGCTAATGGTTTACCCAGCTTTACCATCGTCGGCCTGCCTGAGGCCGAGGTTAAAGAGAGCAAAGACCGAGTGCGGGCAGCCATTCAAACTGCTCAATTTGAGTTTCCTGCCCGGCGCATTACTGTCAACTTAGCCCCGGCAGACCTCCCAAAAGAAAGCGGCCGTTACGATTTACCGATTGCTTTGGGCATTTTGGCTGCTTCCGGACAAATTCCCGCCAAGGCTTTAGAACACTACGAAATAGCGGGTGAGTTGGCACTTACAGGTGAGCTAAGACCCATTCGAGGCGCACTGGCCATGGCCTACCATATGGTGCATCGTAGTGCTAAAAAACAACAAGCGTTTATATTGCCCCAATTAAGTGCACAAGAAGCGAGCTTGGTGACAGATGCAGTGATTTATCCGGCAAAATCTCTACTGGAAGTATGTGCACACTTGAGCGGTCATACCTTGCTGACCCCTTACACGCCCAAAACAGTTCTCACTGATAATTCATACCCCGACTTCAATGAGGTCAAGGGGCAAAGCCGTGCTAAGCGTGCGTTGGAAATTGCTGCTGCTGGGGGTCATAGCGTATTAATGAGCGGCCCTCCAGGTACTGGTAAAAGCATGTTGGCTAGCCGTTTTGCCGGGATATTGCCCAGCATGAATGAACAAGAAGCACTGGAAAGCGCCGCGATTCAATCCCTGAATGGCCGCTACCAACTATCCCAGTGGAAGCAACGGCCTTATCGTGCCCCGCATCACACGGCGTCAGGTGTTGCGCTGGTGGGTGGTGGTGGCATTCCAAGGCCGGGCGAAATTAGTCTGGCGCACCATGGCGTGTTGTTTTTAGATGAGCTACCCTCTTTCTAATATTGACAATATTACATCTAGTATTGTCTGAAATCATGTTATCTCTTTGATTATATAATATATTTATAAATATTCAACATTGCATCTGATTCAACATGCATGAAATAGATGTTATTTGAAAGTTGATATTGTAGATTTTTTATTTAGCTATTAGACCCTTGCAATTCATAGACTTAAGTCTTTTTAGCGATAGAAGCATATTTTAATTATTTAATTCATATATATTGCATTAGATGCAATATTGTGTATAATGATTCACATATTGTTAGTTTAACTCATACTTAATATTGGAGCTTCCGCTTTTTCATAAATCTTATGGCTAGTAACTCTGGAAAATTTTCTACAAATGCGCTCACTCTTTCCCCCTCAGGGCTTCCGGAGAATGATGCTGCTTTGTTTGAAAATATGCTTGAAGCCTGGTCAAGAAGACGTCTTGGCAATAATCACAGAAAAAAGTCTATCAGCGGTGACATTACAATTGTTCGAGAATTTACAGCTTTTACCGATAAGGCACCTTGGTATTGGGATGAGGATGACTTTGATGCTTGGTGCGAAGAAATTGGAGTTGCGCGAGGATTAGCACCATCCACCCAACGAAAATATCAGGGTGCAATTCGCATTTTTCTAGAATACATATGCAACAACGTAAAATTCAAAAATGAGGTAAGACGGCAGTACAACATTACATTAAAGCAAATATGCAATGAAGAAAATTGCATCCCTCATGTTTCAGAGAGGGAGCTTAGTAATGAGCGACGCGCCTTCAGTCACCAACAAATTTCGATATTTTTTGATGCTATTGATCGTGCAATCGAAGAAGCAGGAAGGTTTAATGCAAAAGATTTAAGGCCTTTACAGAGAGACAAGGTTATTTTTTATACCCTCTATATTGGTGGTTTAAGAATATCTGAAGGTCAGGGTTTAAATCTCGAATCTTTTGAATCTAATCCCGCAATTCCGCAATTTAATGACTTCGGTTTCATACGAGTTTGGGGGAAAGGCAGTAGAGGTAGTGGTAAAAAGTTTGGACAAGTACCCATTACTCATGAGGCACTGCCTCCTTTATTAGAATGGTATGTTAAGTCAGTAAGACAACATTTCATGATAAATGCCGATGCTAATGAAAACGCGCTCTTCCTATCAGAAAGAGGAAACCGTATTGCAATATCCACTATTGAAGCTAGATTTCAGCACATCCTTAGACTTGCAGGACTTGAGGGTCAGGGGTTTACACCACACTCTTTGAGACACTCATCTGTCACTCATGAGTCGTTACGATTTAGCATTGAGGCTGTTCGCAGGAAACATAGACACGTTCATGCATCTACAACACAAGGCTATATGCACGTGCCTGATAGCATGGTTAATGACGAGCTGAATGCAACAATTAAAGCCCAGATTGATAACGCGCTTGATAATACTGACAAACCGAAGGAATAAAAATGACAAAAAATTTAAGAAATCGCCTCACATGGAGATTGAGAGTAATGATGGCGGAAAGAAATATTTCATCTGCCACAGAATTGCAGAGACAACTTCATGACTCCGGATATGAAATCACAAGCTCGCAACTAACTAGAACTATCAAGGATCGTCCAGAAAGGATCAGCACTGACTTGCTAGATCACCTGTTGGAAATTCTAGATTGCGACATTTCAGATTTATTGCGCAAAGATCCCACTTCTTTAAATGGAAATTCAGATAGTGCTAGTGAAGGTCAGACTTTGCCTAAAAGAGTGCAAAACAAAAAACCACGTGTGCGTAGAGACTTGCCCAAACCAGATGAGAATCTCACTGGGCCAAAAGTTACACCATTCCCTATGCCGAAAAAATAAACCTATATAAAGATGTCCAAGCCAACTATGTCTATAAATGCTAGCAAGAAAAAGGAGCTATGTACTAAATGTGGTCGTAATACGCATTTAACAGACATAATTGGAAATCTACAGTGCAGAAGTTGCGCAACGATTGGTAGAACCTGTCTTAGGTGCGGAAAAGATCTCCCAAGAGCTTCAAAAGCTGTTGATGGTGGCGCTGTCTGCTCACCTTGCGCAACATATTACCGCGAACCTAGAGTCTGCCCGGTTTGCGGCCAATTCAGCTTGAGATTATCTAGAGATTCAAAATCTGGTTATGGTGACTTACAAATTTGCGAATTTTGTCAGCGCAAAAAGAATGTAACATGCGCTTGCTGCGGGAAAAATCGAACCCCAGTTGGTACAAATCATGATGGAAAAGCCATTTGTAAATCCTGTCTAGAACGTGGTGATAAACCATTCATATGCAAATCTTGCGGAATGGAAGGAAAACCTCACAGCAAGACCGAATGTCACACTTGTTATTGGAAAAAACGGGCTGAATCTAGATTCAGAGACTCAATTGCTTTGCTATCACACGAGTGGGTAAGGCTAGCATTTGAGCAGTTTTTCAATGATTTGATTACTCGGCAAAACCCACATGCAGTCGCCACCAACAGAATCGAAAAGTATTTTCTATTCTTTGCCAAACTTGATGCGACCTTTTCGGACCCCAAAAAAATTACTGCAAAAGTATTACTTGATGCGTTTGGTGCAGAAGGCTTACGCAGACATGCCGTACCATATGGTTTTTTAGTCAAAGCCAAGTTGATAAACGAGATTACTCAAGAGTCAATTCAGGAAGCAAATGAGCAACGAAAACAGGTTCAGATTATCAATAATTCAAAAGGTGAATGGTATTCTGATCTCCTGCATCGCTTTTATATTTACCAAGAGAAAATACAAGAGCGGTACGCAGACAGAGGCTGGAAAGGCAAACGTAGAAGATTTGTTCCCAGAACAATTACAGCCAACTTAAATGCTGCAACTGTACTTTTTACTTATCTATCAGAGCAGCGTAATGTCAAAAGTTTGCAACAGATTTCAAAGGAAGAAATTGAGCCTTTTTACGCTGATAAGCCAGGTTACAAAGTAGCTGTAAGCTCTCTACTTCGTTACTTGGATAAGAAGGAAAAGTTATTTGGAAAAGTTTCACGGAAGAAGTCTGTAGATAAAGACATGCCTGCAACTCGCTCGTTACCAGAGGGTATTTTTCTCTCTCGCAATCAATACCAAGAGCTTCTTAGAAAATGGCTAAATCCAGATGATAAATCTTTAAAGGAGTCACTGTGCTGTGCATTAATGTTGATTTATGCTCAGTCGGCTACTGATTTAGTAAAACTTAGACTTGACGATATTTCATATCATCAAAATGGGTTGTACAAGATATTATTTGGTCAAACAGAGATAACACTAGACCCAAGAGTTAGTGCGCTTTTAAATCGCTATCTTGAACAGCGCAAGGCATTAGCTACTATGGAGGACATTGAAAACAATGATTTCCTTTTTACTGGTAGAACATATGGTGGACATATCACAGAGGCAGCACTGACGTATTATCTTAAGAAACATAATGTATCTGCAAAACAGCTCTTTTCAACAGCACTGTATAACGCCTACATGGGGGGCTTGCGCCATCCTAAAGTCCTAGTAAAAGCATTTGGTATTACAGATCATACAGCGATTAAATACCTCAACATTATTGATCCGCAGCTGATACAAGAGATTAATAGCAAGGTCGCCAATGCCTAAAACATGGTGGCTATATATGCTCGAATGTAAAGGTGGTGGTATATACACGGGAATTGCCATAGATGTTGATGAGCGTTACAAAAAACATTTAAGTGGCAAAGGTGCCAAATATACTAAAATTAATCCGCCACTAAGAGTACTGATAAGAAAAGAGTATCCAGACAGGAGAAGTGCTGCACAAATGGAATACACACTTAAACAACTGCCTGCAATTGAAAAATGGCGCTGGGTATATGCATTTGGTGGAAACCAATAACCAAATTTATCAAAAAATAGCTATCAAAATTTCAAAAATCACTTTACAGAACTATATGTTCTTTATAATGTCATATAAAAGTGATTTAATTCAACGCATCAACGTTAATTAAAGTACGTTATGATTAGGTCGATATTGTATTAATTGACATTATTTAGTATCATCTTAAACCTGATAGAGAAACGGCTGCCCTTAGGTGACATATAACAGAGAACTAGATTCTCGACCTAACCGGCGGCCAATTTTTTTTGAGATTATGCTTGATGCAAAATTATGCAATTTTAGTGGATGCTGGATTTGCCAAAAGAAAACTGGGAAACAGCAAAACTCCTGCTGACATTAGTCACTTCAATAACCTTTTTGAAAAAATTAAATCCTCTGAATTATTAAAAAATCAAAGACTTCATAGGATTTACTATTATGACTCAAACCCTTTAGAAGAGACTTATGACAAACCTTTGTCAGGTGGCCAAAAGATTGATTTTAGCCAAAGTCCAGTTGTTGCAAGCTCTAAATCCCTATTCGACCATTTATCCAAATATCCATTTGTTGCTTTGAGACTTGGAGAGTTATCCTTCAACGGATGGCAATTGAAGAATAAAGTTTTAGTTAAAAAGGCTACCGCAGAATCCGCGACAATTACACATGCTGATTTAGCTCCTAATATCACCCAGAAAGGTGTTGATATGAGAATTGGCATGGACATTGCCGCATTAACTTTAAAAAAACAGGTTCAAACAATTGTTCTTGTTACTGGAGATAGTGACTTTATTCCTGCAATGAAGTTTGCTCGAAGGGAGGGGGCTAATTTATTCTTAGTCACACTTGGACACAACGTTAAGGCCTCAATGCTGGAACATTCAGATATCCTTTTAGATCTAAAGGCAGACGAATTAGAAACATAATTACCGTGTCTTAGGTTTGTGTGTAGCTTTTTTCATCCTTTAGACCAGTTTCTTTAGTTTTTCTACATTTACCAACGAATTATATTTCACTGATGCCTTCAACTTCATCGACTTTTGAGTGATTGTGATAACACCGAAGCCGCTAATTCCTTAGTTTCTGAGGCATAGCGATCACTTTTTAGGACTTTTGAAGCGACTTCTTCCATCATTGCTCCAGTCTGCTTGTCTCCGCTACGCTGAGATAGCGCTGATGCTGCAAGACTCTTTGCGATTTTAGATGAGTTGCTGTCCTGAAGGGTTTCTGCAGCCAACTTCCCTATACGAGACGAAGTTTTCTTTGTATTAATCGACATATAATCTCCTTTATAACTCAAGTTTTTGAAGGACTGCGAAATGGTACAACTACAGTACTGTCTTGGTTTACACTTTTCTCAGAACTATTATGTGAAGCCTTTAACCTCGCAAACTGGACTACATTACTTTTTCCTTGGAAATAGCTTTCTGGCAAACCAGCAAGCATCTCAATATCAGAGGGAGCTAGTCCAATATGTCTTGGTATCGCATCCAGCGGCATAACGTTTTCATCTACGAGAAGATCAATAGTGCGACGAAGTAATCTAGGTTGCTCAGGCTTACGGTCTCCATCTCCTGGTTCAGACTTCCCCCCCCATCTTGCAGACCTACGCTTAAATAATGCTAACTTTCCCTCTTCATCTAACAATCCTAGCGCATGCAGTCTCATTGTAATTGCAGCAACAGAAACACCCCATCGCCTCTTAAGCAAAAGCAAATCATCCAAAGTAACAGGCATACGAAGCTCTGTTGCAAATGTTTCAGGAGGGAGTAATAGTGCTCCAGCAAATTGATGCGCTTGCTTTTCCATTAGCTTGTGACGATCTCGATCTGTAGTACGTTTAATATGCCTATGCAGAATCAAGTGCCCGATTTCGTGTGCTAAATCGAATCTACTACGATATCCATTGTCTTTGTCAGCAGATAGCAAAATAAGCGGTCGTCCCAAAGCCTCGCTCCACGCTGAAAGCCCCTCAATTTGGGCAATTCCAGTTTCCTCGCGAACTAAAATAACACCAGCTCCCTCGGCTGCAAGTGCTAAATCTTGGATCACTCCACGACCAAGACGCCAGATATCTCGGCATTCACTAGCTGCTAATTCAATGTCTTCTGCTGTTATTTGCTCAGGATCTGTGTAATTACGAGTTGGAAGAGTCAGGTCTGGATAGTCTACAAACTCCATTAATATAAGTGCAATTTCTTGAGCCCACTCAAGTCTTGCCTCAAGCATTGATCTTGCAGCGACGTGTGCCGATGCATTGCTTCGAAACAAAGGCAATGACATTTTTGTATTGGTCGGACGAGTAAACCACTCTGGTGTAACATTTACAACTACAGCAAGACGTTCGAGTGCCTCCCGTTCTGGTGTCTGTGTACCTGCACGCCATTTACTTATTGTGGCGGGAGAAACGCCAACCATTGCTGCAAGCTGTGCTTGAGTTAATCGACGAGCAGCCAATATCTGGCTTAGTCTCTCTTCCTGAAAGCCTTGGATGCCTCCACGACTCATGATGACGTTCCATCCCTGTCTTGCTTGCCGATATTCTTTTTAAGTTTCGGCAATGCAAGGTCGTCTTGTTCAGCTGAGAACGTTAGATCATATCGATTGGTAAAGCATTCAATGGACTCCCTGAAAAGCCAGCCTTGCATATACTGGTCTGGTACCGCAATTTGAATTGAAATCGGCGACTCAGGTTGTGTATGCAACGAACCAGAAAAGCAAGCCACAAAAAAGACAACGGCCTCTGTCGGAGGCTCATAATTTGCAAACAGCTCTGGCTGCACTAATGGCTCAATAGCTTTGTTTGCTATAGACATCTGCCTTCTAGTTTTACTGCGTCTACCATTAACCCATAGTCCTTCCTTAATATTGAAGCGAGCAAGTTTAAAAGGACCAGATTGCCCCATTACAATTGTGTTACCCCGAATTGGAGAGGGAGTTGCATTATTTACGGCCAGAGCTCTATGGAATGATTCATTCATATGAAAATGACGTAGCTGACCTACAACACTTGGGAGATGGCCGTCATCCATACCCCGTGCGGCCTCATAAGCTCTTTGAGCACCAACCACTAATGCCTCCTCAATACCCATGATAATCTCCCTAGAAATATTTCTCATAAGAAGCTGAGGGATGTTGTCTTGAGTTTTATTGGACATAATTAACTCCCATTACTGATTTCGCATATTGGGATTATATATCAAATAAATTTCGTTTAGCAAAATTTATTTATTAATTTGATTCGCATACACTTAAATATTGAGAACCACTTATATATACGGAACCTATTTATCATATCAAGTTTAGACTTTAGTCATCCAGCCATAACAATAGACTTTTAATTCCCTATAACTCCAGTTCATAAAACCAACGTTTTCTTTACACAATACAGCACATAAAAAAATCAGGATGAAATCCCTATTTTTTTGTAAAAAAACTTGTATACTATTCAACGTATATTTAAGGTACGTTTTTTATGCTAATTGGTTACGCAAGAGTATCGACGCAAGATCAAAACTCCGAACTTCAGTTGGATGCGCTTAATGCTGCAGGCTGTGAGCAAATATTCCAAGAAAAGTTGTCTGGAAAAAATAGAGAGCGGCCAGAGCTTGAGACATGCTTGAAGATTTTGCGTCCAGGAGATAGGTTGGTTGTCTGGAGACTCGATAGATTGGGTCGATCATTAACTGATTTAGTAGAAATTGTTCATAATCTGCAACTTCGTGACATTGGCTTTCAGTCTCTTACTGAGAGTATTGATACCGTCAGCGCTGGCGGAAAACTCATATTTCATATTTTTGCTGCTTTAGCAGAATTTGAACGCAACCTAATTAAAGAAAGAACGATTGCTGGTTTAGCAGCAGCTCGTGCAAGAGGACGTAAAGGCGGAAGAAAGGCAAAGCTCTCTAAGGCAGACACACGCAAAGTTGCAGCAATGTTAAGCGACCCTATGATGACAAAAACAGAAGTGGCTAAGCATTTTGGGGTAACACGCGTGACTTTAAATGCTGCACTTGAACGGGATGGATACCCACAAAATCCTGTAACATTGAAAAATAAGGAATAACTATAAAATGACCGAAACAGAATTCAAAAAACTACTGTGGGACTCTGCCAATAAGTTGCGTGGTGCAATGTCGGCAGCGGAATACAAGTTCCCTGTACTGGGGCTGGTTTTCCTGAAGTACGTAAGCGACATCTTTGATGCGCAACGCGAGGTGATAAAAAGTCGATTGGCTGATCCTAAATCGGATCTTTATATGCCAGAAGATATGCGTCAAGATGCTTTCAATGCACTCTCTGAAGACCGTGATGCTTACAAGCAGGACAATGTTTTCTGGATTCCTGAGGACGCCCGCTTTGGTGAGCTTCTTAAAATGGCTGCAGACCCTAAGATAGGAAAGTTGCTTGATGATGGTATGGCGGCTATAGAGCGTGAAAACGAAAAACTGCGCGGTGTGCTATATCGTGACTTTGCTCGTCTGCCGCTAGAAGATGGTGTTCTCGGTGACCTTATGGGTATCGTCGCTAAGATGAAGTTCGATCCCAAGCAGCATACTTCCCGTGATGTTTTCGGTGAAGTTTACGAATATTTCCTTGGTAACTTTGCGCTCTCTGAAGGTCAACGAGCTGGTCAGTTTTACACCCCTCGTTCTGTGGTAAGCGTTTTGGTTGAAATTCTTGCTCCATTTTCTGGCCGAATTTATGACCCAGCATGTGGCTCTGGCGGTATGTTCGTTTACTCTGAACGCTTCATTGAAGCTCATGGTGGTAAGAAAGGCCAAGTTTCTATATATGGTCAGGAGTTGTCATCTACTACACGCAAGTTGGCATGTATGAACCTTGCAATACGTGGTATTGATTACGACATGGGCAAATCTCATGGAGATACTTTTCATAATGACCAGCATCCAGACCTACGGGCTGACTATGTGCTTGCAAATCCCCCTTTTAATATTAGCGGCTGGGGTGCAGATAAACTTACTAAAGATCCACGTTGGAAATATGGCTTGCCTCCAGATGGAAATGCAAACTATGCTTGGTTGCAACATATGCTGGCTCGTCTTTCCGCTGATGGTCGTGCTGGAATTGTACTTGCTAATGGCTCGATGACGATAAACACCGGCGGCGAAGGTGAAATCCGGGAGAATATGCTTAAGGGCGACGTGGTCGAGTGCATGGTAGCTCTGCCGGGACAGCTCTTTGCGAACACGCCAATTCCAGCATGCTTGTGGTTCCTCTCCCACAATAAAGCAAATGGCAAGAACGGGAAGATTGACCGGCGCAAGCAAGTGCTGTTCATCGACGCTCGCAAGATTGCATCACTCATACCGGGCTCTCGCAAACAGAAGGAGTTTTCAGATGCAGAAATTCAGCAAATTGCCCAGACTTATCACAACTGGCGCGGCACTGAATGGAGCGAAGGAGCGTACGAGGATGTTCCGGGCTTCTGCAAATCAGCATCTTTTATCGAGATTGAGCAGCACGGCTACGCGCTGACACCAGGCCGCTACGTTGGAGCGACAGACGTCGAGGATGACGACGAAGTGTTCGAAGTTGAAATGTCCAAGCTAACTGACGAATTATCAGAGCTACTCGGACGTGGGCGAATGCTCGAAGCAGCGGTAAGGACTCAAATTGGAAGGGTTGGCTATGATATCTGAGTGGCAATCCAGAAAGCTTGGGGACCTTGCTGACCTTCACCAAGTGCACGTGAACCCGGCTCAAACCCCTGACCAGATATTTAGGCACTTCAGTCTACCGGCTTACGACGAATGGCAGACCCCTGTTGTAGAGCCCGGCAGCGCAATTGGAAGCCAAAAATTCTCAGTCCCCCGAGGATCTGTACTCGTTTCAAAGCTCAATCCGAGAATTCCTCGCGTGTGGTTTCCAGAAGTCGCTGAGGCGCCCCCAGCTATCGCATCTACTGAATTCTTGGTTCTTTGCCCCAAGCCAAGTGTAGATGGCAAATTTCTAAAGTATCTTTGTCTATCACCATGGGTGATGTCGGAGCTGAAATCAAGAGCTACTGGGACTTCTGGCAGTCACCAACGCGTCCGTCCAGAGGATGCACTTAAAATTGAAGTGGAGGTCCCACTATGTATTACCGAGCAAAGTGCGATTGCTCAAGCATTAGGGTGCCTTGACGACCGTATCCGCCACAACCGAGCGCTCGCGGTCAACCTAGAATCCATCGCACGGCGTCTGTTTAAGTCCTGGTTTATAGATTTCGATCCCATTCGTGCCAAGGCTGCAGGTAAAAAACCTGTGGGGCTGGCTGATGACATTGCGGCGTTGTTTCCGGATCGGTTTGTTGAAAGCGAAATGGGACTATTGCCAGATGGTTGGTATAAAGATTCATTAAAATCTATCGCAAAACTAAACCCTGAAACATGGTCAACTAAAACACATCCAGATGTTATCAACTACCTTGATTTATCGAATGTTAAGAATGGTGTTTGTGAGCACCCAACTCAATATGATTGGATTCTATCACCTAGCAGAGCACGAAGAGTGCTAAAAGAGGGGGATACCATAATTGGTACAGTACGGCCAGGAAATAGATCTTTTGCAATGATTATTCAAGGCGAACTTACTGGAAGTACTGGATTTGCAGTACTTCGGCCCAAAGATGATGTATTTAGGGAGTACTTATATCTAGCTGCGACGAATGAAGTTGCTATAGAACGCCTAGCTCACTTGGCTGATGGCGCTGCTTACCCTGCAGTTAGGCCGGAGGTCGTTCTTGATACAGAAATCATTACGCCTACTCCTGACGTGATGGCAGAATTTTCTACTATTTCAAAGGACCTAATCAATCGAGCTTCTGTATGTAAGCAGGAAGCTAGCGTACTCACGAGAATTAGAGACATGCTTCTACCCAGATTAATCTCAGGAAAGCTCCGCGTTGAAGATGCAGAAACGATGATTGAGGAGGCCGTCGCATGACCACCAAGAAACATTTAAGCAAGCTGGAACGGGTGCCACTACGCGAAGCTTGGAAGCACGAAGCTAGCGATTTTACACCCTGGCTTGCAGAGACCGAAAATCTAAACTCCTTAGCTGACTCTTTAGGTATAAGCGAACTTGTGCTTGTTGCAACAGAACATTGGGTTGGTGACTTTAAGCTCGACATTCTTTGTACTGATGGCGATGAACAGGTCATCATCGAAAACCAGTTAGAAAAAACTAACCACACTCACCTAGGCCAAATAATTGCCTATGCAGCTGGCGTTGGCGCCAAGAAGGTAATTTGGATAGCAGAATCTTTTAGGCCAGAACATGCTGCAGCTTTACAGTTTCTGAATGCAAACACCACCGAAGACCTAAGTTTCTTTGCGGTTGAGGTAGAACTGTGGCGAATTGGTGAGTCGCCATTGGCGCCTAAATTTGAGGTTGTGGTAAAACCTGACGAATGGACAAAAGCCGGGCGAGAGCAAGCAAAAGCAGCTACATCAACCTCACCAATCAAGCAAATGCAGCAGAAATTTTGGATAGCATTGATTGAACATCTTGATACCCTTGCTCCACAAATTAGGCCTCAAAAACCTCGCCCTCAACATTGGCTTAATAATTCCATAGGTCGCTCAGGTTTCGGACTCAACATTACTGCAAACACACGGGATGAGCGACTTGGGGTTGAGCTTTGGCTAAGTGACCAAAATGCAAAAAAACATTTCGGTAATTTGATATCGCAAAAGGATGATATTGAAGCAAAACTAGGCTTTGAACTTGATTGGCAAGAGCTGCCAGACTCTCGTGCATGTCGTATTGCGTCATGGCTACCTGATGCTTCGATTGAGGACGAGACGCGTTGGAATGAGTATATTAACTGGTTAACTCAGCGCCTCATCAAAATGGATGCCGTACTTCGACCAATAGTGAAAGTTTTACCATGAAAGAGCAGTATCAAGAGATACGTTCAAAGTTGCTTGACGGTTCAATTACAGCAATATCTATTGATACATGCATCTTTACCCGCGCAGGCTACCAGCTAGATAAAGGTATTTTTAAGCAGCTTGAACAGTTCAAAGGTAACAGCTTTCGTCTTGTTTTTTCTGAAGTTACTCTGAAAGAGGTACTTGGACACATAAAAAAGCATGCTGATGAAGAGCAAACTAGACTTTTGACTGCATTGAGAGGTGTTGCTAAATATTGGACTATAAGTCAAGAAACCCAATTAAAAGTAACCAAAGAGCTATTAAATGAGCTTGATCCTAAAGCTTTATCGAAAGAGCTTTTAACGGGTTTTGTTAAACGATGTGGTGCTGAAATAATTGAGGCTAAAAGCACTGTTGACATTACTGATTTGCTTAAATCTTATTTTGAGACAATCCCACCATTTGAGTCATCAGGTAATAAAAAAGCAGAGTTCCCAGATGCGATAACTCTTTTATCTCTAGACTCATGGGCTAAGAAAGAGGGAGCTGCACTACTTTTAGTAACGCGTGATAAGGGTTGCATTCAATATTGTGAACAAACACAAAATATTTTTACTATCAGCGATCTTAGAACTGCGTTAACGCTTATTCAAGAACGTGATTCACATTGTGGGAAATTGTGTGAATCTATTGATCAATTAATTGCTAATGGAAATTATCCAAACATCATAAATGCTATTGAAACAGAAATTGCAAATGACATTTGGTCTATTGATTGGATTCCTGATGCTAACGCAGCATATTACTTCGAACCAGAAATGCAAGACATTGAAGTTAAGAATGTTTCTTTTGCATCACCCAACGGATTAGCAGAATTGCAACCAGTTGATTTTTCTACTGATAAGCTAGTCGCCCAAGCAAGTGTTAATGTCGATATAAAAGCACATTGTGACTTTACTTTTTCCACAAAAGACTGGATTGATAAAGATATGATTTGTATTGGTAGTTCAGAAGCTGTTGCCGAGGATCAAATAGAATTAGATGTACTGTTGACATTCGTTAACCTTGATAGTGACGCTCCTGAACTTGAAAGTATTGAACTCGTTCCAGCCCGTAGAGATATAGACTTTGGAACTGTAGAACCAGATTATGGAGATGAAAATCCTTATGATGAAGACTATTGAAAAACCATTAAATTATGACTGAGAACGATCTCGAACAAGCATGCATTGAGTGGTTCAAGGAGCTTGGCTGGGAGTATGCCCACGGCGAAGCCATCTCCCCCGGGGGGCTTCACCAGGAACGCGACCATTATACAGAAGTGGTGCTCGCACCGCGCTTCAGGGCAGCTCTTGAACGGCTGAATTCAGATGCACCATCTTCGGCAATCGACGAGGGAGAAAAGAAAGTACGTCAGTTTGCCAGCCAGTCCCTGATCGAGGGAAACCGTGATCTATACCAGTGGCTGCGTGATGGCATCCCTGTTGAAGTAGAAACTGACGGTCATCGTCGCCAGATATACCTGGCTGCTTTTGATTGGTCAGACCATGACAACAATGACTGGCTGATCGTTAATCAATTCACGGTCAAGGGCAGCAAGACTGTGCGGCCTGACATGGTGGCATTCGTGAACGGGCTGCCTTTATCCGTCATTGAACTGAAAAATCCCGCCGACGAAAAAGCGGATGTGTTCGCGGCCTTCAACCAGATTGGCAACTACAGAAACGAGATACCGCAGCTTTTTGAGCCGAACGTGGTGTGCGTGATTTCCGATGGTGCTGTAGCGCGGATTGGTTCGATCTCCGCTGACCAGGAGCGCTTTATGCCTTGGCGTGTAGCCAACGGCATTGACCATCCAGAGCAGCATCTGGAGTTGGAGGTGCTCGTGAAGGGCTTGTTTGAGAGACAAACATTCCTGACCTATTTCAGGCATTTTGTGGCGTTCCAAACCAGTGGTGCCGGTACATTCAAGGTGGTCGCAGGCTATCACCAGTACCACGGGGTCTTGAAAGGCGTAGAACGGGCACTACGGTCTATCCAGAGTCGCCGCGATGGCAAGGGTGGCGTAATGTGGTTTACCCAGGGTTCTGGCAAAAGCTTTCTAGCTGTCTTCTATGTAGGTCTCCTGCGGGAACATCCTGAACTTGAGAATCCGACTATTGTAGTGGTGACAGACCGCAAAGATCTGGATGGGCAACTTTATGAGACATTTGCCTCTTGCCGGATTCCGTTACGGACGATGCCCGTGCAGGCCACTGACCGCACCAACCTGAAGAAGCATCTTTCTGAGCAGGTTGCCGGCGGCATTTTCTTCACCACCATCCAGAAGTTCGCACCGGAAAAAGGGATGGAGACGGTCGAAGAGCTTTCAGATCGCCACAACATCATCGTGATCTGTGACGAAGCCCATCGCACACAGTACGGCTTCAAGAGCGAACTCGACAAGAAGGGCGAGAAATATCGCTATGGTCTTGCCAAGTACATGCACGACGCCCTGCCCAACGCGCTATATCTTGGACTGACCGGCACGCCGATTTCCGAGAATGACCGTGACACCGAGGCAGTGTTTGGCACCTATGTGGATATTTATGACGTTCTGGCGTCCCAGAAGGACGGCACAACCGTCCCGATCCATTATGAGCAGCGCATCATCGACCTGGCAGTGAACAAGGACGAGCTGGATTCTCTGGATGATGAGCTGGAAAAGCTGCTTGAAGACGACCCGGAAGAGCAAAGCACCAAGACCATTTCCGCGCTCTCCCGTCTTGAATCCATCGCAATGGCTGATGGTCGCCTGGAGAAGCTGGCAGATGACCTGGTAGCACATTGGGATGACCGGCTTGAAGCCATCGATGGCAAGGGCATGATTGTCGCCATCAGCCGCAAGGCCGCAGTCGGACTTTATGATGAAATCATCAAGCGCCGTCCAGAATGGCATGCGGACGACATCGACAAGGGCGTGATCAAGGTTGTTATGACCAGCCCGGCATCTGACCCGGCCAATCTGCGCAAGCATGCCACTTCGGCACAAGAGAAGAAGATGCTGGAGAAGCGCATCAAGGATCCCGATGATCCCTTACGTTTAGTCATCGTGCGCGACATGTGGCTGACCGGCTTTGATGCTCCGTGCCTGCACACTCTGTACGTTGATAAACCCATGCGCGGTCAAGGTCTGATGCAGGCCGTCGCCCGCGTGAACCGGGTATGGAAGGATAAGCCAGGCGGTCTGGTTGTCGATTACATCGGCATTGGCGAGGAACTGAAGGCTGCGATTGCCCAGTACACCCGTGCACGTGGTCATGATCACGGCGAGCCGGTGGAATTCATTGATGAGGCGCTGTCCATCCTGAAGGAAACTATCGGCATCATCCGCGACATGCTTCATGGCGTCGATCTGACCGGAGTTGCCACGGACGCCAAACGTGCATTGGCAGCGCTGCCACTAGCCATGAATCACTTGGTTAAGCTCAACCAGAAGAAGGAAGGCGCCAAAGAGGACGAAAAGCCGGAAGGGGTAAAACGCTTCCTGGATCAGGTTGTCAAGCTCACCAAGGCGCAAGCGCTAGCCGGCACCCATCCGGATGCGCTTCTGCTGCGCAACGAGATCGCGTTCTACCAGGCGGTGAGGGCTGGTCTTGTGAAATTTACCAGCGTCGGTGCTGGCAAGAGCAAGGTTGAGAAGGAAGCAGCCATGCGGCAGATTGTGGCTAAGGGCGTGCTTGTAAATGGTGTCACTGACCTCTACAAGACGCTGGGTGTGGACAAGCCTGATATAAGTGTGCTTGATGAAACCTTCTTAAACAAGCTGGCTGAGATTCCGCAGAAAAATCTTGCTGCAGAGCTGCTACAGCGCCTTATTGATGACGAAATTCATGCAAGAGCACAACGTAACACTACGCAAGCACAGAAATTCAGTAAAAAGTTGGCAGATGCAATCAATAGATACACAAATCGAGGACTGACTTCTGCCCAGGTTATCGAAGAGCTGATTAAATTGGCGAAGGAAATAGCTCAAGACCAGCCTCCTCCTGACATGGGAGAAGATGAATTTGCATTTTATGAGGCATTACGTGAGAACGAAAGCGCAGTTCGTGAAATGGGTGATCCAATTTTGAAAGCATTGGCACATGAATTAACTGACAAACTTCGTAAATCGGCAACCATTGACTGGCAAAAGCGTGAGACAGCAAGAGCTAGAATGAGATTATTAGTGAAGGTTCTTTTGACCAAGTACAAGTACCCCCCAGACAAGCAGCCTGAGGCTGTAGATATGGTAATTGAGCAAGCAGAACTTTACGCTGATCAATGGGCGGTCGAAGGTGCTTAGACTCTATGCCAATACTAACCTATGAAATTAGCCCACAAACAACACCAAATGAACGAAGCAGTACTGGGGCGAGAAATGGGCATGTGGCAGCAATTATTAAGCATGATAGCGAAATTCGTCCAGCACAGGTTTACTCTGAACTTGCAGCTAATCGTCTAGCTCAGTTTCTAGGTCTTCCAGTCGCAGTCGGTGTTGTAGTCAATACCCAACAGCCCAATGATGTGATGCAATTCGCATCTCTGAAAGCTGCTGAAGCTGGCATGGACTATTATGACTTTACTGATTATGACGCATCCTTCAACGAAGAAATTGAAGACGAAATAATTCCGGGAATGCATACTGAATCTGGACATATTAATGCACTCAGACTGGTATGTGAACGTTACCCAATTCAAACGGCACAAATTGCTGTTTTTGATCTCTGGATTGGGAACGACGATAGACCTGGTAATTTGAAAGCTGAATTAGCCAAAGATAATTTCGGGGCCATTTTTGCTATTGATCAGGGCACCTCCTTATTAAGTTGTGCATCACGTAGACATGAAGCAATTGAATTATTAAGTAGTGACAATTTCCCCAAGTTTCATGGGTTTCAGAAACTAGTTTCACCATTATATTGTGGAGAAATGATAGAACGCATATGTGCTATTCCAGATTGGGCAATGTATACGGCTATGACCTTTGACAACAACATTGGGAATGTCACGATTGCAGAACAATATGAGGTTTGCGAACTTCTTAAAACACGGCGTAGTTTCCTTCGCGAACTAGTTTCAAAGGTCCTCTTATAGTTGATTTTGAGAGCAGTTTATTTACTATGGATAATGATAAAGAATTGGCAGAAAGAAGTATTGAAATAGCAAACCTTAGACAGTCTGAATTTATTGCATCAGTCCCTAAAGAGTTGTGCGACCGTGAGGATGCAATCAGAAAACAGCTGTCACGAGAAAATGCTTCTAATCGAAGCAAACTCCGTAAAGTATATAACCTTGTGAATGAACTTATGGAGTATTCAAAGCCATTTACCGCGTGTGATCGAGGTTGTTCTTCTTGTTGCAATATCAATGTAATGATTTCACAAGTAGAAGCAGATCTGATTGGGGAACGTATTGGACACAAGCCTATTACTCTTCGTGAACCAAAGAATCATGAGATTGGATATTTCAATGGAATCCCATGCCCATTTCTAAAGAACGATTCGTGTTCGATTTATGAGAATCGTCCATATGTTTGCAGGCAGCATGTTTGTTTTGATGAGTCCTCATACTGGTGTGATCCAATACGCACTCATAAAATGAATGAAATGCCCTTATTGAGATTCTCTGAAGCTGAAGCAGCCATGCTCGATGTAGGCAAATTAGAGCATGGGGGAGTATTTGCAGATATTAGGGAATTCTTTCCTAGTGCGTAAGATTTTATATACATTAGTTGTAGTAAGTTTATCTGTTGTATGCAATTTTGCGTCTGCGGAAACTTTCATAGCTCGTGTTATTGGCATTTCGGATGGTGACACTATGACAGTTCTCATAAACGAGCACGAGCAAATAAAAGTACGCCTAGCAGAAATCGATGCGCCTGAAAAAGCGCAACCTTTTGGTAAAAGGTCCAAGCAATCATTATCTGATTTGTGCTATCAACATACTGCGGTAATTGAACGGATTGATATTGATCGCTATGGGCGCACGGTAGGAAAAGTGCAATGTGACAGAGTAAATGTTAACGAGGAACAAATTCGCAAAGGCATGGCTTGGGTATATAGGAAATATCTTCGCGACCACTCGTTACTATTGCTTGAACAAAAGGCTAAATCATCAAGACTTGGATTATGGGCTGAAAGTGAACCCATACCACCTTGGGAATGGAGAAAGCGCTCACGTCATAATGTAGAATAATGATAGTTTCAGATATAAGGACTAATGAATAAATTTAAAGATATTTAATGAATATTAGAAGATTCCATGATTATTAGAACTTCCCAGTAGGAATTTGACCGCAAAGTGCTGGAAGTCCTGCGCGAACCACTTGAGAGCGGCCATATCACCATCTCACGCGCAGCCAGACAGGCCGATTTTCCAGCCAAATTTCAATTGATTGCAGCGATGAACCCATGCCCGTGTGGGTACCTTGGTCATTACAACCAAAAGTGCCGTTGTACGCCAGATCAGGTGGCCCGCTACCGCAGCAAAATCTCCGGCCCATTGCTAGATCGTATTGATATTGTGATTGAAGTGCCAGCACTTAAAGAAGATGAACTGATGCAAGCCACTGTGGCAGAAAGCAGCGCGGACATTCGTGCGCGTGTTGAGCAAGCCCGCGATGCTCAGTTACAACGGCAAGGCATGCCTAACGCAAACTTGGGCAGTTTGGACATTGACAGCCACTGCGTAACAGACGAGGCTGGGTTGACCCTATTAAAAACCGCCGTCAGTCGCATGAGTTTGTCTGCACGTGCTTACCACCGCATTTTAAAGGTAGCACGCACCATTGCGGATTTAGCGCGTAGTACCAACATTGAAGCAGCGCATATTGCAGAAGCCATTCAATACAGACGCAACGAGTAGTTTACTCCGAAGGACTAGCAGACTGCTGATTCCGCAAGTCTTTGACCAAGGCCTCCGATTGGTTTTTGCGCGCCTCGGCGTATTCCAACAACCCCTCTAGTTGTTGCGCTGAAGGCAGCGCTGGGTCTTGAGGTAATTTAGACAACTTTTCGAGTTGCTCTTGATAAGGCTTACTCACGGCAAAATCAATTTTACTGGCCAACTCTTCAAAAGTTTTATTGCCTTGTTTGCTCTCGTGCGCAATTTCTAACCATGAACGGTTAATCGCCTGATTTTCATACAAAAAAGCGTTGATTTCACTTCTTAGCAATAGCTCATCACTCCAGCGATATTTAGGAGCAGGTATGTGATACACCAAACCCACACTGGCCACCACCAATATGAAGGCAGCCAAGCTCTGGTATATCGAAGGCATAGCTCGCGCTGTCATGGATTGTGACAACACAATACTTACTAAAATCCCAGCGACGAGTCCGCCGATATGCGCAGCATTGTCAATGCCTGGAATCACAAAGCCCAATACAATAGTGATGACAGAAAATACACATCCACCACCAAATAGCCACTTGAACTCTCGTGCTGAAATGGCTTTACGTTCACGCCATAAATAAACAAGTGCAGCACCGTACACCCCAAATATCGCACCTGATGCCCCACCGGAAACAGCCTGATTGCCTTGGACGACCAGCGATAACAAATTACCGAATAACCCTGCAATCAGATAAATACCTGTAAAGCGCCAACGCCCATACATACGCTCAACCAGTTGGCCAGCTTCCCATAACGACAAGCCATTCAACAACAAATGTACAATGCCAAAATGCAAAAACATAGCCGTGCCCAAACGCCACCATTCACCGTCTTGGGTGGCTGGACCAAAATTGGCGCCCCAACTTAATTGCACATCATTCGGTGAATGCCAAATACCTGCGCCGGCGAACAACACCATGGCAAAAAATATCCCTACATTCAATGCTATCAAGGCATTGGTTACGGGGGTAGTGGGGCTACGTTGGACTAATCGTTCGTAAATTGAAATCAAACTCTCACCGCTTTGATAGGGATTTTCATATAGATGATAGCTTAGCGATATTCCTCAACCATTGATCTAGTTTAAATGGATTTTTTGACAGCCGCATGTAACGGTGAATGCATGATTTAGGATGGCTTCGTTATAAAATGCTTAAGATGATTCAATTTATAATAAAAGGAACATACCATGTTAACGATGTATGACTTCACCATTCCACCCCTCAAACGAACGCTGACCAATTTATCGCAGATTCTTAAAAAAGGGGAGGCCTATGCAAAAGCCAAAGAGGTCGATCCGTCCATCTTGGTCGAATCCCGTTTGTACATCGATATGTACCCGCTCAAGCGCCAAATCCAAATTGCCACCGACATGAGCAAAGGGGCAGCGGCCAGATTGGCTGGCATTGAGATCCCGGTTTATGAAGATAACGAGACCACTTTTGAAGCCTTACAGGCTCGGATTGAAAAAACCATCACATTTCTGGATAGCGTCACTCCACAGCAGTTTGAAGGCAGCGAGTCCAAACAGGTGACCATCACCATCCGTAAGGTAGATATTCAGTTTACAGGTTTAGATTACTTGCAGAAATGGGTGTTTCCGAATGTATATTTCCACGTGACCACTGCCTACAATATTTTGCGCCATCAAGGCGTGGAGTTAGGTAAATCAGACTTTTTAGGGCCGAGAAAATAAATTGAGCTGGATTCTGCTTGGATAAGGTAGCGCCGTTTTAGAATTTTAGTCACTATAGATAGCTGGTTTCAAATCATGCAGTTTTAGTGGAGATACGAACCGATGAAACATATCTTGGTTGCAAATGCAAAAGGTGGCAGCGGTAAAACCACACTGGCGACGAATTTGGCAGGTTATCTGGCAACCACCGAAGCTAAGGTGATGCTGACTGACTTAGATCGCCAACAATCCGCCACACAGTGGCTTAAGCGCAGGCCGATTGAAGCAGCTCAGATACATACCGCACATGAAATTGGCAAGCAAACACAAGCGCTTGATTGGGTAGTAACTGACTCTCCCGCAGGATTACGCGACGAAAAGTTGGCCGATGCCGTCAAAAATGCAGATGTGGTGATTGTGCCAGTACAGCCCTCTGCTTTTGATATAGGCGCGGCGGTAGATTTTTTAGAGGTTTTGATGCAAGAGAAAGCCGTGCGCAAAAACAAAACCTTTGTCGGTCTGGTGGGCTCACGGGTGAACAGCCGCACCCATGCTGCGGTTGGATTAGCTGAGTTTATGGACGACACTGGCTTTCCGGTGCTGGCTTATTTGCGCAACTCGCAGGTGTACACAACAGCGGCAGAACAAGGCTTGAGTATTTTTGAATTGCGCCCATCACTGGTGGCGCAAGATATTGAACAGTGGTCAGTATTGCTAGAGTGGATACACAACACAGCCTAAATTCAATGAAGGGCTTATCACTTATTTTTTAGCAGCCATCCAATACAGTGGGGTTTTGGGGTCTGGCTCGTAAAACGTTTTAAGCTTGTTACGCCTCAACGTTTCATAGGCTTCATTCACCGAAATATTTTCAACCTTAGCTGTTTTGGCCGCAATCGGCTCAGCATATTTTATCCATGCTGGATTTTCAATATAGCCACGGTCATTCATACAAGTTTGTAACACACGTGATTTTCTGGCGGCTTTTTCCAATTTCTGAAAGGGTAGTACTTCCGGCAGTGCCATGGCGGCTTTTTCTGCTATCAGCTCACATTCATCCCCCACACGCTCTAACGCAGTGAGGCTTCTGGGCGCCTCAGGCTCAGTTACATCCATATAAAAATAAGCGCTTACGCCCAGCAATATCGAAATGGCAACACCATACATCATCTTGCTATTCAATTATTGCTCCTTGCTTTAGTGGTTATTATTGGCTTACCTGCGTTGTTGCAGATTGCGCTTTCGTTTCAATACTGTCTAGCAATTCCGGGTTAATTTCTTTTAATGTCAGGCGAATTCGCTCTGCATCATTTGCCTTGCCTTGCTTGTGCAATAGCTGTGCCATCGATTGCAAGGTGCTTGGGTGGTTAGGATGCAACCTCAGCGCTTGTTGGAAGTGATTCATGGCCTGCGTCTCATCGCCTTGCTTCAAGGCTGCCTCTCCTTGGTAATATCTGGCTTCCGCGCTTCCCGGCTCATTGGCTGCCCAGCGAGCTGCAATCTCCTGTACATCTTGCCAGCGATTATTTTGAAACGGAAGCACAATTTGCATAAAAAACGGACGCTTCTCTTCTGGCGCATCCCAAAACGGATCAGCGTGCGGTGCGTTTAATGCAACCTCCGGCGAGTGAAGCATTTTTTTAATCCAATTCACCGGCACATTATAGTAATACGCGTTTTTCCCCGGGCTTTTAAAAGTGCTAATCCCCACTAATCGGCCAGCATAATCAAACACTGGACTACCACTGGCGCCGATCGAAAATGCAGCTTTACTGCGAATCACCAACTCTTCATCCATCGGATACAACGCTTTGATGGCACTCAACGCCACATAAGGAGCAGGTGAGTCGGTCGGCATGGAGATGGAAATCAATGGCTGCTCATAATTGAGCGTTGAAGAATCACCCATCTCTACTGGCTTTAAGTCGGCATAGGCTACTTTTAAGATACACAAATCATGTTTCCAATCCGCCTGAAATGAATCGACCGGATACTCCGTGCCCCATTTGCTGATGCTGACCCCGTTTGAGTTACCCAACACATGGCAATTGGTGACTGCGTGATCTTTATCAATGGCCACCGCGGTGCCAAAACCATGTCCACCCGATTTGGTGGTGGTATTCACCTTCACCAGGGATTCTTTCAATTGGTATAAAAACGCCTCGGTCGGCTCGGGAGGTGCTGCAGCACTGACTTGTAGACTCCATAAACTAATGCTAGCCAACGTGATGATTTTTTTCATGCTTACTGTTCCGCCTTATATATTCCCAGTACGACCATTAATTCATCCGTTTGTTGCTATTCGAAGACGAGAATTCTCGTCATGAAAGGTCTGTTCAACTATCCCTAAGACCGGTTCGATATTCTACAAACTAGCGCACAAACCCCTGTTTTATCTAAAGAATGTGTTGACCCGGCCGATGTAATAATTAAAGCAACACAAAACAGATAAGAGGTGTGTGATGACAGTCTATCAAGTGTTAAACGAGGTAAACCAAAGTTATGGTGAGTTTTTTGATCTGCAAGAAGCGATGTACAGCGCACAAGACTTCACCGTTTGGGATGAAGAGCATTACTACCATGTAGAGGAGCTTGAGCTAGAAGTCGTCTAGCGCGCTCAAGAACTATCTACTTACTTAGATGGAATACTCCGGACGCTGGTTGGCATCTGCGTTGGCATTCCAAAAGTAATAAAAATCGCGCGATACCTGAACAAAAAACGCTTTCAGGTCATGCTTATTAATCAACGCTTGAATTTTTTCTACCGTTAAACGGTAATCAAAATGATTTTTCGCCTGCTGGTTACGCAACTCCACCGTTAGAATTTTAGCAATTTTGCTACGAGAATCTAGTGCATCCTCTGCCAGCTCTTTTTCAAGCATATCGTTGGTAAAATGCTCAAGCAGAATGAGCTCGGCATCCGACAATAATTCAGACTCAGCCCTTTCCCATAAATCCAACAGCGATTTAGGCGCCAAGTTACGATTTTTCAGCATGTTACCAAACGTCAGCAAGTCATCCTTGGCTTGATAAGAAGATAACTCCGCCATCCAGTATGGATAAAACGCACGTATCAGCTGCGTACAGAAAGCTCGCTCATCTTCCAGCAATTGCGCTAAAAACTGACTGACGGCGCGACGATAAGCAATGCCATCCACTGAGATATTGTAAATAAACTGCGCAAAGTGATGTAAGTAGTGCTCTGCTCTTTGCAAATCTTTGGTGTGCACATACTCATTTAAAAAATGCTCGATGGCACTCAGCAATTGATGGTTGATATCTAGCGTTTTGCTGGTACTTTTAGCCAAGGCGATCAGCTCTGCATCTTTACAAGCGTATGCGCTTAAAATGATGTGCATGGCATATGGCTGGTCTGTCGACATGCGCGTGACATTGACCACCCCTATGAAGCGCCTTGCCTGTGCCGCAAAGCGTGAAAGTAACACTAATTTATTGTTATTCATTGATTGATACCGTAAACACAACGTGCCACTGATCGATGAAATGATATTAGCACGCAAAAAGTTTATCCACAAACAATCATCTACGCGCCATTTCAGCAGCACTCAGCACTTTATTGGATGATACCAGAGCGGACTTTGCTGATATCACATCTCACGATTGATTGTGTCTAGCTTAAAGTGATTTAATAGCGGTACATTGAAATTTTACATGGTTCTCATGCTCAAGCAATACACAACAATTACTCACCTGCGCTTTGGTTGTTTACCGCGTTGGAAGTTCATTATTTTGTGCTGTTTATGCACGTCTATGCCGCTTACGGCCGCAACACAAATCACGGCTGAGCAGCTGGTGAATGAAGCCTATGCGGATGGCGCAATGATTGCCACGGCAAATGTGTGTCAAATTGATAAGACACAGCTCAACCAGCTTATTTTTAAGCAAAAGAAAACAGCACTGGATACCGCAAAGCAATATCAACTGCCCTTTTTGGCCAAAGATTATGATGACTATGTCATCTCAGGGTTTGAATCGACCATGCGTATGCTTACCGAGCAGAGCGATGAGGCCGTGTTAGATCAAATCTGTGCTGGCTTAGAGGAAAAAATAGCCAAAAAAATAGCGCCCTAGGCGCCATTTTTGTCCTTGTATATAGATTACTTATCTGTAGCGGCTGTTAGCCCCATGGCGACTTTTAATTGCGTCGCTGCTTCTTCATCCAACTTATTGAGCAAAGCAACATTCATCATCGCCTCATTGTGTTTACCACTTTCTTCGGCAATCAGACCCAAGTAGTAAATGGCTTGGCTATGTTGATCGTTCATCGCCACCACACGGTATAAATGCTCTTCCGCTTTTTGGTAGTTTTTATTGGCATACTCAGCGGCTGCCAAATAAAACCAAGCTTCGGTGGTGTTGGGTTCTTTTGCTGTCCATTCTGTGGCAATGGCTTGTAACGCTTTCCAATCTTCGGTTAAGTAAGGATGCACAATTTTCATGAAGTAAGGCCATTGTTCCGGGGATTGTGCCCAAAATGGCAGATCACTTTTTGCCGTAACTGCTTGCTCAGGTAACTTAAGCGCTGCTTTTACCCATTCCACCGGCATATTGTAGTAGTAGCCATTGCGACCTGGGCTTTTGAGGGTAATCACGCCTACTAAATTGCCGTCACCATCAAACACACCACCACCACTGGCACCCATTTTAAATGAGCTGGTGGCACGCACCACTACGCTGTCGTCCAATGGAAACAAGCCTTTGACTACCCCAAAAGTGCTGGTGGGAATGGGCAAGAAACTTGGGTAACCAATGGTAAATACTGGCTGTTCGTATTTGAGCGCTTCGCTAGAGCCAATTTTGGCAATCGGTGCATCCAAACCTTCAGCTTTTAAGATGCAGATATCATGACGCCAATCGGGTTTGATGGCACTGACATTAAAGGATGCGCCGTTACTCACAACGCTAATGCTGGCAGCATTGGCCACTACATGACAATTAGTCACAATTTCATCTTTGGCAACGACGACGCCAGAGCCTAGACCGTAACTTCCGTTGGCCAATCCAACTTGTACTCGCAACACTTGCGCATTCAGGTGATGGATCAACTCTTGGGATGGCTCAGCCAATGCTAAAGTACTCAAGCCTAACGTACTTGCACCGAATAATAATATTGCCGAGCGAACTAACTTAGAACACAACCTTGTCATGATAATCTCCAATCTACAACAACATGTATAAACCTCGCAAAAACTCAATCGTGAATAAAGACGTCTTAATTGATACTAAGCAATTCCTGTTCCAAGCAAAAAATCGGAGAGTAATATCGATTTGCCCCCATAAGTTTGTATCGGCTGGATGCAACTAAAGATTAATAGAAAAGGGTATAAATCAATTGCCAGAACATCATCAATAAACAGGCTTAGTTTTCAGCTTATCTACACACCCGAAATACTGAATTAAAATTTATTTGTTTTAATACAATAAGTTAAATGTAATTTTTTATAGCAAAATCAAATTATCTAGAAGCAGCTGTTGTAATCAACACAAAAATAATGGGATGAATCTGGCCAATTTGTTGTATTTTTGCAGAAGAGCGATATAGATATGGATTTGCATATTTTCATCAAGAATGACGAATTAACGGATATGTCAGCTCCATGCACCAAGAATGTGCGCATAACAAAAAAGCGGCGTATCAAACGCCGCTTTTTACTAGCACTATAAGTGTTATCTAAGTACCGATGACACCACCATCATCTTTGGTAATCACAATCACGCTTGAACGAGGTTTTGCCACACCTCGACGGCTGTTTGTGGTTGGACCATTAGCACCGCTATCTGGCCAGGTCGAGTTATCGGTAAAGCTAGCAGACCAATCTTCACCCGGATGTTGAATACCCACGAACATGGATTTGCCATCGGGTGTATTAATCACACCAGTCACTTCTGCATTGCGGGGTGCAGTGAGGAAGCGGCGCGTTTCACCTGTCTGCGGATCAGCACACATCATCACGTTACCACCGATGTTGACCCAATCTCCCTTGGCATCACCTGCTTGGTCGGTTTGAATCCATAATCTGCCATCTTCATCAAACCATAAACCATCCGGTGCACCGTAGTCATCACCGTTGATGTTGCCTTTGTAGCCTAATGTCTGGCCATCAAACTCAGCTTGGGTGTAAGTAGCACCTAGTGTTTTGCTGGTGTTTTTGTCACCGCATTGCACAAAAATATCCCAAACAAAGCTGGTCGCTGTGACAGTATCACCATCTTCACGCCAGCGAATGATATGACCAAAGTCATTGTCTGGTCTTGGGTTAGCCGCATCGACTGCTGGGTTAGCAGAAGCAGCCCCAGATGTCCCATCGACTTTGTTGCTAGACACTGGCGTGTTACCACGACGGCTGTTGTTGGTCAGCGTCAAATACACTTCACCTGAAGTGGGGTGTACGGCCGCCCATTCAGGTCTGTCCATCATGGTCGCGCCCAAACGATCCGCTGCTTGACGTGCTTTAATCACCACATCGCCTTGGTTGGCAAAGCCGTTTTCTGGCGTTAAGCCATTTTGACCCCACACCAACGGCATCCAAATGCCTGAGCCATCTGCATTGAATTTAGCCACATACAAAGTACCGTGGTCTAACATATCGCGGTTAGCGCGTTGATTACGCTTATTGTATTTTTGTGCGCACACAAATTTGTACACGTACTCATTACGTTCGTCATCGCCCATATAAAGTGCCACATGATCATCGGCATCCACAGACAGCGCAGCGCTTTCATGCTTAAAGCGACCCAATGCAGTCCGTTTTACAGGCTTGCTTTTCGGATCCCATGGATCGACTTCCACCACCCAACCAAAACGATTCGGCTCATTGCGGTTCACGGCAATGTCAAAACGTGGATCGGCCACATGCCAGCGGTAACCAAAACCACCACGGCTGATGCCGTAGCGGTTTTCGTGCGTGTTGGTCACAAAGCTCGCATCGCTGGTGCCAAAATAGCCGTTAAAGTTTTCCTCGCAAGCTAAATAGGTACCCCAAGGTGTGTAACCATTGGCACAGTTATTTAAAGTACCTAACACTACACGGCCTTTGGGGTCAGCAGCGGTTTGCATCATCGGGTGACCAGCCGCTGGACCACTCACAACGGTTGGAGTATTGCCTGTAATGCGACGGTTTAGTCTTGAACGACGGTTCACTTCCCAAGATTGCTTTTTCTCTTGTTCAATTTCTACTACGTTGACACCGTGACCCGCTTGTTGCGCACGCACCATGTCCAAAGTAATGGTGGTAGTGGCGTAATCAGAGGCTGGCAAAATGCTGTTTACTAACGGCGGGTCTACGTACTCGCTGTTTGTCACCAACAGACCACGTCTGCTTGCCAAGGCGCCTTTGCCAGTAAATGGGAATGGGAAATAATGCATGCCATCTGTATGGCCACCATAACAATGATTTTGGGTGGCTTCGTCCATCGGTGTTGCAGGATCCCAATGCGGGGCTTTGGTCAACGAATCACCCCATGACACCAATACACGTGCGGTGTAGCCAGCAGGCACGGTCACGGCATCGGTCATGGGTAACACGTTAGGGGCTACTGATGTAAAACCAATGACTGGACTGCCAGTTTCAGCTTCGTCGTCATCGTGATGATGCCCTTTACCTTTATGCGCAAAGGCATCTAAGGGCATACCTGATAATAATGAACCACTGACTGCAGCCACGGCAGTCACAGCTACAGAACCCTTAATAAAACTGCGGCGTGTCAGCATGCGTGCTTCAATCAAACTATGGATATTGTCTTGTGTGCTTGGGTTGCTCACAGTGTCGTGCGGTTTTAATTTACCGTCTGGATGTAGTGCACTACTCATGTCATCTCCTAAAAATATAGATTAAATATTGTTTATCGTTTTTATTCGGAGATTGTCTAGGTTAAATATGACAGCCACATGACTTGGCATAGTGGTTATGGATTAGTTGTATTGGATTTGGTCAGTATTCTGATTTGCGCCTGAGAGATGCAAACTGACATATTTTACATACCCAAACTTTGCAAACCCTTAGCACAAAAAATAAAAGGCGCACTTGGCGCCTTTTATTGCAATCTAGAAAACTAGATTATTTGTTCATTACGTACATAGTTACTTCAAAGCCAAAACGCATTTCTGTAGCTGCTGGTGTTGTCCACATAATATTCTCCTAGAATTTGTTAATGAATCGCGCAATTCATTTGTTTGCGTGTTGTTATATTAGCGAACAAACCAATTTATACCCTATGCCGCTTCATGAACGCAGTATCAAGAAATTCATGAGTACACTCTAAATAGAGGATGCACTTTATTTCTTCAACTTGAACGCCGCACAGGCGTCCTCAGCTTCCACCGCCCCTGTTAACCAAACATAATCGTATTGGGCCTGATAAGTCTGAATGACCTCTGGTGTGAGCGTATCTGCCTGCAAAAAGCCCACACTAACCGCTGAAGGTTGACCAGAGGACAACAAGGTGGGGATGCCATAATCCTTACGTACATGGCCATTGCCAGCTAACAAAACCACTGGCGTTTGTTTAGCTTGTTGCATGCTATTAAGCATAGAAGCATCGCGTGCGCGTTGAGCCAATATAAAGTTGGGCAACATAGCTTTGGGTAAATGGCCACAGTGGCTATTCTCTAGATCAGCCTCCAGTGTTAATTTAGCGCCCTCGCTTAAAGGGGCTGCCTGAATCCTTGCAGCCAGTGCATCTGGGAGCGCTACTTCGCCTTGCTTGGCAATTCGCCTGACCGTGTCTAATGGTAAATTACCACCAACTAGCGGAATTTGTTCAGTCGCTAAGATGGAAAACAATGGCGCATATACATCCCAGTCCCAGACCTTAGCATCAAACCCTGCTTGCGCTAGGTCTTCTGCCAAATGCGCGCTGTACTGCACTTGCTTGCCTGCTTCCAGTTGTTCAGCCACCACCATCGGATGTTGCGCGGACAAGGCCTGAATCAGTTCAGCCCTGCGCAGATGGTGCAAGGGTTCATCATGCACCTCGCCTAACAAAATCAGTGAATGTTGTTTTAACTGCTCAACCAGCTGCTGCTGATTGATACTGGTTTGTGTTGCCGTGTGATAAATATGCTCGACGCACTGAGCCTGGAAAGACATACAACACATCATCATTAACACCAGCACTCGCATCGTCACTTCTCCTTTTCAGGGCAGTATGACTCGTAGTGGCACCATAAAATTTCAATGGTAAAGAATATTAAACGATTAAATTTCTACCGTTCTGCTTGGCTTGGTATAACTGCTTGTCCGTTTTATCAATAAATGCAAACAAATCATCTTTTTGAGAAGGGATGATGGTGTTGACGCCCACGCTAATGGTCAGCCTGTCACTCACTGCGGACTTTTCATGCCTAATATTGGCTTGTTGCATCAAATATTGGCATCGCTCTGCAATCGTTCTGGCAGCCACAGCATCGGTTTCAGGCAATACAATCACAAATTCCTCACCACCAAAGCGCGCAATTAAGTCACGCGCACGCGTCACCGATTGGCTTAGTACTTGCGCCACCTGTTTCAGGCAAGCATCGCCCTGCAAGTGGCCATAGTGATCGTTGTATTGTTTAAAGAAATCAATATCCATCAGGATAAGCGATAAAGGATGGCGGTAGCGTTTTGCATTCAACCATTCCAGCTCAATCACCGAGTCAAACATGCGGCGATTCGGTAAATCGGTGAGGCCATCTTTATACGATAAATGCTCTAGTTCTTTTTGTAAGCGCAACACTTCTTCTTCGGTTTTTTTACGTTCACTAATGTCAAACATAAAGCCTATCAGCGCAGTCACTTCGCCTTGTTCGTTGCGCACTACGTGCACCACGTCGCGTATCCAGATATAGCCACCATTTTTGGTCAATGCACGGTAATCCGCCTCATGGTCGTGCCCGGCTTTGGATTGTGTAATGCAGTAGTTAGGCACCACTTCGCGGTCTTCAGGATGCATCCTGGCGATCCAATCCTCGGCGCTGACCCAACTGTCTGCTGTCCAGCCCAACAGTTTTTCAATTTGCGGTCCGATGTAGGCAAATTTCATGGTCGCCCAATCAATTTTCCAAGGAATGGCTTTAGTGGATTCCAATAAGGTCTTATATACCTCTGGGTCGGTGATTTGGTTCTGAACTTGGTTACTCATGATGGGTAGTTGTTTCTTGTTGTTACGCATATTTTATACGCAGAATAGATAAGTTAACGGCATCTAATTCCAATAAATTTAATCATTAACGAATAAATAATTCGCGCCACTAAACTATCGCAGAGGATTAAGCAATTCTTTCAAACCATTGTGGTCAATTTCTTGCATCAGCTGTAGCAAACGCCCTAGTTCACCTTTCGGAAAACCTTCGCGTGCAAACCAGTTGAGATAATGCCCAGGCAAATCAGCCAGCAACCTGCCTTTGTATTTTCCATAAGGCATGGTTTGGGTCACTAACTTTTGTAGATCTTCTTGTTGCATCTTCTCTGTCTCATCTGAATAGTGTACCTAGACACTTCACATCATTTGTACTTGTATTTGTACATATAAATTATTTATTCGCGTATTGCACTTTAAACGTGGCATGATGGTCTTCATATGTTATTCATCGACAATCCATCCACTTCACCATGGCGCAAACACAGCAAGTAAGCAATCACACCTCCATAAAGCCTGCTACGAATAATGCGGCCAACAGCAAAACCGTGGTATCACTTAGGGATTTATGGCCGTTTTTAAAGCCTTATCGCCTGCAAATGGGGGTTGCCCTTGTGTTGCTGAGTCTGGCATCCGGGGCCTTGTTGCTAGTACCACTGGCGTTCAGAGACCTCATTGACGTGGGCTTTGGCAATGCTCAAGTGAACAATCCGTCCTCGCACCTTAATATAAATACCCAGTTCAGCGTTTTGTTTGGCTTAGCCGCCTTTTGGGCACTGATGGTGGCCTCGCGCTATTTTACCGTGTCTTGGATTGGTGAGCGCGTCACTGCTGATTTACGTAGCGCCGTGTATCGTAGTGTCATGCACCAATCCCCACAATTTTTTGAAACCTTACAAACTGGCGAAGTGCTATCCCGTTTAACTGGCGATACAACGCTTATTCAAACCGTGGTGGGCAGCTCTGCCTCGATGGGTTTACGTAGTTTGTTTCAATTTACAGGTGGGATGGTGATGTTGGCGGTCACCAGTTTTTATTTATTTGCCATCAACATTGGTTTGATGATCTGCCTGATTTTACCCATCATGATGATTGGTCGCTCAGTCAAAAAACTCTCCAGAGAATCACAAGACCGCATTGCAGATAGCTCAGCCATGGCAGGGGAAATCTTAAATGCCATGCCCACCGTGCAATCCTTTAGCCAAGAGCTGCGTGAAGTCAAACGTTATACCGATTCCGCAGAACTCAGCTTTAAAACTGCTATCCGTAGAGTGCGTGTGCGCGCTTTGCTTACCGACATTATCATTACGGCGGTCATGGGCACCATCATTTTTGTATTGTGGTTAGGCGCACGCCAAGTCAATCAAGGCATCATGACAGGCGGCGAGCTGGCATCATTTGTACTGTATGCCGCCATGGTGGCTGGCAGCGTGAGTACCATGGCAGAAGTGTGGGGCGATATGATGCGTGCTGCCGGTGCCACCGAACGCTTGCTTGAGCTATTGCACACCACCTCGCCCATTACTGAGCCCACTCAGCCTGTTGCAGTCAACATGCCATCAAATGCCAACATTACGTTTCATGACGTGCATTTTTACTATCCATCCAGACCGCTTACCCCAGCCTTGAAGCGCATCAACTTGGACATTAAAGCGGGTGAAACCGTCGCGCTGGTCGGCCCTTCTGGGGCAGGCAAAACCACCATGTTTCAATTGTTATTGCGTTTTTATGATGTGAATTCTGGCAGTATTCAAATTAATGGTCAGGATATTCGGCAACTGGCGTTACACGATTTACGCAACATGATGGCGATTGTGCCGCAAGATCCTGTGATATTTTCTGCCAATGTATTGGATAACATTCGCTATGGTCGTCAAGATGCAAGCGATGCTGAAGTGATTGCAGCGGCTGAGGCGGCACAAGTGGCGCAATTCATTGCACAATTGCCGGAAGGTTATCAAACCTTTTTGGGAGAGCGGGGCACACGGCTATCGGGTGGTCAGCGTCAGCGCATTGCGATTGCGCGAGCCATTCTTAAAGATGCCCCCATCCTGTTACTCGATGAGGCCACCAGTGCGCTAGATGCAGAATCTGAAATTTTAGTGCAACAAGGACTTACCGCCGCCATGCAAGGACGTACCACGCTCATCATTGCTCATCGCTTGGCCACCGTACAAAAAGCAGACCGTATCGTGGTGATGGAACATGGGGACATAGTCGAAACTGGCAGCCCAGAGGCGCTCAGATTGCAATCCGGACTGTATGCCAAACTCGCCAACCTGCAATTTGATACGCAACGTTAAGTGGCAGTGTGGCTTGTTTTTACTTACTGATGGTATTGTCGGCTGTAAGTTTTTACTGCTCGTAACATAGCACCCGCATTCTCTGGTGGCGTCCATTGCGTGATGCCATGCCCCAAATTAAATACGTGTCCATGCCCATGCCCATAACTGGCTAAGATACTAGCCACTTCTTTTTCAATGGCTTCAGGTGTGCTCAGTAAAATCGCAGGGTCCATATTGCCTTGAAGCGCCACCTTATCACCAACACGCGCACGCGCTTGACCGATATCCACCGTCCAGTCCAAGCCCAGTGCATCTGCACCAATAGCAGCTTGTGCCTCTAACCACAAAGCACCACCTTTGGTGAACACAATGCTCGGCACTGGTTTTCCTTCTGCTGTTTTGGTCAGACCTGCCATAATTTTTTGCATGTAATTTAGCGAAAACTCGATATACGCATTGTGCGATAACGCACCGCCCCAAGAGTCAAAAATCATCACAGCTTGTGCACCTGCAGCAATTTGCGCATTGAGGTATTGAATAATGGTTTGGGCGTTGATGTCCAAAATATGATGTAACAAATCTGGGCGTGCATACGCCATTTTTTTGGTATTCAAAAAGTCTGTGCCACCTTTGCCTTCCACCATGTAGGTGGCCAACGTCCAAGGACTACCTGAAAATCCAATCAACGGCACACGTCCATTCAGCGCTTTACGGATGCTGCTCACTGCATCAAACACATATTGCAGTTTGGTCATATCCGGCACAGTTAATTGTTGAACGTCTGCCTCTTGTTGCAATGTGCGCTCAAACTTGGGACCTTCACCAGCCTCGAATGATAAGCCTAGACCCATGGCATCCGGCACGGTGAGAATATCCGAGAAGAGAATGGCAGCATCCAACTCAGGGTAGCGATCCAATGGCTGCAATGTCACGTCTGTGGCGAATTGTGCGCTCATGCACAAATCCATAAAACTGCCTGCGGTTTTACGGCTTTCACGATACTCAGGCAAATAGCGTCCTGCTTGGCGCATCATCCATACTGGCGTGTAATCCGTAGGTTGGCGCATCAGCGCTTTCAAAAAAGTATCGTTTTGCAGTGTTGTCATGGTTAACTCAAAATGGGTTGCTAAAAAAACTTGGGGATACTTGAATAGTATCCCCAATGTGACGTTACGACCTTGATATAGATCTAAACTATCTTGGTAAGGTACTTGAGCCCATCAAGAACTCATCCACAGCACGTGCCGCCTGACGGCCTTCACGTATTGCCCACACCACCAATGATTGGCCACGACGCATATCGCCCGCTGCAAATACCTTAGCTTTGGAGGTTTTATAGCTGCTTTCACCATCCGTGGTGGCTTTTGCATTGCCGCGGTTGTCTTTTTCTACACCAAATGCATCCAACACTTTTTGTAGCGGTGATACGAAACCCATCGCTAGCAATACTAAATCTGCTTTGATGGTGAACTCGGTACCAGCAACTTCAGACATTTTGCCGTCCTTCCACTCAACTTTACAACCTTTTAAGTGGGTTACTTTACCGTTCTCGCCAATCAACTCTTTGGTAGTAATCGACCAATCACGGTTTGCGCCTTCTTCGTGCGAACTGGAAGTGCGCAATTTAAGTGGCCAATTAGGCCATACCAGTTCTTTGTTTTCTTTTTCCGGTGGCTGCGGCATCAATTCAAATTGTGTAATCGATACAGCACCATGACGATTTGAAGTCCCCACACAGTCTGAACCCGTGTCGCCACCGCCAATGACGACCACATGTTTATTGGTGGCCATGATGCGGTCAGGAATGGTATCCCCTGCCACTGTTTTATTTTGTGGGGTCAAAAAATCCATCGCAAAATGCACACCATCCAACTCACGGCCTGGTACTGGCAAATCACGTGGGTGCTCAGCACCACCCGCCAAGATTACAGCATCGTACTCATTCACCACGTCATCAGCGCTTACGTTTTCGCCAACGTACTGGTTCACTTTAAACGTTACCCCTTCTGCTTCCATTTGTGCCATGCGACGGTCAATGTGAGACTTTTCCATCTTGAAGTCAGGAATACCATAACGCAACAAACCACCAATACGGTCGTTCTTTTCCAACACAGTTACGCTGTGGCCAGCACGCGCCAATTGTTGCGCGGCAGCTAAACCGGCAGGGCCAGAACCCACTACCGCCACTTTTTTACCCGTTTTGTTTGGATTAATTTGCGGTTTAACCCAGTCGTTTTCCCATGCCTTATCAATGATGGCATGCTCAATCGATTTAATACCTACCGCATCATTATTGATATTGAGCGTACAAGCCGCTTCACATGGGGCAGGGCAGATACGGCCGGTAAATTCCGGAAAGTTATTGGTAGAATGCAATACATCGATCGCGCTGCGCCAATCTTGCTGATAGACCAAATCATTCCAATCAGGAATGATATTGTTGATTGGACAGCCAGTAGTACAGAACGGAATACCACAATCCATACAACGCGCGCCTTGTTGTTTGGCTTGGTCGTCGGTGAGATGTAATACAAATTCTTTGTAATTTTTCACACGGTCTTGTACCGGCAAATTTGCCTCTGACAGACGCTCAAACTCCATGAAACCAGTTACTTTACCCATATCTTTATCTTCTCAATCAATACTCTATTAGGCTGCTTGTTTGGTACTTGCTGCGGCAAGTTCAGTCAATGCACGCTTGTATTCGGTTGGCATTACTTTGACAAACTTCGCCCTAGCATTGGCCCAATCTGCCAATAAGGCTTTGGCACGTGGACTACCAGTCAAGTTCGCGTGATTTTCCACTAATGTTTTCAAAGTCACTTCATCGGGTTGGTTCAAGTGCTGTACTTTGCCCACATCTGCATCTGCGGCTTCCACTTTCTCGAGTGTCACCATGCTCATATTGCAGCGTTTTGCAAACATACCATCTTCATCGTAGACATATGCCACGCCACCACTCATACCTGCAGCAAAGTTTTGACCTGTTAAGCCAAGCACCACTACGGTACCTCCTGTCATGTATTCACAGCCATGGTTACCAACGCCCTCTACTACTGCAGAAGCACCAGAGTTACGTACACAGAAACGCTCACCGGCTACGCCACTGAAATAGCTCTCACCCGTGGTTGCACCATACATCACGGTGTTACCCACAATGATGTTTTCATGTGGAATGCCACGGAAAGTAGCTGGTGGTTTAATGATGATACGACCACCACACAAGCCTTTACCCACATAGTCATTACCTTCGCCGGTAAGTTCAAAGGTAATGCCTTTAGCCAAGAAAGCAGCAAAGCTTTGACCAGAAGTCCCCGTGAATTTCACATGAATAGTGCCATTAGGTAAGCCAGCACTGCCATAACGGCTAGCAATTTGGTTAGACAACATCGTGCCTACGGTACGGTTAGTATTGGTGATAGGAATATCGATATTCACTTGTTCACCATTTTCCAGCGCTGGTTTAGCCAATGCTATCAGTTTATTATCTAGCGCGTTAACCAAACCGTGGTCTTGCACATCGTTGTTTTTACGTGAAACGCTGGCTGGCATATCTGGCAAGTGGAACACTTTGCTGAAATCTAAGCCGTTGATTTTCCAGTGCTCAATCCCTGCCTTCATATCCAGCAAATCAGCACGACCGATCAAGTCATCAAACTTGGCAATGCCCATGCTGGCCATCAACTCACGTACTTCTTCCGCTACAAAGAAGAAGTAATTCACTACGTGCTCTGGTTGGCCAGTAAATTTTTTACGCAATTCAGGATCTTGTGTCGCCACACCCACTGGACAGGTATTCAAATGACACTTACGCATCATGATACAGCCCTCAACCACCAGCGGTGCCGTTGCAAAACCAAATTCATCCGCACCTAATAATGCGCCAATTAATACATCACGGCCAGTTTTCATTTGGCCATCCACTTGCACTACCACGCGACCACGCAATTGGTTAAGCACCAAGGTTTGCTGAGTTTCAGCCAAGCCTAATTCCCAAGGTGTACCAGCATGCTTAATCGATGAAATTGGTGAAGCACCGGTACCACCGTCATGGCCTGCCACTACAATATGGTCAGACTTAGCTTTGGCTACACCCGCGGCCACAGTACCAATGCCGGTTTCAGAGACCAGCTTCACTGAGATTGACGCTTTTGGATTTGCATTTTTCAAGTCATGAATCAGCTGTGCCAAATCTTCAATTGAGTAAATATCGTGATGCGGTGGGGGAGAGATCAAGCCTACACCCGGCACGCTGAAACGCAGTTTTGCAATGTAAGGCGATACTTTATGGCCAGGTAATTGACCACCTTCGCCCGGTTTTGCGCCTTGCGCCATCTTGATTTGAATTTGATCCGCAGATGCCAAGTAGTCTGCTGTCACACCAAAACGGCCAGATGCCACTTGTTTGATGCGTGAACGCATGGAGTCACCAGCACTTAACTTAATCGCAGACTCAACCAGCTCATGACCAATTACATCCGCCATGGTAGTGGCATTCGCAACTGGAATAAACCGTTTCGCGTCTTCGCCGCCTTCGCCAGTGTTCGATTTACCGCCAATACGGTTCATGGCAATCGCTAGGGTGGCATGCGCTTCAGTTGAAATAGAACCTAATGACATTGCACCCGTTGCGAAACGTTTCACAATGTCTTTAGCGGACTCTACCTGCTCTAAAGGAATCGCATTGCCAGCAGGCTTGATTTCAAACAAACCGCGCAAAGTCATGTGACGACGTGTCTGGTCGTTGATGAGTTTTGCGTATTCTTTATAAGTATCGTATTTACCAGTACGTGTCGCGTTTTGCAATTTGGATACGGATTCCGGTGTCCACATATGCTCTTCGCCACGTACGCGGAACGCATATTCACCACCAGCATCCAGCGCATTGGCTAAGACCGGGTCAGCACCAAATGCTAGATTGTGCAAACGTAGCGCTTCTTCAGCTACTTGTTCAATACCAATCCCTTCGATTTGTGAAGCTGTGCCTGTAAAGTACTCATTTACAAACGCGCTATTTAAACCAATTGCTTCAAAAATTTGCGCGCCACAGTATGATTGGTAGGTAGAAATACCCATTTTGGACATGACTTTATACAAGCCTTTGCCAATCGCTTTTACAAAGTTTTTGTGTGCCTTATAAGCATCATCACTTAGGTGGTTGATGGTCTCAAAAGTAAGCCATGGGCAAACAGCTTCGGCACCGTAACCTGCTAATAGCGCAAAGTGATGCACTTCACGCGCTGAACCTGTATCAATCACTAAGCCAGTGCTTGTGCGCAAGCCTTCTTTCACCAAGTTCTCATGCGTAGCTGAACATGCCAGCAGGGCAGGGATGGCGACACGTGTTTTAGACACCGCGCGGTCAGACAGAATCAACACATTAATACCAGAGTGCACCGCTTTTACCGCTGCATCGTGCAACGCATCCAGCGCGCGCACCATACCTGCTGTGCCTTGTGCAACGTCGTAGGTGATATCTAGCACTAAGGACTTATATTGTCCCTTAGTCGCTTTGTCGATATTTTTTAGTTGTTCCAGTTCTTCCAACATCAGCACTGGTTGGCTGGCTTCTAGACGTAATGGAGGGTTGGTTTCGTCTACGGCTAATAAATTCGGTTTAGGACCAATAAACGTCACTAGTGACATCACCAACTCTTCACGAATCGGGTCAATCGGTGGGTTAGTCACTTGTGCAAACAACTGTTTAAAGTAGTTATAAAGTTGTTTTGGTTTGTTTGATAGCACGGGCAGTGCTGCGTCATTGCCCATTGAGCCTGCGCCTTCTTCACCGTTGGCGACCATAGGCTGCAATACAAACTTAATATCTTCCTGGCTGTAACCAAATGCTTGCTGCGTATCCAGCAAGTTTTCATTTAAAGTTAAGCTGGCTTCGACTTTTGGTAAATCGCTTAAATGGTAACGTGACTGCTCAATCCATTGACGGTACGGTTTGGCATTGGCCAATTGCTTTTTGGCCTCATTGTCGTCAATGATGCGGCCTTGTTCCATATCAATCAGCAACATTTTTCCAGGTTGCAAGCGCCATTTTTTGATAATTTTTTCTTGCGGGAATGTAATCACACCCATTTCAGACGCCATCATCACAATGTCGTCTTCTGTTACTAGGTAACGTGCTGGACGCAGACCATTACGGTCTAAGGTCGCACCAATCATTTTGCCATCGGTGAACGCTACGGCTGCTGGGCCATCCCATGGCTCCATCAATGCGGCGTGATATTCGTAGAATGCACGTCTATCTTCGTCCATCAAGGCATTGTTGTTCCAAGCTTCCGGAATCAACATCATCATGGCATGGGGGAGGCTATATCCACCAGCTACTAACAACTCAAGACAGTTATCAAAACATGCTGAATCTGATTGACCTTCAGCAATCAAAGGCCATAATTTGTCTAGATCTTCGCCAATCACTGACGATTTCATGGTCTCATGACGCGCTGTCATCCAATTGACGTTACCTTGCACGGTATTGATTTCGCCATTGTGCGCAATCATTCGGAACGGATGCGCCAAATCCCATGCTGGGAAAGTGTTGGTAGAAAAGCGTTGGTGTACAAGAGCGAGTGCAGAAACCACTGTTTCATCTACCAAATCTTTGTAATAAACGCCCACTTCATTGGCCAGCAACATGCCTTTGTAAACGATGGTGCGTGAAGAGAAAGAGGGCACGTAGAATTGTGCTTTGTCTTGCAAGTTAAGTGCACGCACAGCATGCTCAATACGTTTGCGAATCACAAAGCATTTACGCTCGAATACATTATTATCAGCTGCACTGCTGGCGATAAATACTTGGCGCATACAAGGTTCAACATCACGCGCAGCATCCGCAATATTGCTGTTATCAACCGGCACATCACGCCAGCCTAAGAATGTTTGGTTTTCTTCTGCGATAATTTTGGTGATGACAGCTTCACACTTCGCACGACTTTGTGCATCTTGTGGTAAAAACAGCTGGCCTACCGCATATTGCCCAACTTCCGGCAGTTCAATACTGAGTTTTGCTGCTTCTTTGCGCATAAAAGCGTCTGGCATTTGCATCAGCAAGCCGGCACCGTCACCCAATTTCGGGTCGTAGCCTGTTGCACCACGGTGCGTCAAATTGGTTAGCAACTCCAAACCCTTGGCGACGATATCATGGCTTTTTTTGCCTTTAATGTGGGCAACAAAGCCAACGCCGCAGCTGTCTTTTTCATTGCGACGATCGTACAAACCTTGTGATTTAGGCGCCAAACCGGATTGAACCTGTGTGGATACCTGTGTGGTTACTTGCGATTGCTCTACGGTTTCGGGTGTGTTTACGGCTTGCATATTCTTTGCCTAATAATTCAATTACAAAACATTTAGCGGAACCTTCAATAATACCGTTAAACATGTGCAAGTTCAATCATTTAAGCATGATTATAGTGATAGAGGCCAAGTTTTTTATACGCCAATGTACGTATTTTGTTGACTACGTAAATGAGAATGATTATCATTTATAAACATTGCATTTAATCCTCATCACTTTTTAGGAGTGGACAATGAATCAACCCCTTAATAATGCTGCTTGTGAAAAAATTATACTGGCCGATGGCTTAGGCGTGAGATTGTACTACTGCCCCAATTGCGAAGTAGTAGAACTGGAGCTGGGCTCTATTTCTATACGGCTGAGCCCCAGCAGCATCCAAAGTATTGCCAATATAATGATGAAAGCGAGTTTACGCTTGGACAAGGTATACCAACACCCCATGCCAGCAAGACCAAACCAAGCTGAGCCCAGGGATGGCGCGGACATGAGCGAGACGCCACCACGCAGTGTGACGCCGCGACTGGTACATTAAGTTTGAATTAAGCTAGCGCAGCAAAAGCTTTGCGTGCAGCGTCTATGGTGTATGCAATATCGGCATCGGTATGTGCAGCTGAAACAAAACCAGCTTCAAAGGCTGATGGCCCCAAATATATACCGCTATCCAGCATGCTATGGAAAAATTGATTAAAGTGCGCCTTATTATTGTCGCGCATAATTTCAGCATAGCTACTTGGGCATTGCTGACTAAAATATAAGCCGAACATGCCGCCCACATTTTGCGCACTGAAAGTTATACCTGCTTGCTTGGCGGCTTGCGCTAAACCATCCATCAATTTTTTGGTTTGGGCTGTCAGCTTGTCGTAAAAGCCTTCTGATTGCACCAGCTCAAGCGTGGTTAAGCCAGCTGAAACTGCCACAGGGTTTCCGGAAAGCGTGCCCGCTTGATATACCTTACCCACAGGCGCTAGACACTGCATGATATCTTTGCGCCCCCCAAACGCACCGACTGGTAAGCCACCACCAATGACTTTACCCAGCGTCGTCATGTCTGGCTGAATATTATAAAGCGCCTGTGCACCGCCCAAAGCGACGCGGAAACCTGTCATCACTTCATCAAATATCAGCACCGTTCCGTGTTTGGTGCATAGTTCTCGTAACGTAGTCAGGAACTCCATGTGCGGTACGATTAGATTCATATTACCCACGACAGGCTCTATAATTACACAGGCAATCTGATCGCCAGATTGGCTAAACAGATCATGCAATTGTTGCGTATTGTTGTACTCTAATGTCAGTGTGTGCGCTGCCACACTGGCTGGCACACCGCCCGAATCTGGCTCGCCAAAGGTCAACAAGCCCGAACCCGCTTTCACCAGCAAACCATCAGAATGACCATGGTAACAGCCTTCAAACTTGACGATCTTATCGCGCCCTGTAAACCCACGTGCCGTTCGAATGGCACTCATGGTCGCCTCTGTTCCGCTGCTGTTTAAGCGCACTTGTTCCATACTCGGCACAAGTTTGTTAATCAGCTCCGCCATTTCCAGCTCTAGTCCAGTCGGCGCACCAAACGACAAGCTGTTAGCAGCAGCTGCTTGCACCGCTGCTACCACTTTTGGGTGTGCATGGCCTAAAATCATTGGCCCCCAAGAGTTGATGTAATCAATGTATTCTTTGCCGTCTACATCCCACAATTTTGAGCCCAAACCTTTTTTAAAAAATACCGGAGTCCCGCCTACCGAGCGAAACGCACGTACTGGCGAATTCACCCCACCAGGAATGAGTTGTTGGGATTTTTCAAATAAGGTTTGATTAGTAGTTGTCATGGTCTATCAATATTAAGCGTGAAATAATTGGGTATAACGTTGCGTAATGTGGCGAATATCATCGTCATAAAAAATATCGGTGATGACTGCCAGCGCATCTGCTCCAGCCGCAATCACCTGTTCTGCATTATCAATATGAATACCGCCGATGCCCACCAGCGGTAAACCTATTTTCTGCTTGGCTTCTGTAAACAAGCTGAGCGGTGCGTGCACTGCATTCGGCTTGGTCTCAGACGGGAAACAAGCACCAAACGCCACATATGATGCGCCAGCTGTCTCAGCTTGAATGGCTAAGTCCAGCCAGTTATAGCAAGAAGCGCCGATAATTTTATCGGGCCCCAGCAAACGGCGGGCTGCGCCCAAATCACAATCCGAAGCTCCTACATGTAAGCCGTCCGCATTTATCTGTGCACACAAGTCCAAGTGATCGTTGATGATAAGCGGCACACCAAAGCTACGGCACAAGGCCAGCAAGGCAGTGGCCTGACGTAACAGCAATTGCTTATCTGCAAATTTATTGCGGTATTGCACCAGCGATGCGCCACCCTCTAACGTCAGCTTCACCTTCTCACACAGCAGCTCTACTTCCAAAATATCCGGCGTAACCGCGTATAAGCCTTTAATGCTGTAATGAGATGGCTTTGTCATTCGGGTTATCATCTTCACGTGCCCAGAAGAATCGATCCGGGATAAACTGCCCCATACCCGGTCTGAATGCATGCTTCAAGGTCTGCCAAGTATATTCTTGCGCTTCCTGCACAGCTTCTTCCATGGTAAGCCCATGTGCCAAACATGCTGCTATAGCGCTGGTGAGCGTGCAGCCAGAGCCATGATAACTGCCCGCCAAACGCTCCCAATGATAAGCCTTGATCAAGCCATTCACTCCAGAAATTTGCATGCCATATAGTGAGTTCACCACATCGGTAGAGCGTTCGTGTGTGCCGGTGATCAGCACATATTCGCAGCCCATCTCCAATAGACGTTGTGCAGACTCATCCAGCGTGGTGTGTTTCACCTCTTCGCTCTCGTCATAATAGGCTAGTCGACGCGCCTCTAAACTATTCGGTGTAATTAAGGTAGCTTGCGGAAATAACAGTTCACACATCGCTGCCTGCATCTCTTCGTTACTTAGCTCATCGCCCCGACCTGAGGTTAAAATCGGATCTATCAATAATGGAATATCCGGATAATCTGCCACAATCTCCGCAATCACGGCCACATTTTCAACACTACCCAGTAAGCCCAATTTAAATGCGGCGACTTGCACGTCTTCCAAAATAGTGCGCGCCTGATCATTAATCCAATCCGCATCTAAAGGCATCACGCTTTCCACGCCTACGGTATCTTGCACGGTAATACCGGTAATCACCGATAGTGGGTGGCAACCGATACTGGCTAGCGCCAGCACATCTGCCTGCATACCGGCGCCGCTACTCGGGTCGGTGGCTGCAAACGTCATAACGGTGGGTGGGGTGGGTGACATAATTGTTCTCTTACTATGAGCAAAAAATACTGCGATAAAAATTGAGATGCTGCAATATTATCGTATACAAATGTCGCAGCCCCTAATTTTTATCTGAATCTCAGTGCTAGCTACACATCGAATATTTGCTCAGTAATTGAAAATGGTTGAACGGTAGTATGTAATTTTTTGGCCAAATTACGCTCTTGCTTATAATAATTGTTAAAAATATTATTCAGCACACGCTCATAGTTAATCTCACTGGAAAGTGGCTTCCAATGCATGCTATCCAAATAGTAGTTTGTGTAGCGCTTATATTTCTGAGTTAAATCTCCATCGGTACCGTTGATTTGATAATTTAACGAAGCCAGCGTTGCGCCATAGCGGTTGGCCCAAATAAAGAAAGCCAACTCCGGTGCAGATAAATTCGGTGGCACAGACAAGTTACCCTCGCGAATCGCTTGCTGTATGCATTCTTCAATAAAGCTAATCAAACGGTTAATCCGGTCATCCAAAATCGCGTTTAGCTCAGGACTCACTGCCAACCTATTCACCTCGGAATTGGCGGTAAAAATACATTGATAATTAATAGGCCGCAAACGATGACATAACACATGGGTAGCATAAAGTACCAGTAAACGCTCTCTGGACAGCGCGTCATACCCGGCTGCCATTTCCATCAGGCCAGACCAGTAGTTAAGCCCTTTAATGCCAAGGTAGGTAATGACAGTTTCTTTAGATGGGAACTGTTTATAAAAAGTGCCTCTAGAAATACTAGAGTTGCTAATCACTTCCTGTAAGGTTAAGCCATTGATGCCTTTTTTCGCCACAATTTCTTCGGCAATCAAAGTAATTTCCTCTAACCTTTTTTCGTCTACCTGTCGTTTACGAGATCTTTTTTCCATGCGTAATAAACCCGGCACTTCCCCAAAAAAATATACACCTGTATAAATAAGTTATGTATAATATATACATCTGTATACAAAAATATGGTGGTTAAACAAGTATTGATGCGCTTTCCAGCTTCAATCCTAAACTATCCATTTTACAGCAGATAACTGCAAGCAAGTATGTATGTACTTGGATAAATACAATAAATTGCAGTTTTTTTGATTTGAACAGCATTCACCATCCGCTTGAGGGGAAAACTTTGAAGAAATTATTACTACAACGTGGTCAAGGCATGACCGAGTACATCATCATCGTCGCGCTGATTGCCATCGCTGCAATCGCTACTTATCAATATTTTGGGCAAAGCGTGCGAAATCAAACGGCAGCCATCGCCAATGAGATTGCGGGTAATGACGGTACCGCAGCAAAAACGGCATCGCAAACTGCCGCAACTTCTGGTGCTACGAAAGCTAACGCAAAAGAAACGTTGGATTCGTACACCAATAACAAAGCCGAGTAATCGCTCGGCTATTTAAGTACGTCGCATGCGCGGGCATGCGACGTCTTTTTTATCATGCTCACCCAACGCTTATTTCGCCAACAAGGTCAAGCCTTACCGCTTGGCCTTGCGCTACTTTCAACAGTCGCTGGGGTGATGTTTTATATGTTTAATTCCGGACAGTTAGTGCAAGAAAAGATGAGCCTCACCAATACGGCTGATGCGGTGGCTTATAGCGCGGGTGTCTACGAAGCACGCATGTTGAACTTTGACGCCTATAGTAATCGCGCCATGATTGCCAATGAAATTGCTATTGGACAGGCAGTCGGACTCGCTTCTTGGGCAAAATATGCAGGCACTGCTTCCGACAATATTAGTAAATACGCTTATCTTATCCCTGGCTGGGGCCCTGCCATTGCAAGCGCACTGCAACAGATCAAACGAACCATGAACGCCATGCTCACCCCGCTCGCTGCAGCAGTGGTGACCCATGACAGTGCGATTCAGGCCATAAAAGCTTCACAATTGGCCGTGCACGGACCTGCCAATAGCATCGCATTAATCAATAGAAAGGCGTTGATGGATACCGTGGCACATGAAAACGACCCCGATATTCATGTAGACATGATTCCGCTTGCGGATGACTTTGCAACGTTTACCAGCCGGTATACCAGCCGCGATCAACGCATGCGCATGGGGCAAGTGGTTGAAAACGAACGCAAAGTGGATGATTTTTTTAAACGCAGAAATTGGGAGTTTGGTATTTTTGGTTGCCCCATTGGGATTGGACTTAAAAAAAGGGGTAGCACCGAACTGATCAATTTGGTCGATGGCTGGAAATCCATGGACACCTTATCCCTGCATACCTACCGCATACGCCGGTTCAGTTGTCGCCATCGCGAATCGCCTCTCGGCTATGGCACCGCTTTCTCAAAAGACGGTTTGCCGGACAACGCAGTAAGTTATGCGCGTTCTCGACGTGATAACCGCAGAGCAAGTTCCACAGCCGATTCTGGCGCTGGTCGCGCTGCAGGCTTTGCACCAAGCAGCATGGGCAAAGGGGCCATCCCTGAATTTTATGAGCTATCCGATAGCGCACTCAAAAGCAGCGACCCCAAAACCCAGCTGGCTATTCGTGTCACCAAGTCGAATGCGGATCAACGCTATTCAGGCGGCAACAGTTTGGTTAAACCCTCAGGCACGTTGGCGCTCTACCAAGGCGAGCATCAGTCTAATGAGAGTGCAGCCATTGCCAGAGTTGAAGTTTATTTTGAACGGCCCACTAAAAATGCGACTGCGCAGAGTAAAACCGAACTGGGTAGCTTGTTCAACCCATACTGGCAAGCACGTCTGACGCCTACACAGCCCTCCGATCGCGTTAAAGCGTTATTGTTACAAGGATTCAATTGATGGGCTTTACAAGCAAAGTTAAGTATTTGGTCATAGCGTTATTTTCAGCGTTTTTTTGCTATCAAATCACCAGCGTTGCTCTTGCAGACCAACGTATTGGCACTCTCATTACCTCAAAATCCACTACACGCGTATTGGGTAAAACCGAGCACGAAACGCATCAGGTATTTATTTCCAACGATGGTACGCGCATAGCCCGCTATACCAACGGTGGTCAAAAAATTGAAATTAGCCACCTCACTAAACATAACGGCATGCAATATAAATACGATGCCACGGATGGCAATGGCTGGCTTAAGTTAGAGGCACCTGGTATCGATTCAGGGATACAAGCCCTTACGATGTTTGACCGAAAAGTGCAACAAGCCCGTGGAACATCTAGCTATGTTGGCGAAGGTAATGTCGCTGGTCTGCCCTGCAAAAAATACACATTTTCCGGTGGATTGAGTTGGTGTACTTGGCAACGCGAAAATCTGAAGCAGGACAAACGAATGCCAGTGAGCATTACTTTGTCATCCAGATGGGATTTACCCAAAGGCGACTATTCAGAAGAAGTTGTGCAATCCGTTCAGTTTGATGTTGCGATTGACGAGCGTAAATTTTCACCACCTGCGGAGGTGATGAAGCGCCCAGTATTTGACCCAACCAGCGATAAAGATAATCCCACCAATGCATGGTGTAAGGCAGAGACCAAGAAAACCGGTGTCAACCCATGTGACGATGCGCAAGGGGACGAAGGCGATGAAGAGGCTTGGGATGTCGAATAGCTATCAAGTAGGTCAATCGACCATCGAAATGATCATCTTGTCGTTGGTATTGGTACCCTTATTTTTGATTGTACCTATCTTGGGTAAGTACATGGATATTGCCCAAACCACCAGCATCGCCAGCCGTTATGTCGCATTTGAAGGCGCGACTCACCACGGTGCAAGTTTGAGTGGGTGGAAATCAGATACCGAACTTGCCACAGAAGTGCGCAGACGATTTTATAGCCAGCATTCACTCTCGATTAAAACCAACGATGTAGTCAGTGAAATTGATGAAGATAGAAATCCGCTGTGGGTAGATCACCGTGGTGACCCACTCTTGGCGGATTTCAATCAAGTTAGTGTCAATACAAGCAAGCAAAGCACCTCCAGCATTTTTAATGGCTTGAGCTCTTTGTTTGATGTTAGCGATGAATTTGAATTGGATAACGACAATCTTTACCGTGGCGAAGTCAATGTTCAACTTGCCAATATTGCCGGTCTAACCCCGTTTGATGCGATCAATTTAAAAATCCGCAGACATACTGTGGTGCTGGTAGACCCATGGGCATCCAAAAATGCTTCTGAGGTGGAAGATAAGGTGAAAGATGCGGGCATGATATTTCCACATCAAGTGCTGAATGTGCCGGCATCTTTATTGAAACCTGCCATCAGTCTGTTTGAGTTCAACGCCTCCGCGCCAGAGATTGGCAAGGTTGAACCTGATTTTGTGCCAAGTGATCGGTTGAAATAATCATGACACCGCTTGCCAACCTTTTCATATTCTTGCTGCTATATTGTCTTTGGCCATTATTGGCATTTGCCGACTGGCCACATCTGCCGCAGCCGCAACATGCCAACGTTGAATCGATTGGTGAGCGTGTGGTACTCAATGGTGTGCCGATGCAGATGCACCGTATCCTGAGCCAACAAAATCCTAAGCACTTGCAACAGTTTTATCAACGTCATCTTGGACCTAACCATACGATGACCATCTTGGATGGTGGGATATTGCTGGCACAAGGAAGAGACCAACATTTTATTACCATCCGAATTACCCCTCTTGGTAACGGCGTCACTGAAGCGCTGACCACAGTGAGTGATGTTGCAGCAGCCAGAGCTAACCAAGGCAGGCCTTTGGGCATTAATCTACCAGCACAGAGCAAGGTGCTGTCAGACATGGAGTCGTTTGACCAAGGCAAAACAGCCCGACAGTTGGTCTATCAGAATCAATACTCCATCGACAGCAACATCTCTTACTTAGTGGATGTGCTAAAGCAACGTGGGTATCAACTCCAGCCGCAATCGCGTTCCCATGCTGCTGGTCAAAACACGCGTTTGTTTGCAGGTAACAAGCGTGAGGCCAGATTGGTGGTAATGCCATCGGAGCAGGGTAGCAATGTGGTACTCACCATAGAGCAAAGCCAAGAATGAAACGTCAAGCCTATCAATCTGGACAATCCAGCACTGAATACCTAGTGGTGAGCTTCATTGTACTCATGTTGCTGGCATTGAGTTATGGAGAACACCCGTCCGTCATCCATTTCTTTTTAGAAAGCGTGCGGACTGGCTTTGACAAGTTTAGTAGTTTTATTTCATTACCCATTTAGACCAGATGACACTTTTAGGAAACACAACTCAACATGGCAACCTCTTCAAATAAAAACTGGTTAATTTTGCTGGCGGCCTTAGGTGTGGGTGGCTTGGCGGCCATGTCCACCAAAAACTATATTGCGCAAAAAATTGAAAGCATAGAGGCCAAAGACAAAGCCATGGTTAAGGTAGTGGTGGCCAAACAGGATTTGGACAAAGGCAGCGTGCTATCAGGAGAAAATATGGCCACGCGTGACATTCCCAAACAATGGGTGCATTCCGATGCCATTACACCAGACCAATTTAACCGAGCCGATGGTGCGCGACTAGCCTTGCCCGCCAATGCAGGCGAACCCGTGTTGTGGGCGCAAGTGGAGAACGAAAAGGAGGGGAGTTTTTCCACCAAACTTGAGATGGGACGTCGCGCAGTTACATTACCAGTGGACGAAATCAGCTCAATCTCCGGCATGTTAGCGCCAGACGATTTAATCGACATTATTGTCTCGGTGCAAAAAGACTCGCGTAGCTACACCTTTACCTTGTTGCAAAGCATGCGTGTGCTCGCCACTGGTACAAAGGTTTCGCAAACAGATACGGATGAAGAGGGTAAGCCATCCACATTTACCACCGTCACTCTAGATACCAGCCCGGAAGACGCCAAAAAACTGATTGCGGCACGCGAAGTTGGGCGCATCACGGCCTTATTACGGTCACCCACCGATGCTGCGAGTGTCTCACTATCACGCGCCGAAGCTAACGATTTGCTGGGTTTAGGCAGTGGCGATGGATTAAGCTCAGTACCCGTCATTTATGGGGGTGGCCCCATCAAAATCGGCTTGTCCCTTAATCCTGCGCAATCACAAGATGCGCTGACTGTACTCAACCAAAGCACAGCTGATAAACCTGCTGCCGAAAATCCATGAAGCATGCTCTATGCATCCTAGACATTACTCACCCACCTCATTATTAGGATATTGCCTTGTATAACCTGCTTTACATCAAACGCCTTGCCTTTATTGCACTTCTGCTGAGCATCAAACCGCTTTGTAGCTATGCAGAAACGCACTACACACCACTACCTGATTTTGTAGACGCTTATGGCAAGCCTGGCGTGAACCCGGGCATTACAGCAAAAGCGAGAAAACCCATCTCCAAAAAGCCAACCGGCAATACGCTGCCCTATATTCAACACTTTGCTGCGGAAATTGAAATGTTTGCCGGTGAAACGCGCGTCATTCAAGAACCCAATGCAGGTCGATTAGCTGTAGGCAATGGCAAGACGCTATCGGCGGCTGTACTTGATGATAAGGAGATTTTGCTCATCGCCAATGATGTCGGTATCTCATCCTTACATATCTGGACCAAAGACGGGCGCAATCGTCGTGTCAAAGTCAACGTAATGCCCGGAGAAACCTCCAGAATTTCGAAAGAAGTGGCTACATTTATCAAGACCATCCCTAATGCTAAAACCTCATTGATTGGCGATAAGGTGATTATCGAGGGAGAAAGCATGAGCGATGCTGACCTAGCCAAAATTGAAGAACTAGGGAAGCGTTACCCACAAATCATCAACTTTACCAACCGCGCAGGTTGGGAAAAGATGATTGCCATGGATGTGAAAGTGGTGGAGTTTCCAACTAGGTTTTTGCGTGAAGTTGGTGTTAAATGGGGTGCGACGGGTGGTGGTGCAGTGGGTGCTGTGTGGGGTCCGATTCGTTATAACAATGACGGCCCATTTCAAATCAATCAAATTAGCGGCACCAGCAACCCTGCGCCCATCTCAGGGGCAGGCGGGGGAGCAACACCTATTCCTCGTGGTTTAAATATTCTATCGGTGCTTAATGTAGGCTTTAACGCGCAGCTGAATATGCTAGAACAGACTGGCTCGGCCGTGGTGTTGGCTAGGCCCACCTTATCCACCCGTAGCGGCACCAAAGCCAACTTTTTAGCGGGCGGCGAAATTCCCTATTCTGTGAGTAATATCAATGGCACTACGATTGTGTTTAAGCCATACGGCATCAAACTTGATATTGAGCCGAAGATTGATCCGAATGGTGTCATTCGTGCAAAAATTATCAGTGAGGTGAGCGATATTGACCCATCGGTGAGCACCGTTTCCGGTCCGGCTTTGCGCACACGTAAAACAGAATCTGAATTTAATGTGCAAGATGGGGAAACCATTGTATTGAGTGGGTTACTGACCCGTGATAAAAATACCACTGTCGACAAGCTGCCATTTCTAGGAGACATCCCGATTTTAGGCGCATTGTTTCGCTCTAAGCGCTTTCAAAATAATGAGACCGAATTAGTGGTGTTTGTCACCCCCACGGCCAGCAACAAGCACACCGCTCAACAGCAACAGGAAATGGATAACGCCAATGCGCGTCTAGTGCAAGATGCTGCTTCGAGCAACTCCCCGCCAGCTCAGAATGTAGTGCCTGCGCAACCCCACAACGGCCTGCTCCCGAATACAAGCAAAGAATAGCACAGCGCCATGTTTAAAGTGTCAATCACACACCCCGAGCAAAGCCCACAGCACGTAAAAGTGCAGGATAAAAGCTTCACCATCGGCAAAACCAGAGAATGCGAAATCAGGCTGGATGGCTGGCGTGTCAGCAAAAGCCATGCGCGTGTCTATAAAACGGATGCTGGTATTTACATCCAAGACTTTGGCCACTTTCATGGCACGCTGGTGAATGGAGCAAAAATTCAACAATACGGGCCACTGTTAGCAAACGATAAAATCAATATTGGTGGATATCAACTGAGTATTGAGCATGTCTTTGATCAAACCCAACGCGCATCTGAGGCATCCGATAAAACACTCGCATCACCGCCTATTGTAGTTGCCACCTCCACATCTGTTCAACAACAAATGCCACCACCCACCACCTTTCATGGCTGGCGCACGCGGATTCATGAACAACTTTTAGAAGCCATTGATTTACGACGTCGAGATATTTTACATATGGAAGACGCAGCATTGCGTCAAGAAACCGAGCAATTGATACGTGAAATTATTGAGCGGGAAAAAGCCAAATCATCCGCTGATAATGCTTATGTGATTGGTAAAGCGCAAGACAGACGCCAGCAAGCAAGGCGTATTCAAGCCTATGATTATGAAAAGTTAGTGCATGATGTTCTGAGTGAGGCGGTCGGGCTCGGACCGCTAGAGGCACTTTTGCAAGATGAAACTATCACCGAAATTATGGTGAATCGTTATGATGAAATCTACCTAGAACGCCGTGGACGCTTGGAGCGGCACCATACCACCTTCACCAGTAACCGCGCCGTGTTGGGGGTCATCGAGCGTATTGTGGCGCCACTGGGACGCCGCATTGATGAGGCTTCTCCGATGGTGGATGCACGCTTGAAAGACGGCTCGCGGGTGAATGCCATTATTCCCCCGCTTGCGATTAAAGGCCCTTCGGTGACCATTAGAAAATTCTCGCAAAAGGCGCTGACCGCTGACGATTTAGTGTCGTTTGGCTCCATGTCAGAGGCGATGGCCACGTTTTTGAGCGTGTGTGTGTTGCACCGCAAAAACATGATTATTTCAGGCGGCACCGGCTCAGGTAAAACCACTTTACTCAATGTGCTTTCCAACTTTATCCCCCAACACGAACGTGTGATTACTATTGAGGATGCGGCAGAGCTGAAACTCGAGCACCCCAATTTGGTGAGCTTAGAAGCGCGTCCACAAAATGCGGAAGGGCGAGGTCAAATCAGCATCCGCGATTTGGTCAAAAATGCTTTACGTATGCGTCCAGACCGAATAGTGGTGGGTGAATGTCGTGGAGGTGAAGCCTTAGATATGCTCCAAGCCATGAATACCGGTCACGAAGGCTCACTGACCACGCTTCACGCCAACAGTCCGCGCGACGCGTTAGCTAGGCTGGAGACGCTGATTTTAATGGCTGGCATGGATTTACCTATCACGGCTATTCGCGAGCAAATTGCCTCGGCTGTCGACATCATTATTCAGCAGGGACGTTTAACAGACGGACAACGTGTAATCACCAGCATCTCAGAAATTACTGGGATTGAGTCCGGAAAAATTCAATTACAAGAACTGTTTAAATTTGAGCAGACGCAACGCAATGCGCAAGGCCGCATCATTGGGCATTTTACTGGTTGCAATACCACCCCACATTTTTATCAAACATTACGCGAGGCAGGGTTTGACCTCGATATTGATATTTTTAATGTTTCACCAAACAGCACGCAAACCCAGCTACACACGTTGGGGGCTATGGCATGACCTATTTGATGATACTTAGTGTAAGTACCGCCATGTTATTGGTGTGGGCAGCATTCACACTGGGTAGCCAATTGCTGGCGGATTATCGGCAACGTTTTACCTCCAGCACGCATGTCAATTTACGTGAGCTGTATTTGTTTGCTGACCCGACCCGACTCTACGAACTCAATATTGTGATCTTGGTGCTGGCCACCATGCTAATCTGGCTATTTACAGGTAGCGCAGTAATCGGGATTACAGCTGCGGTAGTCATGGCATTTTTTCCTTGGTGGATTTTTAACTATTTAAAACAAAAACGTCTGGAGAAAATAGAGGAGCAACTACCCGATGCCATTCAAATGCTGGCGGGCACTATTAAGGCTGGTCTCTCCCTCTCAAGTGCATTTCGCCAAATCACAGCAGAACTGCAAGCCCCGCTCGCGCAAGAATTTCAAACCTTATTACATGAGCAGCGCTTAGGCGTGAGTTTGGATGACGCGTTAGAAAACTTAAGTCACCGCGTGCCTATTCAGGCGATACAGCTGATGGTTTCTGCCATGCGTATTGCCAATGAGACTGGTGGTGGTCTGGCCGAAGCATTGGAACGTTCTGCCACCACCTTACGCAGTCAACATGCCATGGAGCGCAAAATTCGTGCACTCACTGCACAAGGAAAAATGCAAGCCTGGGTGGTGGGCTTGATGCCATTATTTTTACTCTACGTGCTAACAAAAATGGAACCAGACGCCATGCAAATGCTGTGGACCACGCGTATTGGTTTCGGCGTGATTGGCATTGTGTTGTGTCTTGAGTTTTTTGGGATTTGGTTCATTCGAAAAATTGTAACCATTGACGTGTAGCACTGACTGATGATAACCAACGAACAGGTATTTATTATAATGATTGCCACTGCCACCGCCTCGGCAGTGTTGCTTATCTTTTGGTTATTCTCGCGTTTAGTCAATGCAGTGCCTGAGCAAGACCGTACTTGGAATGACCCTCCACCGCTCGGGTTCAGAATCATTTGGTGGCCAATAGAGTGGATATCGTACTATGTGGGCCCATTGATCTCGAGCAAGAGCCAAGTGGCAAGATTGACAGCACTCAGGCAAGCCGGTCTCGATTACACGATGAACCCAGCCCAATTTTTGAGCGGTAGAATTGTATGGGGGCTACTGGCTGCAATGTTAGCCTATTGGCTGGCAGATAGTTTTCAAATTTTCAGCATCACCCTTCTAAGTTTTGCCTTTGCAATTGGCTTCTATTTCCCCGCTATCTGGCTTAGCGATCTCATACAGATTCGCCACAAACAAATGATCAAAACACTGCCGTTTTTTCTCGACATCATTACCTTGTGTGTGGAATCCGGGCTCAATATCAACAGTGCGTTACAACAAGCGGTGGTTAAAGGTCCCAAAGGCGTGTTGCAATCAGAATTTCAGCGCGTGCTTCGTGATATCCGCGCAGGGAGTAACCGAAGTGATGCCCTAAGGAATATGGGGCAGCGCCTTAACCATAGCGCCGTCACTAACTTTACCAGCACGCTAATTCAAGCAGAAGCATCAGGTATGAGCTTGGGGCCAATTTTACGTGCACAATCGGAACAACGACGGAATGAGCGCTTTACGCAAGCCGAAAAGGTGGCGATGGAAGCACCGGTCAAACTGTTATTCCCGCTGATTGTGTTTATATTTCCTTGTGTGTTCATCATTTTGCTATTTCCGATCGTGATGAAAATTATTGCACAGGGTTTTTAATTGGAAAGCTAGGACATGGAACCCAAACTGACGCCATCTCTTGATGATATACACACCGCTTATATTCGGGCTGGCAATGTCTATATTAACGCGCTCATTGCCAAAGGGTTTTTTGCAAAACTGAAGGGGTTACTATTTAAACCCATATTGGATGACCGTGAAGCAATTGTGCTAACCCACTGCAACAGTGTACATACCTGCGGGATGCAATACGCGATTGATTTGATTTTCCTGAATAAGCAATTTAAGGTGATTAGGATTGAGAGTGACTGTAAACCGTGGCGATTTTTTTATTGCAAAGGCGCGGTGCATACACTTGAAATGCTCGCTGGTCAGGCAGATACCCTGCGCTTGGGCGTTGGTCAGACCTTTGTTTTCTATCCAACTTCCACGGAGTAATGTTTGGAGCGGCTGACGGGAATCGAACCCGCGTATCGAGCTTGGGAAGCTAGCGTTCTACCATTGAACTACAGCCGCTTTAGTGAAGATGCTTGCGCAAGCAGACATTTTACTTGGGTCTCACCAGCATGGCAAAGCAAATCATTGAAATGCCGCAAGCTAAAACTCCAACGGATCGATATCCAATACCCATCGAATTTTAGAGGCGAGTTTGTCTGCACGTAATACTGGCACCCATTCAGCAAGTAGTTTTTGCAAACTCATACGCTTTTCTGCCTGCAACAGCACATGCCCGCGTTCCAACCCCTTTAGCCGCTCCATCTGAGGACGTACCGGGTCATAGACCAGCACATCTTGCCGCAATGTCCTTGCGCAATTGGCGGCCATGGTCAAAAACGTTTGCACTTGCTGATAATCGCTGGCTTCTGCCTTGAGCAGCACAAAAAAACGTGCGGGAGGAAACTGCATGGCAATACGTTCTTGCAACAAGGTATTGGCAAATGTTGCGAAGTCTTGCGCGCGCAGTGCATGAAATAAATCATGGTCTGGAAAACTGGTTTGAATGAGGACTTCACCAGCAATAGCCCCACGCCCAGCTCGCCCAGAGACTTGCATCAGTTGCGAGAATAAACGTTCACAGGCGCGAAAATCCGGGCTATACAATGCGGTATCGGTATCAATCACGCCCACCAGCGTCAAGTTGGGGAAATCATGCCCCTTCGCTAGCATTTGCGTGCCCACCAAGATATCGATTTCACCAGCGTGCACTTTGCTTAGCAAGTCAGTGAGGGCATCCTTGTTGCGCATACTATCGCGGTCCACACGCGCAATTTTGGCATCTGGAAACAGCTGCGCCAGGGTTTGCGTCAAGCGTTGTGTGGCCTGACCGACAGGCTTGATGTCGGTATTGCCACAACTTGGGCATTGCATGGGGATTTTTTGTTCGTGCCCGCAATGATGACATTTAAGGCGGCGCTGGCTTAGGTGTACGACCAACTTAGCCGAGCAACGCAAACAACTGGCATGCCATTGGCAGGCATTACAATGCAGCACCGGGGCATAACCACGACGATTGATAAACAGCAAACTTTGCTGCTGTTTGGATAACCTGTCACGAATGGCTTGGATCAAAATAGGCGATAAGCCGTGCTCAAAAGGCGATTTGGCGATATCGATACATTTAATGTCTGGCAAAGCGGCGTCAGTTACCGCTCGTTGCGTCAGGGTAATCAGGCCGTAGTTTTGCTTTTTCTGATGAACGACAGTGGCGTTATACCAAGTTTCGAGTGAGGGCGTAGCACTGCCAAGCACGATGGGTATATGGAGCTGTTTTGCCCGCACCATGGCGACATCGCGTGCATGATACCGCATACCGTCTTGCTGCTTGTAGGAGCCATCATGCTCTTCATCGATGATGAGTAGTTTTAAATTGGGCATGGGCGTAAATACACTCAAGCGCGTACCGATGACAATTTTTGCTGCGCCAGACTTTGCGGCCAGCCAATTTTGTAAGCGCTCACTCTCGCTCAAATTGCTATGCAGCGTCACTAAAGGATATTCACTCAAACGTGATCGAAAGCGTGCCTCTAGTTGAGGTGTTAAGTTAATCTCCGGCACCAGCACAAGTGCCTGTGCATTGGGTTGCGCCAAAATGGCGACCAAGAGTTGGATATAGACTTCCGTTTTACCAGAACCGGTGATGCCATACAGCAACCATGGTTTGAATGCATTACGGGTAGCCAACACCGTGTCTATGGCCGTCTTTTGCTCTGCATTTAAAACGGGAGGGTTGCCAGAAGCGGGGACTGAGGGTTTGACCGCGATGACTTCCTTAGCACTCACGTAGCCTTCATCCACCAGAGGTTGCAGCCATTTACGCCAGCTTGATGAAAGCGCACTCAGCATGTGCTCAGTCAGCGACCCGTGTTGAGTGAGTTCATCCACCAGACGCCGCAATACCAGTTGACGCTTTTCAATCCGCGTTTCTGGCACTGGCTTGATTAAATGATATTCAAAGCTTTTGCGTGATGTTGCTGGCTTAATTTGCCTTAATCGCAACGGCAGCGTGCTGATAAGTAATTGCCCAAAAGGGTAATGATAATAATCTGCGCAAAATTTTAAGAGCGGGAGTAGTTGTGCATCCAGTACCACATCATCCAACACTTGAATGACAGTTTTGAGCTTATCCAACGGAATATCGCTATGTTGCGGGATGGCCATCACCACACCCACTAAGCGACGTCCTGAAAACGGCACCACCACACGTTGACCAACTTTCACAGCCCCAGCTAGGTACAGATAATCAAAAGTGCGGTCTAGGGGCACATCCAATGCGACGCTTAGAATATGAGATGTGGGTGACGGGTTAGACATAAAGACAGGTTAGGTTTAATCGGCTTGAATCGTGAAAATAGCGTAAATGACGGCTTAATTAGGTTAAAATAATGCTTTCTGTACCAAAATTGTTAAACACACTTTGTTTAAACGTCATTAAACAGCGAAATTATCCATCTTGAAACAAGTTATCACAGATTTACTACACCAAGCAGCAAAATCCATCGTCGACGACACCTCGCAGCTGACTATCACACTGGAACGCCCAAAGTCTTTAGATCACGGTGATTTTGCCACCAATATCGCTATGCAACTGGCCAAACCGTTGCGACAAAACCCACGGGCGATTGCTGAGCGCATTATTGCAGCGTTACCTGCCAGCCAATACGTGAGCAAAGTGGAAATTGCTGGAGCAGGCTTTATTAATTTTTTCTTAAGTGCCGATTCTAAACAAGGCGTGGTGAAGGATATTTTGCAAGCTGGTGCAGCCTATGGCAAAAATAACAGTGGGCAACAACAAAAAGTGCAGGTGGAGTTTGTTTCTGCCAACCCAACTGGCCCTTTGCATGTGGGTCATGGCAGGGGCGCGGCAGTGGGGGATTGTCTATGCCGACTGCTGGATGCGAATGGCTGGGCGGTGACACGTGAGTTTTACTATAACGATGCCGGTGCGCAAATTGATAACCTGACGAAATCAGTACTAGCACGTGCCAGTGGTATCTCGCCAGAAAGCAATGAGTTCCCTGAGGATGGCTACCGTGGTGATTACATCCTAGACATTGCCAATGCATACCTTGCCAAGAGCACGGTGGTGGCCGATGACATGGCGGTGACTGCGAGTGGCGATTTAAGTAATTTGGAAGATATTCGCAAATTTGCCGTAGCTTATTTGCGTCATGAGCAAGACATGGATTTGCAAGCATTTCAAATCAAGTTTGATGTGTTTTCATTAGAAAGCGCGCTCTACACCACAGGCAAAGTAGAACATACTGTCAGTGCACTGGTTGCCAGCGGTCACACCTATGAACAAGATGACGCCTTATGGTTACGCACTACAGATTTTGGTGATGACAAAGACCGCGTGATGCGCAAAAAAGAGGGCGGTTATACCTATTTTGTGCCGGACGTTGCCTACCATTTGGACAAATGGAACCGCGGTTTTAAACGCGTGATTAACGAGCAAGGTGCAGACCACCATAGCACCATTACCCGCGTGCGCGCTGGCTTGCAAGCTTTGAATGTAGGCATTCCCAAAGGATGGCCGGATTACGTGTTGCACCAAATGGTGACCGTGATGCGCGGTGGCGAAGAGGTCAAATTATCCAAACGCGCCGGAAGCTATGTCACCTTGCGTGACTTGATTGAAGAAGTGGGCTGTGACGCCACCCGTTACTTTTTGGCGGCGCGTCGTGCTGATTCACAGTTGGTGTTCGATATTGATTTGGCGCGTGCACAAACCAACGATAACCCGGTGTACTACATTCAGTATGCCCACGCGCGTATTTGCAGTGTGCTTACGCAATGGGGCGGCGAAACTGCCAGCCTTCAAACGGTGGACTTGAGCCCGCTTAACTCAACCAGTGAAACCTCCTTAATGCAGAAGTTGAGCGAGTTTCCGGAAGTAGTGAGCAACGCTTGCATTGAGCTCTCGCCACATAGCATTGCGACCTATTTAAAAGAGCTGGCGAGTGATTTGCACAGCTATTACAATGACACCAAATTTTTGGTGGATGAGATGACAATTAAGCATGCCAGATTGGCGCTGATTGCTGCCACACAGCAGGTGTTATTGAACGGTTTAACTTTATTGGGTGTCTCCGCACCCCATAAAATGTAGAGGATATTACATGAGCAGAGATTACAAACCCACCCCCCAAAAAAGTAGCAACGGAAGCAAAGGCAGCCCGTTTTTATCCGGTCTCTTGGTAGGCATCTTACTGGGAGTTGGGGCATCTGTTGCTCTCACCCTTTATTTAAAGGGAGATGATCACCCTTTTACGCCTGAACTGATGGGTAAAACCGAGAAAAAAGACAAACCCGCCAAGCAAAAAGTATCGGAAGTGGCAGTAAAACCCGATGCAAGTGGCCAGGGTTTAGAGGATCCAAACAAGTTTGATTTTTATACCATTTTGCCCGAAACCGAAAGCAAAGTGACCGAGCAGCAAGTTCAAAACAATACCACGATTAAATCGGACAGCTACTTCTTGCAAGTGGGTGCATTTGAGAACGAAGACGATGCAGATAACATGAAGGCTAAGCTTGCATTGCAGGGCTTTGAAGCAGTGGTGCAAACCGCTGAAATTCCAAACAAAGGGATTTGGCATCGTGTACGTGTGGGCCCATTGAGTGATGCCGAGCAAATCAACAAAGTCCGTGGCGATTTAATTTTGAACGGATTTAATGCAGACCTTATCAAAGTACACACAGAGACAAAAACCGAATAACGCTGTCATCGCAACGCTACAATCAGACGTTACTATTTTTGGCGATTTATCAATTTTAGGAAAAAAAATGAAAAAATTATTCACGAGTCTACTTCTCCTTTTAAGCACACACGTGATGGCAGAAGAACCACAAACTGGTCAGCAATTTGATGCAGTAGCGCAAATTATCCCAACCGATGTGCCTGCTAAAATCGAGGTGATGGAGATTTTCTGGTACGGCTGTATTCACTGTTACCAAATGGAAAAACCACTTAATGCTTGGGTGAAAAAGTTACCTGCAGACGTGTACTTTAAACGTGTACCTGGCTTACCTAACGCCAGCTGGGCGCCCATGGCCAAAGCGTTCTACGCCATAGAAACCTTGGGCGTATCAGAAAAATTACATGGCCCATTGTTTGAAGCGGTACACAAACAAAAAACCCTAAACCCAACCGATGAAAAAGCGATTATCGAATGGGTGGTAAAAGCCAGTGGTATGGACCGCATGAAAGTGGAGCAGGCGTTTAAATCCTTCACGATTAACACCAACCTTAATCGTGCAGCCCAGTTGTTTAGAGCTTCCGGCGCAACCGGCGTGCCTAGCTTGATTATTGATGGTAAATACATCACCTCTAGCACCATGAGTGGCGGTAACGAGGAAGCATTGAAAACAGCAGACTTTATTATCGAAAACGTGCGTAAAGACAAAGCAGCAGCCGCTAAGAAAAAATAATCACTAGAGTTAAAAACTCCCATTAAATAAGCCCGCCTGATTCGCGGGCTTTTTCTTTTTCTGGGTTGTTACTTGGTTTTATGACTCAACAGCAATCGACCAATCAAGGTCTCGGGCAATTCGACACCCGTCACCAAATAGCTCATATTGCGGATATCGTTCAGCAAGAAATTTTGTGTAGATTTAGCAGTGTCCAGACCGCAACACAAGAAGCGGTCGCCCAATTGCACTTCCATATTCAAATCCGGTAATAGAATTTTCTCATCATTGCGCACCAACATAATCGGCACAATCGCTAAATGTTCTTCACCATTGGCAGGGTTCATGGTGAGGTGGTGCAAGCGTATGGTATGACCCTGCTCCAGCAACTCGCAGATGGCACTGGCATGCGTTGGCAATATGCGCACGCCCCAAGTATCGGGTGCTTGCTCACCCACCACCATCACCAATCTGGCAATGACCGCATTGGCCCAACTGTTGCTCTGCATGCGCGATAAATTTAAGAATGCAGCCAACATAGGCGAAACCATATAGGACAAGCAAGCATGCGCAATAATGTCGCTGGGTTGCATGGTGATATCCGCATTAAAGTGCTCAAATAGCGGCTCGTTAAGCCGACGATTTTTGCGGATGACGACAAACAGATTAGGATTGATCTCTAACGCTGTCATGACAATCGATAAATTATTAATATCGTTATCGGTGCCTGCCACAATCCCCACCGCGTCATCAATACCAGCCTCTTTAAGCACGTGCGACTCTACGCCGCTACCCACTATGCACTCTTCACATTCGGTGCCCTTGGGGTCGGCCTCAATAATACGAATGTTCAGATTTTCCTGTTTCAAACTTTTGACGACAGCTTTGCCAAAACGACCATATCCGCACACGATCCAGTTCCCTTTTGGCACTGCTGGTGGCGTCTTCACTATATCACCCGGTACACTGGTTAACCACTGATGCAGTAAATAAGTGCCCAGCGAGTTCACCTCCATGGCCAAGTGCTCACCAAAAATTTTGTATGGGTTGATGATATGATCAGTGCCGAAAGAGGCCATATTGGCAGCTACTACATCATTTTCCACGCGCGCCAACATACGCAACTCTGGCTTAATCAGTTTAACCGCCACCGCTATCGCAAGGTTGGCATGATCATCATCCGTCAACGCAGCCACACCCTGACACATAGGATTTCTTAATCCAGCACACAATAATATCTCTGGATTTTTAGCATCCGCGCACAAATTGGGCACATTAAATTGGTAATCGGTCATTCCCAGTTCATGGATGCGCTCTTGATTGATTTCCACCACCACCACGCGCAACTCGTTTTTATCCAAAGCACGCACCAGCTCGCTCCCGGTTTCACCATAACCGCAAATCAAATAGAAAGGCTCATGCAAATGCTCAACCGCACGTTTAAAGTTGGCCGCAGTAATCGCCTGTTTTAACGCAGGGTCTTGAAATAAGGCAATAATATTACCGATGGCGTAAAACCAAGCCACCACCGTGAGGTAGATACTGAACGTCATCCACATGCGCTGATCGTTGGTAAACGGGTAGGGAATCTCGCCAAACCCAATGGTGGTGGCGGTATAGCTTAAAATGTAAAACGCTTGGAAAAAAGTGAGGTGGATGGATTTGCCAACTTCATTCACACCGGGAATCAGCACAAAGCCAATCAGTGCAATGGCGTAGCTCACCACCAACAGCAATAAAGGCGCACGCATGCGCCTTAAAATCAAAAAGATAATGTTATTGAGATTCACCGAATGACCGCTGAAATGCTAGCGACGCAGTGTCACGGTCTCATAAATCAACAAGACCACCGAGGTGATATTGGCTAAAAACGCGCCGCCGGAGAGTGACACCACGCCCACAATCACCTCAGGATTTGCACCATCACTGCCAGCAGCAGCCCAAATAATGGCAGCGGCAATCAACTGAATATCGGCTACCAAACTTGTGGCCAAGTGAATGGCACCAATTTGCGTTCTGTCACCAAATTTCAGAATGGTGGCAATCAAGTTCACCACAATGGCAATATACAACTCGTAGTGCAGATGGTGATTAGGGTTATCAATATCGCCCACAAAAAAGCCAAAATTCAGCGTCATTGCCAGAATAATAAAAAACCCAAAAATTACTTTTTCTAAGTTCATAATTGACTAAGCCCCCTTGTCTTTAAAACATTCTAACCCAAACTTCGCCAATTCCGCACCTTGCACGCTTGTGGCGGCTATCGCTTATACTACAACGCTATGAAAACTATTTTTATTACAGGCGCCTCTAGTGGGATTGGCCAAGCGCTGGCACTAGAATACGCCAAACGCTATCAGCAAGCAGGAGTAAATATTGGGCTTGTTGCAAGACGTAGTGAGTACTTACAATCACTAGCCACACAGCTCTCGCAACGCTACCAAGCCAAATGCTATGTGTATGCATGCGATGTACGCGACGCCAACACCCTAGCCGATGCCGCGCAAGACTTTATGCAACAAGCTGGCACGCCCAATATAGTGATTGCCAATGCCGGAGTAAGCCGAGGCACACTCACCGAATATCAAGAAGACATTCCTGCCTTTCAAGCGGTGATGGATATTAACGTGATGGGCATGGTGCATACGTTTCAGCCCTTTATCGCGGCCATGAAGCAAGCACGTGAAACCGGCGCACAAGCACAATTGGTGGGCGTGGCCAGTGTGGCGGGGGTGCGTGGACTGCCTGGCAGTGGCGCTTACAGCGCGAGCAAGGCTGCTGCGTTGACATATCTAGAAAGCCTGCGTAGTGAGATGCAACACCATGATATTGCCGTGACAACTATTGCGCCAGGCTATATCCGCACACCGATGACGGATATCAACACTTATGCCATGCCGTTTTTAATGGAAGTTGAGGTATTTGCCAAAAAATTTGCAGATGCCGTGGAAAAGCATACACGATTTACTGTAATACCTTGGCAGATGGGCGTAGTGGCCAGACTAATGCGGTTTATACCACCCGTGTTGTGGGATAAATTGACTAGAAATGCGCCGCATAAAAGCCGCTCATTATAGAACACATGCAACTAATAGGGTGAGATATGCAATACCTGAGAATAACATTTGCTGATGTCGTCACTCTGGTTCCTGAGAAACCAGGTTTATATGAAATATATACCTTGGATGGAATACCTCTCAAAGTTGGCATTAGCATAAATCTGAGAAAAAGACTCACTCAACATGCTGAATCTAAACAGAAATATCTTGTCTGTAAAAATGGTGACTGGTCAGATCCCAATAATGTGACCAGCAAACGCTCTATCCTAGCAAAGCATCTTTACTTCCATAAAGCGAATGGATATGACCTTACACTAGAGAATGATAGGCAACGATTTCTGAAGAACGAGTGCTGTATTTTGTTTCTAGCCACAGCAAATCGAGAAGAAGCACGCGAGTTAGAGCGACAGCTAGAGGCTGGCGGGAGGTTCCAGTTCGTTGGTCGTGCTCAAGGCGCCAATACCAAATAGTTTATTACGGTATTTTGTTGAACCATGAGTTAGGTATTAATAGTGGCCCACACTATAAGAAGATAAAAGTTTAGCTAGATACATCAGATAAGCTGAGTACTAGACATCCCGACGCAGACATTACAACTAGTACGGCAAGTCAGGATAACAACGTAATCAGCTTATCATCTCGAAATAGGTCTGTAGCGAATGCGTTTAGGCTTCGCCCCTTCCTCACCCAGACGTTTCTTCTTATCGGCTTCGTACTCTTGATAGTTACCGTTAAAGAACGTCCATTGTGAATCACCCTCTGCCGCCAGAATATGTGTGGCGATGCGATCGAGGAACCAGCGATCATGCGAGATCACCAGCACGCAACCAGCAAATTCTAGCAATGCATCTTCCAGCGCGCGTAGGGTTTCCACATCCAAGTCATTAGATGGTTCATCCAGCAATAATACATTGCCGCCCGAAATCAGCGTTTTGGCCAGATGCAAGCGCCCGCGCTCACCCCCGGATAATTGACCGACGATTTTTTGCTGATCCCCGCCTTTAAAATTAAAGCGGCCAATGTAGGCGCGGCTTGGCGTTTCGTAACGGCCGACTTGCAGAATATCAGAACCACCCGAGATTTCATCAAACACGGTTTTGTTATCGCTTAACGCATCACGGCTTTGATCCACATACGCCAGTTGGACGGTTTGGCCTATGTTAACTTCGCCACTATCCGGCTGTTCTTTACCGGTAATCAATTTGAATAATGTGGATTTACCCGCGCCATTGGGGCCAATCACGCCTACAATAGCGCCCGGTGGGATGCCAAAACTGAGGTTATCCATTAACAGCCTGTCACCAAAGGCCTTGCTGACGTTTTTGAACTCAATCACTTGATCACCCAAACGCTCACCGACCGGGATGAAAATCTCCTGCGTCTCGTTACGTTTTTGATATTCAGCGCTAGCTAATTCCTCATAGCGGGCAATACGCGCTTTGCTTTTGGCTTGGCGAGCTTTGGGGTTTTGGCGCACCCATTCCAATTCCGTGTTCAAGGCTTTGCGACGAGCGGATTCGGCAGATTCCTCTTGTTTTAAGCGCTCTTGCTTTTGGTCTAACCAGCTGGAGTAGTTGCCTTTCCAAGGAATGCCATGCCCACGGTCTAGCTCTAAAATCCACTCGGCTGCGTTGTCTAAAAAGTAGCGGTCATGCGTCACGGCTACCACGGTGCCGGGGAAGCGCACCAAAAATTGCTCTAGCCATTCCACCGATTCCGCATCCAAGTGGTTGGTGGGCTCGTCTAGCAACAGCATATCCGGCTTGGAAAGGAGTAGTTTGCATAAAGCCACTCGGCGCTTTTCACCACCTGAGAGGGGGCCGATTTTGGCATCCCATGGAGGTAAGCGCAGTGCATCGGCGGCAATTTCCAATTGATGTTCCACATCGCTACCGCTGGCGGCAATGATGTTTTCATACTTGGCTTGCTCTTCGGCCAGTTTGTCAAAGTCGGCATCTGGCTCGGCATAGGCAGCGTAAATTTCTTCCAGCTTTTGTTTGGCTTCCATCACAGCACCCATGCCGCTTTCCACTTCCTCGCGCACCGTTTTGTTCGGGTCTAGCTGTGGCTCTTGCGCCAAATAGCCAATGGAAATATTGGGCAGATGTTGCACTTCGCCTTCAAATTCTTTATCGGCCCCTGCCATAATGCGCAGCACAGTGGATTTACCCGCACCGTTTAAACCCAATAAACCAATTTTGGCACCCGGGAAAAAAGACAAGGAAATGTCTTTGATAATTTGGCGTTTGGGGGGAACGATTTTGCTCACTCGGAGCATGGACATGACATATTGAGCCATTTTGATTACTTTCTTCTGAATGCTAAGGGGTTGCTTTGGGTTTCCACAAATCTAAATATTGCTCAGAATTATTGAGCAGGTTTTCTTCCATTTCTTCGAAAGTGGCGCTTGGTGCTGGCACTTGGTTGCTAATAGCACTGTAGCCTAAGCCTAGACGCCCACCCACCACTTTAAAACCTAAAAACTCAATTATCGTGGGATACATATCAAAATGTAATACTTCATCCCGATTTTTTTGTATGTGTGGGCGAGAGATAAATTGATTATAAATGGTGCGTTGTTGGATGGTGTATATCTTTTCTGATACTGGATTTTCCATCGCTAAATGATCGCCCAGTATTATCACTTGCGTATTTTTTAGATAACCACGCTTTTTCATCCAATGTACAAACTCAGCTACGTTGCCCGCCGTGCATTCCACAATACCTGCAAAGTCTTGTGCGCCGCGCTGCTTACAAGTGTTGGAGTAATAACCATCTGGGCCATGGGTATCTATGGTGGTGACTACCAAATTAAAACGTTGTTTGCGTTTATGGAGTTGGGTGAGCTTTTCTTTGGCATGCTTGATCAAAGCATCATCGTACAAGCCCCAGTAATTCATTTGTTGCTTGCTTAAATTACCTTTCAGCTCATCTCGCCCATACACTTCATCGTAGTGGTGATCTTGAAAAAATTTACCTTTGCCAGAGAAGGGCAGTGCATCACTGCCCATATACACATTGTAGTAACCAAAGGTGTGCAGAATATCGCCCAAACACACCGCCCGTGGTAAAAAGCTTTTGATGTTTTCGCCCACGCCGTTGCCATCGTACAAACTTACACTTTTAAGCGGCAAACCACATTGGGTGGCGGTAATACCGGCAATGGTCCAACCGGTGCCTGGCGCTTGCCTAAACTGTCCAAAACTCTCCCCACCTAGCGCATCTAACTTGGCCAGCAAATTACTGCCAAAGAGCGTTTTATCTTTGTAGCTATTCTCTAAACTTTCCACATAAATCAGCACTAGATTTTTGGGTGCTTTTGCTTGAATCTCCACCTTTTCCGGATAGACGTAATGCGCAGAAAAATAGTCATCCCCAAACTGATGATGGATAAACGCCAACACCGAAAACTGCATGCTGAAATAGATGATAGCTGCGATCAATACATAGGCTGGTGCGCGATACCCAATGACCCAATACACCACTTTGACAAGGTGAATATTGAGCTTGCCTGCCATTTTGGCCAACAAGTAATGCTGATGGGTTTGGCTTAAAAATAAAGCCATGGCGGTATCAATCAACACAATCACGAGCGCCAGACCAATTGGCCAAGCAAGACAGGTTTCCACAAAGCTGTGAATGAGCGCTACATCGGTATCCACCAGCCCATTCATACCAAACTGCAGGTGATAGAGCACTTGCTCTAGTGGCGGCTCACCAAAGTTATCGCCCACCCAGTAGGCCAATGCAGCCAGAAATAAAGCAACAAAGTAGATTAAAAATCTTCCCACGGAGCGGATGGAGTGCCTAAAGCGCAAATGAAATTGTTTTAGGGATTTCAACATAGGCGCTAGTTTAAAGTAAGTTGGGCCTGATGTACTGCTGATTTACCTGGCGCACGCAAAACTGAGCAATCATTAAGCATTAAAAAAGGGGCTGCATATCGCGCCCCTTTTGGTTACAAATAAGCGATTAAGCCGCTTTTTGCTCTAGCAAAGCTCTCTCAACGTTACCGACTTCAATTTCCACTTTTCTAGGTTTGAGCGCCTCTGGCACTTCACGCACCAGCGAAATATGGAGCAGGCCATTTTCCAGTTTGGCATGAGTGACTTTAACATGGTCAGCCAATTGGAATTTATGCTCGAAATCACGCGCGGCAATACCACGGTGTAAGTAGGTGGTTTGCTCTTCTTTTTTCTTTTGTCTACCCGCCACTTTGAGTGATTGATGTTCTGTCTCGATTTCCAACTCAGACATTTCAAAACCAGCTACGGCCATCACAATGCGGTATTGGTCATCGGAAATCAGCTCAATATTGTAAGGTGGGTAACTCACTTCCGCTTCGTTACGTTGCACATCATTGAGCAAACGGGCTAAACGGTCAAACCCAATAGCAGTTCTGTATAGAGGGCTTAAATCATAAGTACGCATGTTATATCCTTTCAAAAAATAAGCGATTTAACAAATTAGCAAACCTTAAAATCAAGCATTTGCTAATAGTTAAAATAATGTCGCTTTTTAATTTTTCAAGAGGGCTACCTCATGCGAATTAAGTGGCTATATGCCTAGCGATTCTGTCCAAGCCAGCGCTGCAATATGGCTTTGGTTCACTTTAGCCGCATCTAATTGTAATGACTCTGCGAGTGAGAGAATTTCAGAGCTATTGGCGCCTTCGCAGGCTTCTGTAAGTTTTAAGAATGGACCGTAAATCCCTTCACGATTGGTCAAGGCATCGGTGATGGCTTCGGGTAGCTGTAATTTATCTAGCACGGCATCCATCGGCATTTTTAAAATGGCGTCTAACAAAGAGAACACGCCGACAATAAACAAGTTATCGCGATCACGTTTTTCAAAATAACCTTCGCCCAATAATTCTGTTAAGCGACCACGTGTGATAGAAGTTTTCATCAACACTGGCGACGTTGAGTTGTTGCCTGCGGTGACCATTAAAAGCGTTAACCAACGATAGAGCTGATTTCTGCCCAAAATAGAGAAGGCATGATTAAGCGATTGCACCTCGCAAGACAAACCAAACCCTACTGAATTGATATAGCGTAGCAACTTGAATGACAAAGTAGCATCACGTTTAAAACCTGCTTCAATCACGTCGTTATCGGCATCTTGGCTTACCAAATTCAAGATATGCAACACGCTGTCAAATGATGGGTTAATGACTTTGGCCGTGATGGTTTCCGGTTTAGAGAAATAAAAGCCTTGGTAACATTTAAAGCCAATGTCCTGGCAAGCCTTAAATTGCTCATAGGTTTCCAGCTTTTCGGCCACTAGTTTTACAGATGTATCGTTGTAATGTCTGAACAGCTTAATAGCGCTAGCGGTATCAACACTTTGAAAATCAATCTTAATATAGTCAGCTAATTTAGCAAGCGCATCGGGCGCATTACTTAACTGCGGGTTATCTAGCGCAATTTTATATTTGAGTTTTTTCAACTCTTGGCATCGCGCGATGACAGTATCGTTCATTTCTACGTGGCGCAAAATTTCCAATACCGTTTTTTCAGGCGGCATCAGTTCTAATAGCTCACTGGCGAGCATCTCCGCGTTCACATTAATGAATGCGAGTTTTTCGCCCAGCTTCCACTCGTCGTGCATTTGGTCAATGGTCGATAGCAGCACACTGGCGCAGTTTTTAATATCCGCTTCAAACACTGCTGTTTGCGCATCTGCACTGTGCCTAAAGAAAAATTCGTAGCCAATGATTTGCTGTTTGGCATCCATGACAGGCTGGCGCCCAATAAATGTTTGTTCTTCCATGTTGTTCCACCTATTTCATTACACTAGCGATTAGAGACTTTTACTTATGCTTATCCTACGCTTGCATGTATGCAATCACTTCTTAAAATAGAGCGGTTTTGCTGGCTTTATTCTTGGTTTTTAAATGATATCCTTTGATAACGCTATTTAGTTGTATCATCTCAGCACTTTATTTTTTTAACTGAATCTCTATGGCACTTAAATCCACCATTTATAAAGCTGAACTGCAAATTGCGGATATGGATAGGCATTATTACGCCCAACATGGCCTCACTTTGGCCAAACACCCCTCTGAAACAGAAGAGCGCTTGATGGTGCGTTTAATCGCGTTTGCGCTGTTTGCTAATGAATCGCTCAGCTTTGGCAAAGGCTTAAGCGAAGATGACGAGCCTGACTTATGGCAAAAAGACCTGACTGGTGCCATTGAACTATGGGTGAATGTTGGTCTTCCGGATGAGCGTGAAATTCGCAAAGCATGTGGACGTGCACAAAAAGTGGCAGTGGTGCTGTACGGCGGCAGGGTAGCTGATATGTGGTGGGCACAAAACAGTAAGGCGCTGCTTAAACTCAATCATTTAACGGTAATCAATCTGCCTGACACAGAAGCCTTGAGCCAAGCCTGCTCCCGCAGTATGAATATCAATTGCACGATTCAGGATGGGCAAATGCTGGTGGGGCATGATACTGGCAGCTTTGACATCACACCGGTTATCCTCATGCCGTAGCCAACTTCAGCAAGTTTAGGCATACTAGGCTGATGCACGATTTGAATCCGCTTTGGTTAAATTTGGTGGTTGCACTTGGTATTGGCTTGCTGATTGGCGCTGAGCGAGAACGCAGTAAGGGTAGTGGTCCAGACCGCTCGCCCGCAGGGATACGCACTTTTGCGATTGCTGCCATGTTGGGCGGTGTCAGCACTATGCTCTATGAATGGCTGTTGTTTGTGGTTGTATTGGGTGTCATCGTATTCACCGCCACCTCTTATTATTCCCGAAGTAGCCAAGACCCTGGCCTGACCACCGAGATTGCATTGGTACTCACAGTGATACTAGGCAGTTTGGCTATGTCTGACATGGCACTGTCTGCAGCTCTCGGTGTGATGCTGGCCATTCTTCTCGCCGCCAAAGCGCCTATCCATGGCTTTGTGAAACATGTCATCACTCAAACTGAACTGCATGATTTATTGATTCTTGCAGCAGCCACCCTGATTATTCTGCCGATTGTACCCAACCAGTTTATTGGCCCATTTGCGGCGATTAATTTGCGTTACTTATGGCTGATTGTTATTTTTGTCATGCTCATTGGCGCCATCAGCCATATTGCACTCAGAGTATTGGGTGGACGCATTGGTCTACCCATCGTGGGTCTCATCTCCGGCTTTATCTCTAGCGTCGCCACCATCGGTAGCATGGGTGCCCGAGCCAAAACTACGCATGAACTGACCAGCGCTGCCGCCGCTGGGGCACTATTATCCTGCTTATCCACCATTCTACAATTGGCGTTACTGCTGATTGCCATCCACCCGGCCACCTTGAAACCGCTAGTGTGGCCACTGTTGTTTGGCGCTGGTTCCATCGCAGTATACGGCGGCATCATTACATTGCATTCTTATCGTAACCCAATAGCCGCTACGCCAACTGCCACCAATGCATTTAGCTTACTCAGTGCGTTTAAGTTTGCTTGTGTAATTGCAGTTGTGCTGATTGCAGCCGCCGGGCTAAAAGTATGGTTTGGGCAGGCAGGGTTGATTGTGGCCTCTGCAGTAGCTGGGTTGGTAGATGTGCATGCCGCTGCGATTTCTGTAACTACCTTAACGCTGACGGATGCCATCAGCACCGAACAAGCGGTTATCCCTATATTGGTGGCGCTCACAGTGAACAGTGTTTCTAAAGCCATCATGGCGGTGGTCAGTAGTACACGATTATTTGCAAGCTATATCATAGCCGGCTTAGTCATTCAAATGACTGCAGTGTGGCTAACTTGGTGGTTGTTTTAATTACTCCACCGTAACGCTCTTGGCTAGATTTCTCGGCTTATCCACATCCGTGCCTTTTAACAATGCGGCATGATATGAAAGCAACTGCACCGGAATGGTATGCAAAATAGGGGAGAGCACGCCTACGTGGCGTGGTGTCCTGATCACATGCACACCTTCGGATTCTTTGAAGTGACTATCCGCATCGGCAAACACAAATAACTCACCACCGCGTGCTTTCACTTCCTGCATATTCGATTTTACTTTCTCTAGCAATATATCGTTAGGCGCAATCACTACCACCGGCATATTGTTGTCTACCAATGCCAAAGGGCCATGTTTTAATTCCCCGGCCGGATAAGCTTCAGCATGGATGTAAGAAATCTCTTTGAGTTTAAGCGCACCTTCCATTGCAATTGGATAGTGAATGCCACGGCCTAAAAACAGGGCATGCTCTTTATCACCAAAACGTTTAGCCCATTCACGTATTTGCGGCTCCAGATTCAATGCGAACTGCACGCTGCCTGCTAACTGGCGTAATGCACTTAGGTGTTCCAGCTCTTGTGCTTGGCTGAGCAAGCCTTTCTGCTTGGCCAACGTCGCTGCCAATACAAATAAAGCCACCAATTGTGTGGTAAACGCTTTGGTTGAAGCTACACCAATTTCTGCCCCGGCACGGGTGTAAAAAATCAGCTTTGAAGCACGTGGTATTGCACTCTCTTGCACGTTACAAATCGCTAAGCTTAAGTTCTGCCCTAATGATTTTGCATGCTTTAAGGCTTCCATCGTGTCCAAAGTCTCACCGGATTGTGAAATCGTCACGATCAGCTGATTTGGGTTGGGCACAGACTCGCGATAACGGTATTCGCTGGCAATCTCTACGTTACATGGTATTTTGGCAATGCTTTCCAGCCAGTATTTAGCCGTTAAACCAGCGTAATAACTGGTACCTGCTGCCAAAATCAGCACAGAGTTCACTTGCTTGAATACCTGTTCTGCTTGCTCACCAAACAATTCAGGCCTAAAAGCACCGTCATCAATCAGCGCTTCAATGGTGTCGGTGAGTGCACGTGGCTGTTCGTGAATTTCTTTTTGCATGAAGTGGTTGTAGGGCCCCAGCTCTAAGGAAGCCAATGAGACATCACTCATATGCATTTTTCTATCCACTACTTCATCATTTTTTCCGTAGATTGTAACGCTATCGGTAGTTAATGCAGCCACATCGCCATCTTCCAGATAAATCACCTTTCGGGTGACTGAAAGCACTGCGGAAACATCCGAAGCAATAAAATTCTCACCTTCACCCAAACCAATCAATAATGGACAACCTAAGCGGGCACACACCATCAAATCCGGGCGATTAACGGCAATCACACTAATGGCAAATGCTCCTGTCAGCTCAGACACTGATATTTTCACCGCTGCTAGCAGATCCAAACCCTGTTTAGCGTGATAGTGGACTAAGTGAGCAATCACTTCTGTATCGGTTTGCGAGGTAAATACATAGCCCAATGCTTTGAGTTTTTCACGTTGTTCATCGTAGTTTTCGATGATGCCGTTATGCACCACCGCAATTTCCGGCGCACCTTGTGAAGGTGAAACGTGCGGGTGGGCATTACTCTCGGTCACACCACCATGGGTTGCCCAACGGGTATGGCCTATGCCAAGCAAACCAGTGAGCTGCTCTGCTGTCGCTTTATTTTGTAACTCAGACACACGGCCTACTGCGCGTACGCGTTTGATATCTGTATCTAAAATGGCAACGCCAGCCGAATCATAGCCACGGTATTCCAGACGACTTAAGCCCTCTATTAATACAGGCACAATATTTCTCTTGGCAATCGCTCCAACAATTCCACACATAGGGTGTTTTCTTTCTAACGCTTATTCAGTTATTTTTAATCAGGCTTTTTAATCTTTTGCGGACGTTTCCAGCCCACGATAGACTTTTGCTCTTTAGCACGGCAGAAGGTAAGTGCGTCCGCTGGGGCATTTTTAGTAATGGTGGAGCCCGCTGCAATCGTCGCACCTTTCCCAATCGTGACCGGTGCAATGAGTTGCGTGTCTGAGCCGATAAAGGCATCATCTTCAATGATGGTTCTGAACTTATTGGCACCATCGTAATTACAGGTAATGGTGCCCGCGCCAATATTCACGTTTTTACCAACGGTGCTATCACCCACATAACTTAAATGATTAATCTTGCTGCTAGTATCTACCTGCGCGTTTTTCAATTCAACAAAGTTACCCACATGCGTATCTGAGCCTAATTCAGTACCCGGGCGTAAGCGCGCAAAAGGACCAATCTTACTTTTCTCACCCACCATTGCATCATCAATATGCGTAAATGGCGCAATCTGCGCACCAGCTTTGATGGTTGCATTTTTAATCACGCAATTAGCACCAATACTTACGCGATCACCTAATGTTACTTTACCTTCAAACACGCAATTGACATCAATTTCCACATCGCGCCCGCAGGTCAAACTCCCACGGATATCAATGCGATTTGCATCTTTAAGGGTCACTCCTTGCTGCAATAATTTGCTGGCCAAACGTGCCTGATACACACGCTCTATCTGCACTAAATCTGTTTTAGCGTTAATCCCGGTCACTGACCATTCATCATCGGTCACGACTGCCTGTACTGCAATGTTGTCCGCTACAGCAAAAGCTACAATATCCGTCAAGTAATACTCGCCCTGCGCGTTATTGTTGGTTAATTTTGACAACCAGTTGTTAAGCTTTGCTGTAGGCATGGCCATAATGCCAGTGTTCACTTCTTGAATTTGGCGCTTCGCTTCATTGGCATCTTTGTGCTCCACAATGGCAGTAACCTGATGATTTGCATCACGTACGATACGCCCATAACCAGTGGGGTCCGCTTTAATAAAGCTTAATAAAGCCAATGACTGCCGAGATTGTTCTAGCAATTGTCCGCAAGCTTGCCTATCGACCAAAGGCACATCGCCCAACAAGATCAGTGTTTGTCCATCCTGCAAATAGGGCAGGGCTTGCTGTACGGCATGACCAGTACCCTTTTGCTCCGCTTGGTTGACCCAAGTGATGTTTTCTTCTGCAAAAGCTTGCTTTACTTGCTCACCACCAAAGCCATACACCACAATAATCTTTTGCGGCTGCAATGCTTTTGCACAATCTATCACATGACCAAGTATCGGTTGTCCACCTACCTGATGCAGTACTTTGGGAGTATCGGAATGCATACGGGTGCCTTTGCCGGCAGCCAGAATCACTATATTCAGTTTTTGCGTCATATGCTTATTCTACTATGCCGATGAGACATACCAAAGGGTTGCAATTACATCGTGACAGTATCATCATAAAACATTATGCAGCATATACTCGTTTATTCAGACTCGCTGTCATGGGGCATTATTCCCATGACACGCAAGCGTTTGCCTTTTGAACAACGTTGGCCAGGGGCGATGGAAATTGCGCTTAGTAATGCGGATTGCCCAGTGCGGGTGATTGAAAATTGTTTAAATGGGCGGCGTACGGTTTGGGACGACCCCTTCAAACCCGGCCGCAACGGCATGGAAGGGCTAGCGCAACAAGTAGAAATCTATTCGCCGCTCGCACTGGTTATGCTGATGCTTGGCACCAATGACTTCCAATCTGTTCATAGAAATCAAGCTTGGCATGCTGCACAGGGTGTTGCAGCTTTGATTAACACTATTCGCAATGCACCGATAGAGCCGGGTATGCCCATGCCGCCAATTCTAGTGATTGCTCCGCCAGCCATACAATTTGCCAAAGGCAATATGGCAGACAAGTTTGTTGGCGCTGACGTTAAATGCAAGGGCTTTGCAGATGCTTTGCTCAAGGTAAGTGCAGAAACCAATTGCCATTTTTTTGATGCTGGTAATATTGTTGGCTCAAGCGTTGTTGATGGCGTACATTTAGACGCTGCGCAGCATCTCTCACTTGCACACGCTTTATCTAACATCGTTAAGCCCTTATTAAAACAAAGTGCCGACACCTAGATTCTTATCAGATAAATAAAAAAGCAACCCGGAGGTTGCTTTTTTAGGTTTTCCACACTCGAACAGTGTTTAATGTATGGATTTGCGTAACTTCTGAATCGCTTGAATTTGTGCCACGGCTTCAGCCAATTCAGCTTGCGCTTTAGCATAATCAATATCAGAGCTACGATTTTTCATCGCTTCTTCAGCTGCAGCTTTAGCGGCAATGGCTTTCGCCTCGTCCAAGTCTGCACCGCGAATCGCAGTATCAGCTAACACTGTAATCATACCTGGTTGCACTTCTAACATGCCCCCAGAGATAAAGATCAGTGTTTCTTCAGCTTCTGAAGATTGCTTAATACGTAATGCGCCTGGTTTAATGGTGGTAATCATAGGAGCATGGTTAGGGTAGATACCTACCTCACCACCACCTGCCGGAGCCACCACAAATTCGGCTTCCCCGGAGAAGATGCTTTCTTCTGCGCTGACTACATCGATATGAACAGTATTTGCCATTATTTTTCCTTAAAGCGTTTAACTAATTAACCAAGCAAAACTTAGTTAAGAGTTTTAGCTTTCTCAACAGCCTCTTCAATGCCGCCTACCATGTAGAACGCTTGCTCTGGCAAGTGATCGTATTCACCAGCAACAATCGCTTTAAAGCCTTTGATGGTTTCTTTCAATGGCACATATTTACCTGGCGCGCCAGTAAACACTTCTGCCACGTGGAACGGTTGTGACAAGAAACGTTGGATTTTACGTGCACGGCCTACAGCCAATTTATCTTCTGGAGACAACTCGTCCATACCCAAAATCGCAATAATGTCGCGCAATTCTTTATAGCGTTGTAATGTTGCTTGAACAGAACGTGCTACTGAGTAGTGCTCTTCACCCACGATTAGCGGATCCAATTGACGTGATGTTGAATCCAATGGATCCACCGCTGGGTAGATACCTAAAGAAGCAATGTCACGTGACAACACAACGGTTGAGTCCAAGTGTTGGAATGTAGTAGCTGGTGAAGGGTCAGTCAAGTCATCCGCAGGTACATAAACCGCTTGGATAGAAGTAATAGAGCCTACTTTTGTAGAAGTAATACGCTCTTGTAAACGACCCATTTCATCCGCCAAAGTAGGTTGGTAACCTACCGCTGAAGGCATACGGCCTAACAACGCTGACACTTCAGTACCAGCCAATGTATAACGGTAGATGTTGTCCACAAAGAACAACACGTCACGGCCTTCATCACGGAATTTTTCCGCCATAGTCAAGCCTGACAGCGCCACACGTAAACGGTTGCCTGGTGGCTCGTTCATTTGACCGAACACCATCGCTACTTTGGATTCTTTCATGTTATCTAGCTTAATCACGCCAGCTTCTGCCATCTCGTGGTAGAAGTCGTTACCTTCACGGGTACGCTCACCCACACCGGCAAACACTGATAAACCTGAGTGTTGCTTAGCGATGTTGTTAATCAGTTCCAACATGTTCACGGTTTTACCTACACCCGCACCACCGAACAGACCCACTTTACCGCCTTTAGCGAATGGGCAAACCAAGTCAATCACCTTGATGCCTGTTTCTAACAAGTCTACAGAAGGGGAGAGCTCTTCGAATGTCGGTGCTTTTTGGTGGATAGAACGGTGTTCGTTTGAATCGATAGGACCTGCCTCATCGATTGGGCGACCCAACACGTCCATAATACGGCCCAATGTGCCTTCACCCACTGGCACTTGAATTTGCGCACCAGTTGATTTGAACGCTGTACCACGTGCCAAACCATCAGATGAGCCCATAGCAATCGTACGCACAATGCCGTCACCTAATTGTTGTTGCACTTCTAGTGTCAAACCTGCTTCGGCTTGTGAATCTTTGTCATCAATAATCAATGCATCAAATACTTTAGGCATTTGATCGCGTGGGAATTCAACGTCAACCACCGCGCCGATACATTGCACTACTTTACCTACGATTGCTGCATTTGCTTTGCTTTGTGCTTTTGCCATTTCAGTTTCCTAACTTCTTTTAGTCAGATTTAATTAAATTCTTTTGGGCTTAAAATTAAGCCACGGCTGCCGCGCCACCAACGATCTCAGAGATCTCTTTGGTAATCGCCGCTTGACGCGCTTTGTTGTAAACCAGTTTCAATTCGCCAATTACGTTTTTCGCATTGTCGGATGCTGACTTCATCGCCACCATACGTGCAGATTGCTCAGAAGCCATATTTTCTGCCACCGCGTTATAGATGAGTGACTCGATATAACGCATCATCAACTCATCAATCACTGGTTTCGCTTCTGGCTCATAGATGTAATCCCAATGACCTTTAGCGCTACCTAATTGCTCACCGCTTAATGGCAGCAATTGTTGCATCGTTGGCTCTTGCTTCATCGTGTTGATGAACTTGGTGTAGCAGATGTACAACTGGTCAATTTCACCAGCCGTGTACGCATCTAACATCACTTTGATGGTACCGATCAATTTTTCCAGATGTGGTGTATCGCCTAGACCGGTAATGTGAGATTTGATTTCAGCGCCAACTCGCGTCATGAAACCAAATCCTTTGTTACCGATGGCGCTTACTGCAATTTTCTTGCCTTCAGCTTCCCATGCTTTCATCTGGTTCACAGACAAACGGAGTACGTTGGTGTTTAAACCACCACACAAACCTTTATCAGAGCTCACCACAATCAAACCCACATTTTTAACCACATCGCGTTTAATTAAAAATGGATGTTTGTATTCAGCTTGTGCATATGAAAGGTGAGCGGCAACGTTACGAATCTTCTCAGCGTAGGGGCGGCTGGCACGCATTCTATCTTGCGCTTTACGCATTTTAGAGGCGGCCACCATCTCCATCGCCTTAGTGATCTTACGTGTATTTTCTACACTTTTGATCTTGGTTCTAATCTCTTTACTACCAGCCATTTTGTGTCCTAGATAGTCGTTAAATTAGTAGGCGTTGGTTGCTTTAAAGTCTTGAATCGCTGCTTCAACTGCTTTTTCGGCATCGCCGCTTAAGTCTTTGCTAGATTCAATGCCATCCATCAATGCAGCGTATTTAGAGCCCATGAAACCGTGTAATGCATTTTCAAATGCTAAAACTTTATTGGTTGGTACGTCGTCAAAATAGCCTTTGTTTGCCGCAAACAACGTAATCGCCATTTTAGAAACGCTCAATGGTGCGTATTGGGCTTGTTTCATCAACTCTGTAAACATACGACCACGGTCCAATTGTTTACGGGTAGCTTCATCCAAATCAGAAGCAAACTGCGCGAACGCAGCTAACTCACGGTATTGCGCTAATGCTAAACGTACACCGCCACCCAATTTTTTGATGACTTTAGTTTGTGCAGCACCACCTACGCGAGATACTGAAATACCTGCGTTGATCGCTGGACGAATACCGGCGTTGAACAAGTCGGTTTCCAAGAAGATCTGACCATCGGTAATCGAAATTACGTTGGTTGGTACGAACGCAGACACGTCACCAGCCGCTGTTTCAATCACTGGCAATGCAGTCAATGAACCTGTTTTTCCTTTAATTTTACCGCCAGTAAATTTCTCTACATACTCTTCGTTCACACGAGCAGCACGCTCTAACAGACGTGAGTGGATGTAGAATACGTCACCTGGGTAAGCTTCACGACCTGGTGGACGACGTAACAGCAAGGAGATTTGACGGTAAGCAATCGCTTGTTTGGTTAAGTCATCGTACACAATCAATGCATCTTCACCGCGGTCACGGAAGTATTCACCCATGGTACAACCAGCGTATGGTGCTAAGAACTGTAGGGCTGCAGAGTCAGAAGCTGAAGCAGCTACCACGATGGTGTATGCCATCGCGCCATTTTCTTCCAATTTACGTACCACGTTAGCAATGGTAGAAGCCTTTTGGCCAATCGCAACGTAGATACAGGTCATGTTTTGACCTTTTTGGTTGATGATCGCATCAACTGCTACTGCAGTTTTACCTGTTTGGCGGTCACCAATAATCAACTCACGTTGACCACGGCCAACTGGCACCATAGAATCCACAGATTTCAAACCAGTTTGTACTGGTTGTGACACAGATTTACGTGCAATCACGCCTGGCGCCACTTTTTCAATCTTGTCAGTCAATTTAGTTTTAACTGGACCTTTGCCATCAATTGGTTGACCCAAAGCGTTGACTACGCGACCAATCAATTCTGGACCAACTGGCACTTCCAAAATACGGCCTGTACATTTACATACATCACCTTCGGTAATGTGCTCGTAATCACCCAATACCACGGCGCCAACTGAGTCACGCTCTAAGTTCAAGGCCAAACCGAATGTGTTGCCCGGGAATTCAATCATTTCACCTGACATCACGTTTGAAAGACCGTGAATACGAACAATACCGTCAGTCACTGAAATCACTGTGCCCTGTGTACGTGCTTCAGCTGTGGTAGAAAAATTTTCTAATCTGCTTTTAATCAGTTCACTGATTTCTGATGTAGATAACTGCATTGTGGCTCCTAATTTTCTCTTTGCCTAAAATTGCTTAATCAATGTGCCTTACGCGGTGAGCGAATAGGCTAAATTTTGTAGTTGTCCTTTAACAGACGCATCGATAACGGTATCGCCAACGATGATTTTGAAGCCACCTATCATTTCCGGATCAACAGAAACCGTTGCTTCGATTTTTTTGCCAAATTTGGCTTCCAAACGCTTCACCAAGTCCTTGGTTTCTGCAGCACTTGGTTTTGCAGAAGCAATGATTTGTGCCTCCAGCGTGCCTTCTTCTTGCGCCTTCAGCGCTTCAAACGCTTCAGTAATCGCTGGCAGTAGTGACAAACGACCATATTCGACCAACACTTTTATCAAGTTTTGGCCATGCTCGTTCAATTTGTCACCTGCAACTTTTAAGAAAGCAGCTTCCAAATCTGCACTTACGACTTTTGGGTCTTGGATATAAGCTTGCATGCCAGCGTCATTCACAACAGCGCTAGCAAACCCCAGCATCTCAGACCATTTAGCGAGTGTTTTTTTCTCTTTCGCCAACTTGTAAGCGGCTACAGCATAAGGTCTTGCGATGGTTGATAATTCAGCCATGTCGATTCCTTATAGTTCTGCTGCGAGTTTAGAAAGCATATCGCTATGCGCTTTGGCATCAATTTCTTTACGTAAGATTTTTTCAGCACCTGCTACAGCAAGGCTAGAAACTTGCGCACGTAAACCTTCTTTAGCACGGTTTACTTCTTGGTCAATCTCAGCTTTTGCACCTGCAATGATGCGATCGCCTTCGACCTTAGCGTTGTTCTTAGCTTCTTCGATGATTTGGCTAGCACGTTTTTCAGCTTGACCAATGATCTCGCTCGCCTTTTGTTTAGCTTCTGTCAGTGCTGCTTCAGATTTCTTTGCAGCCACTTCCAAAGCACTTCTACCTTCTTGTGCGGCGGCTAAACCATCAGCAATTTCCTTTTGGCGTGTTTCAATCGCTTTTAATAGCGGCGGCCAAACGAATTTCACCGTGAACCAAATCAGCACAGCAAATGCGATAGCTTGTGCGACTAGTGTAAAGTTAATGTTCATTTTTGATCCAAATTAAATATCAATAAAGCATGCGTCATTAAAGTGGTTTAAGCCCATGCTTAAACCAATTCATTCACTACTTAATTATTGTGCAACTACGCTTAATAATGGGTTTGCAAATGCGAACATCATGGCTAAACCAACACCGATAATGAAAGACGCGTCAATCAAACCTAATAACAAGAACACTTTACCTTGCAATGCTGGGATCATTTCTGGTTGACGTGCAGCGCCTTCCAAGAAGCTAGCACACATGATACCGATGCCCACGCAAGCGCCCAAAGCACCCAAACCAATAATCAAACCAATGCCAACGCCTGTATAAGCTTGAATCATTGCTAAAAGTTGTAAGTTTTCCATTTGTAATACCCTTATAAAAAAATTAAAAACAACTACTATTAAAACTAACTACAAAACCTAATTAATGCGATTCATGCGCCATGGCCAAGTACACCACCGTCAACATCATGAAAATAAATGCTTGCAACGCCACAATCAGAATGTGGAAAATAGACCAACCAGCACCCAAGATTGCGCCGAACACTGTGCCTGCTAGGCCAGTAGCTGCCCACATACCCAATAGCAAGAAGATGATTTCACCAGCGTACATATTACCGAACAGACGCAGTGAGTGAGAAAGTGGTTTTGAAACGTATTCAATCAGGTTGAATAAGAAGTTAGCTGGCCACACCAATGGGTTAGAGCCAAACGGTGCACAGAACAGCTCATGAATCCAACCACCCAAACCTTTGGCCTTGATTGAGAAGAAAATCATCAGGAACCAGACTGCCAACGCCAAGGCAAAGGTAGTGTTGATATCGGAAGTTGGCACAGCACGCCATTTATCAAAGCCCAAGCCGTGCATGAATTTTGCAAAAATATCGACAGGTAAGAAGTCCATGGCGTTCATTGCGAACACCCATAAAAAAACCGTCAGCGCTGTTGGGGCAATAAAGCTATGACGGTTACCATGGAAAATGTTTTTGACTTGGTCATCCACAAAACCAAACACCAACTCAACAAAGGCCTGACGTTTAGTCGGCACGCCTGCAGTGGCGCCGCGGGCAATCCACCACACCAGACCCATCACCAACAAGCCCAACACCACAGAGGTTGCCAACGTGTCCACATGCAATGTCCAAAAACTGCCATCACCTACCGGTTGCGCATTAAAGCTTAAGTGGTGCTGAATATAACTGGATGGCGTGAGCGCATGTTCGGCTTGTTGTGCGTGTTCTGTCGTCATAATGTTCTTAAATAACCGTTAATGAATCTTTATAAATCAAATGGATTTATCTGTTTTTGCTAATGCAGCACCGGAAAATATCGCTGCTGCTGCCAAACCGGCAATCAGCGCAAAAGGCACTAACTGCGCGTATACCTTAAACACTACAAACAATAAGGCTGCAATCACTACAATCTTGACTGCCTCTGCTTTCAGCAAATTAATTAACACTGAGGAGGGCTCTTGATTTCCCTCGTTTCGCGCTAATATTCGCGATGCAATGTAAGCACCCACTAACACGGATAAGCCGCCTGCAAACACAGAAAAACAGGCATGCATGCCACTTAACAACAAAGCGAGCACTGCCACAACTGCCGTCGCGGAAAGCTGCCATCGCATCATATTGCTAACCATTTTATTTGTAGCTAAGCCGTTGTTCGTGGTGTTCATACTGTTTTCATTTCAATGGTATTTGAAATGGGCTTTAGCCAAGGAGCCGCGATTTTGAATTATTACAGTCGTTTAGTCAAGCATTTAATGTACGTTAAATGACTAAATGTACTAGCAAAATGAAATACTTAGCACCGCTTTGCACTTTTGTTTGCGTTTGCCTTACTTGCGTGAGAGTTTTGCTATGATGTCATCCAGTTGATCTAGGTGACTATACTGAATTTTTAACGTGCCGGCGCCATTTGTTTTTCCAGCAATAGTGACAGTTGCACCCAACAAATCGCTTAAACGCTCTTCTAAAATGGACACATCATCACACCCTTGTACTTTAGGTTTGGCAACGGACCGGACAGGTTGTTTGGCCGCGCGCTCCACTTCTCTAACCGACAAATCATTTTGTATCGTTTTATTGGCCAACATGACTTGTTGTGCCGGCTCCAACCCAATCAAAGCACGCGCATGTCCCATGTCCAATTTATTATGCATCAGCATATCTTGCACTGGTTGGCTTAAAGTGAGCAAGCGCAGCAAATTGGAGACCGCAACCCGCGATCTTCCAACCGCTTGAGCAGCTTGCTCATGTGTCATAGAAAATTCGTCCACCAAACGCTTAATACCCAGCGCCTCTTCTAAAGGATTTAAATTCTCGCGTTGGATATTTTCAATCAAGGCCATGGCCAATGCAGATTCGTCGGCAATTTCGCGCACCAACACTGGCACCTCTTCCAAACCTGCCAATTGCGAAGCGCGCCAGCGACGTTCACCGGCAATAATCTCGTAGCGTTCGTCGCCAATTTCACGCACCAGAATAGGCTGCATAATGCCTTGCGCTTTGATGCTCTCCGCCAGCGTTTCTAGCGCCGCATTGTCCATGTAGGCACGTGGCTGATATTTGCCTGGCTGCAACTGATTGACACGCAACATGCGCAAGGCATCGGCCTCACCCACGGTGCCCATGTCACCCGCCAACAACGCATCCAACCCTCTACCTAAGCCTTTTGGTTTTACCATTACGATTACCTTTTAAAATAATTATTGTTTTGTGCGGATTATTTCATTTGCAAGCTCAACATAGGCCATAGCACCTTTTGAAGCTTTGTCATACACCAAGACTGGCATGCCGTAGCTGGGCGCCTCAGCCAAGCGGATATTACGAGGAATCACCGTTTGATAGACTTTTTTGCCAAAGTGGCTAACCAGTTGTGACGACACTTGGCTGGCCAACATATTGCGATTGTCAAACATGGTGCGCAACAGACCTTCTATTTCTAACACCGGATTAAGATGTGCGCGTACCTTTTTAATGGTATTCACCAAGTCAGATAAACCTTCCAGCGCGTAATACTCACATTGCATAGGAATCATTACCGAATGTGCAGCGGTTAAGGCATTCACAGTGACCAAGTTAAGGGCAGGGGGGCAGTCCAGCAATACATAATCATACATATTGCCCAGCTGCGCGATGGCTTGCTTAAGGCGCGTCTCGCGTGCCATCTCGTTCACCAACTCCACCTCTGCACCTGCCAGTTCACGATTAGAAGGCGCCACATCAAAACCACCTTGCTCGCTGCGCACAATCACATCTTGCAACGTTTTGTCGTTAATCAGTACATGGTAAATGCTGTACTTCAAATGCGCTTTGTCGATGCCACTGCCAGTGCTGGCGTTGCCTTGCGGGTCTAAGTCTATCAACAATACTTTTTTACCCTGATGCGCCAAGCTGGCGGCCAGATTAACGCAAGTGGTGGTTTTACCTACGCCGCCTTTTTGATTCGTGATTGCCAGAATTTTCATGCCTTACTTTCTTCTACCATGCTATCGAATATCACCAAATGTCGTTGCGCTTCCAAACCTGCCACCTGTAAAGGCACGATGGTTTTAGGCTTTACAGCCAAGCCTTCCAACTCCTGGGTAGGCACCAAGCCCTTCATGGCCAGCCACTCGCCCCCTTTTGCAATTAAATGCCGAGTCAACTGCATCAACAAAGCAATCTCAGAGAATGCTCTGGAAATCACTTGATCATATGGCTGTTGCGGGTGATGCTCCTCGACACGCGCATGCACCACAAATAAATTCTCCAGACTAAGCTCACCTTTGACTTGTCGCATAAAAATCGCTTTTTTTTGCACTGTATCAATGGTGGTCACTTGCAGCTCTGGCCTGCAGATTGCTATGACAATGCCCGGCAATCCGGCACCACTACCCACATCCAGCAAGCGTGGTCCTTTGACATATGGCAACACACTTAAGCTATCCAACAAATGCAACGTGACCATCTCTTGCGGATTGCGCACTGCCGTCAGGTTGTAGACTTTGTTCCACTTTTGCAGCAAAGCCAAATATTGCAATAATTGTTGTTGCGCTTGCTCACTGACAACCAAACCCATTTGGCGGATGCCATTGGCTAATTGCTCCGCTTCGCTCATGCTGCTTCGATATTAGATTGCGCAGCTTGCTTTTTGTGTTTGCGCTTTAAGTACACCAATAGCAATGAAATCGTCGCTGGGGTAATGCCAGAGATACGACCAGCTTGACCAATGGTTTCCGGCATATGTGCCAGCAGTTTTTGGCGTGCCTCAATACTCAGCCCATGCACATCTGCATAATCAATTTCTGCACCCAGCTTAATGTGCTCACTGCCTTTTTGCTTAGCAATCTCGTCTTTTTGTCGGTCAATATAGCCTTGATATTTGGCGGCGATTTCCACTTGCTCTTTGACATCTTCGTTTAACTCAACAGGGCAGGGCACCAGGCTTAACAAACCATCGTAAGTCACTTCCGGACGGCGTAGCAACTCAAACAAGCTATATTCATGTTCTAGCGCTTTGCCCAATACAGCCTCTTGTGTTTCACGTGAAACATTTGGCTGCAAAAATGTGCGTTTTAGTCGCTCCTGCTCACGCGCTATCTCTTCTTGTTTGCGGCTAAATACCTCCCAGCGCACGTCGTCCACCAAGCCCAACTTACGACCCATCTCGGTTAAGCGCATATCTGCATTGTCTTCACGCAATTGCAAACGATATTCGGCACGGCTAGTAAACATACGATAAGGCTCGGTCACGCCCGTGGTAATCAGGTCATCCACCAACACACCCAAGTAAGCCTCGTCGCGCGCCGGACACCAACCTTCTTTCTCTTGTGCGTACAACGCAGCATTTGCGCCCGCTAACAAACCTTGTGCTGCCGCCTCTTCGTACCCAGTAGTGCCATTGATCTGCCCGGCAAAAAACAAACCTCGCACCGACTTGGTTTCCAGTGTGCTTTTTAAGCCACGCGGGTCATAGTAATCGTATTCAATAGCATAGCCGGGACGCAGAATATGCGCATTTTCCAAACCACGGATAGAGCGCACCAACCCCAACTGAATATCAAACGGCAAGCTAGTAGAAATGCCGTTGGGGTAAATTTCATTGGTGTTTAAACCTTCCGGCTCCAAGAAAATCTGATGCGATTCTTTATCAGCAAAGCGATGAATCTTATCTTCCACACTTGGGCAGTAACGCGGACCCACACCCTCAATCACACCAGTGTACATAGGGGAGCGATCTAAGCCGCTGCGAATGATGTCGTGCGTGCGCTCATTGGTATGAGTAATCCAACAGGGCAATTGCGCTGGGTGCTGTGCCACATTACCCAAAAAGGAAAACACCGGCACTGGATTATCACCAGGCTGCTCAGTCATCACACTGTAATCAATAGTGCGGCCATCAATACGCGGCGGCGTACCGGTTTTTAAACGCCCCGCAGGCAATCCGATTTCACGCAAACGCGCAGCCAAGGAAATGGCTGGGGGATCCCCCGCACGTCCTGCGCTGTAGTTTTGTAAACCCACATGCACCAAACCACCTAAAAACGTACCCGCAGTCAGCACCACAGATTTAGATGAGAAACGCAAACCAATTTGCGTCACCACACCTACTGCTTTATCGCCTTGCAAAATAATGTCGTCTACCGCTTGTTGAAACAGCCATAGATTGGGCTGGTTTTCCAAACGTCTACGGATGGCCGCCTTATACAAAATACGGTCAGCCTGTGCGCGTGTTGCGCGCACAGCGGGACCTTTGCTGGAATTCAAAATACGGAACTGAATACCGCCTTCATCCGTCGCCATCGCCATGGCGCCCCCCAAAGCATCCACCTCCTTGACCAAATGCCCTTTACCTATACCGCCAATACTTGGGTTGCATGACATTTGCCCCAAAGTCTCGATATTATGGGTAAGCAATAGCGTTTTTTGCCCCATGCGTGCAGCAGCTAAAGCCGCCTCAGTGCCGGCATGTCCACCGCCCACCACAATCACATCAAATGTATCTGGAAACTGCATCATATATGCTGCATCATTAATTCGTTTAAATGTGGAATTTTATAGCAAAACAGATAGTTACGTCACTTATTTATCTATGATTCAATCCATGTTTCACGTGAAACATTCACACTACCAGCCTTACGTTAAGCAGACTTATCAATCGCCATTCCACTTTGGTGTTTCACGTGAAACATCCACCACTTCCGTTTACTGCACTAAGTATTGACGAACCGCCCGCGATGCGCCTATAGTGATATCAGTAGCACGGTGGTTAGCGCGCTCGCTAGTTAAATAAACCAAGGCATGCGCACTAATGACCCAGTTCACTGTTCAACAAAAGTAATAATTATTTTCAATGTACTGAGGAGATTTAAGATGGCAGATATTCAAGCGCATAAAGATTTCGTAACCAAATATGCAAAAAATGTGAATACGGCAGCGCTGGACGGCTTAGCTAAAAACTATGCATTGGTACTTTCAAACAACGATTCACAGTACGTGGCTGCAAGTGACGAGGCTGAACGAGTGACTGTTCGTGAAAACTTTTTAAAGAAAAAACTGGGCTTAACCGATTCTGATGCAACCTTAGATGCTGCAGTGGTCGCTGTAGGCGAGGTGCTAAAAGAAGAGCGCTTTAAATCACGCCTTGCTTACTACTATCTGCTAGCTGAAAAATTTAACAAATTAGATGTGTTTGTTAAATAAACTCAGACACCCAATTAAAAAAGACCATCTCTAAAGGTGGTCTTTTTATTTGCCGATACAAAACTTGCTGAATATCTCACCCAACAAATCATCCGGTGTAAATTCACCAGTGATGCTGCTCAATGCCTCTTGCGCCATTCTTAACTCTTCCGCCACCAGCTCAGCCGAGTTGATTTGGCTGGCCGCCATGCCCAAATGATTTTCTACAGTCTCTAACGCTTTCAGATGACGTGCCCGCGCCATGTAAGCACCTTCACCACTGGGTTGATAACCTGCCAACACCAATAATTGCGCCTTCAACAGATCCAAGCCCAATCCTGTTTTGGCCGACAGGTAAATGTGATGCTCCCCATTTTTCTCTACACTTTTAGCCTGCTCTTGAGACACATCAATTTTATTGTGCACCCAAATTTTGGCGATTTCTTGCGGCAGGCGGTCTAAAATCGATTTTTCGCTCTCGGTAATACCGTGAGTTGCATCCAGCAATAATAATGCGATATTGGCCGTTTCTGTGGCTCGCCAAGTTCGAGCGATGCCAAATTTTTCTACCTCATCCTCTGTTTCACGTAATCCTGCAGTGTCAATCACATGCAGAGGCACGCCATTAATTTGAATGGCACTTTTGATAGTATCACGCGTCGTGCCGGCAATCGGTGTCACAATCGCCACATCTTCACCTGCCAATGCATTCATCAAACTGGATTTGCCGACATTCGGCTGGCCAATCAACACCACATGAATACCATCGCGTAATAATGCCCCTTGCTTGGCTTGATTGAACACTTGGGAAAGTGCCTGCTGATTGTGTGCAATTTTTTCAGCCACTCGGCCTTGGGTAATAAAATCGATTTCCTCTTCCGGAAAATCCAGACAAGCTTCTACATACATACGTAATTCGATCAGTTGGGCCAACAAACTTTGTATGGTATTTGAGAAGGCGCCAGACAATGAGCGCATTGCACTCTTGGCTGCTTCTTGCGTGGCAGCATTAATCACATCGGCCACCGCTTCTGCCTGTGCCAAATCCAATTTATCATTGAGATAAGCGCGTCGTGTAAACTCACCCGGTTCGGCTTGGCGTGCTCCCAGTGCAATGCAGCGTGCTAGCAACATTTGCATTAACGCCGTGCCACCGTGGGCCTGCAACTCCAACACATCCTCACCGGTATAAGAGTGTGGATTGGGATAAAAAATGGCGATACCGCGGTCGATTAATTGTGCATCGGCATCCTTAAAATCGAGATATGCCGCATGACGAGGAGGAGGGCAATGACCCAGCACCGCCTGCGCGATGCTTTGACTGAGTGGGCCGGACACCCGCACGATACCGATGCCACCAGCACCACTGGCGGTGGCAATGGCGGCTATCGTATCGTGGCTGGATTCAACGGTCGTTGTCACCGTGTGTTACTCACACTTTGTTTGACTCAAACCGCTTAATCCACAAGTATCCATTTTTCTCTTATTTTGATTTCTTAGCGAGCGCTTCGGCGTGGATACTTTTGTTGATGTACCACTGCTGCCAGATAGACAGAATATTATTCACCAACCAGTACAACACCAAACCCGCAGGGAAGAAGAAGAAGAAAATACTAAACACAATAGGCATAATCTTCATCACTTTGGCTTGAATCGGGTCCGTTGGCGCCGGATTCAAATAGGTTTGAATAATCATGGTCGCGCCCATTAACAGCGGCAAAATATACCATGGGTCAATCGCTGATAAATCTGTAATCCAGCCGAAAAATGGCGCATGACGTAATTCCACTGAGCCGAGTAACACCCAATAAAGTGCAATAAAAACAGGGATTTGCACTAATATGGGTAAGCAACCGCCCATCGGATTAATTTTTTCCGTACGGTACATTTCCATCATGGCTTGCTGCATTTTCTGCTTATCATCGCCAAACTTTTCTTTCATGGCTTGTAAGCGCGGCGCGAGTTCACGCATCTGTGCCATGCTTCTGTAACTAGAAGCGGACAATTTAAAGAAGGCGGCTTTGATAATCACTGTAAGTAAGATAATCGCCACACCCCAGTTTTTCACCCACTCATACAATTGCGATAACAACCAGAATAGTGGTTTGGCAATAATCGTCAAAATACCATAATCCACCACATACTCTAAACCAGGTGCTGTCGCTTCCAAGTCTTTCTGTGTTTGAGGGCCCACGTACAACTTAGCTGGAACAGTCAGACTTGCATCGGCCGCTACTGTACCTAACGGACTCATGGTCCCGATAGAATAGTAATGATCTGTTAGCTGTGCAGTATAGAACTTGCGCTCCAAGCCCGCTTTAGGAATCCAGGCGCCCACAAAGTAATGTTGCACCAAGCCCACCCAGCCGTCTTTGGATTTAACAGCCAAATCTTGTTTGGCCATGTCATCGAATTTTACTTTCTTAAACTTATCTGTCTCGTTGTAATAGGCGCCACCGGTAAAGGTTGGCATCATGGCTGAACCTTGGTTGGACTGATTGTCATGAATGATTTGATAATAAACAGATGGTGTAATGTTGGCTGTGCTGTCGTTTTTAATTTCATAACGCACGTCAACTGCGTAATTATTACGATGAAAAGTATAAATTTTATCCACGGCTACGCCATTTTCGACTGGAGCACTGAATTTAACTTCCAGCGTATCTGCGCCATCCGCCATTTGATAGCTGGTTTGCGCAGTGGTGAATACTGTGCGATGAGTAGGCAAATAATCGCCTTTTAAACCTGTTTGCGCCACATAAAGCATCGGCTTAGCCGCATCGCTCAATAGCTCATATTGACCGTCACCTGTATTCGCGCGGTGCTTGCGCAAGGTCAGCTGACGTAAATCAGCACCATTAGTATCGATTTCTGCCTGAAACAAATCTGTCTCTACTTGCACGCGCTGACCACGCGCCAAGGTAAACGTATCTTTTGCCGTATCTGTAGGTGTGCTGCTATCAGCTGAACCCGGTACTGCAGCACCCGCTTGCGTAGCCACTTGTGCGGCTGGCGCCACCGGGGGCGCATCTTTGCGTTGCCATGCATCCCATAACATCATGATAGAAAAGGAGAAAATGACAAATAAAATTATACGTCTGGTATCCATAACACTCTTTATACGTTAATGAAGATTAAAATTGAATCCATTCAAGGCACTGGATCATGACCGCCCGCATGCCAAGGATGGCAACGCGCAACGCGTAGAATGGCTAAATAGCTGCCTTTAAAAAAACCATACTTGCTCAGCGCTGTAATGGCGTAATGAGAACAACTTGGAGAAAATCGGCAATGCATGCCTACAAACGGACTAAATATCCATTGGTACAGTTTTACCAACATGATTGCCAGATTACGCACACCGTTCTACCTTACACATCATTCGCCACTTATTTTCTTCTGAATTTTACTCAGAATCACATTCAGCTCTTGATTCACTTGGCTAAAGTCTTGCCTAATAAATTTTTTCTGCACCTGAATCACAAGATCCGCAGCAGGGCTTTCCAACAGGCCATGGCGGCAAACCTCGCGCAATACACGTCGCATATAGTTACGCTCTACCGCATGCTTGGCGACTTTTTTGGCCACCACAAAACCTACACGCATCGGTTGCGATAAGCTCGGCTTGTAATGTACTACAAAAAAGTGTGAAGAAAAGCGTTTTCTGAAACTAAAAACGGATGAAAATTCATCCGTTTTTTTGAGCATTACCAATCTTTGCATCAGCGCGTAGCCTCTGCAAAATAATAATTATAAACCTAAGCGTTTACGACCTTTTGCACGACGTGCTGCAATCACTGCACGACCACCTTTGGTTTTCATGCGTACTAAAAAACCGTGTGTACGTGCACGACGTGTTTTAGATGGTTGATAGGTACGTTTCATTTAAATCTCCAAGCCACTTGTGGCGTTTGTTTGACGTGTTTTACAAAGCCGTGTATTAGACCGCATTTTGCTTGTGTATGTCAATGATTTTTTTATCTATTTAATCGTGACAATCATCAGCAATATTTAAATGATATTTATTTACCATAAGCTGTGGATAAGTCAGCTCAAACGCGCTAGAATCACACATTGAAATCATTGCGTATATTAAACAAAATATTTAATTAAATCAAATGGTTAAATGATTTTTCAATTTCGTTAAAAATTCAATGTCTTGAATTCATTCGGTTTTTTAATTTTTGGGTATCCATGGATAATTTTTGGTCAACTTGTTTGCTGCGGTTTGAGAAAGAGTTGTCACCGCAACAATTCAATACCTGGATAAAACCATTGAAAGTGGATGTGCAGCCGGATGCCATTCGCGTGTTAGCGCCTAATCGTTTTGTACAGCAATGGATTAAAGACAAGTTCTACACCAAAATTCAAACGCTGGCAGATGAGTTGTTACCTGAGCATGTTCAAATCGAACTGGATATTCATAACGGCGAAAAAACAGCCACTAAAGCTGCAAATGGTACCTCTATTTCCTCCAACCCGGTGACAGAACTCATACTGGACCAAGCATCAATCACCTCAAAAGTTGCGCAAAATGGCACCACATCCAAACCGTCCCGGCGCACATCGAACGGTGAAGCTAAGTCTGGTGAGCGCAGATCCAGTGAGCGCGCTTCTGGTTTAAATTTAGCGTTTAACTTTGATAATTATGTGACCGGGCGTGCCAATCAATTAGCGCGCGCGGCAGCGATTCAAGTCGCTGATAATCCCGGGCAGGCGTATAACCCTTTGTTTATTTATGGTGGGGTGGGGCTGGGAAAAACGCATTTACTACAAGCGATTGGTAATCAATTGAAGGCGAATAAGCCGGATGCCAACATCCGTTACTTGCACGCGGAACGCTATGTGTCCGATGTCGTCAAAGCTTATGAAAATAAAGCGTTTGATGAGTTTAAACAGCAATACCACTCGCTAGATCTGCTATTGATTGATGATATTCAATTTTTTGCCAAAAAAACGCGCACGCAAGAAGAGTTCTTTTATGCGTTTAACACACTCATTGAAGAGAAGAAGCAAATCGTCATCACCTGCGATACCTATCCTAAAGAAATCATTGATGTGGATGAACGTCTGCGTACGCGTTTTAGCTGGGGATTGACGGTGGCCATTGAGCCGCCTGAACTGGAAATGCGGGTGGCTATTTTGCTTAAAAAAGCCGAAAGCGTTAATATCCATCTGCACGAAGATGTGGCTTTTTTTGTGGCTAAGCAGATACGCTCCAGCGTGCGTGAGTTGGAAGGTGCCTTAAACCGTATCATCGCCATGGCCAATTTCACCGGGCATCCGATTGATATTCATTTGGCCAAAGATGCCTTGCGTGATTTGATTGCGGTGCGTGGTCGTCAAATTACCATCGAGAATATTCAAAAGACGGTGGCGGATTATTACAAAATTAAGGTGAGCGAGATGTACAGTAAAAAGCGCGCACGTAATTTTGCTAGACCCAGACAAATTGCAATGAGCTTAGCACGTGAGTTGACCAATCATAGTTTTCCGGAAATTGGCGAAGCCTTTGGTAGCCGTCATCACACAACGGTGATGCATGCGTGCGAAGAAGTGGAACAACTGCGTTTAAATGATCAAACCATTGCGCGTGATATTGGATTTTTGACGCAAGTGATTCGTGATTAATAGCGAATGAGGTTGTGGATAAGTAGTGCGGTGTACTGTGTATAAATTATGTGTAAGTGCAGACTTTGTGAAAATCAAAAATAAGTGCACAAACAATCCACAGTAATTTTAGTAGTTTTACACAAGGTTAATTTAACCTTAACTGATTGATTAAATAGATAAATAAAAAGTATCAACAGATTTAGTCATCATTACTATTATTATTGTTTTATTTATATATTAAATTATTAATTAGATAAAAATAAATTAGGTAACATTATGCAAATTAAAATAAATAGAGAAGTGTTATTAAAACCTCTGACTAACGTGACAGGGATTGTAGAAAGACGCCATACGCTACCTATCCTTTCTAATTTATTACTAGAGGCTAAGAATAATAAAATTCAGCTGACAGCAACCGATTTGGAAATGCAAATCTCTCTCACCATAGAGAATGCTTCCAGTGGTGATTTATCCACCACTATTTCTGCCAAAAAGTTGTTAGATATTTGTCGCTCTTTGCCGGATTCTTCTGAAATTGACTTAACCAGCAAAGATAGCCGCATTTTATTAAAAGCAGGTAAAAGCCGTTTTAACTTACAAACGTTGCCAGCTACAGACTACCCGGTAATGACCAAGGCAGCCGGCCAACATATTCAACTCAGTTTGTCACAGTTGGCGTTTAAAAAACTGCTGAAACAAGTGGAATTTGCCATGGCGCAGCAAGATATCCGCTATTACTTGAATGGTTTGCTGCTAGAGGTAAATGGTCAACAGTTGAACATAGTGGGCACCGACGGCCACCGTTTAAGTTACACTTCGACCACATTAGGCCAAAGTTACGATAAAACTGAAGTGATTTTGCCGCGTAAAACCGTGCTGGAATTGATTAAACTACTCAATGACAGTGATGAAGAAGTCAGTATTGAGATTGCCAACGGGCAGGTGAATTTTGCGTTTGGTGAGATTAAACTGATTTCCAAAGTGATTGATGGTAAGTTCCCGGATTACAACCGTGTGATTCCACAAGGCCATCAAAATACGTTTACAGTGAATCGTATAGCGGTGCTTACCGCCATGCAGCGTGCATCGATTTTATCCAATGAAAAATACCGTGGAATCCGCATGGTGCTCAGTCAAAATCATTTAAAATTGATTAGCACCAACACTGAACAAGAAGAAGCCGAAGAAGAACTAGACATTGATTACAACAAAGACGCGTTAGACATAGGCTTTAACGTAACGTATTTAATTGATGTGCTCAATAACGTAGCAGATGATGACATTGTATTCTCATTTGCGGATGCCAATAGCAGTTGTTTAATCACCACTATCCATGACGAAAACTATAAATATGTCGTCATGCCGATGCGTATTTAATCAATAACAATTACACAAAATCAAAGCAATTCAACATTAAGAAGGTCCTATGGCAGAGCCACAAGAATATAACTCAGACAGTATTAAAATTTTAGAGGGATTGGACGCGGTACGTAAGCGTCCGGGCATGTATATCGGAGATACCTCGGACGGTTCCGGCTTGCATCATATGGTGTTTGAGGTGCTGGATAATGCGATTGACGAAGCACTGGCTGGGCATTGTGACGATATTAAAGTCATCATCCATCCTGATAACTCCATCAGTGTCTCCGACAATGGTCGAGGGATTCCTACCGATATTAAAGAAGACGATAAGCATGAGCCTAAGCGTTCTGCCGCAGAAATTGTGATGACAGAGCTGCACGCCGGCGGTAAATTTGACCAGAACTCCTACAAAGTATCCGGTGGCTTACACGGTGTGGGTGTGTCTGTAGTGAATGCGTTGTCCGATTGGTTAAAACTGAAAATTTACCGTAAAGGCAAAGTGCATCAAATGGAATTTCACCGTGGCGTGCCGCAAGCACCATTAGCGGTGACGGGTACTACCGATAAAAATGGTACGGAAGTCCACTTTTTGGCCTCGGTCGAAACATTCGTATTAGTGGAATACCACTTTGAAATCTTGGCCAAGCGTATACGCGAGCTGTCATTTTTAAACAATGGCGTCAAAATTGAGTTGATTGATCAACGTAACGGCAAGTCTGAAAATTTTGCTTATTCCGGCGGTATTAAAGGCTTTGTGGAGTACATGAACCGCAGTAAAACCGTGCTTCACCCCAAAACATTCTATGCTAGTGGTGAAAAAGATGGCATGACAGTCGAAGTGGCGATGCAATGGAACGATAGCTACTCAGAAACCGTACAATGCTTCACCAACAATATTCCACAACGTGACGGCGGCACGCACTTAACAGGCTTGCGCACAGCCATGACACGTACGTTGAACCAATACATTGAGCAAAGCGAGCTTGCCAAAAAAGCCAAAGTGGAAACCACTGGCGACGATATGCGCGAAGGTATTACCTGCGTGTTGTCTGTGAAGGTGCCAGATCCAAAATTCTCATCCCAAACCAAAGATAAACTGGTATCGAGTGAAGTGCAGCCGGTAGTACAAGAGGTAGTGGCTGCTAAGTTGGCTGAATTTTTACAAGAAAATCCAGTGGATGCTAAAACCATCTGCGGCAAGATTGTAGAAGCGGCGCGTGCGCGGGAAGCAGCACGTAAAGCACGTGAAATCACACGCCGTAAAGGTGTGATGGATACCATGGGCTTGCCTGGTAAGTTGGCGGATTGTCAAGAGAAAGACCCGGCTTTATGTGAAATTTACTTAGTCGAGGGTGACTCTGCGGGTGGCTCTGCTAAACAAGGGCGTGACCGTAAAAACCAAGCCATTTTGCCGTTGAAAGGTAAAATTCTTAACGTGGAAAAAGCACGTTTCGATAAATTATTAGGCTCACAAGAAATTGCGACCTTAATTACTGCATTAGGCACCGGTATTGGTAAAGACGATTTCAGCGCCGAAAAATTACGCTATCACCGGATTATCATCATGACCGATGCGGACGTGGATGGTGCGCATATTCGTACCTTATTGCTCACTTTCTTCTACCGTCAAATGACCGAATTAGTAGAACGTGGCCATATCTATATTGCCCAACCACCACTTTATAAGGTGAAACAAGGCAAAGCAGAGCAGTACATTAAAGACGAGCACGAGTTGGATGAATATCTACTGCAATCTGCGCTTAAAGGGGCTGAGTTACTCACCAAAACCGATGGTGAAACCATCAAAGACGAAGCGCTCACTGCTATTGCCAAACAAATGGTACTGACCGAAGCGGTGATTCGTCGTATTGCTGCCCTGTATGATGAAAGCGTATTACGCGCCATACAAGATTTAGGTGAAATTAGTATTGCTACGGAAGCAGATGCAGAGGCAGCAGCGGTAAAACTACGTCCTATCTTGGGGGCAACTGGGTCTGAGGTGATTGTTGGCTTTGATCAAGAAACGAATACCTACCGTTTGGAAGTGAATAAATACGTACATGGCAACTTACAAAGTTGCGTAATTGATGCCGAGTTCTTAGGCAGTGGTGATTACCGCCAAATCAGCCGCGCTTCCAGCATGGTCAATAACTTGCTCGGCGCGGGCGCACTGATTAAACGTGGCGAAAAAGAACAAGCAGTTGCTACCTTTAAACAGGCGCTTGATTGGTTACTAAGCGAAGCTAAACACGGTCTGAATATTCAACGCTATAAAGGCTTGGGCGAGATGAACCCAGAACAATTGTGGGAAACCACCATGGATCCGAAAGTGCGCCGTTTGCTCAAAGTGCAAATTGATGACGCGATTGCCGCTGACGAAATCTTCACCACCCTGATGGGCGATAATGTTGAGCCAAGGAGAGCCTTCATCGAGGGCAATGCGCTGAATGTGAGTTCGCTAGATGTGTAAGTTTTGTTGGTGCTCACTGACATCTAAATTTTTATAAAAAAATAGATTTATCTGAAAAGCCCCATGTGGGCTTTTCCTTTGTATGCGAAGCTGTTTTTACAACTACCCAAAAGACAGCCTTCATATCTGATTTAATTAGTTAACCTTCTCCGCGTTTTACTTTGGCTTCATATTCATTAATATCAACAAGCCCTTGTGCTTCCGCAATCGCTTTTTCTTCAGGTGTAATTGCATCCTGAACAATATCCAGTCGTTTCCAGGTTGGAATAGGCGTGACTTTACAAGGCTCAGGGACATATTTTGATTGATCGATTTTTTTGTATTTATGAATGTAGCGTGGGCAGTTAACCCATATTTTAGTGACCTTGATCATGATTAAGTACTTTGCCTCGGTATACTCAGCCATGAGCTCATGATGCCTTACCAACTCTGCTGTACCTTGCACTCTTACTCTATGAGGCGTTTCAAAATCGATAAAAAGCATTCCAACTTTGTGCTGTGCTTCAATATTGCCAACCGAATAAAACATGCCATTACCATCAAAACCGGGGAATACTAAAGTGCTGTCATCCAGTACTTTTACAAAACCTGTAGGACCACCCTTGTAAGACACCGTTGGCATCCCATGAGGATCTACCGTGGAAAGAAAAAACATATCTCGAGTACTAATAAAGTTTTTTTCATCGTCAGATATTTTTTCATGTATCCACCCGTTGTCTAGCAAATCAGCCAGTTTTGTTGTATTGAATTCTTCTTGTAATGCCCGATGCTCAGCTGAATAGAGTGACGCCATGATTATCTCCAGTCGGTATGTTGAAAAAACTACTGGTGTAAATGAAAAACTTTATTCATGATTTTCCATTCACCATTTAACTTTAAAACGTTAAAAAAATCCGTAAATCGATGCCCGGTCCAGTCATCCGTTTCTACACGCACGCTGGCGATCGTTTCGACAATTTCAATGCTTGCAATTTGAAAGACTAAATTTTTAGCAGGCCCGTTTGTATCATTCCAATCGAATAGCCCTTGAATAGGCCCTGTAAACAAGTCTGGGCCAACATAGCCAAAAATAGTTGCGTCTTCATGAAAAGCTGGTTTCATGGCACTGCCACTACCTGAAATTGCACCATTAATATAGTGTTGAATCAATCCGGTAATGGCTTCGTAATCACAGATATTAGTCACTGACATAGGGCTACCCTTCATTCTTGATACATCATCTTGACTTATTTTTAATTTGGAATAAATACAACATATGGAATATTATTTGTGCTTATTTGGAAAAAATGAGCGAGGCTAAATTGTTTAATTCATTAGATGATTTACGAATATTTGTACAAATTTTTGAGAAGAAAAGTCTAACCGTAGTCGCTGCGCTCAACCACACAACACCAGGTGTGATTAGTAAACGATTGACCCAAATCGAAAAGGATTTTGGGGCGCGGCTATTTCATAGAACTACTCGCACCATGCAGCATACGGATGAGGGCCATCGGCTGTATTCACAAGCGCAGCATTTACTGGAAACCGTTGACGATTATGAAATGGATTGGGGCGAAAAAACTGAGCCGGCAGGGTTGATACGCATCACTGCATCTGCTTCATTTGCCAGACTTTATTTAATGCCGTTGGTTTTAAAGTTTTTAAAGAAATATCCCAAGATAAAAATCAGTTTCGAGCTTTCAGACAAGGTGTTGGATATTGTTGCAGAAGGCATTGATTTGGCTATTCGTGGCGCCCAAATGAGTGACTCTACCCTTGTGGCAAAAAAGCTAGGGCCATCGCCAGAAGTACTTTGCGCAAGCAAGGAGTATCTTGATAAAGCGCCTCCTTTAACTTCACCGCAAGATCTAGCAAACCATAATTGCATTGTATTGAACGAGAATTACAATTGGGAGTTTAAAGTAGACGGAAAGACCATGCATCAACGTGTCAGTGGAAGCTTTCAAACTAACTATAGTGAGGCATTAATAGAGGCGGTGAAAGATGGTTTAGGTGTAGGAATGATTTGCTATTGGCAAGCATATCAAGAATTGCAAGCAGGCGAACTAGTTCTCTTGTTACCAGAATACGCTCCAGGAAGAGCCCAAACCCTATACGCAGTTTACCCATCACGTCGGCATTTGCCGACAAAAACCAGGATACTCATAGAGTATTTGGAAAAAAATCTTGTGATTCCTTTTCCAGAGGCATGCTAAACCTAATGATTATAGAATCCCAAAAAATGCCCTTTTTATTGGGCTTAATTTATGAAAAGGCGCTATTAAATAAGCAAAAAAGTGATTATGCGCTTCTGAAATTCCTACATAAGGTTCCTCATTTGTCCTACGTTTCAAAGACAACCTATTGATTAATATGCAGCTAAGGGTATTGATATTCAATACATACCAATATAGATCATTTAATCTAAGGAGTCCTAGATGAGCACAGTAAAAACAAATTCATTCAGTCATTTTAAGATGGTACTGGTGATAGCCACAATTGGCATTTCATTCACTAGCGCAGCGTTTGCCGATGAAGAGTTCTACGGTACAGTTGAAAGCCGACCCACAGAAAATCCAGGTATTTGGGTGATTAGCGGTCAACAAGTAGAAGTCACCGATAAAACGGAAATTGAAAACGATAATGGCCCGTTGGTAGTGGGTTCTTGCGTTGAGGTTGAGCATATAAAAGGTGTAGTGAAAGAGTTAGAGTCTGCAAAACCTAGCAAATGTGGAAGAAAATAATTTGCTATAGGGTAGATTATTGATTAAATATCAAGCCATTAGAATTGGTTTGCTAAACGATTCTAATGGCTCGATTTTGTAAGTTAGGTTGTCGCTGTAAATCCTGAAGAAATCCTATACGCGGCTGAGTTCGCACCCTTACATGACCGGTGCGAATTGGTTACAATCCAGAGCATGCAGACTAAGCCTTGGTACCTGTATATGATTGAGTGCGAAGATGGCAGTATTTATACTGGCATCAGTGTTAACGTGGCTGCCAGGTATCAAGCGCATTTACATGGCAAGGGGGCACGCTATACACGCTCGCACCCACCTAAGCAGTTGTTGAAGGTGATAGCGTTTGCAAATCGATCAGAGGCTTCAATCGCAGAGTATGCTACCAAGCAACTCACGCCTATCGAGAAGTGGAAGCTTGCGGCTAGTTAAGCTTAATCTCATAGAAGTAATTTTAGTCAGTTAGGAAATCTTATGGCAAGTTATATTGAAGGCTCTTTATTGTCAGATGAAACCATCTTGCATCAAGGCCGCATCAGCCTGTGGTCTATGTTTCCGTTGATTTTTTTCGGGGTAATATTGACGCCTGTCGTGGTTGGTTTGGTGTTATTGGTGATTGCTTATATTCGTTATCAAACCACAGAGTTGGCTATCACCAATAAACGCGTCGTGGTAAAAACAGGATTAATAAGTAGAAATATTATTGAGATAAATATTGCCAAAGTAGAGTCTGTGGAAGTAGCACAGAGCGTGCTTGGCAGACTATTTGATTTTGGTTCGCTCAGTATTTCAGGCACTGGGTTCAATCAAGCACCTATTCCTAATATCTCTGACCCGATGACGTTTAGAAAAGCATTGATACAAGCACAAACTAAGTGATATTGACGGGTGTTTACAGTGGTATTGCTGTCAGTATATGCGGACAGTACGTTTAGCTATGCGCCTACCCACCTTGGCACGCTGGGTGTAGTAATATGTGCCTATCATTCTGTGGTCATTTGTGTTTAATCTTCAATTAACTATATGGTATTAAACCTTCATCAAAGTTCAGCGACCACAGGCCTATCAAAAAAGATGTTGTATCTTGCCTTGCTCAACGCTTTGTTATTGAGCGGGTGTCAGACTGTGCCCGATACACACGAAATCATTCAGCAATCCAATGCCAATGGGCAGACGTTAGAAATTAAAGGTGCGAAAAAAGCGTTATCGCCAGAGCGTGTTGAAAAAGTAATTAATAAGATAGCCGATACGGATGAAGATGCAGCACTGCTTGAAAAACAACTGAAGATAACTCAAGGTATTACCAATCAGTCTTTAATTGCTGGCAATGAAACACAATTATTGTTTGATGGTGAGCAAACCTTCAAGGCGGTATTTGATGCTATTCGTTCGGCCAAAACTCATATCAATCTTGAGTATTTTATTTTTGAAAATATTCATTACCAAGAAACTTCGTTACAAGATTTGTTAGTAAAAAAGCGAAGTGAAGGCGTTGCGGTCAATGTGATTTATGATGCCTTTGGCAGTATCAATACCGACAATGCATTTTTAGAAGCCTTGAAAACCGCCGGGGTAAAACTAACCGAGTTTCATTCAATCGACTTAGAGAGTATTGACGATATTAACCACCGCGACCATAGAAAAATGTTGATTGTGGATGGCAAGGTGGCAATTGTAGGTGGGGTGAATCTCAGCACTACATATCAAAGTAAATCGCTTTTTGGATCTTCTGGCGCAAGTGATGCCCCGAAAAATGCGCAAGAAGCGTATTGGCGAGATACCGATTTATGGATTAAAGGGCCTGCAGTAGCCGAGCTACAAAAGCTGTTTTTAACACATTGGGATACAACCCAACCCATCGATCAAACGTATTTTTTTCCGACACAAGAAAAAGCCGGGAACGAGTTAATTCATGTAATAGGCAGTTCACCCAAAGAGGATCAGCATTATTTCTATGCAACGCTGGTAGCTGCCATTAGTAATTCGGCAAAAAAAATTGTGATGAGCTCTGCTTATTTTGTCCCTACAAAGGATCAAAAACAGGTGTTGCTGGACGCATCAAAACGCGGGGTGACGGTGGAATTGATTTTACCTGGCTTGACTGATTCAACCTTGTCTTTGAATGTGCAGCGCTCACACTACGAAGATTTGCTAGAGCAGGGCGTGAATATTTATGAAATGAGCACAGAAGTGCTGCATGCCAAGACCATCTCGGTGGATGGTGTATGGTCTGTGGTGGGTAGCTCTAATTTTGATTACAGAAGTGCCACCTTGAACGAAGAGGTGGATGTGGTGGTGCTAGGAAAAAAGACAGCGGATCAATTAGACCTCAAGTTTGGGCGAGATAAAAAACAGGCCAAGAAAATTGAATTGCAAGAATGGAAACATAGGTCTTTGCTGGAGAAGATTAAAGAAAAATTATCGAGGGTGATTGAAAAGTTACTCTAGCGAGTCAATAGCACCGCGGTAATTACAAACAGAGTAGCGCCACATGCCGCATGTGCATGTAGCGCTAAAGTAACGCAAATTGAATAGCGTTATTACACCAAGTAAAAATTAATCTTGGTAAAAGCTAACTAGGCTAATCCGTTTTCTCTTCAATCTTATCGCCAGCCTCTTCAAGTTTGTCGCCAGCGCCATCAGTTGCATCTTCAATTTTATCGCCCATGTTTTCCACGGCGTTATCAATGTTTTCACCGGCTGTTTCTGCTGGCCCTTTTTCTTGGCAAGCGCTCAAGCCCATAAAGGTTGTGAACAGTAATGCACCTAAAGTTAATGTATTCAGTTTCATTTTTCTCTCCCGTATTAATTAAAAAATCGTACAACAATAAAAAAATTAAGAAGTTTTAATCCAATCAGCCAACTCGTCCGCATGCTCCTCTTCTTGCGCGAGAATGCTTTCCAGCATGCGTTTTGTGGTTGGATCATCATCGCCAATATGGCGGATTAACGCACGATACGCATCAATCGCAATTCTCTCGGCCACTAAATTTTCTTTAATCATTTCTTGTAAACTCAGACACGGCACATAGTCTGCATGGCTGCGTTTTGTCAGAGTATCAGGTGAAAAATCAGGCTCACCTCCTAACTGAACAATACGCTCAGCCAGCAAGTCTGCGTGCGCTAATTCTTCTTGCGCATGTATGTTGAATTCATTGGCAATCGACTGAGCGTGTATGCCAGAGGCAGTAAAGTAATGGCGTTTATAGCGCAGAACACATACCAACTCGGTTGCTAATGAGTGATTCAATAAGTTGATAATCTCATCCACATTACCACGATAAGAAGCGGTTTGCGCACCTTCTTCTACATGCTTGCGTGCATTCGTGCGTATGGATTTAATATCTAAATCAAACGCCTTTGCATGATGTTTATGATTCGTTTGCACTGGGTTTTCAATTTTCATTGTCTAACCTTTCGTTGATTGGTTTGGTTAATGCTGTTGAGTTAGATTCACGCAACATTAATTCATGAAAAGATAGATCACCACTAATACAATTCCAGGCACACCTAATAGCCATGCAATAAAGTATTTACCCATGTTAATCCCCTCCGAAAACGTTTGTTAAGAAATACTACAGCTCACATTCTAGTGATAACGGTTGGGAGAAGTTATAGGCGAAAAAGGTAAGTTCCTGTAAGAAATGACTGACAACTGCTAGCCATTGAGCGACATTACAACAACAAATAAAAGTTTGCAGGAGGCTAGTTGTTTAGAATAAGACTATCAAATGTATGTTCGGCTAAAGGTTTGCTAAAAAAGTAGCCTTGCACTTCATCGCACCCGACCGATTTTAAATAGTCACATTGCGCTTGCGTTTCTACCCCTTCCGCCACCACACGCAGGCCCAAGCTCTGACCAAGAAACACGATCGCTTTTAAGATGGCCATGTTGGCGTTGCCCTCTTCAATTGCATTAATAAAAGCACGATCTATTTTAAGTTGGTCGATAGGGAAATCTTTTAAATAAGAGAAGCTGGAATAGCCGGTACCGAAATCATCCAGCGACAACTTCACCCCAATTTGTTTTAACTGCTGTAAGGTTGCAATAAACTTTGGCGTGTCCTCAATCATGATGTTTTCGGTAATTTCCAGCTCTAGCGAGGAAGGCGTTAAGCCGGTTTGCAATAAGGTTTGTTGTACTATTTCAACAAAATCGGGCTGACGGAATTGCTTAGGTGAGACGTTAACCGCAATAGGTATGTGCTTACCGGTAATGGTGTGCAGCTGTTTGGCTTTACGGCAGGCGGTCTCTAGCACCCACTGACCAATTCTAACAATCAAACCAGTTTCTTCGGCAATTTGAATGAAGGTTAGCGGATAAATCAGGGCCTCATCATTAGGCTGCCAGCGTATGAGTGCTTCTGCCCCACAGATATCGCCGGTGGTCAGGTTGTACTTGGGTTGGTAATGCAACACAAACTCATCGCGTTCAGACGCGTGCCTTAATTTATATTCTAAATTAAAGCGGTCAGTCAAAATATCATTGAGTTCAGGGGTAAAAAACTGAAAGTTGTTTCTGCCAGCATGTTTGGCTTTAAACATGGCGGAGTCTGCATTTTTTAGCAGCGTATCCGGGTCTTGGCCATCGTTGGGGTAAACACTAATCCCCATGCTACACGTGACATTAAAATTAAAGTTATTGATGGTCAGCGGTTTGGATAAGTTGTCCAGCATGCGGCCTAAACTATGCTCAATGTCCTCTTTGCTGTGCACATTTGGAATCAAAATCACAAACTCATCACCACCCAGACGCACTACAGTATCAATCTCGCGTACATTATCAGATATGAGCTGTGAGACCGAAACTAACAGCTGGTCGCCTACAGAGTGGCCCATGCTATCGTTAATCAGTTTAAATTGGTCTAGGTCTACAAACACTACAGCCAACATCGATTGATAGCGGTGCGCAAAATTGATCGATTGCTGTAGGCGGTCATTGAGAATATAGCGGTTAGGCAGTCCGGTTAAATGATCATGCGTGGCTTGATATTCAATCTCCACCGCATGATTTTTTATATCGGTGATGTCTTCCACCGTGCCTTCGTAATAAATCGGGTGGTTATCCTTGTCGTACACCAAACGCGCATTTTCAGAAATCCAAATAATGGATTTATCTTTACGGTAGATTTGCGATTGAAAGTTTTGTACTTTGCCTTTGCTGGCAATTTCATTCACAAATTCTTCGCGCCGCGTTGGCAAAACATAGAGTTGATGTTGAATGTTATTCAGTGCTTGAATTAGCTCTTCGCTGGAGGCATAGCCATAAATACTGGCCAATGCAGGATTAGCCACTAAATATTGACCGTCTAGTGTACTTTGGAAAATGCCCTCAATCGCGTTTTCAAAAATAGAGCGGTAACGTGCCTCAGCCTTTTTCAGTGAATCCTCAACGTTTTTTCGATCGGAAATATCCTGTATATAGCCTTCCAACGCTTGCACTTGACCATCATTATCAAAAATGGGGTAGCCACGCTCACTCACCCAAATGGTGTGGCCGTTGGCATGCTGAATTTGGTATTCAATCTCAAACCAAGTATTCAGCGCAACGGCCTTGGCAACTTCAGCGCGCACATAAGCGCGGTGCTCTTTTGCAATCACCTCCTCGTAAGAGATAGTGTGATTACGGATGAGTTGCTCCGGCTTGTACCCAGTGAGCCCAATACTGCCGTGGCTAACGTAGAGCATGGTCCATTTTTCGTCATAAATATTGCAATAGACCATGCCTTTTAGATTATCGACGAGCTTATTCAGCATGAGTTGGCGGTCATGCACAAAGGCCTGTTCAGGCTGACTGGAAACGACTTTGAGGTTAAAAATGGGAGTGCCTTTAATTATTAGTGCGCAATTTAATTATCAAACAATGCCTACTATGTAAGCATTATTTGTGCCAGCGAAGTATGCATCACCGCATTCCCATTTAACCGCCCCATGCCAAGCCATGGAGTGAGGGTGCATGCCAGTTCATTTAAAAAAACAGTTGAGCATTCGTGGTGCAAATGCAAGGTAAAACGCACCAAAATTAAACAACTTACTGAGGATATGTCTATAAATCAATGAAAAATATAAGATTTTGATTGGCGCATATCTTGCTGGTATGAACCTTGTGGCTCGAATTCCTAGAATGTTAAATCGAAAAATGGATGCTGAATGAAACCGTTAAATACTTACCAAACTGAAAGTTTTTTACCCTATATGCGCGACGTGATTCGTTGCGAGCAGTCTTTACATGAACTTAACTTGATGTGGCGGATTATTGAATCTTCCGCAAAAATGAATTGTAGCGAAGATGCAAAAAGCATCTTGCCCACCATGGCCGAAACCAGACAAGGCTTTAATCGTTTAGAGCGCGAGCTGGTGATGAGCCTGGTGCATCAAAAGGTATCGACCGTTTTAGAAGAAATTGGCACCAAAGCCCATTACGTGATTGATTTGCTAGTGAGAAATCTCTATGAACGTACTGCGGATGTAGGCTTTTTGGCCACCGATAATGAGCTGTGTTCATTTGTGGCAGGCTTACGTGGTGACCCAGACGCTATACGATTAAGATTGCGTGCTTATGCAAGCAAATACACGGTGTACGATGAAATCATCTTACTGGATGAAGACGGTAATGTGCTGGTACAGATTAATCCAGAGTCACCGATTGAGGGCAGTACAGACCCTTTGATTAAAGCTACGCTGCAATCGGATGGTTATGTCGAAACCTACCGTGCCACTGATTTAAGGCCGCTACATGATAAATCGTTGATTTATTCAAAGCGCATGCATCATCCGGAAACCGGTGAGCCGATAGGTGTATTGTGCTTGTGTTTTAATTTTGCTGAAGAAATGGCTGGGATATTTACTTCGCATGGCGACCCGACGGGGCGCTCTGTCATGCTGTTGGTGGATGAACATCATCATGTGATTGAATCGAGCGATCATCGCTGGATTTCCAAAGGCAGTTACGTACCGATGTGTGAAGAACAACAAGAAGGCTTGGTGATGTACGGTGGCCGCCAATACCTAGCTTGCAGTTTTTATGCCAGTGGCTACCAAGGGTATCAAGGCCCAAGTGGTTGGCGTGGACAAGTGATGACGCCTATTGATGTGGCGTTTACAACACAAGAGTCAGAGGCCTTGCAGGCAATCGACCAAGTGATGGCCGAAGGTTTGTTGTCGCATGCAAAATCGTTTTGCCCACCGCTCTATGAAATCATGAACGCTGCAGAATCCATCAAGCGTGTCGTCTGGAATGGGCAAGTCACGACCGCTGGGCAGAGTGACGGTTCGGCAAGGTTAAAAACCATACTCGACCAAATCAGTGAGACCGGCGTTAGGAGCAACGAACTGTTCTCACAATCGATCAATGAGTTGTATGAAACGGTACTGGCTTCCAAACTGAAAGATAGCGAATTTGTATCCAAACTGTTGGTGGATATTTTGGATCGAAACCTGTATGAGCGCGCAAATGATTGTCGTTGGTGGGCGCTCACGCCCGAGCTCAAAACCATTTTGGCGAGAGGTCAGTTTGACCAAGCCTCCGTGACTAAAATGACGGGAATATTGGAATACATCAATCAGTTGTATACCGTTTATACCCGAGTATTTGTGTACGATAAAGCAGGCAAAATTATCGCAAGCACAGGAGAAGACACACAAAAGACTTCAATGTTGGACCAAAAAGTGCCACAGGACACACTGGATAAAGTGTGGTTACTGCGTAACGAGCAAGAATATGTAGTGTCTGCATTTAAAGCCACAGCGTTGTACGACCAAGCCGCCACTTATGTATATCACGCAGCCATTCGCTCGCCCGATGGCAACGCCATTGTCGGCGGCATTGGCATTGTGTTTGATGCAACCCCCGAGTTTTTGGCCATGCTACATGCGGGCATAAATGGTGTGGACGCAGTCAAAGCCTTTTATATTGATAGAGCGGGCAACATCTTATCCAGTACCGACCCCACACGACCAGTGGGTACTAAACTCATGGTGGATAGCGAAATGATGCAACTAAGCAACGGGGCAAGCGCCTCGAAAATTGTAGTGCATGACGGGCATTACGCCATTATGGGCTGTAGCGTCTCTAATGGATACCGCGAATTTAAAGTGAATGATGGTTACAAAGAGGACATCATTGCAGTGGTGTATTACATGCTGGGCGAGGAGCGCGAGTTTAATCTGCATAATGCCGGTTTGATTATTGAAGGTGCACCCACCACGCATGAATGGTTGGAATTTGCCATATTTACCGTTAACGGCAGCTTTTTCGCGTTAGAAGTTGAATATGTGCTGGAGGCAATTGCCGCGTCTGAAATTTCACCGGTATCGGTGGGTGCAACACCAGAACGTGTGGGCTTACTGCCCACACAAGTAGAGGCGGACAACAGTTATGTCTGGGTATACGATTTAGCGTATTTGCTGACAGGTGTTCCCACGCAAATCAATACGGCCAGTCAAGTGGTGGTGGTGAAGTTTGCAGGTCAAAAAATTGGCTTACTGGTGAATGCGTTGAATGCTGTGACGGAATTTGATCTAAGCCAAATATCGATGTCGCCATTGATTGCAGATGGTAAACAGGTACTGGTGAAAAAAATCATTCAAGCCAATCATGGCAATGTCTTGGTGCAATGGCTAGATATTGCTGTGTTGTACAAATTTTTGATGAATTCAGAAACCATCTTGATGAATTAAGGCTGGTGACTGTAATTACTTTAATTGAATATTCACCAAGACCATACTGGCCTTGGTGAATGAGGCGAATTAGCGTTGGGCACTCAATGTGTTGTAAGAAGTCATGAGGTTGCGGTAGTCCGGAATATGGTTGGCACACAGCGCTGCTAAGCCTTCAATATCATTTCGCCAATCGCGGTGTAGTTCACAGGCCATGCCAAACCAGGTCATCATTTGCACTCCGGCTGCAGACATGCGATCCCACGCTGCATCACGCGTCATCTCGTTAAAGGTGCCAGAAGCATCGGCCACCACAAATACTTCAAAGCCTTCTTCAATGGCTGACAGAGCCGGAAAAGCTACACACACCTCGGTCACCACACCTGCAATAATCAGTTGCTTTTTACCAGTGGCTTTAATGGCTTTTACAAAGTCTTCATTATCCCAGGCGTTAATTTGGCCTGGCCGTGCAATGTATGGCGCATCTGGAAACAACGTTTTGAGCTCGGGCATCAGCGGGCCGTTGGGGCCAGTTTCAAAGCTAGTGGTAAGGATGGTGGGCAGCTTAAAAAACTTAGCGGCATCGGCCAGCGCCAGTACATTATTTTTCATGCGGTCCGGGTCAATATCACGCACTAATGACAGTAGGCCTGCTTGGTGGTCTACCAGTAATACTACTGCGTTATCGCGATCTAAACGTACGTAGGGTTTGCTCATGGTGTTTCTCCTTAAAGTTATCAAAAAATAGGTTATCAGTTATGCTGCTGCGGCCACAAAACGGCCTTTGTTGTAGTCATCAATCGCTTGGTCAATTTCTTCCCAAGTATTCATGACAAAGGGGCCGTGACCCACCACCGGTTCATTCAGTGGCGCCCCGTTCAGTAACAGCAATACCGTGTCTTGCTGAGCTTCCAACACCAACTCTGTCCCCGCACGTTGCATTACAGCCAGTTCAGATGGGCGAATGGTATGCACATCGCCCGTGCGTAATGCCCCATGTAATACAAACAAGGCAGTGGTATGGCCATCAGGCAAACTAATCTTGGTGCTGCTACCTGCATTCAGCCTTACATCCCAAACATTCATCGGGCTAAACGTATGTGCAGGGCCTTGCTGACCAGCAAATTCGCCGGCAATCACGCGCACTTTGCCTGCATCGTTGGCCAGTGGTACTTCTGGAATTTGCGCGCTAGTAATCCCTTGATAGCCCGGCGCAGTCATTTTGTCTTTGGCAGGTAAATTCACCCAAAGTTGAATCATCTCAAACGGCCCACCGGCACGTGCATAATCTTCACCGTGATATTCCTCATGAATAATGCCTGCACCTGCTGTCATCCATTGCACATCACCGGCCCCAATGGTGCCGCCGGCATTGGTGGAATCGTGGTGCGACACTTGGCCTTCATACACAATCGTGACCGTTTCAAAACCACGGTGTGGGTGCTGACCAACACCGCGTCGTTCCTCAGTGGGCTCAAAGCGTGCGGGGCCAGCGTAATCCATCAATAAAAAGGGTGACATTTCCTCAGCAATATCGCGATAGGAAAAAATGCTTTGCACAGGAAAGCCGTTGCCAACCCAGTGGTTGCCATTACTACGTTTGATAAATGCTAGTTTTTTCATGGTGCGCTCCTTAGTCTTACTATCTATGTTGCTGTGTTGTGTTTCGATGGTTCTCACTATAGGCGCATGACAAATCCTGCACTAGATGGTTAAATGCTAAATTACTTTTCATTAAAATGAATAATAGGTTGAATCAATCCATGGATTTAAACGAAACCGCCGTATTTGTAAAAGTGGTGCAAGTGGGTAGCTTTAGCGCGGCTGCCAAACAGCTGGGCTTGCCCACTTCCACAGTGAGTACGCGCATCGCCAGACTAGAAAAGCGTTTGGGTATCACCTTATTGCAGCGCACCACCAGAAAGCTACACCTGACCGAAGCTGGTCATCTGTACTATCACCATGCTGCGCAAGGTTTAGGCTATATGCTGGAGGCGGAAGCCGCCATTGATGAGGCGCGCAAGCAGCCGCAAGGCTTAATCAAAGTGACTGCCCCTGCTGACCTTGGCGATAGCTTGCTGGCCAACTTGGTGGCGCACACGCAGCAGCAATACCCCACACTGATGTTTGAATTGCTGCTGACGGATCGTTATGTAGACTTGGTGGCAGAGGGGGTGGATGTGGCGATTCGCACCGGGGAATTGCGCGATTCCAGTTTGGTGGCTAAATCACTGGGCACCATTCGATGGGCCTTGTTTGCTAGCAAAGATTACTTGGCGCAATCCTCATCATTGCAAACCCCGCAAGATTTACATGCGCATAAATGTATACAATTTACACCGATTGGCCGAGATGCCTGGCACATCAGCAACGGCCAACACACCATTACCATACCGTTGCCAGCACGCACCTTGGCCAATAGCATAGGCGTGGTTAAATCGATGACAGAAAGCGGGCATGGTGTGGCCATGTTGCCTACTTTTATATGTAAACAAGGGTTGGCTAGTGGCAATTTGGTGCATGTGCTACCCGGCTGGCAGGGCAAGGCCGATCCAGTGCATCTGGTATATCCGCAGCAACGTTTTATGCCACCCAAATTACGCGCGTTTTTAGATTTAGCGCAGCAACACTTAAAACCACAACTTACCGATTAATCCATGGGAATACCAATAAACCGCAAGTAGCTCACAAGCAGTTGAAAATAGTCAAACCAGCTACTATAGTTAAACCCAATTATTCAGAGTGACAAACCATGACATCAGCCATTTCATCTCCGGTAACCACCTTATTAACGCAAGCAGGCATTGCTTATGACGTGATAGAAATTCCATTATCTGAAGACAAAAAACCAATCCGTAATTTAGAGGAGTTGCTGAGAAATCAAGGGCTAGATCCACAATCCGTGGTGCGTAGCGTGTTATTTAAAACCGCATCGGAACATTATGTATTGTTGGCAGTGGCTGGTGGTGGCCGTGCAGATTGGGCAGTATTGCGTCATCATTTAAATGAGCGCAAATGCCGCATGGCAGAATTTGACGAAGTACCCCAAGCTACTGGCTATGTGGTGGGCGCGGTGCCACCGATTGCCTTGCCTGAGAATATTAAAGTGCTGGTGGATAATAGTGTGAAGCAATACCCCACCGTGGTGATAGGCAGTGGGGTGTTGGGCTATGCCTTATCGCTTAAGGGTGCAGATTTATTGAAACTGATGGCTGGTGCGGAGCTGGGTGTGTTTACAAGTTAAGTGTTGCCCATACATTGATTACCGCGCAACCAGTCAGTTAAAAACTGACCACCCTCTAGCCTAGAACAACTATCTAGGCGAGATTGCGAGTAAAGCGTGGGTATTTGGCCCTTTATTCTAAAATCAAGCCAAAAGCGTATGATCTAAAATGTGTCATGAAATGAATGAAAGGCAGCATGTTGTCCAGCTTGGATGGCATGATGAGCTCAACCTCGGATGATGCATTTAAACGAAACTTTAAAAAAACTAAACGTAATCAATCGCCTGTCGATAGCACTGGCCTTATTTGGTATTGCGCTGCTTTTTCGCTTTATCTTTATTCCCTACAGCAGCGGCGGTCCATTTGTGACCTTTTATCCCGCCATTATTTTGGCATTTTATTTGTGTGGGGGATGGGCAGGGGCATTGGTGGCTCTGCTCTCCGGGCTAGCCGGAGTATATTTCTTTATGCCGCCCTATGGTCAGTTTGATGTTGGCTTACGTATCTCATCCTCGGTCGTATTTTTTGCCATTACCTCCGTCATGATTGGTTTTTTTACCACTCTGTTACTCAGACAAATTGAGCAATTGAATGTGCTGCTAGATAACGAGATTATTGGCAGCATGATGCTAAGAAACCGTAAGATTGTATGGTGCAATCGCGGAATGAGTAAAATTTTGGGGTATAACCAAGCGGAGCTGCTGGGGGCATCCACCAAAATGCTGTTTGCAGATGAAAACAAATACGAAGAAATTGGCCGCGAAGCTTACCCGATTGAGCATGGCAAACCTTACCGCACACAGTTTGAAATGCGTAAAAGCAGTGGTCAAACCGTTTGGATTGATATCAGTGGCGCGGCCATTGCGTATGATCCAACTTTAACGCTATGGCTAGTCAATGATATTTCTAAACAAAAAAGTTTAGAGGAAGAACTCAGCCATCAAGTAAACCATGACTTTTTAACCGGCTTGAGCAGCCGCAGCTGGTTCATGCGCCAAGCGTTGGTAGAAATGCACCGTGCAAATCGCTATCACAACCCGCTTTCTGTGTTGATGTTGGATATTGATTTCTTTAAGCGTATCAATGACACGCATGGCCATCAAGCCGGCGATATTGTGTTAAAAAATGTGGCCGATCTGTGCAAGCAAATGCTGCGTGATTCTGATGTGGTGGGAAGGTTAGGTGGTGAGGAATTTGCGCTGTTGTTACCGGAGACCAACCATCACCAGGCCTATATCGTGGCGGAGCGGTTGAGAACCAATATAGAAAAAGCCAAGATTATGTTGCCTGCTGAGGATTTTACCTTGCAGTTAACAGTCTCCATTGGGGTGGCCACTTTAGAAGGTAAGGCAGATGAAGTGCAGGCGATGATTGCCAGAGCTGATAAAGCGTTATACGAAGCTAAAAACAGTGGTAGAAACCGCGTGTTTGCCTCTTAATTGAGAACTTAGAGATATGAAAAAAGGCGCATAAAGCGCCTTTTTAAGTAATGGATACGCGTTGATTACTTGACTAGTTTTGCTGCCACAATAAGCAAAGCACCAATCACTGCGCACACTAATAGTAACGTCCAAATACCGCCAGCACCTAAAAAATCCATGTTTCTACCCTCCTAAACTCGTTGTTGTAAGAAGTGAATACCTGCGTTGACTGCAGATTAAGCATAGCACTAAGTGTTTGTTGTGCAAACTATTTTATCCAGTTTTAAATAACCACAAATTAAGCCAGTTTTCTCCTTCTTATTCGGCAATGCTTTGCCCTAGAGTTTTTTGATAATGCTATAAAGCGCAGGATTGCCTGCAGCTTGTTAACCATAGCAATAACCAAAAGCAAGGGTGATGATGATTACAACACAAGCACAACCACAGCATCAACAGGCCAATAAGCCAGTGGCTGCCATGAGCAAGCCTAAAGGTGCGCCCAGTAGTGAAATGTTGAATCAACTGATGCAGTGTTTTAATCAGGGCATGCATGCCGAGGCGCAATCGTTAGCCACTGCTTTAACTGAAGATTATCCAAAACATGGCATGGCTTGGAAAATTTTAGGCGTGTTGCACTTACAGGCCGGACGTTTGGCATTGGCAGAACAAGCGCTTAAACACGCGGCAGAATTATTGCCCAAAGACCCGGAAGCACAATATAACTATGCCAATTGCTTATACGATCTAAACAAACTGCAAGGCGCGCAAAGCTATTATCAAAAAGCGCTTAAGCTGGCCCCCCATTTTGAGCAAGCCTTGTTTAATTTGGCTGATGTGCAAAAGGCTCTTAAACAATGGGCACTGGCAGAAGCCAACTACCGCAAAGCCTTTAAATTAGCCCCACAACATTCGCACATGTATTTTAATTTTGGCGTGGTATTGCAAGAGCAGGGCAAGTACAAAGAAGCGATTAAGCAATATGAAAAAGCCTTGAGCGCTGATGCAGAAAATGCATCGATTTATCTGAATTTGGGTGCAGCTTATAAAGCATTAAATGAGTTAACACTTGCGGAACAGCATTACCGAACCGCTATCCGTTGTAATCCAAACCATGTGGGCGCGCACAATAATTTAGGTATTGTACTCAAGGCGTTAGAACGCAATGAAGAGGCGGAGCAAGCCTACCTGCAAGCGATTGCCATCGACGAACAGTATTTACCGGCTTATAAAAATTTAGGCTTGCTCTACAAAGAAACTGGACAAGTGCAATCGGCGGAAAACTGCTATCTCAAAGCGCTCAGTTTAGAGCCACCCACGGCAGAAACGCTTAATAACATGGGCGTGGTGATGATGAACCAAGGCCGCTATCCAGAAGCGGAGGAGGCGGTGCGCAAAGCCTTGGAGTTGTCTCCGAAACTGGGGGATGCTTGGAATAATTTGGGGTTGATTCTGCAAGCCAAAATGGTAAGTGTGGAGGCCGAACAAGCGTTTGAACAAGCACTAAAATTTCAACCCAACGATCCAAAGACGCTAAGCAACTACAGCGTAACGCTAAAAATATTAGGCAAGCTTACACAGGCGGAAGCAGTTTTGAAAAAAGCCATTGGCCGAGAACCCAATTATGCTGATGCCTATCTCAATTTGGGCAATATCTACCTAGACCAAGGCATGATTGCAGAGGCTATTGCCACCACACAAAAGGTGCTAGCCCTAGCACCCAACAATTTGAGTGCGCACGATAATTTGCTATTTGCCATGACCTATAGCGATGCCTTCACGCCGGAAGCGCGCTTGCAAGTGGCGCATCAATATGGTCAATTGACGCATGCGTTGGCGCATACTCCATACACACAATGGCAAGTGGGAGAGCAAGATCAGCGTTTACGCGTGGGCTTGGTATCAGGCGATTTACGTCAACATCCGGTGGCTTACTTTCTAAAAGCCTGGTTGGGGCAAGTGGATGCTAATGCTATTGAATTATTTGCCTACTCTACGGATGGTCGCGAAGACGCCACAACGGCCACACTTAAACCGTATTTTTCACGTTGGCAATCGTTGGCAGGGCTCAATGATCAAGCCGCGGCGGCCATCATTCATGACGATGAGTTGCATGTGCTATTGGATTTATCTGGCCATACTGGGGGCAATAAATTGCCTTTGTTTGCATGGCAACCCGCGCCAGTGCAGGCCAGCTGGTTAGGCTATTGGGCCACCACGGGCATTCAAGCGATGGATTATGTATTGGTAGACCCGATGGGTGTGCCAACTGAACACCAAGCCCAATTTACAGAGACCATTCAATATTTGCCTGAAACGCGCATGTGCTTTACCGCACCCGAGGAAGCGCCAGAGGTGGCGACGCTCCCAGCGCTGCACAATGGTTATATTACGTTTGGTTGCTTTCAAAATATGACCAAAGTGAGTGACGAGGTGTTAAAACTGTGGGCAGTCGTCATGCAGGCCTTGCCCGATGCAAAATTACGCTGGCAATCAAAATCGTTTGCGGATGCCAATATTATCAAAGCAATGCATCAACGCTTGCAGGCCTGCGGCATTGCACCGGCACGCGTGACGCTGTTGGGCAAAGTTACCCGAGAAGCTTATTTGGCTGGCTATGCCGAAGTGGACATGGTGCTGGATAGCTTTCCGTTTACCGGAGGCACTACTACATGCGAGGGCTTGTGGATGGGTGTGCCTACGCTGACGCTGGCAGGTAACACCATGATTGCCAGACAAGGCGCCAGCATGATGAGTGCGGCAGGGTTGGCGGATTGGGTGGTGCAATCGAAAGAAGACTATGTAGCGCAGGCACTCCGGTTTGCCCAAGACACCAAACAGCTGGCTGCTCTCAGGGCTGGGCTGCGTACACAAGTGCAACACTCTGCCTTGATGGATGCGAAACGATTTGCCCAGCACATGGAAGTGGCATTGCGCAGCATGTGGCAACACAAAGCACCTGCGTTGGCCAAAGCAGGCAAGATTCAAGCAACCACCATTATAAAAGCGTCACCGAGTAAGCGAGTACTTACTCACGATGAGCAGCTGGTGGTTGAGGTGGTCAGTGCAACGCGCATGACAGAAGAAACTTTTTGGCGTGATTCCGCCTTGGGGCAGTCGCTACGGCAACACATGGCCAAAGATGCACGCATCAGCGCACAAGTGGCGTTTGAGAATCGCCGAGGTTTATCTGAAATTTTTAACGCACGCATTGCTCAAGCACAAAACCACGCAGTGCTGGTGTTTGTGCATGACGATGTATGGTTGGAGGACGCTAACTTTACCGAAAACATACTGGCAGGCTTATCCCAGTTTGATGTGATTGGCGTGGCAGGCAATAAGCGCAGACTGCCTAAGCAACCGGCCTGGGCATTTATCAATACCAATTTTGTATGGGATGACAAAAAGCACCTCAGTGGTAAAGTGGGGCATGGGCAACAAGCATACGGGGAAGTGTCCGATTACGGCCCGGTGCCAGCCGCTTGTGAGTTGATGGATGGGGTATTTCTGGCCGCTAAGAAATCGGTCTTAACAGAACATGCCGTGACGTTTGATCCTCAGTTTGATTTCCATTTCTACGATATGGATTTTTGTCGCACGGCCAGAAAAGCAGGCCTGACATTGGGTACTTGGCTGGTTAAGCTAACGCATCAAAGCGTTGGCGCGTTTGGTGGTGATTTATGGAAAAAGCACTACCAAACCTATCTGCAAAAATGGCAGGAAGATAGCATGCCTGATACGGATGTAGGCGAAGCCCTAGATGTTCATACCTATGAACTGACCACAGTGGATGCGACCGTGAAAGCATTTGCTGCCAAGGAAATCTATCCGGAAATCACCTATAGCACGCAAATCATTCCTATTTTTGGAAAACCTAGCCCCAATCCGCTGGTGAAACAAGCCCATGTGCTGAAACATCCTGCCGTGTATATGGCTGAGGTACCGGACGTTAAAGTGATAGGTGGTGCTGCGTTTCCTATCGTGCAGGACAAATGCATTCAGCACCAATATTTCACCCAAGAGACCTGGGAAACAGCCGAGCAAGGTTTAGGCTATTGCAGCGTGCGTACCGATATTGGTTTGGTAGGCTATGCTGGTCTAGGCGAGCATGTTGACCATGATTGCAAAGTGATTAGCCTGATTGGCAATGGTGCCATTAACTATGCGCACTGGGTCACCGAGTTTTTACCGCAAATTGTGGTGTTGAAAAATGCAGGGGTAGATCTCAGCCAGTACCGTATTCTGGTCGATGCACAATCATTCCCCAGCATGCTGGAATCCTTATATCTATTGGGCATCCAGCATGAGCAACTGATACTGGTTGAACCGTTTTCATTGCATCATTTTCCACAAGCCATGTGGCTAAGCCCAATTGCGAATGTGGTATTTCAACGTCCTAAAGCCTCCCATGGAGTGGGCAAAGACATTACTTCCGCCCCGGATCGGGCGATTTATCATCCGCAAGCGTTGTTTGCATTGCGTGAAGCCATGCTGGACAAAGTGAGTGCGGAAACGCGAGCTCAACAACCAGAAAAAATCTTTATCAGACGTACCCGCAACAATGCGGTGAACGCGCGTTTGTTAGTCAATGAGCAGGCGATTGAAGCGTTGTTACTCGCCAATGGCTTTGTGGGGGTGGACCCAAGTGCGTTGAGCTTTATTGAACAAGTGACTATATTTAGCAACGCCCAATATATTGTGGCAGCCTCCGGCGCAGCAATTTTGAATATGTTATGGGCACCTGCCAACGCACATGTGTTGGTGATGATGAACGACACGCGCTACGCCAATTATTGGTATTTCGGCAATGTGGCGACACCTATCGGCCAAACATTGACCTATATTCTGGGCGAAACGTTAGATGCGCAATTGGGTGGTGATATCGTGCATTCTAACTTTACGATAGACCCGCAAGCAGTATTAGATGCATTGCAATACAGAGGGTTGACCGATTTGGTGAACCCTCAGCAATCATTAGACAATGCATTGCAAGAAGTGCTGGATTTAGCCATCGAACAACAAAATGCAGGTGAGTTGGCGATGGCCGAGCAGCTGTACCACGAAGTGCTTAACGTACAGCCGAATCACGGTGAAGCGAATCACAACCTAGCCGTGATTGAAGCGCATACCGAGCGCCTGACACAGGCTATTCCGCGCTTTGAGTTAGCCATTGCGGCCAAGCCAGACTATGAACAATATTGGGTGAGCTATGTGGATGCCCTCATACTAGCTGGCTATGTGGATAAAGCAGTGAAAACGCTGGAAATCGGCCAGCAATTTGGCTTAAGTGCAGTGACCGCACAACAACTCGCCGCAGAGTTTGAAGCCCAATTGGAAGCACAACCGCCGCAAGATAATGTAATCACATCCGGACAAATTAAACCCATCTTAGCCACTTTAGTGCCAGCCTATAAGCATGCATTTATTCCGCAATTATTGGTCAGCCTAGCCACCCAATCTTACCCAACCGGCCAAATCATCATTTCGGATGACAGCCCAAATGGCAAAGTCAGCAAAGTGATTACAGACCCCGCCTTAGCGCATATCGTCAAAAAACTGGACATCACGATCATTCAAGGTCCTAAACAAGGCACCATGTCTAACGTGGTGCATTTGTTGGAACACTGGCAAATGTCTAGCCAGCTGGTGCATATTTTGTTTGATGACGATATTTTGTACCCAACATTTTATGCAGAGCATGTGAAAGCGCATACGCAAGAAGCCATCGGTGCATCTGTCAGCTACCGCTGGTTTACCAATGAGTTAGGCCAGCCTTTTATGGCTACACCGGTACCGGCATTCTTGCAACAAAGCACCCACCAGATTGATTTTATTGGTGCCGATGAATTGTTTGCGTCTGTAGTGCCCTCTTGCGATAACTGGTTAGGCGAGTTTTCCAATACCGTATTTAGTGCCGATGCTGTGCAATTGTATAAACGCTCCCGCATGGAAGACATTGCGTATTACGGTTTGGGTGATGTGGGCTTATTACTGGAAATATCGCTATATGCCAAAGTCGCCATCATTAAAAACTACTTGGGTGGCTTTAGGCAAAACGCGCAACAAAACACCGTGAATTATGATTCACCTGTGTTCAAGTGCGGCACCGTGGCATGGGTGGCGCTGGCCTTGGCTTCTTACAAATTAGGCAAGATCAATGCACAGCAATTGCAACAAACGGTGCAATTGATTCAAGGTGCGGTCAATGCGCGCTTCCAACAGTCTGCAGACATGCAAGGTTTTATCCAATTGTTTAGTACCCATGCGCCAGATAGCGCAGCATTTGAGCAAGCTTTCTTGCCATTATGGCAACAACTCCTGGCATGCAAGGATTGGCAGCATGCACAACAGATAGGGCAATTTGCATGAGCTTTACATTTAAACCTTACCGCCCGGAAGATGTAGACACCTGGAACCGTTTTAACCAGGCTAGCCGTAACGGCACGTTTTTGTTCGACCGTGGCTACATGGATTACCACGCAGACCGTTTTACTGATGCATCTTTGCTCATTGAGAAAGAAGGTCATTTGGTCGCGATGCTGCCAGCCAGCCGCGACGGCGATACCGTGGTTTCGCATGGTGGCTTGACCTTTGGTGGTTTGATTCTGTCTGATAAAACTGGGGCTGCTGATGTTAAAACGATATTCGAGCAACTGAAAGACTGGTTGATTGCAGATGGTGCCAGTAAGTTGATCTATAAGCCTGTGCCGCATATTTACCATCGTGTGCCCAGCGAAGAAGATTTGTATGCGCTTCACCGTTTAGGCGCAAAAACGACACGCGTGGATGTCTCCACCACTATTCAACAGAACACACGTTTACCACTGGCCAAAGGCAGAAAACACGCCATTGGCAAAGCCAAAAAAGCAGGCATAAGCGTACAAAAAAGTGACGATTACGCTAGCTTTTGGCAGATGCTCACACGTAACCTAGAAGACCGTCATGCCGTAAAACCTACGCATAGCTTAGAAGAGATGCAATTGCTTGCATCGCGCTTTCCAGAGATTCAACTGCATCTGGCTTACTTAGCCGATGAACCCGTGGCAGGTGTGGTGGTGTATGACTACGCGCAAGCGACGCATACCCAATACATCGGCTTGACCGATGCTGCGCGCGAAACGGGCGCTTTGGATGCGTTGCTGGAGCATTTGATCTCAGAGGCGTTTGCGCATAAACCTTATTTTAACTTTGGCATTTCTACCTGTAACCGTGGCTTGTCTTTTAACGAAGGCTTGGCGGCGCAGAAAGAAATGTTTGGTGGCAGAACCACGATTTTACAGTGGCTAGAATTGGAGTTGGCATGAGTTTGACATTGAAACAGCAAGCCATCGAGGCATATCAAAGCGCATATTCCGCCAGCAGCTTCGAGGTCATACAAGCCCAGTACCGCAAACGCTTATTGCTGGAGCTATTAGATACGCATCAACCCAAACGTATTTTAGAAGTTGGTTGTGGCTGGGACACCATTGCCAACAGCTGGCAGGGTTTCGAGCATTTGTGCATTGTAGAGCCCGGTAGCGAGTTTGTCGAAAAAGCCAGACAAGACACTGCAGACAATAGCAAGATAAGCGTAGTACAACACTTTTTAGAAGATGCAGACTTGCAAGCAGGGGATTACGACCTGATTCTGCTCAGCAGCTTATTGCACGAAGTACCTGACGTTGAGGCCTTTATGCTCAGTGCAAAAGCCTTATGTTCAGCAGATACCTTGGTGCACGTGAATGTCCCCAATGCTAAATCTATGCATCGTTTATTGGCGTTGGAAATGGGCTTAATTGATACCTTATACGCGCCGTCTGAATTGCAAAAAACCTTTAATCAACCGCGCATTTTTGATTTGCAAAGCCTGAAAACACTGGCTGATCTCACTGGGTTTGAAGTGGTGTCCGAAGGCTCGTTTTTTATGAAACCGTTTACCCATGCGCAAATGCATACATTGGCGCAAACCGGTTTTGCCAATCAAGCCATGTTGGATGGCTTATGGGCCTTGACCAAACACTTTCCGGAAAATGGCTCCGAAATTTACATTAACCTTAAACGTAAGGAATCTTAATCATGAAAAACCATACTGGGGTAAACCACACCGTCATCGTAGGCAACGCATTGGCAGGCATGGTGGCCGCATTAGAACTGGCAGAGCAGGGCAAGCAAGTCACGCTGGTAAACCCGGGTGGCCCATTGGGTGGTTACTTTGCAGGCTTGCAGATTGATGGCGTGATGTTCGATGCCGGTTTAGTGAAGTTTGAACTGGACGGTTATTTGAACCAAGCCAAATGGTCAGAACTCTCCAGCTATGATCCGACCTTACGTAATGATGTGGGTAGATTTTTGAACATCGTGCATGAGTGGGCTCTGAAATACAGCCCATTGCATCAGTTTGATATGCCCAAAATGATGGTGGATGGCGCGGTGTATGATGACGTGATTTTAAGTAATGCCTACCATAGTTTTAGCCAATTTCCGTTTGCCAAAGATTGCATTGCCGAGTTGCAGAAGGCACAGCCAGAAGCCTCCATTCACGCGCGTGAAAAAGCCAATGGTGCTGCTTATGACACTTTGGATTATGCCACTGCTTCTATCGCTAACCATGGCAAAACGATGCATGAAAAAATCATCGCCCCGTATTTGCTCAAAGCGCAAGGCGTCACCGCAGACCACATGTTAGCGCGCTATCACCGCGTGGCTTGGCTGCCGTTGTTTTATCCAGAAACCTTATTGGCAAGCTATCAAGGCAAGCCGGTGAATTTGTCACCCACAAAATTTCATTACCCAAAATTAAGCAGTGTGGGCGCGATTGTGACTCAAGTGAAACAAGAGGTGCTGGCCCACAAAAATATTCATTATGTAACGCAAGCGGTGCAGCAGGTGACTAAAACTGAGGATGGCTGGCAAGTGCGTTGTGCGGAGAGTGAATTAAGTGCTACCGATTTGGTATGGACCTATCAACCCTCTCAATTGCTGAAATGCTTGGGCTTAACCCCAACCCCAGTGCAAGAGACAAAATCTGCGATTGCTGTGTCTTTCTTCCGCATTAACAAAGCCGATATCCGCAATGTGTATACCTTGTTGAACGTGGTGGATTTAAATTGCAGTTTGTACCGTATCACCAACCAATCGGCGTGCGCCGAAGACGATGGTGATTTTATGAATATTGCCGCTGAGTTTAACTCTGATTACTTCCGTAAGTTGTATGGTGATTCAACCGATGACGCATTCATTATCGAGAAGCTATTGGCCGAATTGGCGAACATGGGGCTGATTGCAGACAATACGGTGCCAGTGATTGCTGCTATCAAACGTATCCCCGGTGGCTTTTTGGTGCCGGATGCGGCAGCGCGTGACGCTTGGGAGCAAGACCAACGCACCATTATTCAACATTATCCCGAGATTGCCTTACTGGCGATGTCGAGCGGATTCTTTGCCACTTCACTCAATGATCAAGTGGTGCAAGGCTTACACTATGCAGCGACCAAAGCGCATATTTTGCCAGTCGAGTTTACGGAAAAAGCTGTCACTGCACATGCTTAATCTAAAAGGGAAATTTAGCAGGAAAAACGCCTTCTGATTATTGAAAAGTAGTGTCTAGTCATGTGGCATTATCAGTATAACTAAAAGTTTATTGATTAAATGAAGTAGCGCTTCGGACGCTGAGATGGAGTATATATGCCACTAGAAGATTGCAGAATTATTGAATTACCAAAAATTCATGACCCACATGGTAATTTAACCTTTGTGGAAAACAGCTCACAGATTCCGTTCGAGATGCAACGAGTGTACTACGTATACGATGTGCCGGGCGGCGCAGAGCGTGGCGGCCATGCCCACAAGGGCTTGCACCAGTTTATTGTGGCCATGTCTGGTAGCTTTGATATCACGCTGGATGATGGCAAAAACAAACGCAAATTCCATTTGGCACGCTCTTATTATGGCTTGTATGTATGCCCGATGATTTGGCGCGAGATTGATAATTTCTCTTCCGGCTCAGTACTGATGTGCTTGGCCTCCAACAAATATAGCGAAGACGATTACTACCGTAAATACGATGATTTTATGCGTGCACGTTGGGCTGCTGCATAGTTGGGGTTGCAGTGGTTCCATTCTTAGATTTAAAAGCCGCTTACCATGCGCTAGCCACAGAGCTAGATGAAGCGGTATTGCGTGCCAGCCGCTCTGGTTGGTATATTGGTGGCCCAGAGGTAGAAGCCTTTGAAACCGCTTTCGCAGACTATACCCAAGCGCAATATTGTGTAGGCGTAGGCAACGGCTTAGATGCACTGATATTGGCCTTGCGCGCATTAGGTGTGGGCCCGGATGATGAAGTGATTGTGCCATCGCATACCTTTATAGCCACTTGGCTAGCGGTCAGTGCGGTGGGCGCAACACCAGTGCCGGTCGAGCCTAAGCCTAAGTCAGGACAATATTTGATTACTGCCGACGATATCGCGCCGTACATCACCAGCCGTACCAAAGTGCTGATGCCAGTCCATTTGTATGGCATGCCGGCAGATATGCCAGCCATTTGCGCGCTGGCCAAACAACACGGGTTATTTGTAGTAGAAGATGCCGCTCAAGCACACGGCGCTGCCGTCCATGGTCAGCGTATCGGTAGCCATGGCGATGTGGTGGCGTGGAGTTTCTACCCCGGAAAGAATTTAGGTGCATTGGGCGACGGCGGGGCGGTCACCACACAAAACCCAGCGCTTGCAAAGCGTATTCGCCAGTTAGGCAACTACGGCTCAGCTGTGAAGTATTACAACGATGAGCTGGGGGTTAACAGTCGTTTAGATCCCATCCAAGCCGCGGTTTTAGCCATTAAGCTGAAATACTTGGATTCGTGGAATGCGCGCCGCCAAACCATCGCTGCACGTTATCAAGAGGCCTTGGCGGATTTACCATTGACGCTACCCAGCAAGGCAGAGGGTGCAATCCCAGTATGGCACCTGTATGTAGTGGCCACACCACAGCGCGATGCGTTACAACAACACCTTACGCAATCCGGGGTGCAAACGTTGATTCATTACCCTGTGCCGCCACACAAACAGCAGGCCTATCAACATAGCCCAGTGGCGCAAGCAAGTTATCCGCTGGCAGAGCAATATGCACAACAAATCCTCAGTTTACCTATCGGCCCGCAATTATCCGATGCCGATGTGGAAACCACGATTAGCGCCATCCGTACATTTTTCGCTTAACTATCAATAGTTTTCCACTACTGCGCTTGGCATAGAACTCACGCCAACAAGCTTTGTCTGATACGCAACTATAATGAAAGAGTTTGCGTATGAGCATCAAACGAAGTTTTTGGATTGTATTTTTTAGCGGCCTATCACAGCTGTCCGATGCCGCATGTTTAAATCCCTCACAATTGGAATCCCTGCAAAAGAATGAGCTGAGTTATATGCTTAACCGCATTCCACCCGCGTTTGCACACGCCGTGAGTGACCAACAAGTCACGCTCAAAGTCACAGAGCAACAAGCAGATTCATGCACAGCGGCTTTGGTTGTCAACTTGCCAGAGGCGCATTTGAAAGAAGCGCAAGCCGTGTTAGACGCTGACCCCGCTAAATCTATCATGTTAGCGGCACAAGGCTATGCCATTCCAAGCAACAAGTCGTTAGAGGCTAACTTTAAAGTTTTGCCAAGTAATTTAGAAATTCCATCCGCTGAAACATTGCAAACCGCGGCACTAGGGCAATTACGCGCCAGTGTGGAGCTGATGTACTCGCTGATTACGCAAGCACGCGCCAATTTGCCAAATGATGTACAAAACAGTACGCCATGGAGCACGGCTTATCAGCAAACCCATACCAAGCGCTGCAGTGAAAAATATACGGTTAAATCTGGGCAAGACATGGCCGGTTCATGTGCTTGTCAAGCCAATACCCTAGCCAAGCATGTGAGTGAGCGTCAAATGGAATACATCGATTACGTGCGCTCTAACCCGTATGCAGTCGCTACGGGCAGTAGCCAATACTTCGCGCGCCTAGAGGGCCAAGCGCTGTTAGCTTGCGGATTGACCGCGCAGAAATAAATAAGCTAATAGCTGATTTGACCGGACAAATACCATGCGTCCTGGTTGCTTTTATCGGCCACATCGCCTAAATCCACCGCAGCGGCAGTAATCGAAAAGCGCTTGTGCGGAAACCAAGTGACAAACACATCTTTTGCATTATTTTCGTTATAGGAAGATAGATTGTCTGACTTGTAGCGATACTCCATCCCGACTAGCAAATTATCCGACAACATGATGGCGGCGGAATAAGATGGCTTGATTTGGTAATCGTTATTCAAATCCCCGCCAAACCCCAACAAACCAAACTGATTGGCCTTAGTGGCAATTAATGTGGCACCCAGCAATACATTTCTGCCAAACACGGCATCTAAATACAATTTAGAAGCGGCGAGATAATAATCAACCCCAGTGCTGTCTTTGCCACCCACCAATTTAGGTACAAAATCAAAGTCTTCATTGTGTTTAATCAGCGCACCAGCAGATACTTGCGGCACCCAGGTATCTTGGTCGTAAATAGCATCGCCAAACAAGCGCAATTTAATGCCCATGGTGTTCAAGCGGATGGATTCTTTAGGTACGGTGCTACCTAGCTCAAACTTGGTTTGGCTTAAACTCAACTCAACGCGATTATAAAACCCTACCGCAACTCCACCGGTATTCAGCTCAAAATCATCGCCGGTTTTTGCCCGTGTGAAAAAAGCAGAGCCGCCAATTTGTGCATCGGTACCGTAGCCTGCAATCAACGCCCAAGGCGTTAAACCACCACCACCAGCGCCTTCAATTTGTGAAACGCCGCCAGTAGCCAATAGGCGATCGCCTGCCATGGCATTGTGCGTACTAAACCCAACCAAATAAGCGAGTATCAGCATAAATTGTTTGATTACGGTTAAATATCCCATGACAACTATTCCATTCCGATGATATGTTTCAATTATTAATTATTAATGCGTTAATTATTTATTTGAGATAAGCAAGGTTTAGGCCTTATTTCTAGCAATTGAATTAATCTTGTTGAGCATATGATGTGACTATGAAAAAGTGCCGGAGTAAGAAATGAAATTATTGCTGTTAAGTTTAGGATCGCTGCTGGTGATATCCGCATGTAAAACCACTAGTGTTCCTAATGCAAGTTTGTATCAACGCATTGGCGGCAAAGAAATGCTCTACACCATCTCCTCGCAAACCTTGGATAAAGTGGCGCAAGACCCAGCTACCAAGCGCTCTTTCGAGGGTATTAAGATGGATACACTCAAACAATCATTAACGGATTTCTTGTGTGTGAAAACGGGTGGCGATTGTGTCTATGAAGGTGAAACCATGAAAAATGCTCATTCTGAAACCAAGAACACGTCTGCAGAATTTGAACTCATGGTACAAGCACTGCGCGATACGTTGGATGCCAATCATATTGGTACCCGTGAAAAAAACGAATTGCTCAAAATTCTTGCGCCGATGAAGCGCGATGTGGTGACTCAATAATGATAACTCTGTTCAAAAATCTGACAGTTTTGTCATTTGGCTACATCGTATTAAGCATGACTCCAGATGTGATGGCTGCGGATATCACGGTAGAAGTTCGCGATTCCAAAGGCAATAAGCTCAAAGATGCGATTGTGTATGTTGAAAATAGCAAAACTGCCAAACAAACAGCGAGTAAAGAGTTCGAGGTTGAACAAAAGGGTCGTCAGTTCAACCCACAGATATCAGTGGTGCAAACTGGCACCAATATTCTCTTTCCTAACAGAGACAAAGTAAGACATCATGTTTACTCTTTCTCGCCTGCTAAAAAGTTTGAGTTAAAACTCTACTCTGGAGTGCCTACCAACCCTGTTAACTTTGATAAAGCTGGAACAGTTGTCCTTGGTTGCAATATCCACGATACGATGCTGGCCTATATTCATATTGTAGATACGCCTTATTTTGCTAAAACAGATGCCTCCGGTTTAGCGAAAATCAGCAACTTGCCAGAAGAAAGCTACGAGTTAAAAGTGTGGCATTACGCATTACAAGCTGAAAACAAACCTTCGGAACAAACCATTTCTGTGAAGGCAAGTAATCAGCCAGTGGTCATGCAGTTGGAAATCAGCGAAGCCAAATTGATGTAGCGCACAGACCAGTTAAATTAGCCCAATGAAATTCAAAAGCCTAAAACAACAAATCATCATCATCTTCCTTACCTTGGTGTTAAGCATTCAGCTGGCTGGGTTAATTCCCATCGAACGCAGCATTGATAAAAACGTGAGGAAATTAGTGGTAAAAGAACTGGAGGTCGGTGAAAAGGTTTTCCTCAACCTTCTGGAAAGTAACAACGAGAATATTATCAATGGCGCCAAAATTCTGGCAGCAGATTACGGCTTTCGTGAGGCCATCGCTTCTAATGACCAAGAAACTATTCTCTCTGCGCTCAATAATTTCCAACATCGGATTAATGCTGATGTTGCCATTTTCCACGGACTAGAGAGTGAAATCACTACCGTTTCAGGCAATCTAACAGAGCAAGAGGCGTTGCCCGCAGTGCAAACGCTCATCAAGCAATATTCTGCATCCTCACAAAAATTACAATTTAAGATATTTGATGGTGTGCCTTATCAGTTAGTGGCCGTGCCCATTAAAGCGCCCATCATCATCGGTTGGATGGTCATTGGGTTTGAAATGGATGACACACTGGCCCAAAAAATCAATCAACTAAGCAACTTGCATATTTCGTTTATACAACATACCCAAAATAGGGCATGGACCTCTAATGCCTCCACTTTAGGGGCAGAGCAACAACGCATCGTTAAGCATTATTTTGCCAATGCGGACAAAGGTGCCAGCATTGAGCACGAGATGGAATTAATGGATGAGCTCTTTGAAACCAAATATCTTATTTTGCACGATGATGCTGATAGTAAATTAATTGCGGTGTTACAACGTTCTGTCACAGCGGAAATGGCGCAATTTCAATCCATGAAATACAGCGTGTTCATTCTGACTGTTATTGGTCTTGGCATCTTCAGTATTGCCATTATCTATGTATCCAACTACATAGCCGCGCCCATTATTAAGCTTACAGAGACTGCCAAACAGCTTGAAAAAGGTAACTACGACTATCAGATTGATTCGGATCGAGTCGATGAAATCGGCGATTTAAGTCAATCCTTCAATGCCATGCGGGCGGCCATTGCCTCAAGAGAAGAACGTGTAAAACGTTTAGCGTTTGGCGATGAAGTGACCGATTTGCCAAACCGCGTCGCCTTTATTCAAAAGTTAGGAAAATCCATCGAGTCACATCGCCATCGAGGTCAAAAATTCTCCGTATTAGTGCTTAACTTAGATCGCTTTAAACAAGTGAATAAAATTTTAGGTCGCAATATGGGCGATGCCTTGTTGCGCGAGGTGGCCCAAAGAATTAATTCCGTTGTCAGAGGCGATGACTACGTGGCGCGCTTAGGTGCGGACGAGTTTGGTGTGTTGCTCTCTACGCTTAATGATGAACAAGCCATGATTGTTGGTGATAAATTGAAAAGAGCGTTTGACGCACCCGTGAAAGTCGAGCAACAGAATATAGACATCAGTGCAGGCTATGGGATTGCTGTTTATCCTGATCACGGTGAAACCGATGAAGCTTTACTGCATAATGCAGAAACCGCACTGGCCGTTTCCAAATTACGTAACTCCAGCATTGTCGTGTATCACCCTCAATTGGACAAAGGTGCTCAAGAAAATCTCACCATGGCCACCGATTTGAAATTCGCCATCCAAGGTCATCAGCTTGCCTTGTATTTGCAACCCAAAATCAATATCCAAACCAAACAAGGCTACGCAGCGGAAGCCTTGGTGCGCTGGATTCATCCAGAAAAAGGCTTTATTTTCCCAGATCAGTTTATTCCATTTGCAGAGCAAACTGGGCTGATTCAGGGCATTACATTATGGATGATTGAAGAGGCTTGTCGTGTGCATGCCGCGCTAAAAAACGAGGGTATTGCGCTCACCATTGCCGTTAATATTTCCACGCGTGACCTGATTAGTGCAGACTTTCCTGAGAAAATTGCGCACATTTTTAAACAACAAAACGTCAACTATGATGCGATTTCATTGGAAATAACCGAGAGTAGCATTATGGATGATCCAGTGCGGGCTGAAGCCACATTGCAGCGCTTATCGCAGATGGGCCTTAAAATCGCCATTGATGATTTTGGCACGGGCTATTCTTCACTGGGCTACTTGAAACGCCTGCCGGTGCAAGAGCTTAAAATCGATAAATCGTTCGTGATGAACATGGCCAACAATGAGAACGACACCATTATCGTGCGTTCCACGGTCGATTTAGGTCATAACTTAAACTTAAAAGTAGTGGCCGAAGGCATTGAAAACCTAGAAGTTTGGGATCTGCTTGCCAAAATGGGCTGTGATTACGGGCAAGGCTATTTTATGGGTAAGCCCATGCCAGAAAAAGACTTTAAAGATTGGCTAGTGCGTTGGGAAGAACAGATTAAAACCATGGTGGAGACAGAGAGCAGCAAGAAAAAAGCGACAGTACATCCTATAAAAGCTTAAAGGCGCATGAAGCGCCTTTGATTATTTGACTGCTTTTGCGCACACATATAACAATGCGCCAATCACCACCAAAATGCCTACTAATGTATAAATACCTACTGCACCTTGCATTTCAAACACTCCATCGAAAATATTGACCAATAAACTTGGGCGTGAATTCCCAACTACTTAACAAAACCCGGCGGTTTTGCGGACAATATTTTAACTAATCCAGACAGATACACAAAGGGTTAGCCACTATGGTGAATAAAATAGGCAACGCTTTTGCCAAGCTGATTCGTTTAAAATTCAATCATCTCAAAATCGGCTTTGCCAGCACCACACTCCGGACACACCCAATCAGCAGGCACGTCTTCCCAGCGAGTGCCTGGGGCGATGCCATCCTCTGGCCAGCCTTTTTCTTCTTCATAAATGAGACCGCAAACTTTGCATATCCAAGATTTCATATCGGCTTCCTTATTTGTAAGTCAATTGGTCTTTGTTCAAGTTGTTAACCACCTTACAAGTATAGTGCTTGTCAGTATAGAGTGGGCTATAAAAACGAACGCTCCATACTGCAAGCGCTCGTTTTTGCGATTACTAATTACCGTGATTATTTCAAATCGTAGCGATCTGCATTCATCACTTTGGTCCAAGCGTCCACAAAGTCTTTTACAAATTTCTCTTTGGCGTCGTCTTGGGCATATACCTCAGCATAGGCTCGCAAGATAGAGTTAGAACCAAACACCAAGTCAACACGTGTCGCTGTCCATTTGGTATTGCCGGTTTTGCGCTCACGTATTTCGTACAAGTTTTTGCCCACTGGGTTCCATGTGTAATTCATGTCGGTCAAATTCACAAAGAAGTCCGTGCTGAGCACACCCACACGATCCGTAAACACACCATGCTTGGTACCTCCGTGGTTGGTGCCTAATACACGCATACCACCCACCAATGCTGTCATCTCATGCGCAGTCAATCCCATCAATTGCGTACGGTCTAACAACATTTCTTCGGCAGATACGATGTAGTCACCCTTCAACCAGTTGCGGTATCCATCATGCACTGGCTCAAGTACCTCAAACGATTCTACATCCGTCATGGCTTGTGTTGCATCACCACGTCCAGCCACAAATGGTACCGTGATATTCACACCGGCATCACGCGCTGCTTTCTCCAAGGCTGCTGTGCCACCCAATACAATCAAATCAGCCATGCTGACAGGTTTACTTAAGGCCGCTTGTATGCCTTCGAGCACCTGCAATACTTTCTGCAACCTTGCCGGTTCGTTTCCATCCCAATCTTTTTGTGGCGCCAGACGAATACGCGCGCCATTGGCACCGCCTCGGAAATCCGAGCCACGGAAGGTGCGGGCACTATCCCATGCTGTCGCGACCAATTCGGAAACACTTAAGCCGCTGTTCAACAACTTGGTTTTAAGTTCTGCCACTTCCGCATCGCTTAGGGTGTAGTCAACGCTTGGCACGGGGTCTTGCCAAATCAAATCTTCTTTCGGTACGTCTGGGCCAACGTAACGTGTTTTCGGACCCATGTCGCGGTGCGTTAGTTTAAACCAGGCACGTGCAAACACATCCGTGAAGTAAGCCTGATCTTTGTGGAAACGCTCCGCAATCTTACGGTATTCCGGGTCAAATTTCAGCGCCATATCCGCATCGGTCATGATCGGTTTACGGCGAATCGACGGGTCCTCAACGTCCACTGGCATGTCAGCTTCGGCAATGTTAATCGGCTCCCATTGGTGCGCCCCGGCAGGCGATTTCTGCAACCACCAATCGTATTTAAACAACATATCAAAGTAGCCGTTATCCCATTTGGTTGGGTTAGTCGTCCATGCCCCTTCAAGACCGCTGGTCACTGCATCACGGCCAACCCCGCGTGTAGTATGGTTCATCCAACCAAATCCCTGCTCAGCAATGTCTGCGCCTTCAGGTGATGGGCCGAGATTAGCCTCGCTACCATTGCCGTGCGCTTTACCCACGGTGTGGCCACCAGCAGTTAAAGCCACGGTTTCTTCATCATTCATCGCCATACGGGCAAAAGTCACACGCATATCGTTCGCGGTTTTAAGTGGGTCAGGATTGCCATCCACACCTTGTGGGTTTACGTAAATCAAGCCCATCATTACAGCCGCCAATGGGTTTTGTAAATCACGCTCACCTGAATAACGGCTGCCCTCACTGCCAGATGGCGCAAGCCATTGTTTTTCAGAGCCCCAGTAAATATCTTTCTCAGGGTGCCAAATGTCTTCGCGACCAAAGGCAAAGCCAAAGGTTTTCAAGCCCATCGACTCATAGGCAATATTTCCGGCAAGAATCATCAAATCCGCCCAGCTGATTTTATTGCCGTATTTTTTCTTAATCGGCCACAACAAGCGGCGCGCTTTATCCAAATTGCCGTTATCCGGCCATGAGTTCAAAGGCGCAAAGCGCTGATTACCTGTACCTGCACCACCACGGCCATCAGCAACGCGGTAGGTACCTGCCGCATGCCATGCTAAACGAATCATCAGTCCGCCGTAGTGACCCCAGTCAGCCGGCCACCAAGGCTGACTATCCGTCATCAAGGCCGTGACATCCTTCTTAAGAGCATCCACATCTAACTTTTTCAATTCCTCGGCATAATTAAAATCTGGACCCAGTGGGTTAGTTTTGGTGTCGTGCTGGTGCAAAATATCGAGATTTAGCGCATTTGGCCACCAGCTCATGGTGCCACCTGCAGATGTGCTATTGGTGTTTGCGCCATGCATCACCGGGCATTTACCTGTTGTCGGTCTGTTCTCCATCATCAAACTCCTTTATCGTTGTTTATCATTTCCATACATGCGTACTGCACTACAACTTCAACATTCATTCGCAACCTCCTCTAATATTGTTATCGGCATTCAAGCTTGCATAGCCTCAATAAGTCAGTGCATAGCCTGCTAATAGCTCAATTAATAGTTGGCTACTTGTTGTATAAATTCTTTGCATTATGCTCTCCTTCGCTATGACGTTGATGAAATGCATGTGTTGCATTCTAGACAGCCGATTGCCATTTGTATAATTGTATGATTTGATATTGTTGATAAGTAATATTTATCATATGATAAGGCCAATAGCATACGTAGATAAAGTGATAAAGACATGACACTGATTGAACTTAAGTTTGTGGTGGCTGTTGCACAGGAGCGCAATTTTAGGCGTGCAGCAGAAAAATGTTTTGTGACGCAACCAGCGCTCAGTCTAGGCATTAAAAAACTGGAGGAAGAGTTGAATGTCACTATTTTTGAGCGTAGCCGCTCTGAAGTGACGCCTACTGAAATCGGTGCACAAATCATCGAACAAGCCAATGTGGTACTGGAAGAAGCTGCCCGAGTAAAAGAAATGGCTAAGTTGGGGACCAACCCACTGCATGGCCTGTTTAAGCTAGGAATGATTCACTCGGTTGGTCCATATTTGTTGCCGGAGATTATTCCTATTTTGCGCCACTCAGCACCAGAGATGCCACTGGAGGTTGAAGAAAACCTCACGGCAAATTTAGAAACCCAGTTAAGAAATGGCGTGATTGATGCGGCGATTATTGCGCTGCCGTTTAATGTGCCTGGCATACAAATTGAAAACTTGTACGATGAAGCGTTTAAAGTCGTTGTGCCCTCAGATCATCACTGGGCCAAACGCAGGGAGATAGATCCTGCGGAATTGTCCGAGGAAAAAGTGTTATTACTGAACAGTGGTCATTGTTTTAGCAATCAGGTCACCCAGGCCTGCCCGGAGTTGTCACGCAAAGGCGAGGTATTACAAGGTAACTCATTGGAGACGATTCGGAATATGGTAGCTTCTAATCTGGGGATTACGGTATTACCAGCCTCCGCGACAGTGGAACGTTATCAGAATCCGCTCGTCAGTGTGGTGCCGTTTAAACAGCCTGCACCTATACGCAGAATTGCGATTGCATGGCGCAAGAGTTTTGTGAGAACGGCCGCAATTGAAAAACTGATAGAAGCAATTCAAACGGCTAATCAGCGTATCCAATAGGCACTAGTAAATACTGTTTGAGAACGCAGATAGCTGTTAATAGGCAACAAAAAAGGCGCCTTAAGCGCCCTTTTTGTTAATCTAAAACTAGATTATTTGTTCATTACGTACATAGTTACTTCAAAGCCAAAACGCATT